>Ga0209573_1000037_pt1 | contig 387640 bp, 284 predicted proteins | sample TNRBio252014_DNA_FD_185870 | JGI IMG/M metagenome (GOLD analysis project Ga0209573, IMG submission 185870) | Wastewater treatment Type I Accumulibacter community from EBPR Bioreactor in Madison, WI, USA - TNR Reactor_6/25/2014_ DNA (SPAdes)... | ecosystem: Engineered > Bioreactor > EBPR >...
GACCGTTGCATTTCATTCTTTTTGGCTGGCTTGGCCAGCTGGTGAAGGCTGCCTTTTCCCATCGAATCGATGTCTGTCGAGATTGTGGCACATCAAATCGTTACAAGACCACCGGCTCATGGATCGCATTGGCTGTATTGATACTCCTCGTTCTGGGGGGGCTGGCCGCGTTTTTCGCTTCCGAGACCGATTGAGTGGTGACACCTCTTCGTGACACCGCCTATCTGTAAATGCGGCACCTTTCGGGCGGTGCTTCCCCGCTTTTTCATTTGCCAATCTGCCCTCCCGATAGACAATCACGGGCGCAGACCGTGCATTCAACCCCAACCTCAACCACCCCTTTTATCTGATTATGGGAAGACCCGTCACTCTCTTCACCGGCCAGTGGGCAGACATGCCTACGGACACCCTTTTGCAAAAAGCCAAGGCCTTTGGGTACGATGGCGTCGAGCTCGCCTGCTGGGGCGATCACTTTGAAGTGGATAAGGCAGATCAGGCTTACTGCGATGCCAAACGTGAAAAGCTCAAAGCCGCAGGCCTCCAATGCCACGCGATCTCTACCCACCTCGTCGGTCAAGCGGTGTGCGATAACATCGATCCACGCCACCAGCAGATCCTTCCTCCCGCCATTTACGGCGATGGCGACCCTGAGGGCGTCCGCCAGCGTGCCGCCGCCCATCTCATTGAAACTGCCGAGGCAGCAAAGCGCTTCGGCGTCAGCGTCGTGAATGGTTTCACGGGCAGCAGCATCTGGCATTTGGTGTATTCCTTCCCACCCAATCTCCCTGGCCAGATTGATGCCGGCTACAAAGACTTCGCCAAGCGTTTCACCCCGATCTTCGATGCCTATCAGAAGCTCGGCATCCGTTACGCGCTGGAAGTTCACCCGACTGAGATCGCCTTTGACATCGCCAGTGCGGAGCGCGCGCTCCAGGCTGTGGACTATCACCCTGCCTTTGGCTTTAACTACGATCCAAGCCACTTTGGCTACCAGGGCGTGGATTATGTGAAGTTCCTCTACAAGTTCAGCGACCGCATTTTCCACGTCCACATGAAGGACGCAGCCTGGAATATTGGCGATGGCACGACGGGCGTGTTCGGCGGTCACGTCGATTTCCACAAGCCAGAGCGCTACTGGGACTTTAAGTCCGTCGGTCGCGGAATGATCAACTTCGAGCGCATCATCCGCGCACTGAACGACATCGACTACGGTGGTCCTCTGTCCGTCGAATGGGAAGACGGCGGCATGGATCGCGAATTCGGTGCCACGGAGTCCGCAGCCTTCGTCAAGAAGGTGGATTTCCCGCCATCGAAGATCATCTTCGACGCCCAGTTCGCTGAGGCCAGCAAGTAACGAGCTCTCCCCTGGGAGCGCTGCCTTCCAAGGCGGCCACTCGCAAACGCGCGAAGCGCCACTCTCAAAGGGTGCCGCTAGCGTCGGGCGATTCATGGCTGCTGAAAAGAACGGCGCGCCCAGGGTTCTTCGCTATATGAGCGAACACCTGGGTTGGCATTCTCGCGACTACCTGCCGCACTTTGACGAACCAGGGCTCGTTCAAGCGATCACGTTTCGCCTGGCGGATGCGCTGCCTGTGGCGGTGCTAGAGCGTTGGCAATCAGAGCTGGCCGACGAACCGGATCGAATCAAAGAGCGATTCATGCGGCAGCGGATTGAAGATTGGATCGACGCCGGGCATGGCTCCTGTGCGCTGCGCGATGCCCGCGTGGCTCAGATGGTCGAGGAGGCTTTGTTCCATTTTGATGGCCAAAGGTACCGTTTGTTGGCATGGGTCGTGATGCCAAACCACGTGCACCTTTTGATTGAGACTCTGAAGGGCTGGCCAATCGCAGGACTGGTGCATTCTTGGAAAACGTGGACGGCGCACCGAGCGAATGCCTTGCGCGGCACGACCGGAGCTTTCTGGCAGCGGGAGTACTATGATCGGTACATCCGCGATCAGGAGCACCTGGCGAACGTGGTGCAATACATTGAGCAAAACCCCGTGAAGGCCGGCCTTTGCGCAAGCGCGAAAGACTGGCCCTGGAGCAGCGCGAAGCGCTAGCGCCCCTGGGAGCGCTAGCCTCGTGGCTGGCCCCCTCGGAAACGCGCGAAGCGCCAGACCAAAAGGGTGCGGCTATCGCCGGTGGATCGAGTGGCCGGCTGGAAGCCAACGCTCCCAGGATACTTGCGCCATGCGGGTCGTGGATGTATGGAGGGCGGATCATGCCTGAATTGACCGACTCCATCACGCTGCTGGGAAAATCTGAGAACCGACTGCCGGCCTCGCCCGATGAGGCGCGGTTGGAGGTGTTTGCGAATCGCACGCCGGGCCGCAATTACACGATCCACCTGACCGCCCCCGATTTCAGCTCCGTCTGCCCCGTGACGGGCCAACCAGATGCGGCGCACATGGAGATCTATTACATCCCCGCAGACACCTGTGTGGAGACGAAGTCCCTGAAGTTTTACCTCGCCTCCTACCGGAACCACGCCTCCTTCAACGAAGCGATCGTCAATCGGATCCTCGACGACCTAGTGAAGGCCTGCGCACCACGGCAGGCAGTGGTGAGGGGCAAATTTGCGCCTCGGGGTGGCATCCAGCTCACTTGCGAAGCCCGCTTCCCTGACTTGGACGAGCCGTTGCGGCTGTCCTGATTTGTTTTCCGATCATATGGCCAAGGTTATCGTTCTCCTCAGCGGCGGCATGGACTCTGTAACGGCGCTTTATGCGGCCCGGCGGGAGCACGAGGTCGTGGGGGCGGTCAGCTTTGACTACGGGGCCAAGCACAATCATCGCGAGCTGGCCCTCGCGACCTGGCACTGCGGCCATCTGGATCTTTGGCATGACGTCGTACCCCTGCCCTTCATCAATCAACTGTTCGCCTCGGACCTGCTGAAGAGCGGTGCCGAGATCCCCGATGGCCATTACGAAGAAGAGACGATGAAGCGCACCGTCGTGCCCTTCCGCAACGGCATCATGCTTTCCATCGCTTGTGGCTTGGCAGAAAGCCGTGGCGCAGAGGCGCTGGTGATCGCCGCCCATGCGGGTGATCACGCCATCTATCCCGACTGTCGGGAGCCCTTCATGCGCGGCATCGCGGAGGCCATGCGCGAGGGCACCTATGCACAGATCGAGCTCCTGCGGCCCTTCATTCATTTGGACAAAACCGCCATCGCCAAGCTGGGGCAGGCCCTTGGCGTTGATTACGGGAAGACGTGGTCCTGCTACAAAGGTGGAGATCTCCACTGCGGGACATGCGGCACCTGTGTGGAACGCCGGGAGGCATTCATCCGCGCGGGTATCGATGACCCGACCGTCTATGAGCAGGAAGGCCCGCTGCCCCCGGCCCCTGGAGAGGGGTGACGAAAGAGACGGCGGCAGGTCGCATCTGCGCCCACCGCCGTCCTTCGGATCGATTAAGCGGTCTCGCCGTATTCGCGGTCTTTGAATTTGCCTGGGAGCGGCACTGGGTACTTGCCAGCGGCGTTGGCGAGTAGTGGTGCAGGCCCGTCGAGGGTGAGCTTGTCCACGTCAGGGGCCAATTCGTGCTTCCAGTTCAGGGCCTGATCGTAAGTGATGACTTGGCCGGTGTGGGCAGACATGCGGCCCATCGCGGTAGCGACGCTGCTCTTCACACCGCGCTCCACTTCGTTGTAGGGCTTGTTGTTTTGGATGGCATCGAGGAGGTGTTCCCACTCGAGGTCGTATGGGTTTGGTTCTGGCTGCTTGGCGCGCCAGATCAAGTTTTTGCTATCCTTCAGGTGGCCCTTGAACGTGGCGGCGCGGGAGGGGAAGTGGCCGGCCGTGGAGACAATGGCCATGCCCTTGCTGCCATGCACGTAGGTGGCGAACTCGTTGTGCGTATTGGCATTGTTGCGCCCCTGGAGGAAGAGCTTGGCGCCATCGGCAAAGGTGTACTCCACGTTGTAGTGATCAAAGTTTTGATCGATGTAATCGCCACGGTCAGTGCGGCCACCGCTCGCCTTGGCCTCGACTGGCCAGTCGTTCTTCATCCAGCAGGCTTCATCAATGTTGTGGATGTTGAAGTCACTGAAGGCACCACCGCTGGCCCAGAGGAAGCTGTGGAAGTTTTGGATCTGCCAGAGCAGCTCGCTGGGGTTCGTGGCAGGATCGCGTGGCAGCGTGAAGCAGGAGCCCACGGGGCCTTGGAGGCGGTAGGCCTGCATGAGGATCAGATCGCCGATCTCCCCATCTTGGATGCGCTTGAAGAGCTCGTTGCGGCGATCGCAGTGGCGGCACATGAGGCCGACGCCGACCTTGAGACCTTTGGCGATGGCTTCCTTGTTCAGCTCCAGCATGCGGCGGCCGCTGGGACCATCCACGCAGACAGGTTTTTCCATGAACACGTTCACCCCCTTTTCGATGGCATACTTGTAGTGCACCCACCGGAAGGCCGGCGGGGTGGTCAAGATGACGACATCGCCCGTGCCTGGACGCAGTTGGTCGATGGCGTGTTTGTAGGCGTCAAAGCCGATGAACTTCATGTCCTCAGACACACTCATGCGGTCTGGATGTTTAGCGGACAGGGCCTCAAAGCTGGACTTTAGGCGGTTTTCCATCACATCCGCCATGGCGACGAGCCTTGTCGGCGCGGGCTTGACGCCCAGGCAATTGCTGACCGCCCCGGTTCCACGACCGCCGCAGCCGACGATGACGGCGCGGATGCTTTCATCCCCAGCGGCATGGACAAACGGGATGGTGATGCCGCTCAGGGCCGACAGACCGACGGTGGCACCAGTGGCGTTACGAATGAAATCGCGGCGAGCGATGGAGGGAACAGGATTGGGGGTGGATTCGGTGGGATTCATGGAATTGGATGGAACAAAGAGGAAAACGAGTGAGCTAGCACGCTGCTTTCGCCAGACTTACCACGATGGAGGAATGCCTCGCAGGAGGGAAGCTCTTTTTTGTGGGGCTTGAGCGCTGGGGCGGTGGTGCGCGCACTCGAGAAGCGTTTTGGTACCGCAGGGCTTCTAGAGTGCGAGAGCTGGCTCTCGCTTTGCGGCGGAGGGAAGCTTGCTTCCTGGGGTGGGGTGCTCGGCGTGGATCGCGGTGGAGGGAGATTCTTGTGGTTGGGCTTGCGCGTTGGGGTGGTGGTGCGCGACGCCAGCAGAGCTGGCTTTGCCAAAGCGGAAGCTGAGCTTCCGCACTCGAGAAGCGTTTTGGTACCGCAGGGCTTGTTGGGTCGGAGTGCTTCGGGGTGATTTCTTAACCCAGCGCTGCTTTACGCAGCCGCAGGGCATTCGCGACAACACTGAGGGAGCTAAAGCTCATCGCTGCACCAGCGATCATCGGGCTGAGCAAGACACCGAACACGGGATACAGGGCACCTGCGGCGATGGGCACGCCGAGGGCGTTGTAGAGGAAGGCGAAGAGCAGGTTTTGGCGAATATTGCTCATCGTGGCGCGCGAGAGCCGGATGGCCTTGGCAATGCCACGAAGGTCCCCTTTGACCAGCACCACTGGGGCACTCTCCATCGCGACGTCTGTTCCGGTGCCCATGGCGATCCCCACATCAGCTTGGGCGAGAGCGGGCGCATCATTGATGCCATCGCCCGCCATCGCGACGATTTTTCCTTTGGCCTGGAGGGCGCGGACTTTATCGATTTTCTGCTCTGGCAAGACGCCTGCATGGACTTCATCGATGCCCAGCAGCTTCGCTACTGCCTTCGCTGTCGCGGGGTGATCGCCCGTCGCCATGATCAACTTCACGCCCATGGAATGCAGTTGCTTCACGGCCTCTGCGCTCGTCTCTTTGATCGGGTCCGCGATGCCGATCACGCCTGCCAGCACCCCTTCCTGTGCGATCCACAGCACGGTGCGGCCAGCAGACTGCCATTGGGTCGCCATCTCGGCTAGCTCGGGCATTGGGGCGATGCCCTTTTCCTCCAGCCAATACTGGGTGCCGATGTGATAGGCCTTTCCAGAAACGGTGCCGCTGACTCCATGGCCCACCGTAGCGCTGAAATCCGCCACGCTCGGCAGCACGAGATCGCGCGCCTTCGCCGCAGCCACGATTGCACTGGCGACAGGATGTTCTGAGGCTTGTTCCACCGCCGCGATGTCTCGCAAGAGATCGTCGGCGGGTATTCCTGGTTGCGAAAAATAGTCCACCATTTGCGGGCGTCCCTCCGTCAAGGTGCCGGTCTTATCACAAATCAGATGAGTGACTTTTTCCAGGTGCTGTAGGGCCTCTGCCCCTCGCAAAAGTATGCCCTCCTGCGCACCACGCCCGATGCCCACCATGATGGACATCGGCGTCGCAAGGCCCAAGGCACAGGGGCAGGCGATGATCAGCACCGCGACGGCGTTGACCAGAGCAAAAACCAGCCTCGGCTCAGGACCCAGCCAATACCAAAGGCCAAACGTTACCACCGCGATCACTGCCACGATGGGCACAAACCACGCCGCTGCGCGATCCACCAGCGCCTGCACGGGCGCTCGACTGCGCTGCGCATCGGCTACCAATTGCACGATGCGGGCGAGCATGGTGTCGGCACCGATTTTTTCTGCCTCCATGATCAGGCTACCGGTGCCGTTCATCGTGCCAGCCGTCAGTGCTGCGCCGACTTGTTTTTCCACCGGCAGTGACTCGCCGGTCAGCATGGATTCATCGACGCTGGAGCTGCCCTCCATCACGCGACCATCCACTGGCACCCGCGCCCCAGGGCGCACGCGGAGGCGATTCCCCACCTGCACCTCGGACAGCGGCACGTCTGCCTCCGCCCCGTCTTCAGCAATGCGCAGCGCTGTTTGCGGGGCCAACTCCAGCAGTCCCTCCAACGCTGCGGAGGTGCGTGACCGCGCGCGAATCTCCAGCATTTGACCAAACAAGACCAAGACCACGATGACGGCCGCCGCTTCAAAATAAACTGGCGGACCGTGCATGCCGCGCAGCGCCTCTGGGAACCACTGCGGTGCCAGGAGGGCCACGGCACTGAAGATCCACGCCGCGCCGACGCCCAGCATGATCAGCGTAAACATGTTCCAGCGGCCCGTGCCCAGAGATCTGGCACCACGAACCAAAAAGGGCCAGCCGCACCAGAACACGACCGGAGTCGCCAGCACAAACTGCGTCCATCGGCTCCACGGTGCCTCTGCCCAGTGCGAGATCGATCCAGGCAACAGGTGCGCCATCGCCAAGATAAAGACAGGCAACGTCAAGACCGCGCCGATCCAGAATCGCCGCGTCATGGACTCCAGCTCCTTGTCGGTACCCGTCGCGCGCACCAAAGGATTGCGCTCCAGCGCCATGCCGCACATTGGGCAATCACCGGGCACGTCGGATTCCACGCCAGGACACATCGGGCAAAAGTAGGCGGCATTCGCGGAGGGAACGACCTTTTCTATGGGCTCCCCATGGCAATGGCAGCAGCAGGAGGAGGCCGTCTTCTTCTTCATCACACAAGGGATACGCTGGAGGCCCAGCTCTTGCTACACCAACCGCTCTGCCAGCTCCAGATCGGCTGGGAAAGTGATCTTTGGATTCGGCCAGGGATTGTCCACCACCTTCACTGACTGACCGAGGTGCTGCACCGCAGAAACTTCGTCGGTGACTAAGGCCCCCGCCGCCAGCACTGCCTCATACGCACGGACCAGCAGCGCATGGTCGAAGACTTGCGGCGTCTCCATGACCCAGACGCCTTCGCGATTCAGGGCCTCCGTGATTTGGCCATCGACATCGACACGCTTGATCGTCTCGGTCATCGGGCGGGCGCAAGTCGCAGCCCCCATGGCGATGGCCTCCGCCACGCAGCGGGAGATTTGCTCTGGGCGGATCAGCGGTCGCGCGCCATCGTGGACGGCCACGGTCGTCGCATCAGGGCTGATCGCCTGAAGACCGGCCCAGACCGAAAAATGTCGTTCGGTGCCGCCGTCCACAATGGCGCGCAGCTTCGTCAAATGCCCGTCCGCCTGCCAGGTCTGCACCACCTCCCGCACCTCATCGCCAGCAACAAGGACGATCTCTGCGATGTCGCTACAGGCTTCAAATTCACCCAAAGTCCGCCGCAATACCGGTGCGCCCGCCAAGGGGGCGAGGAGTTTGTTAAAGCCCATCCGGCGGCTACCGCCAGCGGCCACGATGATGGCTGAGGTCATGGTTGAGGGAAGGCGCACGAATACACAAGCCGAACCCGCAACGCAAGCAGGCAAAAGCCATCGAGCCAGAGCGCCTCTGGGAGCGCTGCCTTCCAGGCGGCTACTAAACCAACCGGCGATAGCCGCACTCTTTCGTCTTTGGCGTTTTGCGTGCTTGCAGGGTTGGCCGACCGATTGCGAAGCCGCGAAGCGAACCCTGCGCCCATACTTATGATTGCCAACTCCCCAACACCTGATTTGATGGGCGCATGAATAGCATGACAGGCTTTGGGCGCGGGGACGCGCAGCAGGACGGGATCACTTGGTTGGTGGAGTGCAGCTCCGTGAACCGCAAACAACTCGAAATCGTCGTCAACCTTCCCCGTGAGCTCGGCGAGCTAGAAATCACCCTGCGCAACCACATCGCCGCACGCGTGTCCCGCGGTCGCGTCCAGGCCATCGTCCGGGCGGATACCTCGACCACCGGAGGGGCGGCTGAGGTAGGCATCGATGAGGCACTTGCACAGCAATACCTCAACGGCCTCCGCGCCCTGGGTGCAAAGCTCGGCGTTGCGGATAACTTATCGCTCGCAGAGCTGGCACGGCTCCCAGGGATCGCCCAACTGCAGACCGAACAGATCGCCTCTGAACACGCGGCACCCGCCATCACGGCGGCCCTGGACCAAGCCCTGAACCAAATGCTGGCCATGCGTGAGGCGGAGGGCGCGCATCTGCGGCGCGATGTCGAAGAACGGCTGGCCCTACTGGAAAAACACCTTGAAGCCATCAAAGCCAAAGCCCCCACCGTCCCCGAGCACCACCGTCGCATGCTGCGTCAGAGGCTCGAAGACGCCGGCCTGCCACTTCCACTGGATGACGAGCGCCTCATCAAAGAGATCGCCCTATTTGCCGACCGTACCGACATCTCGGAAGAAACCACCCGCGCCGCAAGCCACTTCAAGCAATTCCGCGCCTACCTGAACGGCCAGGAGCCCGCAGGCAGATCGCTAGACTTCCTCGTCCAAGAATTCTTCCGCGAGTTCAACACCATGGGATCCAAAGCCAACAACGCCGAGATCGCCCACCACGTCGTCGCCGCCAAGACCGAGCTCGAAAAAATCCGCGAACAACTCCAGAACGCCGAATAGCGAGGGTTCCGCACCAGGGCCACTCAGAATTCGGAAGGGGCGCGGCCAGACAGAAAGTCATGGGTCCAGGCGGACCAGCTCCTGGGCTCTCCGATCCCCAGTGACGAAGACCACAACATGGCCGTTTGCGCCGATGGCCTGGGCGAGGCCTCTGCCCCCAGCTCCGGTGCGTTCCAGCACCGGCTTCAGGACGATTCCACGAATCATGTCTCGCGGGGTGTTGTTGGAACTGTAGGTATTGCCCTTCAGCAGGCGCAGGCCGGGGAGGCGCAACTGCTGGGTGGGGCCAGTGTCTCCTCCCAAGGTGGTTTGACCAGTCCACAGCGCTTGGTTAGCCGTTCTTGGGGCACCTCGGAGGCTGCCCACGATGACATAGTGGCCGTTGATCGGATCAACATCGACGGACTGGAGAGCAGCGACTGTGACGCCGCTCCGGCCCACGCCGGGAGGCTGCGATCCGGTCCGCAGCAGTGCCAGGAATTTGCCGTCGGCTTGGCGCAGCAGCAATGCCTGGTTGTTGGCACGGTTCACACCAGTGCCGCCGAGGGTGGCTTGGAAAATGACCTGTCCGCCAGGTCTTCCCCAGAACCGGATGATTCGCCTCACGACGACACCTGGGAAGTTCAGCGGGTCAAACACCGTCCCTTTGCGCAGAATAAGCCCCGAGCCGCTCGACCAGACGCCTTCGTTGGTGGCAGACGGACTTCCGCTCAGAGTGGCCCGGTAGAGGCTGCTCGTTAGCGAGCTGGTCACGGCGAGAAAGGAGCGGAAGGCCGCCGGGGCAACACTGGGCTCCAAGTCTCCTTGCTTGGCATAGCGGGTGGAATTGCTACCATTAGCGCGGATAGAGAATAGAGCCTGTTGGGCTCCGCCGCCAATGGACGAAAGGAACGCCGCCCCAAAGTCGATGGAACCCGACCGGCCACCTGACCGCACTGCGGTGAACTGGCCGAAGTTTCCGCCGCCGCCAAAGGCCGGGCTGCCTTCACGCATCATCGGCGTCGCGGGCAGGACGGATCCGGCGCTGGTCAGCGCCAAAATCCCGCTATCGTTGGACCTGTTCACGCCAGTGAACGTGCTGAGACGCAGTTGGTGGGGCAGGGTGATGTGGGCGCTGGGATCGAGGCTCTGTAGCGTCTCTGAAATTGTGTACGGCTCCGCTCCGCCAAGTGCCGCCACGGGTTTTCCGGTGCGGAAGAGCAGGCCGAGGTAGGCACCATTGTCTTGGAAGATGGCGGTATTGTTAAAGGAGTTCAATCCACCGCCAGCCACGGTCGCCTGGATCAGCCCGCCGGAGGTGGACTGGTTGGCAACGATCCCCTTGAAGGCAATGACGTGGTTGCCTGGCAGGTAGCCTGCCCAAACTAGGCCGCCCAAGTCATCCCACCGTTGCTGGACTAGGGCGACTCCGCCGCCGAGACCCAGTGTGGAAAAGATCCCCCGGTTGCGGCCGCGCGCAGCACCCGCGCCAGTTAGGCCGTAGTCAGAGAGGGTGCCCCCAGAGTCGTTGACTGCCGCCCCATAAACCTTGGAGAAACTGAGGTCCAATCCTCCCGGAGCCGAAACGCCCGACTTGGCGAGGGAGGCCAAGACAGGGCCGATGCCAGTGAACAGGTAGGCTGCTCCTGCTTGAGGGGCAGTATTGTCGGCACCGTTGCCATTGACGCCCTTGGCGTTGCTGGCTTCCCCTGGAGCCCCGACGACCACAGTATCACCAGAGATCGCCACGGAATAACCGAAACGGTCAACCGTCTCGGCGTTGAAAGCCTTGAGGTAGGCCTGCTGGCTCCACTGGCTGCCGCCGCGCATAAACACGTAGGCCGCTCCCGCCAAACCTAAGCTGTTGTCGGTCCCGTTGCCATTGATGCCAGTGGCGTTACTGGCTTCCCCTGGGGCCCCAATCACCACAGTATCGCCCAAGATCGCAACAGAATAACCGAAAAGGTCATATGCCTCCGCGTTTGAGGCCTTGAGATAGGACTGTTGGATCCACTGGCTGCCGCTGCGGGTGAACACATAGGCTGCTCCTGCTTGAGGGGCAGTATTGTCGGCACCGTTGCCATTGACGCCAGTGGCGTTACTGGCTTCCCCTGGAGCCCCAACGACCACAGTATCGCCCAAGATCGCAACTGAATAACCGAAAAGGTCAACCGTCTCGGTGTTGGAGGCCTTGAGGTAGGCCTGCTGGCTCCACTGGCTGCCGCTGCGGGTGAACACATAGGCGGCTCCCGCCACACCCGCGCTGTTGTCGGTCTCGTTGCCATTGACGCCGGTAGCATTGCTGGCTTCGCCTCGAGCCCCGACGACGACGGTGTCACCCGAGATCGCTACGGAATTACCGAACTCATCACCTGCCCCGGTGTTGGAGGCTTTGAGGTAGGCCAGCTGGCTCCACTGGCTGCCACTGCGGGTGAACACATAGGCGGCTCCCGCCACACCCGCGCTGTTGTCGGTCTCGTTGCCATTGACGCCGGTAGCATTGCTGGCTTCGCCTCGAGCCCCGACGACGACGGTGTCACCCGAGATCGCTACGGAATTACCGAACTCGTCACCTGCCCCGGTGTTGGAGGCTTTGAGGTAGGCCTGTTGGCTCCACTGGCTGCCGCTGCGGGTGAACACATAGGCTGCTCCTGCCCGAAACGCGCTATTGTCAGTTCCGTCTCCGTCGATGCCGGTGGCGTTGCTGGATTCCCAAACAGCTCCAACGACTACAGTATCGCCTGAGACCGCCACGGAAGTACCGAACTGGTCAACCGTCTCGGTGTTAAAAGCCTTGAGGTAGGCCTGCTGGCTCCACTGGCTGCCGCTGCGGGTGAACACGTAGGCTGCTCCTGCCCCAACCGCGCTATTATCGGTCCCGTCTCCGTTAACGCCAGTGGCTTTGCTAGCCTCACTAGTTGCACCGACGACCACGGTGTCGCCCGAGATCGCCACGGAAAGGCCGAATCCGTCACCTGCCCCGGTGTTGGAGGCCTTGAGGTAGGCTTGCTGAGCGATGGGGTCAATGGTGAGCGGATAGAGTGCTTCCGCGTCGTCCACGATCAGGCGCACCTCTTTTTCACCTCCTGATTCAAAGCGCGAGGGCAGCACCTTCCCCTCCGCATCCCAGACCTTCAGCCCAGCATAGTTCAACACGGTGGCACCGCTGGCATCGGCGAAGTGGACACCCTGCGCATCGTCTGCCACCTTCGGGCTCAGGTTCCCTCGGGTCAAAAGCAGGAGGCTTAACTTTTCCCCAGCCGCCGCGTCCTTATATGGCCGCTCACGCACGATGTAACCATGCTCTAGCCCCCGCTGGTCGTTGACCCACCATTCCTGAATCGTGGCGTCCCAGTCGTAGGTCAGGCGCTGGCCGTCGGCCTTTACCTGGGGTGCGCTCGCGCCCATAGGTGTTTGTTTCGGACCCACTCCGTAGCTCTTGAGTTCCAATCCCCACGTCCAGTCCCCACCCGTCGGCTTCGCCAAAAATCCCCGACCGTCAAATTGGGTCGTCCACTGCTGTCCTGGATTGCGTGCCTGCCAACCACCCTCCATCGGTTGGAAGCAGTGACGCCCCGCCTCATAGGCTTCACGAATGCTCTGCCAGTCAGATTTTGCCAAACCCGCAGGAACGTCTTCCGGATTCCGGGGCGGATTCGCCTGCGGAGGCTTAGCAGCGTGCAGTGCGACATTGAAACAGAGCAGTAGGAGTGGCAGGGTGTTTTTCATTGTGAAGTAGGTGGGATGCATGGAAGTAAGGAGGGGGGGCGGCTGAAAATCGGTCAGCGTGCAGCGCCTTCAGGGACAGAAGGCACCACTGCACGCCTGACTTTGGTTAGCGCGGCCATACGCTTCTTGGAGGCGTTGACTACCTGGAGGTCGTCAAGGACCTCGCACCATGGGTTTGCGGCGCGTTCGCACCCGAGGTGCGCTGATCACAAAAGCGGCAATGCCCCGCATCAGCAGTCGAATTGGCATAGGGTGGAGTGAAGGCTGAAAAAGGCTGAACTCTCTCCTCAGTCCAACTGGGCCTTGATAAGGAAAGGGCTGCCTCCACAACGAGTGGTGGTCGGCGAACTTACGAACTCTAGCCGAACAGTCAATACTAAACTTTAAGGACAGTCTTGCGTTCCTGGCGGCGACCCCTCACACTTCAAGGGTCAGGAACCACTCGCTCATGATGCGCCGCCTTCTTCTCTTTCTCTTCCTCGCTCTGGTCCCCAGCTCCCGCGCCGCCTTCAAAGAGGTCGCACCGGAAGTCTTTGTCTGGACCGATACCTGCAATGCCTACCTCATCCGCGATGGCGATGCCGCGATCATGATCGATATCGGCGATGCAACCGCGCTCGATCATCTCAGCGAAATCGGTGTGAAGAGGGTCGATTGGGTCTTGCTGACGAGTCATCACCGCGAACTGCACCAGGGCCTGGGCAAACTCGACCGAGCGAGCACGAAAGTCGCTGCCCCCAAGGCAGAACAGGCGTTTTTTGAAACCCCCAACGACTTCCGAAAATGGGATCCACGCCTGAGCGATAAGTACACCGTACATGGGGCCAGTTACTTGCGACCACCCAGCACCGCTGTGAAGGTGGATCGTTGGCTCGCTGGCGACGAAGTCTTTGAGTGGCGCGGACACAAGCTGACCTGCGCCAGCACGCCAGGACACTCCCCCGGTGGAATGAGCTACGTGATGGACGATGTCGTCTTCATCGGGGGCGTCATGCATGACGGGGCCAAGATGACGAACTGGTTTGATACCGAATGGGACTACGGCTTTGCCAAAGGCCTCGATGCGCTGATTGAATCCGTCGATCATCTCACTGGCATTGCCCCACGCATCGCCTTGGCTTCTCAAGGGCCGATCATCACGGACGCACCTTCGCAGTTTAAGACCTATCGCAAGAAGCTCGCCGAATTCCGACCAGACTACGTGCGCGGCTACCCTGTGGGGGATCTTTCGAAGCGTGGCCCCCACCCAGCCACCACACCGACCAAGGTCCACTACGTCGTCCAGGTCACGCCCCACCTCTACATGTTCGGGCCGGAGATGGCGGGCAAGAACTTCGCCATTCTCATCGCCGATAGCGGGCACGCCCTGCTGCTCGACTGCGGGCTCTTTCCAAAGCTGGTGCTGAACCGCATCATCGATGACATGAAGCAGTATCTCGGTCTCAAACAGATCGATGCCTGCTGGATCTCCCACTCCCACGGGGACCACTTTACGCTCTTCCCCGCGCTGCAAGAGCACGGGGTGAAGTTCTGGACCATGGATACCATCGCCGATAAGTGCGAGAACCCGCGCTACTACGACTACCCCGCGATGATCGGCACTTACAACGCTGGTTTTGAGAAGGCCAAGATCGATCGCATTCTCAAGGCCGGTGATGTCATCGATTGGGAAGGCTACCAATTGCACATCGATTGGATGCCTGGACAGACGGAATTTGGCAACGCCTTATGGTTGGAACTCGATGGCAAGAAGATCGTCTTCACGGGAGACAACCTCTTCGGAGATCCGTCTGACGTCACACAGAATGGGCACGAGTGCGTCGTCGCCCGCAATAGCGCCATCACGGAGGAGGGTTACCTCGTGGCCGCAAACTACCTCAAGAGCCTAAAGCCAGACGTCATCATGGGTGCGCATTCGGTATTGATGACGGAGCCCGCCGCCTTCATTGATCGTTACCAAGCCTGGGCGCAGCGCATTATCCAGCGTTACAAGGAGTTGCTTCCCGATGAGGATTACGAGTACCTCTTTGATCCCTACTGGGTCAGTGCATATCCTTATCGGGTCGATTTGACGCAGACCGTCACCCAGACCATTCAAGTCACCGTCCGCAACTTTCGCGATCAACCGCAGACCCATCGTATCGAGCTAAAGCTACCACCGGGCATCACCGCAGAGCCGAGCATCCTTGAAGGCATCCTGGCTGCAAAAGGTAGGCAGGCATTCCCGGTCACGCTCACCGTCCGCGACCGCAACCTTTTGGAAACAGGGGTGCAGATCATCCCCTTTGACATCACCCTGGATGGGCAGCGCTATGGAGAGCTGTTTGACTTTATCGTGCTGGGTAAAAAAGGCGTCTGAATGAGACGGTTCACCGTTGCCGACGAAGTTCATGAATCACCCAGGCTACGGAGCCATGCCGGTTTTTTGGGCGAGCTCCTCTGGAGTGCCGTCGCGCTTTAGCATGTCTTTCAGGTACTCATCCGTCGCCAGGGTGGGCATGGCGCTGATCGCTGCGGGATTGGTGATTCGGGAGAAGATGACCCGCTTCACCTTGCTGATGGGCACGGCTTTTTCCCCATAACCATCGGGCTGATTGGAGGACCAAAAGCGCAGTTGCCGGGTGCCATCAGCGATCTGCTCCAGAGCAAGGAAGACGACGGAGTGCCCTGCCTCGCGCTTGCCGATGTTTTCATTCCAGAAGATTTTGAGGAAGTCGCCAGGGACGGCGTAGGCCCAGTCTTCGAAATTGACGCCGATCCCAGTCTCGTAGAAGAGCCGGGCGGTTCCAGGGCCGTTGGCGTTCCAGCGGCCCCAAACGCCCGCACCATCGGGCTGGCCTGCCATGAGCAGGGATTGGCTGATGGCCTCCGTAAATTTGATCCGCCTGCGGTCGCAAGCTGCCTGGAGACTGTGGAGGAAAACCTGGTACGTTGCCCCTGAGCAATAACTGGGCTGGGCAGCTTTGGGCTCCAGATCCAGATCTTTTTTTCGCGAGACGGTGATGGCCTTACGGAGGCCTGCATTGGCTGCACCCGTGAGGGCATAGCCACCACCACTGGGCATGGTGCGGATGGCCTTGAGGACGAGGTCGTTGTATTGAGCCGGGGGGGGTGGCGGGGCTGTGAGCTGTCGGGTCGGTGGCAGTTGCGCCTCTTGGGTGGTGCTCTTTGCTTTCGCCTCCAAGACTGGTAGGGCGGCAGGGGTCGCAGTCGCTGCTGGAGTCACCACATCCGGAACGGGCGGTGCCGCTTCAATCGGCTTGGGGCTCTGCAGACTTCCAACTTGGGGAACCGGTGCATCTGCGCGCTGTGCCGACTCAGCGGCGGCAACGGGTCGCACTTCGATCTGGCCCACTTGAGGCGGCGGCGTGGCTTCAGGCAATTGGGAGACGGACGGAAACACGCTCGTCTCGCCGGAGGAATTCTGCTGGGTGATGACCGTAACCCGTGGGCCACCCCCGCCGCCGCCGACTTCGGTGGGCGCAGGTAACGGGGCGACCGCAGCCGTATCGATAGGCTTGGCGCTGGGTGGGGGGCCTGGATCACAGGCGCTGCACAGGACCACTACGGCGAGCAAGAGTGCTGCCCAGCAGCGGGGGTGAGAGTGCTTAGTTGCGGATGACGGATTCATCGTATTTCGTGATTTGCCAGCTATCGCCAATGCGTTCAAGGTTAATGTCAACGTAGGCCCCGCTACCAGAGTTCCGCAAAGATGCAGACTTTCGCGTCTTCTCCAAGCACATCGTGTTTGAAGAGCGCCCAGAGCCCGCAGCGTTGCGTAAGATCGGCACAGAGCGCTACGCCGATTTGGTGATCTACACACGCGTCTCCAGCCGTAAAAGGCCGCACTCGACGAAGCCATCAAGGGCACCATCCTCAAGACCCTGGAAAATCATTGTCATCAGGCCCTCGAGACCGCAGGCTAGGGAACAAAAAGCAATGGCCCCGGAATCCTGCATCCAGAAATCCCCACGACCCGGCCACCGCCTAGCACAGATAGGCGCATGGATGCAGTTGGGGCCATTCATTGGCTTGGCCGGAACAGTGGTGGGGATGGTGCGAGCATTCGGCGCACTCCCTTCCGACGGCGTCGGTGATCCCAGCAGAGTCAGCGCGGCGATCGGCGAGACCTTGGTGACGACCGCCATAGGCCTGATCTTCGCCATCATTGGCGCAGGGTTCATTCTATATGCCACTCTGAAGCAGGGCTACCGGGCAGAGTGGCTGTTCTGGTTCCTGATCATCGTCGGCGGGATCTACGTCCTTTTGTTCCCTGCGGGCCTCATCATTGGCGTTCCGTTCCTGGTGACGGCGCTCTCAAAGCGGGTGGAGTTTCTGAGGCCATGCTGCCCCCCGACTCTTCCCCGGCCTTGATTGCGGTTGGGAGACGGGCGCTGTGGAAAAGGGCTGCGCACCGGATGGCGTAGTGGTTGGGGGAAGGCGCAAGGCGGCATATTGGCATCGACTTTCCCCCCATCGCTGCCATCGTGCCCGACGCTCCTTCCCTCATGAATGCTCTGCCCAAAGTCTTCATCTCCGCCACCTCGGGCGATCTGCGCAGTGTGCGCCAAGTCGTAAAAGAAGCCCTGCTGACCATCAACTGCCACCCGGTGGAGCAGACAAACTTTGAGCCCGATTGGCGTACTGTTGAGGGCATGCTGCGCGCCAAGATCGAAGGCTGCCAGGCCCTGATCCACATCGTCGGGATGCGCTACGGGGCCGAGCCAAAGCTCGCCACACGCCCGCCCGGCACCCCACGCCGCAGCTACACCCAGATGGAATACGACATCGGCTGCCAGCTCCAGGAGCAGCGCGGGGAAGATGGCTTCCGCGTCTATACCTTCATCTGCGCAGAGGACTTTCCCTTCGATCCTAACGACGCCGAGCCGAAGAAGCATCAGCAGCTTCAGCGCACCCATCGCGCGCATCTCATCGACAGCCCGCGCGTGTATGAATGGCCAGCCACACCGGATGACATCAAGGCCCTCGTCCTCGCCATGCCGGAGCTCGCGCTCCTGCACCACCAGGAGCAAACCAGCCTCCACCAGAAGCTCGACCGTGTGCTTGACCAGCACGATCCCCTCATCGCCTATTGCCAGATCCTGCGCACGCACTTCACCGACTACCAGAACCTGGGCCTGCCCGCCGTGGCCAGCCAGGATGAGAAGGACGTCAGCATCACCATCCAGGGCATCTTCGTGCCGCCCACTTGCACGACTGAGCACGTCACCCCGGCAGCCTTCGATCAGGCACTGGAAGAGGACGAGAACCCCGCGCTGCCCCTGCTGGACGTCGTCATAGAAGAGCGCCGCCTCGTCCTGCTGGCCGACCCTGGTATGGGCAAGTCCACTCTCACCCAGTGGCTCGTCAGCAGCCTTGCCGCCCAGCATCTGGGGATGGGCGAGGTCGTCATTCCAGGGGCCATTCCCCTGCCACTCATCCTCCGGGATCTGGTGCCGCACATGCCTGTGCAGGTCCGCGACTGGACATGGCCTCGCCTGCTGGAGGCCTTCCGTGCCTGCAAGCCCGGCCTCACCGCAGCCGATCCCCTGGCCCGGCCTCTGGACGACACAGCCTGGGCAAAGCTCTTGCGCTCCCCCGATGCCTTCTTCCTCATCGACGGCCTGGATGAGATTGGCGATCTGGAGCGTCGCACCGCTGTGCGGGATGCCATCTGGCAGGGGTTCAAAACTCATCCCGAGGCTCGCTTCCTCATCACCTCCCGCATCATAGGATATGATGCCGCTGAGGTTCATATCCAACCGAACGCAGATTGCATGCCCCAAAACGCGCAGGGCTACCCGCTTCGGGTTCTCTCTTTGGGCGTTGCCACCCGCTTTTACCTTGCCCCTTTCGATGATGCCCAGCAGCTCACCTTTGCCCAGAACTGGTATCGCCCCCGCCTGGGCGAAGCAGCGGGCACCGAGCGGGCGGCGAGCTTTCAACAGGCGGTCCACGCGCACTCCGCCACGCGGGTCATTGGCCGTGTGCCGAATCTGCTCTACCTCCTGGCCCTGCTGTATCGGAACCGCGTCCACCTGCCGCATGGCCGTGCCGAGGTCTATGCAGACATCTCCAAGGCCTACTTGGAAAGCATCGCCCTGGACCGCCACCTGCACGATCAGCCCGGCCACGCTGTGCCTTTCACCCTGGCGCAAAAGGAGTCCTTCCTGGCCACCATCGCCACCCACATGCAGGTTCGGCGAGCGCAGGAGGAAGCAGCGGCACGGCTTAAAGTGGAGCTCCATACTGGCGAGGTGCTGGCCACCCATGCCGACCTGGAGACCTGGCTGCGCCCCCATTTTGCCGATGCCCAAGGCAGACTGGACCAGGCCGCGCTGAGGCTCTTTCTCGACCACGTCGCCCGACGCGCCGGGCTGCTGCTGCCGCGCGGTGCGGACGCCTATGCCTTTGCCCACCTGTCCTTCCAGGAATACTACGCCGCCCGGCACCTGGGCAGCGAGTTCCAGCTCATCGTCAATGGGCGGGATGAGGATCAGGCCCTTCCGCATGAGGAAATTCAGGTCACCGTGCCCCGGCTTATCGAGTGGTCGCGCCAATACGCATGGCGGGAGGTCTTCATCTACCTCGTGGAGAGCCTACGGGGCACCGCCGGTGCCACGGGACGACTACTGCGGGATGTCTTCCTCAGCGAGGACGCCCATGAGGACGCCTACTGGCCCGCTCAGGATGGTCAACCACACCGCTGCCTGCCCGCCGAAGCAGCACAATTGCTCGCCAGCCTCTCCCTGGATACTGACATCGACCTGAGCGAACCCCAGCGCCAAAAGCTTTGGACTCACCTCTGGCAGATTCACCTGCGCTGGCGGGTGGACATAACTGGCATGCATCCGTGGTACGTCGCGGGGGAACTTCTGGCCACCAGCAGCTACCAAACGGTCGTCTGGCAGACTCTCCTCAGTCAGGCAGCAGAGAGCACAGAGTTGAGCCTGCCAGACTGTCCGCAACTCACCGATATCAGCGGCATCGACAAACTTACCCAGCTTCAATTACTCGATCTGTTTTGCTGCTCTGGAGTATCGAGCCTTGAGCTACTACACGCTATCCCATTGAGGATCCTTGACGTCAGCGGCTGTACCGGGGTGACGAACCTGGAACCTCTACGGGCTTTGCCTTTGGAGGTCCTTAACCTCGGTGGATGCGATGGGGTGACGAGCCTGGAGCCGCTGTCCGCTTTGCCTCTGCGAGAGCTTAAATTGTACGACTGCACCGGGGTGACGAGCCTGGAACCGCTGCGCGGTTTGCCTTTGCAGTGGCTCGACCTCAAGGGTTGCACCGAGGTGACGAGCCTAGAACCGCTGCACGCTTTGCCTTTGCAGAGCCTTGACCTCGACGGGTGCACCGGGGTTACGAAGGTGGAGGTAGAGCAGTTGAGGAAGGCTTTGCCGAAGGGCTGCAAAATTGAAAGGCCTTGACCCCAGCCCAGAACGCGCCCGGTGAGGATGGCGGTGACGTGCACCCCTTGACAAAATCACCCACCCCCTGGTGAGGGAGTGGGTGACAGTTCGCGGGATGTGCCGGGGGCTTAGTCTCCGACGACGACGGTGATTTCTTCGCTCCAGAGGCCCACTTGGGCATCCCCGACGCGGTAGATGGCGCGGTATTTCCACTTGGTCAGGGTGGTGGGGACCGGGGCGGTATCCAGGTAGTCGGGGGTGGTGTCAAAGGTCAGGATCGTGTAGCCGCTGCCGCGATCCACTTGGATCTCGCACTGGTCAAGGAAGCGGCTGTAGCCGCCCCAGCCCCAGCCGATGACGTTGCCTGCGGGCGTGACGGTGGCGGTGATCTCTGGCCGCAGGGTCAGGTAGTCGGGCGCTCCGGCCTCGCCACCCCGGATGCCGAGGTCATCGCAGATGGTGCCGGTGCAGGCGTCGTTTTCTTTGAGGCTGGCGATGAAGTCAAAGAGCCGCGGCAGGGCCCCTTCGTCCTTGGCGACGACGCCGGATGGCAGGGCAGGCGCGGTGAAGACGGGCAGGGCCAGGGGACCGCCCGTCCCAGTCTCTGCCTGCTGGAAGGCCTGGGTGGTGGCCTTGGTGAAGGTGCGCACGGCGGGCAGCCAGAGGGTCAGGAGGTAGGCCAGCCAGCGCGCCTCCGCGATGGGGGGATCCGTCTCCGTGGAGGTGAGCCCCAGCGCGGCGTGGTAGGTCGGGAGCTTCAGGCGGAAGTTTTCAAGCCATAGGGCCTGGTCTGCCTGGCGGGTTGGATAGAAGTCTTGTCGTTTCATTTTGGTTCTCGTTTTGGTTGGTGTTTGACTTGGGGGTAAGGGGCCGTACGGGACGAAATCGGGATCGCCGGGCTCGAGATAAAAACCCCAGCGCACGTTTGGATCATCAAAGGTGAAAGGCTGCCCGGTGAACGGGTTGATGGCGTCCCAGTTCAACGGCTGCATGGCGTGACGGAGGGTGTGAAACTAGCAAAATGGGGGCACCGTTCCGGGCGAGTACGAAACCGTTCCGCGCGATTTCGGCACCGTTCTGGAGTTTTCCGGCACCGTTCCGCGAAATGGGGGCAGCGTACTTGCGAAATTCCGGTGCCGCCTTTTCCCAGAACGGTGTCGTACTGGGAAAAAACGGTGCCCACCTGGAGCGGAACGGTGCCCCCTTTTCCGGGAACGGTGCCCCCATTGTCTAGGTTTCTTCCGATGGCGGCGAGTTCGGCAGGCACCGGGTGCAGCGCAGGCCCTGGAGTTACGGGCCAGGCAACGTGCCGGTGCGCCCCAGTCCCACCTGAGGGAAGAACGCGCCCCGACGGGAGCGGCGCAGCCGTTGTCTGATAGTCCTCTAGCGACATACCAATGAGCAATTAGGGCACCATTTAGGCGGAACGGCTAAAGTATGACAAGAAAAAAATGCCGGGCTGCAAAAAATGTACCCGCTGGGCGTGGTTGAGAGGGGGCTTCTTTACATTGGCCAGTTAGTTGCGGGGATGCCTCCCACTCAGGTGAACCGCACGCATGCCGCCAAAAATTGACGCACCTGACGGTTCTGTTAACATTACCTCTCAAAATGCACTCCGACACACCCTCTCAACCCGACTCGCAAAAGGATTGGCTCCACCGTGTCAGCACAAAAGCCTTTGGAACAATTTTCGTCGCAAGTGTCGTTCTGGGCCTGGTTGTTCCTTATCCAGGGAAACCTACGGACGTTGCAGGGTTGTTGGGCAGCTCGCTTACAGCGCCTGTGTTTGCGCTGCTGGTCGCATTGTTAGCTGCGGGCGTGATAACTGTGTTGGGAAATGCCCACTCCAAGACGCGAACCCAATCGATCTTCTTCATTGTTTGGTGCGTGGCGTGTGCGGCACTGTTTATCACGATTCGCGCTCGAGCCTACCTAAAGCGCGATGACGCCGAATATCGAGAGCGTGTGCGTCGGAGTTTGCAAACGTACAATGGCGATGGGGTAGGTTCTGAATCGTCTCCTGATTGGATACCATTGGCAGCGCTGGACGATGGGGATGTGCACCTGCTTCGTGGGTGGTGGCTTGCTGAGAAGAAACATGACTATTCGGCGGCGGCTCTAGAATTCAGCGCAGCTGAAAGAGCTGGGCTAGGATTGCAGCGAGCAGCCACTCTGGGGAAGACCACGGTCACAGACTTGGGCAGGTTTGAGGAAAGACCTCTATATCGGGTTGCCCTATCGCCACGGGCCTCGGGGTCGCCTGACGACTTTCTAGGCGCAAGCCAACATCACGGGTTCATTGATCGGTCCGGCACCTTGGTCATTCAACCAGCGTGGGACTATTGCAAAGACTTTAGCGAAGGTCTCGCCGCTTTCAAGAAAGGGGGCAAGTGGGGATTCATTGATCAAGACGGGAACGAAAAAATCGCTCCTCAGTGGGCCTCCGTAAGAGGGTCTTTTCGCGAAGGTACCGCCGCCGTTTGCGACGCCGCAGGGAAGTGGGGTATTATTGATCGTGATGGGAATATGCTTGTTCACCCCGCATGGGCGGCCGCTACCCCCTTTCATCAAGGCCGGGCAGTTGTGACGGATAGCGACGGCTCGCAACGGATCGTTTCGTCTGATGGGGAGATCTCCGCTGGTCGGTGGAAGAGTGTGTCCTTTTTCGCAGAAGGCTTTGCAGTCATTCAGAATGAAGATGGGTTCTATGGTCTCATGAATAGGGCCGGGAAGATTGTGATCGAGCCGCGACTAAAGTGCTTGGACCCTTATTCAGAGGGGTTGGCAAAGATTGAGGATTTTGACGGCAAGGTTGGATTCCTGGGCTATGACGGCGTCGCTATTCAACCCGCTTGGAGTGATGCAAGCAATTTCTCTGAAGGACGCGCGATGGTAACATTCAGCGGACCTGCTGGGCAAGAGCAGCACGGGTTCATCGACACGACTGGTCGGCTCCTCTTCGATCTTCACGCATTAGCACCCTCCCCCACCACAAGGGACACGTACCTTTCCGCTTACAATTTCTCCGAAGGTCTGGCGGAAGTGAGTGTCCATGTCTATCCCAAAGAAGGAGATTTTGAAAGGCGGTCCGGATATATTGATAGGGAGGGGCAGATTGTGATACCGCTTCAATGGGAATCGGCAGGGCCCTTCTGTGAGGGTATCGCGACCGTATATAGACAGAGGAAATATGGTTATATCGACAAGTCTGGCGCACCGGTGACCCCTATTCGATGGGACTATGCAGGAAGGTTCGATAATGATCTCGCACCCGTTTTGGAACGAATTGATCGGACCGCCAGAGCGAGGTTGTCGTACGTTAATCGAGACGGTGTTGTCATTTGGAGCAAGGCTTGCGACTATTATCCTCCGCCGGAAGCCGCAGACAGAACGACCGACGTCATCATTGGTGCTGATGGAACTGACGTTGGCGACGCATTAGGCGAAGGCAAGTCCGGCTCCATCATTGCGTTTCCTTTGGGAACTGACGTCTTCGTTCGAATGGTGTGGTGCGGCCCAGGTGTCTTCACGATGGGAAGCCCACAAACGGAACGTTCAAGAGAGCCCAACGAGGACCAGGTGGGCGTGACAATCACGCAGGGATTCTGGCTGGCAAAATATGAGTGCACAAACAAACAATGGTTGGCTGTCATGCCTCATATTGGAACTGATCGTGGAGTTCACGAGCCAGCCCAACACATGCTCACTGCGGAGATCTTCGATTGCGTGCGGAAATTGAACCAAAAATCACCGCTCCCAAACGGGTGGCATTGGTCTCTTCCGACGGAGGCTCAGTGGGAGTACGCATGCAGGGCTGGAACTTCTACCCGAGCGTGGTTTGGAGAGATTGACGATCATACGCATATGTCTAGCGGCACCGACTGTGGTTTGTTCCCTGCCAATCCCTGGGGGTTTTATGACATGCCCGGCAATGCCAAGGAACTGACATGCACTCCGTACTTGGACAAAATGGTTGGCGGATTTGATCCTGGTCAATGGGACGAATCCGCAAATTTTTTTGTTGTGAAAGATGATGAAGGCAGGGCCGCCTTTAGGACTTCAGAACCGACGCGAACGGGCGACAAGGTGTGGTTGCTGTCCCGCCCCCGCGTCGGGTTTAGACTTGCAATCGTTCGCGATTGACGAAGGCGATTGGGTGCAATCCAGTCTTGGCGGTCACGGTTTGATGCCCAAACTCTGAGCGAGCAACGAGTGCAATTCGTCGATGGCCTTTGGCACATCAATGTGCGAATCAACGAATAACGGTTTAACCCCGATGTCGTCCAAGTATGTGCGGTTTGCTTGGTGTTCGTCATCATCTAGTTTCCGACGCAAAGCATCGAGAATGGAGCTGTGTGACGCACCGAGGGAAGGCAGTTGACTTTTCACCAAGATACAGAACAGGGGACACCGGAGTGGGGACATAGTGGCGCGCAAGAGTCGTCTGATATTTCTATCTGAAAGGGATAGTCCAACCATCAATCCCGGTGCATGCGACAATGTCTGAATCTGAATCAGGTTGGTCCAACTCATTAAATTGCTCGCCTGATCGTGATAGTGATCTTCCGTCAACACGACGGGTTGAACCGGCTTCTTTTCGCCACAGGGAGGGACGTAGCCATGAACGTGATAGCAGGGTCGCGCTTTAGGCGTGGGGTTACGTGGTGAGCCTTCCCAAACCGGAAAAAACGGAAGTCGCATCTCCGACGACACCGTTTCAATCAAGTCGTCATAGTTGTAACTGAGGACTCGAGAGACCAGCGGCTTCGGCGACGGCGATTGTGGATTGGATAGGTCGAACTCAAGAAGCCTTTTGATGGCACACAAGGTACGGTTATTCTCCAGTGTTGGCATTTTGGATTTGCCTTTGGGATCCTTTCGCCATTTCTCATAGAGTGCCTCTCTGAGGAGGTCAGTTAGGGCGTGATCGTCGTCTTCCAGATTCGGACGTCGGGCAATGCGGCCCAACGTTACCTCAAGGGGCTCACCGACAGCCTCCTCGCGCCACTGGATGAATTTTTCCAACTCTTCTGTCGGGACCACCCATTGCTCGTCCCAGTCCGACTTGACTGTGTTGATGTACATTCTGTTAACGAGCTGTGACCATGTTGGAAGGTCGCTGTCCGCCCCAATTCCACTTCCAACGAATAGTGTGCAACCCTGGGACCTGAAAGCATTTACAGCCGCCTTCATCCAGCAGTTGCGATGATGGGACTGAGCATCTGCGCTAATGCCCGTCGCGAAAGGGTCCTCTGCGCGCAATGGGTATGTATCCATAAGTGGCGCGAAACTACAATTTCGGGCACCGATAGCAACTTTGCAGCCCGACGGACGAAGCACCGCTGGGTCGCTTTGGGGGTGTCGGCATGGATCTGACGATCGTCCCCCCACTCTGCCACCCCCTTGAGCACCTCATCACCTCAAGGCTTGACCCGTCGGGGCATGGTGGGACAGAGGGCGGAGCTTTTTGCGGCCGCTTCTGGCTCTCCCTTGAGGAAAAAGTGCAGCGCGCCTTTTTCATCGCAGAGCCAGACCTCTTCCGCTCCTGCGCCGAAGTAGAGCGCTCGTTTGTCTTCCATTTCCTGCTTGGTATTACCGGGGGAGATGACCTCCACACAGATCTCTGGGGCGATGGTCAAGACATCGGCCTTCAATCCGCGCTTCACGCGCCCTTCTGAAATCCACGCCACATCGACGCCTTTGATCCCATCGGCAGTGAGGACGGCGACTTCTACGGCGGCACCACTCGGCAGGGACGAAAGGAGGTGGGCGAAAATGGATGACTGTCGGGTCGAATGGGAAAACCCAGGGGGCGGCATCATGACGATTTGTCCGTAGCGGTTGGTTTCGATCCGCTCCGCCCGGCGGTGCACGTTGGGATCGGCACAGACCGCCTGCCAGCGTTTGAGGTGAAACGCTTGGGCGTCCCTTATCGTGGGGAGGTGGAGCGTGGCAGACATGGCGAAAAAGTAGTGGGACATCGGCTAAACGGCAACCACCTTTTCATCAGCCACAGGGTCCCAGAACGCGGGTTTGCCCTTGCTTGCGGTGGTTTCTCTGGCACTGAAATGACACCCTTTTTGCCATGAACCAAGCCGTCCTCAGCCTCCTCAAAGAAAGCCGCCATCCGATGCGAATCGATCTGATCGGGGTCGCGGGTTCGGGAATGAGTGGGCTGGCGCTGCTGCTGCTGGGGCTGGGTCACAAGGTCAGCGGCTCTGATAAGGTCACGACGACGGAGACGGAGCGTCTGCAAAAGCTGGGGCTGCAGTTTTTTTCTCCCCACTCGGAGCGGGAGGTGGAGGACTGCGACATGGTCATTTACTCCAGCGCCATCAAGCCCGGTAACGTGGCCTACGAGGCTGCCTACAAGCAGGGCATCCCGCTGGTCCGCCGCGCGGAAGCGCTGGCGGCGGTGATGGCAAATAAAAAGGGTGTGGTGGTCTGCGGCACGCACGGCAAGACGACGACCTCTGCGCTGACGGCGCATGTCTTGCGCCAGGGCGGCCTGAAGCCGAGCCATTACGTGGGCGCGGAGATCCCGATCCTGGGCTCCAATGCGCACTGGGATACAGAGGGGGAGCTCTTTGTGGCGGAGGGCGATGAGAGCGATGGGACGCTGGTGAACTTTCATCCAGAGCACGCCATCGTCCTGAACATCGAGGCAGAGCACCTGGACTTTTACGACGGGATCGAGGCTATTAAGACGGTGTTTCGGCAGGTGCTAAGCCAGACGCCGGGGCACTGGGTCTATTGCGCGGAAGATCCGGTGGCGAGCGAGGTCTGCGCGGGGCCACAAGGGGTCAGCTACGGTTGGAGTCGTGAGCATGACTACAACGCGGAAATCATGTCGATGCGGCCGGATCAATCGGAGTTTGAGGTCTATCACCGCGATGAAAAGCTGGGCACCGCCGTGCTGGGCATCCCCGGCAGGCACAATGTGTCCAACGCGCTGGCGGCCATCGCACTGGCGATGGAGGTGGGCGTGGGCTTTGAGGCGATCCAACATGCGTTGCGGAGTTTTCGCGGGGCGAAACGGCGCTTTGAGATCCGCCACAGCGGGCCGCACTTCACGATCGTGGACGACTACGGGCACCACCCCAGCGAGATCGCGGCGACGCTGGCCACGGCCAAGGGCTTGGGTGCCAAGCGCATCGTGTGCCTGTTTCAACCGCATCGCTTTAGCCGCACGCAGTTGTTGAAGAAGGAATTTGGCGCGGCCTTTGGTGATGTGGACGAGCTCTTCGTCACGGACATCTATCCCGCCAGCGAAAAGCCGCTGCCAGGTGTCACGGGCGAGACGATCCTGGAGGAGGTGCGCGCGCAAAATGACCGCACCAAGACCACCAGCACTCCGACCATGATCATCGCCCGGGATAAGGTGGGCAATGCATTGCGCCCTGGCGATCTGCTGATCACACTAGGCGCAGGCAATGTGCATGAGGTCGGGCGCTGCATCGCACGCGATCTGCCAGTGCTGGAGAAGCTGACCGATGTGCTGGAGGCCAACGGCGGCGGCGTGGCGCGCCTGTATGAGCCGATGAACCGGCACACGACTTACCTGATCGGTGGCGCAGCGCAGTATTGGATCGAGCCCCGCACGGTGGAGGCCTTTGCGGAGACGGTGCGCTACCTGCGGGCCGCTGCGATCCCGATTCGCGTGATCGGGCGCGGATCGAACTTGCTGGTCAAAGACGGTGGCATTCGCGGTGCGGTGATCCATCCGGCCAAAGGGGATTTTGAAAGCGTTTCCGTCGAGGGCGACCTCATCACCGCGGGTGCGGGTGCGCGCTTGAAAAAGATCGCCAGCGCAGCGCGCAATGCGGGCCTGGGTGGCTTTGAGTGGATGGAGGGCATCCCCGGCAATCTGGGCGGTGCGATCCGCATGAACGCGGGCGCGATGGGCACCGAGACCTTTGACCAGATCGTTAGCGTGCGCTTCATCGATACGGACGGTGTGGTGAAGGAAAGGCCGCTGGCAGAGATCGTGCACCACTACCGCAGTGTGCCTGAGTTTGAAGAACGCTACGTCGTCTCCGCCGTGCTAAAGGGCTCGCCCGCGCCGCTGGAAGAGATCGATGCAAAGCTGGCGGCCTCCCACCAAAAGCGCCGCACCTCGCAACCGGTCGGTGCCAGTTGTGGCTGTGTTTTCAAGAACCCAGAGCTCTGTGGCGCAGGGAAACTGGTTGATGATCTGGGTCTGAAAGGACGCAGCGTGAACCAAGCAGTCGTCAGCGATGTGCACGGCAATTTCATCGTGAACAAGGGCGGTGCCAGCGCCAAGGACGTGCTGGATTTGGTCGCGCAGATCAGAGAGATCGCCCAGGATCAACGCGGCGTGCAGCTTGAGATGGAAGTGAAGGTGATCGGCGAAGATCACCCCCTGCCACTGTGACCCTCCCCGTCTAGGCCAGGATGCCGTGGATCAGCTCCCCGTGGATATCGGTGAGGCGGTAATCGCGGCCCTGGTAGCGGAAGGTGAGGCGCTCGTGATCCATGCCGAGCAAGTGCATGACGGTGGCATTCAGATCGTGAACGTGCACGGGATTTTCCGCGACGTTGAAGCCGAAGTCGTCAGTCTTTCCATACGTGATGCCGCGCTTCACCCCACCGCCCGTCATCCACATGGTGTAGGCGTCCTTGTGATGATCGCGACCGATGGCCGTCTTCTGACCATCGCCATTCATCCCTTGCCGCAGCGGAGTGCGGCCAAACTCGGCACCCCAGATCACCAGCGTCTCATCCAGCAGCCCGCGTAGCTTCAGGTCCCGCACCAGCGCGGTCATCGCCTGATCGACATCGCGAGCCTTGGCAGGCAGGCGCTTATCCAGCCCGCCGTGGTGATCCCAATCGGAATCAAAGAGCTGCACCATGCGCACGCCGCGCTCCACGAGTCGGCGGGCGAGCAGGCAGTTGTTGGCAAAGGAGGCCTCGCCCGGTTTGGCACCATACATCTCCAGCGTGGACTTGGATTCCTTACCGATGTCCATCAGGTCCGGCACGCTGGCCTGCATGCGATAGGCCATCTCGTATTGCCTGATGCGCGTCGCGATTTCTGGATCGCCGGCGACTTGCAGTCGCTGTTCATTCAGCGCCTTCACCGCATCCAGCACCTGACGGCGGTCATTGCGGTCCTGGCCTTCCGGGTTGTTCAGAAAGAGCACGGGCTCTCCGCTGGCACGGAATTGGATGCCCTGATAAACACTGGGCAGGAAGCCGGTGGACCACAGCGCCGTGCCTGCACCGCCAGGAGGTCCCGACAACATCACCACATAGGCCGGCAGGTCGGAGTTCTCGCTGCCAAGACCATACGTCACCCACGATCCCATGCTGGGGCGGCCACCACGCCCAAAGCCGCTGTGCAGAAACATCTGCGCCGGCGCGTGATTGATCTCGTTGGTATGGAGTGTGCGGATGACGCAAAGATCATCCGCCACGGTCGCCAGATTTGGCAACAGCTCGGAAAACTCCGCACCGCTCTGCCCATGCCGCGCAAAGCTGAAGGGCGATCCCGCGAGACGCATCTCCCCGCCAATGAAGGCAAAGCGTTTACCAGCGAGAAGCTCTGGGGGGCAGATCTCTCCATCGCGCTTATTGAGCTCCGGCTTATGATCAAAGAGATCCAGTTGCGACGGGGCACCGATCATGTGCAGGTAGATGATGTGCTTTGCCTTCGGCGCAAAGTGCGGCTGCCTGGGCAGCACCGGATCAGGCAGAGTGGCCCCCGGCAGATCCCGCGCCAAAAGCCCGCCCAGCGCCATCGCACCCAGCCCCACCCCGGATTGCCGGAAGAAGTGCCGACGCGATACATTCAGAAAATCAGGGCCAGTCGTCATGCCCTGTTTAACGAAGAGCAACGGGCGGGTATTTCTTCTCCGAGCGCACACACTCAAAGTCGCAGCGTTGGATTCGTTCAATCATTCTGAGCTTCAATCACCAAAAGAATCTGCGGTCGTAGTCCCTTCCACCCTTGACGGATAGCGCGCTGGCGTGCGATGTTTGCGCCGTCCTTAAACCCCTCTCGTATGCCCCGCGGTTCCAACGTTACCCTGTGCTCCTTCTGTGGCAAAAGTCACGCGGAGGTGCGCAAACTTATCGCCGGACCCGGTGTGTACATTTGCGACAACTGCATCCAGGTTTGCAAGAGCATCCTGGACAAGGAACAGGTTGCCGACATCGATATGATGCCCGCGCTGACGGTGCCGCGTCCAGCGGATATCTCCGCGCTGCTGGATCAGCATGTCATCGGCCAGACCCAGGCTAAAAAGGTGCTGAGCGTGGCCGTGCACAACCATTACAAGCGCATCCTGCACTCACAACAGCAGGCACAATCCGCTAGCGATTCACGCCGCACCACGGCGATGCCAGACCCGAATGAGGTGGAGATCGAAAAGAGCAACGTGCTGCTCATCGGCCCCACGGGTTGTGGCAAGACGCTGCTGGCCAAGACCCTGGCCAAGATTCTCAACGTCCCCTTCAGCATCGCAGATGCCACGACTCTGACGGAGGCGGGCTACGTCGGCGAGGACGTCGAGAACATCATCCTTCGCCTCCTCCAAGCCGCCGAGTACGATATCGCTCGCGCAGAGATCGGCATCATTTACATCGACGAGATCGATAAAATCGGCCGCAAGACCGAGAACGTCAGCATCACCCGGGACGTGTCTGGCGAGGGCGTGCAACAGGCTCTCCTAAAGATCATCGAAGGCACCATCTGCAACGTCCCGCCGCAAGGAGGTCGCAAGCATCCGCAGCAGGAGTACATCCAGGTGAACACGGAAAACATCCTCTTCATCTGCGGCGGTGCTTTTGTCGGCCTGGATCAAATCATGAAGCGCCGCCGCGGCAACAAGGTCGTCGGCTTTGGGGCGACGGGTGACGAAGGCGAAGAGATGAAGCTGGATCTGCGCCTGGGCATTGAGCCTGAAGACCTGCTCGGCTTTGGCATGATCCCGGAATTTGTGGGTCGTCTGCCCGTCATCTGCCCGCTGGATCAGCTTACGGAGGCAGAGCTCGTCCGCGTCCTGACGGAGCCCAAGAATGCGTTGATCAAGCAGTTCTCCAAACTTCTTTCCATGGATGGTGTGGAGCTCAACATCAGCAAGGATGGCATGGCTGCGATGGCCAAAGAGGCCGTCAAACGCGGCACCGGTGCGCGCGGCCTGCGCAGCATCCTGGAGCGCATCATGCTGGATGTCATGTATGACGTCCCCAGCCGCACCGATGTGCGCTCCGTCACGATCAACGAAGGCGTGGTGCGTGGCGAGCGAGCCCCCATCCTGCGCAAACGCGCGGACCGCAACGCCGCCTGAGGTCAGGAAAGCTTGCGCTTAAAGTCCTCGTAGCCAAACCGGCGCACGACTTTGTATTCCTTTGTCTCCGGATCGTAGGTCGCGATGTCTGGATGTGGGACTCCATTGAAGGTGGTGGTCTTGACCATCGTGTAGTGCGCCATGTCGGTGAAGACGAGGCGCTGCCCCAGTTCCAGCGGCTTTTCAAAGGAGTATTCGTTGATCACATCCCCAGCCAGGCAACTAAGCCCGCCCAGCTTGTAGGTGTGGGCAAGCTCCCCCGGCTGACCACTGCCGATGATGAAGGGCCGGTAGGGCATCTCCAAGGTGTCTGGCATGTGGCAGGTGGCGGAGATATCGAGGATGGCCGTCGGCGGATCGGTCGGCACGATGTCCATGACACTGGCCACGAGATAACCCGTGTTCAGGGCAATCGCCTCGCCCGGCTCCAAGTAAACGTCTTTACCCCAGCGGGCCTTGAACTCCGTCAGCACGCGAACGAGCCGATCCACGTCATAGTCCGCCCGAGTGATGTGGTGGCCGCCGCCCATGTTGACCCACTTCACCTGTTCAAGGAAACGCGGGAAACGCTTTTCGACCGCGCGCAGCGTGCGCTCCAGCACATCGGAGTTCTGCTCGCATAGCGCGTGGAAGTGCAGGCCCTCCAGCCCCTCCAAATCTTCGCCATCCAACTGATCCGAGCGCGTGCCGAGGCGGCAACCTGGGGAGCAAGGATCGTAGAGCGCGATCTCCACCTCCGAGTGCTCAGGATTGACGCGCAGTCCGGGGCTAGGCGCGCGGCCCGCCGCTTTGGCAGCCTCAATCGCAGGGCGAAAAGTGTGCCATTGGCGCAGCGAGTTGAAGCTGATGTGATCCGCGATCGGCAGGATCTGCGCCATCTCATCGGGCTTGAAGGCAGGCGCATAGACGTGCACCTCTTTGCCAAATTCCTCATGCGCCAGCAAGGCCTCATGCAGGCCACTGCCGCAGCAACCGCTGAGGTACTGCCGCACCAGAGGAAAGGTGGAAAACATCGAAAAGCCCTTCAAGGCCAGCAAGATCTTGATGCCTGCCGCCTCCTGCACCTGCGCTAACTTCTCCAGATTCTGGCGCAGGAGATGGAGATCGACGACATACGCCGGGGTCTGGATGGAGGTGGGGTCAAAGGACGGCATGATCAAAAAAAGCGGAGCCGCCAGAGAAGGTCAGTTTTCCGACTCTGTCCAGACGCGAGCTTAAAAAGTGTGGGCAAGCTCCTATTGCGCCTCCAGGGCCTCAACCACGATCTTTTGGAAGGCTTCTCTGGGTTTGTTGCTCTCTGGGACCATTACTCAAGCCATTCGCGGATCGCGGTGGCCTGAGCCCGAACATTTTGAACGGCGGAGGAATTGCGCCACCTGGAGCGCGGGCCCATGGACAACGGCTTCGAGAATGAGGTGACGGCGGGGTCGCCTCTCACGGTCCGAGGTCGCCGCCGCTGAGCGGCAGCGATGCTGAGACTCGGTAGAACTCCTTCGACTCGCCGGATGGCAGTGGAATCAGCCTCGTCGTGCTGACACCCGCATCAGGTGCAAAGGCCAATGGCGGAATGGAACTCCAGTCGATGAGATTCAGTGATGACTCAATGGTGTAGCGTCGGGCAAGCGATGATGGAAAGGTGATCTGGAAGAAACCGCCCTGAATTTGTGGCGCTGCGACCAAGTGACTCGCGCTACTGAGCGGATCGGTATCTGCAAGATACTCGCCAGCATCGCTGAAACCATCCTGATCCGTGTCCGATCCAAAGCCCGCAGTAAACGTGTTACCAAAGTGCAGGATTTCCCAGGCATCGCTGATGCCGTCGAAGTCGTTGTCTGGACGCTCAAGATTGTCCACCTTCAGGCTGGCGAGGTTAACCCAGCCAATGCTCTGCCCGTAGGCATAGCCTTCGAGGAAGCCAGTATCGAGATTGATGCGTGGACGATCCGCATGGTTTGAGCCCGCCCAGCCAAAATGAATCCAGCCGCAGCTCTGCGCGTAGGCATAGCCGCTGAGGTTGCCGAGTTCATCCACGTTCACGCCGATGTCAGCCGCCGTGGCATTCGAATAGTGCCGACCGTCCAGGGGCGATCCATTGCCAAAGTGAATCCAGCCCACACTCTGTCCCCAGGCCTCGCCCATGATGTGTGTGTCGCGCACCCACAGGCCACTCGGAGGGCCGGGCTGATTGTGGATGGCGGTGATCCAGCCGACGCTCTGGCCGTAGATGAAGGCAAAGTCGATGCTCACATTCGTGCCGCTGCCTGGCGGCAGGCTGAAGGGATCAGTGGGATCCGAGCCGTTGACGATCTCCTGTGCATCCGTGACGCCGTCGCCATCCGTGTCGCTCGTGGCGGTTGCGATGTTGATGGCGCGGAAGAATTGAAACTCACTGCGATCCAGGATGCCATCGCCATCGCTGTCAGAATTAAAGTTGAGCGTGGTGTGATTGCCCACTTGCGCGAACTCCCAGGCATCCGGCAGGCCATCCGTGTCATTGTCCGGCACGAACTCGAAGAAGTTGATGCCCACATTGAAATCCCCCAGCTTGATCCAGCCGACGCTCTGCCCGTAGGCATAGCCTTCAAACTTCATGGTGAAGAGATTCAGCCTCGGGCGGTCGGGATCAGTGGGGGCTGCCCAATCGAAATTGATCCAGCCCACGCTCTGCCCATAGGCCTGGCCGCTCAGGTTGCCCTTGTAGTCGAGGTTTACCCCACAGTCGGTGGCGCTGCTGTTGCCATAGCGCAGACCATTGGCAGGCGTGCCATCGCCAAAACTGATCCACCCGATGCTCTGCCCATACGCACTGCCACGCACGCGATACGCATTCACCGCGATGCCGCTGGGGGCGCTGGGGCGGTCGTGCTTCAGATTGATCCAGCCGACGCTCTGCCCGTAAACGAAGGTGTCGCCATCGGCGATGTTCGAGTTATTCGGCGGGACCGATTGCGCATCGTAGGGGCTCGTCCCCGCGAGCAATTCTTCACGATCCGTCGCGCCATCGCCATCATAGTCGCTCGTGGCGTTGGCAAAGGTAAGCGAGCGGAAGGCCTGAAATTCCAGGCGGTCGTAGATGCCATCCCCGTCCGTGTCTGTGAAGTAGCTCAGTGTGAAGAGGTTCCCGGTTTGCACCAGTTCCCATGCGTCCGGCTGGCCGTCGTTATCGGTATCCTCGACAAACAGCACCTGATTCATGCGCAGGAACCCGGCACCGAGATTGATCCAACCGATGCTCTGCGCGTAGGCGTAGCCTTCGAACTCGTTCGTGGCGCGATTGATCCGAGGGCGATTAGGGTCCGACTCCGACGCCCAGCCGAAATTGATCCAGCCAATGCTCTGCCCATAGGCATAGCCGCTGAGATTGTAGAACACATCCATGTTCACCCCGCAATCCGTCGCGCTCGTGTTGCTGTAGCGCAGACCATCAGCCGGATTGCCATTGCCAAAGTCAATCCACCCCGCGCTCTGCGCCCAGCCTTTGCCATGCAAATGAAACTGCGTCACGCTCAAGCCCTCGCCACCCGGCACCTGCTCAGGCTTCAAGCTCAGCCACCCCGTGCTCTGCGCGTAGGCATACTTGTCCGTGGAGTGGATGTTGGAGGCGTGTGCGGAAACGTGTCCGCAAACGACCATCACCACGGTTTGCAAGCAACGAATCATAGGAGGCATTCGGCGAGAGCTGCGACCGAGAATTTACGGAGCCGGACTATTGCCGGTCTGTGTGGTTCCGGGTGCATCGATTTGTGTGTTTGTGTTGCCCGAGGACGTGCAAAAAGCTACCACACCTGCGGGAACCCCAAAGACAACGATGCTGATCCCCGGCCCGCCATTACCCTGTGCTAACGAATGGGTGACGTTGCACGCATCATTTGCGATGATCCCCGCTGAGCCATTACCATGTGCTAACGAATGAGTGATGCTGCCCCCCGTTCCAGATGCTCGAATCCCAGATAAGTCGTTTCCGGTGGCCATACAGTTCGCCACCTGTGAGCCAACAATTCCGTCCGACCCGTTATTACTAGAATGGCAATTGTGAACCAATTCTCCGATAATCCCGGACTGCGAATTGCCTTCTGAAGTCACGTTCGAGATGGTGGCAGCCTTGACACCGACCCCTTGATTTGTAGTTGAAACACTATCTGAAACGCTACCACCAAAGTTTTCAATGCCTGGATACCCACCACTAGTGGCGAAAACATTGCAACTCCTGACTACGCTAAATTTAGTCAATATACCTCCTCGAGCGCACTGGGTGACTAGGACGTTTTCAACAATGGAGTTTCTAGCAGCAAATAGACCCAGGTCTCGACAGCCTGTGATCGTTAGGTTAGTGATATGAGAGCAGCATGAGCCGTCAGATGGAAAGCTATTGACGCCCCGCTCAAAACCTCCCTTCACTGTATTCAATGTATCGACAGTTGTGGTGCCCGCTACTCTTCCGTTTTTGACCGTCAGGCCGGATGTCCCTGGCTCAGCAGCAATTCCGCTGCCTGTCACCGCAGACGTTGAGCTCAAGGTAAAGCCCATCAAATCAAGGGTCACGTTACTCGCATTCACCGTGATGGCATCCCCAGTTACGGCGGTGAACTCCAGATTCTTGGTGAAGTAGTAGCTCCCCGGCTGAGTGATCGTAAATGGCAACGTGCCGATCGGCGTCCGCGGCTCCACCTGATTCAGCGACTTCATCGCCGTGCTGGGATCGGTAGGCGGCCCAGAAGGCGTGAGGGGCGGGGTTTGAGCGTGAGGGGCGGGGTTTGAGCGTGAAGCGCGGCGGCGAAGCCGCACACGATGACGAGGCAGGTGCTGATGGCGTGTTTCGTTTTCATGAGTTGGGTGTCGTGGGAATTTTGGGCTTGGAAAGCGGCTGTTGAACCATGGGTGAAGTGGAAGGTGTCTCGGCGAAGCGGCGACAAACGGTCTCTACCGATTCAGGTTTTGGGGTGTGAAAAAGGACAGGCACATTACATTTCTTTTCATGCACCCGTTCCTTGCCGGTTCGGTTGTTCGAGTTACAAAGCGGTGCAAAAATAATGCGCCGCGACCGTCTGGTCACTCGATCACGAGTCGGCTGACCGGCTTTGGATCGGTTGCATCCGCGAAATGAGGCCCGCGCCAAGGCAGGCCCAGCTTTGAGAACTCACGCTGAAGCTTGGCCAGATCCCAGACTTGGCTGAGATAGCCATAGGCCGTAAAGACCAGCCACCGACCATCGGCGGAGAACGAAGTCCACACCGCAGGACTTGGGATGGGATGCTGCAGGCGGAGCAAGGGTGAACCGCTCTCCGTCTCGCGCAGGACCATCTCGGAGGTGCCATCGAGCGTGAACATGAAGGGCTGCTGCGGGTGCATCGCCAGCAGATCGAGGCTGCCTGGCTGACGCCTGTCTCTGATAGGCGGTGTCTCTTTCCAATGGCGACAGTCGAGTCTCCGAAGATCGCCCACCGTGCCTATCCACAGGGATTGTCCGTCATTGGTGAAGCGCCCAGCCGACAGGGCCGGTATCGAAAGACTGGTGACCCAGCGTGCTTGCTCGATGTCATACACGCCTGCCATGGGAGCGGAATCGCCACTGACAAAGATGAAGCGACCATCCGGGCTGAGTGCGACGGGATTCAGCGCAGGTGAACCAAAGCTCGCGGGGGACGCCACGAACGTGCCGGAGGTCTCGGAGATCCTGCCGTGGAATAAACCCGCATCGGTGGTGAGCGCCCATCGGTCAGCTTTCTCAGCGGCCGCCATTCGCAGAGGTCGCATGCCCGCAAGATCAATGCTGCCAGTCAGCTTCGCCGTCATGACCCCAGGCGTCGTTTCGGTGAAGGCCCAGCGCATGAGCTTGGCCGTGCTGTCGCTTGCGAACCAAAGTTCATTCGTTTGGCTCAGCCACATGAGTGTGTTGCTGTTCGCATCTGGCAGGCTGCCGATGCACTGCCCGCCGCTCACGTCAAAGATGCTGATCTGCTGGCCTGCAATGGCGAGCAGCCTTCCGTCCGCACTGATCTCCCCGCACCAGCCGCCTTTGGGTTTGATCAAGCCGGATGCGGACTCGGGCCGAACCATCTGCCTGCACACGTCCGAGGTTTGGACATTCCAGATCTGCCAGGCCGCAAGCCCTTCGCTATGCACCACGAGCTGCCGTCCATCGGCTCGGAAGCGTGTGCAAAAGCTGTTGCCGGTGATCTCGCCGACCTTGCGTCCAGAAGGCCAGTCAAGCAGTTCGGTCGTTGCGTCGTAGCTGCTCACAGCCGCCAGTTGCATGGAGGGGTCCACGGCGAGGCCAAAGATTTGGGCGCGCAGCGCTGGCAGTGTTCGTGAGGCCTTGGAAGAACGGCCCGCCATCCAGGACCGCACGGCACCTGAGTCGTGACCGACCAACATGCTCGTCGAGTCCGCGCACCACATCATGGCAGAGATGGTGAGCCCCGCGTGGTAGGACACTTCGTCCACCGGCTTTCCCGTCATCAAGTCATGCACGCTCAGGCTCATGCGATCTGGCTCGCCCAACGCGATCCATCGTCCATCCGGCGAGATGTTTGCGAGAGTGCGATCACCCAGTTCCAGCGCCCACGCGACGGGTGGCGAGCCCGGTTTTGTCAGATCATGCACCTGGACCCGTCCTCCAAGCGCGATCGCCAGCTTCGTGCCATCAGGCGGGAGGTGCGGCTGAAGCGCTTCCTTTGGCAAGTCCACCACGCGGTGCTGCGAGCGCCAGTCCACGGCGACCAGATGATCATCTGAGGAAGCGCGATAAACCACCAGCGCATCGTTCGAGGCAAAACATGAGCGGCCATGCATCGCGGACGCTCCGGGCTCCAGCCTCACCAGTTCCCGCAGCGATGGCAGCTCGCGCACGATCACGGCCTCCGTCGAGCGAAAATCTGCGGCCAGCGTGAAGCTCTCATTCAGCACCAGCAATTCCGGCTTGGCTACGTCTCTGATCTCATGAGCAAAGGTCACCGATGGCATGGCCAGCACGCTCGCCGCATCGGCCTCCAGCTCCGGCGTGCTGCCGAGCCGGGCCGCCTGCCGCACAGCTAGCAGTGCCTGTTCGCGCTCGTGCACTCGCACGCCGAGCCGCACCGAGTGCACCTCATTCGCCAGCGAGCGCCGCAGTGCGACTGACAACTCCTGGCTCTTCTCCAGCACCATGGCGCTCCCGATGATCACACTCAGGCCGAGCAGCAGTGACAGACCGGCGAGCGCTGGCTTGCGCCTGCACCACGTCAGGAATCGTCCGGCCAGACCTGTCTGCCGCGCGCTGATCGGCTCGCCGTTCAGCCATCGCTGCAAATCTTCGCCCAACTCCTTGGCGCTCGCATAGCGCTGCGCGGGTTCTTTGCGCAGGCACTTGAACGTGATCGTCGCTAGATCACGAGGCACCGAAGTCAAAGGCAGCGGCTCTTCATCAACGATCTTCTTCAACAGAGCAGGCACGCCTTCCGCCTGAAAGGCGAGCCTCTGCGCGAGCACCTCATAGAGGATCGCGCCGAGGCTCCAGACATCGCTCGCCACACTGGCCGCGCGCGCATCTCGCTGCGCCACCTCGGGGGCCATGTAGTGAGGAGTGCCCAGCACAGACACCGACCGCGTGAGCGAAGAGTCCACGCCCGCCATCTTGACCAGCCCAAAGTCGCTCACATACGCACGCTGATCACCGTCGAAGAGAATGTTCTGCGGCTTCAGATCGCGGTGCAGCAGACCACGCTGATGCGCGTGATGCACCGCATCCGCCAGATGCACCACCAGCTTCGCGATCCCCCTCCAGTCATTCGCCAGCCGCGCACGCCGCTGCGCCAGCGTGCCGCCCTCGGCCAGCTTCATCGTAAAGTAGGGCAGCCCATGATGATCCCCCACGCGATACACCGGCAGGATGCCCGGATGATCCAAGGCTCCCATCGCTCGTGCCTCTTGGGCAAATCGTTCCCTCACCTCCGCATCGTCGCTGAGTGCGGGCTGCATCATTTTCACCGCCACATCTCTTCCCGCTTCGGCTTCGATCGCGCGATAGACCACGCCCATGCCACCACGCGCAAGTTCAGAGACAATCTGAAGACCCGGCAAATGCATCGCGCCATCCTCCTCCATGCCAAGGTCGAGGCCAGACCACGCACACCACTGGCAGACACCGTGCGCCCCATCCCTCGATGGCAGGGATCGTCCACAGGTAGGGCAAGCGCAGGGAGGTTCGGTCATGTGTCACAGATCATTGCCCAACAACAGGCCCGAGTTTCACGACATCAGCACGCGCCGAAGGTAGGCAAGCTCCTCCTCGATCTCGTGCGGAGCCGAAACCGTGCGCGCCACTTCCGCCCGAACCACATCACCAAGCCGTCGCCGCCAGCGCATCACTTCCACTTTGATCGCCGAGAGTCCCATGCCCAAAATCTCGCCAGCGGTCTCATAGGAGGGAGCGCTTTGTTGCGTGCTCAAAAAGAGGCGCAGTGTCGCCAATGCCTCTTCGCCGCGAGCCTCGCGAATCTCATTCACCACACGGGTAAGTGCAGAGTCCATGACGGTCAGCGCCCACTCACGGTCAAAGGAGAGATCGCCATGCATTCCGGCTTCCTCTCCCACATCGAAAGCCTCATCCAGCGGGACCATCGTGAACTCGCCACCACGCTTCTGCGCGGCCTCCGCACGTTTTGCATGCGAGAGAAAGCGCTTCAATACCGCGATGACAAAAGTGCGGAACTTCCCCTTCGCCTGATCCGCTCGCTGTAGGATCCCCTTCTCGCAGACATGCTGGAAGAACGACTGAGTAAGGTCATCGCCATCAGCTGCCTCATATCCAGACCATAAAATGAACCGTCGCACCGGTTCGTAGTATCGCCGACACAGACGGTCCAATGCCGATCGGCCCGCACCGTCGCCGTGCAACGTTGCGATTGCTACCTGGGTCCATGGTGTGTCGGGGAACATGCGCGGTTACCTCAACACCGCATTCTCTGCACAACGACTTGAAGCTTGGGCAAAGAGGCGATGGCTGCTAGGAGATTGCTTTCGAGGGGTGCGGGTCGAGTCGGGCCTGGACGTGGAGCGGGGACGGGGTGTGAGGGGGTCTGGGGGGAGAGAGGGGCGTAGGAATGACGATTGTGGAACGGCGAAAGGAGGACCTGAGTGGGGGATTCGAGCCGCTTTTGAACCGGCGCGGGAGGGCGGAGGCGAGTTTCATGACGGATTTCGAACGCTCATGAGCATAACTTTCCTGCCCGTTGTGCCAATATCTTTTTCGGCAGCGGGCTCTGGGGGGCTGTAGGCACGCTGTTGCGGCTCAGGTGAATCCCATTTGATCAATCGGCATCGAGGACGAGTATGCGGTCCTCATCAAGCGGAACTTCCCGGGGCTTCCGGCGGGATTCGTTGCTATGGTGGATGTCCTGCCAAGGTGGCTCGATGGGCCCGAAAGTCTGATTCTCACGGCCCGCGTGCTCACCCTGCGCGCTTCGGCTTCTACTGCGTCCAAAACGCCTCCGATCCCCTGGACGTTTTTCAATTTCGAAGGGTGGATCGGGCGGTGGCGGGATGTGCTCGATGACGGCGGCTAAAAAGTCGGTCGCGGCCTTGGGCGCATTTTCCTTCAACGGACGCTGGTGTGGCGGCCTTGCGGTGATCGCTTTGCAAGCTTGCCCCCCTGCGGATCGTTCCCAGCGGCATGATTTGCCGACTTCTCAGCCTCATCGCCCTCTCCCTCGCCTTTTCAGCACCGACGGCGCAGGCTGCGCAGCCGAACGTGCTGGTGATCCTTGCCGATGACCAAGGCTGGGGCGATCTGAGTGTGAACGGAAATACAAATCTCGCCACGCCGAACATCGATAGCCTGGCTCGCGATGGTGCGATGCTGGATCGCTTTTACGTCTGTCCAGTCTGCGCGCCGACGCGCTCTGAGTTCATGACGGCGCGCTTTTACGGCCGCACCGGTGTGCACGGCGTCAGCACCGGTCAGGAACGGTTGAATCTGGACGAGACTACCATCGCCCAAGTCTTTAAAGCGGGCGGATACTCAACGGCGGCCTTTGGAAAGTGGCACAACGGGATGCAAAGCCCCTACCACCCGAATGACCGAGGTTTTGAGGAGTTCTACGGCTTTTGCTCCGGCCACTGGGGCCACTACTTTGACACCGACATGGATCACAATGGGCAGTTGGTGAAGGGCAAGGGCTTCATCATCGACGACCTCACGGATCACGCGCTGGCCTTCATCGATCAGCACAAGGACCGCCCCTTCTTCTGCTACGTGCCCTACAATACCCCGCACTCGCCGATGCAGGTGCCGGACAAATTTTATCAAAAGTTCGCGAATGCCGATCTAAAGCTGCGCGCCAAGGACGAATCCCAGGAAGACCTCCTCCACACCCGCGCGGCGCTGGCCATGTGTGAAAACATCGATTGGAATGTCGGTCGCCTCTTGAAGCACCTCGACGACCTGAAACTGGCGGAAAACACCATCGTCATCTACTTCAGCGACAACGGCCCGAATGGCTGGCGCTGGAATGACCGGATGAAAGGCCGCAAAGGCACCGTCGATGAAGGCGGTGTGAGATCTCCCTTCATGATCCGCTGGCCCGGCAAGATCAAGGCAGGCCTGAAGGTGCCCCAAATCGCGGGAGCCATCGACTTGCTGCCGACGCTGTCGGAGCTGTGCGCGGTCGATTTCCGCCCGTCCAAGCCCATCGATGGCCGCAGTCTGAAGCCGCTGCTTTTTGAAGAAAACACCGCTACCTGGCCAGAGCGCCAGATCCTATCCCTGCGGACCGGCGGCAAGGGCCCGATGCAGGTCAGCGTCCGCACTCAGCAATACCGCCTGGATCCCACCGGCGCGCTTTTTGACATGGTCGCAGATCCTGAGCAGGAAAAAAATATCGCCGCCCAACATGCAGACGAGGTCAGCCATCTGACCGCCATCGCCAAGAACTTCGCCAACGAGGTCTCAACCGTCGTGCAGGCCAGCAAAGACCGCCCTTACACCGTCGGTTACAGCGATGTCACCCCGCTGCCCGCTCGCGATGGGGAGCCCCATGGCGGCCTCCAGCGCAGTGCACGCGCACCGAATTGCTCCTTCTTCACCCACTGGACCAGCACCGATGATAGTGCCACTTGGGACATCGAGGTCGGCACTGCTGGCGACTACGAAGTGATCGCCTACCAGACCTGCGCAGCCGCCAATGTCGGCGTGGAGATGCAGGTCAGCTTTGAAGGTCAAACCACCTCCGCAAAGGTCACCGAGGCCTGGGATCCCGCGCTCGTGGGCGAATCCGCTGATCGCAGCTCCCGAGGGAACAGCGAGTCGTACGTGAAGGACTTCCGCCCCGTCTCCCTCGGCACCCTCAAGATGGCGAAGGCGCGCGGCCTATTGACCCTCCGCGCCACGCAAATACCCGGACCCGGAGCCATCGACGTGCGCTACCTGATGCTGAAAAAGCTGAAGTAGCCGCCACCGCACCCAGACGGGGCAAACAAAGCGCCGGCACCGGTAGGGCAGGCTGTTCACGGGCGCGTTGCTCCGCGGGCCTGTCGGGTACGCCCGGCCCTTTGCGGCCCCCAAACCCGACCCTCGGAAGGCCCCGCTCCCCTGCGGCACAAGGCCGGATTCTGCCGTCATGCACCACGATCAGCCCGTCGATCCCCCGAAACGGGCAAATTGGGAGGCAAAATTCATTTGAATTAGAATCATTCTGACATTAGAATGGTTCCAGTCTCATTAATCCGCCATGCCCCCTACCCCTCCATCTCCTCGTCCCAACAAGGCTTCCGCCCTGGATTGCCGCTTGGCAGTGCTCGGGACGGATGCCCGGCTCACCCCCCACCGGCGCGAGGTCTTCCAGATCCTGGCAGAATCCACCGATCACCCTACGGCTTACGATATCTTTGATCGCGTCAAGGGTCGGTCGCCGGGGATCTCGCTGGCCACCGTTTACAATTGCCTGGAGCACCTGACGGGTCACGGCCTTATCAAGCAGGTGCACGTGGACCGCGCCCACTCCCGCTACTGCGCGAACATCCATGAGCACGTCCACTTTCATTGCGAAAAGTGCGATGCCGTGATCGACGCCCTGCCTGCCCAGACCCTGGACCCCACCCTTTTTTGGAACCTCCCCCAAGGGGCCCACATCACCCGCTCTGACGTGGCCATTCACGGCATCTGCCCCAAATGCGCCGCCAAGTGATCGCAAACTTCAAATTTTCCAATCCCCCATGTCCCTACTCATCCACAACCTCCACGCCCGGATCCCCGGTCGCGAAATCCTCAAAGGCCTGAACCTCGAAATCAAGCCGGGCGAAGTCCACGCCATCATGGGCCCAAATGGCTCCGGCAAGAGCACCCTCTCCAAAGTCCTCTGCGGCCATGAAGACTACGAAGTGACGGCGGGGGAGATCACCCTGGACGGCACCAATCTTTTGGAACTGGAAGTCGATGCCCGCGCCCGCGCCGGACTTTTCCTAGCCTTCCAGTATCCGCACGAAATTCCCGGCGTCAGCAACGCCAACTTCCTCCGCGCCGCCATGAAGGCCCGCCTGCCTGAGGGCGAGGACATCGACGCCATCAAGTTTTACAAGCAGCTCTACGCCCGCATGGACCAGCTCGAAATGGACCGCAGCTTCACCAGCCGCAGCGTCAATGAAGGCTTCTCCGGCGGCGAGAAAAAGCGCAACGAGATCCTCCAGCTCATGATGCTGGACCCACGCTACGCCATCCTGGACGAGACCGACTCCGGCCTCGACATCGATGCCCTCAAAATTGTCTCCCGAGGCGTGAACGCCATGCGCAGCGAGGAACGCGGCCTCCTGGTCATCACCCACTACCAGCGCCTCTTGAATTACATCCAGCCAGACATCGTGCACGTCATGATGGACGGCCAGATCGTCAAAACCGGCGGCAAAGAACTGGCGCTCAAGCTTGAAGAAAAAGGCTACGACTGGGTCAAGGAAGAACTGGCCGAAGCCGCCTAAGCACTTCTGACTCCCAACTTCTAACTCCCAACTTCCCACCCTTATGGTCATCGCCCCAGAAACAGACACCATCTCCGACATCAAGATCGATTCCGTCGGCGATTTCACCTTTCCTGAACGCAATAAGTTCGACTCCGGCTTCGGCATCACCGAAAAGACCGTCGATTTCATTGCCGACGTGAAGGGCGACCCAGATTGGATCCGGGAATTTCGCCACAAGGCCTTGAAGGTCTTCCAGGACAAGCCCATGCCCACGCATTGGGCCACCAAGGATCTGGAGAACATCAAGTTTGATGAATTCCGCTACTACCTCAGCGACGGCCAAAAGCCCAAGCGCTCCTGGGATGATGTGCCGGAGGATGTGAAAAAGACCTTTGACCGTCTCGGCATCCCCGAGCAGGAGCGCAAGTTCCTCGCCGGCGTCGAGGCCCAGTACGACTCAGAGGCCGCCTACTCCAACATCAAAGCAGCCGTCGAAGAGCAGGGCGTCATCTTTGTGAACAGCACCGAGGGCCTGCACAAGCACCCAGAGATCTTCAGGAAGTGGTTCGGCAAAGTGATCCCCACCGGCGATAACAAATTCAGCGCCCTCAACAGCGCCGTCTTCTCCGGCGGTTCCTTCATCTACGTGCCCCCAGGCGTAAAGGTAAAGCACCCCCTCCAGGCCTACTTCCGCATCAATTCAGAGCAGTTCGGCCAGTTCGAACGCACCCTCATCATCGCCGACGAAGGCGCCGAGGTGATGTACATGGAGGGCTGCACCGCCCCAAAATTCGAGACCGCCACCCTCCACAGCGCCGTCGTGGAACTCGTCGCCCTCAAAGGTGCCAAGATCCAGTACGTCACCGTGCAGAACTGGAGCAGCAACGTCTTTAACCTCGTCACCAAGCGCGGCATCGCCATGGAAGATGCCGAGGTCCGCTGGATCGATTGCAACATCGGCAGCCGCCTGACCATGAAGTACCCCGGCGTCATCATGAAGGGCAAGCGCGCCCGTGGCGAGGTCATCAGCATCGCCCTCGCCAATACCGGACAGCACCAGGACACCGGTGCCAAGATGGTCCACGCTGCGGATGACACCACCAGCAACGTCATCAGCAAATCCATCTCCATTGGGGAAGGTCGCAGTACCTACCGTGGGCTGGTGCACATCCCCAAGCACCTGAAGGGCTGCAAAAACAACACCGAATGTGATGCCCTGCTAATCAACAGCAAGAGCCGCACCGATACCTACCCCGCCATCAGCGTGCGCGGCAATGACCACGCCACCCAGCACGAGGCCAGCGTCAGCCAGGTCAGCGCAGATCAGATCTTTTACCTCATGCAACGCGGCCTCAGCGAGGCTGAAGCCATGAGCCTCAGCGTCAACGGCTTCATCAATGACCTCGTCAAAGAATTCCCCATGGAATACAGCGTGGAGTTGAAGCGCCTGATCGATTTGGAGATGGAAGGCAGCGTCGGCTAACGAACATGAGCACACTGCTGAACCGAGAGGAGTGGCTGGACCAACTGGAACGCATCGCGGCAGCCTTGCCAGCGGGCGAGATTCCCGTGAAGATTTGTCTGATTGGCTCGGGAGCCTGTCTGCTGGAGGCAGGGATGCCTGGGCGTGCCTCTCATGAATTGGATGTCTGGCAGCCGGGCAGCGATTTTGATCTGGGTGAACTCAGGCGTGCGGTGATTCAGGCCGGATTGCTCTTCGACCCGCGTAGTGCGCTTGAACCCGACCAGCCTTATGTCCAGATCGTGAACCCAGGGCAGACTCAGGTGGGGACTTTTGAACCGGTTTTCTGGGCACGCTTTGGCAGACTGCATGTTTATCTTCCGCCCTGGCCGAACTGGGTCGCAGCCAAGCTGGCCAGAGGCGAGCCGCAGGACATCGAAGATGTGCTTTATGTGGCAAAATCCCAGCAGGTGAAGACAGAGGAAGTGGAAGCCTGCGCTGATACCTTTCCAGAGCCTGCACGGCACCAAGTTTTGGAGAATTTAATCTACCTGCGTATCCTGACACCATGACTGCACGAGAAGAAAGCCTGACGGCCCGTGAGATGCTGCTGAAGCCAGAGCTGCTGGGAGTGCGCCTGAAAGAGCGCCGCTGGGCTGATGTGGCGGCACTTGTCAGGTATGCCCAGCAGGATGTGCCGCCGGAACTCGCCGCGACAGACCCCGCACTCTACCGCACCCTCCGGGAGGGCGTGACACGCTTTTACCTGCGCGGCGGCGGGGCGCTAAATTTAAAGAAACTGGAAGACCTCGCTGCAGCAGCACCATGAACCGCCTCCTACACCAAGACGAAGCACGCCTGGAGTACGCTCGACCGAATCCTGTAATGAAGCTTATGACGTCCATCGCGTAGCGACACCCCTTCTTCGGATCCGTTTGGCCTCGCTTTCCCGTTGAACGGCGGCCAGAGGCACGCCGCTCCGATCTCAGACTCCTCCTCTTTTCCTCCTTTTCAAAACCACCCATGCCCTCCCCTCTCGACACCACTTCTCCGACTCCCGCCCCCCACGCCCCCGACTGGTTCCGCGCCCGCGCAGATGCCGCCTGGGCCGAGTTCCAATCCCTTCCGATGCCCAGCATCAAGGATGAAAACTGGCGCTACTCCAACTCGAAGAAGATCGAACTCGCCGACCACTCCGCAGCCGCCGCCGCCAGCGCCGATCAGGTGCAGGCCGCCATCGCCGCCTCCGCAGGTTTGCAAAAGCGCGCTGCACGGTTTGTCTTCGTGAACGATGTCTTGGTGGATGCCGACACCAGTGGACTGCCCGAAGGCGTCGCCTGCGTGGATTTCGCAACCGCCCTGCAATCCCACCCCGAGCTGCTACAGCGCCACTTCATGCAGCGGGAGATGACCTTGGGCTCCGCCAAATTTGCCGCCCTGCATCTGGCGCACGTCAAGGCCGGCACCGTGCTGATCGTGCCAAAGAACGCCGTCGTAGAGCAGCCAGTAGAGGTCTTCCATTGGGTCGTCGGGGATCACGCAGCGATCTTTCCGCACACTCTCATCATCGCGCAGGACAATGCCCAGATTAGCCTCGTGGATCACTATCGCAGCCTTGATGGACAGGGCGGGCTCAGCATCGCCGTCGCCGATCTTGTCGGCAGCACCGGCAGCAAGATCACCTACGCCGCCTGTCAGGAGCTGGCAGACGACGCCCAGGCCCTGCACCTTTCCAGCATCGTCGCCGGACGGGATGCCGCCGTAAAAAGCTTCCAAGTCCAGCTCGGGGCCGAGTTTAGCCGCAGCGAGAGCGTCAGCGATCTCCTGGGCGAAGGTGCCCACAGCGACATGCTCAGCGTCTCCCTGCCCATCGATGACCAAGTCGTCGATCAGCGCACCCTGCAGAACCACAAGGCCCCGCACGCCACCAGCGATCTGCTGTACAAAAACGCGCTTTATGGACAGTCCCGCAGCATCTTCAGCGGCCTGATCACCGTGGATGAAGGCGCCCACTTTACCGATGCCTATCAGACCTGCCGGAACCTCCTGAACAGCAAAGAAGCAGAGGCCACCTCCATGCCCGGCCTAGAGATCAACGCAGACCAGGTCAAATGCAGCCACGGTGCCACCAGCGGCCCCATCAGCGATGAAGAGCTCTTTTACCTCAAGGCCCGCGGCATCAGCGACAAAGAATCCCGCAAGCTGATTGTCGAAGGCTTCCTGGCCGACGTGCTCCAGCGCTTCGGCAACAGCGAAGTCCTCGAAATGCTCGTCAGCCGCATCGACGAAAAGCTAGAGCGCACGGTCTAGCCGAGGACCGGAGCTGGGATTAGCCGCAAAAGAACGCAAAGACCGCAAAGAGAGCGGGAGAAGGATTGGCAGGCGTGCTCGCCAGAGCACGGTGCCCCGGCTCGCCACTGACTTCGGCGACTTCTGCTCTGGATCGTGTGAATGCGTTCTCATTGTTTGCAGGGGCCTATTGGACCTTCGGAAAGATTCACACGCAGGAATCGTCCGCTATTCGGGCCAATATCCCATGATCTGGAACCTATCGTCATCTTTAGGGATATTCTGACGATTTCCTCCCTGCCGACCGACTTCTATCTTGCCAAAACCTTCACCGTCGTGAGATATAGAGTCATGCCTCTGCGCCTGTGTGCAGGATAAGAAACTGTTATGCCAACTCAACACGTCGCCCATGTCACGCCGTCAGTTTGTCTGCTCCTTCATTGTCCTGGCGATTTGCTTTGTTCCTATCGTGATTAGCTTCGGAATTGTCGCATGGGCAGTTCCATTGTTCTGGGGGATCGCGTCATTCGTGCATGAGATTGTGGATTTGGATTGGCGTCCAGCACTCGGATTTGGCATTTACGTTGCGGGCTATTTGGCGATCTTCTATCTCGTGGCACGGGCTAGCTACTTCATCATCGGGCTGACAAAGCATTCGCTCACCGTCACGTGCCTTCAGATCGCCGTTCTTCTGGCTCTATTTAGCTGTTCCTTTCTTCGAGTGCTTACATACGGTTCCATACAGGGCAGCGGGGGCACTTACACTTTCTGGACAGCAGTTGATCGGTTCTTCGAGAGACGCTCACAAAGGTAGGATCAACTGCCCATCTACCAACCAAGTGCGACCAAGGCGAACCTCCAAGTTAGCATTGAGACGCGGCGCTAGAGGTGTGGGTTGGTGGGTGGTATGACTGCCGTGGCCTCGATGCTAATCGAGGTTGGGCCCCTGCCTTGCCGCGATAGCGGGATCTTTGATGGCGAAGCGATTCCGCAGAGACTGACGCTAGGAAGTCCCCTCCTTTCAGCTTTTCAGAATCTCAGCTTTTCAGTGTTTCCGCCCCTCACCTCCGCAGCGCCCGGAGCAGTTCATCCACCTTATCCAGCACCAGTTGCACGACCTGCTGGGCAAGGTGGGGCGCTGTGTCCTCACAGCGCCGGAGATTGGGGAAGCGAAAGGCCCGCCGCAGAGGCAGCGCCATGCACAGCCCTGCTTCGTCACTTTCTCGTCTCAATCTCCGGCTCACTGAGGACAGTTCGCCCTACCGTGCACGTCTCCACTCCTTCGATCCCATCGTTCCGGCCACGTCCCTGCATCCCGTACCCGATGCTAGACTCCGCGTACCGGAAGTCCGGGACGCCGCGCCGGATGTCCTGAACGCCATGCCGGATGTCCTGAGTGTCGTACCGGACGCCATGCGTTTCTCCCCGGACCTCCTGGACCACTTCCCAGAAGTCTGGCGTCGCGTACCAGAGCTCTGGCATCCCGTACCGGAGGTCCGGCGTCGCGCACCAGAAGTCTGGCATCCCGCACCAGAAGTCTGGCGTCGCGCACCAGAAGTCTGGCGTCGCGTACCGGACCTCTGGCATCGCGCACCGGAAGCCCGGCGTCGCGTACCAGAACTCTGGCGTCCCGTGCAGGAGGTCCTGGGGCGCGCGTACAAGGTCCTGGATCGCGTCCAGGACGTCCTGGGTGCGGTGCCCGAGGTCCTGCGTCCGGTGCAGGAAGTCGTGGGTCTCATGTCGGAGGGCACGCCCGACACCGAACTAAACCCCACCCTCTTCACCTCAACAAAGCCCCCGCCGCCTCACTCGTATCGGAGCTTCAGAAATACTGACGCGCAGGAATGACCCAATAAGACCAGGCAGCACCCCAAGGTTTGCAAGATATCGTCATAACGATAGCCCTTTTCGCCCCCTTTCCCGAGGCCGACCGACTTCCATCTTGCCAAAACCTCCACCGTTGTGGCATATAGGCGAATACTTCTGTGCACGGGTGCAGAATAAAAAAAACGAATCGCCCGACTTCGAAAGCCGCACGTGATGATAACCAAACTATTACGGAGAGATTCACGAGTTCGTCGATGATCGACTCCCCCGACAATCCGCCGGATAGCTTTCTACGCCTTGCCAAGTCCTGGGTGCTTCTTCCTTTTGTTGCCTATCTATTCGCGGTACCCGGCCTCGGCCCTGGAGCCCTCTTTGTTCCGATTGTCATTTCACGGGCACCTCTCGGCATCATCAGTTACTTCGACAAGGTCACCTTGGACGACCATCAGCACCAGTCAGAGATCGCCATTTTGCACTGCGTCTTTTGGCTGTTGCTCGTGATGGGCATTGTTGGCCGACATAGGCTGCCCCTTTGGTTGCTACGTTCCATTTGGGCCGTCCTTGTCATCATGCTCTTTATGTCGGTGTCAGGCTGCACCCGGGAGTTTGGGGCAGGACTTCGGAGTGATGGTAACTGGCATTGACAAGTTGGCAGATTGATTGCACGAGCCTCGTGAACCCCATTTCATCCCCAACAAGACCTTCCCGCCCCATTCCACGCCGCAAAGCCGCGCACACGATCCCACCAGACCCCCGCCGAACCCAACCCTAGACCACCCCCACCGACCTCGCCCGACCCCACAAATCACCCCCCCCAATCCCAACTCCCACTCCCGGGCGGATTCCCTACCCACCGCCAAACTAAACCCTTGGCGGATTCGACAATCCCCGTTTTAATGGGACTGAACTACGGTCGCTATGAATCGCAAATGCAGATACTGTGATAAAACGTTTCCTGAAACTGAACAGTTTTTCGGCCACACCCCGAGTGGCACCTTTCGTTGGAAATGTAGGGAGTGCATGAGGGCGCACGTCAAAGAGCACTCAACACATAATCCTCAGATGGTCACGGCGCGGGCGCTAGCGAGGCGAGAGCGGACTGAAAAGGTCGGCGCGATGTCGGCCTCACAGAGATCAAGAGTTTTGAGCAATCAGCGGCGGCGCCAGGGATCCAAGTGTTTCTATTGCAAGGAAAAGGTTGTTGGTACAGGGGAGCTTGATCACATGACTCCGATCGCGAAGGGAGGCAGAGACGTCGCCGAGAATCTCATTTTTTCATGCTCCCGCTGCAACAAAGAGAAGCATAACAAGACTGTAGAAGAGTATCGTGATTGGTTGGTTAACTGTAGCCGGCCGGTCCTTTTTCGAGTGTGAACACAATAAATTTCGGGTGCCGAACGAGAACCAATGGCGCAATCCATAGTAACATAGTAACACCTATCCCGCTTCGCTCCGGCCCCCTGGGTAGAGCGAACTTTCACCTTTGTAGCATGTGGCTGCCTGCGGTATGACGTTGGGCTTCGCAAAAATGGACAAATTCCTGGCAAAATTTAGAGATCAGTATTGCATCCCCGAAAAGGAGTGGGCGTCACACCTCTGGGAGCCGACGGCAGCTTGTTTGGAGGAAGCTTTTTCAATTCTTCTCCACTCACTTTCGAATGTATCTGTTTCCGATGACACGGCATTCTATGTTTTAATAGCTGAAAACAGTGTTAGCAGACTCTATGACATGAGCGCGTCAATGGTGGCCTGCCTAGCGTGTGGAACCACAGGAGGCGTTGAAAGCCTCGCCAGAGTGGTGGTCGAAGGTTCATGGACGACCAGGTTCCTCGTTGAGGGTGACTACAAGAAACGGATGTTTGCGTATCTCTTTCAATATACCCGCGAGCATCCACGCAAACTTGATGAGTGGAAGCGAATCGTCGAAAACACACGACCCGAAGATCATTCGACGTTAGCCGGCATTCTTGCCAGGAAGACTTACATTGAAACGATGCACGATTTCATCAACGAGTTAAGAGAGGATAGCGGACAACCAGAGATTGAGGATCTGTGGAAGTACTGGATGAAATCATTGTTTAACCGATGCGAGTCGCTCGGCAACCAAGAGAAATACTATACCCATTATCATAGGCTTAGCGCAGACAGTCACCATAACGCGGAGCAGACGATTCAGTATCTTCACGGCAAATTTTTGGAAGCTGAATTTGGAATCGAGGACGTCCAATCAAAGTTTGCAATTGAGGCCGTGAACTACGCCGCGATGATGGCCGCCTCTGCCGTCGACGAAGCAATTGTGGCGGCAGTCACGGCCTGTGACAGGTTCGGAGCCCACTACGATAGCTCTGCCATTGCATTCGTTAGATCCAGGCTACAGCAGCAAGAGGACATATTGGGGCAACACGCAGGAGCACCAATCTGACCTAACATGAGAGCAGAGAGAAGTTGGCAGATTGATCATTCCTTTCAAAAGCGCAATCTCAGCCCCGTCAGAGTCCCAAACACTCCCAAAACTCACGCCGCCAGCACGAAACCCTTGACCCACCAACCGCCCAGCCTCAATCTCGTCACACCCAAGCCGAAAAAATATCGACCGCGCTGATATGGTATCGCACGACCAACACTGTTCGCCCAAGAAGCCAAGCCTAACGTCCCTATGAAATACCTGCTCGCATTCATCGTCATCGCAATGCTTTCAGCGTGCGCCACTCAAAAGCCCAAAAGTATGGAAGAGGCTCGTGCGCGAGTTGATGCCGCCATCCGATATGGGGTAATGCCAAGGGATGCTCGCGAACAAACTATTGCGCAGTTTTCGTCTGCCAATTTGCCGGAGAAAAGTTCCAAGCCGTTGAACACGCCGGAGATAGAGAAGCGAGCAGCCGCAAAAGCTGCAAAAATGGGTAACTATTCTCGATTTACGTCCATGTATAATAGGGGCGAGATCACTAGATCACAGCTCACAGCGTTCTGCGCTAAGGAGGAACAAATTCAAGCCCTTGCTGAACAGCAGCGAAAACTTCGGCGGGCGCAAGTGGCTCTTGCGATTGCGGCGGGACTGAATCAAGCCACCGCAAATATGAATGCCGCTACTGCGGCTTCTTACACTCACCCAACCTACACTCCAACCTACCCAGCCTACCGCTCGAACCCTTACAGTCCGAACTCGCTGTCAAACCCATATGGGGCGGGAAGCCCATACAAGGCTAATGGCCTCATGAATCCATACTCTCAGTATGGGAGTCGTTACAGCAACAAGTCGTGGACCAACCCATACGCAACCAATGCACCCAAGATATACAGCGCAGATGGAACGTATCACGGCAGGCTCAGCACTAACAAGTATGACGCCGATTCGACGTCGAATCCATATGGCCGATACGGGAGCAAATATTCATCCGAAAGCCTCAACAATCCTTACGGTGCAGGGAATCCCTATTCGGGCACCCAATACTATGTGGTCCCGCAACCGTAGTCACACACCATCACCAGAAAGAGAGGATGCCAGAAATGAAAAAGTTGACCGAAGCTCGGGAACCCAATTTTCCGGAAAAGCTGGCAGATGAACCATGGGTTGCGCCCCGGTCCTATTCACTGAATCTCGCGGCTGCGTCGCGGGCGGGGGCTGCGTCCGGGGAGCAGACGGTTCGTTTTCCTCTGGGGAGGTCGAGGTTTGGGTTTCTATTCCTGGGTCCTGAAGGGTTTGTTTGCCCGGTAGCAGGCGAGCCTGGCCTCGGACTCGGCGACCGCCTTGGGGTCACTGCGCCAGCGGGCCAGGTAACCTTCCTCAAGCTCAATGGCCTTGGCGAAGTCTCCCGTCTCGGCGCAAGCGGCCGCCCAGGCCACATTCGCCCAGTCGTTGCGTGAACCGGGAAGCGCGCTCTCCATCCTCACATACTTCAGCGCCTTGGCTCCGTTGCGAATCCTGGCATCCGGGCAGGTGGATAGAATCCAAATGACCCCCTCCATGGCCTGCCAATAGCGAGGGTTAAGCTCGATGGCCCGTTCAAAGTCGGCCAGCGCCCCGGCAAAGTCGCCCTTTCGCTGCCGGGCTGACCCGCGACCCTGCCATGATCCGGCGTAACTGGGATTGATCACGATGGCCTGGGTGAAGTCGGCAATGGCCTGGTCGAACTCGCGCCTAGACTCCCGGAACCGGCCGCGGAGGTGGTAGGCCTGATCATCGTGAGGATTCAGCCGAATGGCCTCATCCAGGATCTTGAAGGCGAGATCGTAGTCGCTGTGGATGGCCGCTTCTTTGGCTCGATTCAAAGGCGTGTCCGGCCCCTTGGGGAATGGAATCGTGAGCGCGTGCGCCGTAGCGGCCCAGCCGCCGTGGGCGGCAAGAAGAACGAGGACCATGGGACCAACACGCATGTGGGGAGTTGACCCGAAAGCCCGCCGTCTGGCAAGCAAGGAATGCGGGCACCCTGTGACGCCGCAGCCTCCTGATCCCTGCGGTAGCCAGCACCACGATCCCAGGGGTCCGTGTCAGCGCCACCTATGGGTCGGAGATAAAGGTGCTGACAGAACGGCGGATTTGTCGATAATGCGGAGGTTCACCCCACTATCGGAGTCTCTAGCCATGCCTGCTCATATATTTCTGACGTTGCTGTTGAACGGAGTGCTCTTGACATCCCATTTCATTGCTTGGAAATCGCGGACTCTTCTGACAACCGAACAGAAGTTGGCGCTCGAGAAGTCGCCATCGAAGCTGCCCTGGGTGGTGATCAGTATCGTACTACCGTGCGGATTATGGTTATGGCTTTCGGCTCGTCTTGGGTCTCCCCCGTGGTGGTTGGGCGCTTTAATGGCAGTCATCCTGCTCCAAGTAGTGGGATTATTGATCTTGGCGATTCGTCGTCTCAGGTCACTGGATCTGCCGCCGAAATATGTGTCCAGGATGACGGGAATGCATACCCTTGTTGTTGTCATTGCCGCAATTCAGTTTTGGAGCGTTTACAGCGCCGTCCAAGACGACCGGGATCGGTCCACCAAAACTCTGGAGGAGAGCGCCATCCGTACCCGCGAGGCCCAACAAATGAGGAGGCCAAGCAACTAGCGATGAAGGCATCTGTCGTTTCATCGGCGCATCTCGCTCGCCGTCGCCCGATCCGGAACGCTGTAAACCTATGAACCTCGTCTTCCAAATTCGAATCGCCGCGACGTTCTTTGCCATCTCAGCATTGCCAGGATATGGCGCTGACGAGAAGCGCATTAACATTGATCCAGCGGTAATCTACAAGTTCACCGTCAGCCTTCTCGAACTTCGAGAAAATGCGCAGCATAAACATCTGGCACCGGATGAGATCACCGCGGTTGCAACGATTCTCGGCAGCGCCAAATACGAAAAAATAATCGAGCAACTCGACGTCGCACACACACCCGACATCTCCAGATACGAATTTGTTTACGGATACCGGGGAGGCACGCCAAAAAGTGGTAAAAGTGAATCTGGGATGCTCACGATTGATGCACGAACGGTCTATTGGGATGATGCGATTTTCGTTTTGTCCGAATCCGAGGCCGCGAAGTTGCTCAAGCTTCTCCCCAAGCCCGTCAACCCGAGGACGATATCTGAACGACCGAATTTCAGGCGCAACGATTAGACTGCGATGCCGAACAACACGCCATGTAATTCGATGAGCAGTAGCAGCTCCAGCAGTACCCCGAGGAAGTGGTTTCGACGCCCGCGCTGGCTCATCGTCTGCCTGCTGGTTGGACTTTATGCCATTCCACGGCTCTGGACCACCGTTCGATTTGCTGGGCAGGCCCATGTTCCGGATCTAGACGGGGATTTTGCTCGCATTGACTCGCTTCTTCCCGCAGCGGACAGTCAGATCGCTTCATTCCATCGTGGGCTGCCGCACAACTTGTCTGACCCATCCGCGTTTCTTCGAGCCGTCTGGCTTTCCCCTACTTGGAGCTACCACGGTTATCGTTTTCAGTTTGCAGAGTGGCGGCCTTCACCTGCGTTTCGGTCAGTGGTTCAGGGTGCCCTGACGCAGAAACGGTCTTTTAATACATACGGAGGGCCTAAGGCCTGCGGTGGCTATCATGCCGACTTTGTTGCGGAGTTTGCGACATCGGATGGACCAGTTCAGTTCATGGTGTGCCTGGGATGTCACGAGGTTTTAGTATTCGGGCCTCATGGCTCATCTATTGTTGAGCTGTCCCAGACAGCTTACGACTCTTTGCTCAAGGCTTGGCGAGATGAGACCGACTGACCATCACCAGCGAGGGGCGAAACGGATGCAGGATATTCGCTGGTGCTGCGGCCCCGGGAGGCATCGAACCCAACCGACACAAGCACCATGAAGAATCCCTTCCGCCTGAGAACGGCGATTCGGAGACACTTACCGTGGTTCCTCATCGACCTCGGTATTTGCAGCAAAGGAGACGATTGCGAGAAGCATGGAGGGAGTCATGATTGGTACAATCATGACAACGTTCATTCGGCCTGCTACCATTGCTCTGTCATTCGCAAGGGACAGCTTTGGCACCGAGATCGGAATCGCGATCATCCTTCCGACCCAGTCACAAAGATGAAGGAATGAATCAGCATTTCCCGCCCCATTTTCCCGGTGCGAGCCGACTTCCATCTTGCCAAGACCTTCAACGTTGTGACATATAGCGCCGTATCTCTGCGCCGGGGCGCTGAATACTAAAACTGTTAGGCCACTCATGCTCACGAAGACTCGAACGCTCGCCGTCTTGGCATTGATTACCGTCCTTGTCGGTTGTGGGCGTTCCGGCAGCACATCCACCACCATGAGTTCAGACACTCAACCCACAATCATTCCTGTTCAGCCAGATGATGCTGAGATGTTGGCTGCGATGCAGACCGCACGCGCCAGATTCCCCGAGTTCTGGCGAGAGGTTTCCGCCGACTACCAGCGAGTCATTCCCGCTCTGGGTGGCTCAATGGTGAAGGCATACTTTTGCGACGAAGCCGCACCGCAGAGCGGCGAACACATGTGGGTGAGCGAGGTTGAGTATGACGGCAAGAGGATTACCGGTGTGCTGGCGGACACGCCACGGGAGGTGCGGAGCGTACGGTCAGGCGAGCGTGTGAGTTTTCCATTGGAGCGTCTCAGCGATTGGTTTTACGTGGACGAGGGCAAGGCCGTTGGAGCATTTACAGTCAAACTGTTGCGCACGAGGATGACCACAGAGCAGCGTCGAGAACATGACAGCTATTACCCATTTCGTTTCGAGTAGAGACCGGTGGCCTCACCTCCAAGCCAGCACCGAGACGCGGCGCTAGAGGTGTGGCACGACCCTGGCATTGAGGAACACCTTCAGCGCCTTTTCCCGATGCGAGCCGACTTCCATCTTGCCAAGATCTTCATGGCTGTGACATAAACGGACATGTCTCTGCGCTGGGGCGCAATATGAAAAGGCTGTTCGACCAACCGCGCAGCAACTTGACTCATGGTGATATTTCCTTCCGTTCTCGCGACAGTCTCTGCGTCCGATGAGTTGCCGGAGATTTGGTGGCAGCTTGCTTTTGCGGCATTCATTCTTGGCAGCCTGTTGGCCTGCGTTGTGTTAGTGACTTCTCTGGCAACTCGACGTCGCTCAGCTTGGTTCCTCCCGACTACGTTTGCTGCGATGATTTTTGGTTTTGCGGCGTTAGCCTTTGCGGCTCACGTTTACAGGATTGATTACAATGCGGTGGAGATCGACGGCACAAAGGCCTCACCACCTTTTTGGCAGGCGCTCGCGTTCCCCAGTCTCCCGATTGTAGTCTCACTCGCTGCCTTTGCTCTCTACCGCAGGAGATTGGCACGGCCATGACAGATCTCTCCAACGGGCTACCTCTAAGTCGGCACGGAGACGCGGCGGCTGCGGGGTGGGCTTTCGCTGCCTAGGCTTGATAGGGTTCGTAGTCGGGTAAAACCCATCGCCCGTATTGACGGCCCATGAATCAGGCGGCAGTATCAACCGGTTGATATGAGACCTATTGCCGTCGATCTATTTGCAGGTGCCGGAGGAATGTCGCTCGGATTTGAGCAGGCAGGGTTCGACGTTCGTGCCGCCGTGGAGATCGACCCCATTCACGCGGGTATTCATCACTTTAATTTCCCGCATTGCGCGGTGATCCCGCAATCGGTGAAGGATCTATCTGGAAAGGACATTCGGCGGATCGCCGACATCGAAGGAAAGGTCCATCTGGTGTGCGGCGGCGCTCCGTGCCAGGGGTTTTCAATGATCGGTAAGCGGGTGCTCGATGATCCCCGGAATAGCCTCGTCCGTGACTACGTCCGCATCGTCAGCGAGCTCGATGCCGATTACTTTGTGTTTGAGAATGTGAAGGGTCTGACGGTGGGGGAGCACCGGAAGTTCTTGGACGAACTCATCGCCGAGTTTGAAGCCTGTGGATACAACGTGCGCCTGCCATGGCTGGTTTTGAACGCCGTGGCTTATGGGGTGCCGCAGGACCGCAAGCGCCTCTTCCTTTTGGGAGCCAAGAAGGGCAAAATGCTGCCCACCTATCCTGATCACCTGACTTCGAGAGCGGGCCATTTTGAGGAGATGGGCCTCCAGCATGGACCTTCGTGTCAAGATGCCCTGGATGATCTGCCTGACGCCGGGAAGTTTAAGACGCTGCTGACAAGCGATGAAGTCCGCACGTCGGCCTGGGGAGAGCCTTCCAGCTATGCGCGGGAAATGCGCTGCCTGGACCCCTCGGCCTGGCACTTCGGGTATCCGAGAATTTGGGACTCTGATGTTCTGACTTCGAGCACGCGTAGCGAACATTCTGAAATCTCGCAGCGACGATTCAGCCAAACAGAACCGGGTGAGGTGGAGCCTATTTCCCGGTTCTTCAAATTGCCGCCTTGGGGGGTGTCCAATACGCTCCGCGCGGGGACGGATGCTGCCCGTGGCGCATTCACGAGTCCGCGTCCGATCCACTACAAGTATCCGCGGTGCGTCACAGTGCGTGAGATGGCGCGGCTTCACGGATTCCCAGACTGGTTTCGCTTTCATGTCACCAAATGGCACGGTGCGCGCCAAATCGGGAACGCCGTGCCTCCGCCGCTGGCTCGGGCGATAGCGTCTGCGGTGATCGCTGCGATGGGGTTTGCGCCTGAGCCAATACAAGGGGCACTTGAACTCGGCGATGTGGCGCTGCTACAAATGGAGATGTCCCGCGCGTCAGCCTACTGGGGGGTGAAATGCCCGATTCAAACTCGCGACCGAAAAAGCGGCACGCGGAAGCGGTCACAATTGCAGACGGAAACAGACCGGCTAGCCGTCGCTTAAATTCAGCCCATCGCATGAAAGCTAAGGCCCAAAATCGCTACGAGGTTCTGATCGAAACCATCTTTGTCCGCCACTACAAGGTTGGAGACACGGTGGTGGCGTTTCCAAGGCAAGAACTGGAGGACACAGCGAAGAAGCTAAAGATTCAGTTACCGAAGAACCTTGGCGATGTGATCTACTCATTCCGGTATCGCAATCCTCTGCCTGCCAAGATACTCGCCTCACAACCTCCGGGGCAAGAGTGGCTGATCGAGGGTTCTGGAAAAGCCAAGTACGAGTTCCGATTGGTGCCTATCAACCGGATCTCACCAAACCCGAATTTGGTGGTCACCAAAATTCCCGACGCCACTCCAGAGATCATCGCTGCGAGTTCTTTGTCTGACGAGCAAGCCCTACTTGCCAAGGTTCGTTACAATCGCCTCATCGACGTATTTCTGGGTCTCACGGCGTATTCGCTGCAGAACCACCTCCGCACCACGGTGAAGGGGATGGGACAAATCGAAATCGACGAGGTCTATGTCGGGATCGACAGGCACGGCTGCCAATACATCATCCCGGTTCAAGCTAAAGGCGGCACCGACCGACTTTCCACGGTCCAGGCCAAGCAGGACATCGCCTGCTGCGCAGAAAAGTTTCCCGAACTCGTCTGCCGGGCGATTTCAGCCCAGTTCATGGACGACTCACACATCGCCCTGTTTGAGCTTTGTCTCGACGAGGCAGGCTTGGTCAGAACGGTCGAGGAACGGCACTACAAGCTGGTGCCCGCCGACCAGATCAGCGCCGCAGATCGTGAGAGCTACCGCCGACGTATCTAGCGGCCCTGCTTTGAAGGGATGCTCAAGGGTGCCAGAGGCCTCGGCTGGGGCGGGTCGTTGGCTTTTTCATTGGTGGGACGGGCTGGAAGCGCCGACCGAACACGGGCTGGAAGCACCGCGCCCCTAAGCGCTGCGCCCTGAGAGCGCTGCGACTCCCGGGTTGACTCCACTTTTGCATTGTCTTTCTGGGCGGTGCCCGATATCACGGTGGAATGTCGAATTTCTCGTGGGCCATCGATGGTAGCATCGTGGGACTTTATCTGGCGGTGACGCTGGCGGCGGGGGTGTGGATGCGGCGGAGTGTGCGCCGGGTGGAAGACTTCTTGGTGGCGGGTCGGGAGATGAACCTCTACCTCGGTATCGCCTCCCTGGCGGCGACGGAATTTGGGATCATCACCTGCATGTATGCGGCGCAGGGGGGCTACACGATGGGCTTCGCTGGGGCGCTGCCCGGCATCTGCCAAGCCGGGGCGATGCTGACGATCGGCCTGACGGGCTTTTGCGTCCGGCCGCTGCGTGAATCCGGGGCAATGACGCTGCCTGAACTGTTTGAGAAGCGCTTTGGTAGTGGGGTGCGTCGGCTTTCTGGGGTGGTGGTGGTGCTGGGCGGGCTGCTAAACATGGGAGTCTTTTTCCAAGTGGCGGGGAAGTTCCTGGTGCAGGCCTGCGGCTTTGATCCGGGCACGCTGGTGGGTCTGATGGTGGCGCTGCTGGCCATGGTGGTGCTGTACACGGTGCTGGGAGGGATGCTTTCGGTGCTGGTGACGGACTTTCTTCAGTTCGTGGTGATGAGCGCTGGCCTGCTGGTGGTGACGGTGCTGATCCTGCGGGAGGTGGGCTGGACGCGTCTGGTGGAGACGGTGCAGGCCCACCACGGCGCGGGCGGCTTTTCCCCGCTGGCGAATCCGAAGATGGGCTGGACCTATCTGATCAATCAAATCATGGCCAACGCGGCTGCCGCCCTGACCTGGCAGGCGGTGGTGGCACGGGTGCTCTCCGCCAAGGACCCCAGCACCAGCCAGAAGATCTACTCCCGGACCAGCTTCTTCTTTGTGGCCCGGTTCCTGATTCCCGGCATCTGGGGCATCGCCGCGCTGGCGGTGTTGGGCTGGGCACCGCTGAAATCCCTGACGCAGGCGGAGCGTGATGCCATCGCGCCCACGGTCGCCGCAAAGGTGGAGGCCTCACACGTCGGTGCGCCGCTAGCGGCCTTGACGCCGGAGGAAAAGGCAGCGCTGCCTGGACCGGTGATCGAGAAACTGGAGGACACGACCCTGATGGCGATGCCGACCTTTCTGAGCACCTTTCTGCCCATCGGGCTGATGGGCCTGCTGATCGCGGCGATGCTGGCAGCGGACATGTCCACTGACTCCTCCTACATGCTGAGCTGGGGCAGTGTGATCTACAATGACATCATCGCGCCGTTCCGAGGGGAAAAGGTCAATCACAGCCGTGCGATCCTCTGGAACCGCTGCATCATTGGCCTGATTGGGGTGTATTTGCTGGTCTTTGGCCTGTTTTACAAGATCGAGGGCAATGTCTGGTCCTACCTTTTGCTGACGGGCAGCATCTACCTTTCCAGCATGTCCGTGGTCCTGATCGCCTGCTGCTACTGGCGGCGGGCGAACCGCTACGGTGCCTACGGGGCGATCATCCTGGGGGCTCTGATCCCGACCGTGCATTTGACTTTGGAAAAGATTCCCGCCACGGCTGCCTGGGCGGCGCAATTCGGAAAAGACGCCGCCGGGATCGCGGCCTTCATCGCCGCAGGCCTGGGGATGGTTCTCGGATCCCTGCTGAAACCCGCCGCCCCTATGGACTCATGACTGCTGCTGAACATCCCTTTTGGTTTTACCTGACCGTTTCCTGCCTGATCTGGTATGGCACGGTGACTGTGGTCATCGCCTGGAAAGGAGTGGCAGACATCCGCACCATGTTGCGCCGACTGAAGGAGCAGGACTGAGCGCCCACCCCGGCGCTGACAGTGGGTTTGGCAAAAAGTCAGTTGGTGCGTTGCGCATATCTGCCGCGGTGGTAGATTTCCGGCCCGTCTGTGCAGCAATGCCCTCCGTTTGGCTGGTCTTGGCAGTGCAGTGACTCCACCAACCCCTTCCGTTTTTCCGTTTTTTCCGCTCAATTATTATGATGGACTGGCTTTCCTCCCTGGGCCCTGTGGGCTCCTTCCTGCGTTGGGTGATCATTTGCATCGAGGTGATCGTCGTCTTTAACCTGATGATCCTCGTCCACGAGTGGGGCCACTTCCTGGCTGCACGCTGGCGGGGGCTGTATGTGGACCGCTTTCAGATCTGGTTCGGGAAGCCCATCTGGAAAAAGACCGTCAACGGCGTCCAATACGGGCTGGGCTGCATCCCAGCTGGTGGCTTTGTCTCCCTACCGCAGATGGCACCGATGGAATCCATTGAAGGAACCGTGCAGACGGAGAAGCCTCTCCCGCCGATCAGCGCCATGGACAAGATCATCGTGGCGTTCGCTGGACCTCTCTTCAGCTTTATGCTGGCCGCCTTTTTTGCCTGCACCGTCTGGATCGTTGGCAAGCCGCAGAGCAAGGGCCACACCACGACGACCATCGGTTACGTGGCCCAAGAAAGCCCTGCAGCCAAGGCAGGTCTGAAGGCGGGTGACAAGATCCTCTCCATCGACGGGAACCCCATCCTCCGCTTCTCCGGCATGGTGGATAGCGTCCAGTGGGCCGTGGTCGCCGGCGAGAACGAGGTGCTGCAGGTCGAGGTGGATCGCCCCGGCAGCGGCAAATTGACTCTGCCTGTGGACCCGACCGCGTGGGACATGCCTGAGGCCAAAGAAGATGCCAAGGACTCCCCGTGGTGGCGGAAGCCGGTGGACTTCCTCTTCAAGCGCCCACCGCTGAAGGACATCGGAATCATGGGTGCACAATCCCCGATGGTCGGCTCCACCCAGGAAAATAGCCCTGCTGCAGATGCAGGCCTGAAGCCCAGCGACCTGATCACAAAGATCGACGGAATCGAACTGCTCAGTGGGATCCAGATCGGCGATTACATGCAGGCCAATCCGGACAAGCAGACCTTTGTCCTGACCGTCAAACGCGGGAAGGAAGAACTGGAAATCCCGATCACGCCGCGTGTCCCAGACACCCTGGCCATCGAAGCAGCGAAGGCTAACGAAGCCAAGGCCGCAGCACCGGGGGCCACCCCTGAGGCCAAGGGAAAAGACAGCGCCCCGAGCCGCAAGATGGGCATCGTCTGGGATCTCCAAGGCGAGCGCGCGACCGCCCACCCTGGCGTGGGCGAGCAATTGGTCGAGGCGCTGAAGACGATGCGCAATACGCTGGGTGCCGTGTTTTCCTCCAAGTCGGATATCGGTCTTTCCCACCTGAGCGGCCCGGCTGGGATTTTCCGCGTGTATTACAACCTCTTTGAGCGCGCCGACGGCTGGCAGCTGGTCCTCTGGTTCAGCGTCATCTTGAACGTGAACCTGGCCGTCCTGAACCTGCTGCCCTTCCCGGTCCTTGACGGCGGTCACATCACCATGGCCGTGGCAGAGATGATCCGGCGCAAGCCCGCCCAATCTCGTCTGCTGGAATACATCCAGGCAGGCTGCGCGCTGATGCTTTTTGGGTTCATGATCTGGGTCACCCTGAAGGACCTCGGCGATGTCGGCGGTGGTGGCAGCGACAAGGTGCCCAACAACTGGCTGCCCAAGTCGGAGCGACCCGTTACACCTTAATCCGCGACTCCAACCAATCGCAGACCACACCGTCCTGCGGCGTCCCTGGCAACCGCGCTGCGAGCCCCTGGGCAGCCGTGCGGATGGCGGGGTCTCCCAGCAAGCGCTCCAACGCAGCAGCAATGCGCGGGGGCTGGAGTCGGCGTTTTGATAGCGACAGCCCTGCGCCCAGTCTTTCCAGACGGTCCGCGTTATCGAACTGGTCGTGCGCCAGCGGGAAGATCAACTGCGGCACCCCCGCCGCAAAGGCCTGAGATAGGGTGCCGACGCCGCCGTGATGAACCAGGGCGGCGGATCGCTTGAGCAAGGGTCCAAAGGGTGCGTACTCGACCGGAAGCATGTTCGACGGTAGCTCGCTGGGCAGCTGGGTAAGGTCTCGCGTGACCAAGACGCCCGGCTTTCCCGTTTCGCGGAGCCCATCGATCAGCGCCGCAAAGTGATCCTTGGCCTGGAGGTTCGCGCTCCCCGCCGTGATGACCACTGGCGGCTCCGCCTGGTCGTTCAGGAAGCGGATCAAGTCTGCCCCCAGCGGCTGCTCTGCCCTGAGGTCCTCGACCGGGAAGTTCCACTGCAAGCGTGGCTCTGGCCAGTCCGGTTGCGGAGGCGCAAACCATTCGGGGTAGAGCAAGAGCACGCCGTCTGGGGAATTCCACCAATCGCGCCAAAGGCTGCGGGGCGGGGCGATGCCCACCTCTGCACAGAGTTTCTTCAGCAAAGGCACTGAGACCAGATCGACGGGATTCGGGAATCGCAGCATCGCCTTCTTCAACCAAAGCGGTGCCCGCCGCAGATACTGCATGCCTGGAGCCAGTACCGGCATTTCGTAGGCACTCATCAGGGCGGCAGGTTGCAGGTGCACCGTCACCAACGGCGTGCCCCATTTTTCCCGCTCCATCCTCCCAGCGAAGGCCGTCATCGGTGCCAGGATCAGATCCGGCGCAGCGCCTGCCGCGCGCAGACCCTCAATCGCCCGGAAATACCGCTCCGCCGTGCGGCCCGCGTATTCAAAGACCAGCCTCGTCCCCGCTGCCATCTTCCACAAGCGGGGATCTCGCGCCAGAGCGTCAAACTCCTCCTCGGTCCCCATCGAGACAAACTCCACCCCGGCCTGACGCGCTGCCGTTTCGAAGAGGCAGGCCGTGATCATCGTCACACGATGCCCCCGCCGCAGCATCGCTTTTGCGAGCGAAAGGAACGGAAAGACATCACCGGCACTGCCGAGCGGAAGCATCACCACATGAGCCATGGGACCAAGATGGCGCGCCACCACGGGGCCGCAACCAGGGAAACGATGTGCCGGACAGATTTCATATCCTCAAATCATGATGCGTTGATATGTATCTTGACCAATCTCTGCTCAGGGCTAGTTTTGCCCATGCCCGCCCGTCCGAATTGCCGCACCGAACTCGAAGCCGCCATGCGCCAGCGCATCCTCGTGATCGACGGGGCCATGGGCACGACGATTCGTGGCTACAAGGACAAGGGTGTGCTCGACGAGGCCTCGGCTCGTGGCGAGCGTTTCCGTGACAACGAGAAGGATATTTTGAACAATGGCGACATTCTGTCGATCACTCGCCCCGACATCATCGAGGATATCCATCGCCGCTTCCTGGAAGCCGGGGCGGACATCATCGAGACAAACACGTTTTCGGCCACGAGCATCGCGCAGAGCGAGTTCTTCGTGGAAGATCCGCGTGAGAAAGGCGGTCGCAAAGATCCCGAGTTCTTCCAGAAGATCATCGACGACAAGTTCCTCAACGACCTCGCCTGGGAAATCAATTTCAACTCGGCGCAGCAGTGCCGGAAATGGGCGGATCAGATCGCCGAAAAGACCGGTCGCAAACGTTATGTCGCTGGCGCGGTGGGTCCGCTCACCGTTTCGCTGTCGCAGTTTCCTGACCTCAGTGATTTGAGCTTCCGCTATGTGACCTTTGATCAGGTGAAGACGGCTTACGCGCATCAAATCCGTGCGCTGATCGCCGGTGGTGTCGATACGCTGATGGTGGAAACCATTTTCGACTCCCTGAACGCCAAGGCCGCGCTGGTGGCGATCCGCGAGGTGTTTGAGGCGGATGGCGTGGAACTGCCGATTCAGATCTCCGCAGCTGTCGGACCTGGCGGCGAAACGATGATCTCCGGCCAGATCACGGAAGCCTATCTCAATGCGATGCGGCATGTGAAGCCGCTGTCCATCGGCCTGAACTGCTCGCTCGGGCCGGACAAGATGCGACCGTTCCTCGAAGAACTCGCGACGAAGGCGGATTGCTTTGTTTCGGCCTATCCGAACGCGGGCATGCCGAACCCGCTCGCGCCCACGGGCTTTGACTTGCTACCGCCGGATATGGCCGGATACGCCACGGACTTCGCCAAGTCTGGCTTCGTGAACATCATGGGCGGCTGCTGCGGCAATACGCCGGAGCACATCGCGGCCATCGCGAAGGCGGTGGAAGGCTTGGAGCCACGCCATGTGCCGACTCCGGAGCCGATCATGCGTTTGAGCGGTTCGCAGGCCTACAATCACACGAAGGAGGCGAACTACCTCATGATCGGCGAACGCACGAATGTCGCCGGTTCGCCGAAGTTCGCGAAGCTGATCAAGGAAGGCAAATTCGAGGAAGCGGTGGCCATCGCACGTCAGCAGGTCGAGAACGGCGCGAACGTGATCGACATCTGCATGGACGAGGGCCTCATCGACGGCGTGCCGACGATGACGAAGTTCCTCAACCTGCTTCAAACCGAGCCGGAAGTCGCCAAGGTGCCCTTCATGGTCGATTCCTCGAAGTGGGAGATCATTGAAGCGGGCCTGAAGATGTTGCAAGGCAAGGGCATTGCGAATTCCATCTCGCTTAAAGAAGGTGAAGAAGCCTTCAAGGAACGCGCGCGGGCCATCAAGCGCTATGGCGCAGCCACAGTCGTCATGGCCTTCGACGAAAACGGCCAGGCCGCGACTTACGACGAGAAAATCCGCATCTGCGAACGCGCGTATCGCATCCTCGTCGATGAAGTCGATTTTCCGCCGGAAGACATCATTTTCGATCCGAACATCCTGACAGTCGCTACCGGGATGGAGGAGCACAACAACTACGCGCTCGACTTCATCAACGCGACGCGCTGGATCAAGCATCACCTGCCCGGCGCGAAAGTCAGTGGCGGCGTTTCGAACATCAGCTTCAGCTTCCGTGGTAACAACAAGGTGCGCGAGGCCATGCACAGCGCCTTCCTGTATCATGCCATCAAAGCAGGCATGGACATGGGCATCGTCAATGCCGGTATGCTCGAAGTGTATGAGGAGATTCCGCCGGAACTGCTCGTCAAAGTCGAGGACGTACTGCTGAACCGTCGTCCCGATGCCACCGAGATCCTTGTCGATTATGCTGAGCAGTTCAAAGGCCAAGGCGGCGGCAAGAAGATCGAAGCCGACCTCCAATGGCGTGACGCGCCCGTCGAGAAACGACTCGAACACGCGCTGCTCAAAGGCATCACCGATTTCATCAACGTCGATACGCAGGAGGCGCTCGATAAGCTCGGCAAGCCGCTGCTCGTCATCGAAGGCCCGCTCATGGACGGCATGAGCGTCGTCGGCGATCTCTTCGGCGCAGGCAAAATGTTCCTCCCGCAGGTCGTAAAAAGCGCCCGCGTGATGAAACAGAGCGTCGCGCATTTGCAGCCCTTCATGGAGGCTGAAAAGCTCCGCAAAGCCCGCGAGCGCGATCTTTTGATCGAGATCGCTGAGAAGACGTGTAGGTCAGGCATCCTGCCTGAAACGAGTGACACGGGAGTTCTGCCCGTTGCCGGGGAGCCGGGCAGAATGCCCGCTCCACACGAGACAGGCGGGACGCCTGTCCCACAGCCGCAGGTCATCACCGTCTGCGAAGGCTTCAGCTACACGCCATATCCCGGCCTCAGTCTCGAAGAGCGCCGCATCGAAGTGAAATTCGCCGCTGAACTTGCCGCCGACCTCGAAGCCGCCGCCACCGAATACAAACGCCGCTTCGCCAACGTCCTCGACCGTAACAACGTCCAGGAACTCAGCCCCGACTACGCCGCCACCCGCGAAAGCCGCCAGCAATGGAGCATCGCGACGCTGGAGCCAGCGGGGGCGTTTGTGGATTGGATGTTTTCCAAAGTACTCAGCAAGGCCGAACCGAAAGACACCATCGTGTTCAACGCAGGCGGACAAGGCAGCGGCAAGACAACCGCCACAGACGACCTCAAAGTCACAGGCAATGCGATTCTCGTCATGGATGGCACGCTACAAAACCATGCCCGTTCAGTGGAGCACTTCCGCTCTGCTTTTGCTGCGGGATGCTCGATTGAGATGCGCTTTGTTTATTGCGACTGGTCGGACGCTGTTCGTAACATCACGAGACGAGCCGCAAAAGGCGCAGGCCGTGTCGTTCCGCTGGAACGCGCCGCCAGAGGCCACTTCGAAGCCGCCCGCACGACATTGAAACTCTGCGGCGAATTTGCGGACAAGCCTGAACTCGACGTCTTTGTCGTCGAAAACCGTGTCGGTGATCTTCCGCGATCACGCAATCTCGCCTGGCTTGCCGGGCATCTGCACAATTCCGTTGAGGAACTCCTCCAAATCGGTCAAACTACACTCCAAGATGAATTCAAGCTTAACAGCGACGACCCCGACTACAGCGCCCGACTCCTGGCGCAATTTCAAGCCGCGCCTCAGCCAGGAAGTGGCGGAGCGGTTTCGTCAGATCGAGGAGGGAACCTTGGAAGCTCTCAGCCGGGCATCGGGTCTGGAAAGCCGAGTGATGGAGAAGCCAGCAGAGGCTCCTCTTCAGCGGCCCTGACAGCCGCCGATCTCATCCCTGCCGAGGCTGCGAAGCAGGGCGGTGGGAGGATCATCATGGCCACCGTCAAAGGTGACGTGCATGACATCGGCAAGAACATCGTGGGCGTGGTGCTCGCGTGTAACGGCTTCGAAGTCACCGACCTCGGCGTCATGGTGCCGTGCGACAAAATCCTCGCCGCCGCCATCGAGAAAGGCGCGGACGTCATTGGCCTCAGCGGCTTGATCACACCATCGCTCGATGAAATGGCTCACGTCGCGGCCGAGATGGAACGTCGAGGCATGAAGATCCCTCTTTTGATTGGTGGTGCCACCACCAGCCCTGCGCACACCGCCATCAAGATAGCGCCGCATTACTCGGGGCCGATTGTGCATGTGCTCGATGCCTCCCGCAGCGTGCCGGTGACGACCTCGCTGATCAGCGATGAAAACCGCGACGCCTACATCGCCGAAAACGAAGCGAGGCATATCCGTCTGCGCGAAGAATACGGCAAGAAGAAGGAGCGCCAGCTTCTCAGCATCGCCGAATCACGTGAGAAAGCCTTCAAGTGCGACTGGAGCACGCAGGAGATCGCGAAACCGGGCTTCCTTGGCACCAAAACCTACGAAGGCACAGACATGGTCGCCACGCTGCGCGAATACATCGACTGGTCGCCCTTCTTCCACTCATGGGAACTGCGCGGTCGCTGGATCACGGCAGAAGGCCGTTTCTCTTCCTCTCACGAAGACGCTGAGATGAAAGTGAAGGCGGAAGAAGAGGCTGTGAAGCTCTTCAAAAGCGCCAACGATCTTCTTGATCGCGTCATCGCCGAGAAACGCTTCACCCCTCGTGGCGTCTTCGGCTTCTACCCGGCCAACAGCATCGGCGACGACATCGAAGTTTATACCGATGACACGCGCAGCAGCGTGAAGTCTGTCTTCCACACCCTGCGTCAACAAGTCATCAAGAAGGACACGCCGAACTACGCCCTGAGCGACTACATCGCTCCGAAAGCTAGCGGCCGCGCCGACTTCATCGGCGGATTTGCCGTCGGCATTCACGGTGCGGACGACTTCGCGCATGAGTTCGAGAAAGCGCACGATCCTTTCAGCGCCATCATCGTCAAAGCCCTCGCCGATCGTCTTGCCGAAGCCTTTGCCGAATATCTGCACAAGGAAGCTCGTATCGCCTGGGGTTACGAGAAGCCCGAGGACTTCACCAACGAAGACCTCGTCAAAGAACGCTATCGCGGCATCCGCCCCGCCCCTGGCTATCCTTCCCAGCCCGACCACACAGAGAAGCCTATCCTTTTCGATCTACTCGATGCGACCGCCAAGACCGGTGTCGAACTCACCGAAAGCATGGCGATGCATCCCGGCAGCGCTGTGAGCGGTCTCTACTTCAGCCATCCTGACGTGCATTACTTCGGCATCAGCGTCCTGGCGAAGGACCAGGTCGAAGATTACGCCAAGCGTAAAGGCCAAACGATAGAGGAAGCGGAGAAGTGGCTCGGGCCGTGGTTGGGCTATTGATCGCTCGCTTCCTGGGCGAGCGAAAAATTTATTCCAGGTTCCTTTAACTCAGCAGTCAGAAGGGCGAGACTCCAGCCTTGGGGGCCTTTCAGTGTTTCGTCTTGTTTTAGAGGATGGAAGTGAATCTCTAGGTCACCCTTCGCGGCGTCAACACACTCAAGCTTCACGAGGTCCTTCCACTTTGCGAAGACCGCCTCTATTTGGGCGCTGTGCTTTGCGTATTCGGGCATCTTGAGCTTGAGCGTCGCGAGATAGGGCATGCCGTGGAGCGGGTAAGAATCCCGCACAGCTTGCGCGACTTGGTGTTCGCTGAGGACCTTTGGATCAAAGGTAACGTTGGCGTAGTTGTCGATTCTTTGCACCACAGCAACGGCCGCCACACCCTTGGTTTCGCTGACGGACTGATAGACCGCATAGACGCAACTGCCGCATTCGATTCCTGACACATAAAACGTGGTCTTGGGTGGAGCAGCAGCGTCCGTTGCGGAGGCAATGGCGATCAGGCAAAGGGAGGCCAGACTGGCGCGGAAAAGGGTCATCCGCATATTACGGCGGTGCATCGGCAGTTCATTCGACCGCAAGCGGCGGGGTCAGTGGAGGATTGGGAAGTTTCTGGAACCGTCACTTTGCACTTTCAAGACGGTCTCTTGACAGCTAGGTTCCCGACATGATTCGTCGCCTTTTGATCTTCTTCACGCCTCTGTTCCTTGCACTGGGTTGCTCTCAAGCAGACGACCTCGCCAAGAATGTCGATCCCAAAGCCGCACAAGCCTTGATCACTGATCAGAAGGCAGTGGTCATTGATGTGCGGACGCCAGAAGAGTTTGCAGATGGCCACATTGCAGGGGCAAAGAACGTGGACTTCTTCAGCAAGAGCTTCCGTGAAGAGTTGGGTAAGCTGGACAAAGATGCCCCCATTGTCATGCACTGCCAGTCCGGTGGGCGCAGTGGTCAGGCACTGCCAATCTTTAAAGAACTTGGATTCACGAAGGTCTTCCACATGAACGGGGGCTTCCGTGCATGGTCCAGCGCAGGGCTGCCGGTGACAAAGTGATCTGCCGGAATCTGAAAATCCCCTTGCCGGGGCAAGTAAGACGTGTTCTCTCAAGGATCAACAACCTACCCCCAAACACCATACCCGCATGAGCGAGCGTCGCGTCGTCATCACAGGTCTCGGAGTCGTTTCTCCGCTAGGCAACTCTAAAGAAGATTTCTGGAAGAATCTGGTCTCCGGCAAGAGCGGCATCCGCCGCATTCAGTCGATGGATACCACCAACTACGATTGCAAGATCGGTGGTGAGGTGGTGGACTTTGATCCGACCCCGTTCTTCAACAATCACAAAGAGGCGCGCCGCGCGGATCGCTTTTTCCAGTTCGGCATGGCTGCGGCCAAGATGGCCGTGAAAGACAGCGGCCTGAATCCTGATAGCGAGGACCCGCATCGCGTCGGCATCATGGTTGGCAGTGGCATCGGAGGTCTCGGCACTCTGGAGAATCAGTATCAGATCCTCCTGGAAAAGAGCCCCAGCCGCGTCTCTCCCTTCCTCATCCCGATGATGATCACCAACATCGCCAGCGGCATGATCGCGGGTGAGTACGGTTTCATGGGACCAAACATGGTGGTGGTCACAGCCTGCGCGACTTCAAATAACAACATCGGTGAAGCATGGCGCATCATCAAATTCGGCGATGCAGACTGCATGGTCGCCGGCGGTGCAGAGGCCTCCATCCGCCCTTGTGGGCTGGCGGGCTTTGGCAACATGAAGGCGCTTAGCCTGCGCAATGATGACCCAGAGAAGGCCAGCCGCCCTTTCGACAAGGATCGCGATGGATTTGTCATGGGCGAAGGCGCTGGCGTCGTGGTGCTTGAGGAGCTTGAGCACGCCAAGAAGCGCGGGGCTACGATCTATGCAGAGCTTTCTGGTTATGGCGCTACCGCAGACGCCTACCATCTGACCTCGCCCCATCCAGAAGGCCTCGGCGCGATGAAGTGCATGCAGATGGCCATGCGCCACGCCAAAGTGAATCCTGAGGACATTCAATACATCAACGCTCACGCTACCTCCACTCCGGTCGGTGACCTCTGCGAGCTGCGCGCCATCAAGCGCACCTTTGGCGACTATGCCACAAACGGTCTGCTTGTCTCTGGCACCAAATCGATGACCGGTCACCTTCTCGGGGCCGCAGGTGGTGTTGAGCTGATCGCCTCCATCTATGCGATGCGCGAGGGGATCGTGCCGCCGACCATCAACGTCGAGAACCTCGACCCAGAAGTGGATGTGGACATCGTACCAAACGAGGCCCGTCCTGCGAAGATCGATGCAGCCTTGAGCAATTCTTTCGGCTTTGGCGGGCACAATGCCGCCGTCCTTGTCCGCAAGTTCGTCGATTAATCAAACACTGCCCTTCAAGGGCACGGCAGAACTCTACCCGCACCCCTTTCTTGCCCTCGCGCTCCGCGTTGAGGCAATTGTGGGTTTGCGCGCCGCTGTTCAGACGGCCTATGCAGGAGTCTTGGCAACCTTCTGTCTGCCAAGGAGCGTCTCGGTGATTCCGTCAGTACGCAAAGAAGGGAGCGGTCGCCCGCTCCCTTCCAGGAATTAGTTTCTGAACGGTCCCTTCCGATTAGAATGGGAACTTCACGCCGAGACGCACGATGGTGTGGTCTTCGACTTCGTCTTCGTCGCCGGAGAAGTAGTAAGCGCCGTCAGCGAAGATGCCAAGGCAGCTGGAGGAGGAGAGGCGAGCCTCAAGGCCGCCGCCGACCATCCAATGGCCTGCACTTGCGCTGTTGGTGCTGTAGCCACCGCCTGCGAGGAGGTAAGGGGCAACGCAGATGCTGTCGATCGGAGCGCGAAGGACAAGAGCAGCGTCAAAATTGTGGTGCTCTTTGTCGGTCGCATAGAGGCCGTAGGAGCCTTGGATAGCGATGTTGCGATTGATCGCATACTCAGCCAGCACGCCGCCGCCGAGGGCGTCTTCGCTGTTGAGGATAGCGCCACCGAACACGCCGAGGCTGAGGCCAGGGCCGAAGCAGTCACAGCCGACAGGAGCCTGAGGAGGCATCACTGGAGCTTTAGGGTTTTTAGCAGCGATAGGGCCAGCAAGGGCGGAACCTGCGAGGCCAACGATGGAGAGGAGGGTAACGATTGATTTCATTTGGTTTATTTGGATGGAGTGAGGCGGTGATTTTAATCGAATATTGAAACACGGCAAGTGTTAAGTTCAAAATTCTGAGGATGAACTGTAATTTCCAGTAAAATGCCGGGTTTCTTGAAAATTTTTGACATCTTTGCGGCCATGACCGCAGCTCCCTGAAGTCATGGTCCAGGCGGTCTAGCAGCTCAGGCTTCGCTCGGCGTCACTTGTGTCTGCTGCACCGAATCCAACACCTGGCGGCGCAGACTTTGCCCGGAACGCTTGGCATACCAGAGCACCAGCGGTGAAGCAATGAAGATGGATGAGTAAGTCCCTAAGATCACGCCGATGGCGATCGGTAGCGCAAATTCCAGCATCGCTGGGTTTCCAAAGAACAAGAGCACGACCATAGGTGCGAGAGTCGTGAGGGAGGTCAGCAAGGTTCGACTGAGGGTGAGGGAGATCGCCTCATTCATCATTTCGCGGATGCTGCCACTGCGGCTCTTGATCACCTCGCGGATTCGGTCGAAAACGATGATGGTATCGTTGATGGAGTAACCCGCAATTGCCAACAAGGCACCGACGTGAATGACAGACAGCTGCTGACCAAAGAGCACGCAAAGACCAGGCACCATCAGAACGTCGTGGAAGAGCGCCAAGGTGGCACCGAGCGCAAAGGCAAACTCAAACCGCAGCGCCAGATAGACAAAGATTGCCACCAAAGCCAGCATCAGCGCCCACGCTGATTGCTTGGCCAGTTCGCTTCCGACGATCGAACCCACGCGCTCCACATCGGTGCCTTTGAGGCGCTCCGCACCGATCTTGGACTTCACCGCAGCCTCAATGACTGGGCCAGCTTCGAACTCGCTGCGGATGGAGATGATTGGGCCGGTTGGCGAAGCTTTTTGCTGAACGTAGTAGGCTCCGATCGGGACGACCTCTTCTTTGTCTCCGTTCTTCACCTTCATGGTGAGCCCCTTCAAGTCCTCTGCCAACTCTGACTCGCTGACTTCTGCGCCAGGGACAAGTTGCATGTGACAGATGGAACCACCACGGAAGTCGATGCCCAGCGAGTCTCTGCCCTTCATCACAAACATGGCGAGCGAGATGGCAGTGAGCACCAAGGAAGCAATGATGAAGCCACGTGCTTTTGCCAAGACATCGAAGATCTTGTGGGGGATGATTTCCGCCGTCTTCATCGTGGTCATGTAGCCGTTATCCACGAACCAATGGAAGATCACACGAGTTACGATCAATGCCCCAAAGAGTGAGGAGAGAATACCGATCGTCAGGGTGACGGCGAAGCCCTTCACCAAACCACTGCCGAGGCCGAAGAGAATCGCTGCAGTGATGAGGGTGGTGATGTTGGAGTCAAAGATGGCGCTGAAGGCCTTATCGAAGGCGGCTTCCAGTGCACCAGCAAGCGTCTTGCCAGCGCTCATTTCTTCACGCAGTCGCTCGTAGATCAGCACATTGGCATCCACTGCCATCCCGATCGTGAGGGCGATACCAGCGATACCGGGCATCGTGAGTGTGAACTGGAAGAGCGCCATTGCCCCAAACAGCAGGCACAAGTTGATGACCAGACCTGCCACAGCAATCAGACCCGCGAGGCGGTAGTAGATCAGCATGAAGATCATGATGACAATGAGGCCGACGATCCCGGCGCGGATGCCCTGCTGGATGGCGGCTTCACCGTAGGCGGCGGAGACCATGCTGTCTGACTCAATCTTGAGGGGGTTCTCCAGAGGATTCTCCAGGGCGCTGGCGAGTGAGCGTGCCTCTGACTCCTTGAAAGTTCCTGAGATTTGGGCGCTGCCGCCGAAGATGGCATCACGAATGACGGGGGCGCTGAAGATTTCATTATCGATGACGACCGCGAAGCGCTGTCCCACGTTTTGCTCCGTCAACTTGCCAAAGATTTCGCCACCTTCGGAGTCGAACTGAAGGGAGATCGCCCAACCTTGCTGGGGGTCCTGATAGGCGAAGGCACGTGTCACATACTTACCTTCGAGGTCGGCATGGTCTTTGATCAGAAGGAAGGGCTCAGAGCCAGCTTCGTCTTTATCCTTCATCTGCATCTTCACCCAGCCTGGCTCTGGCAGACCGGAGGACTCAAGCTCTGCCAACTTGGTTGAAGACTGGCTGTGCACCATGCGGAATTCGAGGTGGGCGACCTGCTCAATGGTCTCGCGGACCTTGGTCATTTCAGCTTCGCTGATGCCGGGCATCTGGACCAGGATGCGATCATCGCCCTGAGGCTGGAGGAGCAAGTCCTTATTGCCCTCTGGGTTCAACCGCTTTTCCAAAATCGCGATTGCTTGCTGCACCGCGAATGGAGTGACGGGTCGCACGGCGCCTTCCGCGTCTTTGCCTGGGTCAAGGCGCACGACAAACTCACTTCCGCCCTTGAGGTCAATCCCCAGTTTGAGGGTCTGAGTCTTCACGTTGATGAGCGAGAAGCCAGTGGCGAGAAGGATGAGAAGCACACCCAAACGGGACTTGGTGCGCATGCTGGTGGTGCCGACGTAAACCAGCAAAAGCATTAGCAGTGCTGCACCGACGATAAAGGTGAGGATGGGACTCATGGTTGGATCTGTTTCTGGAAGCGGAGGTATATGGGGTTGGAAAAGCTATCGCGACCGGCGGTGCATCAAACGTCGGAGGATGCCTCAATCACATCGCTCTTTTTGGACAGGCTGGCGATGGCGGTGCGTTCGTATTCGATCTTCACATTGTCCGCCACCTTCACCATGACGGTGCGCTCTTTGGCGCTGGTGACGATGCCATGCTCTCCACCAGCCATGACGACGTGGTCACCCACCTTGACGCTGGCGATGAGTTTTTCCTGTTCCTTCTGCCGCACGCGCTGGGGGCGGATGAGCAAGAAATACATCATCACGAACATCAATGCCATCATAATGAAAGTGCTCGATCCACCTCCGGGAGGTGGACCTCCGGCTGGGGCTTGAGCGAGGATTTCGAGGGCAGCAATATGGATCATGATTCAGTGGGTTCTGGACGGGCTTGGTAACGGGAAACGACCTCCGCCCGAAACTCGGCGAAGCAACCTTCTTCAATCGCTTGGCGTGCCCTGGACGTGAGGGACAGGTAGAAATGCAGATTGTGAAGAGAAATCAACCTTAAACCCAGAATCTCCTGGGTGTTGATCAGGTGCCTGATGTAGGCACGGGAAAAGCCCGCACAAAGGGGATGGGTGTCCTCAGAAATGGGGCTGAAGTCCCGGGCGTAGCGGGCGTTGCGCAGATTGATGGTCCCTTCCGCCGTGAAAGCCGTGCCATTGCGGGCTAGGCGTGTCGGTAAGACGCAGTCAAACATATCGATACCGCGGGCGATCAGTTCAACGATTTGAGGCGGTGTGCCAAGGCCCATCGCGTAGCGTGCCTGACGCTCTGGCAGCAAGGGGCAGACCCAGTCTGCGATGCGCATCATGTCCCGCTCTGGCTCCCCCACGCTCAATCCGCCGATGGCATAGCCATCGAACCCCATCGCTACCAACTCTCTCGCGCTGCGCTGACGCAGGTCTTCGTACGTGCTCCCTTGGACGATGCCGAAGTGAAGTTGTTTGCCACCACCGGTCATCGGTTGATTCTTGTCAATCCAATCACGACAGCGCCGCGCCCAACGCAGGGTCAGGTCCAAACTCTTTTCAGCATCCACAGGTTCGCATGGATATGGAGTGCACTCATCAAACAGCATCGCCACATCGGACCCCAGCGCTGCCTGGATTTCCATCGCGGTCTCGGGTCCCAGAAACATGGGCGTTCCATCGACGTGGTTGTTAAAGTACACGCCTTCTTCTTTGATTTTCCGGAGGCGTGCGAGAGAGAAGACTTGGTAGCCGCCGCTGTCTGTCAGCACCGGATGCGGCCAGTTCATGAAGCCATGCAGACCGCCAGCCTCCTTCATGATTTCCATCCCCGGACGGACAAAGAGATGATAGGTGTTCCCTAAAATGATCTGCGCTCCGATGTCTTCCAACTCGTTTGGATGAATCGCTTTGACCGATCCTTGTGTGCCCACTGGCATAAAAATCGGCGTCTCCACCACCCCATGCGGAGTGTGCAAACGGCCCCGCCTTGCTGCGGAGCTGGGATCAGTCGCCAATAGTTCAAACATGCTTATTAAGACGGGAAAAAAGGCGGGCATACTCGCCGCAGTCGGGCTTTGCAGCAAGCAGTTTGATCCATCCCAAAGTCCCACCCAGCTGCGAAGGCCTGAAATGGTCAAATCACACCTTCCCGTTTTTCACCCTTGAAACTTCCGCCGACTCCTTTATGATACGCCTCCCAACGTGGAAGATGGTGGTCGTAGCTCAATGGTAGAGCTCCAGATTGTGATTCTGGTTGTTGCGGGTTCGAGCCCCGTCGATCACCCCATCTCCGCGATTTTTTTCCCACGTCCCGCTGGCCCGCATGGATAGCCTACAATCGCTCATCGGCCATCGCTTCTCCGACCTTAGTTTAATGGAGGAGGCCCTGACCCATGGCAGTCTCGCCCACGAAGGTCAGCGCATTCGCGCCACTAATCAGCGCCTGGAGTTTCTCGGCGATGCTGTTTTGCAGTTAACGCTTTCTGAATCTCTGTTTAGGCAGCTGGGCAAAGCCGACGAAGGCGTCTTGACCAAACTTCGTGCCCAGCTCGTCTCAACCAAAGCTCTGGCTCGCATCGCGCGCCAACTGAATCTGGGCAAGTTCCTCAGCATGGGGCGCGGCGAGGCAGCGCATGGTGGTAGGGATCGCGATTCGACCCTAGCCGATGCATTGGAGGCGCTGGCGGCGGCCATTTATCTGGACGGCGGTATCAGTGCCAGCCAGGCTTTCGCAAAGCGCATCTTTCAGCCAGAGATCCAAACGCTGCTGGATGCCCCGGTGGAGTCCAATCCGAAAGGCCAATTGCAAGAGCTGCTACAAGCCCATTCCAACAATCCTCCCACTTATCAGATCGTGGCTGAGGCAGGTCCGGACCACTCCAAGATCTTTGAGGCGACGGTGCTTTGGAACAAGGTGGAGCTTGGGCGTGGATCTGGATCTTCAAAGAAGGAAGCCCAGAGTGCAGCCGCCCAGGACGCACTAAAAAGTAGAGTGCTTCAGCAGCTGCTTTCGAGCGGTTCCGCGTTGTCCATAACTTGTGAATCGAGTTGCGAAATTGAGAGTCAAACTTGTGGGGAGGTCGCATAAGTGCGACTTTTTGCCCGTCATTCGCAGGTCATGCCCATCGCAATTCGCAAGGTGAACGATGTGGAACTCCAGCAAAGCAGGCGGGGAACGGACTTCTTGTAGTTATCCACACCACCTACTATGGATTCCTTTTCAACGTCCTTTATCATCTTCATACTAACGCTGCGAACAACTGCAAGTTTGAGACTCAGGATCGCTAAATTGAGGTTTGGATGAAGTCAGATTGAAGACTGCCTTCTGCTCAGCTACACATCCACCGCATGCTCCATCTCAATACCTACATTGTTCGTGAACACATCGGCTTTCTGAAGCTGAGCGGGGCCTTTGACATCATTGACCCGAACACGCAGCAAAAGGTCGCCGAGGCACGGGAGGAGCTGGGCTCCTTCCAGAAGGCGCTGAGGCTCTTTGTGAACCGTGCCTTGCTTCCGACGCGAGTGAGCGTCTATGAGGCCGCAGGAGAGCAGTTGGGTGCGCGCGTGTTTTCTATTGATCGGGGCTTTGCTCTGTTTCGCTCAAGAGTAACGATTCGGGATGCTGGGGGCAATGCGTTGGGCTTCCTAAAGTCCAAGTTTCTGAGTTTTGGGGCCTTTTCAGTGCTCAACACTTCGGAGCAGGAGCTAGCGCGGGTGAAGGGCGACTGGAAAGGTTGGAACTTCAAGTTCCTGCGGGGCACGGAGGAGCTGGGAATCATCTCGCGCAAGTGGGGTGGCCTGGGTAAGGAGCTGTTTACCAGCGCAGACAGCTACGTGATCAATGTCCACGGTCAGGCGGATCCTGCCCTTAGTCTGCTGCTTTTGGCGGCGGGTCTGTCGATCGATATGGTTTACAAGACCAAGTAGGATCTCAGGCACTGGCGGCCCGTAGGATGCCGGAGGCTTTGTGCAGCGTCTCCTCGTATTCGAGCGCGGGATCCGAGTCGGCGACGATGCCAGAGCCTACGTGGAAGTGGATGCGCGATTTCTGCTGAATCGCGGTGCGGATGGCGATGTTCCACTGGCTCTGTCCGTTGAAGCCAAACCAACCAATGGCACCGGTGTAGAGACCTCTTGGTTTCGGCTCTAGTTCCTGGATGATCTCGCGGGCTCGCTTTTTGGGAGCCCCAGTGATGGAGCCGCCAGGGAAGCAGGCGCGAAACGCAGAGGCGTGGTCGATGTCGGGGCGCAGTTCGCCGGTGATCGTGGAGACCAAATGGATGACTTGCGCAAAGGGTTCGATCTTCCAGAGTTCGGGGACTTTGATACTGCCAAAGCGGCATACTTTGCCAAGATCGTTGCGCTCAAGATCCGTGATCATGAGGAGCTCCGCACGTTCCTTATCGGAGGCCAGGAGCTCGGCTGCAGACGCTGTGTCCATGAAGGCATTTTCGAGGAAGCGTGGGCGGGTGCCTTTGATGGGGCGGGTCTGGATCTTGTTTCCGTCCATTTTGAGAAACGTCTCTGGGGATGCCGATAGGACCTGCGTTCCTGCGAGGCTGAGGTAGGCCGCGTGGGGGCTTGGGGAGACATCGCGGAGGCGCGAGTAGAGGGCCAAGGGCTCTGCGCCCGTAGGCCAGCGCGCCGTCCATGGGCAGGCGAGATTGACCTGATAGATATCTCCTGACGCGATGTATTCGCGCGCCTGGCTGACCATGCTAATGAATCGGCGCTTGGATACAGGGCTGGTGAAGCGCAATCGCGCGGACCAATCGGCAAGAGCCGGATTTTGGACGAAGGATGAAGACAGAAGGTCGCCGACCTCATGCCAGGTCTCCGCATCGTGATCGTAGGCCAAGACGTGGGGATAAACGCCCAGGGTGTAGGCACCATCGTAGCCTACCCAGCCAAAGAGACCTCCTTGCGGGATCGGCGGCCCTGTGGTCGGTCTGGGCAGTTGCGCGGCTTCCAGAAGCAGGGAGATCTGATTCCAGTCTTTGTCAATGTGGCCAGTCAGGATTTGGGTCGGTGCCGCTGTGATGAGGGACAAGGCCCCCTGCCCTGGCTGGGTCAGCGCGGAGTCCATCCACACCATTCCAGGCAGGTGCCTCAGCCTTTTTACGACTTCAAGAGGGGTGAAATCGATAGGCACGGCATGAATTCCGCTCTTCGGATCGTTGGAGGCGGGGGCATCAGCGCTTATGGAGGCGTGTGGCATTGACACTTGGGTGCGGAAACCGTACCATAGCGCGCTGTTTGATCAACGATATGGCCAAATCCACTTCAAATGTTCTCACCCCTGACCTTGGGCGCGCCCAGGGCTTGGCGGTTGGCGTGCTGTGCCTGTTGGCTGCGATTCAGTTGATTGGCATTGGACGGACGGCTTGGCTGGCCACCGCGCGGAAGATCTCTGGCCCTGCCGGGGCAGCCTCTGGGCAGGCGGCGACCGCGTCCATCTCCCCTCCTCTTCCAGGGAATCTCACCCAGGTTCCGGCATTGACCGCTGGACCGCCGCCAATTGGCTCCTTTGGCGCTCCCGGTGTCGCTGCACCTGTCGTCGCACCGACGGTGCCGAGTAGCAATCCGTTGCCGACAACCTCTTTGCCAGCGGTGGGACTGCCAAAGACTGGGGCGTTAACGCCCAATGCTGAGGTGAATGAGCTGCTAGGCGTGGTAGAACAGCTGCGGCCGCTCGGCGATACGGCAGGCATCTTAGATGTATTGAAAAAGGCGGAGGTTCTCTTGCCCAATCATCCAGCGGTGCTCAAGGAATTTGCGCAGACTTACGACCTGATGGGACTAACGACAAAGGCAGTGGCCTACTGGCGGCGGATTGAGTCAATGGGACCGCAGGCGGGTGATTTTTATTCGATGGCAGCGCAGCGGCTACAGAGCACTGGCGCTTTTGTCGGGAACCCGTCAGCGAATCCCAATCCTCCTGTTGGCGGGTCAGCGAATCCGGAGTTCGCGGCATCACCGGATGCGGCTGCGCGGGTCTTGGGTCTTGGCGTTGTTCAGGCCATTCGCGATCCTGCTGTGCAAGAGGGTGATAAGCGTATCGTGCGTCTGCCGATCCTGAGCGCACCAAACACCGCAGTGGATCCCAATGCGGTGGAGATCGAAGTCTTCTTCTACGACCTCGTCAATGGGGAGAAGGTGGAGCAAACCATTGCTAACGAGCCGGTCTCGGCCTGGGTCTCGCCGCCCATCGATTGGAGCGGCGATGGCCAAGAGAACCTGGATGTAACTTATTTCCTGCCCAAGCTCACGGAAGCAGAAACCAAAACCCACGGCCGCCGGGCTTATTATGGCTACGTGGTGAAACTCTACTACCAACACCGGCTCCAGGACACGGCGGCAGAACCGCCCAGCCTGCTAGATGCAAATGGCGGCCGCGCCGGTGTCGGTGGCGCTGGAAACGGGCTGTTGCCGCCCGTAGCCAAGTGATGCGTAACGGAGGCAGGAACGTGAAAAAACATGCACTTTTTGTTTGTCGAATCAGATGGCGCCACCCGCGCCGAGCGAACCGCAGCTCTTGCGGAACAAGGCTGGACTGCGCACCAAGCTGACAGCGTCGCCGCAGCCCTCCAGGGGTTGGCAGCGTTGCCAAAGGTGGATGTCCTGATCACAGAAGCGATTGCTGCTTCTGGGCCTACCGGTTTTGACCTCTTCGATGCGGTTAAGAAGATGCATCCACAGGCGCGCGTGCTCTACACCACCCGCTACGACCTCACTGGTTTTGATGAGGCCATCGATGGCTGGCCGGTATTGGCGGATGCGCCCTACACCCCAGCGGATCTCCTCGCGGCCGTGGGTGCCCTGCTGACGGCGCAGCACCAACCCTATTCGGGTGGTGATCCAATGAGCCAGCCACCCATCCTCGCAGTGGGAACCGTGCTGGATGAAGACTACCAAATCCTGGAGCGTCTCGCCGCAGATCATCAGACCGAAAGTTACCGTGCCATGCAGGCCAGAGTCGGTCGCGAAGTGGGTGTGGTTTTGCTCAAGCCATCGCTGATGGGAGATGCCGAAGTGGTGGAGAAGTTCAAGGCGCGCGAGCGGGTAAAGGCTTCCCTGAATCATCCACGCATTGCGCCGCTGTTTGAGGCGGGACAGCATCAGGGCCTTCACTACTACACGCGTGAAATGCCACGCGGCCGCTCGATTGATCAGATGCTGGCGAGTGGAGAGAGCATCTCTGAACGGAGTCTGGCTGCCTCAGTCCATGGCATTGCGGAGGCGATGCACTATGCCATTGAGCGCGGTTGCGATCACCGTGATATCCTTGGGCGTGACGTCTTTATTGCGGACGATCACCAGGCTAGCTTGGTCAACATCTTCCGACCGCCTTCGGGTGAGCTGAGGGATCAGAAGGCCGATGTGGCCAAGTTCTTGTTGCTTCTGCAACCCCTCGCAGCAGAAGGCAGGGCGCAGCGCCAGCTCCAGGCTTTGCGGGAGGCCCATCATGATTGGGCGGGACTCTTGCGCGAGGTTGAAGATTTGCGGGATGCGATGAATGAGCGCAGCATCATGCGCCGCATCGACGAACAAGACGGTGCCGCTGTGAACGTGGCGCGGCGTGTGCCCGTGTGGGCGTGGGTCGCTGGCATGGCGGTGCTCGCCGGCGGCGTCATCTTCACGACCGTCAGCACCCAAAATACGCCGCCGCCCATCGAGCGTGGTTCAGAGGAGATGGTGGAGATCCCTGCCGGAGCCTTTGTTTATCAAAATGGCGAGCGGCGCACGTTGCCAACTTACTGGATCGGGAAACACGAAGTCACGATTGGCCAATACGCTGCGTTTCTGGTGGCCCTAGAGATGGGGCCTGGTACGGCTTTTGATCATCCCGATCAACCCAAGACGAAGACCACCCACCAGCCGAAAGGTTGGGCGGAATACCTGGCTGCGGCCCAGAGTGGATCCACCTACAACAATCAGACGATCTCTCTGAACACTCCGATCAGCCAAGTGGACTGGTGGGATGCGTATGCCTTTGCAAAGTGGAGTGGGCAACGTCTGCCGACGGAAGAGGAATGGGAGAAGGCCGCCCGTGGAACCGAAGGCTTTGCCTATCCATGGGGTCAGGACGCACAGCCTGAGGCTGCCAATTTGGGGATGGACTACGATCCCACGGGAAAGAAGGGCGGTCAAAAAGATGGCTACAACCTATGGGCACCAGAAGATCGCAAGATCAGTGACGTCAGTCCTTACGGTGTCTGTGATCTGGCTGGCAACGTCCAAGAGTGGACCGCCGCCCAACACACCGGGGAGCCTTGGCCCGAACACCCCCAGTATCCTGATGTGCGTGCACCAGTGGTGCGTGGTGGCCACTTCGCGACCAAGGACGACAAAGACCTGCTGACCAACCGCTACTTTCCTGAGTCTGCCAACGAGGCAACTCTCGCCCGCGGTTTTCGAATCGCATCAGACACGCTTCCAGAGGAGAAGGATCGCTAGGAGCCTCAAACGAAAAACCGGGCGGCCCCATCCAGCGCCGCCCGGTCAATTCATTGTGTCCCCTTTTCCCCCTATCGCTGTGGAGGTGGTGGTGGCGGAGGATTTCCCCCGTTTGGCCCGCCCTGCCCAGGTGGCGGCGGCACCCGCCAGACATTGCGTGGCAATTCTGCGGCGATGCCTGTGTTGCGGCGTAGGATGACGTCTAGGCTCTGTTCGTGGATCATAGCGACCATCGGCTTGGTGAGATAGCGTTCATACCAAAAGCGATCACCATTGCGCAGCCGTTCGAATTGCTCCTTCAGGATGGCAAAGAAGGTGTGCCCGACCATTGCCCCGGGGCGATGACTCTCGGCTAGGCCACCGACCCAAAGATCGATGTCGTTCACGTTGGCGTAGGCAGAAGCCAAACGCGTCTGGACATCTGGGTTCGGGTTGATCTCAGCGAAGGAGCGATAAGGCCGTAGGCGCAGCGCGGAACGTACCTGATTGAGCGTCCCGATGCCGTGATCGCGGCCCCTTTGGATGTTTAAGGCCGGGAGATCCAAGCCGCCCGATCCCGGAGCTCCGAAGAGGAAGTTGCGCAGATCGTCAATGACTAGGTTATCCACCTCCTGGGAACGCTGAAATGCGAAGCCGCGCAGGATGGGATCGATCCCGTCAGTGAGGATTGGCTGAAGATTGAAGAAGGCATCCTTCAAGGAAAGGTGGCCGCCTGCGATTTCCTGGCGATTTGCGTCTATCCGCAGCACCTGGCTGTTCACCATTGAGTGACCCAGTCGATAGGCGGCGACTGCGAATTCGTTGGCGATGCCGGGATTGGTTGCTGCACTGTAGCCACGATATGGGCCCGACCATTTTTGACCCAGCAAGACGGGCAAAAACTCCCGCCAGGTGATTGCCTGCATTTCTGCCGCCACGATGCAACGCGCACTCTGATACAGCTCCTCATCGCTCATCGCAGGATTTGCTGCGCGGAGGGTGTCTGCCCAGTAGTTGTGCTCCCGCAAGAAGACTGTGTGCAGGGCGATGAGGCCCACCTGTTCGTTCACTCGCACATCGCCCGCGACAAAGAGGGATGGGATCTGTGCAGATGGCACGTTATCGAGCCCATCCAAATTGAAGGGCAAGAGATCGCCTTCGCTTGTTTTCATTCGCCCCGTTCCGTCAAGGGTTCGGAGTGCCTCGGCTCGTCGCGCGTCGGATCCATAGACTTGGGAAGCATCGATAAAGGCAGTGATGCCATTGACCTGCTCCCGCACGCCTTTGACGAGATTGTAGTAACTGCGATTAAGGGGAATGACCTGAGTTCCTGAGCCAGTCGGATCAAACGATGCGTCGCCGGTGGGAACGCTGATATCAAACGCTTCCGGGGGATCAATGGAGGGCGTCTCGTCTATGTCGTGATCAAGGAACTGCCCCCAGACCCACATGTAGTCGGAGGCGCCATTCATTGCGGGCCGTGAATCCGACTGTGCTGCCATGGCATTGCTGATCGCGCGTGCGTTGGGGCGACTTGGTCCTGAGGGCGAGTTGGCACCATCGGCGTAGGCGGGTTTGGACTTGCGCAAGTATTCGAGGTCTGCCATGCCCCAGTCTCGCGCGTGGTTGGCAGTGCCATCATAGGTTCGGAACTCCAGTGGGAACTCCATCGGCAGGGAGGGTGGTCGCCCAGGGTTGGTACTTGGTGGAGGCGCTGGGGGGCGTTGCCTGGGTCGGGGCATCGGCGGTTGCGGGTGGCTCGATCCGCCGGGGGGAGGTGGTTGTTGCTGCTGCTGCTGTTGTTGGCCGCTGGCGCTCAGGGTCAGACCCAGCAAGCAGTAGGTGACCTGGAGGACTCGTTGCGTTTTCATGAGCTGTGGTTTGATTGGGATTGGAGTTTGATGAGGCTTTTCGAACCTCTGCTCCCAATTCACCGCAGTTCTGTTTCGCAATGATGAAGACGAGTGCAGACTTTTGTTAGGCGATGGTAAATCTCACCGAGCACTGGCGCAGACTCGATTTTTGGTTGCGGCACGGCATGGAGTCACAGAGACTTTAGCGTCAAGCGCCAAAAATGATGAAACGTTACCGTATCGATGCGCCAACGCAGGGAACCAAGAGGACCAAGCCCATCATCGTGGAGCGGCTGTCTGTGGACGCCAAAGGCTAGCTTTCAACGTTCGGAGCAGCCTTTGCTCTACTGGTTCGCAATGGCTTCGTTGCTGACGGGAGTTGGGCTTTTGGTCCGCTGAAGGCGTGTGAATCAGTCCCCTGCTCCGGCGTTCTCAAGGTCGGTGATGATCTTCATCCCCAACAAAACCCAGTCGTAGGTCTTGGCCTTCATGTCTTGGAGGTAATCTGGGAGGCGGGCGATCTCATCAAACCCCGCGACTTTGAAGCCCTGGATGGCGACCTTTCGTGCGCCATTGAATTCTGCCTCAAGGCGTGTCAGGCCCGCATGGCGTGCGACCTCCACCAGTTCGCCAATGAGGCGCTTTGAAAGGCCGACGCCGCGGCAATCGGGATGCGTCAAGACGCCGACCATCCCGATGTGGCGCTTCCAACCCCCTGGACGCTGGTGGAGGGTCGCGTGGCCGACGATCTGGCCGTCTGCAAAGGCGAGCAGCGAGAAGCGTTCATCCAAAGTCGGCTCTTCGTCCACTTGCAAAAACAGGGAGCTGTCTGTGTACCGATGTTTGATCAGGAAACGCTCGTTTTCGGGCACTGAAAGGTGAAACTTTTCGAATGCGGGTTGGTCGTCGCGGTGCAATGGGCGCACGAGACACTGGACGCCATTGTCGAGAGTGTAACGGACCGGGAACTTTTCGAGGGCAAATTCAATCATAGTATTGGGCTCTCCAAGTAGCACCTGGCGTGCCACCTGCGGGGGAGAAGACCTACCCTATCTTGCGCTTTGGTTTTGTGGGTGGAGGTATCTCTCTCTCCGTGCGGATGCCTATTCGTCCCCTTGCTGATGGCTTTGAGAGTAATCAGCTCTGGGGCGTGTCCTGGTCCGCTGCCCTTCCCTTTTTCATGAGGATTGCAAGCAATGCGATATCCGCTGGCGTCACCCCTTGGACTCGCGCGGCTTGACCGAGCGTGGTCGGCCGGATCTGTTGCAGTCGGATTTGGGCTTCTTTTTTGAGTCCCGGCACGGCGGTGTAGTCGAGCCATGCTGGGAGCACTTTATCCTCCATGCGTTGCGTTTTTTCCACGACTGCTTCCTGACGTTGGATATAGCCTTCGTACTTCAGGTCGTTTTCAAGGAGGCTCCAGATTTCGTCGCTGAATTCGCGGCGGAGTTCAGGCGGGAGTTTGGTGGAGTCGTTTTCAGGGCGACGTATCCATTTCTCGAGTCGGACTCCTTCCAAATTGGTGGAGTGTGCCAGGCGGACAGCGGCTGCTAATTGGGTCGCCTTCACCTCCGTATGGTGGCGCCGAACGGGGTCAATCAGTCCGGCCATATCTGCCTTGGGGGTCAGGCGAAGATCGCAGTTATCTTGGCGGAGGAGGAGCCGATACTCCGCCCGGGAGGTGAAGAGACGATACGGTTCGGTGGTGTCCTTGGTGACCAGATCGTCAATCATGACGGCAAGATAGGACTCGGAACGTTGGAGGGAAAATGCGGGTTTGCCCATGGCCTTGAGGGCGGCATTTGCCCCAGCCATGAGCCCCTGCCCTGCCGCCTCCTCATAGCCGGAAGTGCCATTGATCTGCCCCGCAAAGTAGAGTCCGCTGACGCGTTTCGTTTCGAGGGTGGGGTAGAGTTGGGTCGGCGGGCAGTAGTCGTATTCGACGGCATAACCCGGACGAATGATATCGGCGTTCTCTAGCCCAGGGATGGATCGGATGAAATCGTACTGAACCTCGAACGGGAGTGAGGTGGAGACGCCGTTGATGTAGTACTCATGGGTCTGGAGTCCCTCTGGTTCGAGAAAAACTTGGTGGCGATCCTTCTCTGCAAACCGCACAACTTTGTCCTCAATGGAGGGGCAGTAGCGGGGACCGACGCCCTCGATGCGACCGCAATACATCGGGGATTTGTCCAGATTTGCGCGAATGACGTCGTGGGTTTTTGAGGTCGTGTAGGTCACCCAGCACGGATTTTGTTCCACGTGGAACAAATCTTTGCCCCAATGGTTGAGTGTAAACTGACCCGGGAGGTCGGGAATGATGCCACTCAGGTAGCTAAAGGCAGGTGCAGGTGTGTCACCTGGCTGGGCTTCACACTTGCTAAAGTCGATGCTTTTTCCGTTCAATCGGCAGGGTGTTCCCGTCTTAAAACGCCGAACCTCAAAGCCCAGGGTTCGCAGGCAATCGGACAGGGTAGAAATGGTATCGCCCATTCGTCCGCCAGCCTGATTCTGGAGCCCGACGTGGAGAAGACCTCGCATAAATGTGCCAGCGGAGATCACGACCGCGTCGCAGCGATAGACCATCCCCAGACTGGTCCGCACCCCGACCACCTTGTCCTTTTCGACGAGAATTTCAGCGGCATTCCCCTGGTGGAGATCAAGGTTGGGCTGGGACTCGAGGAGCCACTTCATGCGAAACTGATAAGCTTTTTTGTCGCACTGTGCGCGGGGAGCCTGGACCGAGGGGCCCTTCTTGGCGTTCAGCATCCTGAACTGAATCCCAGTGGCATCGGTGTTCAGTCCCATCACGCCGCCCAAGGCGTCGATTTCCCGTACCAAATGCCCCTTTGCCAAACCCCCGATGGCGGGGTTGCAGGACATCTGAGAAATGGTGTCGAGGTTCTGAGTGAGGATCGCGGTGGGTGCCCCGAGACGTGCGGAAGCCATCGCTGCCTCTACCCCTGCATGCCCTGCTCCGCAGACGACCACGGAATAGTGTTTTGGGTAGGTGTAGAGAGACGAGAGGGGCGGGGGCATGGGTGGGGAGGATAGCACGCGATTCGGAAATGTCACGTGGCGGAGGGGGTTCCCTTTGTTCCACGTGGAACAAACTGACCGCGTCCACAGCACACAAATGGTCTGGGAATTGCTTGCTCTGAGGGAACGTCATTCCTGTCTCCATGCGCTGAATCGACGCGTAAGAATGTGTTGAGACACGGCCCTCTCCTGCTACCGTCTGGCCCCGCAATCCCCTGTTATGGCAAAAAATCCCGCTCCCTCCGAATCCGCAGCCGATGCCGCGATCAATCGCAGCCTCACTCCGGCAGATAAAATTAAACTTTACCGCGAGATGGTCCGCATCCGTCGGTTCGAGCAAGTTTCTCTCCAGCACTATCAGGCAGGGCGGATGGGTGGTTTCCTCCACCTCTACATCGGCCAAGAATCCGTCGCGACGGGAGTTGTTTCCCTCCTCGGGGAGAACGACCACATCATCACGGCCTACCGCGATCATGGCCACGCCTTGGCGGTGGGCATGACGATGAATGAGTGCATGGCGGAACTTTTCGGGAAAGCGACCGGTTGCTCTCGGGGCAAGGGCGGATCGATGCACTACTTTGCACCCGACAAAAACTACTGGGGCGGCCATGGGATCGTCGCTGGCCAGACGCCCCTTGGATTGGGTCTGGCCTATGGTCTTAAGTACCGTGGACTGAAGGGCTCGGCTCTGGCCTTTCTTGGCGATGGTGCGGTGAATCAGGGTGCCTACCACGAGAGCTTGAATCTGGCGGAACTCTTTGATCTGCCCGTCATCTACGTGATTGAAAATAACGGCTACTCGATGGGCACCAGCCAAGCCCGTTCTTCGGCGTTCGGCAATTCTCTGGCCGAACGTGCTGCCGGTTACGGCATTGCCTGGGACACCTTTTCAGGGGAGGACATGTATGAAGTCCGCGCCCACACACAGGCCGCTATCGAACGCGCCCACAACGAGTCCCGCCCCACCGTCCTAGAAGTAAAAACTTACCGCTGGGAGGGTCACTCTGTGGCCGACGCAAACAAGCTGAAGTACCGGACCAAGGAAGAGGTCGAGCGCCATCAGCGCGAGCACGACCCGATCCAGAGGTGGAAACGGGTGCTCCTGGATGAGGGTGTATGCGATGAAGCGGAACTGAAAAAGATCGACAAGGCAGCCCAACAGGAGGCGGAGGAATCTGCAGAGTTTGCGAAAGCCAGCCCCTACCCTGCCCCCGAGACCATTTTTGAAGACGTCTATTGGGAGGTCGATCAAATGACCACTGCCGGAATGACCGGCCGACACTTCTTCAACGACTAATCCGCTTCTGACGCGCAAAGCTCATTTCCCCACGAACCCCCTTCCCTTCTAAAACCACCTCGATGCCTCGAAGAATCACATATCGCGACGCTCTCCGTGAAGCCATGGATGAAGAACTCGCCCGCGACCCCATGGTCGTCATCATGGGCGAAGAAGTCGCCCAATACAATGGAGCCTACAAAGTCACCCAGGGACTCTGGGACAAGTGGGGCGACAAGCGAATCGTTGACACACCTATCAGTGAGGCCGGCTTCATTGGAATGGGAATTGGTGCCTCGATGCTGGGAGTGCGGCCAGTGATGGAACTCATGTTCTGGAGCTTCTACACCGTGGCGTGGGATCAGATCGTGAACAATGCGGCGATGGTCCGCTACATGTCCGGCGGTAAGATCAATTGCCCGATCGTGATCCGTGGTCCGGCGAATGGCGGAACCAGCGTGGGGGCTACCCACAGTCACACGCCAGAAAACATCATGGCCAGCTTTCCCGGGATGAAGTGCGTCGTCCCTGCCACCGCTTACGATGCCAAAGGCCTGCTCAAGGCAGCGATCCGTGATAACGATCCGGTCATGTTCATGGAGAGCACCAAACTCTATGGCGAAGAGTGGGATGTGCCGGCAAATGACGAGATCCCTGGCGGGGACCTAGTCATCCCTCTGGGCGTGGCAGACATCAAACGTTCTGGCACAGATATCAGTCTCATCGCCCACGGCCGCGCGGTCATTACTTGTCTCCAGGCCGCTGAGATCCTCCAGGCTGAGCACGGTATTTCCGCAGAGGTCGTCGATGTCCGATCCATCCGCCCATTGGATGAGGAGACGATTCTCGACTCCGTCTCCCGGACCCATCGGGCGATCTATGTTGAGGAAGGGCGTCCATTCTGTGGCGTGGGTGCCCAGATCGCCTATACCATCCAGAGCAAACTCTTTGATGAACTCGATGCCCCGGTGTTGCGCATCACGTCCCTGGATGCGCCGGCAATTTACAGTCCACCCCTCGAGGCGCTGCAACTGCCCACGCCCGAACTCGTCATCGAGAAAGTCCTCAGTATTTGCTAGACCCCTGCGCCTATCGCACCCCGAACGTTCATTTCTAAAAACTCCCCTTTTCCCATGCCAAAGCTCATCGAAATGCCCAAACTCAGCGACACCATGACCGAGGGAACCCTCGCCAAGTGGCTGGTCAAAGAAGGCGATACCATCAGTCAAGGTCAGTCCCTGGCAGACATTGAGACCGATAAAGCGACGATGGAAATGCAGTCCTTCTTTGAGGGGACACTGCATCGGCTGCTCGTCAAAGCGGGCGAAAAAGCACCGCTCAACAGTCCCTTGGCCGTCATTCTTGAAGAAGGCGAAAGCGCCCCGGACAATCTTGATGAAATCATCGCCTCAGCCCGCGCAGCTGCCGACGCCTCAGCCAAACCGGCCGCTCCTTCAGGCGGTGCATCGGCAGGAGGCACGCAGGCCCAACCAAAATCTCGAGCGTCAAACCCGGAAGGTCCCTCCACCCTCTTGCCTCGTGCCCCTTCCCCGAATCGGCGCATTGCTGCTCGCGTGCCTGGGGTGAAGTCCTCGCCACTGGCACGGAAGGTCGCGGAAGAATTGGGCATCAATCTCTACACCGTGACGGGCACCGGCCCTGGTGGTCGTGTGGTCCGCGCCGATGTCGAAGCCGCTGAACCGATTGTGGCGACGCCTCGTTCCGCAACGCCGACCATTCGGCCGACGGCAGGTCCTGAGGACAGCCGCGCCATTGTCAGCACTATGCGTAAGATCATCGCGGAAAGACTGCTGGCTTCGAAGACACAAATTCCGCACTTCTATCTGCAAGTCGAAGTGGACGCTGCGCCTATGATGCAGTTCCGCGCGCATCTGAATCAGACGTCAGAGCAAGCAACGGGCAACAAATACACCGTCAACGATTTCATTTTGAAGGCGGTCATTTGCGCCGCCAAAACCGTGCCCGCCATCAATGCCGCATGGGATGGCGACGCCATCATTCAATACAAGTCGGTGGGACTCAGCGTCGCCGTCGCGGTCGAAGATGGATTGGTGACGCCGGTCATTAAGCAAGCGGAACAGAAAACGTTGCTCGAGCTCAGCCAGAGTGTGAAGGACATCGCTGCGCGGGCGAAAAACAAGAAGCTGACCCCCGATGATTTTGCTGGCGGGACGATCACGGTATCAAACCTTGGTGCTTACGGAATCGACCAGTTTTCGGCGATCATCAATCCACCCCAAGCCGCGATTCTTTCCATCGGTTCCATCCGCAATGCCCCAGTCGTCAATGACAAGGGCGAGATCGCTGCAGGCCAGCGCATGTGGGTTGGTCTCAGTGGCGACCACCGTGTCGTCGATGGGGCCGTCGCTGCAACCTTCCTCGCAGAGGTCCGCAAGATGCTGGAGAATCCGACGCTGATGTTGGTGTAGGATCGAGAGAAGCGATTTGCAAAAAGGGGAGACGGGTTCAATCCTGTCTCCCCTTTTTTCGCGTGTCGGCGGGTTTACTTCGCCAGTCGAATCAAGAGGTCCTTGCTCTCCATGCTCTCGCCAACCTTGGTGAGGATCTCGGCTACTGTCCCGCTGATTGGTGAGGCGACGGCGGCGAACATCTTCATGGCTTCGAGCGTGAGGAGGGTGTCCCCTTCCTTGACCTTCTGACCCACAGTGACGGCCACACTTGCGACCATACCAGGCATCGGCGCACCGACTTGAGTCGGATCTGCCGGGTCTGCCTTGGCCCGCGTGACAAGCTCCTTGCCCAGGACCTTGTCCAAAACAGAGGTGTGGCGAGGGTAGCCGTTGAGTTCAAAGATTGCGGTGCGCTGCCCGTGTTGGTCGGCTTCGGTCAGATTGAGGCGACGGATGAAGAGCGTCTTACCGGCTTCCAGATCGACATGGATCTCCTCCTTATCTCGCAGGCCATAGTAGTAGGCGGGCGTTGGCAGCACCGAGACGTCCCCGTAGGCTTTGCGGAACTCCGCGAATTTCAGGAAGACATCTGGATACATGAGATAGCTCCAAACATCGTCTTCGCTCGGCTTGCGCTTGATCTTTGATTCGAGTTCGGCGCGGACTTCATCCAAGTCAATTTTTGCGGCTTGGAGGCCTGGTCGGCCAGTGATGCGGTTCCCATCCTTGCCAACGATGGCATCGGCAAGGGTGTCCCACTTTTTGCGAGAGTCCGCAGCCTTGTCCGGCTCCATGCCGTAGAAGGGTTCGCCCAGCCAGCCTTCGAACATGCTGGTGACATCCTTGCTCCATTTCGCACCCGCGAGGTTGAAGATGTCGCTCGGCTTCACACCACGGGCGACACACTCGATGGCAAGATCACCGACGACCTTCGAGGACGGCGTGACTTTGACGATGTCACCGCAGAGCTGGTTCACCTCTGCGTAAGCATGAGCGATCTCTGGCCAGCGGGCGGCCATTCCCATCCCTGCCGCTTGTTCCTTGAGGTTGGTGTACTGCCCACCTGGCATTTCATGCAGATAGACCTCCGCAGTGCCATACGGCTCGGAGGTATCGAAGGGCTTGTAAAAGGAGCGCACGGCAGCCCAGTAGTCGCTGAATTCTTGAAGCGACTCTGTATCGAGCTTCGTATCGCGTGGGGTGTGCTGCATGGCAGCGACGATTGAATTCAAGTTCGGCTGCGAAGTGCCACCAGACATGGAGGCGATCGCGGCATCGACGACATCGACGCCTGCACTGGCGGCCTCAATGATGCTAGCGGCGTTCAGGCCGCTGGTATCGTGGGTGTGGAAGTGGATGGGGATCCCGACTTCGTCCTTGAGTGCCTTCACCAACTTCTGCGCAGCGTATGGACGGACCAGACCAGCCATGTCTTTGATGCAGAGCATGTGGGCTCCCATCTTTTCCAGCTCCTTCGCAAGACGGACGTAATACTTGATGTCGTATTTGTCGCGCTTTGGATCGAGAATATCGCCGGTATAGCACAGCGTGCCTTCGCAGATGGAGGAGGTGTCTTCGCGGACTGCCTCCATGGCCACCTTGAGATTGGGCAGGTAGTTGAGGCTGTCAAAGATGCGGAAGATGTCCATGCCATTGGCGGCGGCATGTTTGACGAAACCCTTGACGACGTTGTCTGGGTAGTTGCTGTAGCCGACCGCATTGGAGCCGCGGAAAAGCATCTGTAGCAGGATGTTCGGCACCTTCTCGCGGATCTGGCGCAGGCGCTCCCAGGGGTCCTCGCGCAGGAAGCGCATCGTCACGTCAAAGGTTGCGCCGCCCCACATTTCCAGGGAGAAAAGGTCTGGCGTCTTGCGAGCGATCGCGGAGGCGATGGCCAGCATGTCGTAGCTGCGCATGCGCGTTGCCAGCAACGACTGATGGGCATCGCGCATGGTGGTATCGGTGATGAGCAGGCGCTCCTGTTGCGCGATCCAGTCTTTGCAGAACTTCTCTGGCCCCATCTCTGTCAGCAACTGCTTGGTCCCGGCAGCCGGCTCAATGCGAGGATCCCACTTCGGCACAGGCGATGCACCGAAAGTTTGCGAAAGGGTGTGGCCTTTGGCGAAAGGATTGCCGTTCACGATCACATCGGCCAGATAGTTCAGCAGCTTGGTGGCGCGATCTTTGCGCGCAGCGAACTTCAGCAGATCGGGGTTGTTATCGATGAAGCGGGTCGTCGCATTGCCAGCGCGGAAGTCAGGGTGATGCACCACGTTCATCAGGAACGGGATGTTCGTCTTCACGCCGCGAATGCGGAACTCATGCAAGCAGCGATCCATGCGGTCCAGCGCCTGCTCGTAGGAGCGGCCATAGACGGTGAGCTTCACCAGCATGGAGTCATAATAAGGGGTGATGACCGCATTCGATGCGCCCAAGGCACCATCAAGGCGTACGCCGAAACCACCAGGACTGCGGTAGGTGAGGATCTTGCCAAAGTCCGGCGTGAATTGGTTCTCAGGGTCCTCGGTGGTGATACGGCATTGGATCGCGAAGCCGTACTTTTCCACCTGCTCCTGCTTGGGCAGCGCCAAGGTGTCATCGTGCAGTTGATGACCCTGTGCGATGAGGATCTGGCTGCGCACGATGTCGATGCTGGTGATCTCCTCCGTCACGGTGTGCTCCACCTGAATGCGGGGATTCATCTCGATGAAGAACCACTCGCCTGACTCGCTATCGACGAGGAATTCCACCGTTCCAGCGTGGGTGTAATTGACTTCTTTGGCCAGCTTCAGGGCTGCGTCGCAGAGTCCATCGATGATCTTTTGATCGACGCCGTAGCTCGGTGCCTGCTCGATCACCTTTTGGTGGCGGCGTTGCACGGAGCAGTCACGCTCATGCAAGTGCAGGACGTTGCCGTGTTTATCCGCGAGGATTTGAACTTCGATGTGCTTGGCCTGGCCGACAAACCGTTCGAGAAACACCGCCCCATTGCCAAAGGCGCGCGCCGCCTCGGTTTGTGCTTCGTCCAGGAGCTTTTCAAGATCCGCCGGATCGCGGACGATACGCATACCGCGCCCGCCACCGCCAAAGGCAGCCTTGATGATGAGCGGATAACCAATCGTTTTTGCGATGGCGATAGCTTCTTTGCGGTCGCTGACGGCGTCGTCCGTACCTTCAAGAATAGGGACCTTCAGCTTGCGGGCCACGCTACGGGCGGCGGTCTTGTCCCCCATCATGTCGAGGACTTCCGCATCTGGCCCGATGAAGATGATGCCATTGTCTTTGCAGGCCTGGGCAAATTGGGGATTTTCGGAAAGGAATCCGTAACCTGGATGGATGGCGTCCACGCCCTTGTCCTTGGCCAGCGCGACGATGCCCTCCACGTCCAGATAGGCACCGAGAGGGCCTTTTTCTTTGTTCAGTTCGTAAGCCTCGTCAGCCTTGAATCGATGTGGGCAAAAGCGGTCCTCCTGGGCGTAAATGCCCACGGTGCGGATGCCGAGCTCTGTCGCAGCGCGCATGATTCGGATGGCGATCTCGCTCCGATTGGCGACGAGCAACTTCTTGATCGGACGAATGCCCGCAGCGGCATTTCTCGAGGCGCGAGAAGAGGAGTCAGAGGAGGCGTTTTTTGGCATGACGATTGGGCAGAGAAGTACGGACGTTGGGCACCGGGGCAAGGGTGGTTTTGCCCGGTCTGATTGGAGCCTGAGACCATGGAAGCAACCACGGCCCTTTGCAAGATGATCTAACGCCGGATGGAGCGGTTTCGACTACCAAGGTCAACGCCTCCTCTGCATCCAGGCTTTCCTCTCTTCGGCACTCAGTTTTTCAATCGCGTAGCGTAGCATCGTTCGCGGCATCTGTGCGGCGTACCGGGTCAAAAAGGACCTCAAGGCCGCAAGGTCACGTTTTCCGATCTCGCGCAGCATCCAGCCACAGGCTTTGTGCATCAGGTCGTGGGGGTCCTGCAAAAGGTTGGTGACGAGCTGTAGGGTGTCCGTAAACTGGCGCTGGCGAATGAAGGTCAGCGTCGCCAAAACCGCAATACGTCGCTCCCAAAGATCTTCGGAGAGTGCGAGGCGATAAAGCACGCTCCGATCCCGGTCTAGCAACCATTGTCCGGCGATGTTGGGCGCAGTCGTATCGACCAGATCCCAATTGTTGATCCAGTGCGTGTTGGCGAGGTAAAGATCAAAGACCTGCTCCCGGATGACGTCATCGCCGCGCTCGAAGCGTCGGACGAGGGCGTAGAGGCCGAGCATGCGTTCCTCGTGAAACTTAGATCGCACGAGCGTCAACACATCTGTCTCACTCAGCCCGTCGCCGTGGCGGATAAAGGAGCGGACCTGCGGGACCGTGAGCCCCAGAAAGCAATCCCCTTCCCCATACTGACCGGCATCTGTTTTGAAAAACCGCTGGGAACTCTTCGCCCGCAATGGGTCGGCGATATCTCGCAGCCTTTCACGCAGTGTTGTGAGCGTCATTTGGGCAGTCATGATGGGACGAGGATGAAGGCAGGTCATCCACATTTCAACGCTGGTTCTGAAGCTCCGAGAGACGACTTGACGATGACAGTCGAACTAGCCAAGATCGACGCAGACTCTCGGACACTCCCCTATGATGACTCAATACCACTATCTGGATGCCAATCAGCAACCTGTTGGACCTCACAGTGTCAAGGAACTTGAAAAGCTCCTGCGCGATGGTGTCATCACACCGCAGACGTTGGTTGCGGCCGAGGGTGGAAAAGAATGGGTGCCGTTCTCGAAGGTTCGGGTTGCGAGTCGCGAACCCAGCCCTTCGCTTGCGGTGGATAGCCACGACGAATTTGGATACAACGATCTGCTGTCACGCATCAACCGCACGTTTGATCGCTCCTTGATGGGCTTTTATCAGCGTTTTCCGAACTTGATGAATCAAGAGCCTGTCGCGGCGCTCCGTCGGTATCTGACCCAGCTCAATCAGTGGGGTTTGTGGGGAGTGGTTGTGGCCGGAGGATTGGGCTTTTTGAGCATGATCTACCTCGCCATCAAGTCGGATGAAACGATGTTCTTCATCTGGGGCGTCGCCCTTTTACCGGCGACATTTGTGGTTCAGTTTCTCCTCAGTCTGATGACCTCAGCGAATTTGAAGCTGACCTTCGGCGAGCCAGTGCCGCTGGCATCGAGACTGATCCCGCGCACCCTAACCTTGGCTGCGACGCTGGCACTTTTGGCGATCTTAACCTACGGCGGGTGGGGCTTGATTGAGGTGTTCAAGTTCTCCTTCATGGCCGGTCTGGCTGGCCTTGTGACCTGGATCACCGGAATGAGCGCGGCTCTGTATTGCGGCTGGCTGGCAGCTCGGTCTGAGGAGGTCTTGGGGGTGCAAATTCGGGATCAGGAGACGCAGACGGCCGCAGACTACATGTTCAGTGTGATCCGGTATGTCGGGCGCTTCTTTTTGGCGCTTCTCCCGCTCTTGATGGCGGTGTGTTCTGCTACCTTCATCGTGAACCTTTTGATTGGGCTGGCGCGCGTCATGTCCAGCACGGAGGGTTCTGGCGGCGACTTCATCGCCTTCCGCTTCTTCAGAATGTTGGACGGTCTTTCACCTTTTGCTTTTGGGGCGGTTCTCCTGCCGATTCTTGGCCACATCGCCTATGTGTTTTTGGTGGCGACGTCGGAGATGGGGGCGGCCTTCTTTAGACTGGTCGAAAACAGCCGTCGCATCGCCGACGCTGCTACCCGCAAAGACAGAACCGATACCTGAGCGTGCGATGAAAGAAGCCAAATTACTCTTGGTCGTTGACGGGCGGACGCATCAAATCTCGATCCTGGCTGGTCAGTCGCTGCGGATCGGCTCTGACCTTGACTGCGAGATCTGCCTGGATGGTGATGGCATCGCACAACAGCACGGCACTCTGATCTGGAACGGTGGTCGTCGGTTGAGCATCGCGGTCCACGCCGGCTTGGCGCCCCTTTGTGTGAATGGGCGTGACGTACAGGATGAGGAAATTCAACTCCCAGCAGACTTGCAGGTGGAGGGGCAGTCGATCAGACTGGATATCGAAATTGCAGAAGTGAAGCAAGTTTTGCCCCCGCTCCCGCCAGTTCCGAAATCTTCATTAGGAACCGTGAAGGACGGAGTGAGCGCGGATGGTGAGGCTTTGAAGGGCATCTCCTCCAGAGGCGTCTTGGTCGCCCTTGGTGGTCTAGCCGTGATTCTGGGAGGAGCTTTTGGTTGGCTGCAATGGAAGCGCCATTCGCAGGCGGAGGCCGCATCGATTGCGGCACAACCGCCGCCCACCGTGGAGCAGGCAGAGCCCATTCAGCGACCTGCCAGCCCTCCGAGGCCACCCGCCCCTCCGGTCATGATTGTAGAGCCGCCACCCCCGGTTGTGAGGCCTGAACAAGTCGCAGCGCCGTTGCTGGGGCGGCTCAATCGCGCAGCCAGCTCCCTGGACGCGCTTTTTGAAAGGTCGAGCGCTGTCGATATCGCTCTCTCGGTCATGACCCACACGGGGGCGGGAATCGACGCTGGTAAGTCGGCCGGCGATGACCGCGATGCGGCCTTTGCGCTAGCTCTTTCCGCTGGCCTCCTGGCTCAACCGAATTCAGGTGCCAATGGTGGTGGGGATTCGCTCTGGGCCTCCCTCGAATCGTCGCGCAATGAGGTTGCCGCTGTTATCAAAGACTCCGAAAAGCTTGAAAACGCTGCCGCTCGGCAGATGATCAAAGAGCGTCGCAATGAAATCGCCGACGATCTGGCGCGACGCTTCGGTGGGGTGCTAGCAACCGCAGCCTTTCAGGCTCGCCGCGATGCCGAGTCTGCCCGTCACGAGGCCCTGCAGATCGTCGAAGAAGCAGGCGCCTTTCAGGCAAAACAGGCCAAGGCAGTTGAGCAGATGAAGGCACCCTTGGAGAAGTTCCGGCACAGCATCCGCATCGCTGAGCTGCTGCTAGCAGGCGATCCTGCGGCGCAGTATGAGACGCTTTTGGAGATGCAGAAGCAGATGATACACTTGACCTTAGATGGGCATCCTGAGTGGGAGCCCATTGATCGGGATCTCCGCCCAAAGGTTGCTGCTGCGGAGCGAATCTGGCTCGGCACTGCGATTGCAAGCTCCGAAACCGCTCGGAGTGCTATCGACCGGGTAGCGGGCACTTTGCAGGAGCAAGCGCGCTTTTGGACGGTGATGCAGGCCGGGCTTGTGGATCAATTCAACGGGAAGATCACTGCGGCGGCGCGCAGTCGGGCGGATCAGGCCCTCCCAGATCTCCGGGCGAGGATGGAAAGCCTGATCGATCAAGCAGGCAAAATCGAAAGTCCGGATGATCGGACAGAGGCCCTTGTCACGCTCATGATCAAGATTGCGGACGGGTTTCAGGGGCAGGAGCCCAGCAAAGGCACCCTCCCCTGGTGGGGGTTGTATCCAGATCAGCGGGCGCTCGTGGGTAAGGCCGCCACTGCGTTAAGAAACGCGAGCCTGAGTGACCACGACCAAGCTGTTTGCGACGTGTTGGCGGTGACGAAACTTAGCAACGATGCCGCGCGTCTGCCGTCTGAAAACACGGCTTCGCTGCATCTGCCGGTTTGGTTGGCGCTGGACGCTGCCATCACCCGTCTCAGGGATGCTGGCGAGCGCGCTGCGGTGTCTTCTTATGCCAAGGAGCACGATCTGGAGCGCGCCTTGTTGAATGTGATCTCTGCAGTGAGCAGCCAGCAACGCAGTGAGCAGCAGGCCCTCTTTGGGAATGACGAGACTACCCGCCGGATCTTTTACGAGGACCAGATTGGCCCGACGGTTCCCGCCGCAGTGATCCAGGCCGCTGCGGTCATGCACTCCCACAACTTGGTGTTGGATACTCTGGCAGGCCAGGCTTCGCGAGTGTTGCGGGCCTTGTCGTTGCCAGAACTTACGCAGGATCGCCTGCCAAACCCCCACCGCATTCCCGCTTTTCCAGGGGAAGTCGTCCAGGAAATCCGCAAGCTGGGGGACGGGCTCCGTCGCTCCTCCGCACTGGTGCCCTCCACCAGCCCGACGGTGGTTCCAAAGCCACCTGCGCCTGGAAGCGCCCAGGTTCTCTCCCCGCCGCCAGTGGCACCGTCCGCAGCGGTAGCCAGCAGTGCCGCTGCGGACCCGGTCCCACCAACGGCGGGATTTTGGAAGCTGGATCAACTCTTTGAGGGCACTGCCTACCAGGCGTACTCCTCCAACGGGAAACGCTTTCTTCTTCACCTAGCGCAGCAGTCGCTGAAGGAGGCGGGCGTGTATTCGGGCGGGGTGGACGGTATTCCCGGTGTGGGGACGTACCAGGGTTTCGTGGCTTACCAAAAGCTCAAGAACCTGCCGGTGACCGGTCGTTTTGATGCGAAGTTGTTGGAGGCGCTCGACCTTCAAGAAATGCCAGATCTGCGCGACTGGACGCCAGAAAACGATCTGCGCGCCACCAGCGGTCGCCCTTCGATGCAGCGCCCACCAGCGACACCGCCGCAGGGACCAAGGCCGCCAAGCCCAGGCGAGCAGTTGCTGCGACGTGCTGCGGAGGAGCTGATTCAGCGCGGAATCCAGCAGCTCCAGCGCTGATCATGCAGCCAGTCTCAAGATCGACTTTGTGACGAGCGCCGAGGCTGCGCGGTGATCTTTGACAATATCGCAGAAAGTCTTGCCAAAATATGCATGGCTTCCTACTCTGACCCCGCCATGCACACCAAGCCCACTTCCGACTCCGAACCCGTCCCTTCTCAACCCGACTGGCAGGAACTCGCCTCCCGTCCGGCCTTTCGTGATTTGCTTTCCGCTAAGGCGCGGTTCATCGTTCCTGCGCTGATCTTCTTCATGGTTTTCTACTTGGCGCTGCCGATTCTGGTGGGCTACTGGCCGGACTTAATGAAGAAGAAAATCTGGGGGGAAGTGAACGTGGCCTACCTGTTTGCGCTCTCCCAGTTCTTCATGGCCTGGACCATGGCCTTCCTCTACGTCAAAGTGGCTGCCGGATGGGATAAGGCAGCTGCGGCCGTCATCCACGGTCAAGAATAGGCGAGTTTCGCCCGCTGCCCTCAAGTAAAGAAGTCCCTCCGTCCCTGAAATCCCCTGTACTCCCGATATGTCTGTATCCTTGATCATGTTCCTGGCCTTCGTCGGCCTCACTCTCCTCATTACGTTTTGGGCTGCGAAGCGAAACACGGGTGCCAGCGCGTACTTCGCAGCCGGGCGTAGCATCACGGGATGGCAGAACGGATTCGCCGTCGCTGGCGACTACATGAGCGCTGCTTCCTTCCTCGGCATCTCGGGGATGATCTGCTTCTCGGGTTACGATGGCTTCATGTACTCCGTGGGCTTTCTCGTCGCCTACATCACCGTGCTGCTCGTCGTCGCCGAGCCGCTGCGCAATGCAGGCAAATACACCATGGCAGACCTCCTTGCCTATCGGCTCAAGCCCCGTCCCGTGCGTGCCATGGCCTCACTCAGCACGCTGACCGTCTCCACCTTTTACATGATCGCCCAGATGGTGGGAGCCGGAGTCATCATCCAGAGGCTGATCAAATTGCCATTCGCCCCAGCTGTGATCGGCGTGGGCGTGCTGATGCTCGTGTACGTCGTCTTCGGCGGCATGTTGGCCACCACTTGGGTACAAATCATCAAGGCTCTGCTGCTGATGGCAGGTGCCACGCTGCTCAGCTATCTCGTGCTGCAGCACCACCACTTTAGCTTCACCGAGTTCTTCAACGCCGTATCCAAGGCAGACTACGCAGGTACTGCTGAGCCGAAGAATCTGCTGGAGCCCGGACTTAAATTTGGGGTCGCGGTCGCAGGACCGTGGGGGCCGCTGGATCTCGTCTCGCTCGGCCTCGGCCTTGTGCTAGGCACTGCGGGTCTGCCTCACATCTTGGTGCGCTTTTACACCGTGCCCGATGCCAAGACCGCACGCTCCAGCGTCGTCTGGGCCATGGCGATCATTGGTGTGTTCTACATCATGACAACCTTCTTTGGATTCGGTGCAGCCACCATCTTGAAAAAAGCACTCATCCTCACCGCCGATGGCAAACCCGACACCAACATGGTCGCTCCCATCTTGGCCCAGCAACTCGGCGGTGAGCTCTTCTTCGCCTTCATCAGCGCCGTCGCTTTTGCTACAATCCTCGCCGTCGTCGCCGGTCTCACCATGAGCGCTTCGGCCTCCTTTGCGCACGACTTTTATTCCAACGTGATCCACCACGGAAAAGCAAACCGACCAGGCCAAGAGATCAAAGTCGCCCGCATCACGGCCTTTGTGGTCGGCGCAGTCAGCATTGGCATCGCGATCTACCTCGGGCCCAGTGTGAATGCCGCCTTCCTCGTGGGACTGGCCTTCGCCGTCGCAGCCAGTGCCAACCTGCCCGTGATTATCTTTAGCGTGTTCTGGAAGCGCTTCAACACGGCAGGTGCCGTTGCCGGTCTCGGAGTCGGTCTTGCCTCAGCCATCATTTTGATTCTGCTCAGCCCTAACGGAGTCTTCGGCAAAGCAGGTGCCATCTTCCCTCTCGAAAACCCCGGCATCGTCAGCATCCCGCTGGGTTTCCTGGCCGCCTACCTGGGCACGATCCTCACCCCGCGCGACCTCGAGGCCGAAGGCAAATTCGCCGAGCTCACCGTCCGCGCCCACACCGGACTCGGAGCCGAAAAGGCGACTTCGCACTAATATCCGCAGAGCCTACTTTTCCGGCACCAGCATCTCTAGCGCGGCGGCAGTCATCGCACGGATGCCGGTGCGGATGGTGGGTTCTGGATCGGGGAAATAAAGGGGGCTATGCAGGGATGGCAGGGTCTCGCCCGCTGCTTTTGCTGCGGCGACTCGGTCGGTATTCACCGAACCCAGCCAGAACAGGCAGATCGGTACCTTTTCCTTGGTGCGACCATACTCAGCAAAGTCCTCCGCCCCCATCACAGGATCACGCATGACGACCTTGTCGGCACCCAGGGTATCGGTGAAAACCTTGCGCAGCCGCACGACCATCTCAGGCTGGTTGAAAAGCGCTGGGGCTGCCTCGTCGGATACTTTGACTTCCGGCAGTTTATCCTCCGGCAGACCAGCTGCGATGCCGAGGCCACGCGTGATCCGCTTGATGGCATCGATCAAGTGCTGCCGCACGGCATCATCATAGGAGCGCAGGGTCAGGCCCATCCGCACCTCGTCGGAGATGATGTTGTTCTTCGTACCACCGTGGATCGTGCCCACGGTCACCACGGCGGGATCTCCAGGCCGAATCTCACGGCTGACGATTGTCTGCAGGGCGAGGACGATCTCGGAAGCCAGCACGATCGGGTCCTTGGTCGTGTGGGGTGCCGATCCGTGGCCGCCGACTCCATGGACGATGATTTCCACCGTGTTCACGTTCGCCAAGGCGTAGCCGGAGGTCAATCCCACGGTGCCAGCGGGCATATCCCCCCAGACATGCAGGGCCAGCGCCTTGTCAGGCCTTGGAAATCGGGAAAAAAGCCCGTCTCGCAACATGAAGCGCGCCCCGAGCACCCTTTCCTCCGCCGGTTGACCAATGAAAACCAGCGTCCCCTTCCACGACGCCCGCGATTTTGCCAGCACCCGAGCCGTCCCGACAAAGCAGCTCATGTGGATATCGTGTCCGCAAGCATGCATGACAGGCACCTGACTGCCGTGCTCATCCTTCACTGTCACGGAGCTGGCGTAGGGCAGGCCGGTCTGTTCTTTCACCGGCAGCGCATCCAGGTCGGTGCGGATCAGCAGCGTCGGCCCATCGCCGTTTTTCAAAACGCCCACAATGCCGTGACCACCCACCTTTTCTGTGACCTCTAGGCCTGCCGCGCGTAGCTCGTCGGCGATCTTCCCCGCCGTTGCCTCCTCCTTGAGCGACAGCTCTGGATAGGTGTGGAGATGTTTGTAGAGATCCACCAAGGATGGCACCTCTGCCTCTGTCAGAGCGGCTAGATCCGGGGGCTGCTGGGCGGAGAGTTTGGCAGTGGCCATCAGGCAAAGCGCCGCGACAGAACGGGTAATCGAGTTCATAGATCCCAGCATAACCAGGGAAACTGCCCCCCGGCAATCCCCGAGTGTATTGGGCCGCAGTCCCTGGCCATGGAAAACTTCTACTTTTCCCTTGCCGGGAGGCCATACCTGTGGAAGTCTCCCCGCCCCTGTCGCCGGAACAACGATTGAGCCGAACGCAGGACTTTTAGAATCTCCCCCTTCGCTTCAATTCGTTATGGCATACGCAATCTTCAAAACCGGCGGCAAGCAGTACAAAGTCTCCGTGGGCGACAAGCTCGACGTTGAGAAACTGGAAATCGCAGAAGGCGAATGGGCTACCTTTGATCAGGTCCTCGCTCATGGCGAAGGAGACGGCCTCGTCGTCGGTGCCCCAACTGTGGCTGGCGCTAGCGTTGTAGCCAAAGTGGTGAAGCAGTTCAAGGCCCCGAAGGTCACCGCTTTTAAATTCCGCCGCCGCAAAGGTTATCACCTCACCAAAGGTCATCGCCAGCCGCTGACTCAGGTCCAGATCGTTTCGATCAACGCCTAATTTTCCCCCCGCAACTGAACCCCATTTTACCCCAAGGAGAACTGACTCATGGCTCATAAGAAAGGTCAAGGCAGCGTCAAGAACGGACGCGACAGTAACAGCAAGCGTCTCGGCGTGAAAAAGTACGGTGGTGAAGCCGTCCTCGCTGGCAACATCATCATCCGTCAGCGTGGTACCCGCTGGAAGCCAGGCAAGAACGTCGGCATCGGCAAAGACCACACCCTCTTCGCCCTCTCCCATGGCAATGTCCGCTTCGACCAAGACGGTCGCCGCGTGAACGTCGATGCGCTGGTCATCGAGGCGTAATCGCCAAGACACAACTCTTTGAAAAGGCGGGTCTGGAAACGGTCCCGCCTTTTTCGTGGTCGGGAGCCCTCCCGACACCATGTTGTCTAGCAAGCCCGGCCTGTTAGCCACCGTACCCTTGAGCCACCAACGCCATGATCGTACGCCTTTTCTCCCTCCTCTGTCTTGCCAGCACCCTCACCGCTGCTGAATCCTTCCGCGCGGGGGCAGCCGCAGTGGACATGACGCCAAAGGTCTTCCCCCTCAACATGCCGGGCGGCTTCAGCGCCAATCTTGCGGACAGCGCCCACGATCCGATCTGGGCACGGGCCATGGTGCTGTCGGATGGGAAGACCACCCTCGCCATCGTCGTCGTCGATAACCTCGGGGCCGGCCCAGAGGTGCTGGACGAGGCGAAGGCCATTGCGTCCGCAAAGACGGGGATTCCCGTGGAAAGGATGCTCATCAGCTCCACCCACACACACAGCGGACCGCCGCTGAATACCCGCAGCGATCCCGCTTCCGCCTACTATCAGCTCTTTGTCGCCAGCGTTGCGGAAGCCATCAGCAAAGCCAACGCGGCGCTGAAGCCCGCTGCCTTTGGGGCCGCATCACATCCTTTGCCAGACGAGGTCTTTAATCGTCGGTGGTATCTGAAGCCGGGCAAGATGCCTTTGAATCCTTTTGGTCGTCTTGATCGCGTAAAGATGAATCCCGGCACCAGTCCGGACGTTCTGGATCGTCCCGCTGGGCCCACGGATCCCGATATCACCATCATCTCCCTACAGGACCACAAGCGGCAGCCCATCGCTCTTTTCGCCAACTACTCCCTTCACTACGTTGGGGGTGGCCCCAAGGGGCAGATCTCCGCAGACTACTTTGGCGAGTTCGCACGCGTCATGCCGTCCCGAGTGCGGGGTGATGAGAACTTTGTCGCGATGATGTCCAATGGCACCTCTGGTGACATCAACAACATTCCCTTTGGCTCTACCCGGCCTCCGCGCGAGCCCTTTGAGCAGATTCGCATCGTCGCCCAAAAAGCTGCTGACACCGCGTGGATGGCCTACCAAAAGATTGAGAAACACCAGCGCGAAGTCGCCCTTGGCATGCTGCAAAGGGAGATCACGCTGAGGTACCGGAGGCCGACCGCAGACGATGTCGCGCAGGCCAAGGCAGTCTTGGCAGTGAAGGATAAGGCTGCCATCGAGCAAATGCCGCGCTTGGCGCAAAACTACGCGGGCAGTGTCGTCAGGGCAGCGGAACGTCCTGAGGAAACGATCACCGTGAAAATCCAGGCCATCCGGATCGGCGATCTGGCCGTGTGCTGCATCCCTTTTGAGACGTTTGTGGAGATCGGTCTCGACTTGAAAAAACGCAGCCCATTCCCGCAGACATTGGTGGTCGGACTTGCCAATGGTAGGCACGGCTATCTTCCCACCACCGCCCAGCACAAGCTCGGGGGATACGAGACATGGCTCGGCACCAACTACGTGCAAGAAGACACAGCGGATATCCTCACCACCAACCTCCTGGAGATGCTGGCAGAGCTCAAAAAATGAATGCGGTCCAAGACGCAGTTCCCGTATTGCGCCAATTTCAGATCGCGGGTCAGCTCACCGATGTTGCGCCCTACGGTGGCGGCCACATCAATGATAGCTATCGTGCGGTTTATCAGGATGCCGGCGGCACGCAGCGCTACCTTTTGCAGCGCATCAATCACGCGGTATTCAAGAATCCGCCTGCCTTGATGGAAAACATCGCACGCGTGACGGCCCACCTGACGGGAAAGTCTTCTGCTCCCCAGCGCACCCTTTGCCTGATCCGTGCAACGCTGGGCGACGCCTACCACCAAGACGATGCCGGCAACTGGTGGCGCGTGTACCGCTTTATCGAAAACGCCCATAGCTGCGAGGCCGCACAAACCCCGGCCCAAGCCCTGGAAGCAGCGAAGTGCGTGGGACACTTTCAACGGCAGCTCGCAGATCTACCCGCGCCGCGTTTGCATGATACGATCCCCGACTTCCATCACACCCCAAAGCGCCATGCCGCATTTCGTGCTGCTGTCGAAGCGGATCTCCTGAATCGCGCCGCTTCGGTGAAGGCGGAGATCGGCTTCGCATTGCGTCATGAGGCCACCACGCGCCTCTTGCTTGAGGCGGACCTGCCAGAGCGCGTCACGCACAACGATACGAAGATCAACAACGTCCTCCTGGATGACACGACGGGAGAGGGTGTCTGCCTTGTCGATCTCGATACGGTGATGCCTGGCCTCGTCGTCTATGACTTTGGGGATATGGTGCGCACCACCACCAGCCCTGCGGAGGAGGACGAACGTGATCTGACGAAGGTCACCATGCGCTTGCCGATGTTTGCTGCATTGCTCCGAGGCTATCTTGAAGCATCGGAGGAGTTTCTAACCGATGCAGAGCGCAACCTGCTCGTTTGCTCTGGCAAGGTCATCACTCTGGAGATGGGGCTGCGCTTTCTGACCGATTATCTGGTCGGAGACACCTACTACAAGACACAGCGCCCCGGCCAAAATCTGGATCGCTGTCGCACCCAGTTTCATTTAGTGCAGAGTCTCGAAGACCAGGAGGAGGCGATGCACCACGTCATGGAATCATGGAAAAACCGAGCCACGGCATGAACACTGAGCAACTGGAATGCGACATCCTCGTCGCAGGGGGCGGCGTTGCTGGCGTCTGCGCTGCGCTGGCTGCGGCCAGGCTGGGCGCGCGGGTGATCCTCTGCCAGGATCGGTCTGTTCTCGGCGGGAATGCATCCAGCGAGGTGCGGATGCACATCGTCGGAGCCACCGGCTTGAATGGCGGTGTGGCCTTGGAGACGGAGTTGAGAGAGGGCGGTATCATCGAGGAACTCCGCCTCGATCTCGCCGTCCACAATCCACAGCGGTCCGCTGCAATGATGGATCTGCTTCTCTACGACAAATGTCGGCGAGAGCCGAACCTCTGCCTCATGCTGAACACCACGGTCGTGAGCGCCACGGTCATCGACGACCTCATCCGCGAGGTGCGCGCAGAGCGTGCCTCCACGGAACAGGCCTTCACCATCACCGCAAAAACGTATATCGATTGCACGGGTGATGGCAGACTCGGCATCGAAGCAGGTGCGCCCTTCATGAGGGGCCGCGAGAGTAAAGCCCAATACGGAGAATCGCTCGCCCAGAATGAGGGCGACCTGAACACGCTCGGCTCCTCCATCATGTTTCAGGCCCGCAGGCATGAACAGGTCATGCCATACACCGCACCTCCTTGGGCGCGGCGATTCACTGCGGATGACTTGAAACATCGACCCTATGGGCAGAGTGGATTCGATCTCGGACTCGAATACGGATACTGGTGGATCGAGTGGGGCGGCTGCCTTGATACGATCCGTGATAACGAGCGCATCCGCGATGAACTCCTCGCCATCACTCTCGGCGTGTGGGACTTTGTCAAAAATCACTCGGAGGTCGATGCCTCCCATTGGGCCTTGGAGTGGGTCGGCTTTTTGCCGGGGAAGCGAGAGAGCAGACGCTTCATCGGCCAGCATGTATTGACCGAGCTGGATCTGCTCCGGTCGCAGCATTTCGCAGACGCCATCGCTTATGGCGGCTGGCCGATCGATACCCACCCTCCGGAGGGCGTCGATGCTCCGGACCTGCCGCCTTGCACGCAGCATCATCTGCCGTTTATCTACGACATCCCGCTGCGCTGTTGCGTCTCCACGGGGCCGCGCAATCTCATGTTCGCAGGGCGCAATATCTCCGCCACGCACATCGCCTTTGCCTCCACCAGAGTCATGGCCACCTGCGCCGTGGTCGGGCAGGGCGTCGGCACTGCTGCGGCGCTGGCTCTGCGGCATAAGGTCGTCCCTGCTGAGATCGCTGCCGATGCATCGCTGGTCCGCAGCATCCAGCAGCAACTCTTGCACGATGACTGTTACTTGATCGGCTCATCGAATGAGGACCCGCACGACCTTGTCTTAGTGGCCGCGCAAATCACCGCCTCCTCTTCGCAATCAGGATCCGGCCCCGAGGATATCCGCAGTGGGCAGACGCGCATCGTCACAAAGTTGCCTGCGCATCGGCAGCGGCCGGGCCTGCACCGTTGGATGAGCCGCGACTTACCCGCCACGCTCGAGATCCGCTGGAACAATCCGGTGGTGCTTCGCAAAGTCGTCCTCGTTTTTGACACGGGTCTGCATCGCCTCCTCACGCTTTCCCAGGCCGATGGTTACACCGCAAAGATGCTCTGGGGTCAGCCGCAGCCAGAGACCGTTCGCGACTACAACGTCGATATCCTTACTTCCTCCGGTGGTTGGCAAGAGGTCGCCCAAATCAAAGGCAACTACCAACGCCAACGCACCCACGTTCTGGAAGCAATCGAGCCCACGACCGCGCTCCGCATCCAAGTCACCGCTACCAATGGTCTCGACCATGCACGCATCGTTGAAGTCAGAGCGTACTCTCTCCTTCAATGATGCGACACTTCCTTCTTCTCTGTTTGATTCCCTGCTGCGCCTTCGCGCAAGAGCCCACGGTGCCCGTTCAAAAAAGTGTGCATACACTGGTGCAATCCACAGCTCTTCCAGGCAGCCCATACTTGGCCTTTCCTGCTGTGTTGGATCTGGGTGAGGAAGTGCTGGTTTCGTTTAAAAAGGGGCGTTCGCACGCGGCTGATGGCGATGCCGTGTTGGATTTTCTGCGCATCGAAAAAGGCACTGGGAAGGTTCTGTCGCACCAGACGCTCGCTGCATTGAAGGGGGAAATCATGCAGATGGGCGAGTGGGTGCATTTCCCGAATGGAGACATCGCCAGCTACATCGATGCCCAGCAGAATCAGGGCTCCCTGCGGACAGGGCTTTGCGTCGTTCGATCCGTGGATGGAGGCCGCATCTTTGGGGACGTGCAGCGCGTGGGTCCGATAGATGGCGTGGAATATGGCTACGCGTTTGATGCGATCACTCACGGTCAGACGACTTGGATGCTGGCGATGACTTTTGCCAATTTGAAGGGCGGCAAGCTCGTCCACAAAACCAAGAGTCAGCCAGGTTCCGTGGACGTGATTCGTACCGATGACAACGGGCAGACATGGCACTTTGTCCGCAGTATCACGGGCGAACTCGGCGATGCGCCAATCAACGAAAGCGCCTTCCTGCGCCAGGGGGATGGCTTCATCGTGACGGCGCGCGGCTACGATAATCGGGAGTGGCTCATGCGCACGGACATGGATTTCAAGTGGCTCACAAAGATGGATCTGACAGCGGCTACTCCTGCAATCACCTCGCACATTGGAAGGCCCCGACTCTTCGAAAAAGACGGTGGCGTCTATCTCTTGGGAAGGAACTGGGTGAAAAAGGGAGTGATGGAGTTGGCCTTGTTTCAAGTGGACCCAAAGACGCTCTCGATCACTCGACACCTAGTCTTGGACAATCTGGAGAAGGTGCCCGTCGCGGATGGATACTATGCGCAAGCTTACTGGCAGCAGCGCGATGGACGCACTGTCTTGCACGTGATCACTTACAAACGCGCGGCTGCCAAGTCCCCAGACATCCTCTGTCTCGACTTTGATTGGGCCGAGCTCAAATCATGAACTCCATCATGACTGGTTCAGGCGCATGACGCACGGTCTGTTGCAGCAGTGTCTCTGCAACGCGGCGCGCCTGTCCGCGAAGTTCAGGCACCGCGATCGTCTCCCACAGCGTGCCACGCAGCAATGGACCCAGCGCAAGGACTTGCGCAGAGCGGGATCCATCTGGCAGCAGAATCGTGTGGTCTTCGTCAATGCTCACCCCCATGTCCATTGCGTCTGGGGCAATGAGACCCCGTCGTAGCAGATTTTGCAATAAGACGGAACGGGTCGCACTAAACCGCGTCTGCGGACCGGTCGCATTGATCACCAGATCTCCCTCCAGCGGTCCTCCGTGGTCGAGATGCACTTTGACTCTCTCCCCCGCAGCCTCCACTCGCTCGATCCGCGCCGCGTGGATCGTCAATTGGCCTGTCAATTGGGCGGAGGCGACTTGGGCATGAATCTCAGGCGCGATGCGATGGCGCAGCACGTTCCATCGGGCAGCATAGTTCTGCGCAAACGTCAGCCGCTCTTCCACGGAGAAGCTGGCCCAGATTCGTTGCGTGTGTGGGCGCAGCTTGTCCACAATGATCGCCGGGTTGGCATCCACCTCACGAAGGCGTGCGCAATGCACCTGCATCAGCGCGACCAACTCCGTCAGGCCCATTGTGGCCAGATCGATATCAGCAGGTGGGAAGTCCGGGTACTCCATGCCACGAAAGTGAGACTTGGGCAGCCAGCCATGCCTCGATACCGCATGCACCTCCCCTTGCCAACCGATGGCACGCAAGGTGATGATGGCATCAATCGTCGTTAAGCCCGTGCCCAGCATCACCACGGTCCCACCTCCACTCGGCAGCTTTTCATACCACGGCAGCCACGGGTTGCTGATCCAGCCAGGATGGTCATGCAGAGCCTCTGCGCCTGCCATTTCAGCCGGCGCTTCATTGCCCGTCGCCAGCACGATGCGCTCCACATCCAATCTCTCGCAGTTGCTCAGGTGCACGCGGGCACCTTCTCCGTGCACTTCTGCATCCACGGCCTCCGCATCGACAAACTCCGTCTGCACCCGACTCTCCGCACGATTGGCTTGAAGATGATGTTGGAGGATGGAGCGCAGATAGTCCCCGTAGATCATGCGTGGGATAAATTTTTCGCGCAGCTCGCGCTCCGGCATATCATCGTATTCAGACCGCGACCTCAGCCATTGGAGGAAGTGATCCGGCTGATCGGGAAAGGCAGACATGTTTCGCGCAGCGACGTTTAGCAGATGCTCCACCCGCCGCGTGCCATAAGCGACCCCGCGTCCGGTTGGGCGTTGATGATTGATGATCATCAAATGCAGGGGACGCTTCGCAAGACGCGTCAGATTGACGGCGGTCATCACGCCACTAAACCCGCCGCCAATGATGGCGATCCGTGTTGGGATTGATTCAGACATAACGATGGGTCGGCGACCGAGTGAAGATGGGCAAAATGGACGTATCGGGCAGCCTGTCCAGACTATATTTCAATATCGGAATATATCACTCGGTTCGAGTGATTCGTAAATTTCGGTCCTTAACACGCGCTCACCAACGTTTGCACACTGATTCAATGCAGGAATCTCGCGGCGCCACGAGCGCGGGGTTTGCCATTTGACTGCGGCACTGCCATCATCCGCCTCATGTCCCGCGACCATCGACTGTTGCCCGCGCTGCTTTTTCCTCTGCTCCTGCTCTGCCAATGCCAGCAGGCTCAGCGTCCGTCCGCTGGACCTCCTCCTTCCCAGGTCACGAGACAGCAATGCCTCTCCCTCGCCGAGGCCTACCGCACCCATCGCTGGACGGGCAGCAGCAAAAACGTCCGCCACGGCCCAGACAGCAAGGGCATCCGCATCGATACGCCCGACATCGGCTACCACCCCGATGGAGCGATCCCTGGCTGGTGGCAGCCCGGCGTGGAGACGGAAGGCGTGCCCTATCAATGGGGCGGCTTTAGCGCGCTGGCAGAATTTGACGCGGGTGTGCGCAGTGGGCTAGCCGCCGGGGACGTCTATACCGCAGAAAAACGGCGCCTCCTGGACGACGGTGTTAGCACCGAGGCCGTGGGCATTGATTGCAGCGGCTTCATCTCCCGCTGCTGGAATCTACCGCGTTCCTACTCCACGCGAGAGCTGCCCACCCTCTGCGATCTACTGCACTCCTGGGACGACCTGCGCCCCGGCGATATCCTCAACACCCACAACGCCCATTGCCTGCTCTTCGCCGGCTGGAATGATGCGAGCCACAGTCACCTCCTCGCCTACGAAACCGGCAGCCCGCCCGATTGGCGAGTCGTTAGCCACTTCATCGATGCCACCTGGCTCAAATCGCTCGGCTACGCCCCCTACCGCTATCGCGGGATGGAGGGGAAGTGAGGGGGTGGCACTGAGATTCTTTACATCCAGCTTGTGACTTAGCAGGCTTTTTGCTCCAATGGGCCTACGAATTCCCGCCTATGATCACTCCCGTCTGGATAATTGGTTTTACTGGCCATCGGCCCAAAGACGCCCCTGGGCGTACCAGTGCTGAGCTAGAGCACGTCGCGCCACTGATACAGGCAGAGCTAAAGGCACTCCAGGCCAAGGCCATCGCCCAGGCAGGCCGTGCGGACTTTCTCTGTGGCGCGGCTGCTGGTGCCGACCTGATCGCGGCTCGGGAGGCGGCCAGCCTCGGGATGGCCGTCCACATCATGCTCCCAATGCCCGAGAATGAGTTCGCTAAAGACTTCGCGGCACCTGAGTTTGAAGCGGACTGGCTCGTGGCCCAAAAATTCATTCAGGACGCGAAGGATGGCGTAAACGGAGCCACCTTTCGCGTCATGAGTGGCACTCTCTTGCGGGACGAGTGTTACTACGACCTCGGCGCGCAGATCGTGGATGCCTCCGATGTGTTGCTTGCCCTCTGGGATGGGCAACCGCCTCCGCAGGTAGCCGCTGGGGGTGCTGACTCCTCTGGGCGTGGCGGTACCGCCGATGTGATTGATCTGGCCAAAGGAGACTGCATGCCGTTTTTGCGCGGCAAGACCACGCGCCAGGGCTATGTCTGGCGGCCCACGCCGATCCGGCTGGTGAACACGGTTACCAGAGAAGTGACTGGCAGCCACGCTGATTTCGCCAGCGCCACCGATGCGGGCTTGGCAGAAATCAAGGCCGTGCAACACGCTGCCGACGCCGAGCACGGCCTGCAAAAGCCCCTCGATACGGTGAAGGCTCTCATGGATTTCATTGATCGTGGTGCCAAGGACTGGGCGACCCGCCTGCGGCGGCACATGCTCAGCGGCAGTCTCTTGCATTTCCTCGCCTCGCTGACCGCCGCTGTGTCTGCGGGAGTGCAGGTCTCCGCACAGGGAAAGTGGACGCCTACCGCCCTGGCAGCCATTGAACTCGCACTCGTGCTTGCAGCGATTGGCCTCATGCTCTGGTCGCATTGGAAGCATGCGCAGGCGCGCTGGCTGGAACTTCGTCTCGCCACCGAACTCACTCGCGGCCTGGTCTCCGCCGGACGTCTGGTCGATCCGCTCTTCCCCTTGGCCACGGATCATCTTCCAGGCTGGCGCAGGTTTTGCGTTTCTGTTGGCCTCACCATCTGGCAGGACCAGGCCACGCGCCGCCCCTGCGCTGAATCCCCGGATGCCGATCAAGCCTGCCTTGAAGAAGACAAAGAAAGCTATTTGAAGGAGCGCATCCAGGACCAGCTCCGGCACTTTGAGAAGTACGATCCGCACAAGCGCCACTGGTGGCACGGTTGCGCGCACATCGCTGGTCCGGTGACCTCCGTCCTCGCCGTCGTCTTCATCCTCATCGCGCTGCTGCACAAAGTGCACCAGGCCCAGGTGGGCGACGCGCATCCACACACTCCTGCGATTTGGGAGAGCCTGCTCTACTACTTCCTACCCATTGCTCTGCCCCTAATCGCGGGTGCCATCGCCTCCTTGCAATCCGTCACGGATGCCAAACGCCGTGCCCAAGTCTATCCCGAAATGGTCGAACGCCTCCGCAGCGCCGCCACCCTCCTCCCCGCGCTCCGCACACCCACCGCCCTACGCCGCTTCGTCCACCGCACCGAAGAGATCCTCCTGGATGAACTCGTCGGCTGGTACGCGGCGGCGAAGGGGATATCGCATTGAAAAAACGTACCGACCGCAAAGCCATGCACACCCGCCGCTACACCGCCTTCATCAGCTACCGTCATGCGGACAACACCCAGGAGGGCCGCCGCTGGGCCGAGTGGCTGCACCGGGGGCTGGAGCGCTATGTCGTCCCGCCCGATCTCATCGGCACCCCGAACCTGCGCGGCGAATCCATCCGCGACTCCCTCTACCCCATCTTCCGCGACGAAGACGAACTCCCCGCCAACGCCGACCTCGCCACCGGCATCCGCGCCGCCCTGGAGGTGAGCGATCACCTCATCGTCCTGTGCAGCCCCCGCAGCGCCGTCAGCCCCTGGGTGCGCAAGGAAGTGCGCGAGTTCAAGGAACTCGGCCGCAGCGACCGCATCCTGCCTGAAGAACCCGCCAAAGCGCGCGAACACGTTCATATGTCACCGATTGCTCAACCCTCCGTTACGTAAGGGCTCAACCGCTTACTGACATGCCCTACGATATCTTCATCAGCTACTCACGCCGCGACAACGTGGACGGCCGTATCACGCAACTTGTCGATCGCATCAAGACCGACTTCGCCAGCTTTGAAGGCAACAATGGTCGCGAACTTGTCCCGTTCTTTGACCGCGACGAAATCCATGGAATGCAAGACTGGCAGCAGCGTATCCTGCAAGGTCTCCGCGAGTCGCGCCTCCTGCTCGTGTGCTTCTCGCCGGCATATCTAAAGAGCGAGTATTGCGAGTGGGAGTTTCTCGAATACCAAAAACGCGAAATAGGCACACTGCACGGTTTCAATGGCGTCGCGCCCATATACTTCGTCGAAGTGCCGGGCTGGACGGACAAGGATTTCGATCAGCGGTGTGCCACTTGGGTTGCCGAGTTGCGCAAGCGTCAGCATTTCGATCTGCGTCCGTGGCATGACCAGGGCGCGGAAGCCATGCGCGAAACCGCCGTGCAGGAACGCATGGGCAAACTCAACCGCCAAATTGTCGAGACCATCACGCGCAGCGAACGCGCCGAGAAGAGCCTCGGCAATGTGGACGCGCACAACCCACATTTCATTGGCCGCACGACCAATCTCCGGTTGCTGCGGGAAGCCTTCGTTAAGCCCGGCAACATCGGCGTCGTCACTGCAGTCAACGGCGTGGGCGGGCTGGGCAAGACCGCGCTCGCCATCGAATACGCCCACGCCTTCGCCGACGAATACGGAGGCGGACGATGGCAGGTGCGCTGCTCCGGCAAGGACGACCTGCGCCTCGCCCTCGCCGAACTCGCCACGCCCATCGGCTTCGAGTTCACCGACGACGAAAAGAAAAATGCCGACCTCCTGTTCGAGCGCACCCGCCGCGAGCTGAAGAAACTCGCCGACGCTCGCGAACCGCACCGCTGCCTGCTCATTCTCGACAACGTGGACCGCCCCAGCCTGCTCGCCCCCGCGCAGGTCGCGCGGCTCAACGGCGGCGACTGGCTGCACGTCCTCGCCACCACGCGGCTGGGCGAAAACGAACTCCACGGCGCGCCCCGCGACCGCTCGTTCCTGGCCATTGACGAACTGCCTCCCGACGACGCCCTCGCGCTCATCGAGAGCTATCAGCCCGACGGACGTTTCCGCAGCGAGGCGGAACGCGTAGCCGCGCGCGAAATCGTGCGGCTGCTCGGCAGCTTCACCCTCGCCGTGGAATCCGCTGCCGTGTATATTGGGCAGTTTGCGAACGCCGTGACCTGCGCCGCCTTTCTAACGCGACTGAAAAAAGAAGGGCTGGACGGACTCGACGCCGCCTCTGCCGATGAAAGCGTGACTGTGCGACACGGGGAAAAGCGTTTGAGCGCGACTCTCCAGCCGACACTCGAACGCCTGAGCGCAGCGGAGAAACTCGCGATGGAATATGCCGCCATGCTGCCGCCCGACCAAGTGCCGCTGCCGTGGCTGCGCGTGCTGGTGTCCGTAGACTTCCTCGAAATGGAGGGCTCCGCCGAGCCGGGCCACCCCGACCCATGGAAAAATGTTACGCGCCGTCTGCTCGGCTTGCGCCTACTTCAGCGCACCGAAAATCTGGATATCGACGGACAACCGCGCCTAGTGCGGGTTCATCGACTGGTTCAGGAACTGGTGCTGGGCGGATGTCGCGGCACGGAGCGAGGCACCCGAAGCACGACCATCTTTCTGTTGATGATGGAGCGAGCCGGGGAACTGACGCGAACGACCCGCTGGGAGAAAATCCGTTGGGAACTGGATCCGATCGCTGCTTTTGCCGTTTTCTGGCAAACAAGAAATCGTTTCAAAGGCGAGGAATTGCTTCAGTTCGTGGCCAATCGTTTTGTTGAACTCGCCGAGTGGTCGAAGGCGGAGCCGCTGCTACGTCGAGCCCTCGCCTGGGCGGAGATGAAATACGGCCCGGAGAATCTGAAAGTCGCTATTTGTCTTAACGACCTTGGGATGCTGCTAAAAGACACGAATCGGCTGACAGAAGCCGAACCGCTGCTCCGCCGCGCTTTGGCGATTGATGAAACCAGCTTCGGCCCACAACACCCGAACGTCGGGAACGACCTCAACAACCTTGCGCAAATATTAAATGCCTCCAAGCGGCGGAAAGAAGCGGAACCGCTGATGCGCCGCGCACTGGCGATCTCAGAGGCAAATTTAGGCACCGATGATCCTTCTATCGCCACAGAACTCAACAACCTCGGGGCTCTGCTATTTCAGACGAACCGGCAGAAAGAGGCTGAGCCATTGATGCGCCGGTCGCTGACAATTGTCGAAACTCATTACGGCCTGGAACACCCAAAGATAATCATCCTGCTCAATAATCTTGCGCAATTACTGGGAACTACGAAACGGCGAAAAGAGGCGGAGCCGCTACTGCGCCGGGCGTTGGCAATTGCTGAATCGAGCTACGGCCCGGATCATCCGCAAGTGGCTATCGAACTTTGTAATCTCGGCATTCTTCTACATGACGCACACCGGTCAAAGGAAGCTGGGCCGATGCTACAGAGGTCCATAGATATCTTCGATCAGTTGCGGCAATCGACAGGACACGATCATCCTCAGGCCGAACATGCTCGCCGTCAAAGTCGCATCATTCAGCGGTCACAGTCGTTGGCGATGCGTTGGCTTCCAATCATTATCGCAATACTTCTTGGGCTAATGTTACAGAAATGGGCGCCGCTCATTTGGCGAGTGTTTCATTAATCAACATCTCCAATCAGCCGTGTTTGCTGCCTTGCATTGGGGGCTGAACAATGATCCCCGTCCACAGCCCCATCCGCCGCCTCTACCTCCTCGCCTTGATCGATGCGACGACGCATCCGCAGTTTCACGGTCATCCCATCCCGCGCTTGCGGGACCAGACCGCCTTACAGATAGCACCCGTGCTGACGAAGGAGATGATGGCCACGCCCACGATCTCCCTGGCGATGATGAGCCTGATGCAGACCCTCGTCCCGCAGAGCGGGAACGACAGGCCCGACATGAGCGCTCCCCGCGCCGCCTTGCTGAAACGCCTGGAGGAAGTGGCGCTGAAGGAGTGGCTGGCGGAGATGAAGAAAATGACGAAGCGAAGGGTCAACGCAGCAAGGCCATGAGTTCGTCCGAAATCCAGAAGCCAGCGAGGTCTCGAAGGTCTTGTGCGGTGCTCACTGGATCGCTGACGATTCCGCGTCTCCGCCCTTCGAGCAGAACACCGACCAAGCCTGTGCATGTAATGCCAAGGCGTTTCGCTGCCTCACGACCTCGACGTTCATCCATCAGTAGCACATCGGCACTGATTTCGCGTGCGAGGACGATGGCTTCGGATTCGCCTGCGCCGAGGTCTTGACGCAGTAGATTCACTAGCGGCTTGTCTTTGACGGTCTGCTGCCCAATCCACGTGGCTTTTGCGATTTCAGCGACACCGGCTTTCCCCGGATGGCTTGCCACGACTTCCTGCCACACAGCATCTGGGACGACGAGTTGTCCAAAGAGATCGTGCAACAACTCCAGCCTACCGATCCTGCACAGGGCAATCAATGGTGATGAGTCCGCGACGACAAGCATGGTAGCTTAACGGGGCAGATTGGCAAGGGCCGCAGCATCCTCTAGGGCATCAGCCACATCGTAATGAGGCCCTACCTTCCGGCTCGCGAGGTGGTTTTGAAACACCCCCACTGGCAGGAGAGCAAACTCCGCCGCCTTGCCCAGCGACAGCCGATCCAGCCGGAACAGCAAGATAGCCAGCTCAAGACGAATGTCCTCCAACGTCATGCGTGCGCTAGCGAGTGCTTCGGCAGGGATGTCGAGACTGAGGATTGTGTTCATGGCTGGGATACTAACCCCTAGGTGTTAGCAATTCAATCACGTCTTCTGGTGGGGAATGTCGGCACCCAGTCCAGACGGTTCGGCACCGCCACCGCGCTTTGGCAGCGATGGTTGCAGGGCGAGTGGCCCGGTTTTGAAGGAGCCACCGTGCCGAAAGATCAAGCCCCCGCGACGACAGCCCCATCCGCCGCCTTTTCCTCCTCGCCTTGATCGACGCGACGAAGCATCCGCAGGTTCACGGTCATCCCACTCCCGCGCTGCGGGACCAGACCGCCGCGCAGATCGCCCCCGTGCTGACGCAGGAGATGATGTCCACGCCCACAATCTCCCTGGCGATGATGAGCCTGATGCAGACCCTCGCAAAGGACGACAGCCCCGACATGAGCGCCCCCGCGCCGCCTTGCTGAAACGCCTGGAGGAAGTGGCGACGAAGGACTGGCTGGAGGTGCTGCGGGAAGGAATGTAGTGCGGAGATCGTAGCTCGCACAGCTTCGTTCTCCCGAGAAGGCCGTCCCTTGGCCTGCCACGCTTTCACGCGCTAAAGCGCAGCACTACTTTTCCCCGGCATCGCGCAAGACCCGATCTTCGAGCCGGTCAGCTATCCAGAAGCGCGCCTTGGTGCGCAACTCCTGCAACAGCGGTGCGATGGCCGAGATCAGCCCGCGTTTCTTGGCCTCGGCCAGGCAGCCGAGGGTGCCAGTGTAGAGCAGGCCACTGGAAGCTGCGAACTCACGGGCACCAAGATCATCCAGGAGCAGAAGCGATCCAGGGTGCTCCATCGACAAGGCCAGACACTCGGCTTCTCCCGAATGCAAGCGTGAGGCCAGGCTCTTGACCAAGAGTTGATCCGAGGGAGGGAGCATCGAGATGCAACCCAGGGATGGAACCTGTGCCGCCCGAGGGAACAAGGCCGATTTGTCCGCTAGCTCACCCACGACTGCGGGCGGGATGACCAGTGATCCGAACAAGGCCTCCAGTAAATCGATCCGCCCGATTTCGGCGAAGTCGATGAGCGCGTGGTTTTGGAGATGATCAGCGGGCGTTCCATGCGGCGAGGTTGCTCAGATCTTGCTCGAAATCAGCTTCACCCAAAGGCTGTGCAATGCCACGCTCGCCTAGCATGTGCTGAAACTCACCCTTCCCCATGCCCGCCATCCGACAGGCCGCTGCCCCCGACAAAATGCCATCTGAGAACAGTGCCGCCGCGAGCCGCCGCAGCAACTCTTGATGCAATTCGCGCGGGGGGATGCGGACTCCGACGAGCGATTCGGGTGGCAGAGTGAGGGTCATGGCATGCATGGCCCAAAAGTAACCCCGTGTCGGAACGATGCCACATCAAATCCTTGCCCCATCCGCCGCCTTTTCCTCCTCGCCCTGATCGATGCGACGAAGGAGTGGCTGGAGGTGCTGCGGGAGAGTGGGGCTATGCTTGAGTGAGTCGAATTCACAGGCCATTCTCTCGGGAGTACCCTGAGGCGTGATGAGCGGGGAGCTTCGACTTTCAATCAAGTCTGTAGCACCGGGCGAAGCGAACCTGGCGGCGTTATAGGCATCTCAATCCTCCGCCTTCTCTCCAGCGGGGGCCATCTTCACGAGTTTGGGGTCGAAGCGGCCGAGGACTTCGACGAGGTCGGTTTGGGCGGCCATGACGCTGTGGATGTCTTTGTAAACGGCGGGGGCTTCGTCGATGCCGACGCTGAGGAGTTGCACGCCGCTTTCTGCGAGCTGCTTTTTCACGGAGCTCCACGTGATGTTTTGGGTGGCTTGCTTGCGGCTCATCACGCGGCCTGCGCCGTGGGAGGCGCTGTTGAGGGAGGCGGGGTTGCCGCTGCCTCGCACTAAGAACCCTGGTGTGGCCATGGAGCCAGGGATGATGCCCAGCACGCCTTCGCCAGCAGGTGTCGCACCTTTGCGGTGGACGATCATGTCGCGCTCGATGCCATCGACGACGTGACGTTCTTTCCAGGCAAAGTTGTGATGGTTTTCGACGCGCAGCAAAACAGAGGCACCGACTTGTTTGGCGATGTGCTTGTGAATCAGGGCGTGATTCGCCGCAGCGTAGTCGCCCATCAGGTTCATGGCGGCCCAGTATTCGGCACCGGCTTCTTCCGTGAAATCGAGCCAGGCGAGGTGCTTCATTTCATTGGGCAGATCGTAGCGTCGATCCATGGCGATGCGGCTGTAGTGCTGGCAGACCTGCGCACCAGTGCCGCGCGATCCGCTGTGGCTGAGGAGCGCGAGGTATTCGCCGGGGCGCATGCCCTCCGTTTCTTCCGTGACGGTGAAAGCACCGAACTCGACAAAGTGATTGCCGGATCCGCTGGTGCCAAGCTGTGCCCAGGCCTTGTCTTTGTAGCGTCGGGTGATGGGCGAGACGTTCCAATTCTGATCCATGACATCGTGGTGGCGTTTGTTTTTGAACTCCGCACCCATGCCAAAGCGGGTCTCGTCCTCAATGATGTTGGCGAGGCGTCCTTTCATGCCGGGGATGGTATTGGCCTTGCGATCAAAGACGGTGAGCATCATGCGGCAGGCGATATCCACACCGACGGCATAAGGGATCACACAGTTCTCTGTGGCCAAGACGCCACCGATAGGCAGACCGTAACCTGGATGTGCGTCCGGCATCAAGGCACCGGCGACTGCGACCGGTAATGCGCAGGCGTTGGCGAGCTGGGCGACGGCATTCGCATCGAGTCCACTGCCCCACTGCTGCCAGGGCGCGAGGGCATCCCGCTGCTTGTAGGCGGGGGCATAGAGGACCCGTGCCAAGGTCTCACGGAGCGGATCTCCGAGGAACTTCTGCGGTTCGGCGATGATGGCGCAGAGTTCTTCCGTGAGTTGTGCGGAGTCGCCACCAGCAGCGATGAAGTGGTGGATGAAGGACTGCGCCAGCCGCACAGGTTCACCGTGCGGTAGGCCGAGTTCCATGAGTTGAGTTGCGTTCATTGAGATTGTGGTTTTGGGACATCATGCGGCAAAGCCCAGGATGCGTTTGGGTTGTGATTTTTCGAGCACGTCTGGATTGAGTACCTCTGCGAGGGAGTAGCGATCATTCATTGAGTGCGGTAGCCATTGGCTGTCGGCGTGACGTGCGACCGATTGCGCGGTCTCGGAATCGAGGAGGTCAAAGCGGCGATGATTCAGCAATCGACCGGGACGGAGGATGGCGGGGTCTAGCTGATCAAGTGGGCAGTTGATGGAGCAGATGACGTGCAACCGCAGCATGCGCCCTGCGAGCCCATCGGCAACGTTGAGCATGGCAGGAAGGATGGCACCACCGTCATCATCGCGACGGCGCAGCAGCCGATCTGCATCCTCCACGACGACCAATTTTACGCGCTCGGAATGGCGGGCATTTTCGCGCTGCCAAAACGGAATGAAGTCGGATGAAGCAAAGGCATTGGCCTGTGCAACTGGCAGCACATAGAAGACGTGGGTGGAACTGAGGCGTAGCATCATTTGGGTGATGAGGCTGGTCTTGCCAGTGCCGGGTGGCCCGTCTAAAAGGGTGAAGCCGCCGGTTCGCGACACGGTGCGCTCGCGGAAATCGTCAATCCATGGCACGATGTTCTGACCGTAACAGAGGCGCAGGAAGGCATCATCGCTGGCAGCGGGGAGGTCCTCCACGGTTTCGGCGGAAAGGTCTCCATTGTCGGTCGAGATCATCGAAAAGCGGGGCTTATCAACTTTGGGTGTGTTGCCAATGGAGGCCCGCACTTCTTGCAGGAGTGCCTCGGCTCGCTCGGGCGATGGGGCGATGATTTCGACATCGTTGCAGCCATCACCTCGCACAAAAACGAATTCGTTTTCTGCGAATCGATAGAGCGAGTAGCTCGTCGTCACTCGCGGCCCATTCGCATTGCGAAAGGTTCGGCAGAGGTGGTCGCGAAACTTTTGTTTGATGCACTCAACACCAGCCTCATCGGTATCGAACTCGATGACGTGCATGGGTGCCATAGCGAAGACGGACATGAGGTCCGTGAGGTTCCCGTGGTAGTGGAGTTTTGTTGGGAAGTGGAGGGTCGTGGTCATTGAAATAGAAATGGAAAGAGATGACTGGGGCTGAGAGCGAGGCTGGGCGAGAGCGCGGGCATGAGGTGACGGCGGTGATGCCGGGCTTGGCCACGGGCAAACGGAGGCCTTCCGTTGGGCGGACGCGGGTTACCCGTTGGCGGGCAATCGGTGGATGGCGTCAGTCTCCTCAGACCTTCGCCGCCCAAACACATGAAGGCCCTGCGATGATCGCGGCGCTGTGGCTGGTGGTGGTGAGGTGGAGGGACATGGGAAGTAAGCTTGTTGAGCGGCTAGACTACGACCAAAATTTTTCCCGTCAACATCGAGTCGATGAATCTCTTTTCAGCGAGCACTGCGTCATCATCGCAGCGGGGTCCATCGCAGGCGATAAAACTTCGGTCCAGTCGGGATCGTGGGGTCTTGCCAGGTATGGGTAAAGCTGGCGGCCGTATCGGCAGTGCGGATGGTAGCCTCTGGAGTCCATGCGCCGATCAATGTCGTAGAGGACTCGACTTGATACGTTGCATAGGGATCAAGCTCTGTGCAATCCAGGGTCACAACTCCAGTGGCGTGATCACGCTGAACGCTTGCGACGGGTCCACTGCCAAGGTCCGTCTCCCACGCGAGGGCGTAGGGCGTGCCGCTGGCGCTGCCTTTGACTTCCAGCATGTATTGTCCGGCGGGAAGGTGCCGCTGGAAGAGGTGCTCCACATTGTCCACGCTACTGATGCTTTCATCGATGGGCTGTGCGTCAGGCGTGAAGCTGTTGGCGGCAAAGAGGCGAAGTTCCAGGTTTCGTAGGGTGGAAGAAAACACACCAAAGATGTTGCGCGTGATGCTGCGATGCCAAGTCAGAGTCGCAGCGAAGGTGCGTCCATTGCTGCCTGGCGGAATGCTGAAAAAGTAGCGGCGCGATGAGTTTGTCGAAGCCGTGGTATTGGCATCCCAACCACGGTGCTGGCGCTCCACATTGGTGCTGTAGGTTTGACGGCCCGCGTTCAGAATCCAGTAGGCGCGGCGCACATTTAAAACACCCGCGCCATAGACGGCATCATACGGAGTCGCTGTGCTGGCGCGATGCCAGGCAGGCAGGGCGTCTTTGGATGCAGCGGTGCAGAGGATGGCCTTGATCACACGGGGATCGACGGCCAAAGGATGTGCTGGATCAGCGGCATCAAGCAGCAGGGCTGCACTGGAGGCGACAGCGGGACCCGCCAGGCTGGTATAGACTTCATCCACGACGAGGTCCGGTTTCATGCGACCCGCTCCATCGGTATTCGATCCGCCGCAGGCGTGCTCTCCACTGCGAAGCCCGACGGTGATGGAGTTGTAGGCATTGGCCAAAAAGACGGGAAAGGCGGAAGTGCTGTAGTTCATCAGCGGAATGCTGGACACGACGCCGTCACGATCTGCGATCATGTCCAGCTTGCGCAGGATGCGCTCGTCACCCGTGGTGTCGCCGCTAGTGTCTGCCACCCAGCTATGGTTGTGCACTCGGCCAGCGTACGTCAGCGGTGCATCGGTGGTATAGAGTTCGTTAAAGAACGATTCAGCATCCAGCATGTGCAGCTCTGTGAGGCCAGGCGACACACTGTAGGTCGAAGTACAAAATGTGGCAGCCGTGGACACGGCATGACCCGACGCACCACCCGCGCCATGGTCTGCGAAGATCGTCTTCCCCGCAAAAAGACCCGAGCCCGCAAACGGCGTGACGGTCGTGGCCTGCGGCAGATAAGACAAGCCTGCGCCGGGGTCCACATCGACCTCCGACATCAGACCTACCACACCCGAACCCGTGGGAAGTCCGGCACCCAGCTCTGCGGACAGCTTGTCATACTCCGCCTCTGCCCGCCAATCAGCATGGGCTGATGGCAGCATGGCAAAGAGGATCCATCCGAATGATCGTAGGAAGGTGCGCAAAAGAAAGTTTCGAACGTTAGAGCTGGCAGGGGCTCCCCACGTTCAACTCCGCACGGCCCAGCGAAGTTTCGCTGAAGCGGAACGGGGATTATCGCGGAGCTCCTGACTGCTGGCACGCAGGACTTCATCATTCGTGGCGCTGTAGATACCGCAGCGCATGCCATCACGGAAGGCCTGCTTCACCCTGCGATCTTCCCCAGAGTGGAAGGTCAGAAATACCACACGCCCACCCGACCGCAGGCAATCAGGGATCTGGCGCAGCAGGGTCTCGAGCGCGTTGAACTCCTCATTCACGGCAATCCGGAGCGCCTGGAAAACGCGTCTCACGGTGGCGTCGATGTCCTCCTCCACCATGCGCGCAGGCAGAGCTGCGCGGATGGCTGTGGCGAGGGATCGCGTGGTTGCATGATCTTGGCCACTCAGCGCCCGCGATAACAGCGATGCCTGGCGCTCATCGGCATTCTCCTCCAACAGCGCAGCCAGTTTGTCTGCGGAGATCTTGCGCAGCAGTTCCCGGGCGGAAAGTCCACGCTGCGGATTCATGCGCATGTCCAGCGGGCCGTCGTACTTGAAGCTGAACCCACGCGCTGGATTATCGATTTGCATCGAGGAAACACCGAGGTCAGCCAAGATGGCGTCCGCCCCATCGCTCCAGCCAATTTCTTCCATGGCACGACGCAGCCCAGCGAAGTTCGTGCGGCGCACCCGCAATGCCTCCGCAGGCAGGTCTGCCTTGCGCAGCCGTTGTTCCGTGCGCTGAATTTCCAAGGGATCCTGGTCAAGCCCCAGCAAACTGCCGCCAGGCTGCACGGCCTGCAAAAGCGCGCTGGCATGGCCGCCGTAGCCGAGCGTGCAGTCCACCACCCGTTGGCCGGCCGTTAGTGCACAGAGCTCCACGATCTCCCGGAGCATGATGGGCACATGCTGACCTGCGGGCGTCTTGCCAGAGGCACGCACCTTTGACACTGTCTCGGCATGAGCTTCTGGATTCAGCTCCTTGTACTTGTCCTCAAAACGACGCGGGTTCTTGCCGCTGTAGCGGGGTCGGCGACGATGCGGTGTGTCGGACTCAGGTGGGGGAGCGTCCATGGAGGCGGCCAATCTCAAAAACCACCGGTGCGCAGCAGCACCAATGTGCAGGCCTCTTCTGTGCCGATCCCAGCTTCATTCAGCGCCTTTTCCAACTCGGGATTTTCAGTTCCTGGATTGAAGATCACACGACCCGGTTTGAGCTGCACCAGCTTGTCTTTCAGGCCGGTAGAGATCGCAGGGCCGACGTACATCGTCACCGTGTCCACCGCACCCGTGACGTGATCTAGATCCGCCACCACCGCCAGTCCGTCGATCTCCGCCAGCTTTGGATGCACGGGCACGACCGTGTGACCGTGCTCAAGCAAGAGGTGCTGGGCCATGTTTGAATAGCGGTCGGCTTTATCGCTGGCACCGACGATGACGACACGTTCGGATTTGTGGGGGTTGGGCATTCCTTTGCGGGTCAGGGTTTTGGACGCTTACTTCAGCTCCTTGATGCGCAAGTTGCGGAATTTGTAGGTCTGGCCTTTTTCACCGTGATGCTGAATGGCGATGGGGCCGCTGGCATCCATGGCGTCTTCGACGTCGGTGGTGACGACACCGTTGACCTCGATCTTGAGATGCTTGCCCTGGCAAGTGATGCGGTAGGTGTTCCATTCGTTGCGCTTGAAGGCATCGCCTGCACGAGCACGGAAGGCGTCTTCGCTGGCCTTATCTCCCTTGATGGGGCTGATGAACCACATGCGTCGGCCTTCGTCGTAGAGACCGCCGGACCACTTGCGCGTTTCATCGCCATCCACCTCGGCCTGATAGCCCGTCACCTTGTTGGGTTCCACATGCGCACGAAACATGAAGCCGCTGTTGGCCTTACCCGCAGGCAAGAGGATGTCTGCTTCAAAGACGAAATCGCTGTAGTTCTTCTCGGTCACCACAAAGAACTTCTTCTCCCCCGTCAGGTGGATCTCGCCATCGACGACCTCGATTTTTCCCCACTCATACGCATTGCGCCAACCGGTCATCGTCTTGCCATCGAACAGAGGCGTAAACCCATCCGCTGATTTTTCGTCGGCAAGGCCGGACAATGAAGCAAGGGAGACAAGAAGGGCGGAAAGAAGCAAGGAGCGTTTCACAAGTAAGATCAGAAGGGTTGGAGTTGAGGCCAAAGTATGAGTGCGTACACCCTGCCTGCCAAGGGGTTTTGGTCAGAATACACTGGGCGTCCCAGATTCTCACACCACCTCAAAGCGGCGGACCTGGATGGCGTTCTTGCCGGTCTTTTGGGCCGGGCGGGGCTCGGGCTGGGCGTTGTCGTTCAAATCAACGCTGCGGGCGCGCACTTCATATTGACCAGGCTTCAGTCCCTCCAGTTTGGCGAAGTAGGAGCACATGCCGTAGCGCGGCGGCCATGAATGCGGCCGACCGGTCGTAGCATCGAAGCCGAGCACTTGACGCGGATCGATGCCTGCTGGCAGCACCTCGGTCCATGTCGGCTGCGGTTCAAGAGCACATGGCACCCAGGGACCGCGCAGCAGCTCTGGGGCATCATCTGTGAGTTTGCTCGCCTGGCCCTCCAAACGTCGCAGCCAGTACTCCACGCGCTTCACGCCGGACAGTCCGCTGATGACTTGGCCTGTCAAAAAGACAGGTTGGCCCGCTGGCACTTTGTCGGGTCCTTCATCGACATAGGCAGCGGTTTTCAGGAAGGAATCTGGATCGTTGTTTCCCTCTGCGTACGTGTCGTTGTTGCGTGCGTCATTGGTCACAAAAATGTGCTGCAACCACTTGATGGATTTGTAGCCATGCGACCACGGAACCACCATGCGCACAGGGCCTCCGCGCTCCAAAGAAAGCGGCTGCCCATTTAGCCTGTAGGCGAGGAAAGGTGGCAAATCTCCCGGCGCAGTCTCCATGCACTGGGTGTAGCTGATGGACGACTTAAAGACCTGCGACGGATCATCATTGTGATAGCCCCAAAAGTAGATGCGGCGCACGTTGTTCATTTTCCCGCAGAGCTTCAGCACCTCCCGCAAGGGCACGCCCGTCCAGAGTCCCTGACCTAGCGGTGTCTGAATGTTCAGGCACTGCATCGCCTTCAAGAAGTGCACCTCGTGCTTCTTCCCAAGCTCAAGCAACGTCGGCAAATCTAGGGCGCTGCCGTCTGCCAGCGAGAGCGGCTTTTCAACCGTGGCAGCCACCTTCGTGTGAGGTGCCTCAATGAAAGGGTCTGCGCTGATTTCCAGCCGCCACGTCTCAGCCGTCAGCCGAGCTGCTACCTGTGCAGCTGCATCCAGCGTATGCGGCTTTGGTTTGCCCCGAGACACGTCATAGAAGTCCAGGTCTGGAGTCAAGATCGGGGGAAAGTCTGGCACAGCCGTGGCATCATCCGCCAACGTGTTCCCGCAGTTCAGCGCCAACGCACTGGTGGTGCCGATTCGGATGAAGTTCCGGCGAGAAATAGGGGCGCTTTGCATGGGAGAAGGAACGTGGGTTGTCGGCTCATCCTGCATGATGCAGCGCTTCCGTGACCACACCTCATTACAACCGCCGCAGCAAGACTCCGCTCAACAAACACCCCAGCGCGCCCCAAACAAACCAGTGGGCGATGCTTTCCAGTCGATGCGCCAGCGGCAGCGCCTCGCGGATCGCTGCGGGCTGGAAGTTCGGCCTTGCGGCCAGTGCCTCAGCAGGCTTCGCGCCCAGACGGTATTCTTCTGGATACGGGGCGTGGTAGTGCTTCACATCCAGCTTGTCGGCATTGCGATCATGAAGACGCACGGCGATGTGCTGGCGGCCAGCCAAATTGATGTGCGCTTCATAGCGGCCTAGTCCGGTTTCTGCGACGGCGAGATCCTGTGTCGTGCCGTTCTCATCCAAGGCCTGCGCAGTAAACGTGATGCCCGACAGGGGTGCACCCGCCTCATCACGGCGATCGATGCGCAGGGTCCAGGCTCCATCCTTGATCTCGCCACGCGTCGTCATGCCTTCGACATCGGTCTTGCGGACCGTCCCGCGCAGCACCTGCGCCCAAAACTTCCCGCAGCCATCCCAGGCCAGCCACTCACCGCCCCAGGCTTCCGTCAGATCGCTTGTCCATGCTAAACCGATGCCAAGTCCAAAGCGGCCCACGGCTAGTAATGGATCGCCCGTCTCAGCGCCGAGCAGCACCTGCACAGCTGGCTTTGCCTCCGTCATCACAAATCCCAGCGACACCGGCAGTGCATCGGCGTCATAACCGCTCATCATCGGGTGCTCCGTGATCGCAATGGGTTGGAAGAGGCCCTCCTGAACCGCCGACTTGGATGCCTGCGTCGTCTCCTTGGTAAAGATCTGCGGCAGACTGGCGGGGTCATTGCTTTCGTAGTAGCGCCCGCGCCCTGTCTCTGCGATCTGCTGTAAAAGTTCGCGCGCTGAGCCTTCGCCAAGTCCCACTGTCGATACCGTGATACCCGCATCCACCATCTGCTGCGTCAGCCCGATGTGATCCGCATCCTGCGTCTGCCCATCGGTGAGACAGATCATGTGCTTTACCTTGGCAGTCGTTCGCTCCAGCATCTCCTTGCCCGCCTCCATCGCTGGGAACATGTAGGTGCCACCGCCTGCGGCGAGCGAATCGATGGCCGCCTGGATCGTCCCCTGCTGCGAGGCTGATGTCATTTCGCACACGACCTGCGGGCCGCCATCGAAACCAATCACTGCGATCTGGTCCTGCGGCCCCAGTAACTCCGCCGCGCTCTTGGCCGCCTGCCGCGCCAAATCAATGGGCGTGCCCTCCATGGAGCCGCTTTTGTCGATCACCAGTACCATGGCCAGCGAGGGCTTTTCCTTTTCTTTTTCAAAGCGCGAGACCAAAGGCAGCACCTCCTCCACTGGGGTCTTGTAATACCCTCCCAGGCCGAAGCTATTGTCGCTGCCAAACATCGCTAGACCGCCGCCAAAGTCCGCCACGTAAGAGCGTAGCAGGTTCATCTGGCGCGGTGTCATGTCCGTGGCGGAGAGGTTTGCCAGGATGATGCAGTCAAAGGCTAGGAGGTCCTGCATGTTCTCCGGCAGACCGCGCTTGCCACGCAGATCGACATCGAAGTTTTGCTCCTTCAACGCCCGCGCAAAGTGCCGCATCTTTTTTTCATCCTCATGCAGGATCAGCACACGCGGCTCACCGCGCACCTGCACCGTGGCCATCGCCGTGTTGTTAATGGGGAAGTGGTCCTTCTCCGGAATGATCTCCGCACTCCAGACACTTGGCCCAGGGGTGCTCATTTCCTGATCAAAAGGCACGCGCAGTTCCTCGCCCGGCTTCAGCGTCACTGCTGACTCCTTGACCGCTACGCCCTTGTTCAAAAGGCGCACACGGGCCTTCATCGCTGCGTTGCTAGTCACGCGCGCCGTCAATCGCAGCACCTCACCACGGAAGGCAAAGGGTGCCGCAGCCTCCAGGGATACCATGGAGGCTTCAGGCTCCTGAAGCGCCGCCAGCGGACGGAAGCGCACGTCCACGCCCTCTCCGCGGAGCTGATCGAGCGCCTCCGCGATGCCTCCACCCGTCTCCACCCCGTCGCTGATGACCACCATTCGTCGCCCCTTTCCTGCGGGAAACGATAGCCGAGCGGCCAGCATCGAGTCCGCGATCAGGGAGTGGGCACGAAAGGCATCATCCGCCACTCCCTTGCTCCAATCTTCCAGCATCTTCCGGAAGTCCTCGCTGCTCTTTTGGCGCAGGCCCTTTGCCATGGCGTACACCGTTGCGCCATCGCCAGCCCGCAGATTTTTCAGCGATTCATCAATTTCATCCAGCACCTTTTGCGCAGCCTTCAGATCGACCGACTGCGATACATCGACCAAGAATACCAAATGCACCTCATCTGACTCATGCGATGCAAAGGGCCGACATAGAGCCAGCACCAAAAGCACGATGCCAGCGATGCGGAGAAGGAAAGAGGCGAGCTTAAGTCCCTGTGGGCGATCTACCAGCGATCGCGCATAGCCCCACCCCGCCACAACGAGCAGCAGCAACCAAAGCAAAGGAGTGAAGGTGGTGAAGGACATCGCGCTGCCAAACCAGGGGATGCTCTCCCATCGTCCCTAGCCTGATAACGGCTAGAAAATCACTTTTGGGCAAAACTTGCAAGACTGAACGCCGGAAGGAGAAGAGATCGGTGGGTTGAGACGGCAGATGAACGAGAAGGCACCTGCTCAGTCCAGCCAGTTCTCCACCCGCAAGTCATCAATCCCTTCAAAATCGCGGAGATTGCGGGTCAAGAGCGTCGCGTCATGCGCCAGACAGATGGCCGCAATTTTGAGATCCATCGTTCCACCCTGCGGATGTTGTAGCTTCAATCGATGGAAGACTTCGGCTGCCTCTCGGTCAAACCCGAGTGTCGTCATTTTTGGAAACCCAAGAAGACTGTGGTGGAAGCGAGCATACCCGTAAACCTGATCCCTTCCCGCCAGTTCTCGATTGATCGCAGCTAACCATCCCTGGCAAATCTCTTGAGGTGTAATGATGGTGGTGAACAGGTCTGCATCGGACTCAGTGGCACGCCGATTGATGGCAGCAGCAAGCGCACCGCCCGCAACGAGCGCTACGTAGTGATTGGTGTCGAGAACAACGAACATCTCGATCAACGTTCTTCAGCATTCGCCTGTGAACGCCATTCGGCACCCAGCCGCATGGCCTCTTGGAACTGGGCGTTGTCCTCCTCCCATCCGATCAATTCGCGCCACGCCCCACGGTCTGCGGGATGGGCCTTGTTCTCAAGGCGCTGCACCCGTTCCCGCAATTCAGAAAGCTCTTGTTCGATCATTTCAGTACTCACGGTGTGGAACGTAGCACAGCCAATTCTTACCGACTACCGAAAACTGACCTTGGAGCGCTGCGTTGCTTCCACCCCAATTGTGCGCCTCCAGAGCGAATCGGCTCGTTTTTTTGACCTTCATTCCGTCAGCTCAGGTCCTACAGTCGAAACGCTGTCACTGCGGTGTCACCCCACCTTCCTTCGGTGATAAAGCACCGATTCTCCGACCAGCACGCCGAGAGCCAGCACAATCAGCCAATAGCTTGGCGCATGACCGCGGGAGAGAGGTTCAAGCTTCGCCTCTACAGCGGCGGTGTTGATCAGCGATTCCACGGGTGACACCATCGAAGCTCCCGCAATCCATTCGCCGCCCTCGAATTCGATTCGATGAAATCCCGTTGCCTCGATTGGCCCGAACAGAGGGCCAGTTTGCGTTTGTGGGACTGGGGGTGTCTGGTCCTCGCGATGAACAGTCATTACTCCACCGTCTGCCACGCCTGGCACGCGGATCCCTTCCCCCACTGGCACTGTGGCGGGAGGGGCCTCTGTGCGGTGGCTCAGGTGACTCACCGCGTTGTAAATCAGCACAGGGAACCAGGTGGAAAGATAAAACTGCGCCTCAATCGGATCGAAGTTTGCCACACAGACAGCGACACCCTCATGTCGCGTCACATAGATCAGAGGCACGCCACTTTCATCTGCTACCAGCACTTCTGCGCCTGCTGGCGCATTCAATTTCCGGGCACCCGTGAAGGGCAGCGCCTCCGCATCCAGATAGCGCAGCAGCGGATGATCGCGCACCTTTACCACCGGCACCACCGCGCCTAGCGGGTCGCCCAGCTCAGACCAAAGGGGCGACTGACCCTCCGGCTGTAGGACCAGCGCGTCATGAGCCCCAGGATCCATCTTTAAAGCGATGATCAGTCGTGCATCGGCCTCTTTTTCCGCCAGCGTGATGAGGCCATCGCTGCGTGAAAACGCTTGCACCGCATTTTGCACAAAGAACGGGCTGTCCGTCTTCACGCCCACCGGCAATGGACGCCGCTCCGGTACGAACAAGTAAGCGGTATTGTCTGCGGCCAAGGCATCGTCAAGGCTGAGCGAGGCCTCCCAGCGGCCGGAGGGCGCGTCTTCCAGGGTCAATACGATGGGAGGATTATCACCAGGCGTCAGCTTCACTGGCAGCACCTTTACGATCTGCCCAGTGTCGCGCTGCGTCAGAATGACATCGGTGCTGACCTCCTTTTCGTAACTGGAGGCGAGCCGCAAAAATAGCCCCAATCGTGCGGCAGCGCCAGGTAGCGGTCGCAGATCAGCACCCGTGATGCCTGCATTGTCCGCCGGCGATCCGACGCGGAGTACCTCCACCTTTGGCAGCCGGTCAGGATTGTCCAGACAGCCATCGGTGATCAGGATAACGCGAGAGTTTTCGACCCACTGATCCCCAGGTTGCAGGGAACGGAGTGCCTCCACCTGTGATGGCAGCACACTGGGCGCGATGGCTTGCACCGCCTCCAGCAACTCTTTGGGCTGCCGTGTGGGCTGAGCCAGCAGCCGAGTGGTACTGCTAAAAGAGGCGATGGCGGCGCGCTGCGATCCATTCATCCCCAAGAGGATGTCTCGGGCTGCCTCCTTGGCTGCCTCCAGCCGTGTTCCCCGCCCATCGTTGGCAGACATGGACGCTGAGTTATCGATCACCAGGATTAGGTCCTGCCGTGCATCACTCCCGAACTGCGGCTCCGCCAAGGCCAGCGCCACCGCTGCACACGCCGCGCCCATGAGCAAGAGGGAGAGAATGTCTCGCAAGCGCTTGAACAGGGCGGAGGCCTTCTTCTCCGTGAAGACTTTCTGCCACAAAAAGAATGCCGTCACTGGCTTTTTGCGCGGGCGAACCTTGAGAAAATAAATCGCCGCAAGCGGCGCGATCACCGCAAGAGTCAACAAGAATGCTGGAGTAAGGAAGGTCATGGGCAGTGGAAAAATCACGTGACCAGTCCGCCGCGGCGTAGCAGATCCGTGATGATACCTTCGAAAGATTGATCAGTCGTAGCGCGGATGAAGCCCATGCCGCGACGCGCGCAGGTCTTTTGCAGATGGTCATTCCATTCCGCGATGGCGGCCTCGTAGAGCTTCGCCTCATGCGGGGAGACGGTGACCATTTGCTTCTGGCCAGTCTCTACGCATTCCAGTGTCACATCGCCTTTCATGTCGCACCGCAGATCGTTGTCGTCCAGCACTTGGAGGCAGAAGACCTCATGCTTATGCCACTGCAATCGGCTCAGGCCTTCCTCAAATCCACCCGGCATCAAGAAGTCGGAGATCACGCAAATCAGCCCTTTGCGGCGATGCCGCGCTTCAAACTCACGTGCGCAGACGTTGAGGTCAGTGTTCGCACCAAAGGCGGATGCCATTTCCAGAGAACGCAAAAACGGCAGCACTTGGTTGCGACCACGGCAGGGGCTGAAGACCGGCTGGAGCTTATCCGCCAAGCCATACACCGCTAAGCGATCCAGGGTGTTTAGTGCGATGTAGCCCAGCGCAGCGGTCAGTTGCTTTGCATAGGTTTGCTTGCTGTTCATGGATGGGCTCAGATCCGTCAGCAGATAGATCGTGGCATCTTCTTCCAGCTCAAAGAGCTTGATCAGCAGGGTCTCAAACCGCGCGTAGATCCGCCAATCAATGCTGCGATAATCATCCCCCAGCGAGTACTGCGCATAGTCTGCAAACGTGATGCCAGCGCCCTTCTTTGTGCTGCGCCGATCCGATTGCAACGACCCGCCCAGGATCTTGCGCGCCAGGAGATAAAGCGACTCCAGGCGGCGGATAAAGGCGGGATCAGTGAGCATGGGGCGGAGGGACGGGGGATTAGCGAATGGGTGGATTGTCTTGGAGATCGTGCTTCTTCTCTGGTTGCGATTAATGGCTGGTGCGGCTTGGCGGCCTCATTGGGTTCCTGAATTATTGGATGGGGCAGTGACGCTTGCTCTGCGTTGTGAGGTGGCCTGAGTAGCAGGCAGCTTGCTCTGCCAGTGATGAACCGCATCTGGGCGCTCCAACGTTTCGATGAGCTTGATGAGTTTGTTTTCGACCTCGAAGTGGAGTTGGTCAAGAGCTTCAAAGTTTTGAGCAGTGACCCATTTGATTTTCGCCAAGCCGATCATTCTAGTGAGAGCCTCCGCAGCGGAGCCCTTCGAATAATACAGGAATTGCAAGTATTCGGGCAGCGTTCGCCTTCCGTAACCTTCAGCAATATTCCCCGAAACACTCTGTGCCGCGTCCAGTACCTGGCTCCTCAGTTTGAAGTCAGGCACCACCAATGTAGCGCGAAACACAACTTCGAAGAGGCTCATCCCCTTTTGCCAGACATCCAGCTTCATGTAGCCCCGGTTAAAGTTGCGTCGATTTGTCATGCCAAGATAAATGTCGGGTGTTCCCATCATTCAAAACCACCTCCAGCTTCATCCGCTCTATCACTGTCCCGTCCAAGGATCGCAAATCCAAAAATCCATTCATCCACCAATCCCTCACCGAGGTCTCACACCCGGATCTGCTCCAACACATCGGCGATGACTTCATCCGTCTTCACGCCTTCCGCTTCGCCTTCAAAGGAGAGTAGAATGCGGTGCCGTAGCGCAGGTAGCGCTGCTTTGGCGATGTCTTCGCGTGCGACGTGATAGCGGTCGTCTAGCAACGCGCGGACACGTGCGGCTGCGAGGATCGTCTGCGCGCCGCGTGGTGATGAACCGTGACGGACATACTTCTTTACCCGCTCAGTCGCGTTCGTATCGGTTGGGTGGGTCGCACGGACGATCTTCACCAGGTAATCCTGTACGCTGTCTTCCAGCGGCACCTCCCGCACCAGTTGGCCCATCTTGAGGATGTCGTCCCCGCTCGCGACCGCTTCAATCTTTGGCAGCGCGGCACCGCCTGTGCGGTTGAGGATCTGCACAAATTCATCGTGCGTCGGTACTGGCACGTAGAGCTTGAAGAAGAAGCGGTCCAACTGCGCCTCCGGCAGTGGGTAGGTGCCGTCTTGCTCGATGGGGTTCTGTGTAGCCAACACAAAAAAGGGCGCGTCGAGTGGGTGCGTCGTGCCTGCTACTGTCACGCGCTTTTCCTGCATCGTCTCCAGCAGAGCGGATTGCGTTTTGGGCGTCGCACGGTTGATCTCGTCTGCCAGCACCACATTCGCAAAGACAGGACCGGGTTGAAATTCAAAGACCTTGCGCCCTTCGCGCTCGACCAGAATTTGAGTGCCCACAATGTCTGCAGGCAGAAGGTCCGGCGTGAACTGGATGCGCTGGAACTTTAGATGCAAGGCCTGCGCGACGGTGTTGACGAGCGCGGTTTTGCCGAGGCCTGGCACGCCCTCCAAAAGGACATGGCCTCCGCAGAGGATGGACGTCAGGACGCCTTCAATGATGTCCTGCTGGCCCACGATGAACTTGGAGACTTCAGCGCGGAGTTTCTCAAAGGTCTCTTTGAAATGGGCGACGGCGGCGGGGGTTTCAGGCATAGGATGGTCGGATGGTAGTCAAGGGTTCTTCCTCGAAGCCCGGGGAGAGACGGAGGGATGGTTGTAGCTGGCCTCTGTGAGGCCGGTGCGACTGAGCCGCCAGAGAGACTGCCCAAGACCGTAGCAGTTTTCGCCAGAATGCCGAGTGAGGCAACGGCATCACCCCATTGCGCCAATCCCCCAAAAGCCACCTCTCGTCGAAGCCGACTGCGGCGCACGGTCCAACCGCGATCACTTCTTCTCCTCCCCGACCTGCTGGATGCCTTTGAAGTATTCCCGCACGCCATCTTTCACCTCAGGCGGAACATCCTCGCGCTGGATGAAGCTCTCCATCTGTCGCTGCCACGGCCGATCTTTAAGCTGTGCGGCGCGTGTCGCGGTGCCGGTGCCACTGTCGGCGGACTCGGTGGTGGTATCACTCGGTCCCGCGCCCTTCTGGCCCTGGAGCTGATCGCGTCTGCCATTGTCCTGGGCAAGCTCGCTCTCATGGCGGCGGCTTTCCACACTGCCAGCCCCGATGCCTTTACCGCTTTTTTGACCCATGCATTGGCTTAGCGACTGCCCCTGTTTGTCGCACAGAAAGCCCTGGCACTGGCTCATGCACTGACAGAGAGAGGCCAGCTTCTTGGCCGCATCACGCTTGCCGGCGCATTGGCACATGCTTTGGCAGAGCTTTTGCAGCGCCTGATTGGCCTGGCTTTGTCGGCTCTGGCATTGACTCTGGCTCTGCTTTTGCTGCAAGCTTTGCTGGAACTGCTGTACGGACTGCTCCAGCGCCGCCATCTGCTGATCCATCGATTGCTGCTGCCCTTGCTGGCTCTGGCCGCCCTGCTGTCCCGATTGGCCTTGCTGTCCTTTCTGCCCCTTTTCCCCCTGCTGCCCGCTTTGCGCCTGGGATTGAGATTGTTGCCCTTTCCCCTCGCTACCCTGTTGGCCACTGCGCTGCTGATAGCTCCGCGCTGCTGCCGCCATGCGTTGCGCGGACGACTTGAGGCGCGCCAGCTCCTTTTGTGCTTCATCCGGCTTTTGCACGTCTGCCTTTAGCTCCATTTGCCGCAGTTGGTCGGCTGCCTTGCGGTAGTCTTTCTCCTCCAGGGACTTGGCCAAGGGTTTCAGGGCTGCTTCCTGTCCTAACTCTTGGGCGGCCTTGGCCAGCAGATGTTCCTGATCGCGCTGGCCCAGTTTTTGTGCGGCCTCGGCCAGTCGTTGCTCCAGCTCTGCATACTGCCGCATGGCTGCCTTTTGATCCTTGGTTTCGCGCAGCTCCTTCACCCACCTGCGCCATTCGTCAGGCTGCAAAAGCTCCTGCTCTTCGTCGCTGGCGGACTTCAGCATCTCCTCCACCTGGCGCTCGATTTCTTCGTTGATCTCCTCCGTCTTGCGCGTCGTTTCTTGCTCAATCGCCAGTTTTTCAAGCACAGCGGCCGATGGAGTCTTGAAGGCCATCAAAAAGCAGGAAAGCAAAAGCACAGCGGCTGCCCCCAGGAGGCGCCGTGGCCATTGCATCGGGATCGTCTTCGGCGAAAGCTGCGCCACTCGTTCAGCCGTGACCTCTTGCTGGAGCACGACGAATTCCCCATCCCGGTTCTTTTCGCGAAAGCCAAGATGGGAGACGAGGGCGTCCTTCAGGCCAAAGTGATGGTCTGCAAACAGGGCGCTCTGGCGCGGGCTGTAGCGTCCCAGCAGCCATGCCACCAGCGTAATCGAAGGCACAACGACCGCTGCGGTGAGGTAGCCTAGGCGCGGCACCGCATAACCACGGAGTACCCAAAACCCACACCACAGCAGCAGGCCCAATGCCACGGCAAACAAAGTCCCACTGCAGACACGTGCTAACCAGACCCGATTCAGCCGGGCTCTCACTGCGGCGACGAAGGAGGAGATGCGATCCGAAGAAGTATTCATGGCGTCATCAAATAAATTGGCCCGCCGTCGGGACGATTAATGGCAATTTTTACCAGAATACACCTGTGCCATCAAGAACGATTGTTTGGGAATGCCACGCCAAGTCTAATCCGACTCCCACCGGCCGGAGTCGGGGCTCCATGAAATCGCTCACCGGGCGTGTGAGACGTCGATGAGGATGCCGTTCATCTTCGGCGCGTCGTGGATGTAGAGTAGCTTGCCGGGGCTGATCTCGCGGATGCTGGTGTAGTTGAAGCCGACTTTTTCGCTGATGACGTGATGCATGGGCCATGTCTGGCCGCCGTCGAGGCTGAACATGAGACAGCTCGCGGGGCGGCCGTAGCTGCAGGCGAGCACGCCGTTGCTCATGAGCACCAGATCGGGCAAAACGCGGCCGACTTCGAGTTCGATGGGCTTCGTCCATGTCTTGCCGGCGTCGTGCGAGAACATCTGCTTCATGCGGCTGTTCCGATCACCGCGAATGACGGCGGTTTGCTCGGTGGCGCTCAGGCGGCACACGGCGGGCTCGCCACCGGGGCCGATGGTGCTGAAGTAGGTCCACGTCTTGCCTTCATCGGTGCTGCGCATGAGGTGGGACATGCGCACGGTGTTGTTGCGGCCATCGGGCAGCTTCACGGCCTTGCGGCTCCACACGACCATCGTCGCGCCGCCGTCGGCATCGTTCCAGATGTGGCGCTCGCAGATGATTTGATCGCCTTTGGACTCGTTGGTGAACTCTTTCGGCAACAGGATCTCGTTGTCGATCATCTCAAAGCTCGTCGCATCGACATTGAGATGCACCGTTTTGCCCGTGACGCGTCCGTCCGGCTGCGTGCGTGTCCAGCGTGACACCGCGAGGATTTTTCCATCGGGACGACGCACACAGGGCAGCGGCGTGGTGTCGAGTTTGTCGAGTCCGGGAATCGGCGTCCATGTTTTGCCTGCGTCGGTCGATTTGAGCAGCCCATACGGCTCATACATGGCGTCTGGCCCCTGCGCCACGCTCATGAGGAGCAGTCCGCTGCCCATGTCGTAAAGGTATGGCCGCGTCTGGCGGATGTCGTCGCGCTTGATCTCCCATGGCTCGCTGAGGGTGAGCTTGATCGGTGCTGGCGGCAATGGCGCGGTCGTTTTGCGCGTGCCGAGCTTCACCGACTGCCAGATCGCCTCGCCCGTGGCGGTTTTGGCGCTCGATCCGAACTGGATGAAGGCCTCCGGCGAGTCCGCAGGCTTCCAGAACGCGCCTTGGCCTTCCACCTTCTTCACGCCATCGACCCACATCTCCATGTCCGTGCCGCGAATGATGAGGCGGTAGGTGTGGAAGCGGTTCGTCGTGTCCATCGGGATGAAGCGATCCGTGTGGCTCGCCGCCTGATTCGCGAAAAGCACGAGTCCTTCCTGATGCCGCCCATCGCTGACGAGCACGGACACCGGCGCCCCATCCCGCCACGGCCAAAGCGACGCGGAAGTCTTGTTCTTTTGCGAGCCCGTCGTCGAAAACACCTTCGCCACGACCTCGACGATGATTTCCTCATCTGCGCCTCGCTTCCACGTCGCACGGAAATTCGCGAACGCCTCGTCATCATCGGTCAATCGAAGGCCCTCAGCCTCTAGCGTGGCCTTCGGTGTGCCCGTCGTGGACCATGGCGCGGCCGGCAGCGATTTGGCCTCGTATTGAAGCTGCCAAGTGATGTCCTCGGCGTGGAGGGACGCAGCGAGAAGCGGGAGGAGAAAGGCGCGGAGGAACATGCTGCTAGGTAAACGCGATGGCGGACCATGGTCTTCATAGTTTACGACATGGACTGCGGTCCCGCGCGTGCGGGACTGCCGCTTTCGGGAGGCCAGCCTGCTGGCCGTCGAGCGTCCCCAGGTGATGCCACGCCGAGGCGCTTTCGCGTTGGTGCCAGCCGAGAGCCTTCTCGATCACGAGGAGACTCCGGCGGCAGCAGGGCTGCCTCGGAAAAGCGGCAGCAGGCTGCCGCAGTCCAAGTCGTTCATTCAAACACGATCTCTCCCATCACGGCTGTGTCATCCATGCTCGTGCTGGTGAGCGATGACGACCAAATCGCGCGGTCGATGACTTCGCGGGGCAGGGCGTGGTTGCGGCCGAAGTTGGCTTTCCAGGTGATGCCTTTGGTGGGGGCTTCGACGCCGAGAGTTTTGAAGGGAATCACGATGTGGGCATGCCAGCACTTTGTCTTCGTATCGACGCGGGTTTCGCTGGTCCAGTCGCCGTTCCAGGTGGGGTCGTCTTTGCCGTGGCGGGGGTCCATGACGTCGGTGATGCGGCCGTTGAGGGCGTCGTATCGGCTGGCGGCGTTGGCGCCTTGGGTGAGGCGGTAAAAGAGTGGTTGGGCGGGATTCGGGGCGAGGTAGAGGTCGATGGCTTCTTGATTGGTGAGAAGGCGGTCGCGGTTGAAGGCGGTGAAGGTGGTCGTCTCGCCGAGTTCGGCTTCGGCGCGGAGGTGGAGGGCTTTGTCGTCGTAGAGGAGGCGGATGGTCGTGTTGCGCGGCAGCGTGTGCAGCGGCGGGAGGAGCGTGAGGGCATGCGCGGCGGCGTTTTGCCACTCGGGGCTGTCGAGCGTGAGTTTGGCGGTCGTTTTGGCGAGGGTGAGTTTCTTGAGGCCCATGGGCGGAGCATTGCGCATGGCCTTGGTGTCCCAGTTGAAGCAAGTGCTGGCGTAGGGCTCCTGGTAGCCGTCGTGGGCGAGTTGCAGGTGTTTGGCGTCGTGACCGGGAAAGGGGAACAAAAGGTGGTTCCACTCCTTTTGATGCCCTTTGACGTAAAGCGTGGCGATGAAGGCGTTTCGCGCGTCGATGGCATCGAGCAGGCGATGCAGCGAGCCGGTGTCGGGCAGCATTTGATAGGCCTGATGCAGGTGCACGACCTTGGCGAAGTGCTTCAAGTAGTCGAACTCCGTGCGCACGAGCGCGAGGCGTGTTTTGACCTTCGGCGTGGTGGCGAGCTTTTCAGCCTGCGCGAGATGGCCCTCCATCGCGGCGAGCATGCGCGGCGTGTAAAGGAAGGCGATGAGTTGGAAGGGATCGGTCACCGTTTTGCGTCCGCGAGCATCGGTGGGCAGCGGTTTGAAGGTCCACACGTCATTGCGCGTGCCGAGGTGGTCGGAGTAGAGCGCGATGGCGTTGTAGAGTTCGTCGTAAAAAGCACGCATGTAGAAGGCGATGCTTTTGTTCTGAAACGCGGCCTCGCAAAACTCGGGCACGAGGTCCTTCGCGTGGTTGTTCGGTGGATCGTCAAACATGCGACCCATGGTGTAATAGACGGGGCCTTCGAGACCGAAGAGCTGGCCGGGGCCGTCGCGGTAGAGCGACTGGATGCGGTTCACGGCGAGCCGTTGCACCTGCTGCTCGATGTAGCCGGGCGTGCGCATCGGCGTGTAGCGCGTGCCGAGGTTCGGGCACCAGTTGTAAACGTAGCCGGTGAAGCCGCGCGGCACGTCGATACCGCGCCACGGGGCGATGTCCTCCTCGTTCGTGCCGGTGAGCATGATGCAGGTGTTCGCGGGGAAGGCTTTGAAGGTCTTTGGCGGCGCGGCGGTGAGGATGTAGCTCATCATCGTCACCTGCTTGCCGGGATGCGACTTCTCCAAACGCCGCGCGACATCGCGGTGGAAGATCCAGATCTTCTCCGACCAGTCTTTGCCCGTGCCGTAAAGGGCATCGCATTTCTCACACTGGCATTCGCGAAAGCCGTCCGGCTGGCCGAGATCGACGCTGTCGTAGCCTTTGTCAAAGAAGCCCGCGAGATCGCGGTAGATGCGCTCCTGCACGTCGGGATTCGACAGGCAATACTGCCCGTTGCCCTCCAGCTTCAAACGCGAGCCGCTGATCAGCGCGAAGTATTCTGGATGCTCCGCAAACAACTCCGCCGGCACCGCCCGCTCCCATGTGTGCCCGCCAAACTGCTCGTCCACGCGCGGGAAGCGATTGTGCGCGAGATCGTAAAACGACGCGCCCGCCGGATGCGCCGTGTTCACCCGCAACAGCGGCGTGGTGGTCACGTTCAGCGACTCCGGCACCGTCATCGTCTGCATCGGCAGAAACTCGATCGCGGGCGACGCCAGCAGGTCGATCTTCGCCGCGCCGCTCACCGGGGTGTAGCCTGGCAGATCGGGATACAAAAAACGCACGCCCATAAACTGCCGCGCAAAGTCCACCGCTGCCTTCGCCGTGCCCACGCGATCCCAATTCGGCCTGCGCTTGTTGTCCGTCGGTGCCTTTGAAGGATGATCATGCCCCGCGATGAGGATGTCTTTGCCCACTACCCGATGCACAAAGCTCCAATCCCGCAGCTTCGTCACATCAAGGCCATTCTTCTGCGCGAACTGCGTGTTCCCGAGCATCAGCGCCGATTTCGCCGCATCCCGCTCCTTTTCCCGCACCACCGCGACTTCCGCCTTGTTCGCCAAAAACGCCGTTTGGAGCAGCCGCGCCGTCTGCACGAGGCTTTCGTCCAAAGCCGGTGACGGCATCGAATCCGGCAAAACGATCTGATAGTCCGATTTCCCCGCGTCGAGCAATGTCAGGTCCGCTGCCGTTGCGGCGGTGAGAGAGAGGAAGAGCGCGAGAAGGGGTTTCATGTGGGGACATGAAACGTGGGCAGAGAAGTCGTCTTCTCAAATGGGGACTCTGTGCATGCGACTTCTATTTCTTCTGGCGTTCCAAATAAACACGTTCAGCAAGTTCGCGTGCTTCGACAGACCAGATGTTTGTTGAGGTTGTCAAACGGGTATGAAATGGGAGCAAGCTCTCGAATCCCTTTTTGTGCCCATTCTCGATATGCCGAAGAATCGCTGGCACGGAATCAGCCAGTATTGAAAGCTCACTCTCTAAAACCGTGATCTCCAGGCCAAGCCGAGTGTAGAGCTTCTCAACGCCGGTTTTGAGATGCCATCGCTTGGCTGCCGAGAGCGGCAAGCGCCTCATCGCCCATGATTTGTCGATGTTCAGCCGTGGTATCACGGGGCCAAGCATCGAGTCGATTGGATAGCCAGTGATCAAGAGATCGTGAAAACCAACATCTTCTCGAACAAACACAAAAATCCCCCGGCCCGGGCTACAGTGAGAGAGCCGTTCATCACTGTTCAATGCTTTGGTGATTGCGTTGTATGCAGGTGTCAGCTTCATCGGATGTGCCCATTAAAATCTGTTATGCGGGGCGAACGTCCTCATATCGACGTTTCAATTCCGCCATCAATTCTTCGATCGTTGGTCCAGATGTGGCTTTCAGATGGTCATCAACATAGAATCCAACATCCTTCATGTGCTTGATTTTATAGATTGTTCCATCGACTCGGACGCGGTTAAACGGAACTTCGATTCTTTCTGCTTCAGTGCTCATAGCTTATTGCTCTTTGTTACTCGCGCTGAGCGTTGCCGGAAAGCATCCCCATATAGACTTCCATAAGCCGGTCTGGAGTGCTTCGGCGCTGGTTCAAATGGTCAAACAATCGAGACAATCCAGCGAGAGTCGTGCGGACAGTCGTAATTGCTGAATCTTGAGTAAGCACTTCAACGTTTAGATCGTTGGGAAGTGGAATCATGTGACGGGTCCAGTCTGCTGTGGAGAAACTAAAAACAGCGGGTGCGGAGTAGGGATCAGGCATGGGTGATTGCAGTTTCAAGGGCTAAAGCCTTTTGTCTGAATGTATCCATTTACACCAAACTTTGGGCAATCCCAACTCATCCACAGATTTTTCATTCTACAATAATGAGTTCGAAAAGAGAACGCGGGCACGAGGCGAGAAGTCCTCCAATGGTGACGAATGGCTTCGAACTTGCCAAATCGAGTCGAAGCTCTCCCAGGATCTTCACCTTGGCGTTCCAGCCACTCGACGGGCGCCTGCGGCCCATTCGCGGGCGGGGATGAGGAGCACCGCCAGAGATGAAGAAGGCGCGAGAGTTCTGATTTCATGGCTCTTGCGCCTTCTTGATCTCTCGCGGTGCGCTTTCCCTCAACACATGGACTGCGGCGGCCTGCTGCCGCTTTCGGGAGGCCAGCCTGCTGGCCGTCGAATGGTCCAAGACGTTGTTTCGCCATGGCGCTCTCGCGTCTGCGGCAGCGGAGGGTGTTCTTTGTTCATCAGGAGACTTCGGCGGCAGCAGGGCTGCCTCGGCAACGCGGCAGCACGCTGCCGCAGTCCATGTGGGGCGCAGCATCAGTCCTTTGTCTCAAGCTCGCGGGTGATCTGCTCCAGTTCGGCCTTCAGTTCCTCTTTGGACGGCAGGTAGAGCTGGTATTTGGAGGCGAAGATGTTCGAATCTGGCGGCAGGGTGAGTTCGACGAGGGCGTCGTTTTTCCGGTGGCAGAGCAGGATGCCGATGGTGGGCAGCTCGTCGGGGAGCTTCACATGGCGGTCGAAGTAGTTCACATACATCTGCATCTGGCCGAGGTCCTGATGCACGAGCTTGTCCCGCTTCAGATCGACGAGCACATAGCAACGCAGGAGGCGGTTGTAGAAGACGAGGTCCACACGGAAGTGATCGTTGTCGAAGGTGAAGCGCTTTTGCCGTGCCTCGAAAAGGAATCCTTTGCCCAGCTCCAGCAGGAAACTCTGCAAGTGGTCGATGATGGCGGACTCCAGTTCGTCCTCCGAGTAATGCGGGCGGTCCTCCAAGCCGAGGAACTCGAGCACGAGCGGGTTCTTGATGAGATCGGCCGCCTTTTCGACCACCTGCCCCTCCATGGCAAGACGGCGCACCTCGTCCTTGTCCCGGCTGAGCGCCAGCCGCTCGTAAAGCGAGCTGGCCATCTGCCGCTGCAACTCCCGCACGCTCCAGCCGCCGCTGGCCGCCTCGATCTCGTAGAAGCTGCGCTCAGCGGGTTCACTCAGGGTGAGCAACTCGACGTAATGAGACCAGCCGAGGGTGAAGCGGCTGACCCAGCTTGAAAGCAGTGCGAGGGATGGGCTGAGCATTCCAGCGATGGAAGGATGAGCAAGCGGCTGTGGCTCCGATTTCCGGGACGCTGTCTCGGATTTCATCCATGGCTCCGCCAGCGACGGGAAGTGAAGATAAAATCGCCGCATCTGCTCCAGTGAATCGACGGAAAAGCCCCGGCCCAGTCGCTGCTTTAAAACCTGTGCCAATGATTTCAGAGTAGCCGCTCCGTAGGCCGCTCGGTCCTCGCCGTTTTGCTGATACTCGACGATGTAGCAGCCAAAGATCCAGTTCCTCGCCGCCAGCGTGGTGCTCACGGTTCGCTCCGCACCGCGTTGGAGGGTGTCATGGGTTTCCCGGCAAAGCTCGACGAGTTGGTCAAAGTTCATGGTTCGGAGAGGCTTAATGGCAGTCGAAGTAGTACCATCCGGGGCGCTGTTCGTCATTTAGATTGGTTATCAAATAGAGCATCACCCCCGGCATTGATCTGGTTGGCGGCCAGAATCGCGGCGAGCGGGTCGGGAGCGTTAAGGATTTCATCCGGCAGAGAAAATAGACGGCGGAAGGCACGCTGGCGTTTCCCCTCATCATCCGCAGGTTCAGCCTCCGGCGGATGCGCGAGGTGCTCGTGCCAGCGGGTGACATCGCTGTGGAGCTTGGAGTAGCGGCGATACCACCGGTCAGCCTCAAGCTGGGCCTCATCCAGCCACGCGATGAGGTCGAGCCGGTCCACGGCGGACAAACGCGCTTCAGCCTGCTCGAGTTCCTGCTCCACACCGGCGAGCACGGTGTGCCAGACCACGAGATACACGGGTGAGTTTGCGGGTGATCGGCCTGCCTTGTTACAGGCATCGCACCACAACGTTTCTTTGATGATGCCGCTATGGACACTGCTTCCTCGCAGCACCGAACCGATTTGGTAAGACGTGAGCACACAATCGAAGTCCTTTGTCTGGAGAGAGGTGATCTCCGCACCGCAGGACGGACAGACCAATGGCTTCTTGAAGTGGATGGTATCAAACATTCCCATGATGAGGCCAATGCTCGCCCATCCACCTGGTCGGTGCAAGCACCGTGCCACCCGTGCGCGCCCCTGCGGCCCTTTCGCGGACGGAGATGAAGAAGGTGCGCGAGTTCTGATTTCAGGCCTCTTGCCCTTCTTGATCTCTCGCGGTGCGCTTTCCCTCAAGGAAGGGCGGTTTTCAACCGCCCTGAGGCGCTTGAAAAGCGCCTTTCCTTGGGCTTTCGCGATTGGATTGTGCTGGTCGATTCGGTCCTTCGATGGACCCTGTTGGATGGGCTTGGCCAAACCGAGTGGCAGGAGAATGAAGGCAAGAAGGATTTAATTCTCCTGCCAATAGAGCTTTTTGAACTCAGAAGCCCTTCCCCAAGCTCCCCAGCCACTCGACGAGCACCTTCGGCCACTGAGCCCCCGGGAAGTGGTGTTTCACTCGCGTGGGGATGAGGTTGCCGACGCCGTGGCCGCCTTCTTCGTGGAGATCGAGGCGGGCGGGGACGCCGAGCTTTTTCAGGTCGGCGATGATGTTGGTGGCGATCTCGACGGGCTTGTCAGTGGTGGCGTGGACGAGAAACACAGGCGGCGAGTTCGCTTTGAAGACAAACGGGTTCTCCGGCTTGCGCCAATGCCAGGTGCCGAGGCCCACGGCGAAGTCAGGACGGCTGCTGAGGCGGTCGATGGGATCGGTGGCCTGCGGATCGCCGAGATCGAAGTTCGCGGCAAGATTCATCGCGAGGTTCGCGCCAGCGGAATAGCCAGCGACACCGACTTTCGCCGGATCAATGCCCCATTCAGCGGCGCGATGCCGCACGAGGCGCATCGCGCGCTTCGCATCGAGCAAGGTGAGCGCCTGGATGCCTTCGTTCGGCAGGATGTGCGGCGGACGCGTGCGGTATTTGAGTCCGATGACCGCCACGCCCATCGGATTGAAGACCTGCGCGGCATACACGACGTGCGTCTTCCAAGCATGCCCGCCGTAGCCGCCACCGGCACACACGACGATGGCCATGCCGTTGCGATGCTCCTTCGGTGGCAGATACGGCGTGATCGTGGGCACCGAGACACTCTGGATGGTCTGGTTGTCCTTGATGACCTCCGGCGCGGCGTTTTCGAGGAACTGCGGCGGCTTGTCCGTCCAGAGCAAAATGGGCTCGGGTGTGTCCGGGCCGAGTTGCTGGATCAACTCGCGCTCGCTAGGCGTGAGGTCGGCGAAAGCGGTCGAGGTGAAGAAGAAGAGACACAGAAAGAGGCGCATGGGCAAAACAATCGTCACTGAGACTCGTCCAGGTCAAGTCATTGTCCAACGACTCACCCGGCGATGAAGAGGACGCGAAAGTCGAAAGCCGTGCACCATCCCCGCGTTCAGCATCTGCATGATTCGCCTGCTTTGTCTTTTCCCGCTTTGGCTCACTTGCTCGCTGCCTGGGGCATCGAGGCCGAACATCATCTTCATCCTCGCGGACGACTACGGCTGGGGTGATCCGGCTTGCTACGGGCATCCGTATGCGAAGACGCCGAACATCGACCGCCTTGCGCGGGAGGGCACGCGGTTCACGCAGTTCTACGCCACCGGTGTGACCTGCTGCCCGGCGCGCACGGGGCTCATGACAGGCAAACGTCCGGCGACCTTCGCGAAGTATCCGGCCAGCTTTGGTTTTGGGGATCGTGTCACGGTCACGGAGTTGATGAAGAAGGCTGGCTATGCCACGGGCCACTTTGGCAAATGGCACATCGGGCCGAGCATGACGCCGGGAACGTATGGCATCGACGTGATCGGCTCCGATGAAGAAAACGCGGCACCAAAGCCGGTCGATGGCGGCAAGGACACGCGTGTCTATGACAACGCCATCGCCTTTCTGGAGAAGCACAAGGACGTGCCCTTCTACATGAATGTGTGGGGCCACATCACGCATCATCCCATTCAGCCGCAGCAGCGTTTCGTGGATGAGTTCGCCAGCCTGAAAGTGAAGGACGCCGACTTCTCCGCTTACCAACGCGAGAAGTTCGCCACGGTGCGAACACACGGCGGCGATGTCGATGATTCCATGCGGCGCTTCCTCGGCGAGGCTTTCTCCATGGATCAGGACATCGGTCGCCTGCTGGCAAAGCTCGACGAACTCAAACTCACTGAAAACACCCTCGTCATCTTCAACAGCGATCAAGGCCCCTCATCGCCGCAGGACGTGCTGCGCGAGCGCACCGCTGCGAATGCTGCTAAGAAGCCGCTTTCTCCTGAAAAAGCCCGTCTCGCGCATCATCTGCTCGGTTACGCTGGTCCCGAGGTCCGTGGCGGGAAACATGGCGACTACGAAGGCGGCGTGCGCGTGCCGTTCATCGTTCGCTGGCCGGGAAAAGTGCCTGTAGGCCGCGTGGACGCTCAATCTGTGCTCAGCGGGGTCGACTGGCTGCCGACTCTGTGCGCCATCACAGGCGTAACATCGAACGCGACCGACCTCGATGGCGAAAACGTCTCCGCAGCCCTCCTCGGCGGCGTCCATGTCCGCACGCAGCCACTGTTTTGGAAAGTGAACTCCGAAAAAAGCGATCCCACCCTGCGCTGGCAAAACTGGAAGCTCCACGTCCCGCACCGTGCACGCGGCGAGGTCGAGCTTTACGACCTCTCCACAGACCCCGGCGAGAATCATAACCTCGCCTCACAAAAGCCCGACCTCGTCCAAGAACTCACCACGCGCCTCAAAGCCTGGACCGACACGTTGCCCAAGACCTACGAGCACGGAGATGTGAAGGAGAATTGAGGGCGTGGGCATCTCCATTTGGCGGTCCAGCTGCCGATGCTGAGTGACGGGCGGGGATGCGCGCCGCACCTATCTCAAAAAAGAAGAACTCGGACAACAGGTTAAAGGGTGAGACCTTAGCGAAGGTGGACCAGAATATTGCCGAGCACATTCGAAAGGCGGTCACTGACAGTTCATCATTTCGAAAAAGGAGTGTCACAGACGCTCAAGCGCTGGCATCGATACGTGACGATGAGCTCTAGATCGCCATGTTTGATGTGGAATGTGAAAACTGGGATGATGATCTCTGCAACGACGATGCTACGCCTGGAGAAGAAGAACTGCTGACAGGGCTCACGCCAGAGGCTACGGTCGCCCGATTCAGGCATATCTGGTCCAATCCAGAGCAGTTCTTTACGGACTTCAGTAATTGCTACGTGGTACGACGGGCCGTCCTTCCTTGGATCGTTGAGGGAGAAGATGCAAATCTTTCGAAATTCGGGTGTTGTCAGTGTGAGCCGACCCGTGGCACTTTGGCTGCATGGTTATCATTGACGAAACTCTAGGTGGTGATCTCATCAGCCAGCGCGTTTTGGAATCGCTGACTGAGAGGATGACTGTGCGAGAAATTATTCGGGCTCGCATTTGGCAGGAGGTTCAGGAGTACAATTCAGGGCAGCGGAGCGAGGAATTTCAAGGGCTCATCAGACCCAATGTACGACGAACCATTTTGGGCTCCCTGCGTCGAGTGCGGTGTTCGCCGATTGACTGGGAGCAACAATTTCTGGCTGCGACAAATGCCTTCGAAAAGAATGGTTTCTTCATGTTGGTCGGAGACGAGCAAGCTACCCATTTGGACGACGAGTTTGTCGTCGAGCCGGAAACCGCGGTCAGCTTCGTCAAACTAGTCCCACTGGTTGGAGGATAAACAATGGGGATCTGGGCACGCATCCAAGCCAGGTTTGGCCTTCTTTCCCCTGACGAACTGGTTCGACAGAGTGCGGAGGAGGCTCTGGCACATCAGCCGAAAGAGATTGCTGACCTCGTGCGGGCGCTACTCAGCGAGTACTTTGAAAAAAGAGCGAGCTGGTCGATCATTCCGCCTCCGGAGTTTCTGGAGCACCTCCAAGCATTTGGGATCATTTCGGCCATGGAAGGTCTGCAGAAAGAAGCGCTGGTGCGGTGCCTTTTGGACTGTCTGCGCGCCTTTGATTTCCACGCAGCGGCTGTTCGGGCGAGGTCTGCCGATCCACGATTGATCGCCACCAATCTCGATTGGATGAAGTTGCGGGGGCCACGGGTCCTCTGCTGGATCACCCTCGAAGCCGTGTTCAAGAATGGCACACCTCCTTCGGCGTCGCAGATCGCAGCCATCGCAGATTGGTGTGCGGAGGCAGCACCGCCTCTCGCAGCAGTGCACGATTTTCCTCTTCCCTGGCTCTTGAGTCACTTCGCGAAGGCTGATGCCAGCCCGGAAATTCGGGTTCAGATTCAAGACAGCCTGAAGCGCCTCATCCCGACTCTTCGAGCGCAACACCAAAACGAGCAGATTCGACGGCTGACTGCCCAAGTCGAAAAGGCGGCGGGGATGACTCCAGACCTGCCCTTACAGCCGGGCGAAGCCTGGAGCGATGCCGCGCTGGCAGAGCTTCACAAGTTAGGCGAAAGCGAGTCCGAGGCGTTGCGGAGTCTGCTGCTGCATTGCGGTGCGGCAAAAGGCGCCGCACCGTCACAACAGTGGAAGCAGCGTGCTCACGAGCTTTTGGATGCTTTGGGTCGCGAGCAGTTTTCGGCCCTGGTGGTTCAATGGCTGCCGTTGCTCGATCAGTCGCGCACCCTTTCCGCCTTATCCCCGGTTGAGTGGGCACGCCGATGTGCCTTGGAAGTGATCGAGCGCCATACGAAGTGGCTTTTCGACCGCATTTCGGGTCGTGGCCCCCACCCATGGGATGCCCTTGCTCCCATTACCGGCGCGATTCTCCGAGCAACCGATCCGTGGGACTACCTGGTCAGATTTGCCGCACAGCCAGAAGTTCAACGGGTGCTCGGAAAAAATGTGGTGCCGCTTCCGGTCCAACCAGTGCCACCGCCCCATCTTCCGCTAGAGGACCGTTTACCATCGAGTGCTAATATCGACGCTTTATGCGGTCTGATCTGGGTGTGTGGATTGAATTCATCTCCTGCGGTTGCCCGGGTACTCGCGTTGGCTGCAGAGAGTGGTTTTCGCAAAATCCCCGGCAAAGGGCCGCGATCTGTCCGCGTCGGAAATGCCTCTGTTCTGGCGCTGGGCCTGATGGGCAATGGCGCTGCCTTGGCAGAGCTAGGGTATCTGAAGCATAAGCTCCGCGCCGGGAGTGCGCAGCTGGCCATCGGTAAGGCATACACCAAACTAGCGCACGAATTGGACGTCTCAGAATCCGATCTCCAAGAACTTGCGGTGCCAAACTTCGGCATGACGGAAGTGGGCCGTTATGTGCAGACCCTCGGGGAGTACTCGGCAGAGATCCTCATCCACAACACCCGGCAGGTGCACCTCATTTGGCACAAGGCAGACGGGAAACCGCAGAAATCCATACCCGCCGCGATCAAGACAGAGAGCGCGGACTCAGTAAAGGAACTGCTGCAAATCAAAAGTGACATTGAGAAGATGTTACCTACCGAGTCGGCAAGACTCGAAGCCTTGTATCTCGATGCCAAGGACTGGCCCTTTGATGTTTGGGAGGAGCGTTACTTGAACCATCCGCTGGTCGGAACACTGGCACGGCGTTTGGTTTGGTCCTTCAGTGACGAGTCCGTGCGCGAGTCGGGTGCATGGATTGCGGGACGACTTGTCAATTCCAAGCGCCAACCGTTGAGCCCCCATGATCGAAAGGTCAGGGTATCGCTGTGGCATCCGATGGAGTCCACGCCGGAAGAGATCGCCGAATGGAGACGCTTGTTGGAGGCGGAGAACATCACCCAACCCTTCAAACAAACTCACCGGGAGATTTACACCCTCACCCCTGCCGAAGAGCAAACGCATACCCATTCAAATCGGTTCGCCGCTCAGGTTTTACGCCAGCATCAGTTCCACGCACTTTGTGAAACCAAACGGTGGAAAAATTCGCTTCGTCTCGGCTACGACTGTGATTACCCCCCGGCGACGCGGCATCTCCCGCACTGGCATCTACGGGCAGAGTTTTGGGTGGAGGGTCTCAACTCGCCCACGAACAACGGTGAAGCCTTCCTGCACAGTGGTGCCTTTCGCTTCATCACAACGGATCAAGTCCGATTCTATCCAGCTGGGGCACCGCAGCTCACCGCTCATGCTCATGGGGGTGGTTACCGACGATATTTCGGCGCTGGCGAGGACACGAGCCCCGCCCCCCTGCGGTCGGTCCCGGCACTCGTGTTTTCAGAGATCATGCGAGACGTTGACCTTTTCGTTTCCGTCGCCGGTGTGGGCAGCGACCCAGAGTGGTCAGCCGATGGACGCACCGACCTCGAACGCGGCCCTTGGTATATTCAAGGATTCGGTGATCTCAACGCGTCTGCGCAGACGCGGCGGGAGCTCTTAGAACGACTCATTCCCAAGTTGAAAATCGCCAATCGCTGCAGTTTGGGTGACCGCTTCCTCCGTGTGCAGGGGAATCGGCACCGTTACAAGATCCATCTCGGTAGCGGCAATATTTTGATCATGCCTGAAGAGCGGTATCTCTGCATCGTGCCGGCTTCCACTCAACTGGATAGGGCTGAAGACGGCATCTTCCTGCCCTTTGAGGGTGATCGCACCCTGGCCGTCATTCTCAGCAAGGCCTTCATGCTCGCCGCAGATGACAAGATCAAGGATCCTGACATCTTGAAGCAGCTGTAGCAGCGCCGATCGCACCACGACGGCAGCTTGCGGATTCCACAGCCACCGCCAATCAAGGCTGCACTCGCGGCGGGCTGGCGGGGAGTTCGGGCTCGAACTTGAGGACTTCTTGGTGGGTGCGGAGGGCTTTGCGGGCGTTTTGGAAGAAGCTGCTGAGGTCCTCAGCATTGGCGCTCTGTTTGTCTTCCATGAGCTTTTGCAGATTCTTGATCTCGGCTTCTGCATTCAAGTTCACGGAGGCCATGGAGCGCTGGGCGGCGGCATAGACCTCGCCAAACTTCCCTTGGGCCTGCTCAAACGCTTGGCGCATGCCTTCTTCGCGATAGTAGTCGCGCTCTTTTTCGCGGAAGTCGCGGCTGAAGGTGCGGCGGAAAAAACCAAAGCGTGACTGGGGCTTTTCAGGGGTGGCCTGGGCCTGCCGTTCAAAGTAGCTCTGCAGCTCGCTAAACTCCTGTAGCGGCTTTTGATACTGCTTTTGCAGGTAGCCCAGCGCGGTGGCGATGACGGCAAGGCGATCCACTTCTTGTCTGGAGACTTCTTTGCCTGCCTTCACTTTCTGCTCCAACTCGTCGATGTAACTGATGGCATCTTTGTTCCCCTCGAAGATGTTGTCGAACTCCTTGAGCGCTGCGTTCAACTGCTTCGCGCTCTGACCAGCCATGGCGGCCGCACGCTTTTCGAAGTCGGCATTCAGGGTGGTAATGGCCTGCTGGTGCTGGGCGTTTTGTGCAGCGAGTGCTTCCTGCATTTCTTTGTCTTTGGCAGCAATGTCTGCCACGTGTGCAGCGCGCAGGGCCACGAGCTCTGCGGCGTAGTCTTGGGTCTGCTTCCACAGTGTGTAGCCCAGGCCACCTGCTCCGAGTAGGGCGAGGATGAGCAAAAGGATCGGTGCCTTTGAGGCGCGTGGCGCTGGCTCGTTGAGTTCGGATTCAGTATTCATAGGGGTAAGTTACGCTGTCCGTTGGCGCAGGAGGCGTGCCGTCATTGTGCATCACGCTGCAATTATTGCAAAGTGGAAGGCCGTGCGAATCCTGCTAGAAACTCTGCACCGATCAGCGCCCACCACGCTAGGCCGAGGCCCTTGCCGATCCATCCTCCGTTCGTCATGATCCACGTCGCCAGCAAACATAGCACCACTACGCAGGCGACCTGCATGAGAGATTTGATCTTTTCCTGCTCTTCGGCCAGGCTGGTCCTGAGCAGTGGGACGACGATGAGGGTGATGCAGGCCATGACTGTTCCCTGAACAAAAAGGAACCAGACAACTGGCCAGGCGATGAGGTGCAGTAGGAGCTGCCAGACGGGCATCTGCCGGGCGCCGTGCAGCCACCAAACGCCGATTGCTGCAAAGGTCCAAACGCTCATGAACCGCGCCACCCATCGGGCTTCGCGGGCGTCTTGGCGTGATTCCGCTGGGAGAAAAGATTCCGCTTCGCTGGTGTGAGGCGGGGTCTTTTGGGGAAAAAAGAGCCGTGATAACGCCAGTCGCGTGGGCGCTGGCGACTCTTCGTGGATGGGGATCTCCGGCTTCATTTGGCGGGCGGACCTCCATCGCGGAGGGCACGTTTTTCAAAGGCGGGTTCGAAGACAAACCATTGGTCCCAGTGGGTCTCGATGACGTCCCTGAGGCATCGGCTCCACCAGACCTCGACATCGCGCTGGGCGTCGCGGCGATTGGGGGAGGCGTCCTCCCAGCGGAATTCGGGGCGTGCCTCGATGCGGTAACGCCGCCAGCCGACCCGCATGACAAAGATGGGGTAGATCGGACAGCGTGCGACGGCGGCAAGGACGCAGGGGCCCTTTGGCAGCCGCCAATCGTAGTCTTGGCTGAAGGGGACGGGCATCGGGGAGACATCAAACATGACGCGATCTCCCTGCACGGCGAGGACCTCGCCAGCTTGCAGTACTTTGGTTAATTCCACCGCCAGCATGCTGCCGGGCGTGTTGTAGTGCACGACGAATTGGTCATCGATCCGATTGCCAGCGGGCTGGTCTTGAGTGGCAAATTCTTGAGTCTCCGCCATGCGTTCGGGCGCGCGGACGGTGTGCAGACGGCGCTGGAGCTTTTCGACAAACAGAGGCGCGGCGAGGTCGTAGCTGCCCATGTGGGCGGTGAAGATCATGGCTGCGCCGGGCAATTGCCCGAGCTGGCTCAGGCGCTCCTGCCCTGCGACCTCCCAATCAATCACATCATCCCCGCTGCGCTGGTGGGCGGAATCTGTCAGTACCCAGGCGAAGTTCAGGAAGACTGCGTACGCCCTTCGGTGGATGGACCAAAGATTATCCTGGGGAAAGAGTGCGCGCAGATTTCCCTGCACGGCCCGCCGCTGCCCTGCGCACAGCAGGTAGAAAAAGGCGGTGAAGGCAGGGATGATCACGGGCTCAAGGAACCAAGGGCAGTAGCGAACCCCCAGCGCGAGGTATCGCCGCCAGAAATCGCCATAGATATTGAACCGCCGTAGCCAAGGTGGCATGGGACAGCAGTGGCAAGGAAGCACCGCTGCGCAAGGGGCCGCTTCTCCGCTTCTGCGGAAGATCTCTCTTGTCCCGGCGTTTCACGAGACCCGCCATGAATCGTCTCCTCTTGTTTCTCTGCGTCGCCACTGGTGCACTCTCCCCCGCTGCCTTTTCCGCTGACAGGCACTACAACCTTCTCGTCATCCAGACAGACGAACACAACTTTCGTACCCTGGGCTGTTATCGCGCACTCCTCCCGGCAGACCAGGCCTTCGTCTGGGGGCCCGGGGTGAAGGTCGAAACACCCCACCTGGACTGGATCGCGGCGAATGGTGCCCTGGCGACGCATTGCTACGGCACATCGCCCGTGTGCACGCCCTCGCGCGCGGCGATGATGACCGGCCACTACCCACAAAACACGGGCGCCATCAGCAATGACCTCCCGATGACGGATGACATGGTCACCTATGCAGCGGTGCTGCGGGATCATGGTTACGCCACTGGTTATGCCGGGAAGTGGCATCTTGACGGCCCGGGTAAGCCCCAGTGGGAGCCCAAACGCCGCTTTGGATTCGATGACAATCGCTACATGTTCAATCGCGGTCACTGGAAGAAACTCGAGGACACTGTGGATGGCCCCCGTGTCGCAGCCATGAATGCCAATGGCGAGCCCAATTACGATTTGGCGGATGCAGATGACAAGACCTTCACCACCGACTTCCTCGCAGATCGTGCCGTGGAGTTCATCCGCAAACACAAGGACGGTCCGTTTGCCTACCACCTCAGCATCCCTGATCCGCATGGCCCCAACACCGTGCGTGCGCCTTATGACTCGATGTTTAACGAGCTGGACTTCCAGGAGCCAAAGTCCGCCCTAACCGATGGCGAAGCCCTGCCCGCCTATGCTGCTACCCAGCCGGGCAGATTTAACAAGATTCAGATGGCGCACTATTTTGGCATGGTGAAGTGCGTCGATGATAATGTGGGCAAAATCTTGACCGCCCTCCGTGAGGTGGGCGTCCTGGATCGCACCATCGTCGTCTTCACATCGGATCACGGCGATCTTTGTGGAGAACACGGCCGTGACAATAAGGGCGTGCCGATGGAGGGCTCCGCGCGCATCCCATTTCTCGTCCACGCCCCGGGTCTGATCCAGCCGGGCACCGTCGTCACGCAATCGCTTGGCACTGTCGATTTTAAACCGACGATTCTGGGTCTCCTGGGAGTGACCAGCAGCAGTGCCGATGAGGGGCGCAATGCATCGGCCTTGTTTACCAGCAGCGACGCGGCAAAGACCTGGCACGATGCGACCTTTCTGCGCATCGGGGCAAACGCGAAAGGCGGCTGGATGGGCGTTTTTACCCAGCGATACAAGCTGATCATGGCCCCTGGTGCACCGGCTAGCTTCTTTGATCTCGAGACCGATCCGCACGAGATGAAGAACGTCATTAACGCCGAAGGGCATCGCGAGACCATTCGCCAACTCGCCAAAGAGCTCCAACTCTATGCCACGGCACATCATGAACCGCTGTTGGGGTCCACCGCCGTCCAAGCCGACCTCGCCTGGGGCATCGAGGGCACCGCTGCGTACACCCCCGCGCCGAGAGACGGCAGCGCGCGCGGCAACGGAGAAGAAGACGAATCTGGTAGGGGCAAACCCAAAGGAAAAGGCAAGGGTAAGGGCAAAGGTAACAACAAGAAATAGGCCTGCCTGATCCAGCCGTTGCCTAGGCGGCCAAAGCAAAGCGCGCCGCAAAAGCGGCGCAGAATGTCGTGCTGCCTACCCCGACTTCGCGGATTGGAAGGGCATCTGGGGCTGGAAGCCCTGAGTTTTCAAAGGAGCGCTTCGAGAGTTTACACTACAGCGAAGATTCGCCCTGACCACGCAGTCCGTCGTTTTTTCTCTCCGGTGAAGCGCGGCGCGGGTTGCTCGGGGAGAAGTTATGCAATCTGGCAACGGTGTCCAAAGATGAGGTTATGCAATCTGCAACAATAAAGTTGCGCAGCGCTCCGACGGCGGCATTTTCTGGCATGTCAGCTATTCCGATTCCTCGTCCTCCAGACCCTGCGGCTTTGCAGGCTGACCCCATTGCTCCTTTGAGGGCGCGGACCAATCCTTATGTGGACATGTGCCGGTTGCGGCGGCGGCGCTTGCGCATCAAGCAGACGGGGATGGCTATGTCTTCGACCTGCTTCCACCTGATGTCGCGCACTTGTGGTGGCACGGTCTTCTTTGATGAGACGGAAAAGGAGGGGCTGGTGCTGGTTTTGCGGCGCTTGGCGGCGTTTTGTGGGGTCAAGCTGCTGACCTATTGCGTGATGGGAAATCACTTTCATGCGCTGGTGCGGGTGCCGAATCGCGAGGAATGGCTCAAGCGCTTTGAGGGACCTGATGGCGAGGACAAACTGCTGGCGCATCTACGCACGTTCTACAGCAAGGCCTTCGTCGAGATGTTCCGCCTAGAGTTGGAGCGGTTGCGCAAGGAGGGACGGGAGAGCGAGGCCGAAGGGTATGTGGAGGCCATGAAGGCGCGGTTTTGTGATATCTCCGTGTTCTGCAAGGAGGTGAAATCGCGATTCTGTAAGTGGTACAACAAACGCCATGGCCGTCGCGGGACACTGTGGATGGAGCGGTTTAAGAGCGTGCTGGTGGAGGGCAAACGCGGCGAGTCCAGCGAGCAGCGGGCGAAGAGCCAGCTCGATGCCCTGAAGGTCATGGCGGCCTACATCGACCTGAATCCGGTGCGGGCGAAGATGGTGAAGAATGCCTCCGACTATCGTTGGAGCGGTTGGGGCGCGGCGCAGGATGGGCACAAGGGAGCTATAGCAGGCTTGTGCGATGTGACGGAGACGAAAATCGCGCAATGGGAAGAGGAGGGCCGTAGGGTGTACGGCAAGTGGCTATCGGTGGAGGAGAATTGGGAGGAGTTGATGAGCGCCCGAGACGGCACCTTCCCAGCGCCGGAAGAAGCAGAGGTGGGGAACTTCATGATGCGAACGGTGAGGGCGTTTACACGCGGGGTCGCGGTGGGGAGTGATGCGTTCGTGGAGGCAGTCTTTCAAAGCCACCGCCCGCACTTTGGTCCACGGCGAGAGACGGGAGGGCGGTTCTTGGATGGGGATACGCAGCGAGTCGTTGAAGGACTGCGGACGCTGAGGGATCTATGGCGGGCGAAGTCATAAAGAGGGAATGACCACACAAACCGTCTGACAGGCTCTCCCAAACATTCCCAGAAGACAGCACGTGGTCCTTTCGTTTCCCTTCTCACGCTCTATGCAACGCCTCCACTCACTTCTCCTTCTTCTCGCCTTAGCCCTCACAGCAGCTCTCCAGGCAGATGAAATCAAGCATCGGTTCCTCTGCTGTGACTACGGGGGCAATAAGGTCTGCATCGTGAATGCGGAGGGCAAAATCGAGTGGCAGACAGAGGCCAAACATCCGCAGGACTGCTGGCTGCTGCCGAGCGGTAACGTTCTCTTTGCTTATGTCGGCGGTGCTAAAGAGGTCTCGCCTGACCAAACCGTTGCTTGGGAATACAAGGCAACAGTAAAAGGTGTCGAATGCCACGCCGCACAGCCTCTCCCCAACGGCAACGTATTGATCGTTGAATGCGGAAGCAGCCGTCTCATTGAGGTTGATCGCGCTGGCAAGATCGCCAAAGAGATCGCATTGGTCACCAAGCCGGAGGTCAAAATGCACAACCAGTACCGGGGTGCCCGCAAGCTAGGGAACGGCCACTACGTCGTCGTCTTCAAGGGTGAGGGCAAAATCGTGGAATTGGATGGCGAAGGCAAAGTTTTGCGCGAACAACCCGTTCCAGGAGACCCGCACGAGGTGTTGGTGCTAAAGAATGGCAACTGGCTTGTCACCTGCGGAGATGGTCATCAGGTAGTGGAGGTTAACCCAGCCGGGGAGACCGTCTGGACCCTCACCGAAAATGAACTTCCTGGCAATCCGCTGCGGCTCATGGCGGGTGCACAGCGCCTCCCCAACGGCAACACTCTCTTTTGCAATTACCTCGGCCACGGCCACCTCGGAGAAAATCCCCAGGTCTATGAAGTGACGGCGGAAAAGAAGCTCGTCTGGTCGTTTGCGGACCACAACAACTTCAAAACCATCAATCAGATTCAAGTGCTCGATACCCCCGTCGATGTCATTCACGGCGAGATTTACCGCTGAGGCCGAGTATCGCGGTGGCTGTAAGGGGATTCAGACCCGGCTGCTAAAATGGAGGATCGGCCCACGAAATGGGTCGTTGGGCCTCGGCTCAGGGCAGCTCTTTGGTCGCTTGGGGATGTAGCTGACCGAGCGGGCCTGCGGGCCAGACTGCCCCGTCTTCGATCCACTCCCTGAGCATGCCGATCTGATCGTCGGTGAGGCTTAGATCTGTTTGGGGCATGAGCTTTGGATGCGTGCCGATGCGGCCGATGGCGGTGATGAGCAGGCTGCGGTCGGGTGATCCGGGCTGGATGTAGTCCTGTCCACTGGCAGATCGGGTGAAGGCGGTATCGCGATTGCTCAGATTCAGCGCTGGTGGATGCATGGTGCCGCTGTGGCAGCGCAGGCAATGTTCCTGGAGCACGGGCTTGACCTGACTCAAAAAGTACTCCTCGTCCGCAGCGGTGGGACGATGGGTGAGGGTGCACGACGCACTGAGCCCGACCAAAAATAGCAAATTGCGCTTCATCCCTCCAGCATAGCGTTCCGCTGCTGAGGATGCTATGTCTGGATTGCGCTATTTTTGCTCAGGTGACGAGATCCCCGGCTTATTTCCCGAGCTTCTTTTCGATGGCAGCGACGAGGCCGGGGATGGTGTATTCCTTGGCTTCGATATCGATTTTGAGGTCGTGCTTTTTCAGCGTGGCGGAGGTCACCGGACCGATGCTGGCAATTTTAATGCCTTCTGGCAGCGGGATTCCGAGGCCGAGGAAGTGCTCCACGGTGGAGGAACTGGTGAAGGTGATGAGGTCCGCGCCTTCCTCCGTGAGCCGGGCGATGGCCTCAAGGTTGTCCTCTGTCTCTGGGACAGTGCGATAGGCTAGTGCCTCATCGACGATGGCCCCCAGGCCTGTGAGCTCGTTGGCGATGACCTCCCGTGCTTCTTCGGCACGCACCCAGAGGACGCTAGTGTTTTCCATGTCCTGATGATCTTTGAAGGCTTTGACGAGACCTTCGGCGACGAAGTTCTTGTCTGGCATGAGGTCCACCGCCATGTGGTACTCCCGGATCTTATCTGCTGTGCCTGGGCCGATGGCAGCGATGCGGACGCCGCCGATGGAACGGGCGTCATTGTACAGCTTGTAAAACATCTTGAAGAAGGCATCGACGCCATTGGGGCTGGTAAAAATGATCCAGTCGTAGGTGTGGCAGTCCTGCACCAATTCACCAAAAGCCAGAAGATCGCGCGGTTCCTCAATGCGGATGGTGGGCAGCTCAATGACATCAGCTCCGAGTGTGGTGAGGCGGCGGGTCAGCGCTCCAGCCTGATGACGGGTGCGGGTAACGACGATGCGCTTGCCAAAGAGTGGGCGGTTTTCGAACCAGTTGAGGGTATCGCGCTCCGTGACGACATCACCTACAACGGCCACGGCGGGAGCTTTGAAGCCGGTCTCCCGTACTTTTTCTGCCATGGTGCCGAGGGTGGCGGTCAGCGTTTGCTGGCGGCCGTGGGTGGCCCATCGGACGAGCGCCATCGGCGTCGTGGGGGCCGCGCCGTGCTTGATGAGCTCGCTGGTGATTTCGTCGATGCGCTCAACTCCCATGAGGAAGACCTTGGTGCCATCTGCCACGGCGAGTTTTGAGTAGTCCAGGGAGGTGTCCGGCTTGGTGGGGTCTTCGTGCCCGGTAAAGATCGTCAGCATCGAGGCATGGGAGCGATGGGTGACGGGAATGCCTGCGTAGGCGGGTCCGGCGATGGCGCTGGTGATCCCAGGGACGATCTCAAAGCGGACGCCTGCGGCGGCGAGCTCTGCGGCCTCCTCCGCCCCTCGTCCGAAGAGCACAGGATCGCCCCCCTTGAGGCGAGTGACGGTCTTGCCCTCGCGGGTCAGCTTTACGATGAGCTCGTTGATCTGGTCCTGGGTCAGCGTGTGGGCACGGGCCTTTTTTCCGACGTAGATGCGCTCGGTGCCGGGCTTTGAGTAGCGGAGGAATTCCGGGTTGCAGAGGTAGTCATACACCAGGACGTCTGCTGCCTCGATACACTCTTTGCCCTTGATGGTGAGCAAGCCGGGATCGCCCGGTCCAGCGCCGACGAGGAAGCAGATACCAGTGGAGGGAGAGGGAGTTTTTGAGGCCATGACGGCCTTGGTTTGCCACTGATTAGGGGTGTTTGCAATGGTTTGCGGTGGTAGTAGTTGCGATTCCGTGCGGGAATCGTTTGTTAAGCAGCCTTTATGACAATCCCGCGATCCGCCGCCAATGCCTCCCGATCCCGCTGGGGAAGGGGATGGCTCGTGCTGGCTTGCATCACTGTTGCGGCGGGGAGGGTGGGCGCAGCGTTGCCGGTGGCACCTGCGCAGCATGTCCTAGACATGGCGCGTGCGGTTTCCCCAGAGGCCATCCCGCCATTGGCGGAGGCGGCGGAAAAATTCCGCGCGGCGACGGGCTGCGATTTTTGGTTGTTCGCAACGTCATTCGTAGAGCCCGGCGCGACCATCAAGAGCCGCGCCAAGGAACTGCGGAGGGCATGGACCCCGACCGGGAAGGCGGCACTTTTGGCCTATGACCGATCCACTGCGACGTATTCGGTGACGCTTTCCCCCGAGGTCTGGGCGGCCTATTCAACCCCGGAGGTGGTGCAAATGCTACAGGAAGTGGGGACACTGGTTGGGAAGGAGCAGGACCCTCTGGATAAGCGTCTTTTGGGTGCTTCGAAAGTCTTGATGGAGAGGCTGACCGTCCTTCACAAGGTCAGGGAACTCCAGAGCCGCTTTTTGCATCGCCGGGAGTGGTTGCTGGCGGGGGCACTGGCGGTGCTGCTAGTGATTGGCGCGATCTTGGCTCGGGTCCTCTCTGCCCGGCGCAAGAAGCGGGATACCTATGCCAACGAGGCGTTTTATTTCCCCGATGTGGAGGTGGCGATTCGCTTCGGTGCGCCCTTTGGTGGGGGGGTGATCGCCCAAGTTGGCGGACCGCAATCGCCGCTGGACTGAGGGATCCACATTTCTCCATTCAAGCCTGTTGACCACCCGTCTCGGGCAGCTTAGTCTCGGCCCCTCATGAAAACCCGCTTATTCCTCGCCCTGGCGATCACCCTGGGCTCCGCCGCCGCACAAGACAAGCAGAACCCGGCTGCGGCCGCGGCTGAACCTGCTGCCCAACCCTCAACTCCCGCTCCTGCACCAGGACCCGCCCCTATGGACAAAGTCAGCTACTTCATCGGAAACAACATGGGCGGCCAGTTCGCCGGCCAAGGCATCAAAGTCGATATCGAAGCCTTTGTGGCAGGGATGAAGGACGCCTTGGATGGTAAGCAGCCCAAGTACTCCCGCGAAGAGCTGATGGCCGCCATGCAGGCCTTTGAAGCTGAAATGCAGGCAAACGCAGCGAAGGCTGGCGATGCCTCCAAGGAAGCAGGCGTCAAATTCCTCGCCGAAAACGGCAAGCGTAAAGAAGTCACCACCACCGCCAGCGGTCTTCAGTATGAAGTGCTGAAAGAAGGCAAAGGCGCAAAGCCTGCTGCTACCGACAAGGTGAAGGTTCACTACCACGGCACCCTGATCAGCGGCAAAGTGTTTGATAGCTCCGTCGATCGTGGCGAGCCAATCGAGTTCCCAGTCCAGGGCGTCATTCGCGGCTGGGTAGAGGCTCTTCAGCTCATGCCAGTCGGTTCCAAGTGGAAGCTCTTCATTCCTTCAGACCTCGCTTACGGCCCGAACGGCGCGGGGAACGACATCGGCCCGAACGAGGCGCTGATCTTTGAAGTGGAGCTTTTGGAAATCGTGAAGTAACCCTGAGACGACATCGAACCTTTTCACGAGGCAGACCTTCACGGGTCTGCCTCGTTGCTTTTTGATCGAACCCTGGCATTGGTGCGCCCGCATTGCTGATCGCCTTCCACAAGCCCTTTGACGTCCTTTCCCAGTTCACGAAGGAACTGCCACATCACCGTACGTTAGGGGAGTTTGGCTTCCCCCCCGGCGTGTATCCCATCGGCCGACTTGACCGGGATTCAGAGGGATTGCTGCTGCTCAGCGATGAGGCGCGCTGGACAGAGCGCCTGCTAAATCCGCGCCAGGCCCATCCGCGCACCTATCACGCGCAGTTGGAGGGTATCGCGACCCCGACCGCGCTTGAGCCCCTTCGTATCGGCGTGCGGCTAAAAGAATTCCGCGCATTGCCCTGCACGGCACGGCTCTTGCTTGAGAAGGAGAGCCTTCACCCAGCACGCCAGCCCCCCATTCGCTTTCGCAAATCCATTCCCACATCCTGGATCTCCCTTACCCTCACCGAGGGCAAGAACCGCCAGGTGCGCCGCATGACAGCCGCCATCGGGTTACCGACGCTGCGGCTGGTGCGGGTGGCCATCGGGCAGCTCCAACTGGCCGAAACTGGTCTGGAGAACGGCCAGTGGCGGGAGCTGACAGCAGCAGAGCAAGAAAAAGTCACCCAACGGCATGCCCGCTAAAAGCAGCCCATTTCAGCCCCAGACCACGCAAAATAGGCCTTTTTTATGCAAAACCCGCTCAAAATCGTAAACCGTCAAGCATTCCTTTACTCTTGCCAGTCGCTTCCGACAAGCTAACATCGGCAGGCTCATCACTCATACTCCCGCATGGAAGACAACAAAACAGCCGATAAGGAGGCACCCGCTTTGGACCTGAAGCAAATTCGACAAATCGTGGCCCTCATGGCCGAAAACAATCTCACGCATTTCAATTTCGAACGCGAGGGCAGCAAGATCGAGTTGCGCCGCGGTTCAGACTTGGAGGCGGCACGCCAGCTCCTGGCCTGCCTGCCTGCCGCAGCACCCGCTCAGATGGTGGCAATGCCTGCCGCTGCCCCGGCGGCGGCCCCCGTCGCAGCTGCACCTGCTGCGGCCGCTTCTGACCCAGTTGGTCCGACGGTGAATTCCCCGATGGTGGGCACCTTCTACCGCTCTGCTGCGCCAGGAGAAAAATCATTCATCAACGTCGGAGACTCCGTCGATGAAAACACCACTGTCTGTATCATTGAGGCCATGAAGGTCATGAATGAAATCAAGGCAGAAGCCCGCGGCACCATTGCCCGTGTCCTGGTTGAAGATGGCAAGCCCGTCCAGTACGGTCAGCCACTTTTTGAACTGAAGGCCTGATCCGGCGAGGCCTAGGTTGCAAAGGCCCAGGCCACCCTATCCCCATTATTTTCCCCAGATGTTTCGAAAAGTCCTGGTAGCCAACCGTGGCGAAATCGCCCTGCGCGTCATTCGCGCCTGTAAAGAGCTGGATGTCAAAACCGTCGCCGTCTATTCAGAGGCAGACGTTGACTCCATGCACGTCCATCTTGCCGATGAGGCCATCTGCATCGGTCCCGGCCCGAGTAGCGAGAGCTACCTGAAGATGAGCCGCATCATCAGTGCGGCAGAGATCGCCAATGTGGACGCCATCCATCCTGGGTACGGTTTCCTTTCGGAGAATGCCGAGTTTGCGGAAATCTGTGCGCAATGCAAAATCAAGTTCATCGGGCCACCGGCGCGCTGCATTACGATGATGGGCGACAAAAATACCGCTCGTGCAACGGCGCTGGCGGCAGGTGTGCCGATCACGCCGGGTTCAGATGGCATTGTTAAGAACGAAGAAGAGGCACTCGAGGTCGCACGGCGGCTTGGTTATCCCGTCATGATCAAGGCTACCGCTGGTGGTGGCGGACGTGGGATGCGCCCTGTGCTCAATGAGGCCACCCTCATCTCCAGCTTTCAAGCCGCATCCATGGAAGCGCAAAAGTGCTTTGGGGACGGTGCCATGTACATGGAAAAACTTGTGGAGCGCCCGCACCACATCGAGTTTCAAGTCGTCGCAGACAGTCACGGAAATGTCGTGCACTTGGGCGAGCGGGACTGCTCCATGCAGCGCCGCAATCAGAAGATCATTGAGGAGTGCCCCTCCCCGAAAATCTCTGAGGAACTCCGCAAGCGCATGGGTGACGCGACAGTGAAGCTCTGCAAAGAGATTGGCTACGAGAACTGTGGCACGATTGAGTTCCTGGTCGATAACGCCTGCGAAAACTTTTACTTCATGGAGATGAATACCCGGATTCAGGTGGAACATCCCATCACCGAAGAGGTGTATGGCTGTGACCTGATCAAGGAGCAGATCCGCATCGCCGCAGGCCTGCCACTTTCCAGCCACGTCGTCGATGCCCGCCCGCGCGGTCATTCGATCGAATGTCGTATCAATGCGGAGGATCCGTATCGGAACTTTGCCCCCAGCCCAGGCAAGATCAACCTCTGGTACACCTCGGGCGGGCGCGGAGTCCGCGTCGATACGCACGTCTATGCAGGCTACGAAGTGCCGCCCTATTACGATTCGATGATCGCCAAGCTGATCGTTACGGGTGCCACCCGCGAGATCGCCATCCGCCGGATGCGGCGTGCCCTGGGCGAGTTCGTCGTGGAAGGCATCAAGACCACGATCCCGCTTCAGAGCAAGATTTTGACCACGTCTGACTTCCAGAATGGTCAATACGACATCACCTGGGTGGAAAACTTCCTCCGTCAAGAAGGCCTGAAGGGTTGAGAGAACAGGTGCGACTGCGCGAGTCTTGTGCCGCAAAAATGTCGCCAAGAATAACGAGCGGTCTGGCATGGATGATTCTATGAGCCGTCCGTGCCCCCATTGATGTTCGCTCCTTTACCTCTCGCATCGGCCTCCAGCGGCGATACGGCGACTGCCCTTGTGCTCCTCGCCGCAGTCTCCGCTGCGGGGCTTGCCGTCGGCTCCATCAAAGTCCACGGAATCGGGCTGGGCTCTGCCGGTGTGATGTTTGTCGGGCTGATCGTCGGCAGTTTCGGCTTTCATTTGGAGGCCACGGTCCTGGAGTTTCTGCGGGAATTTGGGCTGATGCTTTTTGTGTTCACGATGGGACTCCAACTGGGGCCGGGCTTCTTTGCATCGCTGAGGCAGGGCGGAATAAAGCTGAACTTGTGTGCGCTCGGGATCATCCTAACTGGCGCTGCGGTCAATTGGTTCTGCGGCGTTCTTTTCCAGGTGCAACCCGGCGCACGGCTGGGGATCCTGTCTGGCGCGACGACCAATACCCCTTCGCTTGGGGCGGCACAGCAGGCGCTGATCTCCACGGGTGCACCGCCCGATCAGCTCGCGTTGCCTACGCTCGCCTACTCTGCCAGTTACCCAATCGGCATCATTGGCATCATCGCGACGCTTTTGATCCTGCGGCGGATGTTTCGGATCGATGTTGCGGCTGAGCTGAAGGACTTCGAATCCAGCCAAAGCCACGGTGTGGAGCCACTCGTCCGTCTGAATGTGATCGTGGACAATGCCCACCTTGATGGCCTGGCCCTCCGCAACCTGCCTGGCCGACGCGAGACTGGCGTCATGATTTCCCGCATTCAATGTGCCAATTGTGAGGAAGTCGCCACCGCCACGGAAGATACCATCGTCCACACTGGGGATTGCCTCTTGCTGGTGGGCACGGCGGAGCACGTCGCCAATTTTCAAAAAATCATCGGTAGCCCGACTGATATCGACCTGATGAGGGCGCAGGGCTCCATCCAGTTCCGCCGCGTTGTCGTCACGAATCGCAAGATGCTCGGCAAAACCATCGCGGAACTGGGGCTGGACTCGCTCTATGGCGTGAGTCTGACGCGAATCGTTCGCGCTGGGGTGGAGATGACGGCCGTGCCGAACATTCGGCTCCAGTTTGGGGATTTCCTCCACGTGGTTGGCGAGTCTAGCCACATTGACCGGGCATCGGAGGCTCTTGGGAACTCCCTTTTGGCGCTGAATCAGACGCAGTTCATTCCGGTATTCATCGGGCTGGCACTCGGCGTCCTTGTCGGCCTGATTCCCGTCGTTATTCCGGGCCTATCCAGCCCTCTGCGGCTCGGTCTTGCCGGCGGACCCCTCGTCGTCGCCATCTTGCTGAGCCGGGTCGGAAAGATCGGCCCCTTGGTCTGGCACATGCCTGCCAACACCAATGTCGCGTTCAGGGAGTTGGGCATTTCCCTGTTTCTCGCCTGTGTCGGCCTCAGCGCTGGGCCCAAATTTTTTGCCACCGTGATGAGCCGGGATGGCCTCCTTTGGGCAGGCGTGGCGGTGCTGGTGGTGATGGTGCCCTTGCTGCTCGTCGGCATCTTTGCGCGACGGGCGCTGAAGCTAAATTTCATTGCCCTCTGTGGTCTCCTGACCGGCAGCATGACGGACCCACCCGCGCTGGCGTTCTCCAATGGCTTGGTCGGGTCAGACGCCCCTTCAATTGCCTATGCGACCGTCTATCCCTTGACGATGCTGTGCCGCATCCTCGTGGCGCAGGTCATGGTTTTGCTGTTCTTTTCTTGAGCGCTTGCCATCAGTCGTCCCACCCCTCATGCTGCGTGCCATGAAGGTCACCCTCATGGTATCCGCGATGGCGCTGCTCCTCAGCAGCGCAATCATCCCAGCCGCAGAAAGTCCGGGGCCGCCGCCCAACATCGTGGTGCTGCTCTTAGACAATGTCGGGCAGGAGTGGTTTCATTGCTACGGAAGCGAAGAAAATTGCACGCCAAATATTGATCGCCTTGCTGCCGCAGGGGTGCGCTTTTCCCATTGCTACACGACCACCGTTTGCGGCCCCAGTCGCGTGGAATTGCTGACGGGGCGTTATCCACTGCGGACGGGATGGTATTTGCATCATGACGCAGCTCTCTACAGCGGTGGCGGGTTTGACCCCCGGCGGGAGGTGACCTTTGCCCGACTTCTGCGGGACGCCGGGTACGCGACAGGGATGGCCGGTAAGTGGCAGATCAACAACCTCTATGCCGAGCCAGACGCCCTCACCCGCCATGGATTCAATGAGTTCCTGGTTTGGCCCGGCAGCATTGATCGGGACAAGGCCGACGCCGATTTTCTGAGGACCTTCCAAGAAGCCATCGCAAACAATGATCATGTCTTCCTCAGCGAGGCGACCCGCAAGATCGAAAGCCGCTATTGGGACCCCGTGACGCTGAGTTCAAAGGGCGAGCGACAGACCCACGAGGGTGCCTTTGGGCCGGATGTCTTCCAGAGGTTTGGGATCGATTTCATCCGCAAACACAAGGACCACCCCTTCCTCCTTTACGCACCCATGGTGCTGACCCACGGCCAAAACGTGAAAGAACACGTCGTCCCAACCCCTGACAATAGGGACAACCCACCTGCAGACGAACACGCTGCCTTTCGTGATATGCTCCGCTACGCCGATAAACAGATTGGGGCGCTGGTCCAGGAACTCGAGGCCCTGGATCTGATGCGGCGAACCATTGTTATCATCGCCTCTGATAACGGCACCGAAAAGAGCCTGTCTGCCCGCGCCAATGGCCGACTCGTGCAGGGCGGGCTCTACCAAATTAACGAAGCCGGCGGGGACGTAGTCCTCATCTGCTATAGCCCAGAGCTAATTCCGGGTGGCCGCACCGGTGCCTTGGCGGATTTTACGGACATCTTGCCGACCGTTTGCGACCTCGCTGGTGCCCCGGTCCCACAGAGCGTGATGATCGATGGAAAATCCCAGGCTGCCTACCTCCGTGGCCAAGCTGAGTCGCCCCGGCAGTGGATCTTTAACCACTACGCGGATGATCGCGTCGTGCGGGACCAACGGTTTAAGTTGGACCAAAAGGGCCAGCTCTTCGATCTCCAGACCGATCCCGAGGAGCAGCGGCCCCTGTCTGCCGACGTCGCCCCCGACGCGGTGGCCGCCCGGCAGAGGCTCCAAAAGGTGCTGGACGACATGCCCGCCTCAACGCCGCTGCCATTCCCCTACCGCAGCCTTTCGGCCTTCAAAAAGCGCGCAGAGGAGGCGGGCGGAGGCTCACAACGGTAACATTTTCGGTTGAAATGAAGTTTAGTCCGGAAAGTCGAGTGCGCTGGAAGGACCGTAAATTAAGGGATCTGGCGGCGATGAATGCCAACTGCGGATAATATAGGATTGCATCCTGGATTATCCGCGATAGAATCACATATCATCAAGATTGCCATGAGTTCGACGATCCAACGCCACCTCGCCGACCGAGTTCGCGGACTAGCCGCGCACTTCCCGGTGGTATTGCTCACAGGGGCACGTCAGACGGGGAAGACCACGCTCCTGAGAGGTCTCTTTCCAGACGCCCCGTTCTTCACCCTGGATTTGCCCTCCGTCGCTTACGACGCGGAAAACAACGGCATGGGATTCTTGGACGGTCTGAAGGATCACTCTGCCGTAGTCTTGGACGAGGTCCAATACGCGCCTGCTCTCTTCCGCCATCTGAAGATCGCGGTCGATGCGGATCGCCACCGCATGGGCCACTTCTTGATGACAGGGTCGCAAAAATTTGCCCTCATGCAGTCGGTCTCGGAGAGTCTGGCAGGGCGCTGTGCCATCTTGGAGATGGACACCCTCTCCGCCGCAGAAATTCACGACGCCAGACCGTTGAATCCACCCAGCGCGGAGGAATTTGTCTGGCGCGGAGGCTACCCGGAACTCTGGCGCAGTCCGGACATGATGACGCGGGACTTCTACTCCAGCTATTTGGCCACCTATCTCGAACGCGATGTCCGCCAGCTGATCAATGTGGTGAACCTGCGGGACTTCGAGCGTTTTATCCGCTACTGCGGCACTTACTCTGGCGGGCTGGTGAATTTGGCCAGTCTCGGCGCGGATGTCGGGGTCGCGGCTACTACCGCCAAGCAATGGCTGAGTGTGTTGGAGGCCTCCAACATCATCCACCTCCTGCCGCCGTACTTTCGCAACTACGGTCGCCGCCTGATCAAAACGCCAAAGCTCTACTTCAAAGACACCGGCCTTCTGTGCTTCCTGCTGGGCATCCACTCCCCCGAACAACTGAAGGAATCGCCATTTGTCGGCGCGATCTGGGAGACGTTTGTGTTGGGTCAGTTGCACCGCGCCATCCAGGTAGAGGCCAGCCCGGCTGAGATCTTCTTTTGGCGAGACGCCCACGGGGTCGAGGTGGACTTTGCCATCTGGCTGAATGGTCGGCTTCAGTTCGTCGAGGTGAAGTGGTCTGAGAGTGGCGATGAATCCCGCCACCTAAAGCCACTGCATACGGTGCGTTCCATCTTGGGGGACCACGCTGCGGACCGTCACATCCTGGCATGTCGCACACCACACGATCACTGGCATCCGCACGACCCGAGCGTCCGTGTGGTGAATGCCTATCGATTTCGGGATTGGTTCCGAGTTCCAGAACCTGTGGAGAGCGTCGTCCGCGAAGACCCACCCAAGGAGAGTCGGGCCAAAAAGAAACCGGCCCGCAAACGCCCCATCACCAGTCGGAAACGCTGATGGCATCGGCGCGCTGGGGCGAAAAGAGGCAGCAGATGAGCAGCCTTTCCCTTTGCCCTGGGGCGTAACCCATTTCAGATTGCCCCCCTCTATTGCCATGCCTACACCCGCTTTTCACTATCAAGAACTCCTCGAACTCGGAACCGATGACACAGAGTATCGCCTGCTGACCAAGGAGCACGTCTCCACGGCGCAGTTTGATGGAAAAGAGGTGCTCCTCGTCGAGCCAGAGGCACTGACATTGCTGGCCAATCAGGCCTTTCACGACATCAATTTTTTCCTGCGCCCAAAGCACCTCAAACAGGTGGCTGCGATCCTGGCCGATCCAGAGGCATCCGAAAACGACCGCATGGTGGCGCTGACGCTCCTGAAGAATGGGGATGTCGCCTCGGCAGGACTGCTGCCGTTTTGTCAGGACACCGGAACCGCCATCATCATGGGGAAAAAAGGGCAACAGGTCTGGACGGGTGGCGGCGATGAGAGCGCGCTGTCCAAGGGAGTGTACCAGGCCTACACGGAAAACAACCTGCGCTATTCCCAGAATGCCGCGTTGGACATGTTCACAGAAAAGAACACCGGAACGAACCTCCCTGCCCAGCTCGATATCTACGCCACCGATGGGGACGCTTACAAATTCCTGTTCATCGCCAAAGGGGGAGGATCCGCCAACAAGGCGTTTCTCTATCAAGAGACCCGCGCGGTCCTGAATCCCAAGGGAATCGTGAAGTTCCTGACGGAAAAAATGGTCACGCTAGGGACGGCGGCCTGTCCGCCCTATCACCTCACTTTCGTCATCGGTGGTACCTCGGCGGAGGCGACGATGAAGCATGTCAAACTGGCCTCCACCAAATACTACGACAACCTGCCGACGACCGGCAACGAACACGGCCGGGCCTTCCGCGACGTTGAGCTAGAGGCCCAGATGCTGGAGGCAGCCCGCACCTGCGGGATCGGCGCGCAGTTTGGCGGCAAATACTTCGCGTTGGATGTGCGTATCATCCGCCTCCCACGCCACGGTGCCTCCCTGCCCATCGGCATCGGTGTGTCCTGTTCGGCGGATCGGCAGGCCAAGGGCAAAATCACCCGCGACGGAGTCTTCATCGAGAAGTTGGAGACCAACCCCTTGCAGTACATCCCAGAGGAGTTGCGTCACCGCAAAGACACCGCCGCAGTCCGCATAGACTTAAACAAGCCAATGGCAGAGATCCGGGAGGAGTTGAGCCAGTACCCCGTGACCACTCGACTGCTGCTCAGCGGGCCAATCATCGTCGCCAGGGATATCGCCCACGCCAAGCTCAAGGAGCGGATTGATGCTGGCGAGGCCCTGCCGGACTACTTCAAGGCGCACCCAGTCTATTATGCCGGCCCAGCCAAGACCCCGGCCGGGATGCCGAGTGGAAGTTTCGGCCCAACAACTGCGGGTCGCATGGACAGCTACGTTGACCTTTTCCAAAGCCACGGCGGAAGCATGGTCATGATCGCCAAGGGGAATCGCGGGAAGCAGGTTACAGAGGCGTGTAAGAAGCACGGCGGATTCTACCTCGGCAGCATCGGGGGCCCAGCGGCTATTTTGGCCAAAGAAAACATCAAGAAGGTCGAAGTGGTCGAATTTGCCGAGTTGGGGATGGAGGCAATTTGGAAAATCGAGGTCCAGGACTTCCCTGCCTTCATTCTCATTGATGACAAGGGAACGGACTTCTTTGAAACCGTTGGTCCCGGCTGCACCCTACCGCACTGAGGCATCGTGTGGGGATTCAGACCTGCCGAGCGCAAATTTGGGCTTTTTTTGCGCAGTTTTGCCGATTTGTTGTCACAATTAACGCAGAATTGCCTATATACATCAATGGTGGCGAATGTCTCTGACGGCAGTGGTGCTGGCGTCTGGGGTAAATTCCATCCAAAACAGCCCAAAAATTCATCGTAAATCTGAAAACTCAGCTTTTTTTATTGACTTGCCCCCTCCAATCAAGTTCAACGGAGTCGGTATTCGTCCGGACCATGTTGAGCCCGATGATTGGCCTTTCTCTTCCCCGAGCAAAACTTGGCAGCAAAATTGCTGCAACTTTCTGGAAGAAAAACGGTAATCATAGCGTAAGAACAGGTTCTCCACTGATGTATTGATGTGGGGACGGAGCTCTTTTTTACTTTCTGACCCAACTACCTAATGTCTAACATGGAACTCGATGGCGGCATCAAGATCTACCTTCGGGAGATCGGCAAGACGGACTTGCTGACCCCCGACCAGGAGGTCGAGCTCGCTGAACGGATCAAGCGCGGCGACCCTGAGGCACGCTCGCACATGATCCGCGCTAACCTGCGATTGGTCGTGAAGATCGCTCAGGATTACGCCAACTACGGATTGCCTCTCCTCGATTTGATTTCTGAAGGGAACATCGGCCTCATGAAGGCCGTGGAGCGCTTTGACCCCAACAAGGGTGGCAAACTCTCCACCTACGCTGCCTGGTGGATCAAGCAATCCATCAAGCGCGCCCTCGCCAACCAGTCCAAGACCATCCGCCTGCCCGTCCACATGGTGGACAAAATCAGCAAGATGCGTCGCGTGGCCATGTCCATGTCTGAAGAACTGGGCCGCGAACCGACCGATGACGAACTCTCCGAAGAGATCGGCATTGATCGCGCCAAACTTTCCCAGTTGAAGGTCGCGTCCATGCGTCCCGCGTCCTTGGATGCCCCGATCAGCGATGACGATAGCACCGAATTCGGTGAAATCGTCGGTGATGAGAGTGCCCAGACGCCGTTTGAACTCCTCAGCCACAAGAACATGCACAGCCAGCTCGATGGCTTGCTGACAGTTCTTGATGAGCGCGAGCGCAAGATCATTGACGCGCGTTTTGGCCTAAATGGTCAAAAGCCACGCACCCTGGAAGAAGTCGGCCAGGAATTTGGCGTCACGCGCGAGCGTATCCGCCAGCTCCAGAACATTGCCCTTCGGAAGTTGCGCCGGGCGCTGCAGAAGAAGGAAGATCCGATCCCCAAGGCACTGCGTAACGCGGGTGGCAAGAAGAAGAAAAAGTCCGCAGAAGACAAGGCCGCTAAGGCTTAGTCGTCCTAGCGATCTTGATCTCTGGCCCCAGAAATTTGGGCTTGGCCTTCCATACCTCTGTATCGAGCACCGCTGACACCCGTGCGAGCCATTCGCGTGCGTGAGTCATTGGCGCTGATCGCACGGAGACGTCCTTGGCATTGTAGCCGCAGGCATCTATTCCTAGCTTCTGCGCCAGATACACAGCTCTCTCATTGTGAAAGCGCTGGGAGACAATGATGATCTGCGTTTGCCCAAAAATTTTGTTCGCTCGGATGACGGAGTCAAAGGTGCGGAATCCCGCATAGTCGCAGTAGATCGCGGTCTCAGGCACTCCTGCCGCGACGAGAGCCTCCTTCATGTCCGAGGGTTCATCGTAGCTCTTGGTGGAATTGTCTCCGCTGACGATCAAGGCCCGAACCTTTCCCGCATGGTAGAGCTCTGCCGCAGCTTGGATCCGGGTGTTGAAAAAACGGTTTGGGCGGCGGCCTGCAACGAACTTTGAGCAGCCCAGCACCAGCGCTACGCTGCCCTTCGGGACTGCGTCCAAGCGCTCATGGCAGTGGCTCGCGGCGACACCCTGCACTCGGAAATGGCAGACTGCCAGGACTCCGGCGGTGAGGACGCATAGACTCCCCCCGATCCAAAAAACGCGCCGCCACCAGCGACGGCAGAGTCCTCCAAGGCATGTAAGGCAGCGGTTCATCGGATTTTATCTGGATTGTAGAAGACGGATCGGAAATGGTCAAGTCGGGGGCGAGTGTGCCATATTGGCACAGTTGATACTGCGTCAATGTTGCCGCAATTGTGCCATAAATACACATAAAGCGCTGCGCGGCTAGAGCGAGAACAGCGCTTGAACCTCGAATCTATCGGCGTTGCAGCCCCATCTGGGCCAATTGGCACGTCGATTGCACTCCAATTGACACGAACAGATCCCCAAGATCTCAACTTGGAAAACCCATCCAACCCATCCAACCCATCCAATCAAATCCCATGAAACTCACACGATTCAACCCTTCTGCGCTCGGTAGTGTCTCCGACTTCGACCAATGGCTGCGTCATCCCTTTGCAGGCATGCCTGCCCTCGGCCAGTTTTTTGGCCAATTGGGTGAACTGCTCCCCGCCTCGGTGACTGGCCGACTCGCTGCGGACGTCCACGAGGACGCCAACAATTACGTCGCGACCTTCGAGGTCCCCGGAATCAAGAAGGAGGACACCAAGGTGGAGCTCCATGATCGGCTCTTGACTGTTTCCGTCGAAAAGAAGGAAAAGAACAGCGAGGCCGAGCAGTCTTACACCCTGACTCGCTCCATCTCCGTGCCGGAGGCCGTGCAAGCAGATGCCATCTCCGCCAAGTTGGAGGACGGCTTGCTGACCGTCACGTTGCCCAAGCAAGAGGAACGCAAACCCCGCACGATCACCGTCGGTTAACGATCCGATCACCCATCAAATCCAAATCAACCCCTAGACTCATCACATCATCCATCATGAATACCCAATGCTGCACCCCAGCCACTGCGAACCGCTCTGCCGCACCGACCTGCGGCGTCGATGAATCCGCCCGCAAACCCCGCTATCACGTCGCAGGCAACGCTGATGCCTACGAAGTGCGTATCGAGATGCCCGGCGTGCCGAAGTCCGGCGTGACGATTGATCTCGAAAACGAGGTGCTCAGCATCCGTGGCGAGCGGCCCAAAAACGCCTCGCCAGAGGTGAAAACCCTTCATCGGGAGCTTTCGGACCTACCCTTTGTGCTCCGGCTGAAGCTGAACACCCCGGTCGATGAGGAAAAGCTCTCCGCCGCGGTTGAGGACGGCGTCCTGACGGTCAAGATGCCCGTCAAAGAGGCCGCGAAACCACGCCGGATCGAGGTCCAGTAAGTTCAATTCAACCCACGAGGCGCGGGAAGGGAGCAATCCTTTCCCGCGTCTTCGTTTCCAGCGCAGCCGCAGTCACGGCTTCTTGGCCTGACTTTTGAAAAACTTCACAATCACCTCGGGTGCCTCTCTCGGATAAGCATGATCGCCGGGATGGATGGCCGTTATGACCGGACACCCGACCTTTGAGGGGTAGTAGCTACAGTTGGGGTCCAGTTCCCAGGCCCGACTGGCACCGCATTGGTTCAGCGTGATCAGGGCACGGATCTGTGCTTCCTGCCACGCAAACTTGACCAGGGGATCGGCTTCCCCAGCAATGTGGAGCACTGGCTTCGGATTGAGCTGTTCCCGGGTGCGCGACGCTGCTGAAGCAGAAGGCGCAAACGCCGCGAACTGATCTCCCCGCGCCGCCCAGAGCAGGTAGGTGAAGCCGCCGCCGTTGGAGTGCCCTGTGGAATAGATGCGGGCGTCATCGACCTTGAACTCGTTCCGCATGCTGGCCAGCATGGCATCAAAGAATTTCAGATCGCGGTCACCTTGATCCCCCACAGTGCTCTGCCAACCAGGTTTTTTGCCCTCTGGATCGGTCAACCGACCGGGCGTGTTGAGTCCTTGCGGATAGACCACGATGGCCTCAGGCCACAGGAGGTGGATGTGGTAGCTGCGGGCGGAATTGCCCATATTCCCACCATGACCGTGAAATCCGAAGACTAGCGGCGCAGGCTGCTCCTTCGCAGTGGTTGGGACAAAGACCAGCGCCTCCCGTTTGACACCGTCAACGACCCATTCCCGTCGGACCAGCGGTTCCGCCGCAGGGGAGGCGGCGGCAAGTAAAACGAAGAAGAGCGAAAAGAGGCGGTGGGGCATGACGAATCATGAACCCCAGCCGCAAGGTTTGGATTCGCAGAAAATGCTTCGACTAGGCCAGGGCGTTGTTCGCGGCCAGCAGCGCTTGGGCGGCGGCGGCGATCGGCGGCAGCAGATCGGCAGGCAGTTCCGTCAACAGAGGCAGGAAAGGACCTGTGTCCGCGATGCCAGCCAGCGCGACGGCGTGGTGCAGCACTTGGATGGGGCTGTGGGCGTTGCGCAGATCTTCCAATGGCAGGCAGAGTTGGCGGAGCCGATCTGCCTCTGCAAGATCGCCGGCCGTAAGGGCGCGCAGCATGGCTGCGGAGATCGCTGGGGCCACGCAGACGCAGCCCGCAGTGAAGCCAGCCAGCCCAAAATCCTGCGTGTGGATGATAGCGGGTTGCTCCCCAATGCCGCTGACGATCATGTCTGGGCTGACGAGTTGGACGAGCTTGCTGAGAAAGGCGTCCTCTTTTGGATCCTTGCGGACGATGGCGTATTTGATCCAGGAAATGAGGCCATCGTTGACCAGTTCCGCTGCGATCTCGGGCGTGACGTAGCCTTCTTCCTTGATGTAAAGAACAGCAGGGATACCGCTGCGCTCAACAAAATGCCGTACCGCGATGGCGACGCCCGCAGGTTTGGAGGGGAATAGCGTTGGCAGGATCATCGCTGTCGGGAAGCGGAACTCGCGCAGCATCGCCGCCTGATCGATGATGTTCCCGTAGAGCGGTCCGACGGACGGAACCACCAGTGTCTCGGCAGCAGCAGCCGTGGCAAGGTACTCCAGCAACTTCGGGAATTCCGATGGAGCGATGTTGTAGAGATTGGCGTTGCCGCCGTAAAGCAGCGTGCGAATGCCGCCTGCCTCCATGTGGCGGATGAGCTTGGTATTTTCTTCATCCGCCAGCGTCAGGTCCGCCTTGCGGCATAGCGGGGGGACGGCGATGACGGAACTGCGGAGGTCTGCGGAGGTGATGGGGCGGGTCTGCATTGTGCGGCAGCTTTACACCCGGCAGAGGCCGTTTTGCAAGATCCGTTGCGTGGTTATTTGGCGGGCGCGTCTTTCTCCTGTCCGGCGCAAGTGAGCGCGTGGCTGATGGTGCAGCCCAGGGCATGGAGCATCTGACGGAAGAGCTTGATCTTCAAGATGGAGGGGTTGAAGACCAGCAAAACGCGTTCTGGTTCCAGCATCTCGAGCTGGGAGATGATCTGAAGGCCGCTCTTTCCAAAATCAGCAATGGACGGCAGTACGGTCGCGTAGCCGCCGTGAATGGCAGCCTGCGCGGAGTCCACCCACGTGTCGGTGCGCAGTCGGACGTGAAAGCCGCCGTTGCGTTCCAGTCCCATGAGGCGCGGACGCAGGGAGCGGTGGTTGGTGCAGAGTGCAAGGTTCACCTTGGATTGCCATTTCTGCCCGTCCCGCTTCGCCTCCTGCTTCAGGCGCTCCCACGATTTGGGCTGCATACACATCACGTAGCGATAGCTGCCGAGTGGCACAGACAGCCGACGATAGCCGTGTGCCTGACCATCCCGGAGGGTCTTCCCCTCCCCAGAAAACCACTCGGCAAACTGGTCGTCAGACATCTGCGCCAGTTCCCCAAGGACCTCCATCCCGTTTCGCTTCGTTTTGGCTTCCACACAGTCGGTCGCGAGGTCGTTGTCCTCCCTCAGGATCGCCATGTGGAGACCGTGCGTCAGTAGTCCATCACGCACTTCATCCCGTTCGATCTGGGAAAAACTCAGCTCAGGTTGGCGCGAAGTTTCGAAGGCGGCGGTGCGGGACTGGAGGGCTGCGATCTGGGGCAGCACCAACCAATGCAGCAGGGTCGCGCTGCTCGCGATACAGACCGTGCGCCCATGCTCGCCATGTTCGATGGCCAAGCCGTTCACCTCGTCAAAAAAGCGCATCGCGATGCTGACCAATTCCAGACCTGGCTGCGTCAGCCGCGTTTCGGATTCCTCATTGCCCGTTTGCTTTGATAACAGCTCGATCCCGAGGGCCGCCCCCAGCACCTCCACCGATTTGCGGGAGCGCTTTAGCTCATCGTGATTCGGTTTTGCAGTGGGGGGTGCCAGCTTGTCTTGGCCCGCCAATACGATCAACGACCAGAATTGGCCGAGGTTGATCTTCTGCGTGAAGAATAGCTTCTTGATCTGATCCGTGAGGTCGGGGTCAAACATTGTGTGTGGTTGATTAGGGGGGGAGCCGATCAAATTGTGACAAAAAAGTCAATCCTGAACTGCTGGCCCAATGAGAAGGCACCTGAGGTGAACTTTTCCGCAAGTTGCCTCTTCAACTGAAAATTCCGCTCGTCGTGAAGGTCTGGAGTCACCTGCCCGCCTTGACCAATCCTCAGTAGGCACTGCCCAACCGGTGTGCAAAAATTTGCGCTCGTGGGAGACCGTGTTGCCAGCACCCGATGCCGCTGGCCCGCTTCGCTCACCCCTCACACACTCAACTCTCAATCCATCGACACCCAACCATGTCATCACGACGCAAGCCCCATTACCCGACCAAGGCCGCCCTCACCCGCGCCTTTAACGCCGGCCACCTCCTCCTTGGCTGGAAGGAAATTCAGCCACCCAGTCGGCCTATCGGCTTTCATGCCGTGGAGGCAGATCCCGCATCGCATCCGTCCAGTCACCGCTTTGAGGCGGAATGGACAGACAATCGCGAGTCCCACAGCATCTGCATTGCCAAGACGGGTAGTGGCAAGGGCCGCAATAGCCTCATCCCGCAGCTCCTCACCTGGCGCGGATCGGCCGTCGTCGTCGATCCGAAGGGAGAGGCCGCCGCTGTCACTGGCCGCTTCCGGGAACAGACCCTGGGCCAAAAGGTCATCTATCTAGACCCCTTCAAGGTCGCCTGCAAAGAGCCGGATACCTTGAACCCATTGGATGTCATCCAATTCTCTGGGGACTCGCCGGAGGAGTTCGCACTCGCCGCGCCCGGCCTTTTGCATCCGGATCATGGTGGCTCTTTGAAAGACCCGTTCTGGGACAATAACGGGGATTCCCTCATCAGCGCCCTCACCTGCTACATGCTCGCCTGCGAGCCTGAAGAAAAGCGCACCTTCGGACGCTTGCGGGAACTGCTGATGTCTGACGATGTGGTGTACAACCTTGCCGTGCTGTTGGATACGATGGGCAAAAAGATGCCGGCGATGGCTCGTGCGACGATTGCCAACTTCCTCAGCACTGCGGACGTGACGCGCAGTGGCATTTTGAGCACTGCTCAGCAGCACCTCCGCCTCATTGGCGATCCCAATGTCGAACGCGCCCTGGGGACGACCAGCTTTGACCTGGAGGCCTTTCGGCAAGGGGAACCCACCACCATCTACCTCATCCTCCCTGTCACCCGTCTGCAATCTCACGGGCTCCTACTCCGCTGCTGGCTCAGCACGCTCTTTTCCGTCGCCATGTCCCGCAAAAAGGCACCAAAGACCCAGACTGGCTTCTGGGTGGACGAGGTCGCCGCCATCGGTGCCCTTTCCCAGTTGAGCACCGCCTTCACCCTCCTCCGCGGTTATGGGGTAAAGGTCTCCATCTACCTTCAGGACCTCCAGCAGCTCAAAAAGCTGTACCCCAGCGACTGGGAGACAATGGTGAACAATGCCGGCCAATTGCAGATCTTCCAGCCCAGCAACCACTTCGTCGCCCGACAACTGGCCGAACTCTTTGGTAAAGACGTCCAGCCGGAGGACATCCTCCGTCTCCGTCATGACGAGCAGATCCTCCTCCGCCAGGGGGGTGACTGGACCCGCTGCAAGAAGCTCGACTACCTGCGTGACCCTTGCTTCCAGGGTCTCTATACCCCCAACCCCTGGTACGAGCCGTGAGCCCCAGGGCCGATACCGTACCGAACGCGTGGGGTTTGTGTGCAAAGGATGGCGTCGGTCCAAGGGCTGGAATTGGCATGACTGTGATGCAATTCGGGGTGGGAGGGCTTCGTTTTATGGGGTCCCCACCTTCAGCGCTATGAAGCCTCGATTGCCCCTTTTCCTGCTCATGTTTTGCACCGCCTCATCCGTGGGTGCAGTCGATTTTGCGCGGGAGGTCTTGCCGATTTTGCAGCGTGCTTGTTTTGAGTGTCATGGACACGAAGTGCAAAAGGCGGGCCTGCGGTTTGATGATAAAGCCGCAGCTTTTAAGGGGGGCCAGCATGGGGGGGTGATCTCGCCAGGGAAACCGGAGGCGAGTGAGCTGCTGCGTCGGGTGGCGCTTCCTCGCACGGATAAAGAATCGATGCCACGACGGGGCAAGCCGCTGGCGGCAGCGGAGATCGCGAATCTGCGCGATTGGATCGCGGCAGGGGCGGTCTGGCCGGACGATGTGAAAGCTGACCGCCACTGGGCCTACGTCCCGCCGGTCAAGGCAGCGGTGCCGATGAAGGCGGATGACGCCTGGTCGCGCAATGAGATTGATCGCTTCGTTCTGGATCGGCTTCAGAGGGAGAAGTTAACGCCATCGCCGACGGCGGATGCTGCGGTCTTGTATCGGCGATTGTGCTTTGATCTGACGGGGCTGCCGCCATCTCCGCCAGCGGTGGAGGCCTTTGTGAAGGCCATGCAGGGAGACGCCGATGCGGCGATCCAGGCGGCGGTGGATGATCTCTTGAAGTCGCCCGAGTTTGGCGTGAAGTGGGCCCGGCATTGGCTAGATCTGGCCCGTTACGCCGATAGCCACGGCTATCAGCGGGATGACCTCCGCGATGTGTGGGCCTTTCGCGACTGGGTGGTCAATGCTCTGAATGCGGACATGCCGTTTGATCGGTTCACGATTGATCAGGTGGCGGGTGATCTGCTGCCAAACGCGACGCAGGATCAGCTCATCGCGACGGGGTTTCACCGTTGTACGCCGACGAATGTGGAGGCCGGAACGGAGCCGGAGGAAAGCCGCATCAATCAGGTGATTGATCGTGTCAATACGACTGGTGCGGTGTGGCTCGGGACGACGATGGAGTGCGCGCAGTGCCACAATCACAAATACGATCCCTTTTCCCAGCAGGACTACTACGGACTGCTGGCCTTTTTCAACAACACGGAACAAGAGGCGGACCGCACGAATCCGAGTGTCCCGGGATCAATCCAATTCAAAGGCCCCAGCATGACGCTGGCGGGCGATGCCCCGGACAGCGCGGAGGAGCAGGCCTTGACCCGGGCCATTGCAGATCTTGATGCGCGCATTGCGGAGATGGCCAAGGATGCGGACACGAGCTTCACCCAATGGACCCAACGGATGCGTGCAGAGCTGGCCCAGCCTGCGGCAGAACATGCGCTCGATATCGTTGAGTTTGTCTCTGACGAGGGCTCGGCTTTTGAGATTCTGCCGGATCACTCCGTGCTGCTGAAGGGGGAAAGCGCGGCGAAGGACACCTACCACATCGTAGCTAGGGCAGCGCTGAAAGGCATCACAGCCATCAAGCTGGAGGCCTTGACAGACCCATCACTACCGGGGCAGGGGCCTGGGCGCGGGGATGAGAGTCGGCCGAATTTTGTCTTGAACACCTTTACTGCCGCGACCCGCCAAGCTGCAGCCAATGATGATGCGGGGAAGCCTTGGGTCTTTGTGGGGGCAAAGGCTGATTTTGCGCAAACGAACTTTGACCCCGCAGGTGCCATCGATGCGGATGCGACGACGGCTTGGGCCATTAATTCAGAATTTCACAAGCCCCACTGGGCCGTTTTCGAGCTCGAAAAACCACAAGACATTGATGCAGGCCAAGAACTGGTCTTTACGCTCGCACAGACCTACGGTGGTGGTCGGACGATGGGTCGGGTGCGCGTCAGTGCGATCACAGGAAGCCTTGCTGCGGAAACGCTATCGGAGGCCGTGGCAAAGATTTTGGCCAAACCAGAGGCGCGCCGCAAACCCCGGGAGATCGCGATCCTGCGCCAGCACTTCAATCTGACGATGCCGGGTGTGGCGACCCTGAGACGGGAGCGCGCCGGCTTGGAAAAGAAGCTGGCGGGCGGGAAGACCGCGCCAACGACGCTGGTGATGAAGGAACTGCCCAAGCCGCGCATGTCCGCGATCTTTAAGCGTGGCGAATACACTCAGCCGGGGGATCCTGTGCAGGCCCACACGCCGGCGATCCTGCCCCCCAGCAGCGGGCCGCCCAATCGGGTGACGCTTGCCCGCTGGTTGGTCTCGCGTCAAAATCCACTGACGGCGCGCGTAACGGTGAACCGCCTGTGGGCAGAGGTTTTTGGCCATGGCATCGTGACGACGCTGGAGGACTTTGGCATCAAGGGAGAGCGACCCACCCACCCAGAGCTGCTGGATTGGCTGGCGGTGGACTTCATGGACCAGGGCTGGTCCATCAAGACGCTGCTGCGCAAGATCGTCACCAGTGCCACCTATCGCCAGCGATCAGACACAACCCCGGAAATGCTGGCACGGGACGACCAAAACCTGCTGTATGCACGGGGACCACGCTTCAGGCTGGATGCGGAGGCGATCCGGGACAATGCACTGACGATCAGCGGCCTGATCAGCCTGGGGAAGGGTGGCCTGCCCATCCGGCCACCGCAGCCTGAGGGCCTATGGAAAAAGGTCGGGGGCCAACAGTATGACTACCAGGTCAGTCCTGGGGAGCAGCAGTATCGCCGCGGACTCTACGTCGTGCTCAAACGTGGTGCGCCCTACCCAAGCTTCGTGACCTTTGATGCCTCTGCCCGCATGGCCTGTGTCATTAAGCGATCCCGCTCCAACACCCCGCTCCAGGCGCTGACGCTTTTGAACGATCCGGTGTACGTGCAGGCCGGTCATGCCTTGGCGGCACGAATGGCGAAGGAGGCACCCAGCAGCGCCGCAGATGAACGGATCCGCTATGGATTCCGACTGGCGACAGCTCGGGCACCCAGTCCGGCAGAGTTGAAGGTCCTGATGGGGCTCTATGAGGCGCAACTTGCCAAGGGGGAAGATTCCGCCCTGCAATCCATTGCCACAGCGCTACTGAACCTGGACGAGACGATCACCAAAGAATGACGGTGTGGCCTGCCGGGATTGGCAAAAAGTACATCTTGCGAAAGAGTTGATTTTTAGGCGTTTCGGCGGCCAAGAAGTTGACAATCGGCCCTGGATGCGCCTTTTTTCCCGGTCTGGCGAGACATGGCCAGACTGGTGAACCTCCCCTAAATCAGTCCTGTCCACATGGCCGACCACAGCCAGCACCAACAGGAAGCCTCCGCAGCCAGTGCCAAGTCACGCGGAGGCCGCCAAGCCGTCGTCGAACTCCAGCGAATCACGCGTGCTGGAATCATCCTTTGGTCACGACAGAGGTTTGAGATCGGGTCTGAAGTGCAAATCCGCGTGGGGGTGAAATCGCTGCCGGAATCCCTCAAGAAATCCTTGCCGATCGGGTCTGGCCCGTGGGCGGTGGTCATCGGGTATGTTGTGGAATGCCCTGCCGTCCGTAGAGCGGATGGCGCATCGGGTTTCCAGATTTCGGTGCTCTTGGATGGGCTCAAAGGCTCAGCAGATCCAGGCCCTACAGTAGAGTTAGCACCCCAATCAAGCACGCCGCTCACCCTGCGGCTGCCTTTGCCGGGTCATGCCCGATTTGGGCTGAACTGACTGCGCGCTCGCCATGGGTGTGAGCCATTCGCCGAATCTGAACTCTTCGATTGGTCCGTTGCGTGCTGTTTGTTTCCGACGATGCTCGGGCACATGGCTTTTCAGATCAATGCAAACCTTCATTACGACGTCCTGGAACGCAGCACCGTCCTGCTCAGCATCCATGCTTTGGCGACGCAGAATCAGCGACTCGGTCTGGAATCCTTCACCGTGACTCCCGGCGTCGTGTGGGAACCTCTGCATGTGGGCACTGGGGATACGCGCTACGTCCGTCTCGATACGGGAAATGCAACGACCTTGGAGGTCTCCTACAGCGTCATGGCGCAGACGCGACACACCATGGTCAGCCATCAGGAAATCCAAGGGATCCCGATCTCAGAGATCCGCCGTTCAGCCATTCCTTATTTGTTCCCGAGCCGCTACTGCCAGTCTGACCGTTTGGGCCGATTGGCGATGAAGATGTTTGGCAATATCAATGCCCCATACTTCCAGACCGTCGCAATCGCGGACTGGATCTTTGACAACATCGACTACCTCAGCGGCGCGACGGACACGGCGACGTCTGCCTTTGATACAGTGACGCAGCGCGCGGGTGTGTGCCGCGACTTCGCCCACCTGGGCATTGCGTTTTGCCGGGCCTTATCGATTCCAGCGCGCTACTTTGCTGGTTACGCCTGCAACATGGAGCCGCCGGATTTCCATGCTTGTTTTGAGGCCTGCATCGGCAATCGATGGTTCATCTTTGATCCCACGCGTCGGGCACCTCTGAATGGGCTGGTCCGCATCGCTACGGGTCGCGACGCAGCCGATGCAGCCGTGGCCACGATCTTCGGTCAGATGCAACTGACCAGCATGTCTGTGTCCTGTGTTTCGGAAGATTTCCAGCCCCTCACTGCCGCTGATCTGACGGGTCAGGCGATCATGATTGAGCCCTGAGGATGGGCTTATGAAAGCTTCGCGCTGCGGGAGATCGAGCGGCGGATGACGGCGGCGGAAAGCATCAATGCGCCGCCAAAACTGAGCAGCACACTGCGCTCGGCAGTGACCGTGAAACCGAGGATCAGGATCCATGCGCCCAGGATCAGCAGACTGAACATCACCATACGTGCGGCAAAGGGATCAAAGGGTCGGGCGGGGAGTTGTCTGGAAACGAGGGAGTCGGTGCAGTGCTGCGCGACGCGGGTGGAGCCGTCATCGACGCCGCTTTTCCGCCACTCGAAGGCGATCAGCAGGGTTATGGGAAGCAGAACGCCGATGATGACTTCGATATTCTGCGTGTGCTCGGAGAGAAAGGAGGCCAGTGGCCAGAGGGGATTGCTTTCGGTGAGCCAGGGGTTCGCAGCGATCCCGAATCGCAGGGACAGGCCGACGAAGAAGCTCGTGAGTGCGACGATGATCATGTCGCGAATGCCGATCTTGCGGCTGAAGAGCCCCCAGAGCGTGGGTGCGAAGAGGGGAACGACGAGGAGGGAATTGATCGAGATGATGAGCTTCTCCGCGCCGCCCAGTCGGGGCACGAGAATGGCGGCAATGACGAGCAGCGCACCCAGAAGGGCAGTGAAGATGCGCCCGGTTCTGACGAGGGTGGATTCGCTGGCTCTGGGATTGAAGAAGGGTCGGTAAAAATCGTTCGTGAGGACTCCGGCAAAGACATTGAGCTGGGAGCTGACCATGCTGGCCGTGGCGGAAAACATGGCGGCAAACATCAGGCCGAGCATGCCGGGCGGCAGGACGGACTGCGATGCGAGGATGTAAGCCTGCTCCTTGTCCACGCCTTCGGCCTGGCCGCGATAAAGGAGTGGCGGCAGCATCCAGAAGAGTGGTGTCACGAGATACATGACGCCGAAGAGGTAGGCGGATTTTTTGGCATCGCGCGGACTGCGGACGGCTAGGTAGCGCTGTACAAAAGCCCACTCGGCACCGATGATGAAGAAGTTGATCGTGACCCAACCGACGAGGAAGAACCAGCCATACTTGGCGGTGACGGGATCGAAGAAGTGCGCGGGGACTCGCCCCGTGAAGCCGGTGAAATCCGTGCCGCAGATCATCAGCACCGCGACCATCAGCACCACCACGGTGAGCACGATGAACTGCAGCACGTCGGTCATCAGTACGGCCCAAAGACCGCCCTGCATGGTGTAGAGCACGACGATGCTGCCGAAGAGAATGATCGCGAAGGTGAGGTCAAGCGGCACCAGAGCCACGAGCAGCACCGCCAGGGCGTAGAGCGAGACGGAGACACCAAGGATGCGCTTGATGAGCATCGTCCAGGTGAAGAAATGCAGGCCGGTTTTGCCAAAGCGGAGTTGGACGAACTCGGCGGGCGTGGCGACACCTAGGGCGTTCCACTTTCCGGCGACGAGGTATCCGGCGAGCAGGGCGGCGATGCCGTAGCAGGTGTTGATGGCCACGGCGACGAATCCGTGCTCGTAAGCGATGCCGCCCCACACGACAAAGGTGCCGGCGGAAAACATGGTCATGAATCCGCTCAAGCCCGAGGCCCACCAAGGCGAGCTGCGCCCGGCGGAGAACATCTCCTGGTGGTTGGAGGTGCGGCGCGCGGAGAGTGTGCTGATGACGAAGAGCCCCACGACGTAGAGCAGCAGCGTGATGTAGTCGGGCGCGGTCATGGCAGCATTCGCGTCATTCGGGCGAGCATGGCGTCGGAGGGTTCGACGCCGAGACCAGGGCCGTTTGGCAGGGAGTAGTTGCCGGCTTCGCAAGTCAGCGCATCGCCTGTGAAATGGCGGAAGGGGCCGAAGATCGAATGCTGAAACTCGTGGGCCTCAATGTCCGTGAGGACGGCGCTGGCCTGGAGGCTGGCGGCGAGGAAAATGCCGGAGCCTATGGTGGCGTGTGGGATGATGGAGAGCTGATGCGCCTCGGCGAGCCTAGCGATGCGGAGAAACTGCGTGATGCCAGTGTGCCCCATCTCCGGCTGGACGATGTGGCAGGCCTGGCGTTCGATGCGAAGTTGGGCGTCGTAGTAGGTGCGCCATTCCTCACCGACGGCGATGCGTGATTCCGTGCGTTCGAACACGCGGCGGAGGGTGCCGATTTCCTCAGTGGGGACCGGGGCTTCGAGAAACCAAGGATCGAAGGGCTGGAGATCGGCAGCGAGTTGGACGGCGGTGTCTTCGGTGAGGGACCAGTGAAGGTCCACGGCGATGCGGGCGGCGTCACCCAGAGTGAGGCGGAGGGCACGGAGTTCGGCGAGGGCTCCATCGTCTGCGACGGGGAGGGCGAACTTGAACGCGTCGAAGCCGAGGCTTTGCCATTCTTTGGCGAGTTCCAAACGATCGGGGAGCGTTGGCTTGGGAAGGCCGGAGACGTAGGCAGGAATGAGGCTGCGCTGGGATGGGCCGAGGATCTGGCGCAGGGGTAGATTTTGGATTTTCCCGCGAATGTCCCAGAGGGCGATGTCGATGGCGGCGAGGGCATCGAGGTAAAAGCCACCGGTGTAGCCGCGCACGCGCATCAGGTCGTAAAGATCATCGTGGATGGCTTCGACCTCGTTCGGAACACGACCGACGACGAAGCCGGTGAGGAGATCGGAGATGATGGCCGCAGTGGCAAGTGGGGCGACGAGGCCGTAGGTCTCTCCCCAGCCGATCACGCCGTCGCGAGTTACGATCTTTACGACCAGGGAACGGTTCTTTCGCGGATACACGGTGCGGTTTCCTTTGCGCACGAAGTAGCCCGCTTCGTTGACGACCTCGCCCTCGCGCAGGGCACCGAGGTATGGCTGATCCTGGCTCAGATCGACGAGGTAGATCTGGATCTCGGAGACGCGGTCCTGCGTGTCGGTCATGCTCATGCAAAGGCGGTCTGGAGGTCTTCGAGCATTTGGTCGATGTCGCGCATGGCGAACTCATCCAGCTCGATGATGGGCGCGCGCACGTGCTGAGCGTCGGCGATTTGGCGTCGGCTCAAAACATATTTGGTGAAGCGCATACGGTAGATGGCCTGCGAGACAAGCAGCGGCAGACTGAGGCGATACAATTCCCGCGCGCCTTCGTGATCCCCTGCCTCATGGGCATTCCATAGGGCGACGTGGAGGTCGGCGAACTCAAGCGCTGGCATGGCACCGCGTGCGCCGCGCGAGAGTTCGTCGACGATGTAGCGCGCACCACCGCCACCAAACACGGTTTTCAAATGAGGGATGTCTTCGGCCAGCAAGGCGGTGATGGCAGGACCGGAGGGGAGAGTCTCTTCTTTGGTGTAGGTGATGGAGGGATTCCCGGCGGCGAGATCGGCGATGGCGGCTGCATCGAGCCCGGCTCCGATGGGTGTCGGTGCGTTTTGGAGAATAATCTCGGCCTGGGGCAATGCCGTGGCGATCTCGGCGAAGAAGGCGCGATGCGCATTGAGGTCTTTGCCGAGTCCATGGGGTGCCATGATCATCAGATGATGAATGCCACTGGCGGCTGCCTGCTGCCCCGCGACGATCACATCTTCCGCAGTGGTGGCGCTGGCTCCACCGACGATGGGGATGCGGCCATCTACCTCCTCGGCGACGAGGGCGATCAGTTCGCCGCGTTCCTCGGGCGTGAGGAAATTGTACTCACTGGCCACACCGGGAAAGACGATGCCGTGGGAGCCGACGTTGAGAGCGAACTGGACGACCTTACGCTGAGCCTCGAGGTCGAGCGCGTTGTCGTCGGTGAAGAGCGTGGGGATGACGGGGAAGATTCCTTGGAGCATGGAGGTGGTGTTAAACGGCTTTCCGAAAAAGGTAAAGGTTCATCGGATCGTCCGTTCAGTCTCCAGGTTTTCCCCTTATCGACCAAGGCATTTTTCAAGGCCAGCAGACGCAGAAGCTCTGTGTCCCCACGGGAGAAGCCATCTGGCTGGAAGGAATGTCGATCAGGTGCTTGAAAAGGAGGGGAACAGTCTGAGCACGAAATCGACAAAATGTGGATTTGGTGCTTGAAAATGTGTGAAAAGTGTGAGCACGAAATTGACATTTTGTCGATTTCGTGCTCAATTAGAATAGAAATTTTCGAGCAGGAAATTGACACCCTTTGCTCATGTCCGCCTCCCATCCCTATCACGGTCGAGCTGACGACCAGCAGCAGTTCGCGCAGTTGTGGCGAAAGCCCAAGGCATCGCTCGTGGTTCTGCAAGGACGGCGGCGGATCGGGAAGAGCGCGTTTGCCGCTCAGTGCGCAAGGACGCAGGCGCAGCACTACCTCAAGTTTGAGGGGCTGGCACCGCGCGAGGGTCAGGGGCGGGAGGAGCAGCTAACCGGTTTTGCTGCGCAGCTCCAGGCGCAGACGGCACTGCCGCAGATCCATCTGGACAGCTGGCCGCAAGCGTTTCAACTGCTGGCCAATGCCCTGCCTGCTAAGGGGAAAACGGTGCTGCTGCTGGATGAGATTTCGTGGATGGGCCAGGGTGATCGGGATTTTGCCGGGCATCTGAAGGTGGCCTGGGACAATCTTTTTTCCACCCGGAAGGATCTGGTGGTGGTGATTTGTGGGTCGGTCTCGTCGTGGATTCAGCAAAACATCCTCAATAACACCGGCTTTGTCGGGCGCTGCTCCCTGACCTACAACCTGGAGCCGTTGAGCCTGGCGGACAGCTTGAAGTTCTGGGGGAAAAAGGCGGACCGCATCAGCACGACGGAGTTCATCAAGATGCTCTCGGTCACGGGTGGCGTGCCGCGCTACCTGGAGGAGATCGACCCTGCCCAGACGGCAGAGCAGAATCTGCATCGTCTCTGCTTTGAGCCGGAGGCGCTGCTGTTCCGCGAGTTTGACGCGATCTTTGCGGACATCTTTGACCGTCGTGCCGCCCACTACCGCGACCTCTGCGAGGCACTGGCGGGACCTGCCAAGACGGTGCAGGAGCTGAGCGCCGCGCTGGGCGTGGGTCGCGGCGGAGCCCTGACGGTGGCGCTGGACGACTTGGTGCAGTCGGGTTTCCTCCAGCGGGATCAGGCCTTCTCCCCGATCTCGGGGACGGACCTGCGGCAGATCAAGTATCGGCTGAGTGACAATTACCTGCGGTTTTATCTGCGTTACATCGCACCAGAAAGGGCGCGCATCACCAAGGGGCTGTTCAAGAAGAATGCCCTCGAAACGCTGCCCGCCTGGGATAGTGTGATGGGGCTGCAGTTTGAAAATCTTGTCCTACAAAATTTGGCGGCCCTACAGCGCCAGTTAGGTCTAGAGAACACCCCCATCCTCAATGCCGCGCCCTACTTTCAGCGCAAGACGCAGCGCCAGGAGGCCTGCCAGATTGATCTGTTACTGCGCACCCGGCAGGCGCTCTACATCGTCGAGATGAAGCTCCGCCAGACGGTGCCCAAATCCTGCACCGCCGAGGTACGGGAAAAGGTGCGCCGACTCAAGCTGCCACGCGGGCAGTCCTTCCGCACCGTGCTGGTGTACGGAGGCGAGCTAGAGCAAGGGTTGGAGGACGAGGACTTCTTTGACTACCTCGTGCCGTTCGACGCGCTGATGAGGTCGTGAGGATCAGCGGGTGCGGCCGATGTGCCGTTTGGTGTCCCAACGCAACCGCGAACCGCTGGCGGAGTTTCATCGCCCCATTGCCGTCAGTAACGGCTCATTCAACACGTCACCCGTGACGATCTCCCTTCCCAATCTCAGCAGCGTGAAGATCACAGCGGTGGGGCCTACCAACGGCACTGCTTTGAACTCGCGATTCATCATCAACCAGTTGCTTCTCACGGTCGCTGGCACTGGGGGCAGCGCGAATCCCGCCACGACGGTCACCACCACAGGAGTGAATGGAAACCGTCAGCCCTTCGTCACCTTTGCGTCTGTCGCTGGCGAGAGCTGTGAAGTCCAATGCTCCACGGATCTCGCCACCTGGACATCGATGGCTACACGGTCCGGCACGGGAAATTCGGTGACCTACACGGATGAGTTTACCGATGCTTCCGTCAGTCCGCGCAAGTTCCATCGCGTCCTCACGGTGCAGACACCGAATGGAAACTTCGCCAGCTCCACCCTCAGCATCACGCAGACTTGGGCATAGCCAAATGATCACCAAGATGCATCACGACGATGCCTTCTGGTTCAATGCGACAGGCAGCAACGCCTATGACCAGACCATCGTTCCCGCCAAACGCCGCCGCGTCATCACCATCAGCGGCTCGGCGGATCCAGTGATCCTCTACACAGGCGGAAGCGGTGTCGGCACCACCTTCATGGATGCCCAAGAGAGCATCTATCGCTTCGCCCAAGCGATGGGCGCGCCACTGGCAGATGCCGCAGGCATCGTCGGCACCGGCACGAACGGCCACTCAGCCCCCTTCGTGAAATACACCTACCGCAGCGGCCAAGTCATCCACTACAAGCTCATCGGCGGAGACCACGGACTCCGAGTCAGCGGCAGCACCGTCTATGCCGATGAAGCCAAGCAACTCGTCGCGGTGTTTCTGTTGCAGTAGGCCTCCAGGTGCTTCCGCCACTCCAGACGAGCCGGAACTTTTTTCTTGAGATCGTTGGGCCTCATTTGGCAGCCGGACGCTTCCTTGGCGACTGCACTTCGGCATTGAAGCGGTAAGAAATGCTGCTGCCAGCACGAGCATTGTAGCCCCAGAGGTCGATGTAATACTGGCCTTCGCGGAATTCATCGCCGCGTTTTTTCAGCTCGGCCTGAAGGCGGGCGTCGAGATCCTTCTGCAATTCTTCGGCTTCTGGTTTGCCGACGAGATTGTTCATCTGGAAAGGGTCCTTCTCGTCATCGTAGAGCAGCCACGGGCCGTTCAGATCGCGAACGTAAGTGTAGCGGCTCGTGCGGATCGCACGGTAGTTGCGGTCGTTGCCTTTTCCTTCAGGGCCGAGATTGGCAAAGGGGGAGATGCCCTCATACAACGCGGCGCGATCTCCGGCATTTGCGGGATCACGCACGGCGGCTGAGAGGTCATCGCCTTCAATGCTGGCGGGGATCGGTATTCCGGCGAGGCCGAGCAGCGTCGGCAAGATGTCTGGCGTGGTCAGCGGTGTTTTCACGGTGACGCCCTTCGCGCCTTGAGCGGCGGGATAGCGCAGGAGAAATGGCACGCACGCAGCCTCCACCCACGGCACCTGTTTCTGTGCCGGACGATTGCCGCGGGACCCCATCGTCTCGCCATGATCGGCGGAAAAGACCACGATGGTGTTTTCGGCGATGCCGGTTTCATTCAGCGTGGCGAGGAGGTCGCCAATGCAGTGATCGAGCGCCGTGCAGTGCGCGTAGTAGCCCTGCAATTCCTTGCGGGCTGCTGCCTGCTGCGACTCCGGCACGCTCGGCGCGAGCTTGAGCTGGTCCGGCGGATAGAGCTTCTTGTATTCATCCGGGGCGGTGCCGTGCGGGAAGTGCGGCGGACCGTAGGCGATCACCAGTGCGAAGGGTTTGCCGCTTCCGGCCTGCGCTTTGATGTAGCTCTGCGCATCCTTCGTCTGCGCAAAGGCATCGTAGCCGTCCCAGAACTTCTTCTCCGGATCGTTGCCGCTGTAATACGGCGAATGGTTGTAGGTGTGCGTGCATTCGTTACCCTTCCAGTAGTCGAAGCCCTGGCGGCGCTCCGCCGGAATGAAGCTTTCGCGACCATGGCCGTCGATGTGCCACTTGCCGATGAATCCGCAGTCATAGCCGGCTTCTCCGAGAAGCTCCGCCATGCACAGCTCTTCCGATGGCAGATAGGCATCATTCAAAAACATGCCGGTGGAGGTCGGAAAGCGTCCCGTCATCAACGCGGCGCGATGCGGCGTGCAGACCGGACAAACCGACACCGCATTGGAAAAATTCACCGCCTCGTTCGCCAGTCGGTCGAGGTTCGGCGTCTTCACGTTCGGATCACCTGCATAGCCCGTGGCCATGGCGCGCCATTGGTCGGTCAGCAGGTAGAGGATGTTCGGCTTCTGTTCCGCATGAAGCGAGATCGCTGAGGCAAGTTGCAGCGTGATGAGAATGGCGCGAACGGTTTTCATGGTCGGTTGGGATCAGCTACTTTGCTGGAGCTTCGGCTTTTGGTTTGCCCCTTCCCTTCTTCTTGGGCTTGGGCGTCTTCGTGGCTGACGGCTTTGTTTTCATCGCTTTCTCCACCGACATTCGCTTCTCGCCGACGCTGACTGACCACTCGTGGAGCATCGCGCGATGTCGCTCGATCTCATCGTTCATCGCAGCGTCACCAATCAGGTTTTTCAATTCGTAGGGATCGCTGCGAAGATCGAAGAAGGCCTCTTCATCGGAGCTGGAGAGCATGTATTTGAAGCGGTCCGTGCGCGCCATCCGATGCCCGGTGCCCACGCGATTCTCCGGCGGGCCGACGCATTCGCTGACGACATACTCACGCACGGTGGCCTTTGGGTCGGTCATGATCGGGCGCAGCGATTTGCCCATCAATTGCGCAGGGGCCTCCGCTCCGGCGAAGTCGATAATCGTTGGAAAGACATCGAGCGAGGATACCAGCGCATCGCTTTTAGCCGATTTCACTGGCAGCAGCGGCGAATGCACAAACATCGGCACGCGCACGGATTCCTCATGCATCGTGATCTTGTTGCCGAGGCCGTGATTGCCGAGGTGGTAGCCGTTATCGGAGAGATAAATGAGGATCGTGTTCTCATACAGGCCGGCGGCCTTGAGTTGACCGACGAGAGTGCCGATCTGCTCGTCGAGGCAAGTGATGTCGGCGTAGTAGGCTTTGATGACCTCCTTCATGTTCGAGGCCGAACGCGGCGGTCCACAAGTCAGGCCGGAGGCGGCGTCGCGGTTGATCTTGAGCTTGCTGTCACGGAAAAGGATGTCGCCGGGGCCCGCCTGGTTGAAGAAGCTCTGCATCGGCGGTGTTTCCATCCAGTTCGGGTCGAGCTCGATCTCGGTGTCCTTGTAGAGATCGAGAAAACGCTGCGGCGCATTGTAGGGCACATGGGGATTGTGCGGCGTGAGCCAGAGCAGGAAGGGTCTGTCCGACTTCGCTTCGCGCTGAAGGAACTTTTCTGCTTCGGCAAAGGTTTCCTCGTCGTTCGAGTTCCCAATCTCGCGTCCTTCGGCGAAACCATACTCCGTCGGCGGTCCAAGGTGCGACTTGCCGAAAAGAGCCGTGTGGTAGCCTGCCTGCCCGAGCACCTTCGGAAGCGTCACGAACTTCTTTTCTTCGACGATGTTCTTTTTGAATCCCTGCCACGCGAGTCCCACCGTGCCATGCTGCTGCGGGAACATGCCGGTGTAGATGCTTGCCCGGCTCGCGGCACAAATCGGCGACGCGATGAACGCGCGGTCAAACCGCATCCCCTCCGCCGCCAGTCGATCCATGTTCGGCGTCTGCACCGCCGGGTTGTTGTAGCCGATGGCGCGATAGGTTTGGTCATCGCTGAAGATGACGACGAAGTTGGGCTTCGCTGCGGCCAGGAGGCCGGAACCGAGAGTCGGAATACAAAGAATGGCGAGGAGAAGGCGGCGCATGGTGATCTGCTTAAACGACGAGTTGGGTTCTGGCATCTCAGCAAATGCTGTGTCGAATCCAGCACGCAAGAGCGGCATCTGCTACAATCCCCGATCCTGCACAACCACGCTGGCGGAGGCATTTAGGCCCCACCCAGCGAGTCTCGAACTAACCCCCAAGAATCGAATCACGCATGGTTAGATAGTAGAGATTGATCAAAATAGGGCTGTATCAACTCGGCGGCCTCCTCATAGAACGACTCTTGGAGGACGCTCCATTGATCCGACAACTCAATCAAGCTGCCGCCAAAATCTACCCCACGCAAATCTCCAACCGCGACGACCATCTGCGACTGAGAAGGACGACTTTGGTCGATAAATTCGAGTATTCGCCGATGATTTGCCGGGTCAGGCTCTTGTTGAATCGGCGCATCGAGTATGACTGGGAAGAAGCTGCTCGATGAAAATTCGCGCATGACATTGAGGATGCTAAACCCGTAAGCGAGCAATGCTCTGGGCAGATTGCTGCCCTGTTCTTTAATCTTCGCGTTTACCGTCTTAAAGGAGGATTCCGGCAAGGTGTTTATTGCGAGACGAGCTAACGCATCTCGCATCAATCTTCGAAATTCGCGATTTATCGCGTCACGATGTTCTTTGTTCGTGAGAGCCTTAAGTTCCTGCTTCAGCTTTTCGAATGCTTCTTGGTCTGCAACAAGAAAAGTAGTGAGCCGACGAACCTTTTCCTGGAGAACCACCTGAACCTGGTGTTTGCCCTCGTTTTCAATGAGATCCTTCAGTTGAACTTGTTCCTTTCGCTCAGCTAGAATCGCCCTGATACGACCAATTTCGGTTTCATACTGCTCATGTGTGCGATCCTGGTCCCTAATTTTTTCGGTAACTTCGAAAAGCCGACGATCCAGTTGGTGAAGCAGCTCTTCACATCGATCCTCGTCGACGGCTATACTAAAAACTTCGGCAAAGCTGTTTTCATAAACCGCACCACACGTTGGACAGTCCAAATGCTCACCAGAATCATGCAAAAACTTATAATCGCGTCCCAGCTCTTTGAGTGACGCCCTCACGATCTCTATCTGCGCCTCAAGACCAATACGTTCATTGTGAAGGACAACCAGCTTTTCTCTCACGGCGTCAGCCACTTTCTGCATTTTCCCACATTCAACCAGCAATTCGGTGATCTCCTTCTGAAAGACTTCGAGGTCAACCGTGAATCGGACCGATTGAAGTTGGTCCCGCAAGTCTTCACGTATCCTTCGAACAACTTTCATCTCTCCCTGTAGCATCTCAATGTTGCTCATGAGGTCCGTCTGCTTGCCTTTGAGCTCATAAAACTTATTCGGGCGTATGCCTGTATGGTACTCGATCAGGTCGTCCTTCCACGACGACATTTGCTGAAGTCGCTCAAACGAGTCCCATGCTTTGTTCCAGCTGCGATCCTGATCGAAATAGAATGGCAAGAGAAAGTAGGCAGGTGGTGGAATTGCGAACGAGCCAGCTTGGTTTCGGAGCCGAAGGCCAAACGACAACTTTTCTGCCAAAAACGGACCTAATCCCTTAGTCACAGAATCAAATGAACCGGTCAGCTTGCCCTTCGAGTCAAAGACACTGAAGGATTCGCCACGGCGCAGAATCGAGAACTCGGCACCGGCAAGTTCCAGTGTAAGCAGAAGATGCACTGAAGCAGACTTCCAACTGGGATGGATCGGAGGCTCGCCCCCCATGCAACGGACGATGCTTTTGAGAATTGAAGACTTGCCGGTGTTATTGTTTCCCGTCAGCACTGTCGCTTTCGGGTGAAATGGGACGATTCTGGCTTTCCTCTCGTGATGAGAGAGCAGAACGAGACGTTTTAGCAAACAGTCTGACATTGGTCTTCTTTCTGAGGTTGCGGACAAGCGCACGAAGCTGTCCAGATTTATTCGGTTGGGTATTCATCGAGAACGGTCAGGATCATTGCGGAAACTACAGTTTGATCGAACGGCAGATGTCTGCTTTCGATGTGAGGTAGAATCTCTGTTGCCACCTCATCAATAAATTCCTTTAGCGGTTTGGGAGGTCCTAGTTTCAATCGATTGTTAACCGCGTCCTGGACAGCACTCTTCATTGCCCGGAGAACATGATTGGTTGAATCTAAGCTCTGGATTGTCACTCTGTCCCAAGCATCCCGCATCCGTCTGAGCGTGAGAATATCGACTGCTTCCTGAACGAGAATAGCTTCAAAGGCCGACCAGGACTTATGTCCCGAATGTTTTCGCAGCTTATTGATCGCATCCGCAAACTCCGACTGACTAAAACCCTTTTTTGCGACGAGTTCAGCCGACGATTCAGCCTTTGGCTCCCAATTCTGTTTGGTACGCATTGCCTGGATCACAGCATTGTAGGCGTGGGTGGTGGGACAGTTCTCAATGCCTAGAAAGTCAGTTGCGAATTCCTCGAACCTGCCTTTCGCATGCGCGGTGTGGTCTTCCAAGCTCAGCGAGTCTTTGGCGAAAGTAATTTGGATCTCCGTGGTCGGGCAGTGCCCAAGCGAGTGTTCCTGCTCCAACTGGTCCGAGATTTCTTTGAAGTGGTCGGGGTGAAGCTGATCGATCTCAAATTTATCCATTGGCTTGGCTGCACTGTCGCCCCGCAGTTGAACCGCGTATTGCGCGTTACTGATAAATATTACCGCCTTAACAAGCGGCCCAAAGTCCACGTGATGCGCATACAACTTGCCGAGGATTGACATGGAGTGCGGGAGATCCTTGTCCTTGCGCTTCGGTCGATGGATCAGCTCCTTCATTTTCCAGGCACCCTTTGCTTGCCCGCGAGTCTTAACCTGAAAGAATTCCATACTCTTGGGTGCCGTGGCTGAATCGAAAACGACCACGTCGTCGTGATAGTCCAAAATCATCAAGTACTCTCTCCCCGTTTTATGAAGTTCTAGCAGGTGGCAGAAGGCCCAGTTCATCTGATATTCAAAACGATTCGTTGCCGTGGGGCCACCACGCTCGCGTGGTGATTTTGCAACGAATTGGTCGAGTGCGGACATTATGCTAATTAACTGATTCCTACAGCCTTGTCGATTAAAGCGAACTAGCAAAGGACAATGCCGGTTGCAATTTGAAGTCCACTGAAGTGCGAGAAAACTACTTCAGACACGAGCCAGCACTTGTCCTTGGGATCGATGACGACGCTTTGGTTCTGAACGAGAGTGCATTTCCACGTCTCGCCGTAGATCATGCTGTTGTTCGCAGGTGATGGATGAGTGTCGAACTGATAGCCAACCACGGACCGCCTGCCGACCTCCAGAAACTCGCGGGTGCGATAGTGGATGCCCGAATACGTTCCGACATCCTTCACCTTCACCCGCAGTTCGAAACTCTTCAGCATACCACCGCGCCAGAAGAGAAACAGAATAGAGGCGAGCTGGTCCGGCACGCTGGACTTCCCCGTGATTCAGCCATCCTCAACCGATCACAACTCAGGATTGTCATCCCAGATGGTGGGTCCTTGCTCTTAAAGAGAGGCTTGAATCCGTCCGGGGCGGCACGACAGGTCTAAACAAGCACCGCGAGGACGCAGCGCATGCTGGTGCCCGTAAACGATGTGAGCGCTCCCAAGTTCTCAGCAAATGCCGTGTCGCATCCTTCGCGATCTCGCCATCACGGACTAAAGGCCCATTCGGGGGCGTTGAGCATGGCCCAGAGGACGTCTTCGAGGCGTTGTCGCCAGTCGGCGTTGAGCTTTTCGGTGGGGGGATCGCCTCGGCGGGCGGCTTTTTCTTGTTCGACGCGGACGACGTTGGCTTCGTCGTTCACGTGGTTGGACCAACTGACGTATTTTGCCCGGACGCGAGTGGTGGGGAGGGCTGGGGTTTCGTGCTGCGTGATGCGTGAATCGTAACCAGCGCTGAGGTGCTGGGTGTAGAGTGTGCGTTCTTCATCGCTAGGGTGCCGGGTGAGGAGCCTCAAGAAGATCGTGTCGATCAGGGTATCCACGGATTGTTCCTTCAACGCGAACTGGGTGATGCCGTGGTCGTCGCTCAATCGGGTGAGCCAGATGCCGAGGGTGCCGTTGCTGAGGATGGCGGGCTGGAGGACGTTGGGGTCGGTATCGCGTTTGCTGACGGGGTCCTGCCGGGCACCGCGCCAGCCAAAGGCGGCCAGGACGTCGCTGACGGCTTGGATGCGTGGCAGGGCTAGGCTGGGGCGGTCGCGCTCGTTGCTGGTGCTGGTCAGCATCCAGGAGCGGTGCGGTTTGCCCAGATGGATGGCGTTTTGGATCTCGCGGGTGTTGTCGATATCCAGGCAGACTTCTTCGGTGTGGAAGGGCTTGCCCGTGGTGGCAAAGAGGCTGTCCACGATCTGTTCGGCATACAATCGGCGGGGCGCGGGGCTGGTGTAGAGCGGGCTGGTCTGCCTCAGTGCGGGATCGGTGGCGCGTTGGTAGGCCTGGCTGTTCAAAATGAGGCGGGCAAGGTGCTTCACGTCGTAGCCGCTGCGCACGAGCTCGCGGGCCAGCCACCTTAGCATTTCGGGATGGGTGGGTTTGCCCTTTTCCCAGTCCTCGACGGGCTCCACGATGCCGCGCCCCATGAAGCGTGACCACACGCGGTTAGCGATGACCTGGGCAAAGCGCTCGTTTTGCGGCGCGGTGATCATGGCGGCGAGGACATCGCGCGTGTCTTTGGGATCTTCGGCGAGCTTGGCGGCAGCTTCATCGCAAAACTCGGCGAAGGGCCACTTGGGCTGCACTTTGGTGCCGGGCAGGAGGGTGACCTGGATGAGTGGCTTGCGACCTTCCGCGTGCATCTTGTCCATGGGCACGCTGCTGGTCTTGGGTACCTCGATCTCTTTTGTGCCGAGCATGGCTGCGACTTGGAAGAGGTCCTGCTGGAGCGCCTTACCGGTGGGGGAGTCGTGGCAGCGGGCGCATTTCATTTCTACCCCGAGAAAGGCTGCGCCGATGATGGTGCCTTTGGCGGCCATGGGCACATCGTTTTGCGAGGCCGTGCCGAAGCCAGCGGGTCCGCCAAGGCGCTCGCTGCCTCTCATGCGCAGGAGTTCGGTGACGAAGAGATCCATCGGCTTGTTGTCCTTCAACGACTCATAAATCCACCAGCGGAAGGGCCCGGTGTTGTTCAGAGTGGGGTTGAGGATGTTCGGGTTTTCCGCGAGCACATCCAGCCAGTAGCCCATCCAGTTGTCGGCCCAGCGCGGATCGCTGAGGAGCTTGTCGATCAGGTTGGCACGTGCGCCGGAGGGAGTGCTTAGTGCGGAGTGCTTGGTGCTTCGTTTGGCTGGGTCAGGACTTAGCACTGAGGACTGGGTACTTTGTTTTACATCGGCCAAGAAGCTCTCGATCTCTTCCAGCGAGGGCGGCACGCCGACCGTGTCGATGTAAACGCGGCGCAGGAAGGTGAGGTCATCAGTCAACGGAGTGAGGGTGAGGTGATCCGCACGGATCTCCGGCCAGTGCGCGCCTTCTTTGATCCATTGCGTTAGCAGCTTGATCTCATCTTTGCTCAAGGGCTTGCCCTTCGGCGGCATGATCTCGTCCTCGTCGTGGGTGGTGATGCGGGCAATGAGCTCGCTGACTTCAGGATGGCCGGGTTTGATGGCGGAGGCGGCGTCGGCGAGGGAGTCGAGCTTCAGATCGCCCTTGGCCTTGGCGCCGCGATGACACTCGGTGCATTTGGCTTCGAGGATGGGCTGGATGTCCTTGAAGTAGTCGATGCTGCCCTTGTGCGTGGCCTGGGCCTTTACGGTGGCGATGCGGGCGGCGATGAATCCGTCGATGCTGCCTTCTCCAGGTGGATTTTGTGCCAGCCAAGCGCTGGCGGCCTCGCGGCGCATGGCCCAGTAGGGATCGGACTTGGCGCGCAGTTCGGCGCGCTTCTTCGCATTCACCACGTCGTAGTGGGCGTTGCGCTCCTTCTCGTAAGCGGCCCAGCCTGCATCGTTGTAGGGCACTACGCGATTCCCTGGGGTGACGAGCTGCCAGCTCTCCGTGCCCTGTGCGGACCAGGCGACGACGGTTTCGCCGAGTTCGGGTCGGCGAATATTTTTGCCGATGTAACTGCCGACGAGAGTCTCCAGCACGAGGAACTGCGGTTCGCCCGTGCCTTCAAATTCGTACCACGATTCGCGATTGCCTGGCGGGGCGAAGCGGAAGTCGGGTCCGAGGTTCAGGTAGTCGTTCTGTTCGGAGACGAGGTGATGACCGTTGCTATCGGTGGGAGGAAAAGGGGTGCTGAGCACGGTTTTGCCATCGATGTGGAGGTGCGTGGCCCCACGGGCGCGCAGCAGCAGGCGGTGCTTTCCTTTCGGGAAGGTGACGCTGGCCGCAGCGCGAAACAGGAAGGGCACATGCCGATCACCACGCACCCCAGTGTCCACATACTTCTGCGGCACATCCAGAAAGCCAAAGACATCCTCCGTGTAGGTCTCCCCGACTTTTGGCGGTTCGTTCGGCCAGGCGTTCGCATCGGGCATGCCCTCCTCCGCCAATTGCACGAGCACGCGACCTGCGGGCACATCTTTTTTAGCGATGGGTGGCGGCGGCTGGACGAACTGGTACTTCGCCGTCAGTGCCTGGATATCGATGGGCCCACGGTAGATGGCGACCTCATCGAGCCAGCCCCTGAAGGAATGCGGCGTGGTCAGATTGTAGCCGCTACCGACCACGAGGGCATCCCCGTCTGTCACGGGGGCGCGATCCGTGGCACCGCCTGCGTCCCAGACGCCATCGGTGGGACGTCCGTCGATGTAGCCCTTGATGCTGTCTGGTTTGCCAAAGGTGTAGGTCAGCAGGATGTGGTGCCAGCCCTGGAGCGGCAGGGTGTTGTTGGACCACCAGCGATGCCCATCCCCCTTTCTTCCTGGCTCGTCGGCACTGTAAAAGAGAAACCCGATCTGGGCGCTGCCGCCGTTCACGGTTTGTAGCCGTAGCGCGTAGTTTTGATTGCGATCCCCGAACTGCTTCGTGCCGAGACGCCCTTTCCCAATGAGGTAAGGCACGCCGCTGGCCTCGGGGGCCAAGACCCAGGCCTCCAGTGTGATCGTATCATTCAGACCAAAGCGGAGGCTTTCGTTGTCTGGGATCTTGAGCGCTGTCTTACCGTTGCCTTCGAAGTGGCGCGCTGTGTTGTCTTTGGCGAAGGCGGGAAAGGCGGGCGAACGCGGGCCGGGGTCTTTGGCGTCCTCAAACCGCCACTGCATGACGGGGGCGGCGATGGGTCGATCCTGTGCATCGTTTCCACCGCTGTCATTTTGCGCGGAGGCGAGGGTGGTGAGGAGGATGCTGGTCAGGAGGGTGCGTGTCATACCGCGATGAATCTGCTTTTGGAGCTGCCTTGGCAGGACCTGATTGGAAGGCGTGGAGATAACTAAGCTGGATCTCCGCAGATCTTATCCGGCTTTCTGGGCGAGGGGCCGATTCCTCCCAGTGCCGGCACCGAAGTCACGGGGCGCGCTGAGCGACGGACCGCTTGGGTTGGCTGAGCTTGGCACGCCAGGCGGCGGCTTCGACATCGTTGCCCTGGAATTCGCAGAGCTGGGCTTGGCGGACCCAGGTTTCCCGCTGGTGGGAGGCGAGCGCGAGTGGCAACGGGGGCGCGTCTTCGGGGGGATTGAAGAAGATCTGGGCGGTCTGGAGGTGATCGGCTGCTTCGCGGAGGGTCTCCTCTGGACTGCGACCGAGGACGAGCCAGCGCTTCATGAGACAGCCTGCCAGGAGGCTTTCGGCGGTGGGGGCGAGGCCGAAGGTGGCGCTGGGATTTGCGGTTTCTAGGGCCAAAAGGGCCTCGCGCAGGGGAGGTTCTGCCTCGGCATAGCGGTCAAGTCTCAGCAGGGTTTCTGCGAGGAGGATCTGGGTGTTCAGCAGGCTGGGATCCTGGGTGGCCAGGTAGGACTTCCGGCCTTCGACGGTGGCTTGGAGGTGCTCGACTGCCAGTCGATCTTCCGCGCGGCTGAGGTGCGCCAGCCCGATGCATTCGTGAAGACGCAAGGTGTCTGGATGGCTGCTGCCCCAGGCTTTGGCTGCCTCTACCAGCAAGGGAGGCGCGGCGGTGGTGACGTCTTCCCAGCGGCTCAGGCTGGTCCAGCGATCAATGACGGCGACGCCGAGCCTTTTTGCGGCATCGTTGGATGCGATGTGGGTGCGGTGCGCATCCCAGGCGGTCTCGAGGCGGCGGAGCCCGGAAGCGGAATCGCTGAACTGGATCTCTGCCAGGGCCAGTTGGCGGAGGAGATCAATGGACTCGGCATGATCTGGGCCGAGCGCGGCGGCGGTCTGCTGGTGGCTTTCTTTGAGCAGCGGCAGGGCCTCCACTCCGCGACCGAGTCTTTGCAGCAGCGTGGCGACGCGGACCATTTGTTGAAGCGTATCTGGGTGTGCGTTGCCGTCTTTGCTGCGGAAACGGCGCAGGGTGTCTTGGTCGAGTTTGAGGGCCTCCTCCAGGGCTCCGGTGCTTTCGCAAGCGGCGGCGGTATTGACGGCGGTGTTCAGGGTCAGCGGATGGTCCTGACCGAGACGCTTGCGCATGTGCTCCAGAGTCTCCTGGTAAAGGGGGAGCGCCTCCTTGACCTGACCGGCGCTGTGCAGGGCGACGGCGAGGTTGTTCGCGCTGGTCAGGGTATCGGGATGATCGGCCCCTAGAGTGCGCTTTTGCCGTTCCCAAGTGGCGCGATGAAGCGGGATGGCCTCATCCCAGCGGCCCTCCTCACGCAGAGCTCCGGCGAGGTTGTTGGTGGTCGCGAGCGTCTCGGGGGCCTCGGGGCCGAGGATTTTTTGCTGGACCTTGAGGAGGTCTTTTTCGAGTCGGATGGCCTCTACTCGATCCCCCGCCAGGGAGGTGGCGAGCGCGAGGTTGCCGAGACTGGCGAGGGTATGCGGGTGTTCTTCGCCCAAGATCACGCGGCGGATTTGGAGGACGTGCTTTAGGAGGGGGAGTGCCTCGGGGAGGTTCCCGTCCTCCTGCAGGGAAAGGGCGAGCTGAGTGGTGGCGGCGAGTGTCTGGGGGTGTTTATCGCCAAGTTTGTGTTCGGAAAGCGCGACAGCGCGGCGCAGGGCGGCGGTGGCTTTGGCGGCCTCTCCGACGCCTCGGTAGGCGGTGCCGATGGTCAGGAGGATCTCTGCCTCCACGAGGGGATCGTCCTTGAATCGGTCGCCGACGCGACCTGCCGCGCGGTCGAGTGCGGCCTTGACGGTGAGGTTAGGCTGCTGCTGGAAACCGCTTTCTGCCTGGGCACGCGTGTCTGCCTGCCGGAGGAGGTCGTTGCGGAGGAAATCGGTGACGGCGCGGGAGGTGCGCGCGTTGGCATCTGCCTCCTGCCGGGCTTCGAGGGCACGGTCCCGCTGCTGGGCGGCCTGATGTTCGGCGTGAGTGGCACGAATGGCCTGCCAGACGGCAAAGCCTGCGCCGAGCACCAGCGCGGCGGCGGCGGCACCGACGCCGATAAAGACGTGGCGGTGGCGGCGGACGAGCTTGGACAGCACATACCGTGTGCTGGGTGGTCGCGCCGATACGGGGAGGTTGCTGAGGTGGCGGAGGAGATCGTCGGCCAGCTCACTGGCGGTGTCGTAGCGGCGATTGCGATCCTTTTCCAGCGCCCGCATGACGATCCAGTCCAGGTCCCCACGTAGGATGGAGCGAATGGCGTCTGGCTGGGAACTGCGGCGATGGGCGAGGGTGGTGCGATCCCCTGGGGTGAGGCCGCTGATGCGGGTGGAGGGGCGGGGCGGCTCCTCCTCGCGGATCATCCGGCGCATTTCGTCGATGCTGGCTTTATTAAAGCGCTCGATGTCAAAGGGCAGCCTGCCGGTGAGGAGTTCGTAAAGGATCACTCCGAGGCTGTACACATCGGTGCGGGTATCGACATCGCCGCCACCAATGTCTGCCTGTTCCGGGCTGGCGTAAGCTGGGGTCCCGACAAAGACGTGGGCTCCGGTGAGGAGGCCCTGCTCTCCCAGACTCTGATCGGTGGCCTTGGCGATGCCGAAATCGATGACCTTGGGCACGGGCTTTTCATCGTGGATCTCCACCAGGATGTTGGAGGGCTTTAAGTCGCGGTGGATGATGCCCTTTAGGTGCGCATGTTGCACGGCGCGGCAGACATCAATGAAAAGACGGATCCGGGCTGCGGTGGGCAGGTTCTTTTCGTCGCAGTACTTGTGGATCGGAGTGCCGCGCACCAGCTCCATGACGAAATAGGGCCGCCCTGTCTCGGTGGAGCCTGCATCCAGGACTCGGGCGATATTGGGGTGCTGCATCAGGGCCAGGGTTTGGCGCTCCTGTTGAAAGCGGCGGATGACCTCCTCGGTATCCATGCCCAGTTTGATGAGCTTTAGCGCTACTTCCCGGCGGACTGGCACTTCCTGGACGGCATGGAATACCTGCCCCATGCCGCCTTCGCCGATCACCGACATGAGTCGATACGGGCCGGCCTCCGTGGGGCAGGGGGTCTTCCCACGGCGGGAGTCTGAGATCTGCCCATGGGCGCTAGGCTGCCGTGCGGCGGGTGCCAAGACGACGGTCGCTTCCTCCACGGCAGCTTCGGGCGTGGGCGGCGTGGGGGCCACCCCGCCTTTGGACGGGATTTTGCGTGTCGGGAGGGATGCCATGCGAGGTTGATAACAGCAAAACGATTATAATAACCATAATTTACAATTACCACCACAATAAATTTACATGTTCCTGGAATTTTTCGGCCTTTTTCGGGTCAGAAAATGAATACTCTGGCAGCGCAATCGTCAGATGCTTTTGCAACGCGAAATCAAACCAATTCATCGCCATGAAAACGCCATCTCTTTCTCTCCGCCGTTTGGGTCTCCTAGCTGCTGTGGGCAGTGCGCTGACATTGTCGTCCTGTGTGAGCCCATACTATGCAGGCCCGAACCAGCGGGTTGGCGGTGTCCTGGGCGCTGCGACGGGTGCACTGGCGGGTGCCGTGATCGGGAACCAAAGTGATCGCCCACTGGAAGGTGCCGCCATCGGTGGGCTCGTCGGGGCGCTGGCGGGCTCCGCCCTGGGCGGCGCGCAGGATCAGGTGGTGTATGGCCGCAGTTACCCCAGCTACCCCAGCGGCTATGCCTACAGCCCCGCGCTGGTCTATTACGGCGGCCCGACTTACAGCTACTATTCCCCCGCGCCAGTGATTGTGCAGCGTAGCTACATCAGCGGTGGATACGGCTTTGGGTATGGCGGTGGGCGGAGCTGCTACCAGCCATGCGCACCGACCTACCGCCGCAGTTACCACTGCCGATAAACACCACCGCGCGGCGGCTAGATTTTAGGCTCCCAGCCAGTGCGGTACGTCCGGGACCAGAGCTTCTCTGCGGCAGGATTGTCCTTCACCTTTCCTGTCGCCGGGTCGCAATGGATCATGGAGCCAGTGCGATAGGCGAGATTCCCGAGGTGGCAGAGCATGGTGCTCTTTTGACCTTCGACAATGGGTGAGTTCAGCTTGGCATCACCGCGGATGGCGTCGATGAAGTTCCCCATGTGGGCAGGGTCACCGCCGCCGGGGGTCTTCTCCTCACGGATGATTTTGCCTTTGGGATCGTAGAGTGTGTAAGAATCGCGAGCGATGGCCATGGTGCCGTTGTCCCCGTAAAACATGACTTCTGCCAGCGGCTTTTCCGCAGCGCGTGGGTGGCAGCTGCTGCATTCCCACGAGAAGCCGACCTTTCCGCAATCGTAAACGGCAGAACCGGTGTCGGGCGTTTCTTGGGCGTCTTTGTACCAATAGCGACCGCCGTTGTAGGTGATGCGCTCTGGATAGTCCACCTTCAGACCCCAGCGCAGGATGTCGAGGGAGTGGATGCCGTTGTTACCCAGCTCTCCATTGCCCCAATGCCAGAGCCAGTGCCAGTCGTAGTGGACAAAGGGCTTGATGTCCCGCCCGGCTTCATCAGGGACGGGTCCCTGCCAGAGGTCCATATTGATCTCTGGGTCAGCGGCCAGCGCACCTTCTCCCACGGCTTTGCGGGTGTTGTAATAGAAGGCGCGGCCATAGTTCACCTGCCCGATGGCACCGCCATGCAGCGCTTCGATGGCGGGCTTCATCCAAGTGCGGCGCTGGTTCCCCATCTGCACCAGTCGGCCGTGCTTCTCTGCGGTGGCGACGATCATCTCCGCCTCATGGGGATTTTGGCTGCCGGGCTTTTCAACATAGACGTGCTTTCCCGCCTGCATGCAAAGCATGGCCGCCGGTGTGTGCCAGAAATTCGGTGTGGCGATGAAGACTGCGTCGAGTTCCTTATCGTCCAAGAAGGTGCGGAAATCCGTGACGCCCTGGCAGGAAACGGCCTGCTTGTCTGCGACGACCTGCAAACCGCGTTCGAGGCGTTTGGGGTCCACTTCTGCGAGGTATTTGATCTCCACATTGGGCAGGGTCAAAAGCGCCTGAACATGGGCCATCCCGCGGCCGAGGGCGACGACGGCGACTTTGACTTTGCGGGCTGCCACGTCCGCAGCACGCAGGTGGCGGGTGGTGGCGAGGGTGGCTCCCGCCCCGAGGAGGGAGGACTGGTGAAGGAAGGAACGACGATTCATGGCGGGGGAGAAGTCGCTCCCACCGACCGTGGTCTTGCGCCGTTATGTGGGCGGCCGTTAAAGGTTAGCACCGCCATCTTTGGCCTGCACCCAGCGCACGGCGTAGTGAGTGAGGTCTGGCGTCGTGGCGAGATCCAGCTTGGCACGGATGCGGGAGCGATGGACGTCCACCGTTTTGGAGCTGAGCCCCAGCATGGCACCGATCTCCTTGGCGGTATGGCCGCGCCCGACGAGTTCGAAGACCTCAAACTCCCGATCACTGAGAAGCTGTAGCCCGCCATCGCGCTCGGGCTTGGCGGGGGTGGAGGAACTGAGGAGAGCCATCAACCGCTGGGCTAGCTCCGGACCTGCGTAGAGGCGGCCATTGGCGACGGTGTGGACCGCGTCGATGAGGTGCTTTGGCCCCTGGCTTTTCATCACATAACCCTTGGCACCAGCGCGTATGCACCGCTCTGCGTAGAGGCCCTCTTCATGCATGGAAAGAATGAGGACGGGAATGTCCGGGTGCTCCGCAACCAAGATGCGCGTGAGGTCGATGCCGCTCTTGTCAGGCAGCGTCAAATCCGTGACCACGACGTCTGGTTGAAGATTGCGCACCGCCTCGATACCGGCGCTGGCGGTGTCCGCCTCTCCGCAGATCTTGATATCGCCGGCGGACTCGAGAGTCATCGCCACTCCTTGACGTAGAAAGGGGTGGTCGTCGATGAGCAGGACGCGGAGCATCTTGTCTGGAGTTGGGCTTTCATTCATGAGGTACGATAAGGTACGCGGCAAACCACTGCCATGCCGCCTTCTTTCTTTCGAACCAGCTTTAAACTTCCGTGAATGGTGCCCGCCCGGTACCGCATGAAGCGGATCCCACGCCCCGCGTCTTGATTGGTGAGGGCGCTGAGACCGATGCCATTGTCGGAGACTGTCAGGACCACATCGTGATCCTCCCTTGCCAGGGTGACTTCGATGCGTGTCGCACCGGCGTGCCGCAGGACATTGTTCAATGCCTCCTGCGCGATGTGGTAGAGCTGGGAGGCCACATCAGGATGCAGATCGTCAAAGACCTGTGTCGCGTGCATTCGGCACTGTGTTTGGCAGAGGTCCTCAATATTTCGCACCAGTCGGCGCACGGCACGCACGATATCGTCTCCGTCCTGCATGACGGGGCTCAGGCCGTGGGCAATCTGTCGGGCGTCATCAAGCGCTGCTGACACCATGAGAGTGATCTTTTTCACCGAAGCCGCAAGCGTGTGGTCGGACTCTGTGAGTTGCTTGCTGACGGCTGACAACGAAAAGTGGGTCGCACTGATTTGCTGACACAGGCTGTCGTGCAGATCCATGGCGAGGCGGCGTCGCTCATCCGTGGCGACCCGCAGCAGCTCAGCCTCCAGGCGACGTCTCCTGGAAATATCCCGGACAAAGGCGGTGCACTGCTCGAGACCGGGAATATGGCCGAGCGCAATCTCCACCGGGCAGGTCGTGCCATCTGGCCGCAGGACATAGGACTCGGTAAAGCAAGGTTTCCTGCCCTCAGCCGAAGAGGTGCGGTAGCTGGTGTAGAGCTCGTCAAAATCTTCTGAACAGGAGCCGGGTAGAAGCTCCTGGAACAACTTGCCAACCAAGTCGGTGGGATCACTGCCAAATACATGGGCCGATGACTGGCTCGCGGTGAGGACGATGCCATCCGTGCCGAGTTGGAGCAGTGCGTCGGGGGAGCTATCGTGGATGGACTGCAACACCTTGAGGCTCTGCTGCAGTTCAACGACCGCCTCTGGCTCGGCGGGGGCTGGCATCAGGGCAGGCTTTTGCCTTGCTCGCCGTTCGGTGGAAGGGGGTGCGGGAAGTTTCACGGCTTTTCGATGATCGTGCATGGAGAGGCGGAGAACGTGAGTGAACCGCACAAAGCCGCGTCTTGCATTAAGCCAAGAGCCTATTGCGAAGAAGGCTGTCACGGGCAGTGGGCGAAGTCCTGATCGCGTGGTGGCGTGCATGGCAATCAGGGAGAGGAAAGCACAGCGGAGATGAAGCCATTGGCCCATGGCGTTAGGCCAACGGCTTCGTGCCTGGAGGCTGTGGGGCTTAAACCGATGACGGGTCGCACCCATAGCTACGATCCGCCGTAGGAGATTACGATGGCTCCGTTATGAATCACACCAAGAATACCAATCGTGTGCCATTCAAGAGGGGTGGGCTTAATGGAGTTCTCACGTTAGGATTGTGGATGGCGTTGCTTTCAGCCAGTACCAGTTTGGCGCAACTCGTGCCGGGCACAAACGGAGACTGGAATGTGAACGCCAACGGCGACTGGTCCACCGGACCCTGGACCGGCCTCGATGTGGGCACGGATTACCCGAGTGGAATCGGCGCAAGGGCTCTGGTGGTGCAGGGCATCAACGGCACGCGAACCATCACGCTCGACGTTGATCCGATCTTGGGCACGCTTCTTCTGGGGGATAACAATAATACCAACGCTTTCGTCATCGGCGGCGCGGTGGGGGCTGGCACTTTGACCTTTGATAACGGCGGCGCTGCCAACGCGGATAACGGCGGCGTGCTGGGTGCCTTCTTCAATCATAACTCGGGAACGACTGGGCTGAGCCCAAGCAGCAGTGATCGTATCGACGCCAACGTCAGCATTACCGATATCGTGGGGCTGACCATTGATGCGGATCGGAACTTGGAATTTCAGGGATCGTGGATGGGCAACGGCACCAACACGATCACCCTCATCAACTCAAACGCTGCCAGTCGTCTGAACGACCCACGCTTCTACTGGGACGCCTCTGGAACCAATCTTGGGGTGCTCTCCGGGATCGATACGCTGAACATCATCAATGGCGAGGCTCGGTTCGATGGGGCGGCAGGGACATTGAACAGTCAGCTCATTGGTGCCAACACGATCAATCTCGGCAATGGCGCATTGCAGTCGGATAGTGATGTCTTTCCGCGTCTCTATTTGGTCAACGTCGAATCGACGCAGACCGCCGCGCTGAATGTGAACGGTGGCTGGATCGTCAGCGATCTGGGGACCACCGATGACTTGGACATCTGGAGCGGCAATATCAATTTCACTGGAGCTGCGACCACGAACATCTTCGATGTGAATGATGCAGGCACTGCGGATACACACATCGTGAGCGGTAGCATCGGAGGCACGGGTGGCTTTAGCAAGGTCAACAACGGAACGCTGCAATTGACGGCGAATAACGCGATCCAGGGGAGCATCTACATCCAGCGTGGCGGTGTCGGGGGCACTGGCGTGACCTCGGAAGGGTCCATCCGTCTGACAGGCGTGGCGGGGGCCGTTTCGGGACTGAATTCGGTGATACTGAGCCGCGATGGCAGTCTCTATTTTGACAACGCCCTGGATGTCAATACCGACCGCTTCCGCGATGCTGCCTCTGTGGAGATTCGCGCCGCAGGAAGGCTGCGCATGATCGGGAATTCGGTCGGTGCTACGTCTGAGACGCTTGGGGCACTGACGCAGACGAACGGCTCTGGCAAAGTCAATTTTGATTTGGATGACACCACACCCCAGCTCACCACGCTGACCTTCGCATCCTACACCCGCACGCCGGGATCGATCACGCAGTTTCAAGTGCTCGAAAACACACCGGGTGAATTCGGATCGCAGTTGGCTGGACGCGCCCAGCTCTTCATCGCAGACGGCGGTGCAACAGCGCTGCAAAAAGGCGGTGGAGGCGCGGATCTGACCACCACAAAGACACTGGTCATCGGGGCCTACGGTGGCGTGAACAACATCTCCAATCACTTCATGACCTTCGATGCGGATAACCCCACGGAGATGCGTCCACTGACCTGGGACGGCACCCAAGCAGGATCGGAGTACTTTCTCAGTCGTGACAGCCTGACGCCCCCACATCAATTCACACAGGCGGGGCTGGGAACGCTGAATCAAAACGTGAACATCAATTACAACACCTCGATAGACGGTGATATCTCGCAAGATCCGCTTGGCTATGGGTGGTATGGTGCGGCACCTATCGCCATCCTGGAAGATGTCGCGATGAATTCACTGCGGTTCGGCACGGACACACCCACCAACGGCACGAATAGCAACGAGATCGGCTCTGCACTGGTATTGGCACCAGGGGCACGTCTCTATCTCGGCGATTCCCTCGCAGTGAACACGGGGCTGTCTGGTGATACGGATGGATCTGGCATGATTCTGTTTGGCCGAGACGTCACTGGCGGCGCGCCGGGCAGCAACCAGTACATTGCGGGTGGCATTCTTGACTTCGGGAGTCGGGAGGCGATCATCGTCAACGAGAGTGGCAATAGCGCGCTCTTCCGCTCTGAGATTCGCGGGACGGGCGGTCTGACCAAGGCCGGGGCACAGACGGTCTATCTGGACAATAGCAACAGCTACAGCGGTGTCACAACGATTGCGGAGGGCATTCTCGATGTGCGGGATCAGAATGGTCTAGGGGCCTCCCATCTGGTGGTGATTGAAGGGGCGGGCCAGCTCTACCTTGAGCTCGGCTCCAACATCACCAACACCACCGCCAGCGCGACTCCACCCAATCTGCTGATCGGCGTGACGGATGCCTCCCGCACCATTCTTTACAGCAATGCTGCCAACAATACCTGGGGCGGTGACCTCATCATCGATAACGTGGATAACCTGGGAAACTGGGTCTATTCGTCCTACATCGGCACGAACGCGCGGGATACGTTGAACATCAACGGCGATATCTATACCAACGAGCTGGCCAACGCGATCAATACCGACATCGTCTTGAATGATGCCCGATTGATCACAACACAGGCCACCAACCTCGCCGGTGGGGTCATAAACTTGAACGGTCAAGTGCGCGACAATGCGCTGGGGGCCATCAGTAGCCCGGTGACGAATGACAACGAAAATCAGCTAATGCGGTTCTGGGTGCGCGGTAGCAACGAACTGGTCGTGAATGCCCGCCAACAGTGGGACGCGGCAGGTTTGATCCGCGTCGAAAACGGCGTCCTGCGTTACGAGGGAGCTGGCAACTTTTGGACGGCAGCAGCGGAGGCGGCGATCAATCCTGCCAACAGCCAGAGTGGCCTGACCTTGGGTGGTTCGGGTGCAGGCACCGGCATCAGTGGCAGCAATAACAACACCGGTAACAATGCCGTCATCCTGACGAAGGCAGGGCAGGTGCTAAACATCGGCCGCATCGATATCGGTGGTGATGGCACTAGCAATTTGAACGGCAAGGGCAATACGATGCTGGCAGGTACCAACTCCACCGGAACGGTAACGTTTGGGAATGGAACAGAACGTGTGGTCTTCAATGGCTCAACCGCGGCGAACGCGTTTGTCCGCGATCTCACCCTCTATCAAGCTGCGGGTGGCACTCTGGATTTGAACTTCCGGCTCGATGATACGGACGCCGACTCCCACACCTCGTTTACGAAGATAGGGCGTGGGGTCGTGAATTACAACAGTGCTGGCACAGCCAACGGTGATGTGGAGCAACTGAACATGTCCGGCGGTCTCTTGCGCCTGACCAACTACGGCGTCGCGACCGGCACGCGCTTTGATACGGGTGCGATGATCATCCTCGCAGGCGGCGGTATCGAAATGGATGGGGTGGGATCGCTGGCCAATGAAACGGCCAATTACACTGGCGCGGCCGTAGTCGTGAATGCGGCCTTTCCGACCGCAGCGACGGTGATCGCCGCGGGTGGCACCGATGTGATTGTGACCTCTGATACGGGGCGGACTACCACGATGAACATCGGCTCCGCTACGATACCGTTGACGCGGCAGTCTGGCGGGACGGTGAACTTTGTGGAAAATGCCAACGGCGGCACATCGGCCATCACCTTGCTAGGCTCCAATGCGCCGGTGGATGGCACGGCGATTGCGTGGGCAACGTACGGTGACACCTACAGCTACAACGCAGCCGGGGCTACGTACACACTCAACGCCCTCGACTTTGCCATGACCACGGTGGGCGCGCTGGACGCCTTTTCTGGGGCGACCCGGGAGGACACCGACGATGTCTCGACCTGGACGGGCAGTAACGATGTGAGCGAGGGTCTAGCTGGCTTTACCGGAACGACGGGATTGGGCACCTTGGTGAATACGATTCACTTTGACTACGATGGCACTGGCACCATCACGGTGGATGCGGGAGGTCTGGAGGTCACGAGCGGTGGGATCATGGTCAGTTCCCTGGTGGCTACCGAGACATCGGACAAGCTGATCACAGGTGGGCCGCTTACGGCTGGGCCAGACGAGGATTTGATCATCCACCAATATGGCACATCAACTCTGACGATTGATTCGATCATCGCGGACAACGCTGGTAGCACGGCTGGGAATGCATTGGTGAAGACCGGAAACGGCGTCTTGGAGCTTCTTGGCGCTAACACTTTCACGGGCCGCACCTTTTTGAACGGAGGCACGCTCCGAATCTCCAGCGATGCGAATCTTGGCATGGCACCGGGTGCCCCAGTCGTGGATGCGATCTACATCAATGGCGGCGTCATCGACACAACGGCCGATTTCACTCTCGATGCGAACCGTGGCATCACTCTGGGTGGGAATGGTGGGGAAATCAGCGTCGCTGCGGCGACGACCCTGACCTACGGTGGAGTGATTGCTTCAGAGCCAAATGTCATTGCGGGCTACGCCGCAAATCCTGCCGTGGGCCGCATTGATAAAACGGGCGGGGGGACTTTGGTGCTGACGAATATCAACAACAGCTACAGCGGCCTGACGGACCTCAAGGAAGGCACGCTGCTCTGGGCGCCCGCCTTTACGAGCAGCACGACATCGTCTGTGTTCGGCTCCAATGGGGCCTTCCTGGATGGCACCGTTGTGCGTAGCGGCGCGACTTTGGCCATGGCACCCAGTACCCCTACCAACGCCTCCAATTTCAATTCGATTCTTCAGGAGTGGTTCACCTTTGAAGGGGGCAGCACGGTGAACCTCAATCCAGTCAATTCGGCGGGGGATCCTCACGACATCAATTTCTACTTCCGCGGTGTGCTAAACTTTGACAGCCTCGGGAATCCTGGGACGCCGGATGGGTTCCAAACGCCCAGCAGCATCGCGGGTGCAACGGTTCTTGATATCGGCAGTCAAGGTTCCACCAACCTGAATGACGATGGCGGCTACATTACTGGCGACGGCGGCATCACCAAGATCGGGCCAGGGGCACTGCTGTTCCGGGAGAACAGTCCCGAGTGGACCGGTCAGCTCATCATTCTCCAAGGCCAAGTACTGGCCAATAGCGCAGGGAATCCGCTGGGCACGGGAACGATGCCGATCATCATGGGCCACAATCTCTTTGGCGAACAAGCTGGAGAGCCCGACAGCGGCAACACCCAGGTTCAACTCCTTTTTCAGGACGAGGGAGGCTACCGCGATGTGTCAACAATCACTCAGGACATCATCATTCGCACGGATGATGGGGCGGGGGCTCAAACCAAGCGGTTGGGTGCGCAAAATTTGGCGAATGTGGACGTGGTCAACTTCGATGGCTCGATCACGATGCGGGACGATGTGGAACTCTTTTATACTGACAGCGCCCGCGATTCCACGCAGACCACCGCGAACAATATCAACAACAGCGGACGTTCAATCGGCACGCTAACCAACACCGAAACGTATTTCATCAACTTCAATGGCGACATCATTGGAGCGGCAGGGAATGACCTGACCACGAACGTCACTCAGGGGGGCTCGGCAAACGTCGCCAATGGTAGCATCACAGCTCCGTTTGATGACATGGTAGAGCGCGCCATCTTCGGTCTGAATGGAGACAACTCAGGCTGGGCTGGGAACTTGACACTGGGAAACACGAACAGCGATGTCGATACCAATCATATCGTGAGCTTTGGCAATTCGTTGGCCATTTCCGCCAACAACGATGTGACGATCCGCAACAACGCCACCCTGCAAACCTCCGGCAACGCCATTGTGATCGGTAACCTCACCGGTACTGGTAGCACGGAGAACTACATCGAAAACGCCAGCACCTCTCTGGGCTCGATCACTGTCACCCAGACGACGGATCAGACGGTGGATGTGGTCATTCGCGATGGCGTAAATTTCTTTGAACTGCTGCCAGGCGAGGTCGATGCGGCGCTGTCCTTTACCAAGGCAGGCCCTGCGGCGTTGACGCTCACCAAAGGCAATACCTTCAGTGGCAGCACGACCTTGTCCGGCGGTACGCTGCGTCTGGCCTACGATGCGGATAACTCGATGCTGTCCGACACGGCTGAGCTGATTTTGAATGACGGCATCATTGACCTGGCGGGGACGGTCGCACACAGCGAGATCGTGCTGAGCACCACCATCAACGGCACCGTCGCCATCGAACGGAGTGCAGGCACATCGATTCTGCACTTGAACACCATCACGCGGAACGCGGGTTCGCTGCGCATCTCCGAGGACGACATCACGACGACCGATAACGCGAACGTTAACGGCATCCTCGGCGGTTGGGCCACGGTGGGAGGGAGCTTTGCCACCAATTCGGGGGTGCTCGATCCAGGGTCCAATGGCGGCTACATTCGCGGACTGACGACCTTTGACCAAAACATCGACCGTCTCGCTGGCGGCGCAGGAACGCAATTGATCGCTGATGGTGCAACGGACAATGTGAACATCCAGGAGGCCGGCACAACGGTGAGCTCCATCACCTTGGCCACTGCGGGAACGACGACAATTTATACCCTGCGCCAGGGTGCCGATGGCAGCACGGTGGACGGCCCCGGCGGTCCGGCGGTCATTGATATTGGAGTGGGGAATACGCTACGCATTGCTTCCGGCGGCATCTTGCTGCCAGGCACGAGCAGCGCCCTGACCTTTACCCCCTCCGGCAGTCTGACAGCGGGCGCAGTGGATCATGCGGCTGCGACGCTGTTTGTGCAGAATCAGAGCACGGCGGGTGCGTTGCTGATGGTCGGCACGGTCATCGCTGACAATGGCTCCGGCATGGTGGATGTCCGCACGACGGGTCCAGGCACCACGGTCTTTACGGGTGCCAATACTTATACAGGGAACACTCTGGTGGGGTCTGGCATTTTGGCCATCGGCGATGGTGGCAGTACCGGTACGCTGAGCAGCGGAGATGTGAACGTGGAGGCCTCCGCCGTGCTGGCCTTCAATCGATCCGATACCGCCCTCGTCGTGCCTGGGGCAATCACTGGGACAGGTAATGTGGCCCAAAACGGCAGCGGCACGACGACACTGAGTGGCGTCGCGCCACTGAGCAGCCTGACTTTTACTCTGGTGGATGGTACGCTGGCTGCTGGGGTGGATGGCGCGATCAATACAACGGGAAATCTGGTCTTTGGCGGCAGCGCCGGGGCCACGGCCATCGGCACGCTGGACCTGACCAATGGGGATGCGACCGTCGGCGGACTGCTGGTGCAGACCAATACCACAGCCGAAAACCAACTCATCATCGGCACGGGCAAAACGCTGACCGTGAACGGCGGAGTAACCGTCGGGGTGGATGCTAATTCCTCCGCGACCAAACTCACAGCCAGTGGCGGTGGTGGCCTCGTCGTCAACTCCAACGGTGCGGACTTCATCGTTGGAGGGGCGACGGGTGCTACGAACGAAAACAGTGCAACGCTTGACCTGAGCGGCCTGGACACCTTCACAGCGGATCTGGGTGCAGGGACCTTCCGCCTTGGCGATGCCAATACTGGAACCACCGCCAATCCATCTTCGGCCACGCTTGCTTCAAACAATACCATCACTGCGGGCTCCATCCGCGTCGGAGACGGCGCTGGCGGTACCTCGTTGCACACGCTAACGCTCGGAGATGGTGCCAACGTCTTCAATTCCGATGTCATCAACATCGGCTCAGCCGTGAATCGGAATCGATCCAGTGGAGAGGTACTCTTTGCAGGCAGTGATAGCACTGGGACACTGACGATACGTGCGCTGGATGGCACCAGCCGTGCGCTGCTAAACATGGTCAATACCAGCGGCAGCACGAGTTCGGCCATGTCCTCAACCATTGACCTCTCAGGCCACACGGCGGACATCGCCGTCAGCGCGCTCACGATGGCGGCCCGCACTGCAAACAGCGGCGCAGCGACAGCAACGCTGACATTTGATCAGGGCGTGTTGGATGTGCTAACACTGGATATGGCCAATCGTGGCGGCGGCACCGGCACAGCAACCGCCACCTTAAACCTCGGTGATAGCGCCGCCCCTGGCACGCCCACGACCACCATTGGCAGTATCACAATGGCCAGCAATACCAGTTCCGGTGCGGCACCCACCGTGACGGCGAATCTTAACGTGACCGGCGGGGACGTGACCATCGGCACCGGCAGTGGCACCGCAATCACAATGGCCAATGCCATCGCATCGCGTTCCGCAGACTCCTTCATCAACCTCAGCGGTGGCAATACGACCGTCACTGGCGACATCCTCCGCACAGGTGGTGGCGGGACGGAGAATGCGGTGATCACCCTTGACGGTGGTTCGTTTGACATGTCCGGCCATCAAATCGGCGACGCCACAAACCCGATCACCTTGATGCCGGTTTCAGGCACGATCAGCAATCTTGGCGAGTTGAATGGTGGCGGAGCCTTTACCAAGAACGCTTTTGGGGATCTCACCATCGCTGGCACCAATACCTATTCAGGCGCGACGAACGTGATCGATGGTCGGGCGGAAGTCGTCGGCACGATTCTTGGCACCGGGACGGTCACGACCGCAGGGGCAGCGACGACCTTGGCCACCGCACCCGTACTGGCGGGGGGTTCCCCCACCGCGACGATTGCAGGATCGACGATCATCGGCACTGGCCCGGCTGCCCAGGGCATCCTGGCACCTGGAGTTGGCGATAGCTCGACCAGCAACCAGCAACTCACCTTTACCCATGTCGGTGGCCTCACCGTCGCGGGCGGTTCGCAAATTCAGCTTTCGATCACCAATCCGACCGTCGCCGCTGGCAATGCCGCCGTCGATTCGTGGATCAGCAGCGGGCAGGTGCTGGGCACCTACCTGGGCAGCAATCCAGGAGATCTAGCCACCTTCAACGCCACCCCAGTCACTTATGGAGACATGGATTTCCTCAACCTGACCACGGGCGGATTGACGCTCGGAACAAGGTCAGGTCCAGGCGTTGGGGAAGGCTCACTCTGGATTCAGGACAACGGATTTCTGGGCACTACGCCCGCAGCGGGGGATGTGTTTAACCTGCTCGACTGGGCAGTCGCTATGGCCGGAACCTTCGACCTGCCGGGTGATCTGACGTCCGGCGGAGCTTATGGCGATCTGGATCTCCCCGATCTCGACCCCAGTCTGTCGTGGGATGTCTCCGCTTTCAAGAGCCACGGCATCATCGCTGTGACGGGCATCGTCCCAGAGCCCGGCCGAATGGTGCTGATGTTCGTTGGCCTAGCTCTCGTCGCCTTCAGACGCCGTCGGCCGTAGTTTGGCAGCGGTCTGTCAGTGCCTGGACGATGCGAGGGATGACACCATGTGCGAGCCCCTGCCCTTTGAGATCCTGCGCCACCTGCCCTGCCACCTCAGGGATCTGAGCCGCTAGGCTTTGCAGTCGATCCCGCAGAGCAGCCTCGTCCACGCGGAGTTCCCCCGCCGCCTTCTTCCACTCACGCGGGCCGATCTGCTGGAGTCGGTACTTGTCGCCGATCATCATCGCCAGCGTTGCCTTGCGCGGGTTCACCTGGAGCGGATAGGGGAGAGCGCTGGACAGGTCGTAAAGGGGTGCCAAACGCACGATGCCGCGTGCTGCGATGAGAAAGGAGTAGTTCTTCGCATGCGCATCCGTGCCTGCGATGAACCAGTTAAAAATGAGTGCGTCGAGAAATCGCCCCACGTCAGTATCGCGTGCGCTAGAGTTTTGGCGAATCAGGCCCATGACTTCTACAGCGCTGGGGCCACCCTGGTTTTGGTATTTCTGCTGCGGCATGCGCGCCATTGATTGGCACATATCTTCCTGGTGGATACGTAGCAGGCTACCGCCGACGCGGGCACGGTCATAGCGCTCGAGAACAATGACTGGGATGTCGCCAAAGTATCGCACGACCGAAAGAGCAACGGCCAGGCCGAGTGCTCTCGCTAGACACATGCAGAAATGCTCGTTTTCGACATATCCATCGTAGGCTCCGGTGGCCGGCTTGAAGATGTGGGTAGTCGGTATCGTGCCCGACGGGACACCCCAGCGGTCTGTCTTGGGATCATAATGAAAGGCACTCTTGGGCTGAGCCCCCGCTAGGCTTCGTCATAGCTAAAGGACAGGCGATCGCGTTTGCGGTCCCACAGCACTCGGCCCATGATCTGTCCATTCGTTACGGCGATGAGTTCATCCGTCATGATCCGAACGGCCGTGCCGCCTCCCTGATGATGTTATCCAAATCAACTTCCCCAGGGCCAGGGCGACGGTCCGCTCCGGTAAGGTCAACGTTCATCGGGATATTCAGCTCGTTAAGCGCCCGTAGAACGAGCCCGATCTGGGCAGTGTCTTTTCCTTTGATCGCATTCTTTTTGACCGTGATAAAAGGGGGTGGCCTTGATCGTCCACCAGATGGTCTCCGCCCCCCCCACAAATTCACGTTGCCAAAATCCGGATACCGACGAATCTACCGACCCTCTTTCTCCGGGCGGCATGGTAGTCGTTGCGGAATCGGGAGGGCGTCAGGCGGTCTCTGGAGCGGAGATGGCGGGCGTCAGTCAGTTAACGTTCCACAACCTGTACATCAATGAGTCAAGCTACACTGTCGGAATTGATCGCTGGGTCTTTCCGTGAGCTTCACGAGGGGTCCATCGTCAAAGGCCGAATCCTCGAAATCAAACCCCAGGTCATCCTGGTCGATATCGGCTACAAATCAGAAGGCGCTATCCCGTCTAACGAATTTGAAGACGAAGACATCCAAGTCGGAGATGAGGTCGAAGTCCTCCTCGAGCGCCTGGAAAACGATGAGGGCATGGTAGTCCTCTCCAAAGAAAAAGCCGCCCACAAGCAGAACTGGGAAAAGATCGTCAAGGTCTTCCAAGAAGGCGGACTGGTCAAAGGCAAGGTCAAGGCAGTCGTCAAAGGCGGCCTCATGGTCAACGTCGGCGTGGAGGCCTTCCTCCCCGGCAGCCAGATCGATATCATTCCACCCAAGGACCTCAGCGAGTATCTGGGCAAGGTTTACGAATTCAAGATCGTCAAGATCAACGACGAGCGCAAAAACATCGTCCTCTCCCGCCGCGAAGTCATCGAGGCAGAGCGTGCCGAACAGCGCCAGAAGTTCCTCGACGGCGTCAATCCTGGCGACAAGGTCCAAGGCGTGGTCAAGAACATCACCGACTTCGGTGTGTTTGTGGACCTCAACGGCATGGACGGCTTGCTGCACATCACAGACATGTCTTGGGGCCGCCTGAACCATCCTTCCGAAATGGTCGGCATTGGTCAAGCACTGGACCTCGTGATCCTGGAAGTGAACCGCGAGAAAGAGCGTGTCTCCCTCGGCCTCAAGCAGCTCCAGAACAACCCATGGGAAAACATCGAAGCCCGTTACCCCGTCGGACACAACGTCCACGGCAAGGTCACGAAGCTCGTTGCCTACGGCGCGTTTGTGGAAGTGGAAGAAGGCGTCGAAGGCCTCATCCACGTCTCCGAACTGTCCTGGACCAAGCGCATCGCGCGTCCTTCTGACGTCCTCACCGTGGGTCAGGAAGTCAACGCAGTCGTGCTCGGCATCAGCAAGGAAGAGCGCAAGATCTCCCTTGGCGTCCGCCAGCTCGATACGAATCCTTGGGACGATATCGACGCCCGCTACCCAGTGGGGACGACGCTCAAGCGCCCGATCCGCAACCTTACCGCTTACGGCGCCTTTGTGGAGCTGGAAGAAGGTATCGACGGCATGATCCACGTGTCCGACCTCAGCTGGACCCGCAAGATCAACCACCCTTCCGAGATCCTCAAAAAGGGCGAAGAAGTGGAGGCAACCGTGCTCGGCATCGACAAGGCCAACCAGCGTATCAGCCTGGGCGTCAAGCAGCTTGAGACCGATCCATGGAACATCATCGATAACCGCTTCAAGGTGGGTGATGTCGTCAAGGGCCGCGTCGCCAAGATCGCCAGCTTCGGTGCCTTCGTGGAACTGGAAGACGATATCGACGGCCTCGTCCATATCTCCCAGCTCAGCGAAGATCACGTCGCCAAGGTCAAGGACGTGCTCAACGTCGGCGACGAAGTGGAAGCCCGCGTCATCAAGGTGGACAAGGTGGAGCGCCGCATCGGCCTCTCCGTGAAAGCCATGAACTACACGGACGACCAAGTGAAGCGCGAAAGCCAAGCTTTCGAAGCCCTCCGCCCAAGCACCGACCTCGTCGGTCTGGAGCAAGCCTTCAAGTTCGCCACCGAAGAATGGCGTCCAGGCGGGTCCTGAGATTTCTCAGACCCCCAAAACTAAAGTTACCACGAGAGGGACGCCGAGAGGCGTCCCTCTTTTTGTTGGTGTGCCCGGCAGGGCGCACTCACTCAACCCCCAGATGCGGAACCGCGCGTCCAGTGGGGTGGGAGGACGACGCAGGTAACCCCGCCTCCCGCACCCGATCCCAGAAATAACAATTTCACGTTCAACCCGGATTATGCAGTGGAGTAAGCGAATGGCGGTGGGCGAGCCTCGATTTGGCGGAAGATGGCGTCCATCCAGGGGCGTTTTTTGCCAGGCAGTGAGAGCTTGAGCACTCGCTTTCGAGCGTATTGGCTGACCCAACCGCCTATTGCAAAGCAATAGGATCGTAGCGTCGCCAAGGTGGCTTGATTGTGACTGTTGAGTCCAAAATGCCGGAACAGACTCATCAGATTGTAGGCCACCATGATGAAGCGGAACGAGGCCTCCGTGGCCCAAAAGTCCTGCAGGCAGAACGCGTCGAGGCCGAAGTCTTGCTTCAACTCCTTGATTCTGTTCTCGCAGTCGGCCCGAGTGTTGTAGATGTTCCAGATCTGATCAAGTGGCAGGTCGAGATTGGTCACATACAGGCTGAAGCGGTAGTCAGGTAGGTCGTCAAAGAGCAGCTTGCCTCCGGCCTGTGGGCGGTGGCTGATCTGCTTACGCACCACGATGTGCCTCCTCGACTTGGTCTTCGGATCGGCGGGCTGATGTCGCCACTCTTTGACTGCGATGCCGGGGCAGATTTCCACCCAGTCCTTCATGCCGTGGACCTCGTTCTTGATGTTGGAGTAGGCTCGCGCGGCGATGATGTAGTTGAGGCTGCGCTCTTCCAAAGCGCTCAAAATTACGTCAGTGTAAAAACCGCTATCGCCACGCACCAGGCCGACCTTCATGCCTGCCATCGCCTCATCGAAAGTCTCGCGCATGAACTCCACGCAGTTGGAACACGCGGCCGTGTTGCCCGGGCGCAGCCAGGCGGTGGCTACCATGCGTGTCTGGCTGATGAAGGCCATGAGCGGATGGTGCGAGTTGCGCCCTTTGCGGTTGGGGTTGTAGCCCTTGGCAGAGCCCTCCTGGCGGCCCTCGCGGGTGATGACCGTGCTATCGAAGTCCACCGTCACTGCACCCACGTTGATTTGCGCAAAGAACCACCTCTGCAAGGGCGGGAACACGGCGGTGTTGCGTGCCTGGGAGAACTTACCGAAGAATCGGCTGTAGGTGCTTTGGCTCGGCAGGCTCTCATAACCAAAAATGGCTGCGAGCGTTTGATCCTGGCGTAACCAATCGCAGTGGATGTAGCGACCGGCTCCCGTCCAGATGCTGAGCCAAAAGCTTTCGATGATCTGCACCGGATCATACGCTCGATTCGACCCACCTTGAGGCAGATCCAGGGTGGCCAGATGTTCGCGGATATCGGTCTGATCTACAAAACGCTTCATCAACGCCATGCCGCCAAAGGGCGTCACGGGCTTGTCGGAGTATTCAAACGGAAGGTTCACCATCCCGGTGATTCTTGCACACTCGTCAATCCCCCGTTCTAACCAGCACTCCAGCTCTTTGCTTCCCTTCTATTGCATGATCCGGGATGAACGCGATGCCAGCGCTTGTGCCGAGCCCAAGCGTCACCCACTCGCGCACGGTCTGGCATCGTGTGAGTGACTTCGAGTGAGGGCGTGGGCGAGCGGGTTTCATGCCGCAGGTTCGGGTTCGAGTTTCAAGACTTGACGCAGGATCTTGCGCTCTTCGCTCGGGAGACTCAGCAGCACGCCTTCGTCCTTGGTCTTGTAGTAGGCGATGCCGGTGCGCAGGAGACGAAGGGGGATTTCGAGATGCTGGCGATCTTCGGGATTCAGTGAGTCGGCGGCAGCGGTCCAGGCTTCTGCCCAGCCGTCGTAGGCAGAGTGTTTGACGTGGCTGGCTGCGATCAGATCAATGTTCTGGACAAGGCCTTCGCCAAGCTGCGCAAGAATCTCGTATTTTGAAAACAGATACACAAACGTGGCAATCTTCTCCTGCCAACTTGGGAGTGATGTGACGCTGGTGAAAATCGCTTTGACAACCATATAACCCAACCCTTCTGAAAGTTCAGACAGGGTCCGCAATAGGTAAGAGTCATTGTTCTTTGCTAACAGCGTTTGCCAGTCTTCGAGTGCTGCAATCGGATCATTGGAAAGAATGTTCACGAAACCACGCATCATCAGCGGAAGTGACGTTTCAGGGTCGTCGTGTGGGTAGATACCGAGACATCGTGTCAGATCTGCGATTGAATCACTGTAACGAAGCTGCAGAAAGAATAGGTGAGCGCGATTGACGAGGAACAGAGCAAGAACTGGTGGTGGAACTGTGCGCATTGCGATGATTCGATTCATGCCTTGAAGCTTTGCTTCAAGACCTTCTCGTGCGGTCAGAACCACAAAGACCTGGCGAAAATCTTCAGCGTCCCCTGTTTCCTCAGCGAGCGCGAAGAGTCGTGCTAGTGTTGCGTCGTCGCACTCCAATGGATTGAGGGCTTCCGTGCCTTGTCGTAGCAATAGGTGACGTAGATTTGGTGCCCCTGAATCGATCAGTGCGAGTGCAGCTTCAAAGTAGTGTCGCCCGAGTGATCCCGGCTTCTCCCGTTCCATGCGCTCGATTAAATCGCGGCGGTCATACCACACCCGCAAGAAATCCACGATCAGGCTCAAAGGCTTCCGGTCATGAGTCTCCTTCACTTGCAGCGCCAAGCGCATCAAGGGCTCTGACAGCTCGTAAAGCACTTCACGGCCGCGTTCGTTGCCACGCACGTAGCGATAGTCGCGGAGAATCTTGAGCTGATTAGCGATGGTTTGATGCGAGGCAAACATGCCCTCAGCGATCTGTTTGACCGGAACGGGAAAGCGCTGATGGCACAGGTATTGAACGATTTCGCGCTGCTGAGCGGAGAGCCAGCGGAGGCGCTCCTGGTAGTAGCTGGTGAGTTGTTGGTCGGCGGTTTCTTCGAAGGGGCGGACGAGATCATCGAGCAGCTCGACGGTGAGAAAGCTGGAGAAGATCATGTAGATCCTCGGGTTGCCGCCAGCGAGGTCGTGGATGGCTTGCACGCGAGCGTGGCCGGTGGTGGTGGCGAGGTAGGCTTCGAGCTTGTCGTCGCGATTGAGTTTGGCGACGTTCCTCAACAGCGTGATGGCTTCATCGACGGTGAGGTTGTCGAGGTGGCGGGTGTCGAAGAAGCCGAAGAAGGGTTCGGTGCGCTCGGAGACGCCATCGAAGAGGCTCTGTGCGGTGCCCACGGTGGCGAAGACGGGATGGTTCTGAACGAAGGCGCGCCAGGTGCGTTGTTCCTCGACGGGCATGTCTTTGAACAAGGAGTCGAGGTTCTCCATGATGACGACGAGGGTGCGTTTCCCCAGGTGCTCCAGGAGGCTGGCTCCGAGGAGTTCGCGGGCGTGGTCGGGCTTGTGGCCATAGACGCGCTGGAGGTCGGCGGCGGGGAACTCATCGGGGTAACGCTGGGTGAGATCGCGGTAGATGAGGATGAGGAGCTTCAGGAAGCTGGTGGCGGTCTCGTCTTCGTTGAGCCAGGCGAGGCGCATCTTGCTCTGGAGCTTCGGCAGCTTCTTCAACCGGTGGACGATGAGGCTGACGAGGTTGGTTTTGCCGATGCCCCGTGGGCCGATGAAAAGTAGATGGTGCTTGTTGTCGGTGAGCACGCTGTCGCGGATGCGCTCGACGCTCTCGGCGAGAAGGTCGTGACGCTGGACGAGGATTTTCTCCAACGCCTCGGGGTCGGTGCGCTGGGGTGAGAAGCGGGAAAGGAAGGGGCGATCAAGCATGGGTGAAAGTCGGTTAGAGGCTGCGAGAGAGACGCCACCAGCGACGGATGAGTCCGAGGTAGAATCGGTATTGGTTGTCCTCGGTGCGGACGATATAGTGATCGCGGCACAGCAGGCCGAGCAGCGTGCGCAGGCGCTCGTCATCGACCTTCATGCGTGCGGCGACCTCGCGGCGGATGGCCTGGAAGGGCATGGTGTCGGTGACGGCCAGGCTGTCGAGCACCTCCAAGGCGATGGGCTCGTCTTTGCCATAGTAGGGCGTGAGTCGCTCGCGGTAGTGCTGGAGGTCCCAGTCGTTGTTGTCCGAGGTGATCTCGCGATACAGCACGGTCTGGATGCTCTGCGGCGTGACGGCACTGTTGCGCGGCAGGCGGGAGATGAGTTTGTGGACGTAGAAGGAGACGCAGCCTGCGGCATCTGCGATGACTCGGGCACACTCGGCGCGTTCGTCGCACTTGATGCCGTCGCCTTGCAAGAGATCGTCGGCGAGCGTGATGGCATCGGCCTCGGCTAGCGGTCCAGGCTGGACGAGTTCCATGCGGTTGAGCGGGGAGTTGTTGTAGCCGTGCTGCTTCAATTCCGTGAGAATGTGATGAAGCCCGATGGAACCTGTTAGCAAGAGCCGGATACGATCATGATCTTGCCCGAGCGAGCGCAGCACATCGAGCACCTCCATGGCAACGGCGGGGCCTTCGCGCTTGGCGATGTTGGCGAGCAGGAAGGGCACTTCATCCCAGAAGAAGACCATGCGATGCGTGGAGCCAAGAGCGGTCATGGCTTCCTCAATGTCGGCAAAGGTCCGGCGGAGGACCTCCTTCCAAGGCGCGGGCGTGCCGTCGGGTAGCTTCACCAAGCCCGCGATCTCAGTGCCTTTTGCCTTCTGAAGGAGTTCATCCATCCGGCGGAAGGCCTTCTGCTGCTTCCCGAGCACCTCGTGCGACATGCGATAGGCCTGGGTGGCAAACTCGGCGGCAGTGTGAAAACCACCGAGATCGCACTTCACAGTGGTCCATTCAGCCGCAGGCTGAGCGTGCATCTTGACCATGATCTGCGTCTTCCCGATGCGCCGGAGGTCGTTCATGTAGATGCTGCGCCCTTCCAAAATGCTCCACATGTCAGCGATCAGAGCGTCACGACCGATGATTTGGTGAGGGGAAAGTTGGCCTCCTGGATTGGATTTCATGAGCCAACAATTCTCATTTAACACCATTAGTCAAATACGTTGTTTGTGATGTTACATTATTTCTGGCGCTTCTTTGAGACTTGACTCAAAAGGCCCCTCTGGTTCCTCACTGGCAACCGCAAGGCCGTGCGATTCGAATATGAATGGCACGACGACGGCCAGCGGTGGCGCACGGCAACGAAAACTGGGAGTTCGGCCAGTATCAACGATCAGAAAGAATAGCAATCAGGATAGCAATCAGAATAAATAGTAACTTGCACGCATGATTTGCGACGGCTTTTCCTTTCTTTTCCAAAACTGGCACCACTTCAGTAAGGCATACCGACGACACCCCGTAGGCGTCATGGCCAGCCTCTATCGATGGGCACTTGACTTCAGGCTGTCACCCCGGAGGCGGCGGTGATGCCGTTGGGCAGGGGGAGGCTGTCGGGCAGTTCCGTCCCTGTTGGCTATTCCCGAATTTGATTCGGACGCAGCGAATTGAGTAGAGGTGGAGGGGCTCGGGAGGCTGATTTGACCTCTGGATCTTCTGATTGCTGCTCAGGCGTGGGCTGGATCGTGATGAAAGGTGTGCTCAATTTTCCAGTGGTTGCCCCGTGGGCAAGGAAATGATGGACAGAACGGGGGGGGTGAACGACTATGCGCGCCCTTTAACGCGTGCTTTGCTTCCTATGATGATCGACTGCCCCCTGCTTCGTTCCTTGCTCCTATCCACCCTGGCGCTGAGCCTGGCCTCTTGCGCTGGCCAGATGGGTGGGCGCACTGCCCCGACTCAGTACCTTGAGGCCTTCCCCACCCAGTCGGTGCCGCATTCCGAGCTCTACAATGCCGACAGCGTTTCCTACTGGGACGGCGATGGCATGAGCGGCTCCGCCAGCGTGACGATCGACCTCAGCGACCAAAAGGCCTACTTTTACAAAGGCGGGAAACTGGCGGGCGTCTCCGCCCTCTCCACCGGCGATGAAAAGCACCGGACCGCTACGGGTAGGTTCAAAATCTTTGAAAAGGATCAGTGGCACAAGTCGAACCTGTATGGCGATTTCATCGATTCGGCGGGCAATATTGTGAAGGCCAATGTGGACGTAACCAAGGACAAGAAGCCACCGGGCACGGTCTTTGATGGCTCCAAGATGCACCATTTCATGCGCTTCAATGGCGGTGTGGGGATGCATGAGGGCTTCCTTCCAGGCTATCCGGCCTCCCACGGTTGCGTGCGGATGCCTCCCCACATGGCGCAGATTTTCTTCAACAATGTCTCGCTCGGGACGCCCGTCACGGTCCAGCCCTGATGCCTGAATTCCCCATCGAAATCGTGGTGGAGGATCTTGCCGCCATGCTGCCTGTGCCGGATCCAAAGACCTTCCGGCTCATTGACTGCCGTGAACCGGATGAGTGGCAAATCTGTCGCATTGAGGGTGCGGAGCTGATCCCCCTGTCAAACTTCGCCGAAGAGGCACCGCGCAAGCTCGCTGGCAGCCTGGATCAGCAGCTCATCGTCTATTGCCACCACGGCGTCCGGTCGCTCCATGCGACGCGGTGGTTGCGGCAAAACGGCTTCCCTCATGCGCGAAGTCTTCGGGGTGGCATTGCGCACTGGGCGGATGCGGTGGATCCGGAGATGGCGCGGTATTGATGGAAGTTCCGCTGCCAATCGGCTGAGACGGGCGTATGATGGACCATGAGATGGTCATTCAAAATCGCAACGGTGGCTGGCACGGAGGTCCGGGTGCATGTGACGTTCTTTTTCCTGCTGGTCTTTGTGGCGGTGCAGGGAATGGAAGGTGGCCGTGGTGCGGAGGGCGCGGTGGCCTCTGCTGGTCTGGTGCTATCGATGTTCTTTTGCGTGCTGCTGCACGAATTTGGCCACGTCTTTGCGGCGCGCGGCTATGGCATTAAGACGCCGGACATCACGCTGCTGCCCATCGGCGGCATAGCTAGGCTGGAACGGATGCCCAGTAAGCCATCAGAGGAACTCGTCGTGGCGCTCTGTGGGCCTCTGGTCAATGTGGTCATCGCGGGCCTCATCGCGTTGGGGATGGGGGTCAGCCACTGGGGGCAGGTTGATTATTCCTTCAATTTTTCCGGCGGCTTCTGGCACATGCTGATGACTTGGAACATCTTCATGGTGGCCTTCAATATGGTGCCTGCTTTCCCGATGGATGGCGGGCGGGTTTTGCGCGCGGTGCTCGGCTTCTTCATGGAATATGGCCGCGCCACTCGGGTCGCGGCGACGCTGGGGCAGGGGATCGCGATGATGGTCGTGCTGGGGATGCTGCTGGGTGGTGGGTTTAATCCATTCCTGGCGTTGATCGCCTTCTTCGTCTTCTGGGCGGCGGGTCAGGAGGCTGCCGTCGTCACCCAGCGCGAGGCAACTCGCGATCTAGCGGTGAAAGACGCGATGCTGACGGAGTTCCATCGCCTTGGCCAGGACGCGCAGTTGCGGGAGGCGGTGGACTTTTTGTTGGCTGGATCCCAGCAGGACTTTCCGGTGCTGGATGCCAGTGGCGGCATCATGGGACTGGTGACCCGCCATCGGCTGATCACGGTGCTGGCGGCGGAAGGCCCGAGCTGCCCGATCGATGAGGTCATGGAGCCCTGCCCAGAGGCGCTTCTAGAGCTGGATGCGCTGCCTGGAGCCATGGAAAAGCTCCAGGCTTCGGGCGTGTCTGCCTTACCCGTCCTGGATGTGGCTGGTGGCAGGCTGGTCGGACTGCTGACGCTGGAAAACATTGGCGAGACGCTCATGGTCCGCGCCGCCCTGCGCCAGGCGCGCCTGCACTACTGAGGCCGCGTGTGGATTTGTGAAAGATAAAAACAACGCGACCGTTTTGCGTCTCCAGCGTTTCAAGGGTGCCAAAGGGTTGCCCTCGCAAACTGCCCCGCTGCAGGCGGCTGAGTCCGCCGCAGAACCCCCCAAGTCCCCCCAAATGAAAGCCCCCCAGAAAAACCGTCTGATGACCATCCCCGCCGCTTTTGCAGCGGTGATTGCGATGAACTGCCCGGCGTTTGCCGCCAGCCTGACACCTGATCAGGTGCAGCAAAAGGCAGCGCAGATTGATGCGATGGTGAATGACAACCTCGCCAAGCAAAAGATCGCCGCAAACGCACCAGCGTCTGACGAGATCTTTGTGCGCCGCGTCTATCTGGACATCGTTGGTCGCATCCCGACCTTGAAAGAGACGACGGATTTCCTTGCCTCCAAAGAAGGCGATAAGCGTGCCAAGCTGATCGACTCCCTGCTCGCCTCCGATGGCTATACGCAGAACTTCTTTAACTACTGGGCAGACATCCTGCGCCTGAAGAGCCAATCCGTCGGCGGCGGACAGAGCCTCCCGGCCGGGTACGCCTATGCCAATTGGTTGCAGAAGGCGCTGGAGGCCAATACACCCTACGACCAGATGGTCAAAGAATTGGTCACCGCAGACGGCAAGACGTATGAAAATGGGGCCGTCGGCTTTTACATCCGCGATTACAACATGCCGCTGGATAACATGGCTGTGACCACGCAGATCTTCCTTGGCACGTCCATGGTCTGCGCCCAGTGCCACAATCACCCCTTTGATAAGTGGACGCAGATGGACTACTACCAAATGGCTGGCCACAGCTACGGCATGACCGGCAGCAATGGCCTCAACAATCCCCTACTCGCCCAGGCGATCTACGGCGCTGCGTCTGGCAAAAAGGCAGCCAAGGCCAAAAAAGGCCAAGGAGGCGTCAAAATGGATCTGCCGGATGGACTCGCGAAAACAGATGTGAACAAGGCCATGACGGAGATCCTCCGCCCGCTGCGCTACAACACCGTGCTGGACCAGACCGACAAACGCCCGCTGCGTCTGCCACACGATTACCAATATGACGATGCCAAGCCTAGCTCCGTCGTTGAGCCCACCATCCCCGCTGCCTTTTCCAAAGATGGTAAAGTGATCAAGGAAGGGGAACGGCCCATCGACGCCTACGGCCAGTGGATGACCAGCAAGAGCAACCCGCGCTTTACCACCGTGATCGCCAATCGCTTGTGGAAAAGAGCGATGGGCTTGGGCCTCATCGAGCCTGTGGATGAGATCACCGATTCCACCGTTCCCAGCAATCCAAAGCTCATGGCCTTCCTCGAAGACACGATGAAGGAGCTGAACTACGACATGAAGGCCTACCTGCGCATCCTCTACAATAGCGCCGCCTACCAGCGCGCCGCTTACACGAAGGATGTGGAATTGGGGGAGGTCTATCACTTCCCCGGCCCCATCCTCCGCCGCATGACGGCAGAGCAGATCTGGGACAGCATGGTCGCCCTCTACAAGCCCAGCCCAGATCAGATCAGCCTCCGGACTGCCGTTGAGCGCACCGTCGCCCTGCGCCGCATCGAGTGGCTGGACCGCGCCCTCAACGCACTGACTGCGGACGAACTCAAGGCTTGCGCCATCAAAGTAGCGCAGACCCAAAAGCGCCTTGCTGGCGAGGTCCGCAAGGCCCAGGTCGATCTGACCGCCGCCACCAAGGCCAAGGACGAGGCCGGCATCCGTGCTGCGAAGCGCGTCGTCTCCACCCAGCGCAAGCAGATCGATGCGACGGTCCAGGAGATTGTCTTTACCGCAGGCTTCAAGAAGTTCGCCGAACTCGCCCGCGACGGCAAATTGTCAGAGCAGGTCAACGACCCCGAATTCGCCAAAGAAATCGCTGCCGTCATCAAGTCCAAAAATGGGGCCGATCTTCAGATCGACGAAGCCTTGAATGTCCTCGCGCGTCAAGAGCGTGCACGGCTCGCCACAGCACAGAAGGCCCGCATGAAACGGGATGCGGAAACCTTTGCCGCTGATGACAAGAAGGAAAAGGACGCCCTGCGCGCCTGGGAAGACTATCGCGATGAGTACATGATCCGCTCCGCAGACCTACGCAGCCCCGCGCCGAACGGCCACTTCCTGCGTGAGTTCGGCCAGAGTGATCGCGAACTGGTGGAGAACTCCAATGACGAGGCCAGCGTCGGTCAGGCGCTCATGCTTCTCAATGGCCGAGTCTTCAGCCAGTTGGTCAATCCCTATACCGTCATCTCCCGCACGATGAAGCGCGCTGGGGACAAAGGACCCGATGCCATCATCGATAGTGTTTACCTAACTCTGATGAGCCGCAAGGCCACGGAAGAAGAGAAAGCACTGCTGCGCCCTGTCGTGGATAAAGGCACCAACACCGCACGCGGTGACTTGCTTTGGACGGTGCTCAACACCCGCCAGTTCTTCTTCATCCAGTAAGCCGACCCATTTTTCCGATTCCACCAAGCCCCAAAGTTATCCCTCATGAATGCTTCCCTCCTCGCCCGTGACCCCCTGAGCCGGCGTCACTTCATGAATCAGGCTGCCCGCACCTTCCTGGGCGTCTCCGCAGCGACTCTCGCAGGCGGCAATCGCGCCTTCGCTGTGCCGGGAGAAAATACCTCCAAGCTCAAGCAGGTGCCGACTGCACGCAACGTCATCTACTTGTACATGAATGGCGGCATGAGCCACATGGACACCTTTGATCCCAAGCCCGCGCAGAAAGATCTGATGGGCCTCACGGAGACCATTGATACCAATGTGGATGACATCAAGCTGTCCAACAACCTGCCACTCCTCGCGCGGCAGGCGGATAAGCTGTCCATCATCCGCTCCATGGCCTCCACCCAGGGCGCGCATGAGCAGGGGAACTACTTCATGCACACCAGCTACACGCTGCGCAGTTCCATCCGCCACCCGTCCATGGGCGCATGGTTGCAAAAGTTCCAGGACCGGGGGAATCCCTCCCTCCCAGGCACTGTCATGATCGGCAATGAGAGCCGCCACCCCGGTGCAGGTTTCTTTGAATCCCGCTTCTCTCCCCTCATGATCAGCGATCCCGCTGGCGGCATCTCCAACGTCCGCATGAGCTCTTGGTTCACGGAGGAGCGCTTTAACGACCGGCTCGATACCGCCCGCAAGCTGGACCGCCAGTTCGCCGAAACTTACGACCTCAAAAATGTGCGTGCCTACAACGACATGTACACCGATGCGGTGAAGATGATGAAGAGCGAGGAGCTCAAGGCCTTTGACATTGATGCAGAGCCCGCAGCCCTCCGGGAAAAATACGGCAGCGACCGCTTTGGCCAGGGCTGCCTCTTGGCGCGCCGCCTGGTGGAACACGGCGTGCGCTTTGTCGAAGTCAGCTTTGGCAGTTGGGATACCCACAATGCCAATTTCACCCGTGTCCCAGAACTCTGCGAGGAACTGGATGCGGCCTTGAGCACCCTCCTCCAAGACCTAGAGGCCCGTGGCATGCTCAATGAGACCCTCGTCGTCCTCGCCACTGAATTTGGCCGCACTCCAGAGATCAATCAAAACGATGGGCGCGACCACCATCCGGCTGGCTTTAGCTGTGTGATGGCCGGTGGCGGCGTGAAGGGTGGTTACGTCCATGGTAGCACCGATGAACGTGGGGATAAGGCCGTCCAAGACACCGTGACCGTGCCAGATCTCAATGCGACCATCGGTTACGCGCTGGGCCTGCCGCTGGATAACGTTATCTACAGCCCCAGCAAGCGCCCCTTTACCGTCGCTGATAAAGGCAAGCCTCTCGATAACCTCTTCGTGTAAGCGATAGTTTCGCTGGCACCGGGCGGAGCGCTGTCTTTAGTGCGGCCTCCGCCCACCCATGTCCAGCCGCGCCATCCGCCTTTCCCGACTCCATGCCATCAATTGGTATGGATACCAGGACACGCTGCCGGTCAGTGGCAATCTGGTGTTGGCGGGTGTGACTGGCAGTGGGAAGTCCATCCTCATGGACCTGCTCATGCTCGTCCTCGTCGGCCCAGAGAAGGCGCGGCATCACTTCAACCGCAGTGCCACTGGCACGCAGAGTGATCGCACGATCAAGGGCTACTGCCTGCTGGATACAAAGCGGGAGGAGAACGGCCAGCCACAGTACTTCCACGACAAAGGCGTGACCACCTTTGTCGGCGCAGAATTTACCTGGCCAGATGGCAAGCGCGTGGAGACCTGGGGCCTGCGCATCGAATTCCGCAACACCGCAGAAAACGATGGCCACATCATGCCCTTCCATTGTCAGGGAGAGCTGGCCAAGGAGGACTTCATCGTGGTTTCCCCAGAGGATGGTAAGCGCCGCGCGCGGGACCTTCCCTCCTTCAAGGCCTTGGTAGAGGCGCGCAAGGGCCGCGTCTTTTCTTCCTCCCGCGAATACCTGCGGGACATGGCCAATAGCACCCATCTGAACTTCAATCGCGATGTCCTGGACCGCCTCCTGCCCAGCGCGATGTCCTTCACCAATCTGAAGAGTTTTGACGACTTCTGCCGCCGCTTTGTCCTTCCGGGCGAGGCCGTCGCGGTCGAAGACGTTGTGGCCAGCTATCGCGACTTTGAATCCTATGAGGGCGAGCTACGGCAACTGCGCGGGCAGCTCACCCGCCTTCAGACCATCCAGGCGCTCTCCACCGAACGCACGGATGCGATCCGTGATCGCGATGTGGCCCGCTACACCATCGCAGAGCTGCATCACGAGCATTCCCGCGCCCTCGCCGCCTCGGCGGAAAAGCGGCTTGCAGAGCTCAAAGAAAGCTTCGCTGGCGATGAGGCACGGCTCGCTGAGCTGGAGCAATTGATCCAGGGAGGGAGGGCAGAAAGAGAGCGCCTCTTGGCCTTGATGCATGAGTCCTCAGAGGGCAGACTTTACCACCAACTCACGGAGCAAGGCCGCGCCCAGGAAGTGGAGCTGATGCGGTTGCGGGATCTTTGCATGAAGGTGGATGACCGCCTGCGCAAGCGCGTCAAGGACGCCAAAGACTGGTTGCGCGATGTCCGCCACGCGCCACTCCCCGCGCCGCTGGATCTTTCCCGGCTCGAAAACGCCATCGAGATCCTGGAGGGCTGCGAGGTCGATGCCTCCTCCAATGCGCTGGCGCGATTGCGGGAGGCAGCGGACCAGCTCTGCGTCGCCATCCGCCGCGGCTTTGCCAGTGACCAGCAGGAGATCACCCGCTTGCGCGGGGAAAAGTCTGATCTCGACGCGCAGATCGCCGCCCTCCGTGCCGGGCTGCCACCCATCCCGCAGCCTCTTTTGCACCTCCTCAATGACCGCCTCCTGCACATGAAGGCTGGTGAGCCGCCCGCCCGTGCTTTGCGGGAGGTGTGCGAGGTCACGGATGAAACTTGGCGGGAGGCCATCGAGGTCGCCTTCACCGAAAAATTCGCCATCGTCGTCAGCGAGGAGCACTACCCAGACGCCCTCCAGCACTACCATGCGCTGACCGCCGCCCAGCAGGGGAATCGCGCCGCGTCCGAGTCCCTCATCCACCCCGCGCGCGCCGCGAAGAGCAGCCCCAAGGTCGCCAAAGGATCGCTCGCCGAAAAGATCGATACCGCCCACCCCGTCGCCCGCGCGGTCGTGGATGAACTTTTTGGCCAGATGATCTGCGTCAAGAAGATCGATGATTTTGAAAAGCGCCCGCACGCCATCCTGGCAGACGGCCTCATGATCCGCGATGCCATCGTGCAGCGCCATCGTCACTACGACGGCGTGCCTTTTGTCGGTAAGCGCGGCCTCCAGCGCCAGTTGGAAATCAAGACCGTCCAGCTCCAGGACATCGAGGCCCGCCTCCGTCGGCTGGAGCCTTTGGAGATAGAGATCAACGGCCTCATCAGCGACAAGGACCAAAAGATCTCCGACCACCAGAGCCTTTCCCAAGACTTTGTGCGTCTCGAGGCCCTGCCGCTGCGGGAAAAGGAGCACGAAGACCTCATGGCGCGGCTTCAGGCCATGGATACTGGTGCATTGAACGAGCTAGAGGCCCGCGCCCACGAATGCCTAGCGCAGGTTGAATCCTATGAAAAGGAGCGGCTAGAAATCGCCCGCAAAGGCATCCACCGCGAGATCGAGCAGACGGAAAAAATGCTGGCTGCGCGCAAGGAAGATGCCTCCAAGCGTCACGACGAATTCCTCCGCACCCAGCGCCAAATTGAGATCTCCGCCTACCTGGAGCGTTATCAGTCATGGAAGGCCACCATGCTGGAGCGCTTCCTCGCCGCCGATGTCGCTGCGCGCGAATTCGAAAAAGAAGAGCGCCGCGCCTCTGAAACCGCCGTGAAGGCAGAGGGCGATCTCAAGGCCGCCATGGTCGAATTTAAGAAGACCTTTTCCCCCCGGTTTGATGATCTACCAGAGGACGGGCGCACTTGTGGGGATTACCTGAAACTGCTCGAACGCATCGATGGGCAGAATATCCCCGAGTTTGAAAAAAAGGCCGCCGCAGAAAGGAAGCGGTGGGAGCAACTCTTCCGCACCCAGGTGCTAAGTCGGATGCAGCAGGCGCTGAAGCGGGTCGAGGACATCATCTTCCTTCTCAACAAACAGCTCAAACGCCCCATTGGTCACGACCTCTACAAGATCGAGCGCCGTCCTAACCCCGAGTTCCGCTACTTCCGCCAGCTCATTGATCTGAATTCCCTCCAGCAACCAGACGAGCTCTTCTTCAATAGCATCGAGGGGGAGCTGCGCGCCGCCTTGCACACCTTTTTGGACACCCTCGTCCGTCACGCCAACAGTCCGGAGGCTGCACGGCTCCTGGACTATCGGCAATACTTCGATTACGACCTCATCGTCACCGACGTCCGTGATCCCAACGCCCGCCCCGTCTCCGTGGATAAACAGTCGGGGAAGATGAGCGGCGGGGAAAACCAGAGCCCCTACTTCGTGGCGATCCTCGCCAGTTACCTGCACGCCTACAACCGCCACGAGACCCGGTGGAAGGACCCTTCACTTGCCCTCGTGCCGATTGATGAGGCCTTCTCCAAGCTCAGCGGCGAGCGCATCCAGGACTGTCTCGCCGCCATGCGGGAGCTCGATCTTCAAGGCGTATTCTCCATGTCCAGCGGCAACATCCCCTTTGCCTTCAGCCTCTGCGATGAGTTGATCGTCGTGACCAAAAACGAAAAGCGCGAAGGCGGCAAATCCCGCATCCGCAACATCCCCAGCATCCTCTTCCGCGATACCCCAGAAGGGCAGGAGTGGATGAAGAAACATGCCTCGTAGAGGAACGGTGGCGGTGGAAGGCGCGGAGCCCTGTAGCTGGGCTCTGTGAGCCCGGAGCCACTGGTTCGCCAAAGAGAACGCCCATGACCGTAGGAGCATTCGCCAGAATGCATGCTGCTTGCGATGTGATCGCGACGCAGATGCCGATCTTCCAATTCCCCCATTTTTAGCCGCCCATCCTTTTGCCATCTCACAGCACCCGTGATTCTGTCAAAGCCCCGCCCGATCTGAGCGAAGTTCTACCCACCGATTCCACTGCTCCTCAATCCCTCGCCAAGCGTCCCCAGATCTGGGTCATGTCGATGGCTGTGCCGCAATCTTACTCGTTGCCGAAATTCGAAGATCCTGGTTAAACTGCTGGCGCATGAAAACTAAGCAATCCTCGCGCAGCAGTGGCTTTATCTCCTTCGGCTGCCTCGGCTACCTCCTCATCCTTGGTCTGATCATCGGTGGTGCCCAGGGCACCTATACGGCGCTCAAGAACCGGAACCGTCTCGAAATCACCGTCACCGATTATCTGGCCACAAAGCCAGATGCGGAGTGGGTCATGTTCAAGAATGCCACGCTCAATCTCCTGGATGCCGCCCACATGGAACGATTCGGCAAGATCAGTGAGGTGTTCATCCCCTTGCAAGATGGTGAAACCGCAGAGGGCGCGCCGATCCACATCCTGATGTCCACCAAGGACGAAGAAATCATCGCAGCGCTTTCTGACCTGAATGCTGCAGGCCAGTCCGAGGAAAAGGTGCTGGAAGCCGCGATGCGCAATGCCTCCAAGCTCTTCATGCAGCGGGACGTCTCAGGCCTGATCCAATTCGGGATTGAGTCCAACTCCAAAACGCGTGGCAAGCTAGAGAAGCTCAATATGAACCTCGCCAAGGGTTTCGTCATTCTGGAAGAAGGTGAACAACCAGCCCTCGGGCGCAGTGCTGGGATGCTGACGATTGGGCTCGCCCTGGCGGTCTTTGTCCTGCTACGTGGCTCAAAGAAGGAGGGTTCACCCCCGCCGATACCGGGGGCAAACTAGCCTCCCAGGTGGCCACCCCGCTCCGTTCTGACGGAGCGGGGTGCGGGTTTTTTCGGCGGGCGGCGGGCCTCCAAAAAAAGTCAGCTTTTCCCTTTCGCCAGTCGCGCGGCCATGCACCTTAGGTGCACCCCCCACCTGTGCCCTTCTCAGATTCACTTATGCCCGCCCCTTTTCTTGCCAATGATTTTCACATCCGTTGGTCCTCCCTGACCCCAGATCATATCGAGGCAGACATCACCAAGGCCCTGGACACTGCCCAGGCAGCACTCGATAAGGTCATCGATCAAGATCGCGGCAAGATGAATTTTGAGACCGTGGTGCTGGGCTTGGATGAGGCGACGCGCCCATTGAATGAGGCCTGGGGTCTCGTGAACCATCTTGATTCGCTCTGCAATTCGCCAGAGCTCCGCGCAGCCCATAACGCGATGCTGCCCAAGGTCAGCGCCTTTTTCGCAAAGATTCCGCTCAACGAGCATCTCTGGGATTTGCTCGTCACCTACAGCAAAACCGAGGAGGGGCGCGGTCTCACTGGCTTACGCAAGCGGGCGCTCGATGAGACGATGGACGGCTTTCGCCAGCACGGTGCGGATTTGCATGGCGATAAGAAACTGCGGATGGAGGCGATCGAGTCGGAGCTCTCTCAGTTGACCCAGAAGTACTCGGAAAACGTCCTCGACTCCACCAACCAATGGGAAATGGTCATCGAAGACGTGAGCCGCCTGAAGGGCCTGCCCCAGAGTGCCATTGATGCGGCGGCGGTTGATGCAGCGGCAAAGGGCCTTGGCAGTGAGGACCAGCCAAAGTACCGCTTTACCTTGAAGGCACCGTCCATGATTCCGGTCATGGAGCACCTGGAAGATGCGGCCTTGCGCAAACAGATGTGGCAGGGTGCCACGATGATCGGTCGTTCTGGGGATCACGATAACACGGATCTAGTCTTCAAGATTCTGAAGCTGCGTGATGAAAAGGCGCGCCTCATGGGCAAGGCAAATTTTGCCGATCTGATTCTGGAGCGGCGGATGGCGCAGAGTGGCCGAACGGCCATGCGATTCATTGAGGACCTGCATCAGCGTGTCCGCACCCCATTTGAACGGGAAAACATTGCTCTCCAGGAATTCAAAGCGGACCAGAGCCACCAGGCCGCAGAATTGCTGGAGCCCTGGGAGATCGCCTACTGGGCAGAAGCGCAGCGCAAGGCCCTTTACGACTTCGATACCGAGGAGTTGAGGCCGTACTTCCCCCTGGATCGAGTGCTGAGCGGCATGTTCCGCTTAGCGGAGCTCGTCTTTGACCTCCGCATCGTGGGACGTGACGTCATTTACGTTCCGCCGGGGGAAGAGTCCGCGACGCAGCCCAGCACCCAGCCAGGGGAACTGGGGCCGGTGGAGGTCTGGCATCCTGAAGTGAAGTTTTACGAAGTCCGGAATGAAAAAGGCGTGCACATCGGCTCCTTCTTTGCCGACTGGCATCCCCGCGATTCAAAGCGTGGCGGGGCCTGGATGAACTACCTGAAGATGGGCATCCCTCCCTCTGGGGAAAATGATCGTCGCCTGCACCTAGGGCTGATCTGCGGCAATATGACGCCTCCCGTCGGCGATGCGCCAGCGCTACTGACCCACGATGAGGTCTGCACCGTTTTCCATGAGTTTGGCCATCTCTTGCACCAGCTCTTGGGCAATGTGGAGGTGCCCTCACTCAACGGCGTGAACGTCTGGTGGGACTTTGTGGAATTGCCGTCCCAAATTCTCGAAAACTTCTGCTGGGAGCGGGAGAGCCTCGATCTCTTTGCCCGTCACGTCGAAACCGGCAAGGTGATTCCGGCGCGTCTTTTCAAAAAGATGATCGCAGCCAGGAACTACCGCAGTGCCAGCGACATCATGCGCCAGTTGGCCTTTGGGAAACTGGATTTGGAATTGCACATGAATCATGCTGGCGAATCCGGTTTGGATTTGGACGCACTATCACGCAAAATCCAGGACGGCTACCTTACCCCCACCAAGACGGAGGCACCTTCTATGGCGCGGCGCTTTGGTCACCTGTTCAGCAATCCAATCGGCTACGCGGCCGGCTATTACAGCTACAAGTGGGCAGAGGTGTTGGACGCAGATGCGTTTACGCGCTTCCAAAAAGAAGGCGTGCTCAACCCCTCGGTGGGGCGTGACTTTCGGGATAAGATCCTCTCCAAAGGCAACTCGGAAGACCCCGGAAAGCTGTTCCGCGACTTCATGGGCCGCGATCCCGATCCGACGGCCCTTCTGGCCCGGGCTGGCCTCGCCTAACAACCTGTAACGATCATCCCAGACGGCCCTGGCGCGTTTCAGCGCCTCGGGCAAGGCCTGCCTGTCGCTCGGGTATCAGCGCTACCGTCTCCTGGCCTCCGTCGCCCATTTCGGGCTGGCGCAGCGTTGGCTCTGGGCAATTCGGCTGGCAGATTTTGGGCGAAAAAACAAAATCGTTCTTTACATCGCATGAACACCATCCAAGATGTTCGCACGAACAGAAAAGGCATTTTCCTCACAATCACCCTCCTACCAACCTCCTCTCATGGCCAAAGCACCCAAAGAATCCACCTCTGACGCAGGCACCCAAAAACTCACCGAGGCCCGCACTCGCAACCTGGATCTCGCCATTCAGCAGATTCACAAGGATTTTGGCGAGGGATCCATCCTCCGTATGGGAGAAGGCCAGATCACAGAGGTCGCAGTCATCCCGACAGGCAATCTTTTGATCGATCAGGCCCTCGGAGTCGGCGGCTTTGCCCGGGGCCGAATCGTGGAGATCTTTGGGCCGGAATCTTCAGGTAAAACCACGCTGACCCTGACCGTCATCGCCCAGGCCCAGAAGGCCGGCGGTCTGGCGGCCTTCATTGATGTGGAGCACGCCCTGGACCCAGGGTATGCCCGTCGTCTTGGTGTGAAGATGGACGAACTCCTTGTCTCCCAGCCGAGTTCTGGGGAAGAGGCGCTGCGAATTTGCGAAACCTTGATCCGTTCCAACGCACTCGACGTCGTCGTCATCGACTCGGTGGCCGCACTCGTCACCCGCCAGGAATTGGATGGCGAGATCGGGGACGCGACCGTCGGGGCACAGGCCCGTCTGATGAGCGCAGCGCTGCGAAAGCTCACCTCCATCATTTCCAAGGCCCGCACTTGCTGCATCTTTACCAACCAGATTCGCGAAAAAGTCGGCGTCATGTTTGGCAATCCGGAAACAACGCCGGGTGGGAAGGCCCTGAAGTTCTACTCCAGCGTTCGCGTCGATATCCGCCGCATCGGATCTATCAAGACCAGCGATGGTACCGTGACCGGGAACCGCACCAAGGCCAAGATCGTCAAAAACAAGATGGCCCCACCCTACACGGAGGCGGAGTTCGACATCATGTTCAACGAAGGTATCTCCAATGTCGGATCCCTCCTGGATTTGGCCATGGACTTCGAGATCCTGCAAAAACGCGGTTCCTGGATCAGCTACAAGGGCTCTCAACTGGCCCAAGGAAGGGATGCTGCCAAAGAAGCGCTGCGAAACGACCCTGCAGTTTACGCCGAGATCGAGGAGGCTGTGAAGGCCAAGCTCGCAGAGAAGCGGGCTGCTGCGAATCGGGATTGATCTCCAACGGCCCTCTCGTCCTCGCACGAGCCTAGCCGTCGCCTCATTGTTTTGTTTTGTTGGATTTGCGGATGGATGGTTCGGCGGAGACGCCTGGGCTGTCCATCCGCAGATCGTTTCAGTGCGGTTGCGAACGGAACAATGAGGCCCGGGGAGGGGCTGCTCTGCGAAGGGCGCGGTGAAGCGAGCTTCCCGTGGTTGGGCTCCAGCGCTGGGGCGGTGGCACGCGACGCCAGCAGAGCTGGCTTTCCCAAAGCGGCAGCAGGGCTTCCGCAGTCCAAAAGCGTCTTGGTACCGCAGGGCTTCTAGAGGGCGAGAGCTTGCTCTCGCTTTGCGGTGGAGGGAAGCTTGCTTCCTGGGGTGGGGGGCTCGGCGTGGATCCCGGGAGTCGGAGTCTCTCGTGGTTGGGCGTGAGTACTGGGGTGGTGGTGCGCGACGCCAGCAGAGCTGGCTTTCCCAAAGCGGCAGCAGAGCTTCGCGCACTCTAGAAGCGTGAGGGTACCGCAGCGCTTCTATACGGGTAGGAACGGCGCATTGGTTTGCGCCGCCCAACCCTCCGAACCGGACTGGCGGTTTTGACTTCGTCTGTTTCCACTGCGCTCCGGCTCCCGCATCCGGCTCTCCAATTGATGAGTGCTGACGGTGTTTGTTTACTTGTGTCAGGTTTCAGGCTGTCGGGTGCGTGACCGTTATCAAGGATATCAGCCCCTTCTCAGCGAAGCAATGGTTCGGATAGCGGTTATGCTCTCTCCCTCGCACCCTTCCGTGCCGCTTGTCGCGGTTTCTCAGGGTGCTGCGCAGTCTGATCCGTATCCCGCCGTCTATCCTCGGGGATACGTTGCTCACTCCGCCTTGGAGCCGAGCGCAGCGAGACAGCCAGCCTAACTGATCTAAATGAACGCTGGCAACTATCCCTTGATGTCGGCGTCCAGTAACCAATGTCTTCCTTCGTTGAGAAGGACCTCTACTCTTGCGACGGCTTGCTTGGCGCTGCGTCCGGGTCGGAACCCGTAGCTGTGCTCGAATATCGGTTCGATCACGTCTCGTAGTGTGGTTTCCACTATCCGGCCTCGTATCGTGGAACCGAGGGACGAGGTAGCCAGACGCAGGCTGCCCCGTAGGGGTGAGGGCCGTGGGACGGCCCGAAGCAAATACCAAGGGGTCGCTTGTCACGGCTTCCTGGCTTGGGGATCCACACTCGCTTCACGGGCTGTGGTTCATATTTGCCCTCGCGCAACAGTCGCTCTAATGTGGCGACTTCAGCTTCCGCATCTTTGGCAACGCTTGTGGAGCTGCGTCCGACCATCCCCACACCAAACACCCTGCAACCTCTCTGTCCCGCTCTCTTTGACACTTGCTGTAGGGGTCTAGAGCATGGCTTTTCGCCAAGGACTTCGTCCGAGACCCGCGCTTTCGCGCCGATCTCTCCTCTCAGCCGACTCGTCAGTTTGACCGGCGGTATCGTGTTCAGGTCTTTCAACTTTTGGGGCTGGTCTTTCGCCTCGTGTTGCGCTCCACACTCCCTCGCGGTCATGCAGTTACACTCGGCTACCATCAGGGAGTGCCGTCCCTGATGACTCAGACTTTCACTGGTTGGTTTCATGGTTTCATAAGCGCACGGAGCCCGGACGCCTGGACCGGCAGGACGGCGGGTGCCGGGGCGCTGGGGCGCTCGGGCGCTGGGATCGCTTTGCGGCCTCGTAACCTGCCAATATAGGGCTCGCTGAGCCGCAGAAAGTCTGAAAGCCTTCCATGGCGACTCCGGTGGCGCAGCCACCCAAGCAATTTCCTGGCAGACATTTGCGAAATGTGGTGGACACTGGCGCACCATGAAATTCACGTTACAGCTCATCTGCTTTGTTCTTCTGGGTTTAGGAAGTGCGCCGATAGCTTTGGCGGCAGAAGTAAAGCTGCATGACTTCGGAAACAATTTCACGCGGGACGCCTATTCTTCCTACGCGGGGTTGGTCGCGGATGGCGACACCCTCTTCGGCACCAGCTACAACGGTGGCCAGCGTCTCCTTGGGGCTATTTTCAAGATCAACAGTGACGGTTCGGCATACGAGCGGATTTACAGCTTTGATCCCGACAATGGCGGGCCCATCCACCCCGAGGGGGGCCTCATCCTGGACGGTGGCTTTTTGTACGGGGTAACGGTATCGGGCGGGGAGTATGACAAGGGTGCGGTGTTCAGGGTTGACCAGGACGGCTCGAATTTTACAGTGCTGTTCAGCTATGGTGCCGCGACAAGTGGAGCAGTGATTCCGGACGGGCAACTGACGCTGCTGAACGGCATGTTCTACGGTGTCAGCGACTACGGTGGGACAACGAATCAAGGCGCTGTTTACAAGTTGAGTTTGGACGGCCTGAATTTTGAGGTGCTTCACAGCTTCGGATCGGTGGCGAACGATGGCTTCTTCAGATCCGCAACGGGAGCATCAGGTGCGGCGGGCACGACCCTGCTGGCCGTGGGCGGCACCTTGTATGGCACGACCCCTCTGGGTGGCTCCACCACTGCGGCGACCGGTGGCATTGGTTACGGCACCGTGTTCAAGATTGGGATCGATGGTTCCGGATACCAGGTTCTGCACAGCTTCTGGAGCATCGCCAAAGACGGGGCCAATCCTCATGGCGGCCTCACACTCATTGGCTCCACGATCTATGGAGCGGCACCCATTGGCGGTGCCTACAACGCTGGGATGCTGTTCCAGGTCAACACCGACGGGAGCGCCTACAAAGCCATCCATAACTTCCACAGCGTCGCGAATGATGGCACCCGCCCGGTGGACGGCCTGCTGGCCCTTGGAGACACACTCTATGGAGTGACCGACAGCGGAGGCCGCACGTCCGTGGCCGGCACAAACGGGGATGGCATCGCCTTCAAGCTCAACAAGGACGGCACTGGCTACAAAATCCTCCATAACTTTGGCTTGGCATCGCAGGATGGCGAACAACCGAATGGGCCCTTGGTTCGCATCGGGACAGCCCTTTTCGGCACGACACAAACTGGCGGCGCAAACACCTACAACACCGGCACATCCTACCGGGGCACAGGTACCATCTTCAAGATTTCCGGATCAGACGTCTTCACTCCAGCGGTCGTCACCTCACCAGAATCCATCATGGTTGGGATCGGCGAGTTCGCGGCCTTTCAGGGTTCCTTTTTTGGGGATGGCCTTTCTTTTCAGTGGCTCAAAAACACGACGGCCATCTCCAAAGCCACCCAGGATACCTATACAGTGAATGAGGCGACTTTGGCTCATGCCGGGGCCTATGCCTTGAAAGCCTCAAACACAGGAGGCTCATCGACCAGCCTGACGGCCAATCTGGGAGTGGTGGACAAAGCGGACACAGTCGTGTCAGCTCTGGATGGCAAGACGCTGACGATCACCGTTTTGGCGGGCGGTCCTGGACTCAGCTACGAGTGGAGGAAAGACGGAGCGAAGCTGAACAACGGCATCAACCCGCTGAATGCAGCAAGTATCATCTCAGGTGCGACCAGCGCCAAACTCAGCATCAGCAAGGCCACGATCAATGACGAAGGCGGCTACGCCTGTGAGGTGACGATGCCGGATCCCCAACATGCCGGGACGCCTCTGCGACTCGAAAGCGGCAACTTCACCGTCTTCATCGTTGGCAAGCCAACGATCACCACCCAGCCGACCGGGCCGATGCTGGTGGGCACCGACGAGCCTGTTGGGTTTTCCGTCGTCGCTTCCAATCCAGTCCCGCCTGCCAACCAATGGCTCAGGAACGGAGTCGTCATCAAGGGCGCGAATGCTCCCGCATACGACATCGTAAACGCCAAACTTACAGACGCCGGCACCTACTCTGCGACACTGTCCAACATTGCTGGATCGACCAATTCGAATTCCGCAAAGCTTGGGGTCGTGAGTCAGACGATCAACACCGTGACAGTGAATGAAGCCGGCACGCTGATACTGAAGGTGTCCGCCACAGCTCCGCCGGGGACAGCGTTCACCTATCAGTGGAGAAAGGATGGCGGCGACCTGGTCAACGGAATCAATGCGCCTCCGCAGGTCGTTTCCGGAGCGACGACGGCGACCTTGACCATCAAGAAAGCAAGCGCCGCCACGGCGGGGAGCTACACCTGCAACGTGGGAATGGAGGGCCTCTCCAAAGAGTCCGGCGCGTTCCTTGTCGCGGTGCGCTTGAAGCCGACATTGGATCCCGCCGGCCTCATGAACTGGTTTGTCAGCGCTTTGGTGACCGACTCCGTCGCGGCGCAAAACAGCCCCACCAGCTATGCGTTCACCGGTCTCCCAACGGGAGTGACCGGCAATAGGATCTCCGGCCAGCTTTCAGGAAAACCCAACAAACCCACCACTTCCCCAAGAACCTTTACCGTCACGGCCGCCAACGCGGCGGGCAGAAGCCCTGCGTTGGTGGTCAGCTACACAGTGACCGCCCTCTCAGCTAACGTCGTGGGCACGTTCGACGCCCTGGTGGATCGTGATACCACGCTCAGCGCCCCCATCGCCGCACCTGCCGGGCAGAAATTGCATGGTCTTGGCGGCAGCCTCGAGCACCTCGTCGTCAGCAGCACCGGCGCATTCACAGGCACGCTGAAGTTGGAGGAAAAACGATATGTCATCCCGACTGGCAGCAGGCTCGATGCCCACGGCTCGGGCAACCCCACAGCCAGAGTCACGTTTAAGCGCGGCCCGGGTATCACAGATCTGACCATGGATCTCACTTTCCATTTCGACACCAACGAACTGACCGGCACGCTCAGCGATGGACTAGCTGTAACGCCCGTCAAACTTCAGGGCTGGCGAAATGTCTGGAAAGCCACTACCACCGCAGGAAGCCCCGCCAATGCCGCTATCGAACTCGCTGGCAGATACAACGCCATGTTTGACTTTGCTGACGGCGCTCTGGAGGGCAACGCCACCTATCCGCAAGGAAATGGCCACGGCACCTTGACCATCACCACCGCAGGCCTCGCCACATGGTATGGCATGCTGGCCGATGGCACAGTCGTGACTTCCAGCACGACTGTGGGACCCCAGGGCGAAGTGCCGTTGCACTGGATGCTTTACACACCCACGGTGGCCGCCACCGCAGGCTCGGCCCACGGCTGGATTCAAGCGCATGCCGACAGCGACACGACCACGCCGGATGACAACACCCTGGACACGCTGCTGGACCAAACCCAGGCAGATCCCAAGGACCAACCAATGTTTGACTGGATGAAGCAGCCCCAGCCGGCCGGGTCCCGGACCCGCAGTTACAAGGACGGCATCCCCCTGCACAAGCTCAAACTCATTGGCGGCGGCTATGTGAAACCGGACAAGAATGTGCCGGTGCTCGGCCTGACGGCGGACACCACCGACAACGCCAAGCTGACCTTTTCCGCAGCGGACATCGAGACGACGGTGACCTATCAAAACGCCGCGAATGGCGGCCCGGCCGGGAGCCTGGCGGGGAAGGTGTTCACCATCACGAAGACGAACAGCGTGATCATGCCCAAACTGCCCAGCGTCACGATTGCCAATCCTGCGACACTGACGCTGACGATCAACACCAGCACCGGAGCCTTCAATGGCAGTTTCACGCTCAGGGACGATCCCGATCCCACAGATCACATCGCACCGATCACCCTCCTATCCCGCAGCAGAATGAAGTTCAGCGGCTTGCTGGTGCCACGCTTGGGCACCGGCCTAGGATGTTTCCAACTGCCACAGCTACCCACCGACGGCCCGCCCAAGACCACCCTATCAACATCGCAATTGTTGTCGGGTCAGGTGTTGCTAGAGGCGGCCCCATGAGTTGCCCCTCTCCGGGATCAATTGCAACCAGTTGCGCGTGTGAACCACTGATGGACACTCACTGACACTAGAGACTTTTAAATAATACTATACCCACAAGAAGCAAAATAGCCCACCGCGTCTTTGGCGGTGATTTTCGAGAAGACGTGGCGGATGGCTTGATCAAGTTCTTCTGTGGTGCGTGCCTCGGCACTGCGCAGCAGGGCCTTGATCTTGCTCCACATCTTCTCAATGAGATTGAGGTCGGGTGAGTAGGCGGGCAGAAACCTGACCTCGGCTCCCACAGCCTCCACCAAGGCCACCACCCGGGGGCTCTTGTGCACCGCGAGGTTGTCCATCACCACAATGTCACCTTGCTTGAGTGTCGGACAGAGAACCTCGCCGATGTAGGTGACGAACGCCTCTGTGTCGGCAGCCCCCTGCAGGTGCATGCGGGCGGTGCTGCCGTCGAGCCGAATGGAGGAGATCATCGTCGTGCTCTGCGAGCGACCGCATGGTGCTGCGGCATGCAGGCGTCGCCCCCGTGGGGCTCTGGCTCGCAGGCGAGTCATGTTGGTCTTCGCCCCGCTCTGCCGGGGCTGCCCTTCGGGTAAAAGGCCTTGCCTTTTAGCTATCTCGCTCCGCTCGGTTCATCCAGGAAGACTCAGCGCCAGGGCTCTAGCCCGCCTTGCCGACGCTTCCAGCGCTTGCGCGCGAGCCGGACTTCTTCGCGGTCTTGCTCGGCTGCGCGGAGCGTCTTTTTTTATATGTCAGCCCCATATCCACCAGGACATAGTGGATGGCGGGCAGCGTGCACTCCAGCCCCAAAGCCTCACGCAGTTCGGCTAGTGTCATGTCGGGCTTACGCCTGAGATGCTGGCGGATGGCGATGCGGTGTTCGGCGACGATGAGCTTCTTGCGCCCGGCCAAATGGTGCCGCGCTTTGATGCAGCCGGTCTTGCGGCGCTGCTGCAGCAATTTTTTGACCATGCCAAGAGAGACGCTGAATCGCTGCGCAATCTCTTCACGCGTGCCTTGGCCTTTGTCATAGGAGCGCACGATGCGTTCACGTAAATCAAGGGAAAGTGTTGCCATGGCCCTTCATAGCACAACTCTCCATTGTTGGCTATATAATTATTTAAAATACTCTAGGCCCCGAAGAGCCTTAAGCGAGCACTTCGGAGAAGTGATACCACCAGTATCGTTGCGACAATCCCGGTGATGACAACTATCAAGCCAATTGCGGATGCGAGCTGCTGGTAAGAAAGTGCTGTGATCCAGATGAATGCGACGGCGATCATGCACCAAAGATACAGAGACCGACGAAAATGAGCGGACTGGACCAAATCGTATTGGCCGTGAACGAAGCAATCCCGTGCAACACCACCGAGCAAATTCCAAACCAAAGCGCAGCTCAAGACTATGCCAAGGATGCCAAGGATGCTTCCGAGTGGGCTACTCAGGGTGAAGAGTTGGATGATGTCGAGTGCTGCCAATACGCCAGCAAGTGATCGGACAGATCGGAACTCAGGCAGCATGCTCGAAAGGTCCCGGGCTGCAGTCGAGATCATCCAGTAGCCTATGAAATCCGGTATGATGTCGAAGCGGTTCACGCCGATATCGACGAGCACCACTATGAATCCCCAAAAGAAGCGGCTGTAACATCTTTGCGGCATAGTAGAGGATTCCGTTTCTTGGCCGACGTTGTTTAGACACACTCATGTGTGAACGACTGGAATTGCTCGATAGTTTTGTTTGGAGCTGTTGGAAAATTCGCGCGCACTTCTTGGTCCAGCGAGTTCACGCTCGGGCTGCCCAGAACGGGTTGCGTTGGAGTGTGGCTTGCAATCGATGAGCGGTCTTTTTCCACGATTTTCTGCATGACACCAAGAAAAAGCCCTGATGTCAAGACCTGGGTCAGACGTGTGGCCGCTGCTGCGTTGTCCTTGGCTATTCTGAGATAGAATCTCCTGAGAATCGCCTCCCAAGATCGGTACTGCTGGAATAGCGGCCAAAGTTCCACGGTCTAGGCGCGGGCTTACTCCATCGTTACAGACAGCCCCCGCATTTTGGAACGGCTTTTCCTTGTGCCTGGGGCCGTGGCGTGGCATACACAGACCGAACCCATCTAGAAATTATGTTCCGACGCATTGGTAATCTATTTCGTGGCTTTCTGAGCCTATTCATCAGCGGCCTTGAGCGCAAAAATCCCGAAGCTTTGCTGGAGGTTGAAAAGGAGAACCTGCGCAAGCAGATCGGGAAATACAATGAAGGCCTGGCGGCACACGCAGGGCTTTGCGAAAAGCTGATCGCCCAAGTCCGCCGCTTGGAGCGGGAGCATGATGAACTGCGCGCTAAGATCACGGCCAATCTGAAGGCTGGCAATCAGGAGCTGGCCGGGCAGATGGCCATGCGCTTCCAAGCCGTGAAGCAGGAGTTGGCAGAAAATCGTTCCCAACTTGAAGACGCGGAGAAGACCTACAAGGAGCTGATCAGCGTGCGTGACACCTCCATCAAAGAGGCCCGCAAACGCATCGATGAGATCACCCGCGGTCTGAATGAGGTGAAGATCAAGCAAGCCACTGCGGAGCTCAATGAAATGGCCTCTGGCATGATCACTGAAATGGGTGGTGGCGGCGAGACACTGAACCGTCTGCATGAGATGGTGGAGGAGGAGCGCACCAAGGCCTCTGGCCGTGCCCGTGTGGCCAAGGACGGGATTGATACCACGCAATTCAGTGCGATGGCCGCCGAACAAAAGGCGCTGGAGCAAATGGCGCTGGCAGACTTTGCGGCGGCCGAGGGCCTGGCGATCGAGGGGGCAGCGGGCAGCGGCGGCGCGGCACCAGCCCCAACCATTGAACGCAGCATGGGCCAGCAGGAGGGCCAGTAATTCCGGTTAACAGGCCAATCAGCGGACGCTTCTCCTCATGACAAATCCTCCCCGCTGGTTCGATGAAGTGGCTGCGCTCTACCAAAGTGGCGCGGCCAGCCAATTCATTCTTCACGGGAATGTGAACGACCTCTTCCTCATTGAGGGGAAGGAGAGCTCGCGGTTGGGTTCCCTGATGGATGAATTGCTGACGGAGTTGCTGCCTTCTTTTGATGTGGTGCTGCGCTACGACCTTGGATCGGGTCTGCGAGCGGAAAAGGGGGCCAAGACTTTCCAGGAATGGCCCAGCGCTGCTGCTATTCCCTCGATGCCCTCCCCACGAGAAGCGGTCGCTTATCTGACGCACTACTTCCGCTTTTGCGCGAACCTTCACCTGGCGCAGGGCAAGAATCTACAGGTGGCCTGCGTGATCAAAGACGCCCACCTCGTCGCCCCCGCCGGCCCTGCTGGCATGGGGCAGGACGTCAGCGCCCTGGCCCTGCAAATGCGGGACTGGGCGACGGATGCGCAGCTTTCCTCCTATACGTTGGCGACGTTTTTGCTCAGCGAGAATTTGAATGATCTGCACCCGCTGCTGGCATCAAACCCACGTGCGGCCCAGATGAAGGTGCCGCTGCCTGAGGCACCCGATTTGCGGGATGTGCTGGGGGCGCTGACGGGGCCGTGTAAAGAGGCCTTTAAAGGTCGGGAAAACGATCTGGATCCGCTGGCAGATGCCTTCGTAGGGGCATCAATCTCTGCCGTCAATCACCTGCTGAAGCTGCGTCATTACCAGAAGCAACCCATCGCTGATAAGGATCTGGCGGGATTGAAAAAATCCATGGTGGAGCGTGATGCGCAGGGGCTGATCGAATTTGTACCGCCGGAGCGGACGCTGGACGATGTGGCCGGTATGGAGGCTGCCAAGACCTGGATCCGCCAAGACATCGCCCTCTGGAAAAAAGGTGCCACGGATGCGATGCCGATGGGCTACCTGCTGTGTGGACCGGTCGGCACAGGCAAGACCTTTATGGCGGAATGTCTGGCGGGGGAGGCAGGGGTGCCGGTGGTGAAGCTCGCCAACTTTCGCGATCGCTGGGTCGGCAGCACGGAGAGCAATCTGGAGCGCATCTTCCGCCTGCTGCACGCGCTGGGGCGCTGCGTGGTTTTTGTGGATGAAGCGGATCAGGCGCTCGGTAAGCGGGACTCCGGCGCGAGCGATGGCGGCCTTTCGGGTCGTGTCTATGCGATGATCGCGAAGGAGATGAGCAATAGCCGGATGCGGGGTCGCATCCTGTGGCTGCTGGCCAGCAGTCGGCCTGATCTGATTGAGGTGGATCTCAAGCGTCCAGGGCGTGTGGATGTGAAGATCCCGCTCTTCCCGGCGGCAAATACGGAGGAGGCGTGGACGCTTCTGCGGGCGCTGTGCAAACGCCGTGGGCTGGTCTTCCCCAAGGAACCGCTGCCGATCTTTGAGGCGAATTGTCCGCGCTATCTGACGGCGGGCGCGGCGGAGGCTCTTTCGGTGAAAATCACCCGACAGGTCAAGGGCCGGGACATGACGCCTGAGGCCGCGCTGGAGGATTGCCTCCTGGAGTATCAGGCACCAGTGAGCGAAGACGTGATGCGCTTCCAAATCGGGCTGGCTGTGGCCGAGGCGACGGAAAAGACTTTTGTGCCAGAGGCCTTTCGGCTGAAGTGAGCCGCGTCGATCTTCTCCTTTCCCCCCGGCGTCATCCACGCTAGGATGGGAGACTGAGAAATCATGTGGCGATTCCTTCGGCGAATATTGATGCTGATCATCGGCAGCGGACTGCTGGCGGGGATTTTGTATCTCAATTCGGCTTCATTTTCCGCCAAGTGGCGTACCTTTGTGATGCAGGAACTGGCGAGCCATGGCCTGCACCTGGACTTTGATCGGCTAAGCCTGAATCCCTTCGGAGGTGTGGTGGCCCGGAATGTGCAGATCTTTAACGACGAAGACCGCAAGCAGCTCCTGGCAGCGGTGGATAAGATCACGCTATCTTTTGACTCCGGCAAGGTCCTGAATGGAAAGTTCCAGGTAGAGACGCTGGAGCTCCAAAACGCCAATCTGGCCCTGCCGGTGGACCCCGAACATCCAGAGCTGACGGTCGTCGCCGTGCGGGATCTGAATGCCCGCGCCTACCTCACCGATGGCCATCTGGAAGTGCGCCGCGCGGATGGGGAGCTGGCGGGGATCCGTGTCTCCATCACTGGGGACATGGAGGTAGCGCCCGCCAGCAAGGCCCCCGCTGCCAAGAAGTCTGCGGAGGAGGCTGCCTCCCGGCGGCTCGAATTCGTCAGGGAAAATCGGCGGCAAATCCAGATCGGGCTCGATTGGCTGGCCCGATTCAAATCCGCACGCACGCCGCAGTTGAGCGTGAACTTCACGGGCGATAGCCGACGGCTGCAGGACCTCCATGCGAATCTATCCTTTGCCGCGCAGGGGCTGGAGTACGGCGGATACACGTGCGACGAATTCCGAATCGAGGCAGAATACCGCGCTGGTTATGTGGATGTGAAGCAGTTCAACGTGCGGGATCGGCTGGGCTCCTTGAGCGCGTCTGCGGCCTGGACTAGCGGGGCAGATGAGGCACGCTTTCATCTCACCTCCACGGCAGATCTGCCCAGTCTGGCCTCTGCCTTCTTCAATAGCGATGCGCTCAAAGAGGTCGTCTTCTACGATGAACCGCCCCAGGTATCCATCGACGGCACTTGGTATGTGCGTGGGCCAAAGGCGAACAGCCCACGCCCGATGCGACTGCTGGGCCACCTCCAGTTTGGGAAGTTTCATAGCCGAGGCGAGCTCTTTGACGGCATGAGCTGCCAGTTCGGAATAGATCCAGAAGGATTCTACGTGCGCGAAGGTCTGCTGCGGCACAAGACGGGAACGATGGCGCTGCAAGTGCTGAACCACCCTGATCAGGGCTTCAAATACCGCGCGGTGTTAAAGATGGATCCCAATGTCTTCCTGCCCTTTGTGCAGCAACAGAGCACGCGTGTGCTGATCCAAAAGCTACAGATGAACGAGGGGTCCAGCCTCTTCCTGCGCTGCGAAGGCAGTGGGCCTGCGCCGAACCTGGGGCTGTGTGAAAATCGCGGCCATGCAGAGGCACGCAGCATTCGGTTTAACGGCATTGAGATTGAATCGATCGAGACCGATCTGGAGTTCCACGGGAAGCAGCTCAAGTTCACCCAGGCACATCTTGAACGACCCGACGGTCCCGCGGGTGCGAAGGAGGTCTTTGTGGATACGGCGGAAAACTACGTGCGACTGACCGGTGCCCATGCCGAATGCGAGCCCACGGCTATCGTGCGCTGCTTTGCCCCCAAGACAGCGGAGTTCATCTCCCGCTACCGCCTGCCCAGCAGCACGATCACGGATGTGAACGGCTCCATCGGCTGGAAGAGCCCAGAGCGCACGGACTGCGCGATCACCTTCTCCACTACTGAAGGAACGGGCACCTATCGACTGTGGGGAAAAGATTACCTCATCAGCCGACCCCAGGGGGCGCTAGCGCTGAAGGGTGCCCAGCTGGGGCTAAAGATCACGGGGACCGCTTTTGAATATCCGCTGGATGTGCAAGGCACCGTCGGACTCGGCCCGGAAGTCGGGAACTATGAGGTCGTCGTCAAAGCGGGCAAGTTTCCGTACGATGTCTTTGACCACACGCTGCCATTCATGGGGCTGGTGGCCAATGTGGGGGCCAAGAACGACTTGGTGCACTTTGACGTGAACGCCACCGTGCTGAAAGGCAAGGCCTCCATGGAAGGCACGGTGGATCTGCATCGCGAGCCCGCCACTTATCAGGGAGAAGTGCGCATCAATGCGGTGAACTTCACCGAATTTGCCAGGGTCTATTCTCCTGGCAATGAGACGGAGGGTGATGTCACCGGGCACCTGAAGTTCACGGGTGTCATGGATGATTGGCAAAAGCTGAAGGGCGGCGGGGTAGGCATCATCGTGAATGCGAACCTTTATGCAGTGCCGATCCTCGGGCCGCTCACCCCGCTGCTGGGTGCCTTTTTGCCAACGCCAATCAAAGGCTACAACGTCGCTAAAGAGGCCAACTGCACCTTCCAAGTCGCGGATGGCTTCATCGTCACGGAAGATTTCGAGGCGCTGACGAGCGCGTTTCGTCTGGTGCTCAACGGGAAGGTGGACTTCCTCAATGATCGCATCAACTTCGATGCCCAGGCGCGGATGCGTGGCCTCCCAGGCATCGTCCTGCGGCCCTTCAGTGAGCTCCTCCAATACGAAGCCGCAGGCAGTGTCGGCGATCCCAAGTGGACACCGCGCCTGCTGAACCTCGTCGGCAGCGATGAGGATAAGATGCGCAAGGCACCGGATGCGAAGACCCTGCAAGAAGCAACCGACATCGCTGGCCCAGGAGGAAAGCCCGCCGTGGCACCTGTGGAGCCGACGCGCAAGCCGCGCACCAATCCGCTATTCAGACCAGGCAGTCGGTGACGCTTGCATTTTCTCGTCACAATCGCAGCGGGTGCTGACTAGTCAGAGGCATGGAGCAATCCAAAACCCAAACCATGCCCATGAACAAAACCTCTGAACATCCTGACATCATCCCCCTGATTGAAACCCAGTTCCCCGGACTGCGCACCCTGCCCTGGCAGGTCATTGCAGACGCGGTGGATGCCTTTGCCCACTTCGGCACTGATCGTGTGGAGCACCTGCGCGATAGCACCCACCGCCTGATCCGCAACAGCTTCCGCGACAACCACGGCGGCGGCTGCATCTTCCATCTTCTCACCGAAGCCAATGGGCCCGGCGCGTGGATCGACTCCAAGGAATCGCTGACCCGCTACTTTACCGGTGGGTGTGGCGAAGATTTCCGCCACCTGCCCCAATACCAACCCGCAAAGTGGCTGGTGCGCGTCTGGGACGGAGAGAAGACCAGTCGCTATGGCAATTGGACGGCGCTGACTCCGGCCATGATCCACGATCTCTGCGAGCTCTCACTGGTCCTGCGAGAGATGGATCCAGCGCCAGAGCCCAGCATCGCCGATGAGTGGCAGGCGCTCCAGGCTGACAGGACGCACCTGATCGACGGGTCCAACTAAAATTGCAGGATTCTCTGCTGGTCATCTGGGGCGATTGCATCATCGTCCGCGCATGTCCATTGACCTCACTGCCGCCCCCACCCATGATCCACTGCGCATCTATCGCTACCGCGACAGCCTCTACGCGGTGGACCTGATCACGGCGGCATTGAGCATCGATTTCTTCACCTGGCTGGAGGCGCACCCATCGTCTCTGGCCAGCATTTGCGAGCAACTCGGATTCAAAGAACGTCCTGCTGATGTGATGTTGACGCTCTTTGCAGCCAATGACTGGGTGAACTTTGTGGACGGAACCTACCACATCACCGCGACGGCGACGGAGCACCTCTGCGCGGGTTCCATGTGGGATCTGCGGCCCTACTATGCCTCGCTGCATGACCGTCCGATTGCCCGTGATTACCTTGAAGTGCTGCGCACGGACAAGCCCGCTGGCTGGAGTGGCGACAAGGCCGCCTTTGACTGGCACAAGGCCATGGAGCAGGAGGACTTTGCGCGCAAATTCACCGCTGCGATGGATTGCCGCGGACTGTATCTTTCCCAAGCTCTGGCCAAAAAGTTGGACCTCACGGGGTACCAATGCGTGCTGGATATCGGAGCTGGGTCCGGCATCTACGGATGCTCCATCACCGCGCATCACCCACATCTGAAGGCCGTTGTTTTTGATCAGGCACCGGTTGATCGCATCGCGGAAAAACTCATCGCGGAGCGCGGCTGCGCGGAGCGTGTCAGCGTGGCCACTGGCAACATGTTTGACGGGCTCCCCAGTGGCTGTGATGTGCACCTCTATTCGAACGTGTTGCACGACTGGGGCGTAGCAGAAGTGGAAAAGCTGCTGGCCGTCTCCCAGGCCGCACTGGCCCCCGGCGGCTTGCTGATCATCCATGATGCCTTCATCAATGCAGACAAGACCGGTCCGCTACATGTGGCGGAGTACTCCTGCCTGCTCATGCACTCCACGCAAGGGAAGTGCTACAGCATCCGTGAATACGCCGCGATGCTGGATGCTGCAGGCTTTGAACCAGGCCCCTACACTGACACCGCAGCCGCACGCGGCTTCATGACCGCCGTGCGCCGCTGAACGGGATCACTTTAAATAGGTCTCGTGTAGGCCCTTCAACCGCGCCACGATCTCTGGATGCTGGGCAGACAGGTCCGTGGTCTCTTCGGGATCTTGGGCCAGATTCACGAGAAACATCAAGATCCGGTCTTGCGTCACTCCAACGCCGCCTCTGGATGTGTCGCGCGATTTGCCGATCAGCTTCCAATCGCCATCGCGGACGGCCCACTCTGCATTCGGACCATCGCCGACTTGCCAGTGGATGACGGAGTGCGCGCTGGGGGCCTTTGCATCGTTGACCACCGACATCAGGCTGCGACCATCCAGCCGGCCCCCTGGCAGCGGCACATCGCATAGCTCTGCCAGCGTCGGCATCCAGTCGGAGGCGTGGCCGACCTGATCCCGCACCTCGTTTTCCGGCACTCTGCCAGGTAGAGAAAGAATCGCTGGCACGCGGATACCACCCTCCAGCATGCTGAACTTTGCCCCACGCATTTTCCCCGCACTGCCGCCACCAAAGTGGGCGCGCTCCTCGGTGGAGTGACCGTTATCGCTCTGGAAAACCAGCACCGTATTCTCCCGCAGATGCAGTTCATCCAGTGTCGCATTGAGCCTGCCCAGGCGTTCATCCTGACTGGCCACAAAGGCCGCGTAGAGATTGCGCGGATACGGCAGGTGCTTGAAACGCTCCAACCACTTCGGTTCCCCCTGATACGGGTAATGCGGTGTGTTGAGCGCGTAGTAGATGAAGAACGGTTGATCGAGGTGCGCCTTCATGAAGGCCTTTGCCTCTTCGAGCATCAATTGAGGGAAATACTTCCCATCCATGAACACTTCCTTACCGTTGCGATGCAGGTCATGAACGTTTGGACCGCTCCAAAAGAAGAAGTGGGAGTAGTTATCAATGCAGCCCCCCATGTGCCCAAAGCTATGGTCAAAGCCCTGCGCGTTCGGCATCGTCTCTGGGGTGTAACCAATGTGCCATTTGCCGATATGCGCCGTGGCATAACCCGCCGCCTTGAACATCTCCGCCATGGTGACCTCAGTGGCCGGCAGTGCGCCTTTGGCACCGTTTTGTGAAGCACAATTCGTCGGCACCCCAGCACGCACGGGGTAACGCCCCGTGAGCAAACATGCCCGGGAAGGAGAGCACACCGGTGCCCCGGAATAGAACTGCGTGAACCGCACTCCCTTGGCTGCCAACGCATCTGCACTGGGAGTCAGCAAGTCCTTGGATCCATAGCATCCCAAATCAACGGTGCCCTGATCATCCGCCATGATCACAATCACGTTGGGACGACCTGCCGCAGCGAGGTCTGAGGCCAAGACCCCCATGAAACAGCAGAAGGCAGCGCGGATAAATTTGAGCATCGAAAGACAACGTCTTGATGTCGAAAAAATTACCCCGCAATGCAGTGGCGACAGGCGGGAGGTGAATTCAATCCCGTTAGAAAAAGGCTGGCACCCTCTGCCAGATGCTGATTGGATAGGCACCGATGACCGATTCCAACTCGCAATCTCCGTCCCGTTATGCGTGGACGATCGTGGCCCTGCTCTTCCCCGTGGCTGTGCTCAACTACCTGGACCGCCAGATGCTGGCGACGATGAAGAGCTCCATGGTGGATGCCATTCCATCGATTCAAAATAAGGAGGACTGGGGCCTAGTCCTCGGATCATTCAAGTGGGTGTACGCCGTCCTGAGTCCCTTCGCTGGCTTTTTGGCGGACCGCTTCAGCCGTCGTCACGTTATCGGCTTCAGCCTGCTTTGCTGGTCAGCCGTCACCTGGTGGACGGGGCACGTGACGAGTCTGAATGAACTGATCGCCGCCCGCGCGGCGATGGGCATCAGCGAGGCCTTTTACATCCCGGCAGCACTCGCATTGATTTCTGACTACCACACCGGCAACACCCGATCCCGCGCCGTTGGCCTCCATCAAGCGGGCATTTATGTGGGGCTGATCTTGGGTGGATTTGCAGGCTACGTCGCAGACTCCCCAGATCACGGTTGGCGCTGGGCCTTTAGCGTCTGTGGCGTCGCTGGCATCGTATATTCGCTGCCACTGCTCGCATTGCTGCGCAATCCACCCCGGGCACCGCGCACGGCGGAGTCGGCCAGTGCGCTGACGTCTTTGCGTGAGCTCCTGACGAATCGCAATTTCATCCTCTTGGTCATCTACTTCACCCTGCCTGCCATCGCCGGCTGGGTGGTGAAGGACTGGATGCCCGCTATCCTCAAGGACAAGTTTGGGCTCGGCCAAGGTCAGGCCGGGGTGTCTGCGGTCCTCTGGGTACAGGTCGCATCGCTAGTCGGTGCGGTCGTCGGTGGTCTGCTGGCAGACAAATGGATGTCACGCACCGCTCGTGGGCGCATCTTTGTCAGCGCGATTGGAATGGTGCTGTTCCTGCCTGCCCTGTTTGGTGTCGGCAATGCTTCGGTGCTGAGTACGGCCATCATCAGTCTGGTGATCTTTGGCATTGGCTGGGGCTTCTTTGACACCAATAACATGCCGATCCTCTGTCAAATCTCCCGACCCGAAACCCGCGCCACGGGTTATGGCATCATGAACTTTGTCAGCATCAGCTGCGGAGGATTCGGCGACTGGGGTTTCGGATTCTTGCTGGATAAAGGGATCGCACTGAATTTGATCTTCGGTGCCTTTGCGGGCATCGCGCTCCTGTCTGTGTTCATCGTTCTGATGATCCGCCCCACCAGCGCCAATGCAGGGGAGCAAACCCAGTAGCAATCCACGCCAAGCGCCCCACCCCAGGAAGCAAGCGTTCCTCCGCCGCAATGCGAGAGCAAGCTCTCGCACTCGGTGCGCTTATGAAACCATGAAACCAACCAGTGAAAGTCTGAGTCATCAGGGACGGCACTCCCTGATGGTAGCCGAGTGTAACTGCATGACCGCGAGGGAGTGTGGAGAGCAACACGAGGCGAAAGACCAGCCCCAAAAGTTGAAAGACCTGAACACGATACGGCCAGGCAAACTGACGAGTCGGCCGAGAGGAGAGATCGGCGCGAAAGCGCGGGTCTCGGACGAAGTCCTTGGCGAAAAGCCATGCTCTAGACCGCTACAGCAAGTGTCAAAGAGAGCGGGACAGAGAGGTTGCAGGGTGTTTGGTGTGGGGATGGTCGGAAGGCTTCATGGGTTAAGTAAGGATACCCGCCACGCCAAGGATGCGATGGCAGGAGACAGAGCCCTAGTAGCAGTTGTGAGCCGAGCGCAGCGAGACAGCCAGCCGACAGGCTGCCCCGCAGGGGTGAGCGAAACGAAGCAACCGAGTAACGACCGTGGAGCCAAGGAGGGAGATAGCAGGCAGCTCCGATACAGTTGCCCGTTCCGGCAGGGCCGCTATTCCGACTTCTGTTGGTCCTGACCCTGCGGGACTGCTGGTAGATCCCGTTGCGCTTTTCCAGGCGCGGACGAAGCCTATCTGGGAGCGCTGCTCACCTAGAGTGTTGCAGATTGCTATTCCCTTGATGTCCGGCAGATGCGCATCCTAGGAGCAGGTCATGGAGACGTTGGAGGCGGTCAAATGGCGAATGGTGCGGGCGATGGTCCAGTTTCTAGTGGAGCCGCAGATGATCCACGCGCCGGCGCGCTTTGCAAGGGGGATGGCATGGCCTTTGGGGGTGCGTTTTCGATGTTTGTGCGGTCACCGAGCAGTGGGGAAAACGCGCATCATCTGCGGCGTGCCCTGTGGGATGGGTCACGAGTTCAGGGGGTGGTGGGCGGTGTGTAGCCCTGGCTGAGGTAATCGTTGTACCATGAGAACGAGGTTAAAGATCCCAAGATTGAATTTGAGGCATAGACTCGTTCACCTGTTGGCCCAACCAATACCAGGGTACCCGTTTGGGTGTACACTGGCGTCAAGGCGTCGGCACTACCGATTACAACGAACTCCGTGGATGACAGATCAATGGAGATCGGGAATCTGATCGGGAAGCTGACTGCAAGAATGGATGCGTTAAGACCAACGCCAAGGCCAAACGTCGGAGGCAATCCTCCGCCCGAACCTGTGGACGAGGTTTCACTGACCTCCACCACCCGACCGTCCGGTAGGATGATCGTGGCGGTGTAGGTGATCTGGGTCTCCACCTTTTGGCGGGATGTGCCGATCTGCATGGGCAGGGTGTTGCGGCGGGATGGCTCGATCAGGCGCTCTGCCAGATGGCGGCGGCGGGGTTTGAAGGCGTTTTTGACGTTCTTCCAAAAGCCACCACTGCTACCTCTGTCGGAGATGGAGAAGGGGATCTCTACCCCGAGGCCGAAGAGCCAGTGATCCCCTACCAGGCGTTCGTTTTCATACCACATGGCGCTGAGAACGACGGCTGGCACGGGGCGGAAGTCTACGCCGAGCCGCCACGAATCGTATTCCAGGGAGTCCTCGGTGGGGCTTTCGAACTTGGCGTAGCCGCCGATGATGCGTAGGTCCGCCCAGCGGTCGATCCAGGGCACCAGCAAGGTGGCATCTGCCTGCCAGCCGCGCAGGCTTTCCGTCAGCAGGGTCAGGGTGGAGTCAAAGATAAGGCTCTGCACGCCACGGATGCCGCCGACGTTGATGGGGCGATCAAAGCGGGTGACGATGTGCTCTTCCGTCTCATGCCCATCGTCGAGCGGGAGGTGGTAGCGGCCGCGCAGCTCCAGCCAGCGGGTGCCTGCTTCGACGCCAAAAACGGCCTGAGTGAAGCGCTGGTCTGCGGTGGTATCGGCAAAGTTGAAGAAGGTATTGGCCCCGATGTAGATGCCTTCGTCGAGGATGCCGGGAGTCTTTTCGGGTAGCCTGCCCAGAGTGGCGGTAGGCTGGGACCCAAACAGATGACGGACGCCGAGGCCGATGCCGGCCTGACTGGCCCCGCCCTCCACCCACTCTGCAAAGGGTTCGGCGAACCACAGCGTGCCACTGAGGCTGCCATCATCCCCCAGCGTTCCGTGCAGTGGAACTAGCGCCGAAAAGCTGCCGCTGATCTGGCCGCCCGCCGTCTCCAGCCGGGCGTGGGCAGAGCCATTGGCCCACCAGACGGGTGGCGCGGTGCCAACGGCGGGATCTGAATCTGCTAGCAAGGGGCTGCACAGGCAGAGGCAGAGCGCGGCAGGAAGGATCGATTTAGTCATTTCACGCAAACCTACACGGTGGGCTGGGAAATTGTCAATCCGGATGATGGCGGGGCAGGGGGGGAAACAGCAGAATCGCAATGAGCTACAACCAGCTTCATCTCCTGGGCGTTTTCCGTGGCGTCTCAGTTGCTCCGGCCTCACAGAGGCCAGCTACAACTAGCACTCCGCCGCTCCGTTCTGTTTTCATGTGCACGGGTGGGTTTTGTTGGTACTGGTGGTCGCTGCATGATGAATCCTGGAGGCGCAGAGACTGCGGCCGCATTGCTCGATGAACTGCCTGTTTTGCCGGGGCCGAACAGGCGCTCGGTGATTTGGGTTTTGCTGGTGCAGGCGCTAAATGCCTTCAACGATAACTTCGTGAAGATGCTGCTGGTGTCCCTGGCGCTGACGGTGGCCAAAGGGACGCATCTTGGGGAGAACATGATGGAGACGCTGATGCTGGTCTTCTCCATCCCCTTCATTGTGCTGGCACCGACGGCGGGGTGGTTATCGGACCGTTTTTCAAAGCGGCAGGTGATCGTGTGGATGCAGTGGGCTCAGATGGGCTGCTTTGCGCTGGTGGGGGCGGCGGTGCTGTTGCAGGATCCGCACTGGAGCCTTTGGCTGGGCCTGATCGGCTTCTTCTTCCTGGCGGCGCAGTCCACCTTTTTTAGTCCGGCTAAGCTGGGCATCATCAAGGAGATCGTCGGTACGAAGCGCTTGGGATCGGTCAGCGGTCTTTTGCAAATGACGATGTTGTCCTGCGTGCTGGCGGGGATCTGGGCGGGCGGGACCTGCTATCAGTACTTGCTGGATAAGGGGCACAGTCCCTGGGCCTCCATGCTGTGGCCCATCGGGGTCATTTCCGTGGTGGGGCTGCTGCAACTGGGGGTATCCACCTTCATCATCAAGACGCCTGCGCACCCGGATATCGTCTTTCGCAAAGAAGTGGCCTGGCAACACCTCGGCCAGGTGCGGCTGCTCTTTGCGAAGCGCCCGATCCGTTTGGCGGGTCTGGGCATCAGCTTCTTTTGGCTGGTCTCCAACGCGGTCGGCATGATCGTGGTGACGCTGGCGGAGGAGATGCGGCGTGGGCCGGCGGAGGTCAGCAAGCTGGCGGCGCTGCTGGGATTGGGCGTGATCATTGGCAGTCTGATAGCCGGGGTGATCTGTCGCCGGAGGTTGGAGCTGGGATTGATCCCGGTGGCGGGCTTTGGCATGGCGGCGGGCCTGGTGGCGGCGGGGGTGGTGCCTCTCGGGGGGATGTCGATGTACGCGGCGCTGGTCGGGACGGGGATCGCGGGCGGGTGCTTCATGGTGCCGCTGTATGCGTTTGTCCAAGATCGATCCGTGCCGGAGGAGCGGGGTCGAATCATGGCGGCGATCAATCTGCTGGACTGCGTGGCGACGATCTTGGTGGGCGTGATCGTGGTGGTGCTGAAAAAGGTGGGTTTATCCGGGGGGCAGCAGTTGATGTTCTTTGCCACGGCGATGGCATTGGGCACGCTGTACACGATGCGACTGCTGCCGCAGGATCTGATCCGCTTTGTGGGCCTAGCCATCGTGCGCAGCATCTACAAGGTGCGCGTCCATCAAGCGGAGCGCATCCCCAAGACGGGACCGGTTTTGTTGCTGCCGAATCATGTCAGCTATGTGGATGCGCTGATTTTGACGGCTGCCTGCAATCGGCCAGTGCGATTTGTGATCTGGGACGAGTTTTATCGATCGGTGTGGCTGAATGGGTTCCTGCGTCTCTTTGGCACGGTGCCGATCTCGCCGAAGCGGGCAAAGGACGCGGTGCGAACGGTCGCCGCTGCGCTGAAGGAGGGGGAGGTGGTCTGCCTTTTCCCCGAGGGGCAACTGACGCGCCATGGGATGATCAATGAACTGCGCAAAGGCTACGAACTCATGGCACGCCAGGCGGACGCGCCGGTGATGCCGATCTACACCGATGGCCTGTGGGGCTCCATCTTCTCATTTGAAGGGGGGCGATTCTTTGGGAAGTGGCCGAAGCGTCTGCGCTACCCGGTCGCGGTGTTTTTTGGGGAACCTCTCGGCGCGCGTGAAGCCTCGACGGAGGTGGTCCGGAAAGCTTTAGCGGACCTGAGTGCCGAGGCCCTGCTGCAAAGGAAGACGCTGCGGGCGGAGGTGGGCGCTGACCACCTGCAACGTCGCGCCAATGTGGAGCGCCTCTTGGACATCAACTGGATTCAGCGCGGGGATCGTCTGTGGTGCGCGGAGTCGCTGGGAAGCGCCCTGCGCCAGACCTTGAGGGCTTTTGGCGAGCTCCATGACAATGCGATGTCCGACTCATGCCCTGCGGACTCGGTCCCCAATGTCCATGCGTGGGTGGATGCGGAAGCATTGCGTCGGCTGCCGAAGGCGGGGTCGCTGCGCGCCGTGTATTGCATTGATCCGGCACTGGACGAGGCTGCGCGGGCAGAGGCCGCCCAGCGGCTGGGTGTGCCTGTTTTTCGCGGTTGGATGGACGGGGGCAGTGGTGCCCTGATCGCGCTGGAGGTGCCGGAGCCACCCATGCCTGCGGGTGCCAGCGATCAGCAATTCGGATCGCGACCTGGATCGGTGGGGCGTCTGCTGCCGGGCCTTGGATTCGAACCAAAGGCGGAGGGGCTAGCCATCCGTGGCATCGCCCCTGGGAATGAGACGGTGATCCTGCTGGAGGCGCTGCGCCTTGATGACGACGGATTCATTGTCCCACAGGGTCAGGCGGTGGGAGGAAGGTGAGGCACCAGGAGCGCCGGGACAACCACCCCACCCAGCCCCAGGGTCAGCCGTAGTAATCGGAGCCACCGCAAGAGCCCGGCAGACGCACCTTTCACGGCCATCACCCTTTCGGTCAGCACCGCAGGTCCAATCAGAAACGCAGAGAGGAAGACGTACTCCATCAAACAGTTGAAACGCCACAGCCCGCCGAACCTAAAGGTGTCTAGAAGAAGCTGCCACCACTCGACGCAGAATAGCCCCATCAGCGCCGCCCACAGTCCGACGAGTTTCTGGTGCCGGTTTCTGGATTCATCCATAGCGAGACGATAACTATACTCACCGTTTTCAGGATTTGTGGGACCAACCGGATTTTCACAAAAGCTGATGACGAGAGGTATAATACGGAGTCGATACCGGGGCAAAAGAAAAGGCGCTGCACCTCTGGCAAGCGGACCCCAGGGCACCGAGGGCATTCAATCGGGTATCCGGCCACCAATCGCGGCGTCTATTGTGGACCACCCCGGCGCGCCGTCCTAACTCTCTTTTCCACTTCTGCCCCAATCTTGTAGCTGACAAATCGTGGCACTACCTCCAGAATCGCCGCAGATCTGATGAGAAATACAACGCAGAACCGTTGGACGCCCGAGTTACGGGCTTTGTGGCAGCGGCTGGAAGGGTTCCGGCTGGATGATGAAACCGCGACGCGGCCCTTTAGCCGACGACTTGCGGAGGAAAATGGCTGGACGCCGGTCTTTGCCAACCGTGCCATCGAGCAATACCGGCGGTTCCTCTTTCTGGCGATAGCGGCCGGGCATCCCGTGACGCCGTCGTTGGTGGTCGATGAAGTCTGGCACCTGCACCTGATCTACACACGGTCTTACTGGCAGACGCTCTGTACGGAAGTGCTGGGTCGCCCACTCCATCACGAACCTGGAGCAGGAGGCAATGGCGAGGACGGCAAGTTCTTCCAGCAATATCGAGCCACGCTGGAGAGCTACACGCAATTCTTTGAGCAAGCGCCGCCGATTGATATCTGGCCATTGCGTGAAGAGAAGCCTGAGGCCGTGAAGCCTCCGAGCCGAACACTTGGCTGGCTCCGCAGCCTCCGACCCGCGCATGGCGTCTTGGTGCTCGCGACTCTGCTGCTGGCGGGCTGCACCTCATTGATGGAGGGATTCGATGCCAAGGGGCCCGTCTTCTTGGGTTACTATTTTTTGGGCTTCCTCGTTGCCCTGGGCCTATCCTTCCTGCTGCCGTGGCTCCAACAGCCTGAAGTCCGGCCTCGGACTCCGCCGGATGTGACGGATCTCTGCGAAGTGGCCTTCCTCGGCGGCGGTGGGAGACGAATGTTGGATGCGGCTTTGACTGGTTTGCATGAGAAAGAGTTGATCGCTTTCTCAACAGACGGCACCCAGCCAGCAAAGGTCTGCGCGCTGGAAAAGCCAATGCCAGCGAACGGTCTGAGCGAGGCCGAAGCAGCGGTGCTCCGCCGCATCAGCCAGAACAAGTTCGTCAAAGTTCCCGACGTGCGCGAAGCTGCGCAAGGGGCATGCAATGGAGTCTGGCGCAGTCTCGTCAACCAGGGTCTGGTGTATGATCCGGCAGAGCAAAACAGGCGCCGCTGGAAGGCAGCTCTGCCAATAGCGGTGCTGGGATTTGCTGGCGCGTTCAAGATTTTGGTCGGGCTAGACAGGGATAAGCCTGTGCTGTTTTTGGTGCTGATGGTCATCGCCACCGCACTGGTCATCTGGTGGCGAATCCGCAAACTCTCGGTGCGCACGCCGATGGGGCATCAAGTTTGGGGTCACTGCCTGTCCCGCAGTTGGGCGGCGCAGCAGGAATTGCGTGCTCCCACGAAAAGCCCAGCCGAGCTTCCTCCGGTTTCAGAGAACTCTCTCATGACCACGGTCGCATTGCTTGGGACAACGGCGCTCATCGGAACAGCCTGGGGCGGGCTCGCGCGTCAATTGCACTCACCCCAGGCATCCCGTGGAAGCGCCTGCGGATCTGGCTGCGGCAGCAGCTGTGGTGGGAGCGGTTGCGGCGGGAGCGGTTGCGGTGGATGTGGGGGCGATTGAGTGCGACCGGAGTCGGCCAAGCCGCCACGGATTCCCTAAACAATGAGAAACACGCCTCACATCCCCGTGGGGTGATCGATGAACTGCCACTCCATGCCGAATTGTTCTGCTAGATGTGCGGAGAGGGCTTTGACGCCGAAGGTCTCCGTCGCGTAGTGACCACCGTAGAGAACGTGGATGCCGAGCTCTTCCGCGAGCGTGTAGCTCCAGTGGGGGCCTTCGCCCGTGATGAAGGCGTCCAGGCCGGCGGCTTTGGCCGCAGCGACTTCGGAGCCTGAGCCGCCCGTGGACACACCGATGCGGCGGATTTTTTGCGGGCCACCTGCGCAGACATGCACCGGACCATCGAGGGATTTGCGCAGTCTTTCGGTGAGGTCTTCCAGCGTCACATCACCCGTCGCGGTGACGCCGACTTTGATCGTTTTGAAATCCAAAAAGCCGCCATCGGGTTCAAAGCCGAGACTGCGCATGAGGCGTGCGTTGTTGCCGAGCTCTGGATGCACATCCAGCGGTAAGTGGGCGCTATAGACGGCGATCTGTTTTTCGCCACAGAGCCGCACCTTTTCAAAGACGGATCCGGTGATGGGCTGGAGGCCGCTCCAGAACATGCCGTGATGGACGACCAGCAGATCCGCACCGATGGCGGCGGCCTTTCGCATGACGGGCAGGGTGGCATCCACTGCGGCGGCGATCTTGGTGACCTGACCGCTGCTGTTCTCCAACTGCAAACCGTTGAGCGCGTTCCCATAGTCGGGAATTTCAGCGATGCGCAAGAGCGAATTGGCGGCGGCGACGATGTCAGATAGGGCAGGCATGGTGGGCACAGGATAGCCGTCAGGCGGCGCTTGCCAGCGAAACTTCACAGTCTTGCGCGCTGTCCCCCAGCAGTGTATGGAGGGCGCATGTCGGATACAGAAAACACGATCGGATTCAAAGAATGGGCCAACGTTTGTGAAGCGCTAGGCACTGGCGCGATGAGCCTCATTTTGCGCAAGGGCGGCATTCACGAGGGGCGTGGGGGTTTTGAGTTTAAGCACAAGGAGTTCTTTCTCTTCCCGACTTGGTTCCATACGCAGGGGGAGCGATTGACCTGGCAGGCACCCGATCCAGAACGGTTTGTCTTCCCGCCGGAAGAAGGCCGCACCAGTGTGGATGTGGATTATTTTGCGGAGCTGATCGATGTGTGGCGTGTCACCGACTGGGAAAAGGTGGCGGCGCTGGCTCCGCTGCATGTGTGGCATGAGGACGTCGTTAAAGAGCGCTTTGTGTATGACGAGGAAAGCTGCCTGCATGTCGCGCTGGTCCGCACTTGGCAGCTGCCGGAGCGCTGGAGCTTCCCGTATTCCAAGAGCTACGGCGGCTGCCGTTCGTGGATCAATCTGCCAGTCCCAGCCGCAGGGTGGCGGGCCGCTCTGGCCCCTGCGGTCAGCGATGCCGCGTTTGCTGAAACGGCGGCGGCGGTGCGTAGTATCCTTGCGTGAATTCTGCCCTGCATCAATTGGTGGCGACCAGCTCCGCCGTCATGCGCCCCACCTTTGTGGAGGTGAATCAATCGCGCATCATCGGCAATCTGCAGGCCATTCGCGCTGCGGTAGGCCCGGCCAAAGTGATGGGCATCGTGAAGGCGAACGCCTACGGACACGGCATCATTGAGATCGCGCGATTGCTGGAGCAGCAGCGCATCGACATGCTGGGCGTGGCCTTTCTGGAGGAGGCGGTGCTCCTGCGGGAGCACGGCATTCAAGCTCCGATCCTGGTGTTCGGTGGCATCGCGGCGGATCAGATCCCGCTTTTTCTCAAAGAGAACCTCAGCTTCACTGCCTCGTCGGTGGAGAAACTGAAGCTCATCGATGAGGCGGCCGCTGCACTGAAGGTGCGGGCACGGGTGCATTTGAAGATCGATACGGGCATGGAGCGTATCGGCGTGCACTACTACAGCGCGGGTAAACTGCTGGAGGCGGCGCTGCAATGTGATCACTGCGATATCGAGGGCATTTACTCCCACTTTGCCAACGCGGACGCAGCAGATCTTGGACACGCGCGATTGCAGTTGGAGCGCTTCTTTGAGGTGACCGAGTTTTTCAATCATCGATCTCTGCCGATGCCCTGTCGCCACATCGCGAACAGCGGTGGCGTTTTGCAAATGCCCGATAGCCACCTGGACATGGTCCGCCCAGGCATCCTGCTCTACGGCGTGTATCCATCGGCGGAGTGCACGCGATCAATCACCGTGCGGCCAGCACTGAGTTGGAAGAGCCGCGTGGCCTACTTTAAGGTCGTGCAGCCTGGGCATCCGGTCAGTTATGGATCGACGTGGCAGAGCGATCATCCGACGCGTCTCGTCACCGTCCCGGCGGGATATGGAGATGGCTATTTTCGTGCTCTATCGAATCGGTCAGAAGTGATCATTCGTGGAAAAAGATATCCCGTCGTGGGGCGTGTCTGCATGGACCAGATGATGGTGAATCTCGAAGATGGCACCGCCTACAACGGGGATGAGGTCATCCTTTTGGGGGAGACGGCAGGTGCCAGCATCACTGCGGAAGACATCGCAGACTGGGCGGGCACCATTTCGTATGAGGTGCTGACAAACATCAACACACGAGTGCCCAGGGTGTACGTGAGTTAACCATCAAGAAAGGTTGATTTCAATTTGCTGGCTGGCCTCGCGAAAGCGTGGCATAAGGGGCGCTGCATGAAACGGTTCTCTCTCGCCGCGATCTTGCGCCATGGTCTCTGTGGCGTGTCTGTCTTCGTTGTTTCTGCGATGCTCGCAAGTTGTGTGTTGCCACCTGGAGTTCGCCAACTCTCCACGATCCAGCAGCTGACGAACGTCGCCAATGCCTTGACGCCGGAGGCGACCACCGTGCGACGCGCGGAGGCCCCATCTGGCACGGCGCTTTATACCGACTCACGGGCGCTGAATCTGCCGGGTCGCGCGGGTTCCATTGATGAAGCTGCCCGATTGCTGGCAGGGCTACCGGGCAGCGGATCACGCAATTCCCTCGATCACGTCCGCCAGACCGCGACGTGGATGTCGCACAAGGCGAAGTTGGATGACTACTGGCGCGACTATCAGTGGCGTCATGAAGAGCCAGTGCGCCGCTGGGCTGCCGCCAAGATCCCAGACATCGCCTCGGCGCGAGCGGTTTTTTATCCGTTCAGCGGGCCAGACGTTCTCTTTGCAAATGCCTTCTTTCCCCAGGCAGATACGTACATCCTGTGCGGGCTGGAGCCTGCCGAGCCACTGCCAGACATCAGCAGCCTAGGCAATGCCGATTTGGCCAATGGCTTTGATTCCTTGGGCACTGCGCTCAGCAACATCATGCAGTTCAGCTTCTTCATCACCAAAGACATGCGGACGGACCTCCAGTCATCGCGCTTTCGTGGGGTGCTGCCTGCGCTGCTGGTCTTTCTTGCACGCAGTGGACACACGGTGGATTCGGTGGACCTCATCCGCCTGCAGGGCGATGGCACACCGGTGATCGTCCAGGGTGCGGATGGCAATGGATCTGGCCTCATGATCCGCGCACGGTCTCCGTATGGGACGCTCCGGCGCATCTTTTACATTCGTCAGGATCTATCCGATGAGAGCCTCTCTGCGAACTCCCCGATTCTGAATTTAGTGAGTCAGTCTGGCAACCCTCCGGCCTTTTTAAAGAGCGCGTCTTACCTCATGCATGAGGATTATTTCTCCGTGATCCGCAACTTCCTGCTCACGCATTCACCCGCCATCGTGCAGGACCCATCCGGGGTGCCGTATCGTCATTTTCTACAGGCGGGCTGGCGGTTGCAGCTCTTTGGGAACTACCAGCGCACGCTGGATCTCTTTGGTGAAAAGTGCCAGCAACCTGACCTAGCCCAGGCGTATCGAAGTGGTGCTCACGATGCCCAGCCGATCGATTTCGGCATTGGTTATCTGTACACACCCGCTACCACTTGCCTTATGGTGGGCAGACGCTGAAGCGCTTCACGCTAACATCGGTCGGATCAGATGCCCTTCGACGTTCGTCAATCGGCGTTGCACGCCATTGTGCTCGAAGGTCAGGTGCTCGTGATTCAGCCCCAGGAGATGCAGAATGGTCGCATTAAAATCGTAGAGGGGGTGAATGTCCTTCACGGCCCGTTGCCCCAGTTCATCCGTCTCGCCACAACTAACGCCGGGTTTCACCCCTGCCCCAGTCATCCAGGCGGTGAAGCCATCGGGATTGTGATCGCGGCCTTTGGCACCTTTTTGGAAAAAGGGCATGCGCCCAAACTCCGTGCACCACACGACCAGTGTGTCTTGCAAAAGGCCGCGCTGTTTGAGATCGCGGATCAAGGCGGCAGCCGGCTGGTCCATGATGGGGGCATGTACGTCGTACTGCTCCTTCAAAGCGTTGTGCCCATCCCAGTTCAACTTCCCGCCACTGGCATAAGCTCCGTTGAAGAGCTGCACAAAACGCACCCCCTTCTCAATGAGCCGCCGCGCTAGGATGCAGTTCCTGGCAAAGGCCGCCTTGTCGGGGTTTTGCACATCGTCAGCACCGTAAAGCTTCAAGATGTGTGCGGGCTCGGTGCTGAGATCGCTGATCTCTGGCACGCTGAGTTGCATGCGCGCCGCCAGTTCGTAGCTGGCGATCCGTGCGGCCAATTTTCCATCCCCAGGATGCGCCTCAAGGTGTCGGGCATTCATTCGTTGCAGCAATGACTTCGCTGCCTGATCTGCGTTTGCCGATACGCCGACGGCTTCGAGATGCCGCACGGGTTGCTTTGAACTCATCGTCGTGCCTTGAAAGGCGGCAGGTAAAAAGCCGGGACCCCAATTGTTGGAACCTGCCTGCGGGACACCGCGTGGATCGGGGATGGCGACGTAGGCGGGCAGGTCTTGATTCTCGCTGCCCAACGCATAGGTGACCCAAGAGCCGAGGCTGGGGAATCCATCCAGCAAGAAGCCGGTGGAAAGGAAGTTTTCCGCCGGACCATGGGTGTTGGATTTGCTTGTCAGCGAATGCACAAAGGCTAAGTCATCCGTGAGTTCCGCCAAGTGGGGGATCATGTCACTGACCCATTTGCCGGTCTGCCCACGTTGGCGAAAAGCGTACTGCGGCCGGGCCAGATTACCCGCCGGTCCTTGGAAGGTAACGGCGGGTCCGCCGGGTAAGGGCTTGTCATCCCACTTGATCAACTCGGGCTTGTAATCCCAGGTTTCAAGCTGGCTAACCGCACCTGCACAAAAGATGACCACCACGTTCTTCGCCTTTGGCAAATAGTGGGGATTGCGCGGCGCATACGGTCGCGCCGGATCAATGACCGGCCCGGCAAACGGGGCAGCCAAAAGCCCATCCAGCCCCAGCAGATTCGTCAACGCGATGGACCCAAGCGCCGTCGCGCTGTGCGACAAAAATCCCCTGCGGTCGAGCAGGGCACGACCAGCAGTGGAGATGTGTTCGGAGGGATTGAGATTCATGGCACAAACAAGAACTCGTTGCTGTTGAACAGCGCCCGGCAGAGCACTGACAGTCCGTTGGCTTGGACGGTGGGCGCGATGTCTTGGAGTTCTTCGGGTGTGGGGTTGCGGCTGAGGGCTAGCTGGTAAGCGCGGGCGATTTGCTTCGCGGGGTCTGCGCCGACCTCATTCTTGACTCTGACGGCGAAGGCTTCGGATTGATCCAGGGTGAAGCGGCTGTTGAAGAGATTCAGGGCTTGGATGGGGGTGGTGCTTTCGATGCGGCGGGCGGTGCTCTGCCCTGCGTCTGGGCAGTCAAAGGCACCAAAGATGGCCTCGGTCTCGCGGCGGACTTTGTGGGCGTAGATCATGCGGCGCAGGCCATCACCGCTGTACGTCTCCACTGGTTTAAAGCCGCTGAGACCACCGCGCTTATCAAAGAGATCGAAGCCGCGACCATACATCTTCACGTTCAGTTGCCCGCTGACGGCTAGCATCGAATCACGGATGGATTCAGCCTCAATCCGGCGCGCCGGGTAGCGCCAGAGAAGTCGCACATCTGCATCGGCCAACTGGGCGCGATCATTTTCTGCAGCACTGCTTTGCTGGTACGTTTGCGACGTTACGATCAGGCGGTGCAAATGTTTCACGCTCCAGCCGCTGCGGATGAATTCCCCGGCCAGCCAGTCAAGCAGCTCGGGATGCGAAGGCTTCATGCCACTGCGGCCAAAATCGCTAGCGGTTTCCACCAAGCCAATGCCGAAATGGCCCTGCCAAATGCGGTTGACCATGACACGCGCGGTGAGCGGGTTCTGCGGGTCGGCAATCCAATCTGCTAGCATACGGCGGCGTTGCTGTTCGTGGGCTTCTTGGGGAAGTGCGAGGTTCCCGAGGGCGCTCAGCACGGCGGGCGTCACTGGTTCCTGCGGTTGTTCGGGATCGCCACGGCTGAGGACGTGGATGTCGTCGGGTTTGCGAAAAGTGCCGGCAAAGACTTTTTGTTCGGCGCTGGCTTTGGCGATGACCTGCTCCAGTGGGCGACGCTCTTCCATGAGCAGGCGGGCCTCTGCGGCTTCCTTTTTGCTGAGGCCCTTGGTCGTAAAATTGGGCGATGTCTGGGCCTCTTTGTTGATAGGTTGACGGTCGGTTGAGTCTGCGACGATCTCCCAGCCGCCTTCACCAGTGGCGGTCTCGATGCGATAGTCGATGGCCAATCGGTCCTTGAATTTGCCCAGCCGATCACGGCCCCAGATGACGCGATCAATTTCCTGCTCGCTGGGAAAAGTCACTTCCAGCCAGCCACGCCCTGTCTCGCTAGACATCCAACTGCGGGAGTTCCCATAGTTGCCGTCGTTGACGAAGCGGAGTTCGTGACGATCCGCGACGGTGATGCTGCCAGAGGCGGTGACGCGGCTGGTGGGCGCGATGTTTTCCCCTGCGGTGTTAAAGACTTCCAGCTCATCAATGCAGGGCTCAAGGTTATTGGTTCTGTTGATCGTGAAGCGCAGGCGCGAGGCGCGGCGTGGCGCGAAGCGATCCGTGTTTTCTTTGGCATTGATGCTGGGACGCTGTGCCCCTGATCCGGCGAGCGGCACGAAACGGGCGAGTTGCTTGTCGAGCTCTGCCAGGCGCTTCTTTGCGGTGGCTACAGTCTTCTGTGCGGCGCGGGCCTCGGGGGTTTGGAGATCGCGTTCACCATACTCCACCCCTGCGATAAAGGCCTGCATGGCGTAGTAGTCCTTGGCGGGGATGGGATCAAATTTGTGATCGTGACAGCGGGCACAACCGATACTGAGCCCGAGGAAGGTCTGCCCGATGTTCACCACGATTTCATCGAGTGAATCCTGCCGTGCGAGCCGCTTGGACGGCTCATCTTTGCCGATCTGACCCGGCAATAACACGGAGGCGGTGACGAGGAATCCTGTTGCAGCATCCTGGCCCAGGGCATCGCCGACGAGCTGCTCTTGGATGAAGCGATCATACGGGGTATCGCGATTGAAGGCGCGGATGACGTAGTCGCGATAGGGCCAGGCATTCGGGCGCTCCGTATTGACCTCAAAGCCATGCGTGTCTGCGTAGCGCACCACGTCCAGCCAATGCTGCGCCCAGTGTTCGCCATAGCGTTCCGAGGCGAGGAGCTCGTCCACGAGCGCAGCATAACCTTCATGGCCCTTGGTCTGATAGCGTGCAACCAGCTCCGGTGTCGGGGGCAGTCCTGTCAGATCAAAAGACAACCGGCGAATCAGTGCGGTGGCATCGGCGATGGGTGCGCGGCGCAGACCTTGTTCGGCGAGTTTGGCATCAATGAACTCATCAATGGAATGCGTGCCGGGGGCAACCTTCAATGGTTGGAATGCCCAGTGCTGCGGTCGTGGCCTCCCAGCAGGCTCCGCTGCGATGCCGGTGGCGGCAAGCAGTAGGAACGTGAGGTAATGCGGGAGGGTTCTCATAGGGCGCGGAGAGTGTATCAGCCCCCAAAAGCCATTTTTTGCAGATATTTTGAAAAGATCTGCCGTCGCTCACTTCGACCCATGAAGCACTTCGAGCTGTTGGGCCTTCCACTCTGGGGTGCCGCGCGGCGCTGCTACGGGATTGATCGTCAGCGGGCAACCGGCATCCAGCAGCACACGCTGAACGGCCCCGGGATCGAGCTGCCGCGGCTGAATCCCCTGTTCGATGGCCAGCGCGGCCATTGCGCCGACGGCCTGTCCCATTAGCATGGTGTGTGGCTGCAAGCGTGTTGCGCCGTTCACGAGGCGAGATTGTGAGATGTTTTTTTCCGCAGGGAGGAAGCCATCGACCTTTTCGGGGATGAAGCATTCAAACGGGATGGCAAAGGGTCCGACCCCACGCGATCCAAACTTGTCTGGAATGTCCTCTTTGTGATCAAGGTCTAGCTCAAGGTAAGGCAGGGACATCGAGCCGTGAAGATCCACCGCGTAGTCCCCAATGGCGACGGTATTCGGAAACTGGACGGGCTTGGCTTTGACGCGTTCGATCTCGTGCGCGGTGAGGGTTTTGAGGCCGATGATCCGACGGCTCTCACGAGCGTAGGGCATGATGGAGAAGTGATACAAAACGGCGCGGTAGGGAGCCAAATCTGGCTGCGCGGTGATCAGTTCGTCCATTTGGGCGCGGTTATACGGGGTATCAAAACCTTCGTCATCGGCGACGGACCAATCGGACTTTCCGACCACGGTCTGGACGTAGTGCAGCAGGCAGAGGGTCTTTAGGATCGCTGTGCGCATGGTGGCGAGCCTCGCTGCGGGATCCTCGATGTCGGCGACGGTGGCGGGGTGATCGTTATTGAAGTTCATGTGCGTGCGGGTGATGACGCGCCCCTGTGGCGGACGTGAACTATCCGGCATTCCGCGATAACCGATGAAGCGATCCCAACTCCAGGGCGTGCCTGCGGGTGGCTTTGCGAGATCGCCCGCCTCCCCAAGCGCCAGTGACTTGGCGAAGGCCTTGGCGTGTTTGTCATAGCTCGGAGGTGGGGTGGTGACACGCAGCGATTCGGGGACGCCGTTCGCGTATTGCTTCACGACGGCTGTCCAGGTGATGCTTTGGATGTGGCGTGTGGGATCGACATCGCCGCTGACGCAGTTGCCGGTGCGATACCGCGCGCCGGTCAATGGAACGACATCCCCCCACTCGGTGGCGTCGATCAGAATCTTGCTGGCGACTTGGTGCGTGGTCTTGCCTTTGGCTGACACACACTCGATTTCCACACCGGTGACGACGTCGCCCGTCTTTGCGACCTTGGTGACGCGGGCTCGGCAGACGAGGTCCAGCACGCCTTTCGCACCCTTCGCATCTCCCAGTAGGGTATGCAAAAGCGTGCGACCGATGCGGGGCTCTACACACACGTGGCGGTGCCCGTAGGCGGTCTCGTAGTCGATGCCCAGCGGACGATAGTGGGAGGCGATCATGCCGCACCATTCCCGATAAATGCCACGTTCGCGCACGAGGGTACCGCCCTCGTCCATGGAGGTGACGGCGGCGGCATTCATCTGGCCGCCGATCCAGTCCGTCTCTTCCAACAACAAGACGCTGCGTCCCATGCGGGCTGCCTGCACCGCTGCCCCACAACCGCCCGTGCCTGCACCCGCAATGACGACATCGTATTGGGCGCGCATGCCTTCCGCAGGCAGCACTGGCAGGGGCGTGGCCTTTACGGACTCGGGAATCGGGATGGGTAGGCGGGAGGCGGTTCGATTGAAGAGGATCTGGACATTGCGTGCATCACAGACACCTGCTGGGACGGCGTGTTTTTCCCAATAATCGGGCGTGCCAATGATGCCACGTGCCGCCAGCACGCGCAGAGCCTCTGCGGCAGGCGTTTTTGGCTCCAACATGTTTGCCAGTTCCGTTAACAGCACGGCCACCTTTTCGCCCTCGCAGCGACCGCCCTCGACAAGATGCTGCTGCCAGTAGTCCGCGTCGGAGACGATGCGTGCCTCTGACAGCACGCGGATGTCGTGCGCGACCTGCTGGGGACTCGTCGCCGGGTGGGCAGCGGGCTGGAGAATCAGGAAAAGGAGGGCGAGGAGTGCGGCGGGCTTCATGCGGTGCGCAACTTGAACTGGATGCAGGCTGCGCGAAAGCGCCGATTTGCCCGGCGGAAGGCGTGCAATCATTGCCAAGAATGAAATAAAATCCGGCCTTGCACTCGGGTCCTTTGCCCCTACCATCGCGGCCCCCTCAACTCTTTTCAATGGAACAACCTCTCCCTGGACAACGCTGGGTCAGCGACAGCGAGCCGGAACTCGGACTTGGCGTCGTGATCAAGGCGGAATTTGGCCGCGTGGATATCTTCTTTCCCGCAGCAGGCGAACATCGACAGTTCGCGATGCAGACCGCACCTCTCCGTCGAGTCCGCTTCATGGCGGGCGATACGGTCACGACACACGACAACAAGACGCTGGAAGTCGAAAGTGTGGAAGAACGCCAAGGCATGCTTTTTTATGCCGGCAAAGACCGCGAAATCAGCGAGGCAGAGCTCTCAGACACCATCAGCTTTAGCAAGCCGGAGGATCGTCTCATGGCGGGCCAGATCGATGATCTGCGCACCTTTGATCTGCGCGTTCAGGCCCTTGGCCATCGTGCCGCCATGCGTCAGAGCACCGTGCGCGGCTTTTGCGGTGGGCGTGTGGATCTGCTGCCGCACCAAATCTATATCGCGAGCGAAGTCGCTGGTCGTCTTGTGCCACGGGTGCTTTTGGCAGATGAGGTCGGCCTGGGTAAGACCATTGAGGCCAGCCTCATCCTGCATCGCCTGCACCTGACGGGGCGCGCGGGTCGAATTCTGATCCTGGTGCCAGAGGCGCTGGTGCATCAGTGGTTTGTCGAGTTGTATCGCCGCTTTCACCTCACGTTCTCCATCTTTGATGAAGAGCGCTGTGACGCCATCGAGACGAATGAGGAAAACGGCAATCCGTTTCTGGAAAGCCAGCTCGTCCTCTGTGGCACGCGGTTCTTATGTGATGCGCCCAACCGTGCGCAACAGGCCGCGGAGGCCGGATGGGATCTGCTCGTCGTCGATGAGGCCCACCATCTCGAGTGGACGCCGGAGGTGGCCAGCCCTGCGTACGAACTGGTGGAGAGCCTGTCACAAAAGATCCCCGGGTTGCTGCTCCTCACCGCCACTCCCCAGCAGCTCGGGCCCGAGGGCCACTTTGCCCGATTGCGTCTTCTTGACCCAAATCGCTACACCGATCTGGACCAATTCCGCGAGGAAACACAGCACTACGGCGACGTGGCCGAGGCGGTGAATCGACTTGTCAGCGGCGTTGATTTGACGCCCGAGGACGAGGCTCTTTTCGTCAAAAAGTCCCCCCATCTCCAGGAGCATCTGCTCGCGATGAAATCCGGTGTCGCTGGCGAACGCGAAAAGCTGGTCGCAGCCTTGCTGGACGAATTTGGCACCGGACGCGTCATGTTCCGCAATACCCGAGCTGCTCTCACCGGCTTCCCAGAGCGCCGCGCCAGCCTCGCCCCGATCAAGGCTGGCGATGATCCGTTGGAATCGAAGGTGAAGTGGCTGGCGAAGTTGCTGAAGGGTTTGGGAGAAGAAAAAGTACTGCTCATCTGCCGCACCCGCGCCCTGGCAGAGCAGATCCAGGAGCGTCTCCTGCATGAGATCAATCTGCATGCGGCGGTCTTTCATGAGGGGCTCACGCTCATGCAGCGTGATCGCCAGGCGGCCTTCTTCGCCGATGAGGATGGCGCACGCATCCTGCTCTGTTCAGAGATTGGCAGCGAGGGACGCAACTTCCAGTTCGCCCACCACTTGGTGCTCTTTGATTTGCCGCAGGACCCCGAGTTGCTAGAGCAACGCATCGGTCGCCTCGACCGCATTGGCCAGACCAGCACCATCCACATCCATGTGCCTTATCTGAAAGGCACTGCGGAGGAGGTGCTCGCGCGCTGGTTCCACGAGGGGCTGGATGCGATTGAAAAAAACCTCCACGGCGCTACGGAGATCGCCCAGGCCTTGCAAGACGATCTGGCAGCTCTGCTGGAAAGCGTGAAGCCCGCCAAGCTAAAGACCTTTTTGCAAAAGTCCCAGACCCTGCGCCAACAGGTCACGCAGAAGCTTGAGCGCGGCAATGATCGCCTGCTGGAGCTGAACTCGTCCAAGCCCGAAATGTCCGCCGCAATCATCGAAGCCATTCGGCAGCGCGATGCAGACCTAGAGTTCGAGGCCTTTTTTATCCAGCTCATGGATCACTTTGGCCTGCATGTGGAGGAGCACGGCAACCGCAGCTACGTGCTGATGCCTGCCCATCTGACGACGGACAAATTCCCCTCGCTGCCCGATGAGGGCCTGCTGGCTAGCTTTGATCGCACTCGCGCACTTTCGAGGGAAAACATGGCTTTCCTCACCCAAGATCATCCGCTGGTTCGTGGGGCCTTGGACCTCCTGCTTGGCGAAGAGAGCGGCAACAGCAGCTTTGGCATCTGGCGCAAGGCCGGATCAGAGGGGCTCTTGATCGAGACCCACTTTGTCGCTGATTGCATCGCGCCCGCGAATCTGCATGTGGATCGCTTTCTTTCGGCGGCGGCGATCCGGATCGTCGTCGATCACAAAAATACGGACCGCAGCCAAGACGAAGCCTACACCGCCGCCAAGATTGAAAAAGGCAGCCCCACGCGCCTCCTGGAAAACGCTGGCATCAAACGCAAGATTTTCCCCGCCATGTTGGCGAAGTCGCGCAAGCTCGCGGAAGCAGAAATGCGCCGCCTGACGGCAGAGGCCATCACCACAATGAAGACCCAGCTCCAGGCAGAGGTGGATCGGCTCGAAGATCTGCGCCAGATCAACGACCACGTGCGTCCAGAAGAAATCGAAGCCTGCAAGGCCCAGATGTTACAGCTCGAAGAAGCCATCGGCTCCGCTAGACTCCGACTCGACGCCGTCCGTCTCGTGCTGCAAATGTCGTAGCGCAGCCACCTTGGGCGTTCCGCCTCATCTCAAGTGCCACGGGCATCTTACCAGATGCCAGCACCTGTTCATGCCCATCTCTGCGACCCATCGTCCAATGGACGGCAAAAAGGCACCGCAGCGAGACCACCGATGGAAAAGAAGGAAGAGGACAACATCAGACATCCTGACCTCGGAGAAATAGGTCTGATCCCAATCCAGTCATCCCACAGATTCAGGGAGGCCCGCAGATTCATTTTTCAGACAATCTGGTGGCCTACCTGAATCTGTGGGTGATCACCCTGGGTTCATGGCGTTTCCTTGGGCGGTCATTTGACTCCCCAAGGTCTCGAAAGCGGGTCAGGATGTCTGAGACTAGTGCCTCAATTAGTCGCACCGAGCAGAAGATATTTTCACCGCCCCAAGGGCCACTTTTTCGCTGATTATCAGCGCCTTCGATTGACTAGGTGGCTTGTGAATCTTTTCACAAGAAGATCAATCTTGCGTTTCTTCTGTGTTTTCGCTAGAAAGTGCCAACTTCGAATTCTTGGAGAAGAAATTCATTTAATTGAGGACCATGGCACATGAATAGTTCTACATCACTCTCTATATGTGCCGGGCTGCCAGCGCGGTTGAACGAGGTATGTATTCCAGGATTCACTTCATGTTCCGGCTTTCAAGTCGGCAATAAACGCCCTGGTTACGCACCCCGCGCCATCTGGCTTTCCTGGTTGGTTCTAATCTGGACCGGAACCATTTCGTCCGCAGCGGATTATGTCATATTGCCCAGTGCTGAGGCGCCTGTGGCACCGCAGTTTGCGGACGGAGACGGCAATTCCATTTCCGCTTTTGGTGTCGCGGCGACACCGAGCGATTCTGAGCGCGGCGGACTGGTGACGGATTTTCCCGTTGGCGGGCAGGGTTGGCTGCTGGTTGATCCGTCGGTTCCTCGCTCGCTTGCGGGGGCCGTTTCCATTTCATTTTGGTCCCGTGATGTGCCGGGGACGGGGGTTTTTCCCGTAGTCACGATGACCTCGGGGTTCGATCTGAATCCGCCAGAGCCGCTTTATTCAAGGGTCGCTGGCGAGTCCGACACCGGCGCACGGTTTGTCGATCTCAATAGCGACGGATTCATGGATCTGGTCCGCCGGTTCAAACCTGCTAGCGGTGCTGATCAGGGGTCCGCCTGGATCAACACGGGGAGCGGTTGGTGGGATGTACCTGATTATGCGCTCCCAAAAACAACAGGACGATACAATGTCAACGCGGATGGTGGAACGTTCCTGGATGTGGATGGGGATGGGTTGACTGACTTCCTCTACAACTTCGAGTCGTCGGCCGGAGTCTTTGACACTGGGGCGTGGCTGAATAAATCCAACGGCTGGGTGAGCAGCAGCGCCTTCAGCGCACCATTGCCGTTGGGTTTGGGCGTTGCGCCCAAACCGTGGGATTACGGCACACGAGCGGTTGATCTGAATCGGGACGGTATGGTGGACATGATCCGCTCCTTCAAGAACGGCGGGGTTCTGACGCAGGGTGCCTTCCTGAACACTGGCACGGGCTGGCAACAGATCAGCCCTTGGGATCTCTCGCCAGCCGCTTTCGGCCAGGATGCGCTGCGTGATCGGGGTACTGTGATGGGGGATATCAACGGCGACGGGCTGACCGATATTGTCAGCAGCTTCAAAGACGGGAGCGTCGTTACCACGGCCATCTGGCTGGGGAAGGTCTCAGAGGATGGAACCGCATTTTTTGAAGAATTGGATTTGGCGCTGAGCCCCGAATTCGTCCCTCCCCAACCGTTGGCTGTCAAGGGCCGCGAGGTGTGGGCTACCATGGTTGCGGATGTAAATGCGGACGGAATTCTGGATATCCTCTATTCTGATTACGGAGTCGCTGGGGCGACGGCGTGGCTGGGTTCCGCCGATGGATGGCAGGAAGATATCTCTTTCACACCGCCAATCTGGATCGGCTTGAACAGATCGAGCGCCAAGTCCGGCGGGAAACGATTGATTGATCTAGATGGAGATGGGCGGCTCGACTTTTTCAGTTCTTGGTACAGCGATGTCTCCGACGTCTGGACAGGCGACGCTTATCTGAATGAGTCTGATCCTGGGACGGATGCAAACGGCGCAGCGTTAAGCCACTGGGTTCAAACATCACTCTACGACCCTGTCGTCTCGGGCACGAGCGCCGTAATATCACTTGCCCGCGAGATCTTCCCGAAAAACGGTACCGAACTAATTGATGTGAATGGTGACGGACTACCGGACGCTCCGCAGCACCTGAAGATCAGTTCGACCTCTTTCGCAAAAGGCTTACGCCTCAATAATCCTAACGTTGAGCTCGAAGAAGGTGTCGCCGACACCGCGAAAGCGTGGTTGCAAACTCAGGGCTCAAAACCATTGATCACACTCGGGTTTGAAAACGGGAGTCTCGTCTGGAAAGAATATGGAGCGAGCACTACTACGCCTAGCCTGTTGGTCTCGGTCCCGGGCGCGACCAACCTCTCTTGGCAGGGTGCCTGGAATCATTGGACGGTGGTTAAAGACGCGACGACAGATGATCCCTACACTTCGGCTGGTGTCCGAATTTACCGTAACGGGAAGCTTGCTGCCTCCGCCGCAGCGTCCTCAATCTCCCTCCCATCCCAGGATGTCGATTTCAATTCTGCTCTCAGCGGGATTCTGGTAGGACGGGATGTTTCGACTGGACGATTGGTTGGCAAAATGCACCGTTTTACCATCCGGGATAGCGCATTGGATGCCGAGGAAGCCATGACAGCATACCGCAGCGAGGCGGTAAGTGACGCCGATCAAGATGGCATGGATGATTTTTTCGAACTCGAGATCATTAATGCTAACACAGGCGATATTTTGGATGACATCACCGATGTCTTGCCGGGCGGTGACTTTGACACGGACGGGCGCACGAATGCCGAAGAATTCGCGGACAAAACCAATCCGACCAACGCTACGGACTTTTTTGTGGATGCTACCTGGGGATTGGTCCAGCAAGTCGTCGTTACGCCACCCGCCACTCCTGGCAATGGATCGCGGATCGAAGCTGATTTGGGCACTGCTGGATACGCAAGTTCTGGAGCGGTGTCCCAAAAGGCAGCGTCCGCTTCAGCTACCGCCCGATTCACCATTCCTGTCAGCATTGGAGAAATGGCGGTCGGCTTTTCGCAGATCGAGACCTCGGCGACATGGACGCCTGCCGACATGCAGTTCTCCCTGCGCCGGAACGCACTGGCAGGTTGGGAGGTCTATGTGGGCGCAACCAAGACCGCTTCTCTCTCTCAGACCATCACCAGCAGCACCGTCATCGAGATCCAGAGGCTGGCAGCAAAGGTGTCTGTCACCTTGGATGGGGAGGAAGTTGCTTCCGCCAATCTGACCGGGGGCGCGGCATTGGGATTTCGCGTCGCCTTCACAGGCCCAGGCCAGGCATTGGACCATGTGCGGACCAATGGCTTCAACCTCACCGCCGCCCCCCCTGCCAAGGATGCCGATGGCGATGATATGGACGATGACTGGGAGGCCGCACACAATGTCGACGACCCCGATCTTGACCCGGACGGGGACGGGCTCACCAACCTGGAAGAGTTCCGGTTCGGTACTGATCCAAACGACGCTGATAGTGATAATGACGGTCTGAACGACTTCCTGGAATATCAGTCGGCCCAGAACGCCAATGCGGGCGTAAACCTGGATGGCGACGAAATGACTGACGATTGGGAGTGGGCGTACTTTGGCCAGATTGGGCGGGACGGCTTTGACAACGATGATACCGATCTCATGCTTGATGTGGACGAGTTCAACTTCGGATTTAACCCCACTCTAAATGACACGCTCACCGAAGGATTCCTCCGTGTCTTCCAGTTTGATCCGAACGCACGGCTAATCGAATCCCGCAGGGACGGTCAAGGCCGGGCATTTGCCCCCGATCAAGAGGGCAACATCCTCTCGGCGCAGCCCTGACTTTGTCTTCTCTCCTATCAGCAATACCGCACAACTCTTTGCCTAGATTGAATCATGAAACAAGCAACCTATCCCGGACTCTTGATTTGGCTCGCCTGCTTGGTCATTAATTTCCAATCATTCGCCCAAGATCCGACGCCGACCGATCTGGTGCCAACTTGGAAGGTTGTGATTCCAACCCCGCGAACCATGCCCCTCGCTGGCTCCGCTGCCGAAGCCGAAGCCGAAGCCGAAGCCGAAGCCGAAGCCGAAGCCGAAGCCGAAGCCGAAGCCGAAGTCAGTGCCAGTGCCAGTGCCAGTGCCAGTGCCAGTGCCAGTGCCAGTGCCAGTGCCAGTGCCAGTGCCAGTGCCAGTGCCAGTGACTCAATGGATTTGAGTCAGGAAAAACTTTGGAAATTTACCGGAGGCAGATACAGGCAGATACCAACTTTTGACAATGACAGTCGCGGAGATCTTCCTGACGGTGTGGAACTGAATGCGGTTGCGCGGAATCTTGAAAACGATCCGCTCAAAATTTACCTCTTTGTGAAGAATAGAATTGATTATGTCCCTTATCCTTATCTTAAGAAGGGGGCGCTAATGACTCTACTGGAGGGCTCGGGTAACGACTTTGACCAATGTGCATTGCTTAAAGCGCTTCTTCTGGCCGCCGTCGAGAATGGTCGTTCTGGGATAGATTCAATTCAATACGAATATGGACGAATGATCATGGGGTATGGACTAAATTCCCAAACGAACCCTGCTAGCGGGGTGCATTCCGGCCTTGGCATTCTCAACTGGTTGGGTATTTCAGGGGACGACGCCTCGGTCCCGGTCCAATATTTCTCGCGGATGGGAATCTCTACCGATACCGCTTTCAGAACCTCAGGGGAAGATCTTTGCATAGGAGTGGAGCGAGTTGTGCTGAGATTCAGATTTAATGGAGTAACCTATCGGATGGATCCAGCCTTTAAGCTATATACTGAGATTCTTGCAGTGCCGTGGCGCGAGCACCTCTCACTGAATGCGGCAAATTTGACCGCTCCAACTTCCGGCGAATCCAGCATTCCCGCAAATTCAACTCTTACGGGAGTGAATGTGGCTGAGTGCCAAACCAGAGCGAACCAAATCACTGGAGATCTGATTTCCTATCTGCGGGGCCTCTCAGTAGTGCCGAAAGCTGAGGAAATGAACGATCATCGGCGGATTGTCCCGTCAACGATGGCTGTTTTACAATCGGATGCAGGTGTTTTCGATTCCCAGTACCAACAGGAACTTTTTGGCTTTGTTCCCTCTCGCTACGTTCTAGAGGTGGCGTTCCAGATTCCGTATCCCGATTCATCGGTGCCCTTTCCCAGTGCCGAAGATGAGACGGAGACTAACGTGAGGGATATGTTCAGATATACGACAGCTGGGTTGGCGGGGCAAGCACTTTCTCTACGGTTTGATCTACGCGATGAGTTATCAGGCCTGTCGCAAGGCAGGATTTATATCGATGAGGCCATGACGGCCAGTGAAATTGAACATTATAGTAGACCAGGCGGGCGAATTTCGGGTCCAAAGATGTCGATGAGGATTGTTTATAGAACTAAGGGTGGGCCAGTTCTGGGCAAATCGAAGGGCGAGGTATACGAAAGAACTGGTGAATACTCTTTTCCTTTCTGTTTTGATGCCAGTGAGGCGCTCGTAAATTGGAATCAGGAACGTCTATCGACGTTATCCGCCACAGTTAGGAGATACGACGCTGGGCACATCGGCACGCTTACGATGTATGTCCAAGGTATGCGGTGGATGTTGGCAACGAAGCAGTTGCAATCTGTCAATGACAACGCGTCCCGTGATGGGTACTGGGGCTTCCCAATGGTAAATTTCCTTCGGATAGGCAGATGTGCCCGCGAAAAGAGCGCATACATTGATGTGTTCTTACAGGACACCATGGCTGCTCCAAATGTATCACTTCAGGTTGGTGCCGGTTCAAACCTAACCTGGGGGGCGAGTGCGCTGGAACATGTCATTGCCAGTGAGATTATTGGGCGGAAAGACAAGGCCGTATCTACGGTCGAGGTACTCTACCAAGCTAACCACGCTAAAGATCCTATATGCCTAGTTACGGAAGCCAATTACAACAGCATCGTCGATACGCAGTTAGCGGCGTATGACTTAATCACAAGGAACAGCATCAAGAGTAGCGCTGCCACCAGCGCTCAGACCCCTGGTGGGATGTATCGTTTCCTGGCTCCGAAAACAGTGCAGCGAACCATCGGGGCTTGGCGGGGATATGGCTTCATGTCTTACGAACGTTCTTCGGCGCTAAAAGGCATTGGGATGATTATCAACGGGTTTTCAGGCGGCTATTCCACAGTTCTTCAGCCAACGGCAGACTTTGCCTGGGTCAATGATGGTCTGCAGTCAGATGCCCTGCTCAAGTCCTGGGCTAAACCATTGGTTCGGCCTGCCTGGAGTTATGATCCTGTGGATATGGCTACGGGAAGGTTTGTTTTTGAACATCCGGGTCTCGTAGTGGGGAGTTTGCCCCCTCCCCGAGGGATCAACCTATCATTTCGCTATCATGGCGGGGACCGCTTCAACAACCGCGGATTGGGGTTCGGTTGGAGCCATTCGATGGACATTCGGTTGATCAGGCACTCTGCGCTAGTTGAAGCGCTTGGTGGCGGGAGTGCCATTCAAGTCGCACCGTATTTCGCGCTTTGTCACATGATTGAGAAAGCCAGCGCTGGTGATGATCTTCGTGGTTACGTCTTCTCTGTGATTTGGGCGAAGTACTTGGCCAGTCTCATCCAGGACAATGCGGTTTCGATCTCGCTGGGCGGGAAGAGTTATCAATTCATGAAAATGCCAGATGGAACATGGGAAGGCCCGCCCGGAGGCACCATGACGTTGACCTCCACTTCCACATCGACCGCTTTCACATACAAGCTCATGGAGAGGCATGGAAATACCTATCATTTCAGCCTTGCCAAGACGGCAGCCTCCGCTGGTTGCACGAAGATCACCGACCCTTATAACCGCGCCATGACGCTGAAGTGGTCAGGAGGCCGACTGATTTCTGTGAGAGATTGTTTCGGGCGTAGTGTCAGTCTGGTGTACGACGCAGTCAATAAGGAAGGGACAGCGATTAAAGTCACGGTCAAGGATAGTGCCAGAAGAAAATTGATGCTTGAAACTGGTGTCGGATATTTAGGGCAGGGCGACCAGTTTAGGTTAAGCAACAACAACCTGAAAACAATTACGGACCCCGAAGGAGCTGTTTGGAGGTTTGGTTACGCAATTGATTATCTGCCTCCTGGGCGATCTGTCATGTTCCCTTACGCGTCAGAAGATCACCACTTGCTCAATATCATTCAGGCGCCGAATCCTGCTCCAAACCTGTCCCCGTCTAGCGGTGACTCTGGTTGGGCAACCACGGTTGGAAATGTTTACGATGGGTTCGACCGAGTTGTTGCGCAATTCACAGAGGTCGAAGTTGCAAAGGACTGGGAGCTCTATTATCAGCCGGGTCGAACAATCGAAGTCAATCCTTATGGTCAGCGTAAGGTCGTAGAATATGACCGCTTTCTCCGTCCAGTCGCTGAGGTGGATTACGGCGGGCGACGGACCACTACTGAATACGACTCGCTAGATCGTGTGATCCGCAACACCAATTGGGGGGCACCACCTGCTGCCGGGCAGGGTCCCTGGACCCCCGTTCAGGCCGTCAGGACAGACTACGATGCCCATCATAATCCCATCCGAGTCGTGCAAGAGCTCGGATCCGATCAGGTCACCGAACGGGTCCTCCAGCGCATGGTTTACGACACCACCGATCATCTGGTCAGGCAGTATGACGCCAAGAACGCCGCGCTTTACGAGGCCAATCCTGCAGATCCGGCGGCTAAGGCCACCGTCCTCGAGTACAACGCCTACCACCAACCCACCAAAGTCATCAGTCCAGAGGGCCGAACCGTCAGCACCAGCTACTACCCCTACTCCAGCACGGCTGCCTATCGAACCGGCCTCCCGTACGTCGTTACCGTCGCCTCCGAACTGGGCGATCTCAAAACCACGAATTACTACGACGTCCGTGGCAATCTGAACAAAGTAATCCGGGCAGATGGCAGTATCGAACTGGCCAACTTCAATGTCTTGGGCGATCCCGCCTACACGACAGACGCACTGGGGCGTCGGACCGATTATGCTTACAACAAACGTCGCCAGGTCACCAAGCTGACCCAGCCCCTGGTTACCGGTAAACCCCGGCTGGTCACGGCCTCTGTTTACGATGGTCAGGGCAATCTTCGCAAGGTCACTGATCCGTATGGCAACGTTTCCGTCACCCAGTACACGATCAGTGGCAAGGTCGCGGCTACCCACGCCCCAGACGGACAGATTAGCACCACCCAGTTCGATCCGCGTCTGGATCGCCCCAGACTTGTTCGCGATGCGCTCGGAGGTGAGATCGAAACCTTCTACAACTCGGATGACACCGTCGCCCGTGTCGAGGACCCGCTGAACCGCGCCACCCGCTTTGCCTATGATCGGGCAGGCCGGGTGGAAAAGACCTTCTCTCCCGCCCCCGGTTCCACTACGCCTGGAGCAGAGGTCACCAACACGAATGCGTACAATGAGCGAGGCGAGCTGGACTACGTCCTCGATCCCCAGGCGGATGCTCAGCACCCCAATGGCCGCAAGATTGATTACACATACGATGCCAATGGCCGTAAAACAGGCATCACTAACCGTCGCGGGCAGACCTGGAATTTCGGCTTCGATGAGGACGGGGCAGATACAAGTGTCACCAGCCCGATGAGTCGCTCCACCGGCAAGACCTATTTCCCCGCTCCGGGCAGAGGGCTGGTCAAGATTGTGACCGCACCCAATGGCAACACCGTCACCATGACCTACGACAAGCTGGGCCGCCTCCTGACCGCGACGGAAAAGAATGCCGGCGGCGCAACGCAGAGTAGCCGAACCATGACTTATGACCTCGTGGGCAATCTGAAAACTGTGGTGGAAGGCGGTGTCACCATCACCCGGGATTACGACACCCTCAACCGCCTCACCCGCTATGCCGTCACAGGCAGCAGCGATACCCGGCTTAACTACACACTGTTCTGGACCTATCACGACCCCGTCAACGCCTACACCCTGACCTACCCCGATGGCAAAACAGTGCGCTACGACATGGATAGCGTAGGCCGCTTGTGGAAAGTGACGGATTGGGTCGGGCGCATCACCGAATACGTGTACGACGCCCTGGGCCGCCCCTGGATCACCAAGCACGCCAACGGCACCCGGCGGGAGATCAGCTACGACATCGCCGGACAGGTGAAGTGGATCCAGGAGTCCGATAACGCCGGACGCATGATTGCGCTGACGCAGTTCACGGAGTATTATCTCAACGGCCAGCCTAAGGCGCAGTTCAGTGTGCCCAAGCCCCTGCCGGTCAATCTGCCCACCGCCACCATGTCCTACAATGCCGATAACCAGGTCGTAACCTTCAATGGGGATGCTGTGGTGCATGACGTTAATGGGAATATCACCACTGGTCCCGCCCCCGTGGCAGGCGCGGGAGGAGCGTGGCCCTCCACGACGAGTTATGCCTTTGATCATCGCAACCGTCTGACCAGCGTGGCGGTGCCGGGCACAGGTGCAGGTACGGGCACATGGAGTTTTGGATACAACGCAGAATCCAACTTCACCTCCATCACCCGCGATGGGCAGACCGGAGTGTATCAGGTCAATCCCGCTGGAGCCAGTGGCCTCAGTCAGGTCCTGGTCAGCCTCGCCCCGGATGGCAGCAGGACCTTCTATGTGTACGGCACCAGCCTGCTTTACGAGGTCAGCACGGATGCAACGGGCGTAGAGACAACCGATCCCTTGAAGCGCCGCACCTACCACTACGACCAGCGCGGCTGCACGATGGCCCTGAGCGCAGCGGATGGCAAAACGGTCACGGATCGCTGGGAATACAGCGCCTACGGCACCCTGACCAACACCTGGACCAAACCCGGAGTCACCGCCAGCGCCACCCCCTTCCGGTTCAACGGAGCCTTCGGCATCGCCACCCTCGGACCGCAACTGCTCAACATGCGCGCCCGCTGGTACCACCCCGGCCTGATGCGCTTCCTCAGCGAAGACCCCATTGGGTTTGGAGGTGGGATGAATTGGTACGCTTTTGTGGGTGGGGATCCGGTGATGGGGACGGACAGCACAGGGATGTCGATGGACGAATACGGTGTTCAGGCGCTTAGTAATATGGATGGGGTTCCGGGTATACGTTATGCCACTCCGCTTGATGCGGCTAAGTCACATGCTGGGTCGTTTGGCTGGGCTCCTCTGGGCGTTGAATCCGCAAGTCGCCACCCAATGTTTTTTGCCGCTGCCAAATGCAATGTTTTTGTAGCAGACATGCACCGGCTTGCCGGTTGGCAAAGCCCGGTTGTTAGCGATCCCACAACAGGGAATATGAGGGACGCTACAGCGGCAGAGTGGTCAGGAAGGGCATCTGGTTTCCCTGCGAATATTGGCCCAAATATACCCGGATACGGTTTGCCACACAACTTCCCACAACCTGGCGACGTTGTTTCAAATGGATCCCACTGTGGTATTCAGGACAGGTGTGGCGTTTGGCAAGCGTCAACAAACCTCGAACGCCCTTTCGTGTTTGCTGCGACGCCGCCACTGGTGCTATTCGGTCAAGCAAGAACTCCTTTGAGGTATCCCAGCGAGTCTCCTCCCGATTATTGGGAATGGCGGTTTGCACGTCCTCTTATGCCAACTGTTCTCGATCAGAGGATCGTCAATCCGGTGACTGGCAATAAAAGGCAGACCAATCAGCCATGGAATATGAGCCAGGAACGTCCTTACTATCGATTTGCGGACTACAAATGAGAATGCGAAGACAGACTACCGCGCCTCACTTCTGATCGAAAACGCCCCGGAAATCAAACAGCCATGCGCATCAAAAAGGAGATGAAAAATCCACTGCTTATAGGTGTTCTTTCTGGTTTGCTTACCTTTGCTGGGCTGAGCATTCCTGTTCTGGTTTGGGGTATCGGCAAGGGCCGAAAGCTACAGCGGCTGGAGGAGCAAAAAATCATTTATCAGAACCTGGTCACCTTGGCCGAGGAGCCGTTGAATGCTCAAGCGCTTCTTTACCCCTATCTGTCCGGTCGTTATTATGTATTGCAACGTGAAATGAACACCACTGACGTTTCATGCGAGGGCGGCTTTCTGCCGGTGCCTCCAGCACCAGACGACCTTCGTAATATCCGGGTTTCTAAAGAATAGAGCAAAGATGACAACCATATTTATAAACAGGATGTAACTAGAAAACAAGATGACAACCATGTTAAAACTTGCGTTTTCGCAAAAGTGATTTCATTTGTCTGCCAGTTGCCGATGAAAACGGACCCTGTGCTCTCACCCCAAGCTGCTGCCGACCCGACGGAACCAGCGGAGACGGAGGCCGTAGCGAAACCCAAGGACCCGCTGGGGGCTTTGTTGGCTCGGACGGGGCCGTATCTGCCTTCGGGGTTGTGGGGACGGGCGGGGAAGAGGGTCTTGGGGATGCGCGACAATGGGGTGGGGCACTGTTACCATGTTATGTCGCGGACTTGCTCGGGGCCTGATGGGACCTTGATGCTGGATGATCTGGAGAAGGAGGGGCTGCGGAAGTTGCTCTCGAAGATGTGTGACCTTTTTGGCATCGAACTGCTGACCTATTGCGTGATGGGGAACCATTTTCATGCACTGGTTCATGTTCCGGACCCGAAGGTTTGGTGTCAGCAATTCGAGGGTCCGCAGGGCGAGGAGCGCTTGATCGAGCATCTGCGCGGGTTCTACAGCAAGGACTTCATGTGGCGGCTGTTGGAGGAGCTCAAGGCTCTGCGGAAGCAAGGGGTGGAGCGTCAGGCACAGGAACGACTGGATGCGTTTAAGCGGCGGTTCTGCAACTTGGGAATCTGGATGCAGGAATTGAAGGAGCGCTTTAGCCGCTGGTACAATCGACGACACCAGCGCAAGGGAACGATGTGGATGGCTCGGTATAAGAGCGTGTTGGTGGAGGGATCGGATCGCAAAGGGCAGAGCGAGAGCCGCCTGGATGCTTTACGGACGATGGCGCTTTACATTGACTTGAACCCGGTGCGGGCGGGCTTGGTGAGTGATCCCGGTGATTATCGCTGGAGCGGTTATAGCGAGGCGATGGCGGGGTCGGTGCGAGCACGCGCGGGGCTGTGTTACGTGGTGGATGGGGCGAAGGGCAAAGGCCGCTGGCGGGAGTGTGGTCCGGCGTATCGGATGTGGCTTTACGATGCGGGGAAGACGCAACGTGGTGCGACAGGCGAAGTGACGAAGCGTGGCATCGATCCGGTGGTGAGAGAAAAGGTGGTCGCAGCGTTCGGGAAGATGGAGTGGGGGGAGATGCTCATGAATCGAGCAAAAAGCTTTAGTGAAGGAGCAGTTCTGGGCGGGAAATCTTATGTGGAAGGAGTCTTCGAGGGGATGAAGGAGCGCTATCGACGGCGGAAGACGGGCGCGATGGCGTTGATTCCAGGCGGCGGCACGAAGGCAGCGCGGAAGGTGTGTGGGGCGCTCAATGGGTTGTGTGTACTCAATGGTGGCGCGGGGTGATCGTCTTTGGCGCGTAACTTTCCACCGATCGCCTTGGAAAGGCAGACGCGTTTAACGTAGTCCTGTGCATGTTTTCCCGCGACGCCATTTGCGCCGCCACTTTGATGATGATGACTCACTCGCCCGCTGCCGAATCCGATCCAAGTGCTCCGGCGATGGCCGCCAAATGGTTGGCGTCAGCTCCTGCGATCCCTTTGCTTGTCGCGCCGACGAGTGTCGTTGCGTGGTCCGCACGACGGGCCGAGATTCGTGAGACACTGCGGCATCTGCTTGGGGACCTCCCGCCTCGCCCAGCCAGACCGACGGTTGACGTTTTATCCAGCGAGGCCAAGGACGGCTACACGCTGGAAAAGTTTGAATTCGACAACGGAGCAGGCGAAACGGTGCGCGGCTACTGCTTCATTCCTGACGGTGTCAGTGCGGAGAACAAAGCGCCTGCCATCCTTTACTGCCACTGGCACGGCGGCATGTATGACGTCGGCAAAGACGAGATGATCGCAGCGGATTACCTGCCCGAAGCACCTGGACCCGCGTTGGCGAAGAAAGGTTATGTTGTGCTAGGGATTGATGCGCGTGGCTTTGGGGAGCGCAATGGCCATGGCCCCGATGGGCAGGGACAGAAGGGCAGTGCGGGCGAGTTGACCGACGCCAAGTTCCAGCTTTGGATGGGCCGGACGATGTGGGGCATGATGGTGCGGGATGACCTTATCGCGTTGGATGTGCTGGCCTTGCGACCCGAAGTGGATGCGTCGCGCATCGGCGTCACGGGCATCAGCATGGGCAGTACGCGCAGTTGGTGGATCATGGCGCTGGATGATCGGCCGAAGGCTGCCGTTTGTGTGGGTTGCATGACGCGCTACGAAGATCTCATTCGCAGCGGGATGCTCAAGGCCCATGGCATCTACTACTTTGTACCGGGGATGCTGCGGCATTTTGATAGCGAGGCCGTCATCGCCTGCGCAGCCCCACGTGCCATGCTCTTCATGACGGGAGATCAGGACGCCGGATCACCCGCCGAAGGCGTCCGCAAGATCGAGGCTGCCGTGACTGCGCTCTACCAGCAACAGGCTGCCGCCCATGCCTTCGAAAGCATCCTTTACCCCGGCGTGGGCCACGTTTATCTGCCAGCGATGTGGCAGAAGACCCTCGCTTGGATGGACCAATGGGTGAAGGGGCCGTGAGTATTTGCTTGCTCAGGGGGCATTAGGAAAAGCCATGGCTCCCTGTCGAATGCCACCCTCTTGTACCTTGGCGGCTTGCGTGGCATAGCGATCCTGCTCAAAGATTGCCACCCCGATTACTCCGACGTTTCTGGCGGCTGCCTCTCCCCCCTTTTTCATGGCCTGGGATTCGTCAACCCTACTGAAAAGGAAGGACCGGACACTGTCTGCATTCTTCCGGAAGCCCTCGATGGTGATGGAAGATTTTGGAGGAATCACGTACCCACGATTGCTGAAGTTGGCGGCTTTGCTGGTAATCACATCAAGGCCATCGACTGACACTACCACTTCGATTTCGGTATTCGCTCGATTCTTCAGTCGGATCAGATAGTTGGAACCTGGTTGCCCGACGACAATGACTTTACCGTCTGCTTCCATCCATTCCATCTTGCTGCCGTAGAAAGGCTCCATTGATGCTTCGATCCGGTCTCCTGCCAGCATGAACGAACCGCTATGCAAACGAGTCCTGCCCCCTAGCATCGCGACCATTGCTTCGGCTCCCGCTTTGTCGTTGTAGTGAAATGAGGCAATGGCGTCAGGATGACTTGGGCTTTTGCGATGGAAAGCCACATCGTAAACGCTGTCGCCCCGCTCGTAACCTGCTGCCGTGCCAAGTCCTGTTCGGTGGGAGCGTGTGCGGGCAGTACTTTCGCCTGGAGCAGACTGCTGGTGGAGGCTTGAGCACGCACTGATACCGAAGGTCACGACCACGAGCAACGTCGTGCGAATAAGAATAGGAAGGTTGATTTTCATGTGCAGAAAATTCTGCACTTGGAAGGAGTAACGTCAAGTCCTTTGTGCAGTTTTTTCTGCACTTTGAACTTGGCGACCCACATTCTGCTTGATCAATGCCGCAAAGTGCAGAAAAATCAGCACTATGAAGAAAAGCTCGGACGATCCGCTCTCCCGCCGTGAAAGACAGGCGATGGAGGTCCTGTTCCGATTGGGTGAAGCCACTGCTGGACAGGTCCAGGAGGGACTCCCAGACCTGCCCAGCTATTCGGCCACGCGGGCGCTCCTTGGCGTGCTGGTGGACAAAGGGTTGGCCAAAGTGAGCAAGGACGCCAAGCAGCACGTTTATGCTCCGGCTCAGTCCGCTAAACGTGCCGGTAAGTCCGCTCTCCAGCGGGTGATGAGCACCTTCTTCGGTGGATCGCCTGGGAATCTAGTGGCCAATCTTCTGGATCCGGCGGAACGGAAACTGCCAGCCGAAGAGTTGGCGAAAATTAGAGCACTTCTTGAGGCGCACGAGGGAGGGCATCCCAAACCATGAACTTGCTCGATAGCATTCTTTCCGTCACTTTCGTTTTATCCGTTGTGGGATTGATGTTGGCGTTGTCGAAAGTTGTGGGCTTCACCTCGACCAGCGGCATTTGCCGTGTTGGGCTGGTGTCGGTCTTGCTTACGCCAGTCATCGGCTTGGTATGCCATCACTTAGCGCTCCCGACTTGGCAGGTCAGTGGACCAGACCGCGTCCTAGCACCTAACCGATCCAGCGGGGGCATCCCCTGGGGTATGATTTTGACACTCGGATGGCTCCTGGGAAGTGGCTTCCACTTGGTTCGCATTGTGTCGGGAGTCATTGCGGTGCGGCGGTTACGCTCTCGAAGCATGTATCCCGATAAGGAACTCCAATACCGACTTGATTCAATTTTGCCAGATCGGTGGCGTGGTCAGTTACGCGTGAACGCGCTTGTGGGGACCCCATGCGTAATCGGTTGGTGTCGGCCGTTGCTCCTCCTGCCCACAGAGTGCCGTGATTGGCGGGAAGAACACCTTCGCCATGCAATCTTGCATGAAGTGGCGCACCTTGAGCGCGGTGATGTCTGGTGGCGATTGATCGAGCAGTGCGTCTTGGCCGTCTGGTGGTGGCACCCCGGTGCGCGATATCTGGTGAAGCAAGCCCACGAAGCAAGTGAGTTTGCCTGCGACCAGGCCGTCCTGCGAACTGGGGCAGATCCAGTGGAGTATGTTCGTGGCCTGCTTTCGCTCATTGGTTGCGGGTCTCTTCCTTCTTCAGTGCCTGCTTTTGCGGCGCGGAGCGAGAGTGCACTGACAAGACGGGTGCGCCACATGTTAAGCTCCAGGCCAAATGCGGATGGCTCTGGATGGCCTCTCATCTTGGCAGTGCTAGTCATCGGCGGAGTCAGTGCGGCTGCGGCTACAATTCGCCTGAGTAATGGCCTCCCCCTCCAGAACCCAGAGTCGCCACTTCGCGCGGCGCGGGAGGCGATTCTTCGCCTGGATGCAAATCCGTTCCCTGGTGGTCCTGATGCTGGGCCGTGAGCATTTGCTTGCTCAGGGGCGGGGGCGGGTTAGGCTCGGGGGCTTCATTCCACCAGCCTATGAGATCTATCGCACTGTCCTTGTTCAGCGCTGCATTTTGCGGCGTGTGTTTGCCGTCTTTTGCCCAAAGCCCCCAACCCCCGGCGATCACATCGGTGGATCTGCCGGCTACGGATGAGGGTATCGCGGGCGAGGGACCAATCCGACGATATGATTGGTTCAAGAAGTTGTGGAGCCAGCGTCGCGCCAAGTGGGCGCAATCGGTGCAGGCGGACCAGGGGGCAGTCGTGTTTTTGGGCGACTCCATTACTCAGGGCTGGGGAGATAATATGGGTGGCGTCTTTGAGGGTGTGAAAGTCGCGAATCGTGGCATCAGCGGTGATACGACACGCGGGATGTTGCTGCGTCTCCAAGAGGACGTGATTGCCTTGAAGCCGAGGGCAGTGGTCATGCTCATGGGCACCAATGATTTGGAAGAAGGCGCTTCGCCAGAGACGATCAGCGGCAATGTGCAGTTGATCCTCGCGGCCTTGAAAAAACACAATCCGGAGATGCCTATCATCTTTTCCCAGATCTTCCCAAGTTCAGCCACGAAGAAGCGCCCGTCGGAACAGATCAAGAAGATCGCTGAATTGTACGCGGCGGCGGTGAAGGGTGATTTGCAAGTCACGCTGGTGGATACCTGGACGCTTTTCGCGAATGCTGAGGGCGATGCGAAGGTCGAAGAATTTCCCGATCTCCTGCACCCGAACAAGGTCGGTTACACGAAGTGGGCTGCAGCTCTTCGCCCGATCTTTGCAACCTTGGGCGTCCTTGAGACAGAAGCAGATGCCTTCACCCCCGAGCCTGGATTTGAGAGCCTCTTCAACGGTCATGACCTGACAGGTTGGGGCTTCCGGGATAAGAAAACACTGGCCGTTCTTGAGACCTTTGATGGGAAGAGCACCAGCAGCGATGGTCGTTACGTGGCCAAGGCGGGCCGCCTGATCGTCACCACCCCGGCGGAAGGTCGCAAGGTGGCCCAGTTATGGAGCAGTCGGGAGTTCCCGAAGAACTTTGTCTTTAAGCTGGAGTTCCGTGCGACGCCGAACGCGGATAGCGGGGTGTTTTTGCGCAAGCCACAGCTCCAATGCCGCGACTATCCGCTAGCAGGCCCCTACAAAGACCTGAAAAACTACAAGCCACAGGACTGGAACGAAATGGTGGTGACGGTCAAAGACAACGTTGCCCACTGCACTTGCAATGGGGAGGTTCTCGAAGAGGCGCTGGCCTTGCCTCCAAGTGGCCCAGTCGGTCTGGAAGGGGATCGCGGCCAGATGGAGTATCGCCGCATTCGCATTCAAGAGCTGCCTTGATCGGGTGCGGTCTATTCCAGATAGACCGCATAGACGCGTGCGCCGCTGTTTGGCGGGAAGTTCAATCGCAGTGCGATGGGGCTTCCATCCGGCAATGGCTTTGGCCAAGTGATCTGCTGGTGCAGTCCATTCTGGGTGACCTTGGCCTCGTAGCCCTCAATGGGGCGGTCGAGGTGGTCCAGCAACTGGAGAGTGAGCGGTGCCTCAGGCGACACGCCGTCCACATTCAGTGAGACAGTTTTAGCCATGAAGGTATGAGTCAAAAAGTGGGCGTCATTGTCTGCGAACTTTGGCGAGAGGTAGCCGAAACCATCACGACGGAGTGTGGCGAGACCAACGTTCATACCTTTGAGTTTGCTGCCGGTGTCCCAGTGGGAGTACCAGAGCATGGTCTGGTCCCCTTCATTCACGAAGGCATGACCTTGGAGAATGGCGATGTCGTCCCAAGCGCCTTCTTTGCCGCGCGGGATGATTTTGAAGCCTGGCACAGGCTCGCGAAAGTGAATGCCATCGTTGCTCACCAGCAATCCGAGATCAACCCTCACACCGTAGTTCCAGCTCTCCCCCTTGGGTGGTGGGGACTCTGCGTCTTGCCACATTCCGTGCAGCCCGACGAGGACGTTGCTGCGATTCCAGATCCCGGCACCCATGTGCATCTGCTGCCCCTTGATCGGTGGGTTGGCGAGTTGCCCCGGCCGTGCGTAGGCCCGTGCTTTGGCTTGTGACCAGGTCACAAAATCTGGGGATCGATAGGCCAGCATGTCTCGCCCGATCTCGCTGCCATCGGGTCGCCAGGACCAGGGCGAAAGCAACTGCCCGGTGCTGTAGTAAAAGTCGCCAAAGCGGTAGAGGCTGCTGACTTCAAAGCGCTCGCCACCCGCGTTTGCCGGGCGATCTCCGACGACCTTCCACGTCAGGCCGTCTGCGCTGGTGGCACAGATCATGGCACCCCATCGCCTCTCATTAGGTCCGATCTTGCTGCGCCCACCTTTGACCTCTTCAATCGGCATGTGCGCGATGTAGGCGCACTTGTAGCGTTTGGCGGGATCTGGATCATTGGGTTCATGCAGCACGGAGAGGAAGTCATTGACCCGAGTCATTGAAAACAGGTCGCCCTCGATGAGGCAGATGTTGTTCTTCTTGCTGCCGTTGAAGTCCACCAACCCAAGATCTGGCTTTGTCCAATGGACGCCATCCTTACTTTCTGCGTAGCACATGGGCCGCCACCATCCGGGTGCTTGGCCAGCCTTGATGGTCGTTTCATGCATGCCGAGGTACCACATGCGAAAGGTGTCTCCTTGCTTTAACACCGTGCCATACAGGATGGCATGTCCATGGTCAGGCGCGCCTTCGGGACCCGCCCGCAGGACAGGGTTATCAGGGTGCTTGGTCGCTTCGACAAGCGTTAGCTTCAAGTTGTGTTGCCAAGCGATGTTGACATCGTCGAAGGCAAAGAACGTCTGTTCCGTTGCTTGCGCGGCTGCAGTGAGGAGTAGGGCGAGGGCGAGTGCGAGTTGTCTCATGGCTGGTGATAGAGGGCGCTGAAGCGAATGTTGGTGCGGTTTTTCCCATCGAAGCGGACACGGAGTCGGACGCGTTCTGGCAGCGGGTCCTTGCTTTGCCAGACGATGGGCGTTTGAAAACCGCTCTCGGAAACAAGCGCGGCGTTCTGGCCCGCAAAGGCAGGGATTGGGCGTTCTTGTGCGTCAAGGAGCTCCACCTGCAATTGCGCTGTTGGGCCCAAACCATCTGCGTTGATGAAGAAGCGTGGCGTCTTCACCGTCACTGGCGCTGTAACAAATTCGGCCGTGACCTCAGGCAACTGATAGTCGCCCGGCCCCTCGCCACTTGTGTCCACGACGAGATCGCCAAAGCGGTCACGAGGCAGAGTGGCGATGCCGATCCCGCCGCGCTTTGGCGAATTCTGCCAATGCCGGGGATCCCAAGCGCCATAGTAGATGAAGGTTTGATCGCCGATGTTTTCAAAGCCTTGCCCTTGGATCAGGCCGCCTTGATCCCACTGCCCGTCTTCGCCGCGTTTGAGAAAAGTCCGGTCATGCTGAGGTTCGCGGAAGTTCAGACCATCATTGCTCAACACGAAACCGAGATCGACCGTGACGTCCTTCCATTCCGCGCCGCCATGCCAAAGGCCTGTGATGCCGAGCAGGGCGTTGCCACGGTTCCACGCGGCTATGCCCTCGTGGTTTTGTTCGCCCTCGCGGCTTCTGCCCGCGCCGAGGTATTCGTGCTGCTGGGTCCGCACAAAGGCGATGCCGCTCGTCGCAGACCAGTTCACAAAGTCTGCGCTGCGATAGGTACGGACGACGCGCCCTTGATAGTGATGTGTGCCGGGCAGCGCGTTTTGTCCGTTGATGAAGTATTGCCCGTCCCACTGATAAAGGCCGCCGCAGGGCTCAAAGTGCACGCCAGGGATGAGGAGGTCTTCCTTTTTCAGTTCACCTTTGATTGCCTTCACTTCCTTGACGGGTTTCCAGGTCAGGCCGTCCGCGCTGACGAATGGTAACAGTGTTCCCAGGCGTGTGTTGTGCCGGAAATAGACGTGCGTCGTCATCTTGTAGCGTCGCGCCGGATCAGGATCCGCTTCGTCCTTGATCACCTTCAGATTCACAAAGCCCCAGGCGTCTCCGACATCGACGAGGTTGTTGTCTTTGTTTCCATTGAACTCGACTAGGCCAAGATTCGGTTTCGTCCAGGCGATGCCGTCTGCACTCTCCGCATAGGCCGCCCGCCAGCGCGCGGATGGGGCCTTGTTTTCTTCTTGATCATCAAAAGCCACGTACCAGAGTCGGTATCTTCCTCCCTCTTTGACGATGGAGCCATAGAACTGCACGCCATGTGCATCCGGTGTGCCGGGTGCACCGAGCTGCACCACAGGATTGCCTGCGTGACGCTGTGGCTGTCGCATCTCTAGGTGAAGGTTCTGCGAGTAGGGAATGGAGACATCGTCAAAGGCGAAGAGTGTGGTGGCCTTGGTTTCGTCAAAGTAATCGGCTGCTGCAGCAATGCCGCCGAGGAGCAACGAAAGGACTGGAAGCAGCTTGTGAGTCATTGGCATGCGTGTTGTTAGAAGCCGGTGTTGGAAAACCAGCGGCTGAAGTAGTTTTCATCCAGCCGTGTCAGTGGGATCGCCAGCGGTTGGGGTATCCCATTCTTGGACCAACGCAGGAGATCATCGCGATGCCCCAGTCTGCCAAGCACATCCATGACGTTGCCGGCCGATCCCTCTGGCCAGCCCTTTTGCACCTGGGGATCCCAGATGGCAATGCCTGGCGCGCCTTCGCTGAGATAGGCGGCGGCTTTTTGGCAGAGCTCCTTTGGCTTGCCAGTCTTCCAAGCAATGACCATGGGATAAGTCTTTGTCTCCGTGCCCTGAGTGATGCGCCGGTAGTAATCCATGTCCATCTTACCCGGCGTCTTTTCGAACGAAGTGTGGTAGGCGAACCAGGTCACGGCGATGTCATCCACCAGTCCGCGCTGAATCCATGTGGGCAGGTCGAGCCCCCACAACTGATTGTCGGCTTCCTTCGCAAAGGTGCCGAGTGAGATCTTGTAGCGCTGGGTGCGGCCTTGCTTTGCAGCGGTCTGGTCCAAAAGCGCGCGGACCTCTGTCATGAAGTCCGTCATGATGGCAGCGCGGGTGGCCTGGATGCGGGGATCATTGTCGGGCACGGTCTTGGCATCGGCGTTGTGCATCGTTTTGAAGCGCTGGCAAAAGGCATCCTCCCAAAGCATGAGCGGCATACCGCGATTGAAGAGAAAGCCAACGCCTTCTGGCTGTAGCTCCAGTGTCTCGCGAAAGATTTCGATCAGATGTTGCCGCACTTCTGGGATAGCATAGCTGAGGTAAAATGTGGGCGTCCCATCGCGGTCGATGCAGCGCCACTCCGGGTGCTCGTAGAAGAACTTGCTGTTAAAAGTCTCCTCATAAGGCATCGATCCGGCCCAGCCAGCGGGACGCAGCATGACGTGGAACTCCGCGCCTTGGGCCTTGGCCGCATCCCGTGCGACCTTGAGCGGATTGATGCCCTTCTTGAAGAGTGTCTCCAGTGACCGCGTGTAATTGGCATACGCCCCCGTGGGAAAATCGGTGGTGCCTTCGCCGGGGTAGGTGCCGATCTTGGAGGGATAACAGACCAGATCCGCGCCGGTGACTTGGAACCACCACTTGCCGATGTCGGTCTCTTCAAGTCCACGAAACTCCTCCGCTAGTTCTTCCGCTGTCGTCGGCTTAAAAGGCCAGATCCAACTGTGACCATCGAAGGTCGCAATCGAGGTGCGATGTTTGGATTTGGCACGTGCGCTTTCAACCTCGGCAGCGGTCAGCGGCACCACTTTGACATAACACAGAGTCGCTGGGAGGCCGGACAGTGGCGCGATCTGTAGGGACTGGCCTGACAGTTCTGCGACCGTCAAGAAGCACTCCTGGATCACCGCGCGACGATTTGGCAGGAGCGCCAGATTGTTGGCCAATCGACGATAGACTGGCTCATCGCTAAGCTTTGCCCTCAGGCCATTACCACCAATGTTGAAACCACCGGAGGTCGTGGCCAAGCCAAGGTACACCGCATGCCAACCCCGCTGGGACAGTGGCAGCCTAACCAGGGGTGGATTGGTGGCACCGTAAATGGACAGTGCTGTGCCCTGGTGGTCCGCAGTGGTGAAGGGGAGCATCTTCCATTTGCCCTTCTCTCGTTTCCCCGCAATCAACGCGGTTGAAGGCTCCACCTTTGAAAGATCAGTGATGATCGTCGCTTCTGCCTGGCGTGACCAGGTGCGGGAGTCGAGCGGGAAATACTCTGCCGCCGCAGTGACATAAAGCCCTGGGGCGAGGAGGAGGAGAGTGATGAGGATGGATCGGTTCACTTTAGTTGGGGTAGTTTGACCGGGAAGCCTGAGAACAAAACGCACCAGTTCCACAGCGGGTAAGGCTTGCCAGCCCGAGTTCCGTACGCAGTATCGGCAAAGGTGTGTGTGGAGGGTTCTGGATCTGAATCACGCAGGTTGCCATAGCTGAACGAGCGCTGCGCTACGATGGGCTGCCCTTTGGTGAAGGCCGTGCCATCGCGCAGTTCACGCGGTTCGTAGCGTAGCACGGTGACACCGTTTTCGTCGAGCACCTTGCGGATCGGGGCGCGTGCCAGGGGGCCAGAAGTGCTCGTGGCAAAGAAGGCACCTTCGTCGGTCAGGGCCTTCAGTTGGGTGGCGTAGCTGCTGCCCAGCACGATCTCCTGCGTTGCCTGCGCGTCGGTCACGGGCCCGCTGCGGATTTCTGCGATTGTGCCGAGTGCGGAGGTGAAGGGATGACCGTAGCTGACGCTGCAAGTTTGACCCGCAGGCAATGGATGCACAAAACGAAGGCGCACTTGGGTGGGTGCTACCACTTCGATAGACGCGAGAGTCACGGGCTGTCCCGATGCATCGCGCACCTGGAACCCTGCCAGCGAGGTAAAGCCTCCGTTTGCCGCGATCTCCTGCCTTGGTAGGAAGTCGGTGTCCAGCACGAGCGGTGGATGTGGGACAGTGAAGTCGATTGAGACGCTATCGCGTGCGTCTGCCAGACCCGCCATCTTGGGACGAAGCGGTTGCCAATGTTCGCCGCGATTCAGTACGCGATGCATGACCTTTCCCACCTGCTCTCCCCACCAGCGCTCTCCATCAGCGGAGAGATGAATGGCATCGCCGTGTCTGCCCAGTGTGGTGCGGCTATTGAGCGCGCTAGGCACGGCGTAATGGGGGCCGACCATGTGGATGGACGGGTCCACATCTGCGGCCATGAGTTGAGCATCGCCAGCGGGGCCGAGCGTCTGGTAAGTGAACATGGGCAGCTCGCCGCTCTGACCCGTGATCGCACATAGATCCGCCGACCACTGCTTGCGGTAAGCGATCAGTTGATCGCGGTACCATTTCAATCCTGTGACGCGAGGGATCTCCGCATCCCAACGGGTCGGCACGATGCCGCCCGTGGGACCGCCATTCCCCTCGCCCTGCATCCAGTAGAGCGCGGCGATCTCAAACGTCATGCCCAGCGCGACTGCCTGCGCCTGGGCGCGTCGTGCATCGTCAATGCTGGTGCGGTAGTACCCGCCGCCGTGGCGACGCGATTCCGGTGTGCGCGGATCGTTGGAGAGATCTGCGCTGGAGAGTTCCTGAATCTGCCGTCCCCCTTGTCCAGCACAGGCGACGAGATAGTGCAGCGGGTGTGCCTTCCCTCCGCCGTTTTTGCCAGCTTGCAATGCAGCCTTCAGATGGTCCGCCAGACCGTTCGCCACAGTCTCGCCCAAGCCGCCATCTGCCTCTGCCCGCAGCGGTCCAAACTGGAACTGCTGAGCGGGGCGATTCTCTGGCGTGGCTGAATGGTCCTTCGGCAACCAAGTGCGCACGCCACGTCGGAAGGCAAAGTTTCCCCACCCAGTGTCATCAGCGCTCACGACCGGCAGGGACTCTGACCCGTCGCACAGCGACTGTCCCATCAGCCAGATTCCGGCGATGGAGTCTGCCGAAGCCGCTGACGGTGCCACCAGCAGGGCGCTCAGTGCAGCCAGTACAAGGCATGAACGGGTGGGTTTCATCAGCTTCGTGAGCTTGGATCAATCCACGAACTGGAAGGAAAAGATATCCGCGTCCTTTAACGAGAAACGCAACTGGACGGGCTTGCCCGCAAGGGAGCTGATGTCTGTGCCGGACTTCCAAGTGACGGTGCGGCTGATCTCGTTGCCGATCTGCATTTGGCAATCGTCAAGAGAGAAGCCAGGGATGGGCTTGCCGTCTGAGTCTTCAATGCCCACCTTCACTCCACCAGCGGCAGAGGTGGAGAAGTTCAGCGAGAGCTGCTTCCCAGAGAAGGTGAGGGGTTTGGTGATGGCATGACCGCCTGCATAGCCACAGTGCAGGGATGCAAAACCGTCCAGTCGCAACGAGTAGCGCCGCAAATGCGCGGTGGGTTGGGCGTAGTCTTGATTCACGTAGAGGGACATTTCCTCCGGACCGGTCTGCACCACGTTGAGTGCGGGATAATTCGTGCGCGAGACCCAATTCTGTGCGCCGATTCCGCCGCGAATGAATCCTTCTAGAAACGTGCGATCATAAAATCCGAGATGGGCAGCGCCCTCCACCGGTCGGGTAGTCATGAAGATCGCGTCTGAGGTGTCTTTGAAGTAGCCTGGGTTCACCTTGATCGCAGCCGCCTGCTCATCCGTCAGCACTCGGCGTCCCGGCATGAATCGCGCTCCGATGGCCACGTAGAGGTGGGGCGCTCTGAAGTAAGGGTGGGTCTGATTGGTGTACAGATGCTCGATGGGGGCTTCCATGTCCGGATTGCGATACTGCATCAGAACGGGTGGAGACCACTTCATGAAGTCCGCACTCTCACTGCGCACGATCCGGCGGATACCGCCTTCGAACACACGGTAGTAGCACAGGTATTTCCCCTCGGCGGCGGACCAGAAGGGAACGTTCATTGAATCAAACATGTACTTGTAGGGCACCATCGCCTTCGTGATCACCGGCGCTTCGGCCATCTTCTCCCAGCGCAGGCCATCGGCTGACTTGTAGGCCATCAGTCCGCCGCCCTCCATGGTGCCGCCAAAGGCCTTGAACTGTTCGCCCGCAGGGACGCCGGGCCGATCATCCAGAAAGGGTGAAAAGTTGTGCGTGACGGAGTGCGCCTTCATCAGCACCACGTTGTTTTTACGCGTGCCCTGAACCTCATAGACACCTACGTCAGGCCGGGTCCAGTGAATACCATCGTTCGATTCCGCGCAGCAGGTGACCTCATCGTCGCTGCCGTCCTTGTTGGCGATTGGCTTGCCACGGTAGTAGGCGCGCATTTTGTCACGGAGCTGAACGATGGTGACGTAACCACTGAAGCCACCCTCCCACGGCACATCAAACTTCAGCGCGATGCCCTCATCCCGAGGCGTGTGCAATCGCAACTGCGTGCCGCTAAGCTGTTCGATCAAGAAGTGATCCACAAACAACTCGCGGCGATTGCTAAGGTTGATGGGTTCAGCAGAATGGGCAGCGACGGCAAGCGCAACGAGGGACAGGGCGAGTCTCATGGAGAGTGAGGGCGATGTGAGTGGTTGATTCTGTTTCAAGGTGTAGCCTGCCAGCCCGCCGCACGAGTCCAGGTTTGCTGCCGGTCCTCATGCTCAGTCTGGATCACCGGCACCAGGAAACCATGGAGCCGTCGGATCACCGATGAAAAGACATCACCAGAAAGGCGATTCTTGCGCAGGAATGCCTTCCATTGAGTCGTCTTGCCACTGTCGTTGCCGAATTCATCCGTCAGTGCAAAGGGGATCTCCGCAGGCCACTCGGTGCCACGTCGCTCAAAGGTCGCCAGGATCGCACGCCGGAGCGTGCCGTGATCGAAGTCCATGTTTTGACACAGCCAATCGAGATCAAAGAAGTCCTTCATGCGGCTGTTGCGTATGCCGAGAACAACGGCCGCTTCTAGCTTCTCGGCAATCACTGTTTCTGGCGGATAGGCCAGCATTCGTGCATGGGGGAAGTCCAGCAACTCTTTCCAATCTGATTCGGAGGGCGCTGGCAGGATCGAGTCTCCGAACCCGACGTCGATCTGAACCGTGACACGAGCTTTGTCCAGCGTGCCCTGTAGAATTGCCCGTACGCCTCCATATTTGACTTCTTGACGGATCGGCGAAGTGGAGATCTTTCCCCAGACCAGCCCGTCGTCGGGTTCGCAGGGGGCCTCAAGCACCGAGGTGAAGTTTTGCAGCAGTGTCGTCTCGTCAGCAGGTCCAGAAGCCATCAGGTCGAGGTCTCGCGTGGGCCTGTGTGCAAGGGAACTCCAGATGCGAAAAAGTTGCGCTCCCTTCAGAATGTACAAGCGGTGGAATGGACTCTGGCTCAGACGCCAAAGAAAACGACCCATTGCGTATTGGTCGAGTAGATCTTGAAATTGGATATTCCCCTGCTTGGCATGATTCAGGAGACGCGCTCGAACCGATGCGGCAACGTTTTTCATCCGATGGCCTCCAGGTAGGGTTGCATGATGCGAAGCACGCGGTTCATGCGCGCGAAGCGGGTGAGTTCTGCCATGACATTACGGTCGCGGGTGAGGAGCTCGCGGAGCGCCTCAAGACAAACATCGAGTCCGAGTTGGCTGCGAAATTTGAAGCAATCTGCCACTGTGCGAGCAGGGGTGGTAATAGACACCTTCGTCCCCTCGAGATCATGTACGGTCACGCCATGGCTAAAGGACTCCGCTCGGCGGCTTCGGACGATGTGCAGTTTTGGCCACGAGCATGTGGGCACTCGTGCCTTGGCTGGAATCATCAGCCAGACTGCATGAGGAACTTGGGTGCCTAGATGGTGAAATCTCAGGGCGCTAATGAGCACAATCACGCTCTTCTTAACTTGCGCTGCAGCTAGCTTGATTTCGTGGTTCTCGGTTACGGGGGAGTTGGTATGGCGGTATACCCCTTTGCCAATCCGCTCGAGGAGTCCCCTGCCAATGAGGCGCGAGACCTCCGAACTGGAGACACCCATTGCGCGAAGTTCACGATTGGTGATTAGTTCCTCCTCGTGGAGTTGATCGAGGTCAAAATCGGGTGGTAGCATTTGGGGGCTGTTCTAAAGTGTAGGACATTGTGACACGATGTCCTACTTTTTCAAACCACCTATTTTGGCGCATGACTTGGGGAGAGATTTCGCATCAATACCTCCTGAATCGTTGTGGTGGGCTGGCCGTCGAGGCGGTGATGCACCTCGCACTTCACTCCCAATGGCTGCAACGCGGCTTGCAGCATGAGGCCGAGGACGGCACTGTGCGTGGGATCGGTCTGGGGTTCCCCTTTCACTGGCGGTTTGTCTTCTTTGGTAAAGATGAGGTAGGCAGGGGGATCATCCGCACTGGCATGGGCCATCGGTGAAAAGCGTTGAAGGTCGGAGAGGTGCTTTTCGCGGTTGGCCAGAAAGGGCGCGAAGGTCTCGGGACGGGTCTTGCCCAGGTAACCAAAGGCGTGTCCGCCGTATTCGCTGTTGGGAATCCACTCCCGCAGTTGCCTCGGATCGAGTGAGGGCTGCGGTGCCTTGGTGGCAGTGAAGAGCACGCGGGTGGACTCGCGTGAGATCGGGTCGTTGCTCTGCGCGTCTGCCATGTCGTTGTGCATCGCCAGCCATAGCGAGGCACAACCGCCAGCACTCACCCCACTGGCCGCGATGCGGGTTTTGTCGAGATGCCACTCGTCTGCCTTGGATCGCAAGTATTGCAGGGCACGCGCGGTATCCTGGAGCGGCCATTGCAGGGGCGGGCTGACCTGGGCAGCATTGGCATCGACCAGGAAGCGGTAGTTGATCGAGGTCACAGAAATGCCAGCATTCAGAAAAGCGCGCACATCCAGGTGCTGGTGGATGTCTGTTTTGTCCTGCGCACCCCAACCGCCACCGTGGATGTAGAACACGACCGGTGTGGGCTGCGTGGATTTCGCCAGCCACACATCCATCGTTTGGCGGAAATGCCTTCCATACGCCACATCGGTATGGGTTGCGGGCGTGGCATCTGCCTCGGCGGTGGCGTATTGTTTTTGCACCGCAGCAGGTGGCATCCATCCTGTCTGGCGGACTTCATTGGCTGTGTAGGCGCAGGTGATGACGAAGAGGCCCGTGGCCACCGCTTTGGCTGGCGGGACGTTGACTTGGATCTGCGTAAAGCCGTCAGCCGTCCAGCTCTCATAGCCGTCGGTGGGGCTCACACCCATGACAGCGCCATTCAACCGCACGTCCAGCTTTGTCGTATCGCGGTAAGGGAGCCGGACGCGGAACCCGATGCCGTGGGTGATCTTGGCATCATTCGCCGGTGAGGCCGCCAGCAATTGTTCGTCGGCCACCTCCATCGCGATCTTGAGTTCCGGTCCAGACTTGATGAACGCCTGGACTGCCTCAGGGAAGTCGCGATTTACGATGGCCTTCTTGGCCGCTGCGGTGGTGGCGACGACCAGACTCTCCCTCCCATCCGTTTGGGGATAGAGGATGCCTAGCGCAAAGTCACTTTGCTGATTCCAGAGCTCCACCCGGCTGTCGCGGCGTTCGGTTGCATTCCGTCCATACGCCGTGACGTAGTGGCCGATAAAGTGTCGCATGCGATTCACTGGATAGCCTGCCGTGCGTTCATCGTTCCACACGCCGTTGCCGATGCGCATCAGGCCCTTCATCCGTGCGACGACACTTTGCTCCCACGCTACCTCCTGCGTCAGCAGCATGGTGTGATACTTCGCGTAACCGTAGTGGGCGGAATAGAACATCGGCATGCCATGCCAGAGCTTGCGGCCCAGTGGCGCTAGTTCTGGCCCCCAAAAGGTGCGCTGGGCATCGGCCTCAAATCGATCCGAGGGAAAGCCCGCCTCCTTTCCTGCGGCCACCATTGCCTCCGTCACCCGCCAGTCCCAGGGACGCAGCGCGTAGTTCGAATACGCACCGCCAGTGATCTCCGTCATGATCTGACCGTGATACATCTGTCGTGATCCCAGTTGGTCCGGCCCATACTCCTGCAATCCTGTGCCATGCAGATCTGCATGAACCTCCGGTCGATATTCGTCGATCACGGAAAGCACCGCCGCGAGTTCAGGTGCATCCTCCGGCTTGGTCAGCGTCAGCGACTTCACATCCCAGAGCTTCCCGATGCGACCCGCGCCCGTGTAGGGATCGACGCCATGCTCATTGCGGAAGCGATCCGTATAAAACATCGCCAATGGATTCACACAGGGCATGATCAGCACGATCTGCTTTTGGCGAGTCTCCACCGCCAGTGGATCATCGCTCAGGCACCACTCCGCCAAGGCCATCGCACCTGCTGTGCCAGTGCGCTCAGGGCCGCTGTGCAGCGTAGTGACGAGGCAGACTTGTTTGTCGGTGTCTTTCACCTTCGGGTCGGTGATCTTGAGCAGATAGACCGGCATGTTCTGCCCGCTGAACCCGCGCGATTCAAGCGTCGCCACTTTCGGATGGGTCTTCCGCCAATACGCAAGGGTTCCTGCATACTCTTCCCAGGTCAGGCGATGCATCGGCGGATACTCTTCTTCCGCCGCAAGGCAGGTGCCGAATGCCAAAAGAATGAGGAGGAGCTGTTTCATGGTCGGGAGAGGGCGGGGCCGCCCCAGGTGACTACGGAGGCAAAAGACACCGTCCATCAGCGCGCCATCATTCCCACCCAGCGGTGCCGCAGCGCCCCGTCGTCTTACCGCTGCAGAGACAACTCACTTAGCAGCGGCCAGACGGGCCTGCACCGCCGCATGGGCTGTCTCCTGAAGGTGCCGCGCAACCCCCGCATCCAGACCTTTGGGAACAAAGGTGTTGCCCACAGCACTCTCGCCAAACAGCACCTCGTACCATACACAGCCACCCAGGTATTCGCCCGCCAGATTCGCATGATGACCGTCCATGATCAGCTTGGGGGCTTTACCGTCGGGCGACTTCCGCCAATACACACCCATGTGCAGAGAGTGCGTCTGATCGGGCAGGGCGGGATAGCGTACCGAGTTGCTCTTGAATCCCGCCAGGGGACGGAAGCCCCAATCCGGGTCCGTATCGGCGCGGTAAAAGGCATCGCCCACCGGGATGATCCCCGCGCCCAGCTCGGTCGCGATTTGGTTGTAGGCAGCTGTGAGACCACGATACATCGCCTCCTGTGTCTGGGGTTCGCCAGGTTTGCCGGATGGCTTGGTGAAGCGCGGATCATCCACGCGATACGCCCAGGTCTGATGGATCAGCAGCCTCGCCTGCGGCGCGTGTTTGGCGATGAAGTCCGCCAGCCAGCCCGCGTGCGGCTGGTAGGTCGCACTGTCGTGGCTCTTGATACTCGCTTGCTGGAGGGTGACGTAGTTCCACCTGTCCGCCATCAGATTCCCCTTCAAGCCCAACCCATTGGAATAGAGGCCAGCCTGGTCCTTGGGGTTCGCTTCGTTCTTCTTGGCCTTATCGGCATGCACTTGCAGCGCAGCACCGCTGATCACCAGCGACTCGTGGATTAAGGTATGCCCGCCTGCCTTCGTCAGTCCTCCCAAGTGACGCGTCGCATTGGCAGAGAAGCTATTGCCAATGGTGAGGAGACGTACGGTTTTGGGTTCCGCAGCCTTGATGCAGGCAGTGGACAGGAGCACGGTCATGACAATGCGGGCAGAAACTGGCATCGCTGCCTATAACTGGAATCGTCTTGTAAATCAAACGCTGCTCCAGCGCTTACCGCACCCCGCGCATCGGTGGAGCAGATTCCCGATAGGACGGAGCGCTTGTTTTGTGATTTGAGGGCGGGAGTTTTCCTTGTCGGAGATCCTCAGTTGTGCCAAAATCCGTTTCTTTCGTCCGCAACATGCGAAAAAGCAACGCTATCACTCTCTTCGGAGCTCTCACTTCTTTGGCGGTGGGAGGGTGGTGGTATGGGTCGCGGTTGGTGGTGCAGGGCACAGCGGATTCGCCGCAGAGTCCTACAGCGGACAGCACGCTTGTTCAGGCGGGGTCGGTTAGCGTAGCGCCAGCGTCCCGGCTAGGTAAGAATGAGTCTGTGATCGGTCAGTGGCCCAGCTTGGAAGGGGGAGCTTTGTTGGCCTCCGCGACCGATGAATCGGGCGAGAGGCGGCTGTATCGCGTCCCTGGGAAGTACCCTTTGGTCAAATTGACCGTCCCGGCGGGGCAGCCTGGGAGGTCCGTGCTGGTGGTAGCCGATCATTTGATGGTCCGATTTCCGGCGGCCTTCCCTGCGGAGGATGTCCGCAGTTACGTCGCCGCTCATGGGTGGTCCATTCGGGGGGAGATCGATGCGCAGAATCGCTGCCTCGTGGCGACACCCTGGCCTGATCTGAATTCCCTGGATCGTATGGCGGCGATTTTGGATAAGGAGTTTAATTCTGGCGGTCGCCGAGAGGTCCGCTATGAGCCGGACCAATGGGTGCAGGCGTGTAAAGTCCCGAACGATCCTGAGTATGCCAATCAATGGGCGTTGGTTGGTTCAACCAATGGTGGAGGCGGGATTGATGCCGTCGGTGCCTGGGACTTGACGACCGGCAGTCGTAGCGTGGTCGTCGCCATTGTGGATTCAGGGGTGGAGGTAGCACATCCTGATCTGGCGTCCAATCTGGTCGCTGGGAAGAATTTTTACCAGCCGGGGGCATATCCCAACGATGATTTTGGTCATGGAACACAGGTGGCCGGGGTAATCGGTGGCGTGGCGAACAATCGGTATCAGGTGGCAGGCGTCAACTGGTCGGTGTCAATGATGCCTCTGCGCTTTATGGACAGCCGAGGCGCGGGGACGATCTCGGATGCTGTGGCGGCTATCCGTTACGCGGTCGAGCAGCGGGTCGCCGTGATCAACCTTTCGTGGTCCGCCAAGCTTTATTCCGAATTGCTTCACGAGGCGATCAGCGATGCTGAAGCAGCGGGCATCTTGGTGGTCGCGGCAGCAGGGAACGATGGATCGAGCTTGGAGACGCAGCCAGTTTATCCTGCATCTTACGATATCCCCAACTTGGTTGCAGTGGGTGCGACTACGGCGACAGGGTCAAGACTGACAAGTAGCAATTATGGTGCGGTTCAGGTGGATCTGTTCGCGCCTGGAGATAATATCGCCACGACCTCTCGCTTGAACAGCGTTGGTCGGGCCAGCGGGACATCAGTGGCAGCTGCCTTTGTCAGCGGGACCGTGGCGTTGATGCGTTCAGTTGAACCGTCGTTGCCATACGACGAGGTGAAGACCGCATTGTTAAACGGTGTCAGTTTGCGTGGGGGGATGGCGCAGCTTTGCGCCGCAAATGGCACGCTCAATTCTGCCGGGGCATTGCGGTCCATGTTGTCGTCTCAGATGTCCATCCAGAGGGTATCCATTGATGATACTGCGGATGGCAACGGAGACGGGGTGTTGAATCCGGGGGAGGCGGCGAACTTCCATGTTCATCTGCTGAATCGATCGAGCCAGGACTTGGCGAATGTCTTGGTCGAGACAGCACTATCGGCATCAAACTGGGATGCCGCAGTGGGCGTGGGATCTGTGACCGTTCCTGTGATTCCGGCTGGGCAGTCCGTGATCGTAGAGGGATTGACACTGCGTTCTAACGCACCGGGCAAGGGTACACTGAATTTTTCTGCGAGTTTCGGTTCGCCCCTGCGGACGGCGACCAAGTCTTGGCCGCTAACTTCAAGTGCTGCGACCACCACGTTGAGCGGCATTGTGGTGGATGGAGGCACCGGATTGCCATCTGCGGGTGCCACGGTTAACTATTCAGGAAGTGCGAGCGGTGGCCTGACAGCGGATGCCTCTGGGGCTTTCTCGGTCGCGGTTCCTGAAGGCTTGTATGCGCTCACAGTTACTTCCCAGGGGTACCAGTCCGTGAGGATGAACTCGGTCACTCTGCCATCTGCGACTGCGCTGCGCATTGAGCTACACACACCGCGATACGCGTTGACGCCTACGCGTTTGGACCTTGCAGGTGTGCAGGGGCGATTGCAGGAAGCTATGCTGCGCCTCGAAAACTCTGGCGCACAGGCTCTCAGTTGGACGATTGCGCCTGCTAGGCTGGGGAGCGGAGCACCGGGCACCCTGCCCGCTGACATCGGAATCCCGGTCCGCTCAGGTACTGTTCCAGCAGGGGCGAGTGCCAACATTGTCGTCACCTACGGGAATGTGAGCAGCGAATCTCTGCTGGAACTACAGACGGACACACTTGGCGCTCTGCCCATTCTGATTCCCGTCAAGGTGGTTTACACACCTCCGCCTCCGATAGAAATCAACCCTTCGGCTCTGCAATTTGATCCATTGAAGGTTGGTTCGGAGACAAGCCAGACCCTCATGTTACGCAATTCGTCGAGATCGGAAGTCCGAATCACCGGGATGACCTGTTCTTCGATGGACTTCGGCCTTCGCTCGGCTTTGCCACTGCCTGTTCCGGCTGGGGCATCGCTCCGCCTTCCTGTGAGTTTTGCTCCGCACTCGGAGGGTGATGCTGCTGGCGAGTTGGTACTGCTGACCTCCAGCGAGATCCAGCCTGAGCTACGGATTCCTCTCACGGGTCGGGGTGTGGTGGAGGAAAGTCTCATGGTGACGCCCTCCGAGTTTCTGATCGCAGGACCAGAGCGGGCTTTGAATTCGGTAACCTTGCAGTTGCGTAATAACGGGACACGCGAGGTTGTGTGGCGGGCAGCAGCCTTACTGAATCGATACCCCTCGGCTCAGTTTAAAATTACGCCTGCTGCGGGAGAGCTCAGCCCTGGGGCAGCTGACACGCTCACAGTGAGCTTCGATGGCGGTGAAAGTCAGGAAGTGCAAGCTTTGCAAGTGGTCATCAATAGCAATGATCCGTTTCATCCTGAAACAATAGTGAATGGCACCCTGCGTTGCACTGCGCGGCCGATCATCGATGTGAAAACTAGCCTCGGGGTGGATTTCGGGGCGGCCTTTGTGGGTCGATCAGCTCGTGGCAGAGTAGGTTTCTACAATCGTGGAAGCGTTCCTCTTGGGCTGGGCGATGTGGCGTCTTCCAATCCTGAAGTGACCCTTGAATTGCAGCGCCGCACGGTCCAGCCGGGTGGGTATGGCGAGTTGTTACTTGATTATCGCCCGCTACAGCCCGGCAAGCTGCTGGGAACGGTGAGCTTGAAGACCAACGATCCACTCCGAGAGGTGATTGAGATCCCTGTGACTGGGACAGCGACCATCCCTGGGGATATATCAATCGCCATGCAGCCGGGGCGCATCATCGCCCCCACTGGCAAGATCACCGAGGTGCCCCTCACCGTGACCAACAACGGCCCTGGTGCCACGACCATTTCCGCCGAGTTTGGGTCGGGTTCAGTGTGCAAAATCCAGTATTTGGGCGCAAGCGAGCTTTATACCTCGCGGCTACCGCCCTCCATTCTGGCTCCAGGTGCTAGCACCACTATTGTCTTGAAACTGGACGCTACAAATTTGGAAGAGCGTCAATTCATGACGTTTTTGACCGTCAGGAATAGCGGAGGTGCCGGATCAACTTCTCTGGCCTTGGAGATCTTCGTGGACGGGGCTCCAGTGCTCACTACTCCTAGCACTTTGCTGAAGTTTGAAGACGTGCTAGTGGGGTATGGGAGGGAGTTCAGCTTCGTCGTCAGAAACACAGGAACAGCGGAGGCCCCTTTGTCGCGGATCGTTTTTCCTGCTGCGGGGTACAAGCTTTTGAGCGAGCTGCCCGCTACACTGCGGATTGGTGAGGCCATGACGGTGCGGGTGCAGTTGCTGCCGACGAGGGTGGGAGATGTTGGCGGAATGATTCAGGTGGTGTCCCCAGAATCCACCTTGAATCTGCCGGTGGAAGGCCGGGCAGAACAGGTGCCGCAGTTCACTCTGAGTGAGCGTTCACTGAAATTTGACCTACCGACCGGTCACACGATCAGAAAACCCATCACGATCACCAACAAGGGCACCATACCGCTTTCGTGGCGGATCGATGCAGTGCAATTAAGCCCAGGCAACGCCTACATTGGTGGCTATTCCCAGCCGTGGCTCACTGTCAATCCTGACCGTGGGGTCGTGGCTCCCGGGGCTACCAGCACCTTTGAAGTGATTACCAATGGGCACTCCGGTTTTGGCTCGCAGTCGAAACGGACAGGTTCGCTCACGATCTACGGTGATTTGGATCGAAGATCGCTCAAGCTCCCTGTTACCGTCAGTATCGAGGCAGCGCCGAAGCTCACCGTTCTGTTGGCGACGGATTCCCAAGGAAGCAAGGTTCTGAATTTGTGGGACTTTTACGTCGAACCGAACGCAAGCGATCCAGCGGTGCGGCGAACCTTTTCGTTGCAGAGTATGGGAGCGTCGCCCGTGACTATCAAGAGTGTGACCACGGATATCCCTGGAGCCTCGGTCGTTCTCACCGATGGATGGGGGAGGCCTTCGCAACTACCGGTGCAATTTACCAGCAGCCGCGAGATCCAATTGCATTTATCGAATACTGATTCGGGCCCAGTTTCGGGCACCATTACCATCGAATCGAATGATCCCCTGGAACCCGTCATGAGGGTTCTTGTAGTCGGGCACGCATGGATCACGCCGAAGGTCGATATTTTGTTTCCTCCGTTCTCAGGCCCAATCGGCAGACAGTTTGGGAGTTCAGGAACGATTACCAATCTTGGTAGTGAGAGCGTCACAATAACGAATAGGCTGTATGGGTTGGCCAAAAGCCCGTTTGAGTGGGAATCTTTGACCGTGGAACCGGGCGAGTCGATAGAGGTACCGGTCCGATTTGATGCGTCTGCGATCAAGACTGCACAGACCGTAGTGGTGGATCTTCCCATGATGGTTGGCGATTCTGGGCCCCTTGCGTATTACGCGCATGATCGCGTAGCCGTTACGGTGGTCGCAGCCCCAAAACTTAGCCTATCCAAAACGGAGATCACCTTTCCTCCGACTCCTGCGGACGGATGGAACTCAGGAAGTGTTTTTGTTTATAATTCGGGGCAACTACCGCTGAATTTGAGTGCGGTGGTTTCCGATACTCCATCCGTCAAGATTCAAAAGCGATACAGCTCACAAGTCGCAACGACGATTGCCCCAAACGGTAAAGAAGAGTATGTGATCACGTGTAGATCGCCGCAGAAGGGACCTGTTCGTGCGAATATATCATTCCTCTCCGATGATCCCCTTTTGCCCAAGCAAAAGGTTGCAGTTTCGACCGAGGGTCTCGATGCCATGCTTTCTGTGGAGAATGCGGCGTTCAGTTTTCATCCGATCCCTCCCGAATTGGAAACGCAACCACTGGTGATCACAAACCGTGGATCGAGCCAATTCACAGGCGACGTGCGAGCTTTTGAAGTTCTGCCGCGCACCAACTCTAGCGGTACTCCGTCTTCCGATCTCCTCGTCGAGAACTTGCCGTATCTCTCGTTCCAGTTGGCTCCTGGGGAACGCCGTGAATTCATGGTAAGCGCTTCATCCAATAAAAAAGCAATCGGAACCTACCAAAGATACCTTGAAATCACCTCATCTGATCCCTCGCGCTTGAATCAGATTGTGATTCCCGTGTCGATTGAGACGACTGCGAGTAAATCCCTGAGGACTAACCTATCGGAGTTGGATTTTGGCAGCAGTCCGCAGGGTACCAAGGACATTTCCCTCTCCAACGCCGGTTCGGACCCTATCATCGTGAGCAGACTCTCGCTGCCCGGCGGGCCATTTGTGTGTATGGCTACGACTTCGGTTGGTTCCTCCTACTACTCATACGTTCCGTTGCAATTGCCGTTGACCCTCCCTCGGGCTGCGGTCATACAAATTCAGTGCACTTTTACCGCTGCTGCCTCTGGGCCAGTGGAAGGGGTCATTGAGGTGGAGAGTGATGCGGCGAATGCCCCACTTCTGCGGATTCCGGTGAAGGCGGATGGTAAGCTGCGGGCCAGCTTGACCGCCACCCCATCGCAATTGGATGTGGACCTGGACTCCAATGGTGCCACCACCCGCACCGTGTCCTTGCATAACAGCGGTGATCTTGGTGCGGATTGGAAGGCCACGGTCACGGCCTCTGCCGCACCAACGCCGGAGGGTTGGTTGCAGGACGCATCGCTGGAGAGTCTTAATTACCGCCTGCAAAATAACTCAGGACTGCTCACTGCGCTTTACCAAGCCGCAGGTTCAACCGATAGCTCCGCCAATTTCAGCCCCTACACTGATTCCACTTTGGTGGATCGAGGCACCGATCAGGGCATGATCGGTACAGCCCGTGGGCTCTTTGCAGACCCGGCGTTGGGGCTGACTGGGAGGTATGTTAACCAACGTGGTGTGTTTGTGGCGGAACTCGACGGCGTAAGCTCCTTCTCTGCGGATTCTGCCCTTGGCGTTACTGGGCATACTCAGTCGGCGGTGAGTTTTGATTTCACCCTCAACGGACGCTCTTATCATGTCTCGGTGCAGCGCCTCTGGGCTGATGGTTACAGTTACCAGCCGACTCGCTACGACTTCGTTGTGCTCTCTGACTCTGCGGATGCTGTCGATCAAAGTGCTATGGGATGGTATGGATTTCGTGGCAACCGAACTTTGGGGCATCGCATCACTGGCATCAGCGGGGGCTCCCGTTTGATCCATTGGGGATTTTGGAACAGCAGGTTAAAGCCCCAGTTGAGCGAGGATCAACTGCTGACCATAGCGCGGAGTTTGGTCGAAGCGACCCAAGCAGAAGCCGTCGTGGTGTCGCCTCCCTTTGGTGCTGGCACACTGGCTGGGCCGGGGGACCTCGAGATCCCAATCGCCTTTAGCGCAGGCAATCTAGCCGTCGGAAGTTATGAGGGCACGATCACCATCGCTGCGGAGCGCGTAAAGGAGGGAACCACTGTTCCAGCGGCGAAGCTCCCAGACATCGTTGTCCCTTACACGATGAATGTGCTTTCTAAACCCAGGCTAGAGCTCCAAAACACGGAACTAAGGCTCCCAACCGTTGTTGTGGGGCAAAAATCATCGCGCGATTTGCACCTGTCAAACCCTGGCAACGACAATCTGGTGATCGACGCCATCTTCCTCCCGCCGAGTCCCGGCAATTCTCACAACGCCACACTGCCTCTGGTCATCCCTCCACAGGGTGAGGCCACGATCTCGATAGAGTTTGAACCCTCGCATGCCGGTGATTTTTCTGGACTGCTACGCCTTCGGTCCAATGCCTTTGAATCCACCTACCAAACGGTGAATGTGTCTGCGGTCGCCGTCGATCCCACGATCCAGGCGACCGTTGCTCCGTCGTTACTGGTCATGAGCGCACCGGAAGGTGGCAGGGACACCGCAGAGTTGGAGCTTACGGCTACGGAAGGACCTCTGGTCTGGAAGTTCACGCCCGTCAGCACTCGATTGGAAGATGACCCTGACATCGAGCAGGTCCTTGCCAGTTTGCGGGCGAATGCCATGTTTCTGGAGGATGCGATTCCTGATCGCTACCAATTTTCGGGAGGAGAATCAGGTGCGACAACCCTTGTCGATGCAAGCATCTATCGGAGTGGCGGAGGGAATAAGGTTACCGCCGCGCTGGTAGATGCAGCAGGTGGGAGTGCCGCTACGAGTGTCGGTCTTCCTTTTTCCGACTGGAGCATCGCAGGAAGCGGGGAGGTGAGATACTTCACCTGGAAGCTGCCTGGGATGTTTGGCTGCGTGGCAGACTTTCCGCGTCGGGGCAGTTTTCGTATATCGAGTGAATCGAAAAACGGTAGATCGGCGATTGCTACCATTTCCATGGACTGCGGCGGGCGAACCTTTGTGGCGAATGTCCAACGAATCTTGGGGCACACCAATGCTGCTCACGAGATTGTTATTTATGAGTCAGAGCGCGCCCTCTCGGCAGTCGATACGCCCGATTTTTTTAGAGACTCTTACTCGACCACTGCCACCGCTCAATCGGTGATCATTAGGAATGCGGATAGCACGAATTATGGCGGAACATTGTCAATGAACGGCGGCCTTACCCTGAGTTCATGGTCCTCGACGAACTATGTAAATATCTACAGTGGTAGTTTGGTGGTTGGCACTGGGTCCAATTGGGGAAATCTCTCTCCACCGGTCACCGATCTGACCAACTACTGGCACGACTTGTCCGTTCCCATCGAGCGACCGCTGCGTGTGCACGAGATCGTGGTCGCAAAGCCCGGGGGTGGAATCTTTAGTGTCAGTGAGCTTCGACAGCTGCTCGCAACTTACCTTCCTGCCGCTCACACGCGCTCTACATGGCTGACAGTGCAGCCCTCTGCGGGGGTAGTGTCATCCGGGACCAGTGCCACGCTACAGGTGACCGCAGATGCCACGGCACTAAAAGTGGGCGACTTTCAGGGAGCGCTGGTGCTGGCCAGACAGGCTGCCTCAGCCATCGTGGTGCCGGTATCATTTCTCGTCACCGAAGGTCAGTACCTCGTGATCGATAAAACCGAATTGGCTTTCCCGACGGTTGCGGCACCAGATCATGCGGATCTTCAGTTCGAATTGCGCAATCCCGGTTCCTTGCCGCTGGTGCTGGAGCCAGCAACGCTGGATAACCCTTCGTTTGCACTGACCACATCGCTGCCAAGCGTCATCAATCCAGGGCAGCGAGTCCCGTGTTCGATGCGCTTCACACCGCAAAGAAGTGGCGAACACGTAGGAGAACTGGTCTTGAAATCCAGCTCACTGGTTCGTCCAGTGATCCGAGTCGCGCTGTCGGGGAACGCCACGAATCCGGCCCATCCTGTCTTTGATCCAGGTCACCAATTCACCTGGGAACCGCTGGTTGGGCCAACGGCGAAAAAAACCATCACCCTCAGAAATCCAGGCGATACTCAGCTGGAGTGGTCCTTCACCAAGCCGATCGTGTCAGGCATCTCGGTAAGCCCGATTGATGGGATTCTGCCACCCGGCGGCAGCACGACACTCACATTCACCTGCTCGCTTAACTCAGTAGATAGGGAGACGAGATCCTCCTACGCTTTTCCATTCGTCAGCAATGGTTACCAATCACCTGCGCAAGTGTCCATCGAACTCCACCTGCGCCCTCTTCCGTTCAGCCTCGGCAGATCTGAGTTGAACATGTATCGGATTGGGACCACGCCGTTGGATATGAATCTACTTCGTTTGCCGAGTGGGATCCCAGACCAAGTTTACATGATCGAGCTCCGGGGGTCGGGGCCTGCGGTCCAAGTGTCATCAGATGCGGCTTGGTTGAAGGTTCCTCAAGAGGCGGTGCCGGGTAATTCCGTGCCGATCACCGTTTCGGTGAAAGGGTTGGCAGAGGGGACCCATTTCGCGACACTGATTTTCCGCAGCGAGTTGGGGGAAATCGTCCATACGGTTCAGCTCAACCTCGTGAATCCGGTCTTTCGTGGCTTAATAGCTGATCGCGCGCATGAAGTTCTTTACGCATGGCTCACTGATAAAGGGCCGTACTACAATTACTGGAACAAGGAGGTCGATATTGGCTGGAACCAGAACTTCCTGGCCAGAATTGATGCACAGACCCTGGAGGTGACCCACACGGTCTCGGATGCCAGTGCTTGGAGCCTGACATCCGAGGCGACCCTGTCACCTGCTGGGGGGTTCGTTTGGTCTGGTTACTTCAGATCGGTAGCAGATCTCTCCGTCTTGCCGGGTTTACCTCGATCCACCTTCAGGAGATTTGGCATTCTGCCAGATGGCGGAATTCTTGCTACAGAAAGCAGGAGTTCGAAAGGTGCCACCCTGACCACTCTGAATGCCGACCTCACTCCCCGAAGTCAAGCCTTGGGTTTTCCCGGTGCTGAAATGCGGCTTATCGAGATCCTCCCGAGTGTCAAAGAAGATGCTGCATGGGTGGTGCAGCGAAATCAGGCTGGAAACTGCTCAATCGTCCGATTGGCCAATTTGAACAGTAAGCCCAAGATCGTGGACAGAACGCCATGGATGACCGACCATCAGCCAGATCGACGGGCCGGGAGGTCGGCCTTTTTCGCACTCTCTGGTGATGAGCGTTGGTTCATCTGGGATGATGAGCGGTATGCAGCAAAGAATCTCCGGGAAAAGCCGGTGAACATTCCGCTCACCTTTGCGTTGGCAAAGACAGGAAGTTTGGCCTGTTCTGCGGATACGGTCTTTGATTTGGAGTCGCTTAAGACCATCCAGACGATTCCAACGGCTACGAGTGCGGCCTTCACGTCCGGAGGTAGTCTAGTTACGATTGACGCGCTTTCCCGGAACCTTCGGCGTCTCGATTTGGCGCGCACCCAGATTCATTTGGGGGCCAACACAGATGCACCGATTTGGGCACCTGGGCAAATGGTTGAGTATCAGGGTTTCCTTGTCAGCACCACGGCGGAGAGAGTCTTGACGATCAGCAATGGAGGTGCAAGCCCACTCCGGTCGATCACTGCCACTGTGACTGGCGCTTTGGCAACGATGGCTCGGGTCGAAACGCCCGACAGTGTGGATGCGCGCAAATCTGGGGCCGTGGTGCTGAGGATGACTCCGACAGTGGCCGGTGTACACCGGGGCATGCTTCACCTTTCGTCCGATGATCCGATCAATCCCGTGATCGATATTCCCATCGTCGTGAAGATTGATGACGCAGCCATCATCCCCGCAGCGGTTGGGGAAACTGCCCAAATCATTGAGGTCGGTTCGGGGCATTCGCTTGCCCCATCGATCAGTGGCACGATGCCGATGACCGCCGCTTGGTTTAAGGACGGCAAGGCCATCCGCAATGCCACTGGATCGACGCTGCTGGTCCAGTCCGCGAAGCTCACCGACGCGGGGCTTTATCGGCTTGATGTGAAAAATCAGGCAGGGGAAGCATCCGTCACGGTGCCAGTGATCGTGAAACGGCAAATCGGCCAAGTTCACGATGTGGTGGAAGGTACGGCGGCGACCTTGGGCAGCGAGGTGAAGGGGCCGGTAAGCTCTTACCAATGGCTCAAGGACGGAGAAGTAGTGGCCGATTCGACAGCCATTAGCGGCGCGACAACCGCAACGCTCCGATTGAAGCAAGTAGCGCAGGATTCGGCAGGATTGTACCAACTGCTGATCAAGGTCGGGGACCGGTCTGCCGTGATCGCCCGGCATGAAGTGCGGATCACGAAGAAGCCAATCGTAACGACACCGGCGATGGGGCCATGGGTGGTGGGGCAATCAGTGGCCGTGTTGTTGAGGTCTGAGCCTGCGGCTCCGAGCTACAAAGCAACGGGGCTGCCTCCAGGCCTAAAACTGGATGCAGCGACGGGGAGCCTCAGTGGCATTCCGACAAAGGCCGGAACCTACACCATCAGCGTGACGCCGATCAGTGCCGCTGGGGCTGGGCCTGTTCGTCTTTACCCTGTCGTCGTGGGCGCCCTGGATCCACGTCTGATTGGCAGTTTTGAAGGGCTGCAAGGCAGAGGCTACTGGAACAATGACCCACTCGGCGGCGCGGTCTCGATCAGCGTGAGTGCCAGCGCCAGCTACTCGGGTGTCTTGCGACAGGGCAGCGTGCGCATTCCATTTGTGGGTCAGTTGCAGGCCGCAGACCAATCGGCGGACTATGTTTCAACCACTACCTATAAGATTGCAGACTCGGTTGTAGAAGGGAGCCTTCGACTGGATCGCGCAAACGGGGCGTTCTCTGGCTGGCTGCGAATGGGCGGCGGTTCTGCATTTACGGCGATCCGAAATGTGACTGCGGCGGAGGTCCAGAAGCTGAACTTTGTCTTTGAACCCACGCCCGAAGAAGTGGCCTTTGGCGGTATCCCTTGGGGCAATAGCATCTTGAGCGCCAACGTGAATCGATCCGGCCTCATCAAAGGTGCTGGAGCCCTGGCAGATGGGACATCGGTGACCTTTGCCAGCCGACTGGCGGAAGGTGGGAGGCTACCCATTTATCTGTCAGTGAAGTCTTCGGCATCGCTGCAAGGATGGCTGACCTCGACCGATGGACCATACACTGGAACGGCCGACTGGTTCCGCCTCCCGGATCAGACAGGGAAAGCTTTCTCCTCTGGCATCGGGCTTCATTCGCTAAACTCCCTCGGAGGGCAGTACCAGTCGCCCGCGAGTGGAACGGACCTGTTTGGCGATGTTGCACCAGCCAACGGTTACCAGATCCAACTCCAGGGCGAAGTTTTCTCCCTACAGTTGCCCTTGAACATCAGCCTGAAAGGAAAGGGGGTCTTCGTCAATCAGCCGCAGTCCAAGTTCGCTTTCCAGCCTGCCACCGGACGGTTCGATGCGTCGTGTCAGGTGCTGCTCGACGGAGTATTGCAGCCCGCCAAGATCGTTGGAGTGGTTCTGCCTGGGCAACCGCTCGGCACGGGTTGGTGCTTGATTCCGGACGGCAAGGGCGGCGCAAAATCGGCGCTCGTGATTTTGGAGCCGCTGCCCTGAATCGGGGCCGGTCGGGCGGTGGCAAAAAAAACGCGCGGGCATCGGTGCACCCGATGCTGGCGCGGCAATCTTCAGCCGTGGCTCAGTCCATGTAGTCGTTGATCAGGTTCTTGAGCAGCTCTTGGCGGCCGCTGGCGGGGATTACGCTGCCGATTTTGAGCGCGTGTTTTTCCAAGGACTCAAAGGTCGCCTTGCCCGTTGTCACGGTCTTGCCGATGCCACTGTCAACGGTGGCGTAACGGGTCTTGACGAGGCGATCCAGTTCTTCATCCCCAATGATGCGATGGGCAATCTTGAGGCCCCGAGCAAACGCTTCCATGGCACCGATGTGGGCATGAAAGGCATCCTCTACGTCGTGCCTTTCACGAAGCACTTTGGCTTCGAAGTTGAGGCTGGCGGTCATGAAGCCACCAGCACGCAGTAACTAGAGCAGTTTGTCGTGTCATCGTGTCACCCAAAAAAGCCGCCGATCAAAAAGCAATTCTGAGGATCAGTGAGGATTGGCAGAAGAGTCGCGGCCAGTGGGGTCACAGTGCCCCCCGGAGCGGCGCGCGTCCCGACGCCGTCCTTCCCAACGCGCAGCCTCACTATCCTGAACGGATCACTTCCCACGGTTTACCTACTTACTGACTGAATCACTCCCGCACCGACGACCGCCGTTTCCAGCGCCGTGTCTCCACGCTAACCCAGAGGTTCGGCGGCATAGCGACTGAGAAGTAGCGGAACGGCTGTCTCTCGCCAAAACTGCGGTGCAATACCGCCGGATGACATACCCCCATGCGCAAAGTGCTCTAACCAAATAAACTCACCGCTTGTAATGGGCTGGCCAGTGAGAGTCTCGAACATACGCCCGATCTCCAAGGCAAGCTGAGGAGAGGAATTCGGCAACGGAACATCATGAAATGCTCCCGCCATTTCCTGCCACAAAAATGGATCGCCGCGCAATCCCCATTGCTGCGGTTCGGGATGGAAAAGACTTTCGATGGTTTTCACGGATGGCATTGGCGCACGCTGACAGCGTCCCGGATCTGGCCCCCTACCAGAGAGAGCGAGCGCCGATCAGGGGATTGGGGTTGTGGTGATGGAAGATCATTGAAACTGAACCGTGGGGGAGGGTTACTCTGCCGTGGCTTCGGCCTTGCTCGGGAAGGCGCGCTATACTCACCGTCTTCTGAATCTGCGGGACCAACCGGATTTTCACAAAAGCTGATGACGCGAGGTATAATCATGTCTGGGTCTGTGCCTTCGAACAACTGGGGTTCTCGAAAGGGTGCCATGAGTGTGTCACGTCTTTTGCCTGGATCAACCAGCGTCCGGTGTCACCCGTGCCGCACCACTCAATTTCGTGAATCAGGTCTCCAGCCTCGGACACACGAAACTCGTCGTAACGCCAGTCGCAGTGTCCTCTGGAGACGTCTGCCATGTGGAGCGAGTAGGATGTGACTCCAGTGTAAGTGAACTCGATGATACCGTCGTGAAATGCTCCAAGAAGGCGAACATGAATCGTAGTCTCTGGGGGCGAATGGTCGTCGGAGCGCCTTGTCTCTGTGACTCGGACATCCTCAAGCCAACTGTCGTGGGGTGCTCGGTGGTCTGAGCAGCCGAGATACCAATCCGAATCGAGCAAAGCGAGAGCCGAGGGAGGAAAGCGATGTCGCACTGCCTCAATGTAAGCAGTGTAACGCAAGCGCCCTTTGGGGGTCTGCGTCTCGCTGGTTACTGAGGATGTATTGCATGGCGAGTGAAGATGTTAGTTGGCCGACGTCTAGGATCAGACACCAGCTTTGCTGGACTCGGCTATGCGACAAGACACCTCCAGCCGGTTATCTGCATCTGTATCGTTTGGGCTTGTGTGGCTGGTGGTCATCATTGGGCCAGATACTCGATAGCCAAAACTATTTCGGAGTCACGGTCAGGTGTCCCGATGCCAAGCGTCCTTCCTCTGCTGGCTTGGTGATCGTGCAACGAACCTCCCGGCCAATCGGTCCGGCTGTGCCAAAAGTAATCACCGGGCTATGAATCGCGACCCTCTTGATCTCTCCTACCTTGACAGTGGAGTCGCTAGAGGCGGTAACCTCTATGGTGAGGACAAACCGTGGATCCACTTGAGCGATGATTGTGTTGGCCACAAATCGCCGAGAGATCGTTGAAGCAGTCACTCGACCCCTGAAAGACTTACCCTGATGCTCTGAGCCAAAGCCATCTAAAGCGAAGGTGGCGAAAAGGATCGCTGCAAACCAATAGACTGAGTTCTGATGGCTCATGATGGGGGACTTTGGATCTTGGCCGAACAGTTATCTTATTCTGCACTCCCGCGCTTTATGTCACAACGGTGAAGGTTTTGGCAAGACGGAAATCGCGATGCTGCCTGCCCAGATTGGGTCATTCCTGCACGTCACTATTGCCGGAAACTCCGTTGGGTTGGGGCGGTGGGAGCTTTGTCGAGGTGGAGAGGTGGGGGAATTTCGGGAAAGCCTGCCGGGATTCGCGGCGATCCAAACGGGACAGGCGGGAATCCGTTCGGATTCTGGCAAAATCTATATGGATTGTGATGAAACCTGTATGGATTGTGACGCAATCCATTCAGTTTCTGATGCAATCTGTATGGATCGCGACGCAGACTGTTTGGATTGCGCGGCGTCCTATATAGATTGCGCGACAAACTGTTTGGATTTGGGCGCATTCCGAATCGGACGCACGGCAATCCATTCGTCACACGGCGTGTCCTGTCAGCCAAGGGGATCTCGAAACCGCGCTCTCCAGCAACAGCAAAGACGTGAGCTTTCTGGACTTCAGCGTGGACGACCCACCGACGCAGCAGGATTTGCAACTGGTGCTGGATAAGCTGGATTACCTTCTCCATGCGCTGCGGAGGTGAGAGTGCTTTGTTCTTCGTGCTTGGTGCTTGGTGGGGCGGCGGCTGGGGGACCAGCGGCCCTGCCTTTGAGATTGGCTTCGCGTTGGAAGGAATGCCGACGACTCGTCGGCGCACCCCAAGTCCCCTGAGGGCCGGGATGTGGAGCAGGGGGTAACTTTCTTTTGGTAAAAGATTGGCGGTAAAAGGTCGGAAAACAGGGCTCCCATCTTTTACCCACCATCTTTTACCAGCCAAGTTGGTCAGGAGAAGCCTATTCTGCTGCCAGTTGGTCTTGAGAACGCTTCAACGCGAATGGGAAGGAATGCCGACGACTCGTCGGCGCTCCGGGGTGATTTCGCGTGGGGCGATGGCGGATGGGGGACCAGCGGCCCTACCTTTGAGTTTGGCTTCGCGTGGGGAGGAATGCCGACGACTCGTCGGCGCTCCCGGGGGATGGTGGCGGGAGGTGCGGTGCTGCGGATTGTGGAAATCTGGGTTGGGGTCTGGGCGTTAACAGGGTCGCATGAATCCTTATTCCCCTTCGACGGTTAGCCGTCGCTACTTTCTGAAGTCGGCTGGTTTGACGCTGGCGCTGCCGATGCTGGAGTCGCTCTCGCAGCGGGTGCTGGGGGCGGGGGGGGTGATCGGGGCGACTGCGGGTGCGGCGAAGGGATCTCCCACTCGGATGGTGGCGGTGGGGAATTTGCTGGGTTTTTACCAGCCGGAGTTCTTCCCGAAGGCTGCTGGAGCGGACTATGCGATGCCGCGTCTGTTGCAGCCTCTGGCGGGGATGCGGAAGGATTTCACGCTGTTTTCTGGGCTGGATCATGGGGTCAAGGGGGGGCACTTTGCGGTGCATTCCTTCCTGACGGGGGTGCTTTCCATGGATGCGAAGGGAATGCCGGAGGGCAACATCAGCCTGGATCAACGGGCGGCGGAGTCGGTGGGTGGGGCGACGCGGTTCCCATCGCTGGCGATTGGGTCTGAGGACGGGATCCATGGTGGCTGCCAGATGTGCTGGACGCGCAGTGGTACGCGTGTGCCGCCGATCCCTGGGCCGCGAGAGCTCTTCCGCCGGTTGTTTGTGAATGAGTCTGCCGGTGATCTGGCGGGGATGAAGGATGGCTTTAAACGGAAGGGCTCCATCCTGGACGCGGTGCATGGGGATGCGCGCAGCCTACAGGGGCAATTGAATGCGCTGGATCGCGAGAAGCTGGATGAGTACTTTACCTCGGTGCGGGAGGTGGAGCGGCAGTTGGAGCTACGCAAGCAGTGGGCGGATGTGCCAAAGCCTGCGCCTCCGCTGAAGGAGCCGGTGAATACGAACATGGTCACGGATCTGGCGCTCTTGTACGACCTGATCGCGTTGGCGATCCAGACGGACTCTACGCGCATCGCGACGCTGGAGATTGGCGGTGGTTTTGAATCCCGCTACATGGGCATCAGTAAGGACTACCATGCGCTGTCCCACCACGGTCAGGTGCAGGCAAACATTGATCAATTGCTGCAGCTAGAGGAGTACCAGATGCAGCAGTTCGCGCGCTTTCTGGCGAAGCTGAAATCCATCCCGGATGGTGAGGGCACGCTGCTGGATCATACGATGGTGCTGTTTGGCAGTGGCATGGCGAATGCGAATGCGCATACGAATAGCAATCTGCCCGTGATCCTGGCGGGCGGTGGGTTCAAGCATGGCGAATACAAGGCGCTGCCGTCCAGTGGGCTGAACCGCCGCCCGCTGTGCAATCTCTACCTGACACTGCTGCAACGTTTTGGGCTGGAGGTGGATCAGTTTGGAACCAGCACGGGCACTTTGGCGCTGAGCTAAGCATGAGCACTTCTTTGAAACGTGGATTGGCCGCGCTGGCGGTGTTTGGGCCGATGTTGACTGTGGCGGCGGTGCCTGAGGCATTCCTGAAGGATTACTGCATCGAGTGCCATGGGGCGGAGAAGCAGAAGGGGGATCGCCGCTTTGACGAGCTGTCTTTTCCTCTGAAGGACAAGGCGGCGGTCATTGATGCGCAGGACATCATCGACCAACTGACGCTGGGGGACATGCCGCCCAAGAAGGCGGCGCAACCGACGGATGCGCAGCGTACGGCGATGATCGATCAGCTCACGCAGGGCGTCGCCGCTGCGCGTGAATCCCTGCAAACGACGGGCGCGCAGACGGTGCTGCGTCGCCTGAATCGCCGCGAGTACCTCAATACCATCGGCGACCTCTTTGCCATGGACATGACCTCGTTTGATCCGACGGCGAAGTTCCCGCGCGATCAAACGGTGGGGCAGATGGATAACATCGGGGATGCGCTGGTGACGAGTGGTTACCTACTGGATCAGTATCTGGATGCGGCAGATCAGATCGTCGAAAAGGCGCTGGGCATGACGGAGAAACCGGCGGAACAAACCTGGCATTTTGACAAGAACTTCCAGCAAGGGCAGGAGCTGAGCTACTCCCACAAGCGCGTGTACGGCTTTCGCTACCTGTGCGTCTATGAGGTGCCGAATACGGTGAATCATGAGGGTGGCTATGCGGCGATCCATGAGTTCAGCGATGGGGTGCCCGCGGATGGTCTTTACGAGATCAAGGTGCTGGCCCACGCGATGAACCGCCAGCATCCGTATGAGGTGGACATCTTCAAGATGGACCCGGAGGATCCCTTTCGCCTGGGCATCGTGCCGGGGGATGCGCGGGTGGGAACGCTGCATCATCCGCAGCCGATCGAGCCGCAGTTGGCGGAGGTGACGATGCTTGATGGGGAGCCGGAATGGTACACGATGAAGGTCCGCCTGGAGAAGGGCCAGACGCCGCGCTTCATCTTTCCCAACGGCATGAAGAATTGTCGGCAGGCCTTCCAAAAGATCGCCAACCTTTATCGGGACCATTGGCCAAAGGATGACCCATACACGGGCGGGATCGTGGAGGCGCGGCGCATCGTGCTACAGCATGGTAAGATGCCGCACATCCGCATTCATGAAGTGGCGATTCGCGGTCCGATCTACGAGGAATGGCCGCCAGCGGGGCAGCAGGGGATCTTTGGCAAGGATGGCTTTGCAGCGGGGCGCACGAGGGAGATCCTGCAAGCGTTCGCGGATCGTGCGTACCGCCGACCAGCGACGGGTGAGGAGGTGGAGCGCCTGATGACGGTGGTGGAGCGTCGCCAGGCGGACGGTCTCTCGCCCAGGGAGGCGGTGATGGATGCGCTCAAGGCGGTGATTTGTTCGCCAGCGTTTCTTTATCTGAATGAACCGGATCAATCGAAGAAGCAGGCGGAACTCTCTGCGCATGATTTGGCGGCGCGGCTCTCGTACTTCATTTGGTCAACGATGCCGGATGCGGAACTGCGCCGCGCTGCGGATCGTGGGGAGCTGCTGAAGCCGGGAGTTCTCCGCACCCAGATGGAGCGCCTGCTGGCGCACCCGCGGTCGGAGAACATGATCAGGGGCTTCCTGGATAGCTGGCTGAACCTGCGGGCGCTGGGGGATATGCCGCCGGATCGCGATGCCTTTGATCTGTATTACGCGAAGGATCTGCAGAACGCGATGAAGCGGGAGACGCAGCTCTTCATGCGGCATCTGATCGATACGATTGGGCCGGTGACGGACTTCCTGGACTGTGACTACACCTTTGTGAACAAGCCGCTGGCCAGTCTCTACGAGCTGCCTGTGTCCTTTGAGGGGAAGGCTGCGCATGAGTTCCAAAAAGTGAGCCTCCAGGATCGGCGACGCGGTGGGCTGCTGGGCATGGGCAGTGTGTTGACGGTGTCCGCGAACGGGATTGAGACCTCGCCCGTGATCCGGGGTGTCTGGCTGCTGAACAATGTCTTTGGCACGCCTCCGCCGCCGCCGCCAGACAATGTGCCGCCCATCGATCCCGATGTGCGCGGGGCGAAGTCCATCCGGGAGATCATCACGCGGCATCGTGAGTCTGCGACCTGCTATGGCTGCCACCAGAAGATTGATCCTCCGGGCTTTGCGCTGGAGAACTTTGACCCCATCGGGGCCTGGCGGACGCGCTACACGCTGGGCAAGAAGAAGGGACCGGAGATCGATCCATCGGGCGAGCTGCCCAGTGGGGAGGCCTTCAAGGATGTGACGGAATTCAAGAAGCTGCTGATGGACCGCCAGCCACTCTTTATCCGAATGCTGACGGAGCGCCTGCTGACGTACGCGACCGGTCGGCGCATGGAGGCGCTGGACCGCCCGGTGGTGAACGGCATCGTCAGCGATCTGACGCGCCAGGGGCAGGGCCTGCACAGCCTCATCGATGCGGTCGTGCAGAGTAGCATCTTCCGCAGGCCATAGCGGTCAGGGCATCACGGCAGCTTCCAGTGCGCCTGGCGGAGGACGGCCCGGGGTGTCTCGCGCATGGTTTCGTACCAAACGGTCAGCAAGGAGCCATCGCCGAGTTCCACGGTGCTGGGGTAGCCCAGATCGCCGCCTTTGCCATCGCTGGAAAGGGTGATCGGCTCCCCCCAGGTCTGGCCGTTGTCCGTGCTGACGCGGGCTTGATTGCCATAGGGGGCGCGGCGGTGGCCGTAGGTCATGAGCAGACGATCATCGCGTAGGCGGAGGAGGTGGGAGGGGAGGCCAAAGCAGATGGGGCGGGGCTCGCTCCAGGTCTTGCCGCCGTCTTTGGACTCCGACTGCAAGGTCCAGCCCTTGTTTGCGGCGCTGTGATTGCGGATCTGGGCGATGAGGGTGCCATCGGCGGCCTCGACTGCATGGAGCTCGTGGTAGGAGTGCAGGGCATCGTCGCCCTTGCGCGTGGGGATTTCTGCCAGCCATTGCCAGGTCTGGCCGTCGTCCTTGGACTCGCAGACGCCGATTTTTTTGTCGTCGGTCCAGAGCTGCTTGCCGGCGTAAAGAAGGCGGCCGTCCTTGAGTTGAATGGGGCCGTGGGGACTATTCACGATTGTGGGCAGGCGGGTGGACCAGGTCTGGCCACCGTCGGTGGAGCGGATCAGCCAGTTGCCGAGCTCTGCCTTGCGTTCGTCTGCGGTGAGCCGGTTGTGGCAGCCATTCCAGCGGGCCAGCTCGTCCTCCGTCATGGGGCGCATTCCCCAGCCACCTGCTTTGAGCGCGTCAAAGGTCTCTTTTTTTGCCAAATGGGACTCGTAGGCCAGGGAGGTAAAGGTCGTCACGATCAGGGTGCCTTTTGCCGTCTCCAGAACGCCGGAGTCACGGTCATCGATGGCGCTATCCAGCAGGACGCGGGGGAAGGTCCAGGTGGCACCGTCGTCCTTGGAGGTCATGGCGTGGACTTGGCCAAACGGGCAGACATGGCTGACGCGCCCGCCGGACCAGGAGACCCACAGCTCCCCATTCTGGCGGCGTGCGAGGGTGGACCAACCGTGGTAATACTCTGGCTGTTGGGAAATCACCCGCGTTTCGAGGATCTGGGCAGCGGCGGGCTCTGCACGGCTGATCCAGGGTGCCGCGAGCGTGGCCGCGCCGAGCTTGAAGGAACCGGACATGAGGCGACGGCGGGAGAGGGGTTGGGACTTTGGCATGGGAAAGGCATACGGGGCGGGGCAGGGGATGCTTGCGGGGCAATGGCGCAGAATGGTGCATCCGCAGGCGGGGGCCCGGTGGTATCACTTGGGCAATTTGATCCTATGGCTATCCACACCCTCCAACGCACCCTGACCTTTCCGGCAACACTGGCCGAAGCTTGGGATTATTTCTCCAGCCCGCGCAACCTGTCCCGCATCACACCGCCGGAGATGGGATTTGAGATCCGCACCCCAGATCTGCCGCCAGTGATGTATGAGGGCATGATGATCGCCTACACCGTGCGGCCGCTGCTGGGCGTGCCGATGTCTTGGCTGACGGAAATCACCCGCGTCCGGCCGCTGGAGTACTTTGTGGACGAGCAGCGGGTCGGCCCCTACTCGATCTGGCATCACGAGCACTGGTTCCGCGATGCCGGGGGCGGACAGGTGGAGATGCGGGACAAGATCACCTATGTGCTGCCCTTTGGCCCGCTGGGGGATCTGGCCCATCCGATCCTCGTCGCCCCCCAGCTACGGCGGATCTTTGATTTTCGGGAGACCGCCGTGCGCGAGCTCTTCCCAGGCTGAACGGAAGAGCGGCAGCCTGTTTTGGTGGGGCCCGCAGGTGCCACAGGCATTGCGGTTGCTTTTTTTACTAGCCATCGCTGAAAAGCCCGCTAGTGTGCGCGCCCCCTTCCCGAAAACGGTCGCCCATGGCAGAAGCCCCAAAAAACATCCTCCGCATTGGTTTGCCGAAAGGCAGCCTTCAGGATCCGACGCTTGATCTCTTCAAGCGCGCGGGCTTCAACATCGTCGTCTCCTCGCGCTCCTATCGCCCCACGGTGGACGATGACGAGCTGGAGTTGCGCCTGCTGCGCGCCCAGGAGATCGGCCGCTACGTGGACCACGGTTTTCTTGACTGCGGGATCACGGGTCGGGACTGGATCGTGGAAAACAAGGCGGATGTGGAGGTGATCACCGACCTCCGCTACAGCAAGGCCACCTCCCGCCCGACACGCTGGGTGCTGGTCGTGCCGGATGACTCCCCCGTCCAGACGGTCAAGGATCTCCAGGGCAAGCGCATCGCTACCGAGGCGGTCGAGATGACCCGGCTGTATCTGGCCAAGCACGGCGTCGAGGCCGAAGTCGAATTTAGCTGGGGTGCCACCGAAGTGAAGGTCCCAGAGCTGGTGGATGCCATCGTGGACATCACCGAGACTGGCTCCTCCCTGCGTGCGAACAAGCTGCGCATCGTGGATACCCTGATGGAGAGCTTCCCCCAGTTCGTCGCCAGCCGCCCAGCGGCTGCTGATGCGTGGAAGCGCCGCAAAATGGACACCCTGGTCATGCTGCTGAAGGGTGCGCTGGAGGCTCGCGACAAGGTCGGCCTCAAAATGAATGTCCCGGAGAAAGAGTTGCAGGCGGTGGTCGCTTGCTTACCCTCACTTCGCCTCCCGACCATCTCAAAGCTTGCCAACCCAGATTGGGTGGCGGTGGAGACGGTGATCGATGAGGCCGTCGTGCGGGAGATCATCCCGCAACTCAAATCACTGGGAGCGGAAGGCATTGTGGAATACCCACTTAACAAGGTCGTCCCCTAGGGACCCAAAGAACAACCAAGGAGAATACGAACATGGGCTCGCTCAAGAAGCGGAGAAAGACAAAGATCAGCAAGCACAAACGCCGGAAGCGCATGCGCGCTAACCGTCACAAGAAGCGTTTGCGCTACAAGAGCTAGAGGATTAGCCTCCGGCCATGAGCTGCCTCCGCAAAGCGAATCGATACTCTCGGATCGCCAGAGGGAAACCTGTGCCACGCACCACCCGGTGCGCGGCCCTCGTTGCGGTTGCAGCCCTCAGCGCTTTTTCCATTGGACTTGCCAAAGCTGCGGCCTCCCCAGAGGCACCCGCAGACCTATCGTTGGGTCGCCTGAAGGCCGACTCCGACAAGGATCTGGACCTTGCTCCAGACGCTGCCAGGCTGGCCACGGCCCTGGCCCACTACAGCACCGCGCTGCAATTCGAGGCCGCTGGCAAGATCCGCCAGGCGCTCCAGCACTACGAGGAGGTCTTTCGTGCCGACCCCACCAACTCAGATCTCGCCGCCCATACGGCCGAGATTGCCCTGATTTATAAAGGTCGCGACGAGGCCCTCCGCATCCTCAAAGAAGCGGTCGCCGCCAACCCCGGCAGTCCGGAGCCGCTGCTGCATCTGGCCAATTTTTACGCCATCCACGTCAGCTCCGACCCTTTTGCGGAGGATGATCCAGGGGACAAGGCCATCGCCACGGCGCTGAAGAAGTTTCCCGCCGTTGGCAAGGTCTATCGGCAGGCAGCATCCCACTATCTGGCCCGTCGTCAGCGTGATCGGGCGATCCAGGCGATGGAGCAGGCTGCCCGCCAGACCAGCCCTGACCCGCAGTTTTGGCTGGCAGCAGGCCGGGCGGCGCAGGAAGTCTGGCCGCTGGGTCAGGCGGAATTCAAGGAGGAACACCTCGCCACGGTCAATCCCTATTTTGAAAAGGCGCTCTCCGCAGCCGTCGCCAGCCCGGACCGGGAGTCCATCTCCCTCCAGGTCGCCCAATACTACCTCCTGACCAACCAACTGCCGCGCACTCGGAAAGTCTGCGAGACGCTCGCCAAAGACCTGGCCTCCCTCTCCGCCCGCAAGATCCTTTACCGCATTTACAAGGCGGAAAAAGAGGAGGACCAGGCTCTGAGCACGCTGGAGACCATCGTCAAAGACGGCCCGAACGACATTGAGCAGCGCCGACTCCTCGCCGGCGAGTACGAGCAGCGCAAGCTTCTCGAAAAAGCCATCCCCCACTGGGAATCCCTGATCCAACTTGGCGGTGCCGAAAGTGGTGAGTACGAGCACCTCGCCGAGTTGCTGCTCCAGACACGTGAGTTTGACCGCGCCATCCACCTGGCCACGCGTGCGACCCAAGTTTTCCCTGATGTGCCCGGTTTCCAGGCCCTGATCGCTGTGGCTTGGCGGCTGAAGGGGGATCTCCACCGTGCGGCAGAGGCCTATGCCGCTGCGGATGAACTGACCAAGAGCAGCGCCCCTGGTAACGTCTTCAACCAGCGGTTTTACTTCGGCTACGGCATCATTTTGGAAAAACTCGGCCGCTACGAAGACGCCAGCCGCCAACTGGAAAAGAGCATCTCCATCACTCCGCAGGCAGAGGCAGAAGAGGCCGCCAATACCATGAACTACCTCGGTTACATGTGGTTGGAGCTCAATCAGCACCTGGACAAAGCGGGGGAGTTGATCCTCAAGGCCAATCAGCTGGAGCCCAATAACCCTGCCTTCATGGACAGCCTAGGCTGGTACCTTTACAAGAAGGGGGATTACGCCGGTGCCCTGAAGGAACTGACCCGCGCAGAGGGCCTGCTCAAAGAGCTCCAGCCCGAGGACGCAGAGATCGTCCTGCACATCGGGCGCACCTACCAAAAGCTCAATGAACCTGACAAGGCGCGCGCCTATTTTGAAAAAGCGGACGCCCTGAACTGCCCGGATGAAAAAGTGCGTGGCATGATCGACGACGCCCTCGGCCGCAAAAAGCCAGAGAGTCCCAAGGGAAAGCCCATCCAGATGAAAGAGAAAGAGGAGCCAGCGCCAGAGAAGAAGTAGGGCGCACGAGAGGCAAACACGATCCACCCAGCCCGTATGATCACCCTGCTGCTCCCCGCTTGGCTGAAACGCCTGATGGCAAAGATCCTCTTTCGGCGGCAGCCCAAAGAAACGCGCTGCCCCGATTGTTTGCAGGTCGTCGAGGCGGTGCCCATCACGACGGAGGCTCTCTGGGATACGCGGCTGGACTGCCCGTCCTGCGGGGCCGCCTTTTCCCACGCCGATACCGTCAAGACCGGGAATCGATCAGAAAGGCACATCGGAACAGTCAGCAATCGGGTCGAAGTGGCCCGACCCACCCACAGCAGGATCGAGGTGGCGGAGAAGGAAGGCGTCCGTGGCTGGCATCTGCCGCCGCGTAAGGGGTGCAACTTTTTGCTCGGTTTTGGCACCATTTGGACTCTGTTTTCTTCGGGGTTGTTCTCAGTGTTTGCATTCGCTGGGCCAGCCCCCGGGCAGGCTGAGGCGAAGTGGGTCCCCCTGCTGATGGGTGGCGTCTTTGTCTTGATCGGCCTGGGGATCTTGTACGCTGGTATCCGGATGTCACGGATTCGCCATTGGATATGGGTCACCGATGAAGCGCTCTTGCACGAGCAGCAGTTCTTTGGCACGAGGCGGCAGATTTATGCGCGCAGCGGCATTCGTTCCGTCGAACTGGTCGTGTTCTATACCCAAAACTACGAACCCGTGCACGGGATCGAGATTGTAGGGGCCGAGGGAAAACTGCGCTTTGGCAGCGGGCTAGATGCGGAGGACAAGGCATGGCTCTGCCAAGACATCCGCCGCACCTTAGGCTGGGAGGTGGCTGCGTCTGAGGCCCCTGCGGCGGCAGTGGCCGCGCCGCCGCCGTCCGGATCTTCGTTTCGGATTGATCGGCAAGCTGATGGCAGTTGCGCACTCAATGGTAGCTTTGGGAGCCAAACCACGATCCTCATGCTGGTCGGACTCTTCTTTGCCTTCATCGGCGGGGTGATGATCTACAATGGGCCCCAGGTCGGATCTGAGAGCTCACCCCTACCCTTCAAGGTTTTTGAGGTGGTTTTCTCCCTCATCTGGTATTTGCCACTGACCGCCTTTGCGCTCGCTGGACTGGCGGTTTTTTACACCGGCTATCGTCTCCGCAGGGTCCGCTACGAAGTGAGGGTAGATCGGAATGGGGTTGAGCTAGAAATTTGGGGCGGTAGGAACCCCATCTTTTGCCGCCATTGGCCGCCGCAAGCCATCTACTCCGTGCAGGTCCGCTCCTCGGGCAATGCAAAGAATGGGGCCAACGCCATTGGCCAGCAGCATGTTCAGATCGCCGTCGATGGTCGGATCGTCAGTATCGGCGGGGATGCGAGGGAGCCCCAACTTCACGAAGCTACCGATGCGATCATCGCATCACTGGCTCCCTGGCAAAACCGCTCAACTGGATTGTCACAGTCGGCACCTACCTGAGCTAAGGTTTTTCGGTGCACGGCACGCCTTTTGCGCTACAGTTTCTGAACGCAATCCAAGCTCCCTCGATCAAACCCTTCAAATGCCCTCATTCGTCGGAAAACTTCTGTTGGCGGTTCCTGCCATGCGCGACCCGAATTTCTCGCGGTCCGTCATCTACATGGCTGCGCATTCAGATCATGAAGGAGCCTTTGGCTACATCCTGAATCGTCCGCTGGATCAGCGCGTGGCTGATTTGTTACCGGATGAGGATCTCGGGCCGCTGGGTGACGTGCGCGTATTCATGGGCGGCCCCGTCGCCACGGACAAGCTGGCCTTTGCCAGCCTGCGTTGGGATAAAATGAAGAGCCGCCTGAAGTGCCAGACGCACCTATCGGTCTCCGATGCGCTGCTAGAGCTGACCAAGGGCAACGAAGTCCGCGCCTTTGTCGGCTACTCCGGCTGGACCGAGGGGCAGCTCGAGGGGGAAATCAAACGTCGCTCCTGGATCATGACCCCACCCCGCAGCGTCGTCCTGAGAGTCGAAAAGCCCCGCCAGCTCTGGCGCGCGCTCCTTGAGGACATGGGTCCTGTCTTCCGGCTCATCGCCCAGATGCCGGAGGACATCAGCATGAATTGATCCCGGGGGGTTAATCCTCCCAGACCTTCAGCAGCTCCACTTCGAAGACCAGTGTCTCGTTGGGGGCGATGTCGGGTGGGGCACCGCGGGTGCCGTAGGCGAGGTTGGGCGGGATGAAGAAGCGGAACTTGCTGCCTTCCTTCATCAGTTGCACACCTTCGGTCCAGCCTTTGATCACGCGATTCAGGGGGAATTCTGCGGGCTCGCGGCGGGAGTAAGAGCTATCAAATTCCGCACCGGTGATGGAGGTGCCGCGATAGTGGACCACGACGGTGTCCTTGGCCTTGGGGCTCTTGCCTTCGCCTTCTGTCAGTACCAAATATTGCAGTCCGCTGGCGGTGGTCTGCACGCCTTCCTTCTTTGCGTTTTCTTCCAGGAACGCCTTACCGAGAGCTTGGGGGGAATAATCCATGATGAGTTTTTGAGGCCCCGGACATGGACGCAGACCCTGCCCCTCGCAACCGAAAAACCGCCCTTCGCTGGCCGACTACTTGCCTGCCTCCGCTGTTGCTTTTTCAAGGGCCGCCTTCTCCTTCGCCTGGGCTTCGGCCACGATCTCTTCCGCACCGGGCATGGGCTTTTGGCAGTTCCAGCATTCGACGAAGCCCATGGGGTTCTCTTCCTTGCATCCTGGGCACTCCCAATTCTCCGACACGGCGCGGATCGCCGCCATGAAGTGAGCGGGGACGGCTTCGATTTCTGCCTTGTAGGCCGTCGGTTTCAACGAGCCCGCCGTCAGCCGCTCCGTGATCTCTCTGATCGTGTCTGCCAGGGGCTGTTCTTCGGGTTCAACCTTCACATCATAGGCGCACTTCTTGCAACGCATGTAAGCGACCCGGTGCGGCGCATTGAAGGGCATGCCAAAGAGCTTGAATTGGCCAACCCCGGTGATGAAGTGAAAGTCCTGCGGGTCCCCACAACGATGGCATTGCCACACCAGGGCACGTCCGTGGTCCTTTTCGTCGTACGATAGTTTGGCGATGAAGCCGAACACTGAAAGTATGTTCATGAATGAAAGCGCAAAGACTAGCTGCATCCGGGGTGGCAGTCCATCATTTACACGGTCTGCCTGACGCGTCGCCCATCCGGCAGGCGGAAATTGGGGGCACGAACTGCTTGTGTTTTGATCATGGCCTGTCACGATCCAGCACTATGCAATCGTGGTATTACTCAAAGAACGGCGAGCAACGAGGCCCAGTGTCCCTAGACGAACTGCGCAGTTTGATCAGTGGTAGCGATTTGAACCTCCAAACGGACCTCGCCTGGACAGAGGGCATGACGGAATGGCAGCCCCTGGGTAAGGTCCCGGCTCTTCAGGCGACGGTCGCGCCCGCAGCGGCTGCGACGGACAGCTTCAACCCCTATGCTGCCCCCACGACATCACCCGACAATCTCCTGGCCCCTCGGGTGGGCGGCAGTTTGCAGGAGATTGAGCCTGGCTCAGTGCCCCTGGAAGTGATGAATTGCATCAAGAGAGGCATCGAACTGACCAAACGGCACTTCGGGACGCTCGTGGGAATTGGTGTGGTTTATCTTCTCGTCGCGGCGGTTGTGGGTGGGCTGGAGGGTTTCATCACCCAGAGCTTGGTGGGCGATTCCTCCGGCGACCGTCAAGTGGGGCTTCTCCCCCTTGTGATCCTGATCAAAGTGGTCTCTGGCATCATCTCGCTGGTCCTCGCCGCCGGACTCACCCGCGTGGCCTTGAATGTCTGTTCGGGAAAAGAAGCGAGGCTGGAAGACCTTTTCGGGCAAACCGGAAAGTTGGGTACTCTCATTGGCGCGGGCATCGTTTTTTACATTCTCTTTTTTGTAGGCTTGATCCTACTGGTGGTGCCTGGTATCTACGTCGCCCTCCGCTGTGGGTTTTTTGTGACCGCGATCGTGGACCGCAATTTGGGACCCATTGAGGCCCTGAAGTACAGTTATCGGATCACCACCAACAACACACTGTCGGTGCTTGGGCTCTTCGTCATGGTGTGCCTGGTCACTTTGGCTGGCGTCCTAGCCTTGGTCGTCGGATTGCTTTTTGCCATTCCGGTGGTCACGCTCGCCATGCCGCTCGCCTATCGTTTCCTGCAATTCGGACCCAACGCGCTTCGCGACTAGCTCAGACACGATCTCGTGTCGCCCAATGGTCCCGCGTGCAGGGTAGGCCTTTTGTCTGCGGCAAGGGTCTGCCGTGAAAAGTCACTACAGCGCCGGAAAAGCGGTCGGGCACCCGAAATTGACGCTGCGAAGGAGGGATGATCCCCCCCCGTGATGCGCAGATGTTTTGGGCTTGTAAGGTCCCCAGTCTCCAGCCATCCTCCGCCAAGGTGTCATGCCAGAAGAAGCCGATATCCATCAACCCCATGACAAGCTCTTTGTGCATGGGTTTAGCGATCCTGCCAATGCAGCCGCTCTCCTAAAAACGCAGTTTCCGGCGGAGCTCGCTGCCCGCATTGATTGGTCCACCTTGGCCTTACAAAACGGCTCGTTCATCGATTCTCAATTCCGCAAGACGCAGACCGATCTGCTCTTTACCGCCACCTTCGCAGGGCGCAGTTGCAGGCTCTACCTGCTGTTTGAGCATCAGTCGAGCCCTGATCCGCTGATGGCTCTTCGACTGCTGCGCTACAAGATCCGCATTTGGGAGGCTTTCCTCAAGGAGCATCCAGGTGAGCCGTTGCCGGTAGTTCTGGCCACTGTGCTCGCCCAAAACCGCAGCAAATGGGAGGTCTCGCAGAGGTTCTCCGATCTCCTCGATTTGCCCGAAGATCTCGTCGCCGTTTTGCGTCCCTTCATTCCCGATTTCAACTTTGGCCTCATGCAGTTGGCAGAAACGCCGTTTGAATTGCTGCCCGGCACTCCTGCTGGCATCCTGATCCTGCGGGTCATGAAGGCTGAGCGACTCAACCAATTACTGAATGACGCCGTTTGGGATGAATCCCTCATTGGTCAGGTGCCGACGTCACTGTTTGAGCTGTTGCTGCGCTACATCCTGTCTGCTGACATTGACAAGGAGGCCTTCGAGACTAAAGTCCAAGGGATACAGAACCCCGCTACCCGAGCCAACGCCATGTCACTCGCCCAAGTTTACCGTCAAGAAGGCCGTCAGGAGGGTCGTCAGGAAGGGGAGGCCTTTTTTGCGATCCGGCAACTGCAGCGGAAGTTCCCCAGCATCGCAGCCCAAGCCGCGCCGTTGGTGAGCCAACTGGATGAAGAACGGTTGCTGGCCTTTGGGGAGGCAATCCTCTTCCTCACGTCTGAGGCGGACTGCCTCGATTGGCTGAATCGGGTCGGGAATTGAGGCGCGTTTCTTCCGGAGCGCCGCGCAGGGTATCTGGTGTTTCCCGTGGGGGTAAGACGGGGGCTATCCATCCCTCAGGCACCGGTGATAAAGCCCACTGGGCACCTACCATACACGCCGCCATCGGACGAAGCCCAGAAAATGGGGGCACCCTTCCCGGAAAAGGGGGCACCGGAATTTCGCAAGTCCGCTGCCCCCATCTCGCGGAACGGTTCCGGAAAACTCCGGAACGTTGCCGAAATGGCGCAGAACGGTGTCGTGCCCGCCCGGAACGGTGCCCCCATTGGGGAGGTTGTTGCCGCCATTTCGCAGGTTTCACACCCTCGTACCCCACCTCCGAGGGTCCGAGCTCAGGCTGGGTCATGGGCGACACAGGGCAGCATGATGGCGTCCTTCATGCCGTGCAGGACCTTTTTGTCCGCCGGACAAACGGTCGCCAGAATGCCGCCGAGATCGGGCTGGTCGGCGGCGTCTGGGGCGAAGAAGTACGGGCAAAGCCGCACCCTGGCCCGCATCGTCACCCTGCCCCCGATCACATCACTCCAGGCGGGATGATCCACCACACGACCGCGATGGAATGCCTGCATCACATAGGGGTGATCCGCCGCTGAGGCCAGCGCCTCATCGACGGCAGCGCCCCATTGTTCTTGGGAAAGGTCGTGACCGATGGACACACTGCGCGCACCCCAACCGATCTCTGAAAAGCCACTGACCTTCAGCACGAGTCGCCGATTTTTGCCGCCAAAGCGCTTCACCTCCTGCCAGTCATGAACGTTTAATCCAGGTAAGACCGCGCAGGATGGCAGGGGCGTGGGGTCCACCAGCCAGCCTTTGGGGATGGTGCGGCGCAGGAGATGGAGATGCTCCCGACACAGTGCCTCCGCCCAGTAGTCCGCCAGTTGCGGGTTCCAGAAGAGCACGAGCCAGAGCTTCTCCTCCAGAAAGGCCTTTAGCGGCGGAGAAAAAGTCAGGTCACCGGCGCGAGCCATCGTCAGCAGCGGGTCGATGTTCTCGATGTTTGGCAGGTCAAAGAGCTCGAAGAAGCGATACACGGCGCGCCCACGCAGGCTCTCCGGATCCAGGTCCCAGGGGTTCAGCACGGCGCGTCCATCGCCCAGTTGCGCGACCAGCCATTCCATCTCCGGCTGGTAGTCGGCGGACTCCCGGGAAATCAGGATGTCTTCGGTCGGGAAGGCCCAGCGCACGCCGCGCAGCATGCCGTCCCCGCCGCCGATGATGGCCTCCCCCAGGGCGGCATAAGTTTGGTTTAGCCAGCCTGTGAGCCCGATGCCGCCGGGGATGGAGTCCAACTCCGTGATGCAGACGCCGTCCTCCGTCAGGACGAGGTCCGGCCGCAAGACGCGCGGTAGCGCCTCCCGCCAGCGGGGATCACGCCCCAGATCGATGACGCGCTGTGGCTTTCCGCGATCCAGCCACTCCGCCACCCAGGGAAATGCGGCGCCAGCAGCGGACGAAAAATACAGCTCGTTGGACGCGCGTTGGAAAGCCCGCAGCGCCGGGCCTAGCATCTCGATCAGCTCCACGATCTCCGCCGATAGAGGGAAGGGCTGGTCAGAGAGTACCCACTCTTTGTCGCGAAACATCCCCTGCGGCGGGAAGGCGTTGCGGATGTGATGGATGCGGTCTCGCGGAGTCATGGTGGGCGATAGGATCGGGAGGGGCCTCAATCTACCAGTTCAAAAACGCCGAATGCAGTGGGGACATGAAAGTCCGGCCGCTCTGTCTGCGGATCGACCCAGGCCATCCAGCCAGGACGCGGGCTGCCGTCGGCTGCGTGGGAGAACTCCCCCCGGAACACCCCCGCGTAAAACTCCTGCGCGCCGGGCTTCAGCACGTCCAACGCCCGCAGGGTCGCCATCGGCAGACTTCCAGACACGCAGTAGCGCGGTGCGGTGATCGCTGCCTCTACCACCAGTCCTGGGCAGGTCCAGTCCCGCTCAAACTCCCGGTAATGCGTGGCGCGGTAGTCCAGGACATCACCGTTCGGGCTCATCTCCAGGCAAAAATACGGCTTCAATTCCAGGCTCGGAGCCAAAAAGATCTCCACACGGTCCGAGACAAGCACCCGATCCATCGGCAATTCCCCAGGGCCGAGGACGATGTCATGATCCACACAATCGAAGCGAAAGAACAGCGTCTCCCCGTCCCAAAGCGCCCGAAATTCGGTGCTTGGCGGCGGGGTGGGCTCCCAGGGGAAGGTGAAATTTGTCAACCGCTCTGCCCGCGCCCAGTCCGGTGCGGCGGCAGATGGAGTGCGGTGAATTCGGTAGCGGGGCAGGCTCATGAGCGGCCATGCTAGAATCGCCCAGGCGGTCAGGCAAGAGGCATCAATGCTAGCGGGAGGACAGAACTTTCTTGAATGCGGCGGGTTATCTGTCTCAATCTATGCTTCCGCCGCGCGCCGATGCCTTATTCACCCCACGAAGACGAAGAAGACTTCAGCTTCCTCCCGACTGTTGATTCAGTGGGGCAGGAGGGCTTGGATAAGGCTGCCCTCTGGCGGCGATACAAAAAGGGCGGTCCCAACGCCCCGACGCCACCTCCCGTGCCGGGCAGTGTCGCGCCTCCGCTGCCGGAGGAACCCCCGCCAGAGCCCCATTACATCGCCGAACCCGAGCCCGTGCATACCCAGGAGGAAACCTGGGCGGAGGAGCAACTGGTGGAGTCCCACCACCTGGAGGTGGAGCCCCCGCTGCATCTCGATCACGGGCACAGCCACGCCAGCGAGTGGGCGGAAGAGACCTTCCGCATGCTGGAAGAAGAGCAGCACGCAGAGCCACAGCGGCAGCCCGTCCCCGCGCCACCGCTGCCCAGCAAGCGCAACACGCCCCCCATCAGCCTCGGGAAAAAGAGTGGACCCGTCATCAAGATCGCGCGGATGGCCCCTGCTGCTGAAACCATATTTGACGAGCCTGCTCCCGCCGAGCCACCCCCATTACCTGCGGAACCACCCCCACTTCCAGAGATGGAATCCACGGGCGAGGACATCCCGGAGGTGCCGGCGGACAACGCGGACGAGTTGCGGGGTGCCTGGAAGCGCGCCGCCATCATCGCCGCAGCGGCGCACCTCTTTGTCGCCCTGATTCTTTTGCTGGTAAAGGTGGTGCCGATGAACATCATCCGGCCAGAGATCGTTGCCGTGGCCGGTGTCGAAGAACAAGAAGTGCCCGCCTGGCAGCGAGTCACCTCCCAGCCGCAGACCTCCGCAGCGCCCTCCATGGTGGCCCCGATCGTCGCCAGCGGGACCAGTTCAGTAGCGATGCCACAGGTGGATTTTAGCCCCAGCGCCAGTGAGCTGAATGTCGGCACCTCCTTTGGCAGCTTCGGAGCCGGTGCCACGGGTGGTGCGGGAGGCACGATTTCATTCATGGGCAATAAGTCCAGTGGTAAGCACATCGTCTTCGTCGTCGATGTCTCCGGCTCCATGTCCGCCTCCAGCCAGAACCAGAGCGGCGACTACATCACCCGCTTTGAGTTGCTGAAAAAAGAGCTGGTAAAGAGCATCAGCCAGCTCAAGAGCGGCATCTCCTACCAGGTGCTCTATTTCTCCGACTTCGCCTGGCCGCATGACGAGATTGATAGCAACGACTTTTCTGCCCTGACAAAGTACGAATGGAAGATCCGCCCCGGTCAGTCAGGCGTGCGCATCCCGCCATGGAAGTACCTCGTCGCGGGTCCCGACACCGTTCGTCGCAGTCGCAAGATCATCGAAGACTCCAATAACCCCGGTGGCACGAACTGGGGCAGTGGCCTGCTCATGGCACTGAACGGGAATCCACGACCTGACGTGATCTTTTTCATGACTGATGGCAATAAATCCGACGCGCTGACTTGGGTGCAGGAAGTGACGAATGCCAATTCCCGCGGCAAGCGCAGCATCATCAACACCACCGCCATGATGGAGCCCGATGCGGCTGACGATCTGGCAGATCTCGCCGCACGCAATCGCGGCAAATTCACCGTCGTGCTCGGCAACGGTCAGGTGCTACAGGGCGATGAGTTTTTCAAACGCCGTGGGCAGTAGGATGGGAACGGCGTGCATCGAGCCTTGATTCAGGGTGCGCCATGGTGAAAGCCGGCCCGGAATCGTGGTGGCCAGCCAGTGACGTTCCACATTTCAACTCTGGTTGGGCTTCTTTCGTCTAGCTGGCTGCGCCCTTTTTCCCGCTCGAAGCCCCCGGCAGTCGATCACGATGGACTCCAGCTTGAAAGGCCCGGAGGACAACTGCCTAGCTTGCTCCGCCAACTTCACTTCCAACTGTTCGAAAGTCGACACACCTGGATGAGAGCCGCGCTTTTTGTCTTCAAACCAGAAGACCGCGTAGATTCCGTGGGTGCGTCCCTGAGCCTGCAGGTACTTCGCCAGCAACTGGGTTTCCATCTTCTGCAACAGCTCGGCGGATCGGTCTTTCTTGACCTCAATGGTCAATTCCAGGGGCGGTGCTCCAGGAGGACTCACAATGAGGGTAATGTCTTCTCGATTTCCGCGTGAAGTCTGGCTTTCCCGGACGCCCGCCAATTGCAGATGCTCCTTCAGCCACAGACAAAGCTGATCGGACAGGCGCTCTTCTTCCTTGGGGCTTCCGTCATCATTGATCAGAGCGTGGCCGTGCTCGGTGTGCTGGATGGCCTGCTGATACCGTCGCACCGCTTCAAGGGCCGCCCGCATGAGGTCACCAATGCTGCGCACGAGGCGGGTGTCCTGGCAATCTGCGAGTGCGAGAAGGTCCTTGGGTGGAACAGGCTTCCATTTCAGGGCAGTTGCGTTGCGACTGGCAGAAAGCTGCACACTGCGAAACCATCTTTGCGTGCCATGGAGGCCAAGACTTTCGAGTTGGCGCACCTCTGCTGCCAGCCCGCGGTTGCCTAGGACCGAAATCATCCGGTTCCTTGCATTGATGACCTGATCGAGCGCCGTCACTGTCCCTTCCCGGGATTCCGGGTCAGAAGCTGGTGGAAAGGCCAGTAGCATCATCCTGACCACTTCTGCCAGGCAGGGCGCAGGCCATGCTTGGAGATCGATTTTGGACTCGATATCCCAGCCGATTCCCGTGAACCCTGCGAGCAGAGCAGTTTTTTGCCAATCAAGTTGCCTCTCCAGCTTGTCCTTGATGTCCGGCCAAAGCCGCCCCTGAAGATGAACCATCATTGCACCGACGATACGAGCATCGCCTTCATCGAATCTGTCAGTGGGAATGCTATGGAGATGCGTTTTCGCCACCGCCTCCGCAGCATCCAGGTCCACCTTGGCCAGCCAGGCAATCGCGTTGGCGAATGCCTTGGGATTCAGCGGTTCCTGGAGAAGCAGGTCTTTGAGTCCGTCGACGCCGACGCTGCCGGCGGGGGTAAGCTCGGCAATGCTCCAAAGTTCGCCGCCTTTCACATATTCGTTCCGGAAGACTCCGAGAATCCCGTTCAATGCCGGCTCTCGAAAGTGCTCGAGACACCTCTTCACACTCAACGGCGTATGACGACCGCCGGTGTAGAGGAGAGTACTGAGGATGACTCTCCACCATCCTGGATGAATACCGCTTTGCCAGTTCTTGAGGCCGACGATTTCACTCCAACACAGATTGAGAGCAGCCGCAGCCGCATCACCGGCATCGTTGGGAGTGTGGTTTGCGGAGTCTTCAAGCAGCCATCGTCTGGCAGCGGGACGCATCCAATCTTCGAAGACGATCGCGTCTGGTGCCCGATCTGCGCCCGATCCCCGTTCTCGGCGGTAACGGGTTGCATTGGTGACTCGCCAAATATCCAGCCAGGCGTTCGGATCGCCGGAGTCTGCCAGTGCGCGTGACCTCTCCCATAGCGTTTCGAGTTCACTCTCCATGGCTGCTTCCCGTGCGTGCAGTCGTTTTCGGACCTCGGCCGATTTCTGGGCCTGCTTGGCCTCATGTTCCTGCCTCTCTGCTTCGATGTGTCCGAAAATGTCCGGACCCTTGGTTACCTCAGGGAGGCGCTCCCTGAGTTCGCTGTGCGAGTTGTAGGCTTTCAGCAACTTTTTCCGGGTCTCCCCGGTCCGGTGGGCATAGAACGCTCCGGAAAGAAACCGTGCCAGGACGAGCTTGGCCTTCCCTTTCTCCGTATCGAGCTTCGAAATCAGCCAATCCACATCACGGTTTTCTGGGGAGCGGGCAAACTCCTCGAACTCGAACCACACCGGGTCGTTGGAGTCGAAGCGCTGAAAGTCGGGATGTGCCAGTGCAGCCTCCAGGACGGCATGCCGTTTGGCCGGATCGATGAATCCGAGATCACTCATGGAGGGATACTCGTCATCCCATCGGGGCAGATGGCGGTGATACATGATTGCGGCCAACCACCATTCGGCTAGCGCATCGGCCGGCTCCCGTTTGGGCAATTCCTCCGCAACCCACTTGAGCGCTTTCGACAGAAAAGATTCGGTGTCTGTTTTCCAACCCGAACCAAAGCCTGCGGCAAAGTGTTCCGCTGAGTAGCGCACCACCGGGAGGGCATCGTCCCGCTCCATACAATCGACGAGGGCCGCATGTACGGCGTCGTACCTGCCGATGATTCCGAAGTCTTTCTCAGGAATCAGACTCGGCAGCACGTGACGAACTTTTAGTATTTTTGGGACGAGATGCTCCAGGGCGACCCCCAAGAGGGAACCATTGCGGTCAAGTGGAATTGATCCATTCAGAACCTCCATCCAGTGGTCTTCAAAACCTTCGTTCGCCAGATCCGAAAGAGCGTAGGCGATGTCGGATCTCAAGGGTGCATCGGGAATACGAAGAACCTCCCAAAGGTCGGGAACCACTTCCTCCACCCTCGCTTCCCAGGCGATGTCGATTGCCAAATCCCGTGCGGCTTCCACAGATGGCGACAAATCGTTCAGATATGGACGAAGGATGTCCGCCAATCCATCGCAGGCCAGGCTGCGAAGATGACGGTGCTCCCAGCCCGAATCACTGGCACCCAACTTTACGGCTTGTTTGAGCAGGGCTTCCGCGATGTCTTTCTTCTGCTGGTCCGGCAGGTTGGCTGAGTCTGAGCGGATCAGGACGGCAGGGTCATGCACCAGGAGGAATTCACGCCACTCCTTTTTAGCTGGATCGGAGGCCAGCCAAGCTGAGATCGCGGCAAGTTGCGGGTAGTGCCGCCATTCGCCACCATCCTCCCACCTTCCGAACAGGTTCGCCAGTTGGCCTTGGGAGAACCTTCTGTCCACCAGCCACCGCGAAGCCAGAAACTCCCGCATCAGTTGGTGGGAGAAGACCAGTCGTTCTCCACATCTTTCGAAGACAGCCGTGCGTCCCAAATCGTTGATATCCTCGGGTTGGATGGTGCGGACTGGCTCGGCGCTCCATGGCTCGTCGGTCGCGCCCAAATCATGATAGAGAACACCCCCAACAGCCAGCGGATCAGGCGTGGCAACGAGCCCAGTTTGCCCGGAGAATACCCCCATGGCAGCAGCACGACAAGCCAACCGGAACATCCACTTGGGGTCGGCATTCGCATTCCTTAGCCGCCGAGCCCTTTGAGGATCGGTGACTCCATAGTGGACGTCGCAGCGCATCTGAGCCGTTTGGAGTACCAGTTCGAAAAGAGTACCGGGCAAGCGCCCATGGACATCAAATGCCTCGACCAGACTTTTCAGGCTGTGTGGCCAGACACAGAGGAAAGTGCCTTTGACAGAACGAACCGCCTCCCAGAATGCGTCTTGTCGTCCCGACAAATGGCTCGCAACGAAGGCCCTCGCCGCCTGGCGGTCCAACTGGCAGAGTTTGGCGACAACGCGATCAGCGGGCGAGAACAGACTGGACATGGTTCCTTCGTTCCATTCCGCTGCCCTGGAACTGATGATCATTCGCAGCGGTTCGGGACCATGTTTTGCGCCAATCTTTTTCAGCCGCTCCTCCAGTGCGCCGAGGAATCGCGGGTCGTGTTGCTGCCATTCGTCAGCGCCGTCCAAAACCAGCCGCACTTTGTTGCCCGCCTGAATCTCGCCCTCCACTTCGCCGCAGAGTTCCGCCGTCGTGCCGTCGAAAGTCTTTGCGTCGTAACAGAGCAGCTTTTCCTCAGTTTGGTCGAACGCGCTTTTCAGGAGAGCAAGCTCCGTCGTCTTTCCCGAACCCGGCCTGCCCAGGAGAACGAGGCAGCGGTGCGGTAGCAATTCCATCAGCGGATGGATGGAGAACCCTAAAATGTGCTTCCAAGAGTCCTTGGGAGTATCGGGAAGATACAAAAAGTCGTTCTCGTCGAGCGCTTCCTCGTCCGAGCCTGCCTGCGAGACCCTCCAGTAGCGCACCCATGGAAAGGGTTGGGGAGTTGATGCCGAAAAATCCATTTGTAATTCGCGAATCGCGAATCCAGTATAGCTGCCAGTGTTAAAACAGCAAGACATTTTGGTGGTGACCCGCCTCCTGCTTGCCTTGAAAAGGCGGGAAACTGTGACCTATCCTCTCTTGAGCCAATGGACGGGACTCAGTGCGTCCGAAGCTCACAGCGCGGTCAAACGCGCCGCCGCTAGTGGACTATTGGCCAAGATTCCGAGGGGCGGGACCGATGGGTTTCCATGGTCGCCGTCATGGACCGCAGTCGAAGAGTTTCTGCTACACGGCTTCAAGTACGTCTTCCCGCTGCAGCAAGGAACCTTGCAGCGGGGAACGCCAACCGGGATTTCGGCAGGACTCGACGAGAGCAGTGCCCCTGTATTTGAGACAGAGACTTGGGTCTGGCCGAATGCAGAGGGAAGCGCCCGCGGCATCGGAATTGCACCTCTTTACAAGACGGTGCCAGGTGCCGCCATGCGAGACGGGGATTTCCACAAAGCGCTGGCTGCACTGGACCTCATCAGAAGTACACCGCACCGGCTCCGGCGGGTGGGTGAGTCCTGGATCAAAATCAACCTTCTCAACCCATGAAAATTTCCGCCGCCGAAAGCCGCCGCGCTATCAAACTAATTCATCAAGCCATAGAAGTGGCACGCGACAGGTTTGTCGACGGTCCGTTTGTCTTCATTGGCGGAGGATTGGTGCCGATTTTGCTGACCGATCCTGCGGCGGCTCCCGCACGACCCACGAAAGATGTGGACGTCGTCCATGAGATTGCCAGTATGGGTGAGTCGTCTTACATCCGGCAGCTGCTTCTATCTGCCGGATTCACCGACACCATTGCGCCTGACAAACCCGGATGTGCTCTGTTCTTCGGCGAATGGCGGGTGGATTTCCTGACAACCTCGCCGGATGGGGCCTCCGGCAACCGTTGGTTTTCTTCCGTCGTCGAGGATCCGGTGGAAGAAGTGGTCGATGGTGTCGCCATCTGGCGTGCGTCCACCCCATCGTGGATAGCCACCAAGCTCGAAGCATGGGGTAACAGAGGCAGGCTACTTTCCGGTGCACCTGACTATTACCATCAGGACCTCGAAGACGTCATTGCGGTCTTGGACGGTAGGCCAGAGGCCGGTAATGAGATCACCGAAGGGCTGGAGTCTGTCCGCAATTTCATCATGAGCACCTTTTCGATCCTAATGGCGAGCAGGGAGTTTCAGAGCGCACTTCCCGGGCACACGGGTGGCGAAGAACGCGCCGAAATTGTCTTGGGACGGATGCGCCAAGTGCTCCAGGGCGATGAGTTCTTCAAACGCAGGGACCAGTAGGACGTTGACTGCCTGCGCAAAAGACGCCGCTTGCGCAAACGGTAAAGTGCGGCATGATGGCGGCGTGATCCGACTCGCCAAAGTCTTGCTCGTGACCGCGCTGATGGTTTCCATCGGTGCGCACTGGGCTGTGATCCAGGGGGCGGCCTGGGTGCGGATGGCTGTCGAGTACACGGTGGAGTCAGGCTCCGTGGTGGATGCGTTGGAGATGACTTTTGACGGCATGCATCCCTGCTCGATGTGCAAAGTGGTGCAGAATGGCACCCAGGATGATCAGAAGCAGCAAAAGGACTCCCAAAAGCAGGACATCAGCCTGCTGAAGCTTCATGCGGAAGTGATCGCCGCGATTTTCATCGACCCTCCAAAGTCGGTGCGTAGTCCCTACCTGGTGGTAAAGCAGCGCGGTTTGACGCGCTCTGAGGACGCCCTCACCCCGCCTCCCAGGCCCTCTCTGGCCTGAGGACCTGTCACGCAAAGGAACGCTTTGCGCCGTCACCGCATCGGTATGCGTTGGCGTCATCGGCCGGTGATTGAACCCGCGAGTAAGATCGCGTGGGATCTCGGCTGGATGCCAGACAGATAGGTTTCCAGGCAACCCCGTGCCGTGCTGCTGCCCCATCGGGGTGCCCCATGGCTGTGTCGTGCACCTTTTGAAAACCCCAGATCCAATTTCTGTCTGATGAAAACTCTAGCTATCTCTCTTTTTGCCCTTCTTGCCGTCTCTCCGGTGCGGTTGCCCGCCCAGGAAACCAATGCCCGCATGGAGGCGGGGAAGACTGTCTATATGACGGTCTGTTTCGCCTGCCATCAACCTACTGGCATGGGCCTGCCAAACATGTTCCCACCGCTGGCCCAATCCGATTGGGTCAATGTGGCCAAGCCCGACCGGATGATCCGCATGGTGTTGCATGGATTTACCGGGCCGATCACCCTGAATGGCAAGCCATTCAATACACCTGCCCCCCTCATGCCACCCCAAGGTGCTGCCTTGACCGATCAGCAGATCGCCGATGTGCTGACGTTCGTGCGCGCCTCTTTTGGCAATACAGCCTCCGCCGTCTCGCCCGATGAAGTGAAGGCGATCCGCGAGGCAGAAAAAGCCCGCACCGCCATGTGGACAGAGGCGGAGCTCCAAAAAATTCCGGTCCAATAGGGTCAGCGGACCGGAACCCCGGTTGGGGCCGCCGGTCAGGCCCTTATGTCTGGCCGGCGGTAGCCTGCTGCATCGACATCCCCTATCCACGAAATCCCATTCCATCATGACATACCTCCTCCGATTCAGCCTGCTCACCGCCGCCCTCACTCTAGGTGCTGCGGCGCAGACCCCGTTTGCCGGATTCGAGGCTCGGCAGGTTCATCCTGTGTGTCTCACGCCCGATGGATCGCGGCTGGTGGCGGTGGATTCGGCTTCGGGGATGATCGCGGTGTTTGATGTCAGCAGTGCGTTAGTTGCCCCGGTGCGGATCGCGCAGATCCCGGTGGGGCTGGAGCCGGTCTCGGTGCGGGCTTTGAGCAATGACGAAGTCTGGGTCGTGAACGAACTGTCCGATAGCATCTCGATTGTATCGCTGGCCGACGCTGTTGTGACGGAAACGCTGGATGCCGAGGATGAGCCTGCGGATGTGATCTTTGCCAACGGCAAGGCTTTCATCACTTGTGCGCGCAATAACCTGATCCAGGTGCGGGACCTTGCCACGCATGTGGTGCTGGCCAGCATCGCGCTGGATGGATTGTATCCGCGTGCGCTGGCAGCCAGTGCAGATGGCAGCAAAGTGTTTGCCGCCTTCCTGCATTCTGGCAATCAAACGACGGTGCTGCCAAAGGATGCCGCTCCCGCCCCGCCAGCTCCTAGCAACGGCAGCCTGCCGCCCGCGCCACCAACCGCGCTGATCGTCCCCGCTGCGGACCCTCGCATCAACTACACGGTGCTGGATCACGACATCGTGGAGATTGATACCGCCTCCAACACCGTCACGCGGTATCTCGGGGGCACCGGCACGAATCTCTTCGATATCGCCGCGCGCCCCAGCACTACGGAGCTCTGGATCGCGAACACGGAGGCGCTGAACCTGATTCGTTTTGAGCCGCAACTTCGAGGACACTTTGTCGATAGCCGCCTGACAAAGGTGGATCTGGTGACGGAGAGCGCGACCGCCCAAGATTTGAATCCTGGCATCGACTACAACCTGCTGCCAAATCCCACCGCCCAAGCCAGCGCCCTGTCGCAGCCGATGTCGGTCGTGTTTTCGGCGGCGGGCGATGTGCTGTGGACGGCGGCCTTTGCCTCGGATCGTGTGGCCAAGATCGATGCTGCAACGGGCAATGTGCTGACACGCGTCGATGTGCGCACTGGTGTGGACGATTCCGCCGCAGCGATGCGCGGCCCGCGAGGCTTAGCGCTGGACGAGACCCATCAACGGCTCTTTGTATTGAACAAATTCTCCAACACTCTGACCGTCGTTGATGCCGCTGCCAGCACGGTGCTGCATGAGGTGGACATCAGCGATCATGAACCGCTGCCCCCAGAGGTGAAGCAGGGGCGGGGGTTCCTTTTTGATGCGCGGCTCAGCGGTAACGGGACCAATTCATGTGGCATCTGTCACATCGATGCGGACCGTGATGGGCTGGCGTGGGACTTGGGCGATCCAGGTGGCGAGATGCTGACGGTCCTGGGCGCGAACCTTTCCATCCATGATTTGACGCCGCGCAGTCGTGTGATGCATCCGATGAAAGGGCCGATGGTCACCCAGACACTGCGTGGCATGTTCGGGGCGGCACCGTTTCATTGGCGCGGGGATAAGGCACGGCTCCAGGACTTCAATGGGACTTTTGCCAACCTGATGGGCGGTAGCCAAATCGATCCCGCAGACATGGACAAAATGGTGGCCTATCTCGAAACGCTGCGCCACCACCCGAACCCAAATCGCAATCTAGATCGCAGCTTGCCGACGAGCTTTGGCCCCGGCAATCCGGTGTCCGGCAGGACGATGTTTAACGATCACATCAAGTCGCACTGCATCACCTGCCACGCCCTCCCCACTGGTTCTGACAACAACATCGATCTGATGCAGGAAGTTGGATCTACGCAGCCAGTGAAGACCCCGCAACTGCGCACCACCTACCAGCGCGTGTTCATGGATCGTCGCAACGGTGCCAACACGCTTTCAGGTTTTGGGCTTTTGCATGATGGCACTGCGGGCGGGTTGAGCCTCCCGATTGTGCACCCTTATGTGCTCGATAATCTCAGCACCCAGCAGGAGTTCAATGACGTCACGGCCTTTGTGCTCTGCTTTGACACAGGCACGGCCCCCGTCGTCGGCTACAGCACCACCGTCACCAGCACGAATAGCGGGGACACGCAGGTTACGACCGATATTGCCTTGCTGGAGGCACGTGCCATCGCGGCGGATTGCGATCTCGTTGTGCGTGGTCGTCTTGGCAGTGTGACGCGCTCTTATCTTTTCAATGCCACCACCCAGACCTATCGCACTGACCGTGCGCTGGAGGGTAGCCTGACACGCAGCGCCCTGCTGGCGGGCCTGGGCGCTGGCGATGCGATGACCTTTGTGGGAGTGGTGCCGGGCGATGGACAGCGCTTTGGTGGCGATGTCGATTTAGATACCGTTCTGGATGGTGATGACGCCAACAACCGTAGTTACGATGGTGCTCCACGCATCACCACGGATCTGGCGGATCACGTCGCGGCACCCGGCGCGGTGGTGAACCTGGGGATCGGCGTGCTGGGCGGCAGCCTCAGCTACCAATGGTTCAAGAACAGTCAGCCCATCGGTGGTGCGACGGGCAGCACCCTGCAAATCGCTGCCGCAGCGGCGGGCGATGCTGGGACCTATTCGGTGACGATCACGAACACTCTGGGCAGCGCCAGCAGCCGCACTGCGGCGCTCCAGGTCTATCCTGCGCCGATCATCACGACTCAACCCGCCGCCCGCAAAGTGAACCAGGGGCAGACGGCTACGTTTTCCGTCACCGCCTCCGGCAATGGGGTGACGTATCAATGGCGGCGGGGCAGCAACGCCATCGCAGGGGCGACGACGCGGACTCTGACGCTGCGGGACACGGGGGCGGTGGATATCGCCAGCTATTCCGTCGTCGTGAGCAATGGCGCAGGGAGTGTGGCCAGCAATGTCGTCGCGCTGGACGTGGTCTTGCGTCCCGTGGTGCTGCCACTGAATCTGCCAGATGCCATCGTCGGGCAGAACTATACGCATACCTTGCTGGCGCAGAACAATCCGACGCGCTTCTCCGTCAGTGGCCTGCCGCGTGGACTGGCGGTCAACGTTCTCACGGGTGCGATCAGTGGTCGCCCGACAGTGAGTGGGCCACTTTTCACCGCGAAGGTGACGGCGAGCAACAGCGCTGGTTCGAGTGGTGCCGCAGTGATGGATCAGATGGCGGTGGTGCCCTTTCCGGCGGATGCGATTGGCACCTTCCAGGGGTCCATCCCGCGCGAAACGACGCTGAATGCCGATCTCGGAGGCCTGCTGGTCGCCACCGTTGGCAGTACCGGACTTTGCAGCGGTTATGCGAAGCTGGGGACGAAAACGTACCGCTTCAAAGGTGCACTGGATGTGACGGCCAGCGTGGATCCCCATCAATCGTTCACCATCGCCCGCAGAGGGATGAGCTCGCTGGAAATCACACTGACGCTGAATCCATTGACGCGATCCTTGAGTGCCACCATCAGCGATGCCCCAGCCAGTGTGACCTTCCCTGCGCGGCTGCCGACATCGACCCCGCTCGACTATGTGGGCAACTACACGTTGGTGATGAAGTTGGCACCGGGGGATCAATCCAGCGATGCCAATCCGCAGGGCTTTTCCTTCGCGGCCTTCAAGGTCAGCACGCGCGGCACGGCTTCAGGCACATTGAAGTTGGCGGATGGAAGTCGCGTGACGCTATCGGCTCCGGTGGCGCAGGATGGGTTCATCCGCGTGTCTCAACTGCTCTATTCAAATACGGGATCGTTGCTGGGTAGCGTGCGGATCGATCAATCGGATGCTAAGCGCCTCAATAGCTCTGCCCTCAGTTGGATGAAGAAGCCGCAGACGCGGTTCACGCGCCGATTCATGGCGGGCTTTGGACCTCTGGACCTCGTCGTGCGCGGCGGACCTTATGCGATCCCTGCGAAAGGGACGGTGGCGATGGGACTCACTGCGGGGGCACCGAATGCGAAGATGCTCTTTGCGGATGGTGGTGCACCTGATCCCGCGACACGGCTGGATGTGATGGAGATCGAAGTGAAGCCTGGCCATCCCGCGTCGCTGGCCATCACTTCGGCGAATCCGGGAGTCGTGAATCCGCGCCTCTACCCTGGCGTCGGCACTGCCTTCACGGCCGGATCGACAGGCAGTTTCAGTGGCACCTTTTTACTCAAGGACTTGGATACTTCCATCGCCTCGCAGCCGCTGCGGAGCCGCACGGCCAGCTTCTATGGAATGATCGTGGATGATGGCAGTGGTCCGCTAGGATACGGCTGGTTCATCCTGCCTGAAATGCCCTCCGCAGGTCCCCCGGCCACCACGACGCGCACCTCGCGCGAGCTTTCCGGCAACGTGCTCCTTTCACCGCTGCCCTGAACCCTTTCGCTGACCCCGAAAAACGAACAACACAACCCACAGAACAGGAAACCCAATGATAAAAACAACACGCAAACACCTCCACCGGCTGCTGTCAGGAACGGCGCTCCTCATGAGCGCGGTGACTGCCTCAGCGCACGTCGGATACAGTGGTCGCGATTTCGGGACCATCGTGCCGAATGCGCCCGCAGTCACGATCAGCAATCAATCCGTCACCAGCAACTATGGTTGGGCGGATGGAACGGACGAAGATTTCGGGGATAGCCACAAGGTGCGCCCGTACCGCTTCACCCTGGCCGCACCGGCCTTCGTCACCCTTACCTTCAGCGGCTCCACGAACGGCGGCACGAAGGATGGGAGCATCAAGCCTGGTGTATCGGTTTATCAGGGCCTGGCCCACTTGGCACCGATCACCAATGCGCCCGGAAGTGCTGACTACGATTACTCTGCGATCTCACAGGCCTACCTCGCTACGCTCTCCGGCGTTGCGAAGGAGGGGGCATTCCGTGCCCTGACCGACTGGCGGATGGGTGGCGACAATCAAACGGGACCGACCTTTGACTTTGAGGCAGTGGACGGCTTGAGCACGTTCACATACAAAGGCCACGCAGTGGATGGGGATTCCGCCCTCTACGGTGCAGGCGCGGGCATCGCTGGGGATGGGAACGCTGATGGGACGGTGACACTTTCTCTGGCACTACCTGCGGGTGATTACACGATCTTTGTTGGCGGGGCCGATTATGCAGGTCAGGCTCCAGTGCCCGATGCGGTGTCTTACGGTTTGGTGGGCACCCTCTCTGCCACGGCCTTCAACTACGTTGCGGGTGACCCAGCGGCTGGGGGGATCGGTTACCAACATCAAGTCACGCTTGATGCGCAAAGCGCTGGCAGCTTTAAGGGCCATGTGGGTGCTTGGAGCTGGGAGGACCAGGGCATCGCCCCAGCAGGTGGCGAAGGCTGGACGCATACGTCAAATTGGACAGCCATCACCGTCCAAGAAGCGACCGTGCTGACGGTAACGATGGCCAAGGACGCTGCTGTGCCCTACATCGGCACAGGCAACGTGAACGGTTTCGCGGCGGTGGATCACATGTTTCCTTCCCTGACCCTCTGGAAAAACTGGGACAATGACCTGATGCCCGAAAACGTAGCAACTGATTTGGGCTATGCCCCAGAGGACGCCAATGATCACCACACCTATGCCAACCGCAGTAATGTCGTTTGGGCGGAAGATCTGGAGTATGTTGATCACATCGAAAACAGCACCGAAGAAACGATCACTCGTTCCTGGGTGCTACAGCCTGGGCAGTACACAATGGCATTGGGTAGCGATTCGCCCTCTCTCTCCAGCCCACCCCGTCAGGGCTACAAGATCAGCTTTGCCACGGCACCGACCCTGATTGGCGACCCCGCTCCCGGCGGCATTGGCTATGGCTATACGGTCGTCGCAGATGTTGGTGATAGCGGCACCTTCTCCGATCATGTCGGCGCATGGAGCTGGGAGGATAACGCGCTTTTTGGTCCTGGCGATGAGCCAGTGGGCTGGACGCACACTTCCAAGTGGGTAGCGGTGCGCCTGCAACACGAAGGCTTTTTTACCGTCACGATGGCACGCGATGCCAACGTGCCTTGGCCTAGCGTCGGCGATCCGAGCCGCCTCGCAGACACCACTTCGATGTTCCCCTCGCTGACCCTTTGGCGCAATTGGGATAACGACGGTGGCGACCACCACACCTACAACAACCATGGCAACGTCGCCTGGGCAGAAGATCTGCGCTACGTCGATCACATCGACAATGCCACGGAGAACACGATTACTCGTACCTGGCGTCTGCCTGCGGGTGAGTACTCACTCGCGCTGGGCAGCAATGCGCCTGCGACCAATCCGAATCGTCAGGGCTTCAGCCTCAGCTACAATTTGGCGGCCGCAGACGCAGTCGTTGCTGGCGATCCGTCCGCTGGTGGCGTTGGTTATAGCCACACGATCAACGTCGCCCCAGGCAGCAGTGGCGGCTTTTCGAATCATGTAGGTGCGTGGAGCTGGGAGGACAACGCGCTCTTTGGCCCTGGGGATGATCCTGTGGGCTGGACGCACACCTCCAATTGGGTGGCAATGCATGTGCAGGCTCCTTTGACGATCAACGTGACGATGAGCCGCAATTCAGATGTGCCGTGGCCAAGCGTTGAGAATCCTGATCGCAAAGCGGATATCACATCAATGTTCCCCTCTCTGACCTTGTGGCGTGGTTGGGACAATGACGGTGCGGACTCGCACACCTACAACAACCATGGCCCTGTCGCCTGGGCAGAGGACCTGAGCTACATTGATCACATCGACAATAGCTCCGCAGAGACCATCACTCGGTCGTGGACGCTGCCTCCGGGCAACTATACCTTCGCGCTTGGCAGCAATGCCCCGGCGACGAATCCGAACCGCCAGGGCTACCACTTCTCCTGGACCACCAGTGCTCCGCAATGGACCACGCCGATGATCACGAAGCAGCCTGCCAGCCTCGCGTTGGTGGAAGGGAAAAAGGCCGTCTTTGGCGTGAAAGCCGTCGGTCCAGACCTGAGCTACGAGTGGAAGAAAGACGGTGCGACCATCGCTGGCGAGACTTCATCGACGCTGACGATTGATGGGGTTGGCTCCGCAGATGAAGGCAGCTATGTCTGCATGGTGCGTAACTCCGCTGGAGCCGTGGCTAGCAATCCAGCGACGCTGGAGGTGATCTCCAAGCCCGATGTGGATCCGCTCTCGTTCCCCGATGGCGTCATTGGGCAGATGTACCAATACACCGTCACCTGCCCAGAGCCTGCCACTAGCTTCCGCATCACCGGATTGCCACGTGGCTTGCGCTACAACAGTCGCACAGGCGAAGTCAGCGGCCGACCAACGGTGGCGGGTTCTTTTGATGTGAAAGTCATCGCGCTGAACAAGAGCGGCGCGGGTCTTCCCCAAGAGGATACGTTTGTCATCAACGCCATGCCCACGGGCACCACGGCGACCTTCACTGGTGCCATCGGTCGTGCGCCGACCTTGAATGATCACCTCGGTGGCAGCATCAAGGTCACGACCTCGACACTGGGTGGATTCTCTGGCAGTATCCTGCTGGGCACCAGCACCTATCGCCTCTCTGGCGTCTTGCAGTCTCCTCTAGGTTCCACCACGCCAACGGGCAGTGCCACCATCCTGCGGCGCGGTCAGGCCAGCCTGGCGCTCGCGTTCACCATTCGTTCCGATACCGGGATCATGACGGGGACTTTGAGCGATGGCACCACCACGCAGCCATTCACTGCCCGTCCGGTTGTGGATGACGCGGCACCGTTTGTGGCCAACTACACGCTGGCTATGTCTGTGGACTTCATGTCCGCTGGCGATGATGGCGTGCCGCAGGGCTTTAGCATCGGTGGCTTCAAGGTCAGCACCCGTGGTCTGGCCAGCGGCGTTTTGAAGTTGGCAGACAACACCAGCCTGCCCTTCTCTTGCCCCTTGGAAAAGAACGGCAACATGACGTTGTTCCGCCTTCTGTATCGCAGTACAGGCTCACTGCTCGGCGTGCTGAACATCGACTCCGCATCGTCATTTACGCTTGCGGCCTCCGAAGTCAGTTGGCTGAAAAAGGCCCAGGCTGCGAACTCCCGTGATCGCGTTTACAAAGCTGGCTTTGGTCCGCTGGATCTCGCCGTCGTCGGTCGTCCGTATGCGATCCCTGGGACGGGCGCTCTCGCCATGGGGCTCACAGCGAATGCGGCTGGCAATGCCATGCTGACCTTTGAAGAAGGCGGTGCCCCTGATCCATCAACGAATCTGGATGTGGCAGCGCTGGAAGTGAAGGAGGGCAGCCCCAAGGCCGCTGGCATCGTCTCCGCCAATCCTGGCGGCGTCACATTGACGCTCACCCCCGGCAAAGGCACCACCTTTGTACCCGGCGTGACCGGCAGCCTAAAAGGCAGCTTCAAGCTCACAGATGCAGCAGGCAACCGCACCGCGACCTTCACCGGCATGATTGTCGATGATGGGAGTGGCCCGGTGGGTTACGGATTCTTCCTTCTTCCCAAGCTGCCTGAGGCGGGTCCCCCAGCGACGACGCTGCGCACCTCTCCGATACTGTCCGGCAACCTCCTCCTGGAGCCGCTGCCTTGATTCCACGGAGCGGTGGGCGAGAGTCGCCCACCGCTCCCTTCTTTCCCCTTCATGTTCGCCCAAAAAGTCATCCTCCTCGTCGCGTCCCTCTGCTGTGTCGTGCCGCACGCACACGCTCACCATGGGCTGGATTTCTTGCTGGTGCAGGACGCCTATATCCCTGCACCCGGCGCGCTGACGCTCTATGGGGGCTTTGATTGGGCTCGCAAGTCTTCTGCCGACTTTTTCGCCACGGAGCCCGGTGCCATGATTGGCGTCTTGCCGGGATTGTCTTTTGGGATTGGCAGTGAAATCGCAGACGATGGCTATGGCTGGAACGCTTATTCCCTTTCTCCTTACTTGCAGGCACAGCTCATGCCCTCGTCATGGACCGAGCGTGTGCGCGTCGCGCTGCGTGTGGGTTATGATTTTAGCCTTAGTCCCTTTGAAAGCACCGCCATCGTCCCGGTGACGATCACTCGCCGAATTGTCAAGCCCGGCCGCAAGACGGTCGTCAGGACGGGCGGTACCTCTGGCGGCGGCACCACTCCACCGGATCCCTGCACCGGCCCCGATTGTACCAAATACCCGGCCAGACACGCCGGGCATTCCGCATCCACCAGTCGTACGACCGTTGTCACCGGCAAACCGATTGTCACCAACGAGACGATCACCGTTCTCAAAGCAGTGCGTACCTTCGATCATGTCGAGGGCATCTCCTCCCGCCTCATCATTGAGGCTGATCTCAGCGGCTCGGATCGGCTCGCCCTCAACCTGACGCACTTTAGCCCCAGCCATGGCCCCGCACAGCTCGGGTATGCAGCGGGTCTGCGCCATGCTTTTGCCCACGACTTCGCCATCAGCATCGAGGCGCTCGGTTCCTTTGACGACGATAACTGGCATGAGGCAGTGCTGGCCGCGCACGTGGGGCTGACCCATCATCTACTGGTAAAGTTTGGTGCCTCTGCCGGTCTTACCAAAGACACCCCGGACTTCTCCCTTCACACCGGATTTGTACTCCGCTTTTAAATTCCCATGAATGCCCCATCGTCAGCGATCAGCACCTCCCCCGCACCCCGATTGTGGATGATCGTCTTTGGTGCCATCGCGTTCATCATCAGCGCCAGCTTGTTTTTGTCCCGGCAGTTAAACCAAAGCCTGCCGCAGCCGTCACTGCCCATCCACAGCATCATCACCCATGATCTGGCGGCCATCGAGCGCAGCGGACAGACCGTTCACTTTTCCGACCTCAAAGGCAAGGTCCTCACCTGCGCCTACATCTATACCGTGTGCCCGCATGGCTGCGCCGCTGTGATCGGGCAGATGCAAAAGCTGCAGCAGAGCTTTGGCACCCGTGATGATTTTCATCAGGTCTCCATCTCTGTCATCCCAGAGCGGGATACGGCCAGCTTCCTGGCCAGTTACGCGCAGGGGCTGGGCCTGACGCCCGCAGACCCGTGGTGGTTTCTCAGTGGTGAAGAAAAGCCGCTCCACGACTTCATGACGCAAGAGCTGCGGCTCGAACCTGCCAAAACGATCCCAGAGGACGAACGAGTCAATCCTCTTGACCTAGCGGAGCACGATCTGCGGATCGTACTCATCGACCGGAAAGGCCGGGTGCGTGGATACTACAGCGTCTTTCACCCGCAGTCAGAGATCGCTGCGCTGATGTGCGATCAGCTTTTCAAAGATACCCAACGTCTTCTCAACGACCCCGAAGCCTGAACCCAAAACTCGAAACCATGAAACCAAAAATCACATTCCTGACCTTGGTCCTCGCCATCTTTTCCAGTGTCCTCAGCACCTTTGCTGGCGATAAGCCCGCCACGGTCCGCTACGAAGCCGAAGTCGCTGGCGTCATGTGCAGCGCCTGCTCCAAGAAGGTGCAAACCGCGATGGAGAAGCTCGAAGGCGTCAGCTCGGTCAAAGTCAAAGCCAGCAAAGAGCCAAACGTCGCCCTGGTCATCATCACCTCCACCAGCGCGACGCTCAGCAAAGAGGCCGCCATCAAAGCCCTTGGTTCCGATGCTAGCTCCTACAATGTCAGGAGCTTGACGAAAAAGGAGTGACCGCCGCCCTGCCTGAAAGTCCCGGTCGCGAAGTCCGAGCGAACGCAGAGTTCCTGAAGGGGAAACGTTGTACCCTCCCAAAAGTGGCCCAATGGCAGAAAAATATGCCTATTTGATCGAAATAAGGAAACTATACTTGCCTTAAAGTGCTATTATTGGCAGATTGAGCCATGATTGTGTCCCGGGCTGACCTCATCGCCGTCCTTCGCCAGTTCAACCCATGGTGGAAGGGCGAGCGCATGGCGGACCTGCCGACTTGGCGTCGAGCGGCCTTTGCCGAAGTGCGACAGTGGGTGAAATCGCCACCCGCTCCTCGTGCGATGCTATTGAGCGGTGCGAGACAGATCGGCAAGACGACGTTGCTACTCCAAGCTATTGAGAGCTTGCTCGGGGAGGGGGTGCCGCCAGGGCAGATTCTCTACGCCACGTTTGACCATCCCCTCCTGAAATTGGCTGGACTGGACGGTCTGCTGGAACTGTGGCGTGAGATCGAGCCTGCACAGAATGGACCTGAGTACCTGTTTTTGGACGAGATCCAATACACGAAGGACTGGCAGACCTGGCTGAAGCATCAGGTGGACTTCCACAAGGGACGACGCATCGCCGTTACTGGATCCGCTACGCCACTAGTGGTGGAAGGGCAGGAGTCGGGCACGGGGCGTTGGCACACCGTGCGGTTGGCGACGCTGTCCTTTTACGAATACCTGCAAATCAAGAAGGTGGAGGAACCGAAGTTACCACCGGTGACATCGTTGCAGCGGCTGCGGAATTGGAGCGAGGTGGACTTCATGCGCACTGCTACAGACGCAAAACCGCTGACAGGCCACTTCCATGATTACCTCATGCGTGGAGGGTTTCCGCAATGTGCGCTTGTAGAAAACGTGGTAGCAGCGCAAAAGCTGTTGCGTGAAGATATCGTGGATAAGGTACTGAAACGCGACATGACGGCGCTCTATGGAGTGCGGCGTGTATTGGAGCTGGAACAAACGTTTCTTTACCTCTGCCTTCATGACGGAGGGCTTCTGGACATGGTCGATCTCGGGAAGAATCTTCAGGTGAAAAAGCCGACCGCAACGAGCTACATCCATCTGCTGGAAGCCGCGCATCTCATCCATCGCCTACCGCCCTTTGGCTACGGAAAAGAAATCCTTCGCGGACGCTACAAGGTATATCTGGCGGATGCGGCCATCTCTCCAAGCGTGTTGCTCAAAGGCAAGTCCTTGCTCGATGACGCCGCCGCCATGGGGGCTGCGGTGGAGACTGCATTCTTTAAGCATGTGTTTACACGCTACTACCAGCAAAGCGTGGGCTTCTCCTACTGGCGTGGGAAGATGGACCACGAGGTGGATGTGATCGCGGAGGTCGAGGGGCGGCTGGTGCCGTTTGAGGTCAAGTATCGTCATCAAACCACTGGCTGGGGGGAACTCAAAGGCATGGTGGAATTCTGCAAGGAAAGGAAGGTTTCGCTGGGGTATGTCATCACGAAAGCAGCGAACGATTTCGGCTTGATGGAGAAGGAGATTGAACCGGGAACTACCCTGCAATTGTTGAAAATCCCAGCACCACTTGCCTGCTATTGGCTGGGCAAATCGGAGATTGACGGGCACGCCGATTCCTAGCCGCCCACGGACGATGCCTGCACCAATCCTTCGTCGGTAGCCCTTACCTCCCCAGTTTCAAAACGGGTGATCTGTGTGGCAGAAGATGAAGACTTGAGTTATCCTCCCGACCTGCATGCCCCGCAAACTTCTGTTCATCATTTCTGCCGCCTCTCTGGGGACGGTCGTGCCGCAATACTTGAGCCTGGGTTTCTCCCACATCCTCCCGAACGGGCTTGACCACATTCTCTTCATCCTCGGTCTGTTCTTCCTGACTCGGGATGCGTTTACGCTGTTGCTCCAGGTCACGCTCTTCACCCTCGCGCATTCGTTGACCTTGGGTTTGGCCATGGGCGGCGTGATCTCCGTGCCCACCGTTTGGGTTGAAGTGGCGATCGCGCTCAGCATTGCCTTTATCGGGATCGAGAACCTCTTCCAGGCCAAAATGAGCCGCTGGCGGCCTTGGATGGTATTCGGTTTTGGTCTCGTCCACGGGCTCGGTTTCGCCCATACCTTCCAGGAAATTCCCGTCGATGCGGTCTCTTTGCTCCCCGCACTTTTTAGCTACAACGTCGGCATTGAGCTCGGGCAGGTGGCCATCATCGGCATCGCACTCGGAGTTGTCGCCCTTTGGTGGCGGCGGGATTGGTACACCCAGTTCATCGCCCAGCCAGCCTCTGCCTGCATCGCCATCGTGGGTCTGTATTGGGCAGTGGAACGCAGTTTGTGAGAGACTGCCCCACACTCACGGCCCTGCTCCGCGCTTTGACGGTTGGTGTCGCTGGATCTGCAGACGCGCGAACTCTCGGACTTCGCTGATGTTCGGTGGAGAGTGAACAGGGGTGAGGAGCCGACACTGCGGGTGAAAATTTGCCAACTTGGCTTTGACAAGAATATCGTCATTGCGTATTTGCACGAACTCGCAAATAAAGCCATCGACCACAGATATGATTGTTGCCCTTATCGTCCTCGCTGCCCTCGCTGTCGCCTATGCGAACGGCGCGAACGCGAACTTTAAGGGGGTTGCCTCTCTCTTCGGCAGCAATACGACCAGCTATCGAACTGCGGTGATCTGGGCGACGGTTACCACGGTGGCGGGTTGCGCTGTCGCGGTGGTGGGTTCTTCCGCGATGCTTCATGCCTTTTCTGGAAAGGGTCTCGTGCCTGACGCGCTAGTTGGCCAGCCTGCGTTCCTGCTCGCGGTCGCCGCAGGGGCAGCGATTGCTAATCTGGTGGCGACTCAGTTGGGCTTCCCGGTGTCAACGACTCACATGCTTATGGGTGGGCTGCTCGGCACCGGGTTCGCAGCGCAACCGGACGGAGTGGACTATGCCAAGCTCTGGGATTCATTTGCGAGGCCGTTGATCCTGGCACCGATCATCGCGGTGGGGATCGGTGGCGGACTGTATCTGGTGCTGAAGCTCTTGCGACTTGCGCCAGACCACCGCACGCGAACCCTGGATGTCCTTCATTTCCTGAGCGCTGGCGCAGTGTGCTTTGCACGTGGGCTCAATGACACCCCAAAGATGGCCGCGCTGCTGGTGGGCGTTGCGGGGCTGAGCGGGCGGATGGCCATGCTACTCATCCTCGTCCTGATGGCGGTCGGTGGGCTGATCAGTGCGCGGCATGTCGCCCATACGCTTGCCCACAAGATCACCGACATGAATCCTGGCCAGGGTTTTGCGGCCAACGTCGCCACCTCCGTCCTGACCACCACGGCCAGCTTCCATAGCCTACCCGTTTCCACCACGCACGTCTCAGTCGGTGCATTGCTGGGTATCGGCATCAGCACCCGGCGCGCGAGGTGGAAGACGGTGGTCCCCGTATTGATGGCCTGGGTGGCCACGCTGCCATGTGCGGCGCTGCTCTCTGCCCTCATCTACAGTCTCATCCGATAATTTTCTCCGATGAAAACCAAAATAATCGCGCTCTATGCGCTAATTACCACAACCGCACAGGCAACGCCCTCAGGGTTCAACAACCTACCCTCCACCGATCTGGTGCCCGACCGTACTGTGGCAGTACAGACCTGGAGCAGCTTTGGCGGCCCCAATCAGTTTGCTGCCAACGGGCCTGGTAAGCAGTCTTTTTGGATGGGCTTCAAGACGGGCCTCGCGCTGGTCGAAGGCCTGAACCTTGAGTGGGGTCTGGATAGCCCATTGGGACTTGATCAAAGCGGGCCTCTCTTTGGACAGACCAAGATCGGACTTCACCCCTGGGAAGGTGGTGCCTTCTCTCTCGGCGTCGCAGGTATCGCGCTGACAGATATCAGCAGCGCTGGGGATCCCTTCAGTTATGCGGTGTTGAGCCATGATTTTGGCCCTGTGCGGCTGCATGGCGGCTACGGACTCCAAACCAACGGCAATAGCTACCTCTTTGGCATTGACCACACATGGAACCTCAATGGTCAAGATCTCAACCTCAATGCCGACCTTGTCCAGACACGCGACGAAGATGGCTGGATCGCTGCTGTCGGGGCTAAGTATGCGCTCAATAGGCACATCATGCTAGAGAGTTGGGTCAACCTCCCAGACCAAGGGGAGGCCAGCGCCATTCTCAAGATCAACTTCATCTTCACCTTCTGATCACCCATTCATTTTATCCAACCCACAACGCACCATGAAACACACCCTCCTCGCCATCTGCCTCGCCTTCGCCAACCAGCTTCATGCAGACATCGGGCTCATTAGCCCGGCTGAAGCCCAGGCCCTGATCGAAAACCCAGATGCCTCCAAGCGTCCCATCGTGTTGGACACACGCGGCGGCTACAAGGACTACTTCCGTGGGCATCTTCCCACTGCTCACCACATCAACTTTGACACCCTGCGTGGCACCAATGAAGCCGTGCCGGTGCAGTATTTGCCTGATGACCTCACCAAGGCGCTGCTCCTCCGCGCTGGGGTGGATAAAGGCCGCACCCACATCATCTATGCCACTGGAGACAAGCTCCCGAACGATGAAATCCTCAGCACCAGCATGGTGGTTTACGTGCTGGAAAAGTTCGGCATTAGCGACATCAAGGTCGTGGACGGTGGCCTCGCGGGATGGGTCAAAGCAGGCTTCACTCCAGCCAAAGACTACTTCGGCAATCCCGCTGGCAGCTTGCCCGAAAAGGGCGATGTGCGCATCGGTGTCGATATCGCCGCCGTGCAGGCCCATGTGGGCAAGCCAGGGGCACTGCTGGTCGATGCCCGCCCGCTGAACGAGTATCAGGGTGACGATGATGTTTGGCTGCGGAAGGGCCATATCCCTGGTGCCCTCAGCTTCCACTGGGCACGCCTCATGGACGGAGATAACACCCACCAATTCAAAGCCATCGCCGAAATGAAGACAGAGCTCGAAGCCGCTGGCATCACCCCTGATAAAGACATCATCTGCTACTGTGGCACGTCCCGCGAAGGCAGCCTTTTGTTCTTCACGCTGAAGCACGTCCTCGGTTATCCCAAGGTGCGGCTCTTTGAGGGCTCCTGGAAAGAATACGTGTGGGCGCAAAACAAATCCCTACCTGCCGAGATCGGTGGCACGGCAGCGGGGAAATAGCCTTTTGGTTGGACTATTTCACACTGCGCCGCCGTCTGGGGCTGCGGCGCAGTTTACTCCGATATTTTGCGTTGCATTCACCGTCCGCTCCGTTCACACTTGAAGGCGTGACCACTACCCATTCTAGCCGCCGATGGCTCTACCTCCTGGCTTTGTTCCAGTTGGTGGGGGGGCCTTTGGTGTTGATGCAGGTGATGGTGTTTTGCAAGATCACCGCACGTGAGGTGCCGGTGCAGGGGGTCGTGAAGGCGATGGTGACGGCGCTGGAGAGCCCTGAATTTCAGTCGCAGTTGACGGCTTCAAATGACCTTCGTTCCGAACAATCGGGCACCACGCTTCCGCCAAAGAAGATCGGCGCTGACAAGAAGATCTTCGGGACAGAGTGGCGCGCACAGCCGCTGCCTGTGGCTCTCCGGTCTGCCAACATGACGTGGCAACCCTTGGAGGACGCGTGCCTGTCTGCCTGGCCCCAGGCACCGCCTGCGCCGCCGCCGCGACTGGCCTGATTCCCGCCCCGTAGCACCCCGGACCGCACGGCACGATGTCGTAGCGCTGGCCCCGGTGCGCCGCTGCCTGCCGTCGATGCCGGATCTCCGCATCCGTACCTGCGTTGGCTTTGCAAGCTTCAGTCACTCGCGTCCAATCGTCATTTGATCTCCTCTCAACACTTTATGAAACCCATTTCTTTTTTCAGTTTGATCCTCTTCGCTCTCCCCGCAGTGGGACAGGAAACCAGTTCTCCTCCCGTCGTCGATCTCGACGAAATTGTCGTCACCGGTAAGGCAGATGACCTCCTTGGCATCGTTCCATCTGCCTCGCAGGGTCAGGCAAGTGCCGAAGACATTGCCCGGCGACCCTACCTCCGCCGGAGTGAGATTCTGGAGACGGTTCCAGGGTTGATCACCACCCAGCATGCGGGGGGCGGCAAGGCCACCCAGTACTTCCTGCGCGGCTTCAATCTCGATCACGGCACTGACTTCGCCACCAGCATCGACGGCATGCCGATGAATCTCAAGACGCACGCCCATGGCCAAGGTTACACCGATCTGAACCCGCTCATTCCAGAGCTGATCCAGCGGGTCGATTATGTGAAGGGCACGTACACCGCCGCCAATGGCGACCTCTCTACCGCTGGCAGCGCGGACTTCTTGCTCTTTGACGTGCTGCCTCATGACATCGTGAGTGCAGAGTTCGGACGCTATGGCTGGTATCGCGGTCTCATTGCTGGGTCGTTGGACTTAGCTGGGACACCCGCCATCGAGGTCAATGCCAGCGTCAAGAATCCAGCCCCTGTGACAGTGGCCGATCCTGAGACCCTGACGTATGCGCTGGAGTACAATGCCTACGAGGGTCCTTTTGATTTGTCGGAAAACTTCGAGCGCTGGAACGGGCTACTGCGCTACTACCGGGGAGATGCGGACAATCACTTTGCGGCGACCCTGATGGGTTACCGTGGTTCTTGGACATCGAGCGATCAGATCCCACAGCGTGCGGTTGATCGCGGGATCATCTCACGACTCGGCTACCTTGATCCGACCAATGGTGGCGAATCGCAACGCTACTCGCTGAACCTGGAATGGGCCACTCGGGAGGGCGATGTCGTGACGCGCGCCAATGTCTATGGCATCTACTACGACTTGGATCTCTTCAGCAACTTTACCTACTTCTTGGATTATCCAGCGCATGGGGATCAGTTTGAACAGGCGGAACAGCGCTGGATTTTTGGTGGCAACATCGCGCGCACTTGGGAGAGGCAGAGCTTTGCGGGCAAAGAGGCCGACTTTACCCTGGGCCTACAGACGCGTCATGACTTGATAGACGGCATTGGCCTCTGGCGCACGCAGCAGCAGGATCGCTTCAAGAACATTCGCCAAGACGATGTGTATGAGGCCAGCGTCGGTGTGTATGCGGATAGCGTCGTGCATTGGAACGACTGGTTCCGCACCCAGGTCGGCCTGCGTGGGGATGTGTTCTACTTCGACACCGCCAGCAACCTCGCCGCCAATAGTGGCGATGATTTTGATGCCATCGTCAGTCCCAAGGTCAGCGCAATCTTCGGCCCTTGGCACGAAACGGAGCTCTATCTGAACTTTGGAACAGGGTTTCACAGCAACGATGCGAGGGGCGTCACTACCGTCATCGATCCAAATACCAATGAGCGCATCCCAACGGTGGATCCCCTGGTTCGCACCATGGGCGCTGAGGTCGGGATCCGCACGCAGGCCATCCCGAAGCTCACCAGCACTCTGACCTTCTTTTGGCTAGAGTCGGATAGCGAGCTTGTCTATGTCGGCGATGCGGGCTTGAACGAAGCGGGCCCAGGGTCTCGCCGCTTTGGGGTTGAATGGAGCAACTACTGGCGGCCCACCGACTGGTTCAGCATGGATGCTGAAGTCGCGCTGACGCATGGCCGATTTGTGGATGCTGGCAATGACGACCACATCCCCGCCAGCGTCCCCGTGATGTTCAGTGGCGGCGTCAACTTTGGTGCGCAAGGTGATGCGGACGGCTTCTTTGCCAACATCCGCGCGCGTGCCTTTGGCAGACGCCCGCTGATCGAAGACAACAGCGTCAAAGGCAAGTCTAGCTTTCTGGTCAATGCAGGCATCGGCTATCGCAAGAAGAATTGGGAGGCTGCTGTCGAGTGCCTGAACCTCTTTGATCGCAACGACAACGACATCGAGTACTTCTACGCTAGCCGCCTGCCAGGCGAGCCCGCTGCCGGCGTGGATGACATCCATTTTCACCCCACAGAGCCCCGCTCCATCCGGTTGCGGGTGACGTACAAGTTCTGAGCCGCAGTTCCCAGCCCCGCCTGCCACCCATCGAGGTGGGCGGGGCAATGCGGCTGAGGTTTGGCGGCCTGATTGGTACGACAGGGATGGGAGTTGCCCAACTCAGCACGGATTGCTTTTTGATTCCAGGGCCTTTAGCTTCTGGGAACTATGATGCCCCGCTCTCGCCGCTCGCAATGTCGCCCCTTCATTCTCGTCGTCGGTAGTTTGAGTCTGATCTTGCTGCTTTCTCAGTGTTCGAGCTTGGGGCCTTCCCTTTCGGCAGGACAACGTCCTGACATCAGCCGCGTTTCTGTCTCCACACCACGATTCACGAGCAAGGCTTACACCCAGCCCTCCGGCATCGATACCTCAACCTCTGACAAATGGGCATCGCGTGCAGAGCGATGGAGTGGCGGCGATAGCATCGTGGGTCTTGTCGGTGGAATTGTGTCCAATTCGATAGCGATCGGGCAGCAGACTGACTTTGTCTCCAGAAACGCCAATTCGTTCGCGCAAGTGGAGGCGATCCTGCGCAGCAACATCGGCCCCTGTGTCCAACGCGCGACCAGCAATGCTGCACAGACCTCCGTCATTGCGCCGCGCCTTGCCCCTAGCGGCCCTTCACGGATTCACAGCACCATCCGCCAGTTCGGTCTCGTCCGCACCGGGACGGATCGCAACGGAGAAGTCACCCTCTCTCCACAAGTCGTCATTGATTACACGCTGACCAATGACCACGGCCAAACGGTGTTTGCCTGGACATCCCCGCCGATCACCAGCACGCACGGTTATCCTCTCTACGCCTACTCCACCAACGCCAACCTCCTCGTCAACGAACTGACCAACGCCTGCGACCAAGCCGCACGACAATTCAAAGTCGCGCTCAACCAGTCCCTGCGACGCTGAGGTGAATCGCGATTCACTCCACCTTGAGCACCCCGTTCATGACCATCCAGTGGCCGGGGAAGGTGCAGAGGTAGGGGTAGTTTCCTGGGTCTTTCGGGGCGGTGATGTGGATGGTGAACGTGCCTGTGGGGTTGGTCATGTCGGTGTAGGCGATGACGTCTTCGCTCTCTGGCACATAGTGACGGGCGAGGCCCTGCGGGTCTGCGATCATGAGATTGCATGCGGCACCGAGGCGCTGGAGGGAACCCGGCTTTGCTAAGAGCCAGTTGTGGGGAACGACGTCGGGATTCTTGAAGGTGATGCTGAGTTTTTCCCCGGCTTTGGCTTTGAGTTCCTTCTGCACGTATTGCAGGCCCAGCGCAGCTTCGACGACGAGTTCGCGCCCCCGTTCTCCTTTGGCCCAAGGATTGGGTTTCGCGGCCGGTGGGGCGGTGAGACCGATCTGCGCGGCGTGATTGGTCTTGGCGATCTGGGTGTAGCCTGCGAAGCCGGTGAAGGGTTCGGCAAGGGCGTGCACTGTCATGAACAGATCTTGGCCGCTGCTGAGGTGCAGGTGAATCTGATTGGCGGGAATGATTTGTGGGATCTCGATGAAGATCGTTTTGCCATCATCTAGCTTCTGCTCACTGCGGATCTCCAGCGGGTCGTGGCCCGGAGTATCCGCATACTTGACGGAGTATTCGGGCGAACCGTAAGCGGCGCTGTAGTGGTAGTTCCAGCATTGGGCAAAGCTGGTCGCGGCATCGATCGAGGCGGGGTGATTGAAGTGGAGCAAGACACCGTTTTCGCGCGCTTCAAATGCCACTGGCACTGGCTTATCATTGCCGCCTGTGAAGCGGACGCGCTGGAAGCAGCCATCCTTAGGCGTGTAGGTGCCCCAGCCTTGCATGCCATTGACATAGAGGTGTCCATCGTTCGGATTGAATCGAGCACACTGCGGCCCTGCATCGAAGTTTCCGCTGATTTTCAACGCCGCCGATTGCCAGCGGCCCTTGACGTTCTGTCGCATCACGAGCCAAGCGCTGCCGCCGCCGGAGGAGAGGTGCACTAGGTTGCGTGATGCAGACACTCCTGTCTGCTCGCCACTCAACGACACCCACTTTTCACCGGTGATGAAGGCCTGGCTGCTGGCGCTATTGTCTTCGCCTCGGGGCATATACAGCAGCACGGGCTCGGGCGGTTGGCCGTTCTTCGGGCCGCCTGCACCAAAGTGCGCGCCGAGGTTTTGATCCAACTCGATCTGGCAAATGCTCGTCGCGGGTGTCCAGTCGCCTTCTTGGACACTGGTGGTGACAAAGCGTCCGTCGGGCGAGAGGCCGAGGCCGTTGGGATTGCGGAAACCGGTGGCCAGGACTTCTAGTGCGGGCAGGATGCCCGCACCACTCCCGACAGGCAGGATGCCTGTCCTACACACGCCTTGATTCCCTGAGGCAAAGTACCATCGGCCTTCCTTGTCTTGCTCCAGCCCGACGACGAAGTCGTGGCCGCCGGGGGAGGTCTGCATCACGTTGGTCACGCACTCATAAAAGTCGGCTTCATCATCGCCGTTGAGGTCGTGCAGACGGGTGATTTGATCGCGACCGAGCACGTACAGTTGGTCCTTCACGACCTTCATGCCGAGCGGTTGATGCAGGCCGGTGGCGAAGCGTTTCCAACGCAGGTTCTCCAGCTTTTCATCAATGCCTTTCACGAGCCACACCTCGCCTGTCATCGTGGCGATAGCGGCAGTGCCATCGCTGAAGAAGTCGTGGGCACTGATGAAGAAGAGCGTGCCGTAGGGGTTCTCAAAAGGGAGGGTCAGTCGGTCGGTGGCGAAGGGCGTTTGCGTGCCGAGCTCGCCTTTGGTCTCGATCCACTGCGGCCATTGGGATGGGCCGCCTTTCGTGAGCGGGGTGAGATCTGTTTCATCGCCGCGAGCTGTGACAAGATGATCTTTGCCATCGGCGGTGTAAGAAAAGATGACCTCTTTCCCGTGCCGATAAAAGCCGTGGTAAGTGCCCTTGTGTTCTGTCTTTGATTTGGCGATGACCTTGCCATCCATCGGTGCGCCTGCCATGAAGCCATGGCGTGTGTCATTGAGCTTGATGAAGCCACCGCTCCACGTCACCGGAAAGGAAAGTGTCTCCGGGTCAAAGACGGCGGACTTGTCATCGAATCGGACACAGATGCCCTTTGGCAGATTCAATCCTGCACCTTTGAAGACCCCACTGAAAACGCTACCCAGATCGCTGTCAGCAAAACGGCCATCCTTCCAGGTCGTTTGGTCATTCTGATTCCCCCAGTGGCCCTGCTGTCCGCCATCGACTCCAGGGAAGGGCGCGATCAGTTCGGGCAGAGGCTTTTGCTTCATGAAGTGCAGCGCTTGCTTGGCATAAAAGTCAAAGACGCGGTCGCGATTGACGAACTCCTGCCAATGCTGGTTGTCTGCCTTGTTCAAGGGAGGGAGATCTGGAGTGAAGCCGACTGGCTCTGGTGCGATGACTTTTGCGACGGCGGCACCGAGATCGTCAAAGCTCCACAAACCCAGAGTGTTATCCATGCGGAGGCGCGGGGCATTGCCTGGGCGCGGCTTCATCACGCCTCGTGAGAGGCGGACGTCATCGACGAGCCCATCGCAGCCGATGGTGCCTTCGACCAGACGACCAAAGGCGATGTTCTCTGCACTGGCAGGCTTGACTGGGCCTGCGGTGCCAGTGGGTTTTTCAAAGACGTTTTTGCCATCGATCCACAGCGTCACGAGTTGATCACTGACGCTGGCGACGAGGTTGTGCCACTTGCCATCGCAGATGTTGATTTTGGAGTCATAGTCACCACCACGCCCCGGCATGTAGAGCGCCAGCGTGCCGCGACCAGCATGAGTGTAGAGCTCCCAATGGGTGCTGGCAGACTTCGGATTGCAGGCGACGAGGATGTTGTAGCGGTCCTTGCGATCTAGCTTTGTGCGGCATTCGATGCTGAAGGGCAGGGTGTGGAAATCCGGTTTGCCGTCGATGACCAGTCCACCGGAAAGAGCCTTGCCAAACTCATCGCTGAGCGAGGGGACACCACCGGCCTTGGCCGCTGCGCTGGGTTGCGTGGCTGTGGCCTTCGCTTTGGCTTCATCCCAGGTGCGATACTTTGGCTTGGGACCGGGCAGGTTGTCATCGAGTTGTGGGATCAGCCAGCCCAATCCATCGAGGTTGTCGTGCAGGCGTCCTTCAGCGTCTTCGTTGGTGTGATTGAGGATGCTGATCGGTCCATTGTATCCACTTGCGCGAATGATGCGCAGCACCTTCACGTCCTCGGTGCCGATACCTAGCGGGAGGATTTTGCGGCCTTTGGCATCGCCATTGATGTCCATGCCGTTCAAGTTCAGGCAAAGCAGATGAGGCAGGAGGAGCGGCAGCACCTTTGCCAGCCGATCCAGGTGCCCGTGGCCGTGGTGCAAATTGTACACGATGCCGATGTTCTTGATGCCCTGTGCCTTGAGGGCCTCCGTAACAGCGAGCGCATTCTCTGGCTCGCCACCCCACCCGCCGTGGTTGTAAATGCCGACCTGGCAGCCCTGGGCTGCTGCTGCCTCGCAGATCGGTTTGAAGCGGGCGACTTCTTTTGCAATCCGCGCTGCTTGATCTGCCGCATCTTTCACTGCAATGGGTTCACCACTGCCGCTGATCCACAACTGGGGATGCACATCGTGCTTCTTGAAGAGTTCTAGCGCATCCTTCGCCTCCTCATTCAGGGTGCCAGGGAACCACCAGCCCAAGAGCTCGACGTGGTGTTTCTTGAGGGCCTTGAGTTCATCATCCCATTGGGGGATGTGCTCCTTGCGGTAGTCATAGACGAATTTGGTGATGCCCAGCTTTTCCAACATCGCCGCCCGCTCCTCCGGCCCACGCTTATTGGCATCAAATGGAACAATGCACCACGCAGCGAGGTTGGGTCGATCAAAGACGGAGTCTGCGGCCTTGAGGGGACTGTGGGCACAGGCCGAGACGATCCATAGGCTAAGGAGGCGAAAGATGGGCTTGGAGGTCATAAAATCGAATTGATTACACTACGCATTCTGATCGGTGGGCATTTTGATTTTCAGCACATGTTTGGGCGACAGTTGCGTCGTTCCTGGTCTTTTTGGCGTGCTTACAAGTCGCTTGCCACGCTTTCATGGTGGGAATAAGTGTGCAACATTCTTTCCCTCTTCGTCTAGACAAACTCTCGAATGAGGAGTGAACAAGGACATGAACGCCACGCACATCACCGACATCAAGATTAAGAACTTCCGAGGACTCGCGGAACTGGAGTTGTCTGGGCTCCAAGCGGTGAATCTGATCGTCGGCCAAAATAACGCGGGGAAAACGTCCCTCCTGGAGGCAATCACTGCCGTCGCTGCCCCCAGTATGATCGAGAAGCTCCCGGGGCTGTTTCGCACTCAGGCAAGTGAGACATCGCAGTTCTTTGCCACAGATCATGGCGGAGTCGCGAGCCGTTACTTGCGGTGGCTTGTGGCAGATGGCGGTTCAGGTTCCGAGATTGTGGCGCAAATTGAAGGGGGCGAAACCTGCCTTACTTTGTCAAAGGGATCTTTGCCAGCAAGACCTGAGCGCGGCTACAAATGGCAATTCAGTGCCGAAGAGTATGCGGCAGGCTGGTTCAGCCGTGACAAGGTACAGCTCAAGACTAGTGTGGTCTCGGTTCAGCATAGCACTCCAGAAACATTGGTGCCCAGTTTTGCGGATGCGGTGCGGTCTCCTGCAAACGAGGCTTTGATGGTGAAGATTCTGAACAAAGTGGATGAACGAGTTCAGTCCTTGCGCCTCGACTACGCCAAGAATGATCCGTTTATCTCGGTGGACGTTGGCTTGAGTGAGCGAGTCCCGCTGCCTCATGTAGGCCAAGGAATTTATCGCATGGTCGCGATCCTTTCGGATCTTTTGGGGCAGCGTCCGCAGATTTGTCTGATTGATGAAATTGAAAACGGCATCCACTACACGGCATTGAATCAGATTTGGAGGGGGATTGCGGAGATTTCAAGAACGCTCGGTGTTCAGGTCTTCGCCACAACGCACAGCCGTGAGTGCCTAGAGGCTGCGAATCGAGTCTTCTTTGAGGAAGATCCGGCAAGTGAAAGTGATTTTGCGGTGGTCCAACTCATGAGAGCGAGGGGCAAAGTGATCGGGAAAGTTTTGGGCGAGACGCGGGTGGATGCTGCCTTAGAGAATGACATCGAACTGCGCTGAGTCATGAAGCAAAAGAGCCCGCAGGAACACGAGTGCGATCATATTCTGATCGTGGAAGGACACAGCGACTTGCTCTTCTATGCCGCAGTGTTGCATCACTTAGGGCGCTTGAACGGAGTGTTTATCAAAGCATTCCATGGCAAATCAAAGATCCTCCACCGCGATCTACTCGCGGACTATCTGAACGCTAAGTTGTTAGCCGAGAAGAAGACCATCGGTATCCTGATCGACGCAGACGATACCGCGGACGGTACCATCCAGGCGCTGTCACAACGGCTCGATGAGATCACTGGTCTTAAGCTGACGGAAGGGACTTGGTGCGAACAGGAGGCGTCCGCACGAATTGGGTTCTTCGTTGCACCCGATGGCCAGTCGCCTGGCGAAATTGAGACGCTGGCATGGTCAGCCCTTGAGGAGGGCGCAAACATTGTGGCGATGAAGCAAGCGGTGGACGATTATCTTGGCAAGATGAGACAGCTAGGCTGGCCCGCACATAGCCCTGACAAAGGCCGAATCGGGGTCTATTTGGCTGCGGCTTATGACGAGGATCCACGGCTGGGGCCTGGGGCAAGAGAAGGGAAATTCGACTTCTCCGCGCCTGGATTCGCCCGCTTACGCTCATTCCTTGAGGTGCTGCCCCAAGGGGATTGATCCGGTGAGCGGTTTAGCCACACGCACTCACGCACACCCAGACTTGCCGACCATCTTCCTCAATGTCGGTAGCATGCTGGAGTACAGCGTTGTGCCGCCGGCGCGGCTGAGCTGCTCTGAGATCAGTTCTGTCTCGGATTCGACATCGGCGGGGAAGATCTCGTCTTGGCGGTGATCGCCACAGGAGCCGCAGACGTGGACGTAAGGGGAGTTGGCGTCGCGGCTGATGACGGCGGTCATGTCTTTTCCGTTGAGGGAGAGACTCTGGAGAGCATGGCCATCTGCCATCTCTTCCAAAGTGACGGAGATGTCCGGGCCCGCAGTCTTGCGCCGGAATTGAAATCCTGGGAGGCTCTCATCCAGCACACCACCCAGCCGCTGGGCTACCCAGGCACCCAGCAGCAATGCCGCGACGCGATGGCCTTTGGCATGACGGATGGTGATTTCCTCAACGCGCGGCAGGCTGGCGCAGGCGACTTGATCTTGAAAGCAGGCAGCTAGGGCGAGACGGACAAAGTGGGACCGTGTCCAGCTCAGATCGCGGATGTCCAGTTTTTCGCCGCTGTGTTCGCGGGCATCGGTCAGCACATCGATCTCTGCACAGGGATTGGCCCAGGTTGCGCTATCCACGATGAGCGTGGCGATGCGGCTGGAGAGGCGCTCTTCAAAGTTACGCGTCAAGGTGCCCTGCCACCAGACGACCAGGGGCAGGTCGGAGTCGAGGTGGGCAAAAACGATGTTCTGGACCTGCGCTGCGTCACCGCCATCGAGAAGAAAGGAGATCTGCTCGCAACAGACAGTTTGCTGCCCTTGGTAAGGTCTGCAAAGCGCATTGATCCAGGCGCGGGCGCGTGGCTGCCCTTGGGTGGGGCGGCTGAGGATCATCAGCGCACGGCAGGCATGCTGCGCGGTGATGCCGTCCAGCAGGGCGTTGTTGCGTCCCAGGTTTGCGATCTCTTCGCTGTAGATGGCGAAGTTGATCAGCGATGCGCGGGTCTTGGCGTTGTCTGCCTCCCAGAGCTTTTTCAGTTCCTTATCCACCTGCGCCAGTGGCACCTCCATGCCCAGTTGGGCAAAGGCTTCTTCGGCAGGATCTGCAGTGGCGGTTGGCATGGGGGTTAAAAAAGCAGGGGTTAGAGGAGGCGCCATTCGCGACCGTCTGCACTCAGCAGATTGTCAGCCTCCACGGGGCCCCAGGAGCCAGCGGGATACTCGCACATCGGCGGTGGGGCATCGCTCTTGTGCCAGGCCTTCTGGATTTCATCGATGAACTTCCATGCGTTCTCCACTTCGTCGCGACGGGCAAAGAGGGTGGCATCACCCGCCATGGCATCCAGCAGCAGGCGCTCGTACGCTTCTGGGCTGGCATTGCCAAAGGAGGAGCTGTAGTGAAAGTCCATCTTCACCTGCTGCATGCTCAGGGCCTGGCCGGGTTGTTTGCAGAGGATGCGCAGCGCGATGCCTTCGTCCGGTTGGATGCGGATGACAAGGGTGTTTTCGCTATTGAGCAGCAGCTTGGAGGTCGCGAAAGGTACCTGCGGTGGCTTCTTGAAGTGCACGGAAATCTCCGTGGCCTTCTTTGGCAATTGCTTGCCCACTCGGATGTAAAACGGTACGCCCTGCCAGCGCCAAGTATCGATCATCAGGCGCAGCGCCACATAGCATTCGGTCTTGGACTCTGGGTTGACGCGGTCTTCCTCCCGGTAGCCGACGCGTTGCACGCCATCCACAGACCCCGCGCGGTATTGCGCCCGGATGACGTTCTGCGCCACTGCCTCCGGCCCGATGAGCGGGCGTAGGGCGCGGATGACCTTTACCTTTTCATCGCGCACGGAGTCCGCGCTCAGGTCGGTCGGTGGCTCCATCGCGACGAGGCTGAGCAACTGGAAGAGGTGGTTTTGCACCATGTCACGCAGGGCACCAGCGGTGTCGTAGTAGCCACCGCGGCCGCCCTCCATCCCCAGGTTTTCCGCGCAGGTGATCTGCACGTGGTCGATGTAGCGGTTGTTCCAGTTGGGTTCAAAGAGCGCGTTGGCAAAGCGCAGGACCATGATGTTTTGGGCGGTTTCTTTGCCCAGGTAGTGATCGATGCGGTAGGTGTCTGATTCGTCAAAGGTGGCGTTGACGGTGTCGTTCAGCTTGCGGGCACTGGCGAGATCTTTGCCAAACGGCTTCTCGCACACCACACGCGCCCACTTGCCTTCCGCGCCTTCGTTGAGGCCCGCCTCGCGCAGCAGTTGCATGATCGGCTCAAAGAACTCCGGGGCAGAGGCCAGGTAAAAGAGGCGATTGGCCGGGGTGCCACGTTCCTGGTCGTATTGATCCAGCAGGACCTTCAGGGACTTGTAGCCTTCGAGATCTTGGAACTCGCTGCGGTGATAGTGGATGCCTTGGGCAAAGGTGGCCCACAGTTCATCGTTGTGCCCTTGGCGGGAGTGCTTGCGATTGGCGGCTTCCAGTTCGGAGCGGAAGACCTCATCGGGTTTGTCCCGACGCGCAAAGCCCACGACCTTGAACTGCGGTGGCAGATCGCCACAGGCAGCGATGTTGTAGAAGGCGGGGATGAGTTTGCGATGCGTGAGATCTCCGGTCGCACCGAAGATGACGACCGTGCAGGGTTCGGCACGATTGCGTTGAAAAAGAGTTTCCTGGAAGGGGTTTTCCATCATGTAGGGGTTCTAAACGATACGCTGCCCGAGCGGACAGGGGCGCGGAGACTAGCAGACCTTGCCACCCAGTGCAAGAAGTGCCGTCCCGCAGGCACAATGTCCGTTCCAAGTCCGGCAGGGATTGTGGCACGCGGGCGGGAGACAGATTTGTCTGGTCAGCGGCAGGGTTTCTTGCTTTTATCTGGGTACCGTCATGAAGGAACTGTCGCCCACAGACTTTCTTCCCGCGCGCAGGCCGCGGGGCTTTTGCGGCTATGGGCGGATGGTCGCGGGCATGGGCCTAGTGCTGCTGGGGTCGGCTTTTGGGGCGGACGTGTCCCCTGTGGCGGCGGGGGCTGATCCGGATCTGCCGCAGCCGCTGGACGCGGCAGCCTTGCAGGAGTCGCTCTCCCAATCCCCCTTTACCCGCACGGTCAATCCTGCTGAAAGTCTGCAACTCACTGGCGTTGCTTTCATTGATGGAAAGCCCGTCATCACGGTGAAGGATAGCCTGACCAACAAGACCATGGTCGTCACCGATCAGCCCAATGAACTGGGCTGGAAGATTGCGGGTCTGGCACCTGCGGCGGCGATTCAGCGGGCGGAGGTGAGGATCATGATCGGGCCGGAGATCGTCACGCTGCGCTACTCGGACGCGCAGATGGCGGTGCCAAAACGCAGCGGCTACATGCCGTCAAAAATTCCCACCGAAGCCGAATTCACCGGTCATGATGACAAGGGCGCTTATGTTCGCGGGATGCCGTACCTCAGTGATGCAGATCGCTCCAAATTCCGTGAAGTGCCCAGCGAGGTCCGGGAGAAGTTTCTGAACATCGTCCATGACCAGCGGGCGATGCTCTTCAAGGCCAGCCACGAAGAGCGCGCGGCCTTTGTGAAGCGGACCTTTGATTCCGTGATACGCCGCTGAGTTATTGGACAAAGATGAACTCTAGCGAGTTGAGCAAGGCCCAGACGAGATTGGCGGTGCCTTCTTCATCGCCGACGGCATTCAGCTCCGCCAGGGCGCGCTGCTTTTCTGCATCGGTCGGTTTGCGGGAAAGGATGGTGAGGTAGGCGCGCTCCACCTGCTTCTTGGGGAGATCTTCCGAGGCGATCGCGCGGAAGATGAGGGACTGCGAGTTGGTCAGCATTTCCTGCGCGGCACCGTTCATCAGCATCAGGACCTGCGGCTGGCTGCCGCTGGCGGTGCTGCCATCGATCAAATTGCGGTCACTTTGGCCAAAGGCGCGGAGGAAGTGACCGTCGGCGGCGGGCTGGGGGAGCTCTGCTGCGCGCATGAGTTGCATGCCTTGATACTCCACGACTTTGTTGCCAGCGGCGTCTTTGCCGGTGGAGGAGAGGTTGCCGCCCATGCGTGCCTCGTTCATCTTGGCGATGTTTTGAAAGCCGGCCAATTTGGAGGCCATGATCTGTCCGGTGGTGCGGTCAAGATCGATATCGATGGAGCGCCCCATCAGGCCGCCGTCGTCGTTCTTGTAGCGGTCTGGATCTCCCAGCACCAGCGTCATGAAGGAATCCCAGGTCTGCTCTGCCGTCATGCGGCGGAGGAGGGGGCCCTGGAAATAGCAGGGGGCACCCATGGGGATCTCGTCCGTGATGGCCTCCCGCTGCCAGGCCTGGGTGTTGTAAACGAGACGCATGAAGTCTTTGAGGTGGAACTTCAGGCGCAGCATCTCGCGCCCGAGATGTTGGAGAAGTTCAGGATTGGACGCGCTGCGTGGGTCATCGACATTGCGCACAGGTTCTGCCACGCCTGCCCCGAACGCCCGCCGCCACATGCGGTTGGCGATGGTGATGGCAAAGCGTGGATTCGTCGGGTGCGTCAGCCAGGCGGCGAAGGACTGGCGCAGCTTCTCCTCGTTATTGCGGTTCTGGCGGTAGGCGTCGTTGTAGCGGTCTTCCTTGCTCCAGCGGATGAACTTGGGTTTGACTGGCTCGCCGGGTTTACCGTCCTTGTACTTGTAGTCCATCGGCAGGCGCAGGCGGTTTTCTTTGATGTCGCGGACCTCCATGCGGTTTGCATTCACGATATCGCCGACGAGGCCTGCGACCTCGTCCACGGTCTTGGGATCACCGCCGCTCTTTTCCGCCAGGGCGCGCAGCTCTGCCATGATGCGGTCTTGGGGATCGCCATTGGCAAAGTCCTGCCCACCTAGCTGGGTGACGGTGGCTCCAAAAAAGGCGGCCAGCTCGTAGAACTGCTTTTGGGTCCAGTCAGAGAAGGGGTGGTCGTGGCACTGGGCGCAGGCGACATCGGTGCCGAGGAAGATGGAGAAGGTATTGGCCAGATTGTCCAGCACCATGCCGGAGTCCCGCAGCAAATAACCCGTGGCCCCGTTGCCCCAGGCCTTGCCCGTGGCCGTCAGCATCTGCGCGACGGTCTGATCGTAGGGGGCATCTTCGCGGAGCTGCTGGCGCAACCAGTTGATGTAGGGGGCTGCGCGGACGAGGCCATTGTTGTTCGCATCACTGATGCGCAGCATGTCGGCGAAGTAGTTGAAGAGGTGGCTCTCGTAACCATCGGAGTCCAGCAGTTGATCCACCAATTTCGCGCGTTTGGTGGGGGAGGTATCGGCCAAAAAGGCGCTGACCTCGTCGTAGTTCGGCGTGCGCCCAGCGATGTCCAGGTAGGCCCTTCGGACGTAGGTCTCATCGTTGCAGAGGGGATTGGGCTTCAGCCCCTGCTTCACCAATTCTCTGCCGATGATTTCATCGATCTTGGCCGCCGCCTTGGAGATTTCCCCGTCAATGGCCAGGGAGACGACGGGTGGCGGCAGGCTGATGGCCAGCTTGCGGTCATTTTCGCTCAGGTTGGCCATGGGCACCCGGTGGATGGCCCCATCCACCGTGCGGAGCAGCACTTGATCCCCCTCGATCCCGGCGAAGACGGCCTCGACCGCCCGCCCCTTGGCATCCGTCCAGGTGCGGGATACCTCTGCAGCCCAGGCGGACACGGCGAAGGCCATCGCGAAACAAAGGGGCAAAGACCAACGGCACGAAGCGCGGGGGAGAGTCATGCGGCACGATAGCGCAACAGACGGTCTGCTGTAAATGCCAAAAAGCGGGGGGGCCGGGAGTCGTGGGCGGTAACAGAGGTGACTTCCGGCTGAACCGCCCCGCTCGGAGGGCAAGGGAGGTCGGAGGGTCAGAATCAGAGAAAACGGTGGCCTTGAATATTGCGATATCGAGCGAAACGGGATTGACGGGCACGCACTGGTGGGGCTGCCGCTGAACGTGGCCTTTGAGCTTTAGCTCGGCCAGGGTGCCTGCGGGACGGTGTGGAGCAGTCACGGATCTGCCTGAGACGGCGGGGCGTGGCTGGTGAAAAAGGCTTCCATGAACTATCGTCAGGGCACAGACCGCAATCGAATACAACTGCTGCCGCCGAGCATCGAAGACTACGTCCACCCGCAAGCTCCCGTGCGAGTCATTGATGTTTTTGTGAATGACTTGGATTTGGCAAAGCCGGAGTTCACCAAAACTAGCCCGGCCCTGATGGGACGCCCGGCCTATGACCCTAGGGGCTTGCTCACGCTCCACCTCTACGGCTGCCTGCATCGGGTGCGCTCCAGCAGGTGATTGGAGGCGTAGGCAACGCGCAATCTCGAAGTGATGTGGCTGTTGCGCCAGCAACGCCCGGATTTCAAAACCATAGCGGACTTCCGCAAGGATAACGCCAAGCGCTTCAAAGGCGTGCTGCGCGAGTTCAATCTGCTGTGCCGCAAACTGCATCTCTTTGGCGCGGGGTTGCTGTCCATCAACGGCGCGAAGTTTAAGGCGCGGAACAGCAATGTACGCCATATTTGCGCGTTGAAGTTGGCCGAGTTGATCAAGCGAATCGACACGCACATTGAAAAGTATGTGGACGAGCCGTGTATCGTGAGGAAGCCTTCCGCTACGATGCGGAGAAAGACGTTTACCATTGTCCCGCAGGGCAGCAGCTACATGCCGGGGAGGGCAAGACCCAAGGGGAAGAAAAAGTCACCCTCTACACCAACAAAACAGCCTGCCGACAATGCGCATTGAGAGAGCAGTGCACCTGGGGAGGGCGGAGACGAAAGATCATCAGGTGTGAGAATGACGAAGCTATCGAGAGGGCCGCAGCCAGGCTGGAGGGAGCAGGCGCGAAGTATGAGCAGCGGCGCAACAGCGTGGAGCACGTCTTTGGCACGCGCAAGCAATGGGGGCATAGGGGGCATAGAGAGCTACTGCTCAAAGGGATGGAGAAAGTCCGTGGAGAAATCCACCTCAGTGCGCTGAGCTACAACCTGTGCCGAGCCATCGCCATCTTGGGAGTGGAAGGAGTGCTCCAAGGCCTCCGCGAAAAGCAGGAAGAAATGCAGGCGGCCTAACGAGGCAAAAGAAGCCAAAAAAGACCGAGAACCCGATCAGCCCCCCTCAAGCCGATACCAGCGATGGCGGTAGTGCCAAGCACCAGCAACGGACAGAATGGCCACAGCAGCCCAAGTGCCGCGCAGCATCAGCCGTCTTTATGGAGGCCAAACAAACCCTGCCGCTGTGAAAAGGCTGTTTCCACACAGGCTCTTTTGACGAAAACAACGCAAATCCAACAAACAGAGTCCAATAACACCGAAAACAGCGGAAGTCGGGCTAGGTTGGGGCACCGTGTCCAAGATACTCCGATTTCGCCCTTCAGGATCTTGCAAGGGGGCGAATTGTTTTCGTTGTCCTGGTGTCATGGGTCATTCCTTTGACTAGTCGTGCAATGCGACCGCGATGACGTATGGATGTCAGGAGTAGGCTAGCGCAAAGTTACAAGGAGCAATTATTGAGGTTTAAGTTGTCACTTGACCGAACGATCATGGCTGCTAGTCTCCGTGCTGATAAACTGTGGGCAGAAGAATCGGCAATTTTTTCTGAAGCGGGCAACTGCATCAATGGTTTAGTTAAGGTAACAACGCGCAACATGAAAAATGACACGACTACAGTGTTGAACGAGCGTTCGTTCAACAATTCGGCTGGACGTAGGGTAATCAATGTTCCATCTGGCCTGCGTCTCGATTTCGGGGTGGCTGGTCCCCGCGTTTGGAATGCAGCTCTCAGGCTCTGTTGATGGGCACCGCCCCTCCTTTGCTGCTGTCGTTCTTTGTCGCGTTTTCCACCGCACCGCACCATCCGCCATCCGATAACCAACGGTAGACTTGAATCCTTGCGTCTGGCACCAGAGATTACCAACTGACTTTCTTCGCCTGAGCTTTTTTCGGAAACACTAATCACCTCTTTTTCAACATTCACCGCCTCCACCTTTTATGAAGAAAACGTTCATCCACCGTCTGCTCGGCCTCGCACTCCTCAGCGCCGCCTCTCTTTGCCCAACTGTGCAAGCCTATACAACCGGGCAGTTTCTGACGGGAAACACTTCGACCAATAACTTTAGCTCGGTGACCGTCGGGCCCGGCAATGTCTTCTATGGCGCGTGGAAGTCGAACGAGCCTACCCCTTCGACGGTGCATTTTGTCAAGATTGCCACTTTCAATGGGACAAGCTGGACAGAGGTGCCGGGGGCGTCTTTTACGAACACGCAAACCGCAGCGCAAATGGGCGGGCTTACTCAAATTAACAGCATCGACAGGAAATCGCTGGCGGTCGATAGCAGCGGTAATATTCACATCGCGTTTGCGGCGAGTGACCCAGGTGTGGAGGGGGCGCGTGGCGTGGCCTACGGGAAGTTCACGGCGGCGACTTCCACGTGGGCCTTCCGCAGGATTTTGATCCTGCAGAGCGTGACGAACGGCTTTCTGAATGTCGATGATTACACCATGACGCTGGACGCCAGCGGAAATCCGCACATCTTGGTTGTCTGGAGTGATGCTCACGATGATCCTATCCGCGAAAACCGCATGATTCATGCGTTCTTCAATGGCAGTGTCTGGAACGTGACGGGTGCTACCAACGCGAAGGACGGGTTTCAGGTGGACATAGCGTCTGGTAATAACCAGGAGGAAATCAAGGCTCCAGATGTGGTGCTCGACAGTGCCGGCGATCTGCATTGCTGCTATCACAAAGAAGACCTCGACTCTCTCTCGGGCGACTGCTGGTATGTGAAAAGAACCGGCACGACCTGGGGGACACCGGCCGAGGTTGCAGACTTGAACAACTTTGTCCAAGGCTCGATCGCGCTAGACTCGAGCGGCAAGGTGATGATCGGCAGTAGATTCAATACCACAAACACCGCCACCTACCGTGTTACCAGCAACGCCTCGGGCAGTTGGGTGACCACTAATGTCAGCACTTTTACGGTTCCCGGCGCGGCCACGCTCAACGTCAACGACGTGATCCTGGGGATCAACTCCGCAGGCCTGCGGGTGATGGTCAATACCGTGAAGGGAAACAACAGCATCAGCAACCATCTGCGCGTCATCTACGAAACCAGCCCCGACACATGGACGCAGGAACAGCCCATCACGGATGCGGGCACCTTGACCTACAACTTCCCATCCATGGCCTTGCGGAGCGATGGCACGATCATGGCGCTCTTCCATCGCCAGGTGGTCTCAACTGAAAGGAATGTTTATTTCGCCTCGGGCATCCCGACCGGCTTCGGCGGCGGCCCTGTCACCACCGCCCCGACCGTCACCACGGCTGCGCAGAGCGCGGTCACGCACAACAGCGCCACGCTGGGTGGTAATGTCACCGCCGACGGCGGAGCGAGTGTCACGGAGCGCGGCATCGTCTGGGGATTGGCGCTCAACCCGACCACGGCAAACACCAAGGTGGCCAATGGCTCCGGGACGGGAGTCTTCAGCGGCACGGTCACCGGCCTGCCCTCCAACACCCTGGTCCACGTCCGCGCTTACGCCATCAACAGCGTGAACACCAGCTATGGCAACGACATCAGTTTCACCACACTGCCAGCCCCCGTGGCCGTTACTTCGCTCACTCGTGTGGGGGCAGCAGTGCAGAACGGTGGCTTTGTTTTTTGGAACCTCACTTTTGCCAGTCCGGTGACGGGTCTGTCTGCCAGCAACTTCTCCCTGAGTGGTGCGGCAGCCACAGGCTCGGGCGTGGCCTCTCCCGGCACCAGCACGGGCGGTCTCGTTTGGAATATCCCTGTCTCCACCGGCAGCACCGATGGAACACTGACGCTTAATCTGGCGAACTCCACCGGCCTGTCCGCTACGATCAGCAATACCCCATTCCCCGGCGAGAGCTACACCATCGACAAAACGCCGCCCACGGTGCTCAGCGTCACTCGGTTGGCTCCGGCGGGGCAGAATACGAACCTGACGACGGTGACCTTCCGAGTGACCTACTCGGAGCCGGTGGCGCTGAATGCGCCTGCGGCCAACCGCTACCAAGTCGTTCCTGTCAACGGCAGCACCATCGTCGGCACGGTGACCGGCGTGACCGGCAGCGGAGACACGCGCGACGTGACGGTGAATCTCACCAGCGGCACGGGCGAGTTCCGCCTGCGCGTCATTGATTGAGTTTCACGCCCCAGAATAGACCGCATTTCACATCTACGTCCCACTTTCTATGAACTCGAACTCCTATCTTGTTTTTCATCCGCTTCAAACGCCCAGGTTGCAGCTCCGCTTGGGTGCGTGCCTTCCTGCGCTCATCCTCTTTGCGTGGGTGCTCTCTATCGGTGCTGGCTTTGGCTACACTTCGGGCCAGTTCCTGTCAGGAAGCAACCAGGACAACAACTATAGCTGTGTGACAGTCGGTCCTGGCAATGTGTTCTATGGGGCTTGGAAGGCGAACAACCCGGCTCCGTCCTACATCAAAATCGCCACGTTCAATGCCGGAACTTGGACACAACTTACCTCCATCACCGGCACGACGGTCGCCGCTCAGTTGCCCGGTCTTGATGGCATCTCCGACTGGGGACCGGAAACCATGGAGATCGATGCCAGCAGCAACATCCACATCGCTTTCGGAGTGGGTGCTTCCGCTGGCGGGGCGAACTCGCTGCGCGGGCTTGTTTATGGCAAATACACGAGTGCGACGAGTTCCTGGGCCTTTCGTCGGCTTTACATCTTTCAGGACTCAAGTGGCTGGAAGAACGTGGGCAATGGCGAATACGCCCTGAAACTGGACGCATCTGGCAATCCCCATGTGGTGATGAAGTGGTCAGCTGCGGGACCGCATCTCGATTACCTGAAGTATGCCTTTTTCAACGGCACTGTCTGGAATGTGACCGGTAACACCAATGCGGACGACGGCGTGCTCATCGACAGCAGCCCCGCTGGCAGCCGGGAGGTCTCATACCCTGCCATCGTCTTTGACAGCACCGGGGTGCTGCACTGCTGTTACTTGAAAGAGCAGGCGGATCTCATTTCGGGTGACTGCTGGTATTCGAAGCTCGTCAGCGGCACGTGGACTGCACCGGCGAATATTGCTGCGGTGGGGAATTTTTACGGCGGCTCGATGGTGGTGGATTCAAGCAACTTTGTGTCGATCGCCGACATCTCCCAAACCAGCTACGGCGCTCCATCCTTCAATTTTCGTCTCATCACCAACGCGTCAGGCAGTTTCCAGACCAGCACTGTCGCCAGCTACACCGTGCCGGGGGCGACTTATACCTACCCCAGCTACTCGATCATGAAGATCAATTCCGCCGGGCGGCGTGTGATGGGCCTGCCCCTGACCGGATACAATGCCAGCTTCGACGTGGTGTCGGCCCAGTATCGTCTGGCCTATGAAACCAGCCCCGGCGTCTGGCAGCAAGAGGTGGCTTTCACCGATGACACAAATCATGCACTGTCGAAGGGGGCGATGGATTTGCGCAGCAGCGACAATACGGTCATGGGCTTGTTTGCTCGCGAGCAAGGGACACCGGACGCTCGAAACCTTCATTTCGCAACGGGAGTGCCCACTGGCTACGTGGGTGGTGGTGCTTCAGCTCCCACCGTCACCACCGCCGCGCAGAGCGGGGTCACGCACAACAGCGCCACGCTCGGAGGCAATGTCACGGCGGACGGTGGTGCCAGCGTCACCGAGCGCGGCATCGTCTGGGGCACGGCGACGAATCCCACCACAGGGAACAACAAGGTGCAGAATGGCAGCGGCACGGGTGCTTTCAGCGCCACAGTCGGCAGCCTGCCTTCGTCCACGACGATTTTTGTGCGGGCGTATGCCATCAACAGCGTAAACACTAGCTACGGCAATGAGATCAGCTTTGCCACCAGCGCCGCGCCCACGCCGGAAATCGTTGTCGAGGGCAATGCCACGAACATTGTCAATGGTAGCACCCCACCGAACTCGACGGATGGCACCCAATTCCTGGACACCGTTGTGGGCGTCACATCCAATCGGCTCTTCACCATTCGGAACACAGGCTCGGCCCCATTGAGTCTG